>Ga0247841_10000089_pt1 | contig 225318 bp, 215 predicted proteins | sample LaCruzMarch2015__2_FD_192410 | JGI IMG/M metagenome (GOLD analysis project Ga0247841, IMG submission 192410) | Freshwater microbial communities from meromictic Lake La Cruz, Castile-La Mancha, Spain - LaCruzMarch2015_18m | ecosystem: Environmental > Aquatic > Freshwater > Lake | place: Spain... | reverse complement strand
TCTGAGCGTTTCACTCTTTGAAAAAATCCCTATATATCAGTTACTTACAGGAAATGATTACAAAAATATTACCGAGGTTAATACTAAACAATTGTTATTATTCAACATTTAACGGGACAGTAGTGATCTTATTCAATATCTTATTTTCACTCCTATCTTAAAATTGATCCGAGATAAGCGCTCCAAGTATAACGGTTTAACAGAAAAAATCAAAATCAAATGATACAAATATTTCGCTGTAATAAACCAGCGGTGGAAACGAAATTTCTCTTTCGAGTAATGGCGATCTGCTGTAAGTTTATTTAAAATGGAGAACGAATAATATGTCTGCAATCGAACTGAAAAACCTGACTAAAGAATATGACAAAAATATAAAAGTCATCGAAGACCTAAACCTGAAAATCAATGATGGTGAATTTCTGGTACTCGTCGGCCCATCGGGCTGTGGCAAATCCACAACGCTCCGATTAATCGCCGGACTTGAAGAAGCGACGCGCGGTGAAATCTACATCGGCGATAAATATGTCAACAACGTCCCACCTAAAGACCGTGATATATCAATGGTTTTCCAGAATTATGCGCTTTATCCGCATATGACAGTTTTCGAGAATATGGCTTTCGGTTTGAAACTGCGGAAATTTAAAAAAGCGGAAATTGCCGCTCGTGTTAAAGAAGCGGCTGATAATTTGGAAATCGGTGATCTATTATCCCGAAAACCAAAGCAGCTATCCGGCGGTCAACGTCAGCGAGTCGCGCTCGGCAGAGCCATCGTTCGCAAACCGAAAGTTTTTCTATTCGATGAACCATTATCAAACCTCGACGCCAAACTTCGAGTCCAGATGCGCACGGAAATCAAAAAACTCCATAAACAGTTGAAAGTGACGATGGTGTACGTGACTCACGATCAGGTCGAAGCGATGACAATGGGAGACCGGATTGCCGTCATGAAAAATGGTATCATCCATCAAATCGATACTCCGCTGAATCTTTACAACAAACCCAACGACCTTTTTGTCGCAGGATTCATGGGCAGTCCCGCCATGAATTTTATCCATACGACCTTACGCGACGGAGAAAATTATATCGCCGACGAGGGAAATGTTCAAATTCAGATACCCCAAAAACCACATCCAGCTTTAGAGAAATATATCGGGAAACCGTTAGTTCTCGGGATTCGTCCCGAAGACATTTCCTTGATCGAACCGGCCGAAAATGGAACAAAAATCCTTCTTAATGTCGAGGTTTTCGAACCAATGGGAAACGAAACGAACATCTATTTTACTACGGGAAAAACGCCCATTATCTGCCGCACACCAGATTTCAATCCGGACGCTGATGTCCAAGATACGATTCCGGTCTTTCTGAACCGTGAAAAAATTCATTTCTTCGACACTGAAACCGGCTTGGCAATTCGTTAATGTTGGACGGAGTTAACTCCGGTTTAACAATCAATATTTTTCGAGTCTGAGAATCGTCTTACCGAATGAAGATTCACTGGAAATCAACACCGGCAGATGACGTTCATCGGCACTGATATAGATCGTAACCTGATTCTGATGCCTGAATAATTTCCCGTCTTTTGAAAACGGTTCGAGCACAAAACAGACGAACTCGCCTGCGATAACTTTAATTTTCTGAGTTCGTTTTACAATTATGTTGTACGGTTTTAGTTTATTATTATCATAATTGTAAAGTTTAAAAACGCGCCCGACATACAGACTTTCCGCGCGAATAAAATAAAAAATCGATAACGGGTCGTTGACCATCGATGTCAGCGTATCGACATCTGTCGCTGAAATCGCCAGCATCTTCTGATAATCAAAATCAACGGCGTATTCTTTCCGGTATTTTCCTTCAGCTAATTTTTTCTGAAATCGCCGTGAAAACAGCGTCCTGGCGTCGATCCAAGATTCCATATTGTCGCGAATCTGGTAAACCTTATCGAAAAATGGCGCCGTTTGCGTCTGAAATCGGATATGATAGGCGGAATGACCGTCAATGGTTTCCTGTCCTATGATTTCCATCGTTGATTGTCCGCTCTTGACAAAATTGAATATCGTTGAATAAACCAATTTCTCGCCGACCTTAAAAGGATGCGACTGAGCCTGTACAAAAAATGGCGTCAAACCAATCCAGCCGACAAACATTAAAATCCATGTTGAGAACGATAAAATACTCTTCAATCCGATTCGTCTCGCAAGAATTCTTTCTTCAATGCCTTGACCTTGCGTCTTCTCAGGTTTTTCCGGATCGCTTTCTGCAGTGCTTTCATGTTTCGTTTAACATGCGCTGGCTCGTAATAGTTCAAAAACTCGATCCAACGGCAATTTTCATGCGGCTTCACTAATCCGCAGTCGCAGAGATTCATTTTAGAAATATCGTACATTTTTCGAAAGGTTGTCATAAATCGTCGTGACGCCATCCGGTTCAAATCGATCAGGTAAACATTTTGAGAATTCCGGTTTTTTACTAAAAAATTCCCCAGCGTCAGATCGTTGTGGAGATATTTCAAACAATGAATTTTAAAGACAATCTCAGCAATCGAACGAATTACACTGTCTTTATATTCTGATTCGACGGTAAAATCGCGTAGAACTTTACGTGCGAGCCGATAATCATCGATTCTCTCTGTAAGTAAAAAGTTCTTCTTGATGAATCCCTTTTTCCGTTCGGTGTAGCAAGTGATAGGAGTGGGCACTTTGACATTGTTTTCCAATAAAAGGTTCGACGCATCCCAGGATTTTCTCGCGCGGGAGCGCATAAATGGGCTAAATAGTTTCGATTGCGAATTGCGCCATCCGAAATTCTTCACGACAACGAGATATTGCTTTTTATCAATCGGAATTTCGACGTCCGCGACGATGTTAACCTTCTTTTTATAAATGAATTTTGCCCGCTCGATGATCCATCCTTTGTTGCAGAGCCTCTCGATGGTTTCTCTATTTAGCCAATTTCCCTGTAATTCCCGTTTCACTTTAGATCGATTGCCTTTCTATTGATCTCCATACCTGAAATTTCCGGTACAAATTGATCGGTTTATGTTTCAGTCTGGATAATAAATTTGTTTCGAGCGCATTATCAACAGTCGATAAAACGCGCGCGGAATTCCGCCGATCCGAATACGGATGAATCAGGCGCAGCGCCGCTTTACGGTTTTCGGAAAACTCGCCGGGAAATGATAGCGAACGATCGATTGCCGACCGCAGTTGACTCGATTCGGTAATATTGATCCCTTTATCGGTCCGAACCTGCGCGTTCAACGTCACAACCGGTTTATCTAACAGCATGAACTCATAAACAATCGACGATGTATCCGATATAAGCACATCAGCCACCTGAAGCAATGGAATGTTGTCGGGTGAATCGTAAATGATAAAATTATCTTTTGGAAGATCGAAAAACCGCCGTTTATCAGCGATATTCATCAGATCGTGGAATTTAACGATCCACGTTTCGTTTTCCTTCGGCAACTCGGGTAAAACCGGTAGGATAAAGTCGGAGGATTTAAACTTCGGACTAAAGGTCGGCGCATAGAAAATCAACTTTTTTTGCTCGTCGATTCCTAACCTTCTACAGATTTTCCGGCGGTCAAATTCATCGAGAATGGAATCAACTTTCGACCAACCGGTTTCGACGACTTTAAAGTGCCTGTATTTCTCTGACAGGACCTGAAACTTTTCCGTAATCAACGGACCGCTTGTGCAGTACAAATCAAAGAAGCCTGTAATTTTATAGTGTCCACCCTTTTCCTCGCAGAGTCCGTGAAATACCTGAACTTTCAAACCGGGTATCTTGTAGTAAACAACATTCCCCGGAACGAAAACAACATCCGGTTGAAAGGCGATGGCTTCCTGAATCGAGTTCGTCACCGAAAAATCGCCCGTCAGGTAAGGCAGAACACTTTCCGTTGCAAAACAGAGCGAAATGCCATGCGAAGACCGATGAATCTCTTCGATCAGCGGTTTGACAACACTGAGCGAATAAGGTCGAGTCAGAAAGTGAAGATATTTTTTCACCGGCGACTTTCCATGCGGTTTAGCAAATCTTCGACGACCCGACGAGATGCCTGACCGTCGACAATTCCCAGAAAATCGTCACATTTCTGTTGGTAAGATTCACAATATTCATGCCGGAAATCCAGCGTATGTATTATGGCCGATTCCGCGTCTTCCGGTCTTTGAACATGAATGGCAAAATCCAATTGCCGGATGATTTCTTCGTCCATCCGCTCCCGCCTGAATTGCCGGTTGAACAAACGATGTTTCCAGCGTAAATGTAAAAAATCGCAGATAACAACCGGTTTACCCGTCGCCAGGAACTCAAATGCAGTCGAAGACGCTTCTGTCATTAAAACGTCCGCAATAGAAAAATACGGAACGATGTTGAATGATTCCACCGGAAGAAGCCGAAGATTTTCGTATTCATCTGCAAGTTGCAGGAATAAATTTTTCTGATGCCGGTATTTTGGTAGAGTCCATGAAAAATGATGCAGTTTGACGATCAGATTTAAAGGCTTCGTCAGTTCGCCGATTTCTTCACTAAATGGCTCTATTGAGCTCGGATAAAAGGTCGGCGCATATAGAACAGTTGGACGATTGTTGTCAAATTTCAAATCGCCGGTCGCTTTGTTAATTTCCTCCTGATCGAATAGTGTATCCAATTTGGGAAATCCCGTCGCAACAATCTGAGTTTTTACGTTTCGTTTCTCAAATTCCCGGACGCGGTAATCACCCTCGACATATCGGACATCGATTCGCGGGTCATAGTCAGTATAGTAGCACGACTTGACGCCAATTCCGTGGTAAAGCAGGGCAGCGAGCGTATTTTCGGAACAGTAATCCCCGGCATGAGTGCTTTTTCCGAATAGGGTGATATCGAATTTCCGGTTTAATATTTTCCGACGACGCTCGGCTTCATTTTCGGCATCAAGAATTTGCCAACCTTCGTTTAAAAGGAAGCGTTTGATCAGAGAATAATCTGTCATCGGATAATCTACGGTTGCACTAAAGAAAATATCGAATTCGCCAAGTGTTTTCATCGCTTTGGCAACAGGTAAAAACTGAGGTAGATAATAAAGGTGCTGAACGTTGAAAAGGACGGAGATTGGTTTCACAATCACTAATTACTTTTTATCGAACGCTAAGATTTTTGGCAATATGATCGTCCGCGCTTTTTCCAGATCTTCGGGGAAGTCAATCTCGATGACCGGAACGTCGGAGATATCTTCATAAAACATCGGATGTTTTTCAAGGATCAAATCAACAGCTCGCTCGAAAAACGACATCCGATCGCCTTCTTCAACGACGGTTTTCAGACTCGTAATAAAATCCACTGTCAGTTCTGCTGAGAACTTCGCAATCCCGACAAACTCTCCGAGACACTCATCGGGCGGCAATTTCTTGCCGATTCTCAGGATTCGATGAGTTTTATCGACGATAACCTTTACCTCTTCCTCGCCGCATTTATTGACTTCGACACCCAATGCTGTCGACTTTTCCGAACGAATCAACCGTCCCAGCAATTCACGATGGAACACGACGTCCGCATTGAAGTACAAAAAATCATTTCCCCTGAAATATTCGCCCGCCAGCATCAGTGAATAAACAGTATTCGTAGAGGCGTAAAGGGGATTTTCAATATATTGCAGGTGAATTCCTTTGTACTGGTTTCCATACTTAGAAATGATCTGTTCTTTTAGGTAACCGACGACAATCAAAGCTTCTTTCACGCCGTAAAAATCCAGCGCGTCGAGTTGATGTTCCAAAATCGGTTTCAGCCCGATTTCGATCAGGCATTTATGTTTTGTGTCGGTCAACGGCGAAAGTCTTCGCGCGGAACCGGCGGCAAGGATGACTGCTTTCATTGATTACTCGCTCTTTTTTATTTTTCTCATGTAAAAGTTTACGCTTTCTTCTTACTGGAATCAAGGATCGCCCGATCGTCTCTGCTGAAATCCCATTCTTTCACGGGCGTCCGCCAATCTCCGTACCGATAAGTCAGATATCCTTCATAATCGCGCGGGACGGAGACATTTTTTTTCCCGAATTTTATTTCGGTTAAATCATCATAAAACCGTGCAGGGACCGATTTTTTTGTATATCGTTTAACGCCAACATACCAAAAACGTTGATCGTCAACTCTTTTCTTGATAAAAATATCGAGCGAAAGATCACCTTTATCGAAAATCCATTTCCGGTTGAAGATTTTAACAATCCGGACATCTCCTTTATGAAAAGGAAAATCATCCTGTTTGAAGGTTTTAAAACGGTACAAGTAATACTTCAGGTTGACTTTCCAGAGAATGGACATCAAGCGATCCACGTCCTCAAAACGGATTGAAATATCCATATCATTGTCCCACGGAAGAAGCCGGTTTTCCCGTATAACACCGAGCAATGTGCCGCCTTCCAACCAATATGGTATCTCATTGTTTTTCAGGACTTGAGTAACACGCAGAAGCATCCTCCGGGCGCGTTTAGCCTGTTTTCCAACCAGTAAGACCTTTCCCGGCATGTTAATCCTGCCACTTTTGCTGTCGGACTCGCTCAATATCTTCCGGAAAATCGACCTCTTCCCATGGGAGTCCATTTATGTTACAGATATGAATGGGAAAACGATCGTTAACCAGTTCCTGAATGGCTCTCAAATACCAGACATGCAAATTTTCTTTCGTTCTTGACATGTTTTCTAATTTCTGCATTAACCTTTCCGATCCTTCGACAGAGAATTTCATAATCCCGATGGACTCGCCTGTCGCCGCCGAACTTTTCATCGATTTATTGACCGCTATCAAGCGATCATCTGTCGACTGCACTTTCATATCGTCGCCATCATATTCTTCTTTGACTTGAACCATGAGTACATTGTCATGCGGACACTTCATCAGACTTGTTAAAATCCGATAATCGAAAACGTTGTCGCCATTGACTATCAGGATAGGATTTTTTCTGACCAGATGTCTGATATTCCACAAGGACATAATATTGTTCGAGATGTCAAAAAACGGATTGAACTCAACATGTATTCGTAACTTGTCTTCGTAAGGTTTGATGTATTCTTCGATCTTTTCAGCTTTATACCCGACAGAAAGAACCACATCTGTCAAACCAGCCTTCCGCACGTTGTCGAGTTGTCTGCCTAAAATGGTATTTTCACCAACCGGTAAAAGACATTTGGGAATATCATGTGTCAGTTTTGCAAGGCGCTGACTTGTTCCAGCCGCCAGAATGATTACTTTACGTTCGTTTCTCATCGCTATATATTCCTTTTTGGTATCGTTCTCAATCTATCAAGGATTCCGTCACGAATCCGCTCCGACGCACGACCGTCCGTATTTAGCAACATTTCCCTGATATATTTCTCCCGAATTTCTATGAACGGATCCGGTTCACTGAAACATTTATCAATCAAAGCAGGCAAGTTTTTCGGTTTGGACAGATGATAACAAAAATCTGTCATATTCGAAAACATATCCTGATCCAGCCTCCGTCTGAAAATTCGGTTCGGCATAAAAAGGTGGCTGAATTTTTTCTTGAAAAAATCGCAAATGACGACGTGTTTTCTTGTTGCCATGAATTCATAAATCGTCGAAGACGCTTCCGTCACCAGCACATCTGCGACGTTATATAAATCGACAATATTGTAATGTTCAGGTTCGATCACCATTACTTCGGGAAATTTTCTTTTGATTCGCCTGATGAGTGTCACATGTTTCCGGAGATTGACACCGCTGAACCGCTTGAGATAGTACGACCATTGATGGAGTTTGATGATCAGATTGTAATCCTGAAGCATCTCGGGCAATTTCAGTCCGAATACTTCAAAACTGCTTGGATAGAAAGTTGGCGCATATAGAACCGTTTTCTTCGCTGTATCCAATCCGAATTTTTCCAGAGCGGATTTTGGTTTATCGAGTGAACCGTTAAAAAGTGGATCGAGTTTGGCAAGTCCGGTTAATTCCAGATCGGTCTGAATTCCCTTATTTTGTAGTTGTTCGATGCGGAAAGGCCCTTCAACAAAACGAACATTCAACCGGGCGCTGTTATCCCGCCAATAAGACGGCTTAACGCCGATGCCGTGATAAACCATTCCGACCAATGTCCGATCATCTACAAATTGTTTGACTGGATAACGCGACCAACCGCAAATAAAAACATCCGGATTTAGTGCACGCACTTTTTCGGCTCGTAAGATTTCATCATCCGCCAGTATATAACGATCGCATCGTTGCTGAATGACCCGCTTGGCAAGACTCTGCTCGCTGGGATCGGTTGCCGCGGATGTCGTCAGATAAACTTCAAAACGATTGTCGGTTTTCAGCAAATCGATAATGGGATCGAACTGCGGAAGATGGTAAAGATGGTAAGCGTCAAAGACAATTTTATAAGGAGCATTCATACAATTTGTTCAAGTGTTCCGTTTTTCAACGGTTGGATTTATAGTTACCCAAATTATTTCCATCTCATTTTAAACGAACCAGTCAATTTCACGCCGGGCAAATTTATCGAATTCCTTTTACACGTGAAAACCATTTTTCTCTTCTGACTGGATCGAAGGCCCGGATTCCAAATTTTCTATTGACAGTTGATAATCCTGCCAACTTTTGAGTTTTTGTCTTTAATTTTTTTGAAAAAGCAGTATATTTGTTTCGGTCGTTTGAATGAATGATCCACAATGCTGATTTGAAAATAGTCCGGGATTTTTACAGGGCACACAAGTTATTCGTCAGCAATTCCCGATATCGGAAATTTAATCGAGGTTAACATGGACACAGGATTATTCGGCGCTCTCATCGGAATCTCTTGGAAACAGATCATCATGATGCTCGTCGGTGCAACTTTAATCTATCTTGCCATTAAAAAGAACTATGAGCCGACACTTCTGTTGCCGATGGGTTTTGGAGCAATTCTGGCAAATATTCCCTTTTCCTCAGCGATCGGCGAACATGGAATCATGACCTTTTTATACAATGTCGGTATTTCCAACGAAGCATTTCCTCTGATGATTTTTATTGCGATCGGCGCGATGATCGATTTCTCTCCTTTACTGAAAAATCCGATCTTACTATTATTCGGAGCGGCGGCACAGTTTGGTATTTTCTTTACGGTGATGGCGGCGACTCTACTCGGTTTCGATCTGAAGGAAGCCGCCTCCATCGGGATCATCGGAGCAGCAGACGGCCCGACATCTATTTATGTCGCTAATAAATTCGCGCCGGGACTTCTGGGACCAATCTCAGTTGCTGCATATTCTTACATGGCGCTGGTGCCGATCATCCAGCCGCCGATCATACGTCTGCTGACATCAAGAAAAGAGCGGTTGATCCGAATGGAGATAAAACCAAAAAGCGTCAGTAAAACAGCCCTGATCGTCTTTCCGGTGGTTGTTACGATTTTTGCGGGATTCATCGCTCCGGCGAGCGCTTCGCTGATCGGTTTTCTGATGTTTGGCAACCTGATCCGCGAATGCGGTGTCCTGAACAAACTGTCGCTTGCGGCTCAAAACGAACTTGCCAGCCTCATCACTCTGGTGCTGGGAATCAGCATCGCAACGACGATGACGGCGGAAAAATTTCTCACCGAACGCACGCTTTTCATCATTGGCCTTGGACTCGTCGCATTCATTTTCGATACGGCAGGCGGCGTGATGTTCGCCAAAGCGCTCAACGTTTTCCGGAAGAAAAAGATCAATCCGATGATCGGTGCTGCGGGAATTTCGGCATTTCCAATGTCAGCCCGCGTCATTCACAAAATGGGATTGAAAGAAGATAGTTCGAACTTTTTACTGATGTATGCGACCAGCGCCAATGTCGGCGGGCAGATCGCCTCGGTTATCGCCGGCGGTTTGATTCTGTCTTTAGTCCCCTATTTTTGTAAATAATTGAGGATACAATGAACAGCGTTTTTTATTCAGCTTTTAATGTCGCCGCCCAGGGAATGACAGGTATTTTTATTTTCATGGCGTCGTTGTACGCACTAATTCTCTTAATCGACAAACTCTTTCCTCAAAAAGCCGAACCGAAAAAGTAAAAACTTTTCGCCCGGATTTTCAAACGCCCGAAAGATTTCGCCTAACGAATTAATATTTCCGATGAATTAAAACAGACGTGCAATATCGTTATAGAAGACGATCGCTGTTAACATTAAAATCAGCACCAATCCGACTTGTTGAATCCGCAATTTTGCATTGATCGACAAGGGTCTGCGGATGATGGCTTCGATCAGAATCACGATCAAATGTCCGCCATCGAGAGCCGGAATTGGGAGAATGTTAATCAGCGCCAGATTAACGCTGATGATCGCCATCAGTCCAAACAGCGAACCGAGTCCGGATTTTGCCGACTGGCCTGCTAATTTAGCGATGAAAATCGGCCCACCGAGATTTCTGATCGACTCCTCTCCCGTTGCAACCATTTTTAACGAGACTACTGTGATTTTCAACCAATACCATGTATTGTTCGCGCCGGATGAAATCGCTTCCCAAACGCTGGCATTCCGATGCGTGAACTTAGGGCTGATCCCGATCATGCCGACATCGATAAAGCGGCTTCCTTTCAACACTTTATTGGAAATCGTCTTTAAGGTTTTTTGATAAACGATGCCGTTTCTTTCCCACTCTATCCGGATGATACTGTTCGGATGCGCGTAAATGAGATCGGTCATGTCTTTCCACGCGGTAACCTTTGTTTCGTTGATTGAAAGAATCTTATCGCCACTTTGAATTCCGATCGAATCCGCCGGAAAATCCGGAATGATATTCTCGACGATTGCTTCCGGGCTGGGATCGAAAACACCGGAACTGGCAGTTAAAACGGAAAAAATAATAAAAGCGAGAAGTATGTTAAACAACACACCACCGACGATAAATAGTAACTTTTGCCACATTTTCTTCGATCCGTACGCCCACGGCTCGGCGCTTTTTGCGTCCTCGACATCCATACTCTCATCAACGACTCCGGTAACTTTAACGTATCCGCCCAGCGGAATTGCAGAGATGCAATAATCGGTGTCGCCGATTTTTTTACCGATCAGGCGTGGCGGAAAACCGAGCGAAAATACTTCAACGCGCATCCCGGTCATCTTGGCGAAAATGAAATGCCCGAATTCATGAACGAAAATAACACCGCCGATTACCAGTAAAACCGCTAAAATTGTAATCATCTGTTTATTTTATCCTTTCATCGTTTGGAATGAATGTGTCTTTCGACGAATTCCCTGCCGGATTCCACGGTTTGTAACACATCGGAAATCGTCGGGTGATCGACAATTGGTAATGCACTAAGCGCTTTTTCAACCAAATCCGGAATGTCTGTGAATCCGATTCTGCGGTCTAAAAACGCATAAACCGCCAGTTCGTTCACCACGTTTAAAATCGCCGATGCCGTGCCACCGCGTTTCAGCGTTTCGTACGCCAGCCGGACGGCCGGGAATTTCTGTATGTCCAGGGGTTCAAACGTCAGTTGACGAATTTTCTCAAAGTCCAGGTTTTCCCATTTCAGCGACAATCTTTCCGGATAATTTAGTGCATACTGGATGGGCAGTTTCATATCGGGAACACCGAGCTGCGCTTTAACGGAACCGTCGATGAATTCTACCATCGAATGAATGATCGATTGCGGATGAATCACGACGTCGATCTGCCCCGGTTGTAGATCAAAGAGCCAGCGCGCTTCGATGATTTCCAGACCTTTGTTCATCAATGTCGCTGAATCGATCGTGATCTTTTTGCCCATATTCCATGTCGGGTGTTTTAGTGCGGATTCGGGCGTGATCGACGAGAATTTCTCCAATGGAAGTTCGCGGAACGGACCGCCGGAACCCGTTAGGATAATACGTCGCACGGTTTCCGGTTTTTCACCTTGAAGACATTGCCAGACAGCACTATGTTCGCTGTCGATTGGAAATAACTTCGCGTTTTTCTCAGCCAATAAACGGTTGATCAGGTCACCGGCCATAACGAGCGATTCCTTATTGGAAAGTGCGATGTCCTTCCCGGCGGAAATCGCCCGATATGACGGCATCAAACCTTCGACGCCAACGATCGCGTTTACGACCATATCGACATCCGCTCGTTCAGACAATTCATAAATGCCTTCCCGACCGGATAAAACTTCTATACCGACAAATTTTAGTTCGTTTTCAACATTTAAAAATTGGGATTCATCTGCAACGGCGACCGCTTTCGGATGAAATCGTTTTGCCTGATCGATCAGCAAGTCAGCATTTTTACCGGCGGATAAATAGACGATCTCGAATAATTCCGGCTTCGCCGAAACGATGCGGAGCGTGTTTTGGCCAATGGAACCGGTCGAACCGAGAAGAGTTAATCTTTTTTTATTCATCCACAAATCTCATTTTTTCAGTTCAACGAAAATTGATATGAAACGCTTGCCGACACCGCTTTCCGTAAAAGACTCAAATCGAGTCCGACCGCATGCGCTTGTCCGAAATTCCGAACCATTCCAGACCGAAGTTCATAGAGGCTCACATTTTTGGATGTATTATAATTCAGCGAAACATCATCCTGATCGTTTATTTTTATCCGGCAATGGACGAAATGCACGGATCCGCCAATAACAAAATCGAACTGTCCTGCACGGTAATTTTTAGAGACAGCGAGATTAACATCCCGGGTATGAAAATCGTCCGGGCCATACAAATGATTGATGGAAACATCGAATAAATTGCGCCGCTCCAGTTTGCCCCACGAAGTAGCAAAATGAACGCCGGTCGATTGAACATCGTCGTGGCGCCAACCGACAGTAGCTATATGTCCGCCGAGAACAAGATTGGAAGAAACTCCAACGGCTAACCATACCGACGGAAAACCGATGCAGGCGTTTTCGCTGGATGGTTTGATTAATGATGGAAATTTAACTGCGACTTTTATCAGCGGACGTTCGGTTGTTTTGAAAAGATTTAATGGCGATTCCTGCTGTGTCGTAATCATCGCCAGCGTCGGCGTGATCACCTGACGAATTTGTGATTGGGTGATATCCGAAAAATCAAGGTTTTGTCCGGATGCCGACATCGCCAGTACAATTCCGAATACGAAAAGAAAAAACGGAATTATTTGATGCGAAATAAGGTGCCTCACCAATGGTTTTATCGGATAATTCCGCGTGGGCTGTTTTTGATAAAATAGATAATGTTCGAGACTTCGGGAGATGGATCGACTATCTCTTCAAGTTTCTTCACTGCGTCGGAAACAATATAATCGGAATGATAAATTACAGAATAAGCCTGTTTGATGATGCGAATCGTTTCGGGCGAAAATCCGCGTCGTTTCAATCCAACTAAATTCAATCCTTCGTAAGCGAGCGGTTCTCTTCCGGCGGTTATATATGGCGGAACATCTTTCGTTACTTTACTGCAACCGGCGATGATTGCATGCTGTCCGATCCTGATGAACTGGTGAACACCGCTCAACCCACCAACAAGCGCCCAGTCTTCAATCTGCACATGACCGCCGAGTGCAGCTGAATTCGCTAAAATCACATGATTGCCGACGATACAATCATGCGCCACGTGCGCGTTTGCCATGATCAAACAATCCGAACCGACGACGGTTTTCATTGCGTAAACTGTTCCGCGATGGATCGAGGCAAACTCCCTAATAGTCGTTCTATCTCCAATTTCGGTGGTCGTAATTTCGCCGACAAACTTGAGATCTTGTGGAATTTCACCGACAACGGCATGATGAAAAACGCGGCACGATTTTCCTAAAGATGTTCCCGGCAGAATGATGACGCCCGCACCGATCTGGCATTCGTCTGAAATTCTTACGCCATCATGAATCCATGAAAACGGACCGATCGTCACATTTTCACCAATCTCCGCTTTCGGATGAACTATTGCCGATGGATCAATCGTCGTCATATTTTATATATCGGTTATTGTTGCCATGATCGTCGCTTCCGCCACGATGTCATCGTTTACATATGCGGCCGCCCGAAATTTACACGTCGAAAGCCGGAATTGCGTCAGTTTGATCTCTAACCGCAACTGATCGCCCGGAATGACCGGCTTGCGGATGCGAACATCATCCATCCCGGACAGTACAACCAATTTTTTCTCGGGATTTTCCAGTGTATGCAGGATCAGGAGTCCACCCGCTTGCGCCATAGATTCCACGACAAGAACACCAGGCATGATTTTTTGTCCCGGAAAATGTCCTTGAAAATAAGGCTCATTGACGCTGACATTTTTAATCGCCGTTACCGATTCTCCGGGAATGATGTCGAGGACTTTATCAACCAGTAAAAACGGATAGCGGTGCGGCAGAACTTTTAAAATTCCGCTGATGTCGAAAAGAGCGCCGTTTGCCTGTTTGGACTGGTACTTTTGGCGGATGATAATCTTTTCGTATTCCTGACGGATTTTTTTCATCAGGTTCACGTTATGGGCGTGTCCGCTTCGGGCTGCAATCACATGGGCGTGAATCGGAATTCCGAGAAGTGCAAAGTCGCCGATCAGATCGAGAATTTTATGACGAACCGCCTCGTTGTAATAGCGGAGTTGTACGCCGTTCAGAGTGCCTTTTTGACCGGCGACCAATGCGGAAGAGAGGTTAAACATCTTTTTCAGGCGGTCAATTTCATCCTGAGAAATATCGCGGTCGATGAAAACGACAGCGTTGTTGGCGTTTCCACCTTTGATAAGCCCGCGGTTCTTGAGTCCTTCCACTTCACTTAGCAGACAAAATGTGCGTGCTGAGGCATAATCAGACTCGAATTCTTCAGCCAGATTGTAAGTCGCCGAATATTGCGTCCCAATCGAACTGATCGGATAATCGATCAGAAATGTAATCTGGAAACTATCGGCTGGCAGAACATGAATATCGACGTTATTTTTGGGATCGGTATATGTAATGATCTTATCGATAACCAGGACTGGTTGTACGGCATCCTGCTCGATGATTTCCGCTCGTTTGAGCGCGCGGACGAATTCAATAGCGCTTCCGTCGCAAACTGGTGGTTCGATATTGTCAAGTTCGATATAAATATTGTCGATCCCGAGACCGGCACATGCAGCCAGAACATGCTCGATCGTATGAATGACCGCACCATTCTGTGCAATCGTAGTTCCTCTTGAAATATCGACGACATGACTGATGTCGGCAATGATTTCAGGACAATTTTCGATGTCGGTACGAATGAATCGTAATCCGTTGTTCACAGGCGCCGGTTTAAACGTGACAGTACTATTGACACCGGTGTGAAGTCCAATTCCCGACACCGAAATCGGGTTTTTAATCGTTCTCTGATTCCTGGGCATTTCTATTCCTGATAATTTTTTGACTCGCCAGTTGTTCCAGCCTCTTGATTTTTTCCTTGATGTCGGGAATGGAGCGGATATTCGCCATCTCCCGCCAGACCTTGCCTTTTTCCTGAGCCGGAGAACCGATGACCACAGCGCCCGTGGGAATATCTTTGGAAACACCCGCCTGAGCCGCAATAATAGCACCGGCGCCGATATGCAGATGACCGGCAATCCCGACCTGACCGGCAATAGTAACGCCATCTTCGATCACTGTGCTTCCTGCAACTCCGGACTGACCGGCTAAGAAACAATACTCACCAATTTTTACGTTATGAGCGATTTGAACGAGATTGTCGATTTTCGTACCTTTACCGATTACCGTATTACCAAGCGTTCCGCGATCGATTGTCGTATTGGCGCCAATTTCAACATCGTCGTCAATAAGAACACCGCCTGCCTGCGGGATTTTTTCTATGCTGTTTTCCACCCGAACGAATCCGAATCCGTCACTTCCGACGACCACGCCCGAATGAATGATGACATGTTTACCGACGTGACAACGATGATAAACCGTAACATTCGGATAAATAAGTGCATCGTCGCCGATTTGCGTCTCTTTTCCGATCACGGAATTTGGCAGAATGCAAACACGTTCGCCGACGATACATTTTTCATCAATGAAAACATGCGCGCCGATATGAACGTCATTTCCCAAAACGACATCCTTCGCTATTAAGGCTGTTGGATCGATCCCCGGAGCAGGTTTCGTTGCTTCCGGACGAAAAATTGCCAGGGCACGGGAATATGCATAATTAACGTTCTGAACACGGATAAGATTCGGGTAAGATTCCATTAAATTTTCATCAACTAAAATCGCTGTCGCGCGTGTAGTCGCTAAAAACTTGATATATTTCGGATTGCTGAGAAATGTCAACTCGCCGGGTTCGGCGTGTTGAATCTCAGCGAGGTCATGGACAAGGAGCCTGTCGTCTCCATCCACTTTCCCTCCGACTAATTCGGCGATTTTCTGAAGAGACAATTCCACGGTTATACCGTCGATTATTTTGTTCTTTTCAGCTCGTAGATAACCTTGTCGGTCATATCGTGTGCCGGATCGGCATATAAAATATTCCCGGCTACCGTATCAAAAATGTAATCGTATTTGTTGTCTTTGCCGACATTCTGGATTACGGTTTTGACTTTTTCCAGAACGGGACCAACGAGTTCAGCCTGCTTTTTATAAATTTCGCCTTCCGGACCGAGTTTTTCGACCTGAAACTTCTGAATGTTCTGTTGAAGTGCTGTGATCTCGGCTTCTTTGGTTGTACGGCGCGCATCGCTCATGATCATCTTCTGGCGTTCATAATCTTTTGACAAACTATCCAGTTTTCCGAGCATACCTTTATACTGATCTTCGAGCTTTTTAGCTTCGATGTCAAGTTTGCTCTGAGCTTCCTTCGCTTCGTCATATTCCGATAAAATGCGATCCGAATTGACATACGCAATCTTGATCTGTGCGTTTGCGACTCCAACCATTCCCAGAACCATTAAAATTGCTAAAAACGTAACAACAATTTTCTTCACTGATAACCTCCCATTGATTAAAATTGAGACCCAAAAATAAAATGTGTTTTCCATCCCTGCGGTTTTCCGTAACCGGTTTCACCTTCGGGATCGATATCGTCGAATCCGTAACCGAAGTCAACCCCGAGCATTCCCATCATCGGCATATAGAAACGCACGCCGATACCTGCAGACCGCTTTACATCGAATGGATCGGTAGATTTTAAAGTCTTCCATGTATTTCCGGCTTCGGCAAATACCAAGCCATAGATCGTAGGATTTTCTGAAATCGGGAATCGATATTCGAGCGTGTATTTCAGGAGCGATTCACCGCCATAAGGCAAATACGAGCCGGAGTAAACCTGCGAAGGACCAACCTGATTATCATCATAACCGCGAAGCGCTACGCCATAAATCATTCCGCTACCGCCCATAATGAATCGCTCATCGGGTGGGATGACGCTATCTGTCTTGAGTTTTTTGATCAAACCGAATTCAACATGATTGAACAGTATGAATTTCCAGAAGGTCGGCAGATAATATTCCAGTGTAAAATTATGTTTATGATAATGCTCGGTGCCTCCGAGAGGACCACCTGACAACGTGCTCGACCATTCAAAAACCGAACCTTGTGTCGGAAATTCAGGTGCGTTTCGACTATCTCTTGAAATAACTTGTGTTAATGTCACGCCTCTCGTTTGATCATGTCCGAGCAAGACGCTTTCTAAATAATCTTCATTACAGTTCTCATATTTTTTTATAGCCGCGCCTAACATCCACGTACCGCGAAAATAATTGTCCGGAAAACGGAAACGACGGCTCCAGCGGATTGAACCGCCAATTTGACTCAGGTCAAACGGATAGTAATAATATCCATTTCCACCGCGTTCGGAATAGATAAAACTAGCTCCAACTAAATTAGGCGTATCGAAAACCCACGGATCGCTGTAACTGATGGAAAAAGACTTATATGGATTGGTCGTTGTACCGGTAAGAGTGTAGCCAGCGCCACGCTGATAACTAATGGAAACCTGCTGACCTCTGCCGCGGAAATTGTTGAACTCAACACCGCCGCCGCCGATAAGTCCGTACATCTGGCTGATACTGAACGATAAATTCGCCCGGCCTGAAGATTTCTCCTCGACTGTAATTTCAACATCGACTTTCTTGTCATCAACCGGAACGACGTCGGGTGTTACATTCGCAAAGTAATTTAAAATGAAAATTTCTCGCTGACTGCGCATCAACGCCTCACGACTGAAAATATCACCGGGATACATTTTCAATTCGCGGCGAATAACATTTTCATGTGTTTTTGAATTACCAACAATATTGATCTGATTGACGGAAACCTGACGGTTTTCCGTAATCTCACAATTCAGGTCGATTTCATCTTTACTTACCGGAATTTCAAGCGGATTGATCTGAAAAAACAGGTACCCCTGATCCATGTAAACGGCATTTACTCGTTCATAAATCCCTTTTTGAAGTTCTTCCGCGTCATACCAGTCACCCGGTTTGATATTTAAAATCATTTTCAGATCATCACTCTTGTAAAGCGTGTTGCCGTTGAATGTGATATTCCGATATTTATATCGTTCACCTTCTTCCACTCCGATTTCAAAAAACATGTGCTTTTTATCATCGCTGTATGTGACAGTATCATATTCAATCTCAATATCCCGGTATCCGTTGTTTCGGTAAAATTCAATCAGTTTGTCTTTATCTTCGGAGTACTTCTCTTCATCGAATTCGCCGACCCTGAACAGAAATAAATTTCTTCGTTTCGTATCTTTCAATACCCGACGTAAGCGTCTGTCTGTATACCGCTTATTCCCGTCAAATACAACGTCCTTGATGCGTACTTTTTTCCCTTCTACAACTTCAAGAGTCAAATCTCGCGTATTTTCATTCTCTCCATCTTCGATCTTTTGTTTGACATCGGCGAGTAAATAACCTTCCTTTTCGTAGAGTTTTTTAATTTTCCGGATGCTATCCGTTATTAAATGTGGGGAAAGCACTTTTCCGGACATCATATTCAGTTCTTCATCGATCTTGGATTTCTTGATCTTTTTATTTCCTTTAATCTCAAATTTGCCGAGACGCGGATATTCGTCGACTTTAATGATTAGAAAAACACCTTCTTCGGTTGCTTTATCAAGATAGATTTGGATATCGGAGAACAAGTTCAATTTCCATAGCCGTGTAATTGCGCTGGGAATATCATCAAAAAAGATTTCTTTCCCTTCGATAATTCCGGATTGGACTTTGACACTATTTTCAGAAATTGTCTTAACGCCCTGAACGGCAACGCCATAGACTTTTACACGATTTTCAGTCTGCGCCCGCGTCTGAGCAATAAATATTACAGGCATTAACAATAAAAGTATCGTACTAATTCTTTTCATCAACGACGACCACCCGATCTATTTTCCGTCAATTGTTCACTTGTCATTCCAAAACGTCTTTCTCTCTTCCGGTAATCGGTGATCGCGGCAAAAAGTTCCCGACTTCTGAACGCAGGCCAAAAAATAGGTGTCACATATATTTCAGTGTAAGCCAACTGCCACAACAGGAAATTACTGACACGAAACTCGCCACTGGTTCGGATCAACAGGTCCGGATCGGGTTTGCCTACAGTATATAAATGATCGGAAAATAGATTATCGTCAATTTGGTCGATGGTGATTTCTCCTAGTAGAACCTTTTGGGCAATTGCTCGTGTAGCATCGATAATTTCCGTTCGACTTCCATAACTCAGTGCCAAGTTTAGGTTCAATCCTGTATTATTTTTCGTTTTTTCAACGCCAGCCAGCAATCCGCGGTACGGACCTTTTGGCAAATCCTGAAGATGTCCGATGAGCGTCAATTTCACGTTATTTCGATGCAGTTCGTCAATTTCATTCTGAATCGTCTTGAGAAGCAGCGTCATTAAAGCGGAAACTTCAGACATTGGCCTCGACCAATTCTCGATAGAAAAAGTGTACAGTGTGAGAACTTGGATTCCCAGTTTCCCGCATTCCCGTGTAATCTCTCGAACCGAGTTGATACCTTCGTTATGCCCGGCTACGCGTGGAAGCCCTTTCTGTTTTGCCCAACGACCATTACCGTCCATAATGATGGCGATATGCTTAGGCAGTCGTCCTCCCTTTATAATTTCTTCGCGGAGTTGGTCTATTTCTATGTCTTCTTTTTTCATTTATATAACGAAAACCAAAAAAGCTTAGGGAAATTAAATTTTATCGGATATAAAAACAATGGAAAAGAGACAATTGTCAGTGTCTAATCATTAATTCACTGAATTTAAATCAATTATTCGCTTTTCATTCTTCTCCCAAAGATGGGAATGCATTCTCAAAAGACTTCTGAAAATCGATCCTTTTCGATCTATTGTGTAAGAAACCATTTAAATTTTCAAGTGCTTTTTCTACGAAATATTCCCATCCGTGGAAAACGGGATTTATTCTCACCGAATTATTCACCAATTTTGAAAATTGGGGTTGTTTTCAAAAGTCACCAAATCTATATTACCCGAGTGATAGTACTGCCTTTTATCAGAATAAATCCTCTAAACAATTAACAATTGATTATAAATGGCAACCATGAACAGTAAAATTTTAATTGCAGATAACGATACGACCACGCGACAATCACTTGGCGAGTTTTTAAGTTCAAAAGGATATGACTGCGCGATGACAGCCGATAGTAAAGAAGCGATCAACTTAGTACAGTCGGACAATTTTGACATTCTTTTAGCCGATGTAAAAATGCCAAAATGGAACGGCATGGATATTCTTGAAGAAATCCAGAAATATTCACCACGAACACTGACAGTAATGACTACCGATTCCGCTACTGTCGAATCAGCGATCGAAGCGTTAAGAAAAGGCGCGGTCGATTACCTGATCAAACCTCTTGATATGGAAGATCTTCATCTTCGTCTGAAAAAAATTGCTAAGATCCAGCAAGTCCTTCTTGAAAACCAATATCTTCGTAAAGAAGTTCACTCAATTTTCAACCAGAATATCATCATCGGTGACAGCCCTGCAATGAAAAATGTTTATCACATGATCGAAAAAGTCGCCAACTCCTCTTCGAATATCCTCATAACAGGAAAAAGTGGAACAGGAAAAGAATTGGTTGCACGGTCGATTCACCAAAACAGTCCGAGAGTCGCCGCCCCGTTTGTTGCTATCAATTGCGGCGCCATACCTGAAACTCTTTTTGAGAGTGAACTTTTCGGTTTTAAAAAAGGTTCTTTTACCGGTGCCACAATGGATAAAGAAGGCGTTTTCAGGGCTGCAAACGGCGGCACTTTATTTCTCGACGAAGTCGGCGAAATCCCGATTCACATTCAGGTTAAATTACTCCGCGCAATCGAAGAAAAGGAAATCAAACCGATTGGTTCCGCATCGTCTGTTCATGTTGACGCCCGAGTTCTCTCTTCCACAAACCGCGACCTGTTAAAAGAAATCGAGGAAGGAAATTTCCGCGAAGATCTTTTTTACCGGCTGAATATCATCGAAATTCATCTCCCGCCACTCAGCGAACGTAAAGAAGACATTCCCATACTCATCGAACATTTCGTTCGCAAATATAACCACGAGTTGAAGCGAAAGGTTCTCGGTGTCGATAACCAGACCATGAAAATTCTCATGAATTATAAATGGAAAGGCGAGGTCAGAGAACTGGAAAATATGATAGAGAGAGCCGTTCTGCTCTGCGAATCCGAATATATTTCATCCAAAGATCTACCTCCGCACGCAGTTGGCTCAGAAACCGGAATGGATTATCCTGACGATCTCAAAGCCTCAGTCCGTAATTTCGAGAAACAGCATATAATTAACATTCTTGGTCGTGCCAATAACGATAAAAACAAATGCGCGGAAATTCTCGGAATCGGCCTCTCATCGCTCTATCGGAAAATCGAGGAACTGGAAATTAAAATCTAACATTCATCAGTTCTTCAGTAAAGGCGAACATTTTATTTTACTTTATTTTAATTACTGATTTTAACGAAAAATTGCCAGAAATACACCGGCGGCAATCGCCGATCCGATGACGCCAGCTACATTCGGCCCCATTGCATGAAACAGGAGATAATTATCCTTGTCATACTGACGAGCGACGATCTGTGAAACGCGCGCTGAATCCGGTACGGCCGACACGCCTGCCGAACCGATTAACGGATTAATTTTTTCTTTTAGGAACAGGTTCATGATTTTAGCAAAGAGAACACCACCGAAAGTCGCCACGGCAAACGAAAAAAAGCCGAGAAAGAAAATACCCAACGATCGCGACGTCAGGAAACCGACATTTGCGCCATTAACAAATCGAATCGCTTGTGTACTGGCTCCGACCGAAAATGATAAAATAATCGTGCAGATATCCAGAAGCGCGTTGCCTGCTGTTTTCGCCAATCTGTCAGTTACGCCACATTCTTTAAGTAAATTTCCCAACATTAACATTCCAACGAGACTGAGTGATCCCGGCGCTATTAGCGAAGAAATGACCACGACAATGATCGGAAAAAGTATCTTTTCCGTTTTACTGACTTTCCTGGGTGGCTTCATCCGAATCCGGCGTTCCGCATCTGTGGTCATCAATTTCATGATCGGTGGCTGAATGAGCGGTACCAAGGCCATGTAAGAATATGCCGCAATGGCAATCGGTCCAAGCAGATGTGGCGCAAGTATCGACGAAAGAAAAATCGACGTTGGTCCATCTGCTCCACCGATAATGCCAATTGAGGCGGCTTCCTTACTACTAAATCCAAGGAGTAGCGCTCCGATATAAGTTATAAAAATTCCAACTTGCGCCGCCGCTCCCAATAACAATGATTTCGGATTGGATATCAATGACGAAAAATCGGTCAGCGCACCAATTCCCAGAAAGATCAGTGGAGGAAAAATTCCTGAAGTGACTCCCCAATAAAACAAACTGAATACACTATTCTGCGGAAATCCATTTGCAACCGAATCATACACACCGATCGGTAATCCAGGAATCGTCGGTATATTTCCAACAATCACACCAAATCCAATCGGTAATAGCAATAACGGTTCATAATTTTTTACAATTGCCATGTAGATTGCAATTCCGCCGATAACAATCATCAGAACGTTTCCCCACGTCAGATTGGCAAATCCTGTCGTCGAGATTACTTTTCCAAGAATTTCCATTGTTAACCTAAAATAATGAGTACATCCCCTTCATTGACAGAATCGCCTGTCTTGACGGAAATTTCTTTAACAATACCCTCTTTGCCGGACTGGATTTCATTCTCCATTTTCATCGCTTCCATGATGATTACGCATTGTCCCGTGCGGATAGTTTCACCTTCCTTGACAAGAATTTTCTGGATCAATCCCGGAAGCGGTGCCAACACGTTTGTCGCGTTAACAATCGCTTGGGGTTTATGCAGTGTTGGTTCCGGAACGCTACCAACTGTTTTTGTGGAGGCTTCGGTTTCACCGATAATTTCCGAACGAATCAACTTTGGTTTAATGTCTGAAACCTGTTCGATCCCGAGATCCTTTAAACCGACCTGATATTTTGTTCCATTAACCGTCAACACCGCTTCGTAGGCATTAAATTCGCTGATGATGACTTCATATTCCTTACCGTTAATTTCCAACTGGAGTTTTTTCTCTTTCATATCTATTTCCTCAGACCACTTAGTCTTTGTCCAACTTTATAACCCACCTTCCACACGTTATGCTGACCGCCGTGAACGAAAGTTATCTCGCTCTGAAGCGCGTCAAAGTGTATTTTTCGGTAACATTCAATTGCCGTTGCGATAGCGATCAAATCATCTTCGGGAATGTCCGCTACCGGTGTGGCTGGAACGATTTCATCGGCTTCCTTTTCAAAATAATCTTTTAGTGCTCGCTTTTTAGTGGAAGCCGTAATCAATTTATTGAAAACAAAAAGAACTATTTCGATTAGTATCAATCCCGTGAATACGATGAGTAACCCCGAAAAGGCTATCACGGCTCCATTTTGTATCACATTTCCGCTCATTTTTCGCTCCTATAACGGAATGTTGCCGTGTTTTTTAGTCGGATTATCATCGCGTTTGCTCGACAGCATCTCGAGAGATTTGATGAGCTTGTATCGCGTGATTTTCGGCTCGATCACTTCGTCGATATAGCCTTTTGCGGCGGCGACATACGGATTGGAAAATTTATCCCGATATTCTTCGACTTTTTCCGCGAATTTCGCTTCCGGATTTTCCGCTTCTTTTATTTCTTTGGCAAAAATGATCTCGCTGGCGCCTTGTGGTCCCATAACTGCGATCTCGGCTGACGGCCATGCAAAACTGTAGTCGCCGCGGAGTTGCTTGGAATTCATAACGCAAAACGCGCCGCCATAACCTTTTCGAGTAATGACGGTAATTCTGGGAACGGTCGCTTCAGCATAGGCGTAAAGTAATTTGGCGCCGTGTTTGATGATGCCATTGAATTCCTGAATCGTTCCTGGCATGAAACCGGGAACGTCCTCGAAAGTAACGATCGGAATGTTGAAAGCATCGCAGAATCGGACAAACCGTGCTGCTTTATTCGACGCATTGCTGTCTAAAACGCCCGCTAAGACCTTCGGCTGATTCGCGACGATGCCGATCGATTTTCCATTTAACCGGCCAAAACCGATTAAAATGTTCGCGGCATAAAGTTCCTGAACTTCCAGAAATTCGCCTTTATCGAGAATCTTCATCAGAATATCGCGCATGTCGTAAGGCTTGTTCGGATTGTCCGGCACGATGTAGTTGAGATCTTCTTCGATACGGTTTGCTGGATCGTCATTCCGATTGACCGGCGTTTCTTCCATATTGTTCTGCGGCAAATAAGTAATTAACCGACGAATATCCGCAAAAAGACTTTGTTCATCATTATAAGTGAAATGAGTGATGCCGCTCTTGGTCGCATGAACGTCAGCACCGCCGAGTTCATCCGCCGAAACATCTTCGTGCGTTACGGTCTTGACGATCTTTGGGCCGGTTAAAAACATGTATGCGGAATTCCTGACCATGAAAATAAAATCCGTCAACGCCGGAGAATAAACAGCTCCACCAGCGCATGGGCCGACGATCGCGCTGATCTGCGGGATCACACCGGAATACAACACATTTCTGAGAAATATTTCCGTATAACCAGCCAGCGAATCGACACCTTCCTGAATTCTCGCGCCGCCGGAATCATTGATACCGATGATTGGAGCGCCGACTTTCGCGGCCATTTCAAGAACTTTCACGACTTTTTCACCGACGACTTTTGACAGTGAACCGCCGAAAACTGTAAAGTCGAATGAATAGACGAATACCAATCGGCCGTGAATCGTTCCATAACCGGTCACGATCCCGTCGCCCATAATCTGTTTTTCGGCCATACCGAAATCGATGCAAGTATGCGTACGGAACATATCGACTTCCTCGAAACTATTTGGATCGAGCATCAAATCGATGCGTTCGCGGGCGGTCAGTTTTCCTTTTTGATGCTGTTTTTGAATTGCTTCTTCACCGCCGCCTAATCGGGCTTTTTCTATTTTTTCTTTTAATTCGAGAATTTTTCTTTCCTTACTCATTCATTTCTCCTGTTATCTGACAAATTTCCGTCAGTACTTTTCCAGACGATTTGGGATGTAAAAAGGCTATTTTTGAGCCGTGAATACCATTCCGGGGTAACTCATCGATCATTGAAATATTTTTTGCTTTAAAATATGTTATTTCCTTCTCGATCCCATCGCTTCGATAAGCAATGTGATGAAGACCTTCCCCGCGTTTTTCGATAAACTTTGCAATCGGACTTTCCGGCGATGTCGGTTCCAATAATTCGATACGCGTCTCGCCAATCCGGAAAATCGCAGTCCTGACTTTTTGATCCGGGATATCTTCGATTCCGATAAATTCGAACCTTAAAATATCTCGGTAAAACGGAACCTGTTGCTCAAGTCCGGACACCGCAATTCCGATATGATCGATCTGTGTTATCATAACCAATTACACTCCCGTAAAAATAGGTTTATTTTTTCGTTTATCAAAGAATACGGACGTTTTTTTTTCTGATAGACTTCATCGACCCATTCGTCGAGTCTATTCTCAAATTTGTATTTATGATTGACGTGAGCGGATACTTTTTGCATGAAGATTTGCCGGATTTCGGATTTGAGATATGTTTTGCGTTTGTCCTGTAAAGAACCGTCATTAGAAATTTTTAAAAAATAGTCATCAGTAACTGTCAACAATTCCTCGATTCCTTCGTTCATCGATGCGACGGTCATCACGATGGGTTTCATCTTTTCCGGATAGTCGGCGAACTGAATCCCGAGAACGTATTCAATCTCGGCTTTGAGTTTCAACGCCCCATCCCGATCCTTTTTATTGACGATAAAAATGTCGCCAATTTCCATTACGCCCGCTTTCATGGCCTGAATTTCATCTCCAAGTCCCGGAACTAAAACCAACAGGACAATATCCGAAAGCCCGACGACTTCGATCTCTGTTTGCCCGACTCCGATTGTTTCAATGGCGATCAAGTCAAACCCGGCGGCATCTAAAACCTTAATCGCACCGCTAGTCGCCTGTGCAACGCCGCCCAAATGTCCGCGTGAAGCCATTGATCGGATGAAAACACCTTCATCTGTTGCATGGCTCTGCATTCTCAGGCGATCACCTAAAATCGCTCCGCCAGAAAACGGCGAACTCGGATCGACCGCGATCACGGCAATCTTTTTTTGCTTACGTCGTTCAATCTCAATGATTTTATCCAAAAGTGTGCTTTTTCCAGCACCGGGTGGTCCGGTAATTCCCCAAACCTGTGCGTTTCCGCAGTGTGGAAATAAAGCGTCGATAAGATGCTCTTTTTCGGGTCGATTGTTTTCGATCCAACTGATCGCACGCGCTATCGCACGGACATCGCCCTTGAGAACCTTTTCCGCAAGATCGATCACCGGCTGACTCTTTCCCGATTGGCTTCGATAAATTGGATAACGTCGGAGATTGGTGTTCCGGGAGTAAAAATAGTTTCAATCCCGCTCGCTTTAAGTTGCGGAATATCGGCATCGGGAATCACGCCACCGCCTAAAACGATAATATCATCCGCCTGCTGTTCATGAAGAAGCCGAACGACTTTTGGAAATAATTCGTTATGCGCGCCGGATAAAAGGCTGAGTCCAATAAAATCCACATCTTCCTGAATCGCCGTTTTAACAATCGCTTCCGGAGTCTGTCGAATGCCAGTGTAAATGACTTCATAGCCTGCGTCTTTTAAGGCGCGGGCGACGTATTTTGCACCACGGTCATGTCCATCGAGACCGGGTTTTGCGATGAGTATTCGAATGATTTTCTTCACGGCATCCTCCTTATAAAACGATCGATTCCTGATATTCGCCGAATTCTTCCCGGAGAACGTTACAGATTTCGCCGAGAGTAGCATATTCACGCACGGCATCGAGTATCAATGGAATCAGATTGACTTCCGGATGTTTCGCGCCGTTCCGAAGTTGGTTAAGACGGGTTTTTACGGCTTCGGAATTCCGCGTCTTCCGCGCTTCCCCGATCTTTCGGATTTGTATATTTCTGAGTTCGGGATCGACTTTCAAGATTTCCTTCGGCGTTTCCTGTTTGACAGTAAATTTATTCACGCCGATGATGACGCGTTCTCCGCTTTCAACTTCACGTTGATATTTGTACGCAGCATCCTGAATTTCCTTCTGAACAAATCCGTTTTCGATGGCACGAACCATTCCGCCGAGTTCCTCGATCTTATCGATATATTTCCAGACTTCGGATTCTATTTTATCTGTCAAATCCTCGACCAAATACGATCCGGCGAGCGGATCGATACTATTTGTTACACCCGATTCGTAGGCGACAATCTGCTGTGTCCTGAGCGCGATCCGAACGGCGTCTTCCGTCGGTAAACCGAGAGCCTCATCGCGTGAATTCGTATGAAGGCTTTGCGTTCCGCCCAGTACTGCGGCCAGTGTTTGAATGGCGACACGGACAATATTGTTGTCCGGTTGTTGTGCGGTCAGCGTACTGCCGCCAGTTTGTGTGTGGAACCGGAGCATCATCGATTTAGGACTCTTCGCATGGAATTTTTCCTTCATGATCTTTGCCCAAACCCGGCGAGCCGCCCGGAACTTCGCCACTTCTTCCAATAAATCGTTGTGTGAATTGAAAAAGAATGACAGGCGGTCGGCGAACGCATCGACATCCATCCCCGCCTTAATTGCGGTTTTGACATATTCGATGCCGTCGGCTAACGTGAACGCCACTTCCTGAACAGCCGTCGATCCGGCTTCCCGGATATGATAACCGGAAATACTGATCGTATTCCACTTCGGCACTTCCTTCGCACAATATTCAAAAATGTTCGTGATCAGTCTCAGCGATGGTTTGGGTGGGAAAATATAAGTACCGCGCGCCATGTATTCTTTGAGAATGTCGTTTTGAATCGTGCCGTTGATATCTTGTCTCGAAACGCCCTGCTTTTCCGCGACCGCAATATACATAGCGAGCAAAACCGCCGCCGGCGCGTTGATCGTCATAGACGTCGATACTTTGTCCAGCGGAATACCGTCGAACAGGATTTCCATATCCTTGAGAGTGTCGATGGCTACGCCGACTTTTCCGACTTCGCCTTCCGAATGAGAATCGTCGGAATCGTAGCCGATCTGTGTCGGTAAATCAAAGGCGATCGATAAACCTGTTTGTCCCTGACTCATCAGAAATTTATACCGCTCATTTGATTCCTCGGCCGTTCCAAATCCTGCATATTGCCGCATCGTCCAGAACCGACCACGATACATCGTTGGCTGAACACCACGCGTGAACGGATATTCGCCCGGAAATCCCAATTTTTCCGTATATTCAACATCCGTTGTTATGGAGGGCAAATGAACGCGTTCAACCGGAATCCACGAACCCGTCGTGAACTCCCTTTTACGTTCCGGATTTTTGTCCGTCACTTTTTGTACGATACCGGATTCCCACGATCTCCGCTGATCGTCTATGTGTTTACTTTCGGGCATAAAACATTCTCCTCGGTGTGTATGTCAGGTGACTTTGGTAAATCCTTGCAAACCGTGTAATAGATTTTTAGGGTCATACATCTCGATTTTAAATGATCAAAAATGACTTTAGAAATTAAAGATAACGACGGTAAAAAACAATAGCCGCAACAGTAGTCACGACTGTGGCAAATCGTCTTGAAAATTCCAAGCAAATTCAAACAGGTGATTTGGCGGTTTCAATCGATCCAACTTTTAATTTCTTTTTATATCCGCAAAGATGATCGCCGATCCATTCGTCGTCCAGCATTTCGAGGATTGAAATACATTCAATTTCCCGCCCGGAAATTGTCCGTTGCATCCCAAGACGATCTTCATACTGATCGCAGTAATATTGCCAATTCTCGTCACGATGCAGATGTATACACGGATCGCCGTCATAGACTCCGCAACATGCGCCACAGCGAATACAAATGTCTTCAAATTCGTTTTGATCTATTTCTTGCCCTCCGAACCGCACTCGTCCGGAGGGCAACCATTCAAATTCAGTCAACTAATCTTACTCTAAAAAATTTTCAATTTATTAAACATACCATTGCATTTTTTTGTAAATCAGGCTATTTTAACACCGGACAATTAAAATGAAATTTCTCTTTCAAGATACATGGCTACCCTGGATTCAGACACACCGGATGTTGCTGGGCATTCTCGGTGGATTATCAATTCTCACTTTCCTCGGCACTTTACTGGTTATCCCGATCATTCTCACCCGAATGCCGGCAGATTATTTCATCCGGCAACCTCATCAAAAAAAAAACACGTCGGGATTTTATCGGACAGTACATTATTTTCTCCTGATCCTCAAGAATTTTTTCGGCGTAATTTTCCTCGTAACCGGTTTCGCGATGTTGTTCATTCCCGGGCAAGGTGTCCTGACGATTCTCATCGGAATTTCGTTGATGAACTTTCCGGGAAAGCGTCGGATCGAGAAAAAGATCGTTCAGAAACCGTCCGTGCTTTCAGCGATCAACTGGATACGGTCGAAAGCAGGCAAAGAAGCGTTGATCCTCGAAAATTCATGACTGGTTTCTATTCCTGTTTTTTTCGTTTAAACGATGAAAATAGGAGTAACAATCCGAGAAGGATCAGGACGATCGGCCAATAAGTAAATGATACACAAAATCCAACAAAAAATATGACCGCTATTGACATAAGGATCAATCCGGGTATATACAACTTATTTCCTTCTTCCGCGAACAGGAACATGAATAAAAATCCGATTCCAGGCGCCAAGATGAATGTCGGCCAAAGTTCAACGATATTTCGCCAGTCTGTCATTTCAAGATAGAGAAATAGCGCACCGAATATCAGCAAGATTGAGGCAGGCATGAGCAAGCCATAATTTTTTGTGTTTTGTAGAAATCCAATGACAAAAAGAAGCCCGCCGCCGATGAGGATCATTGGCCAAAGAACGTCCCAACCATAACGGCTTCGCTGGACAAAAAAGAGGAAAATACCCAGCAATATCATAAAAACACCCAGAATAAAATTGGATGACGACTCACGTTGACTCATTTTTTTCCTCCGTCTGAAAAACGAATCAAGCCCTTTATTCAAGGGTTTGATTATTGTTAATATCCATACCGACATCGAGATGCCGAAGAATTATGCGATCGTAACTTTCGCGTCTAAATAGACATCCTGAACGACATTCATAATCTCGACGCCTTCTTTCATTGGCTTCTGGAACGCCTTACGACCAAGAATTAATCCCATTCCGCCCGCGCGTTTGTTAATGACTGCCGTCTTGGCAGCTTCGATCAGATCGTCCTCACCGGAAGCGCCACCGGAATTGATTAATCCAGCGCGCCCCATATAGCAACCGGCAACCTGATAACGGGTCAGATCGATTGGATGATCGGTGGTCAGTTTTTCATAAACTTTCTTGTTCGTCTTTCCGAATTTCAACGCCGTGAAACCGCCGTTATTTTCGGGGAGTTTTTGTTTGATGATGTCTGCTTCGATCGTAACACCCAGATGATTCGCCTGACTGGTCAAATCGGCCGCAACATGATAATCTTTTGCTTCGGTCTTGAAGGCGTTGTTTCTCAGATAGCACCAGAGAATCGTCGCCATTCCGAGTTGATGCGCATGTTCAAAAGCTTCACTTATCTCCATAATCTGACGACGACTTTCCTCGGAACCGAAATAGATCGTCGCACCGATTGCAACGGCTCCCATATCGAAAGCCTGATCAACGCTTGCAAAAAGCGTCTGATCATGCGTGTTCGGATAAGAAAGCAATTCGTTGTGGTTGATCTTTAGAATGAATGGAATCTTATGCGCATATTTCCGGGCGACCATCCCGAGAACGCCCAGTGTTGAAGCGACGGCGTTTGCACCACCTTCAATAGCCAGGCGAACGATATTTTCAGGATCGAAATAAATCGGATTTGGCGCGAATGAAGCACCAGCTGAGTGTTCGATTCCCTGATCGACTGGAAGAATCGACAGATAACCTGTTTTCGCCAGCCGTCCGGTATTGTACATTGTGGCTAAATTCCGAAGCACGGGAATTGGCCGGTCGCTGTTGAGATGAATTCTGTCCAAGAAATCTGGGCCGGGTAAATTCAACTCTTCTTTAGCAATCGTTGTACATTTGTGATCTAACAGGAACTCTGTATCCTTACCTAATAATTTCACTATGTCATGTTTCATCATTACCTCCAATATTAAAACTGTGAAAAGATACAAAATATTTCTATCAGAAAGAATGAATATTTCTTCCGATCTATAAGTCCGGTTCGATTGCGGAAAAAATATTATCGATGCGAAAAAAGTCTTGCCAACTATTAAATTTGTTATTAATTTCAATTTGTAATGATTACAAACATGGAACAAATTAAAAATCAGTTGGAAAAGCAGGCAATCAAACCCACCTATCAGCGGTTACGGATTCTTGAATTTCTGATCTCTGCGGAAAACCATCCGAATGCCGACGTGATTTACGAAAATATCGCAAAAGTCATTCCAACAATGTCCCGCACGACGGTTTACAATACGCTGAGTCTTTTCGTCGAAAGCGCTTTGGTTCACGGCATTACCATTACCGGAGCCGACGTTCGTTATGGAATCGGCGAAGCGAATCATCACCATTTTCTCTGTAAAAAGTGTGGAAAAATCATCGACGTCGAAGTTCATTGTCCGTTTGTGGATGGTGTAACCAAGGAAATAAACGGTCATCGAATTCAGGAAATTCACGGCTATTTTAAAGGTATATGTAAAGATTGTGTCTAATCATAACACTATTTGAAAGGAATACAAAATGAAAGAAAAAGTAACAAAAGTGATCGATTCCATCCGCCCATATCTTCAGGCCGATGGCGGCGATGTTGAACTCGTTGAAGTGACGAAAGACGGTATCGTTAAAGTGCGTCTGACCGGCGCTTGCGGCGGTTGTCCGATGAGCATGTACACGCTCAAAATGGGCATTGAAAATAAGTTGAAAGCCGAAATTCCGGAAATCGTTTCAGTCGAACAGGTTGCCTAAGGAACAGCCAGCCATTATCGGGAACCGATGATGAAAACGACCATTTACGTGTCCAATATGAGTTGCATGCACTGTAAGGTGAGGATCGAACAGGCCCTGAACCAACTGCAGGGAATTTCATCAATCGACATTTCCATTCCCGATAAATGCGTATATATCGAGGGAGAAATCCACAAATCCGATGCAATCGACGCCATTCGGAAAATCGGATACTCCGCGGAACTCAAGACAATTTAACCGACAAAATTGACCCATTAATCAATAAGGAGAAAAAGTCATGAAAAGTCTGAAAGGAACTCAAACAGAGAAAAACCTTCTGACCGCTTTTACCGGCGAGTCGCAGGCACGAAATCGCTACACCTATTTTGCATCGAAAGCAAAAAAAGATGGATTTGAACAAATTGCATGGATTTTCACCGACACCGCCGATAATGAAAAAGAACACGCAAAGCGTCTGTTCAAATTTCTGGAAGGCGGAGAAGTCGAAATTCAAGCAGCATTTCCCGCAGGTGTGATCGGTGAGACTAAAGACAATTTAAAAGCCGCAGCCGATGGCGAACATTACGAACAGATGACGATGTATCCGGATTTTGCCAAAATCGCGGTAGCGGAAGGCTTCATAGAAATCGCTCAGGTTTTTAAATCCATCGCAGTCGCAGAACAGCATCATGAAAAAACCTTTTTGGCTCTTCGCGAGAATATCCTCAAGGGACGAGTTTTCGAACGGGAAGAACCGAAAGTCTGGAGATGTCGCAACTGTGGATATATTCATGTCGGGAAAAAATCTCCGGAAAAATGTCCGGCTTGTGCTCATTTAAAAGACTACTTTGAACTTTTAGCAGAAAATTATTAAATTTCTACGTCTATTGACATAGTATTTTTTTATAATTTATATGAACATTTTTGAATTTTAGCAAAGGAGAAAGCAATGCAAAAGTATGTATGTACCGTTTGTGGCTATGTTTATGATCCGAAAAAAGGCGATCCGGACAACGATGTCAAAAGAGGAACCATTTTTGAAGATCTTCCCGATGGTTGGGTTTGCCCGCTCTGCGGCGCCGAAAAAGAAGATTTCGAACCCGTGGAGGAATAATTGTCGTCTCAACAACTGACATCGGACATTTTTTATGTCGGCGCCCGTGATTGGGACAGGCGGCTTTTTGACGAACTCATTCCGCTTCCCGATGGTACGACCTACAACGCTTACGTCATCAAGGGTTCCGAAAAGACCATTTTACTCGATGCCGTCGATCCAGCCAAAGAACAGGTTTTATTTTCGAATCTGGAAAAACTGAATCTACCGCGAATCGATTACATCATTTCACATCACGCTGAGCAAGATCATTCGGGAGCGATTCCTGCGGTCCTGAAAAAATATCCGATGGCAAAAGTTGTTACAAATCCAAAATGTAAGACGTTTCTTTCCGAACATCTGCTGATCCCGAACGAAAAGTTTATCGTCATAAAAGACCGCGAAACACTTTCACTCGGTAATAAGACGCTCCAATTCATTTTCACGCCATGGGTACATTGGCCGGAGACGATGTCTTCTTTCCTCATCGAAGACGGAATTCTGTTCTCGTGCGATTTCTTCGGCTCGCATTTGGCGACAAGCGAAATTTTCTCTACCGATCAGGCGAAAGTCTATTCGTCTGCCAAGCGATATTTCGCAGAAATCATGATGCCGTTCCGTTCGATCGTGCGTCAGGATCTCGAAAAAGTCAAATCTCTTAACGTAAAAATGATCGCACCCAGTCACGGTCCGGTTCACCGCGATCCGAATTTCATTATCTCGGCTTACGAAGACTGGACTTCCGACCGGGTCAAGAACGAAGTCATTATTCCGTATATTTCAATGCACGGGAGCACGGAGACGATGGTGCATTATTTCATCGATAAACTAATCGAACGTGACATCGTTGTTCAACCTTTCAATTTATCCAAAACGGACATTGGGGAATTGGCGATGGCGATGGTAGACGCCGCAACTATAGTGATCGGATCGCCGACAGTCATTCTCGGGGCGCATCCGATTGTAGCTCATGCAGTTTTTCTGGCGAATTTCCTTCGGCCAAAAACCCGCTATCTTTCAATCATCGGAAGTTATGGCTGGGGCGGTAAAATGGTCGAACAGTTAGCCGGTATGATCGGGAATCTGACGGCGGAAGTTCTCCCGCCCGTCATTGCGAAAGGCTATCCGAAAGACGCTGACTTTCAGGCGCTTATCGGTCTCGCAGATCAAATTCTTGAAAAACACCAACATCTTTCATAAGGAGTGACCGATGGGAATTTTCAATGTAAAAGATGTCTTTGAGTTCGCTGTCAAGATCGAAGAAAGAGGCGAAAAGTTCTATCGTGAAACTGCCAATCGGCTGAATTCTCCGGAAGTCACGCGACTTTTTAACAAACTCGCCGACGATGAAGTTCAGCATCGCCTGACTTTCGCAAAAATGGCCCAAAAACTCGGCAAGTTCGTCGAGCCGAAAAACCTGCAGGATGAGTTCTACGCCTATCTGGAAGCTTACACGCAAAATCTCATCTTCAATGATTCATCGGCTGAATTTCCGAAAATCAAAGACGCCAGAATCGCCCTCACATTTGCAATCGATAAGGAACTCGATTCGGTGCTTTATTATACCGAGATCAAGAATATGATTCCGGTCAGCGAACATTCCTCCGTGGACGAAATTATCAACGAGGAACGACGTCACATTGTTAATCTCTCAATGCTCCGGAAAGCGTTATCGGATTGAACCGGAAAAATCGATATTTCTTATAGGGTAGGTTGATAAAATTGACCTGGCCATTTAAATTGAGAGTGAAATACTGATGACTCTTGACGAAATCAGAACCTATTGCCGGAATCTGAAAGGTTCGCGGGAAGATTTTCCTTTTGGCGCAGAAACGCTCGTTCTAAAAATCGGCTCGAAAATGTTCGCACTCATTCCGCTGGACACTAAAGATCTCAGTATCAATTTAAAAGGCGATCCGTTTCTCAATGAAGAGTGGCGGACGCAATTCAATGCCGTCAAACCCGGCTATCATATGAACAAGGCGCACTGGAATACGGTCGATCCGAACGATGATATTCCGGATGAAATCGTTTACCGGATGATCGACCACTCATACCAATTAGTCTTTGAATCTCTGCCGAAAGCAGAGAAGATGTCCATATTAGATCGATCAGCCTAAAAGGAAAATTCAATGATCGGATCGTTGTTCACAAACCAATCTCACATCATACAAGCGCTGTTGGCGACGACTTTTACCTATTTGATGACGGCACTCGGCGCGGCCATCGTTTTTCTGTTCAAAACCATTCATCGAAAAATTCTCGATGGAATGCTCGGTTTTGCCGCCGGTGTGATGATCGCCGCCAGTTTCTGGTCGTTACTCGCTCCTGCCATCGAAATGTCCGCCTCAACAGGTCATAGCAAATGGATTCCCGCCGTCGTCGGATTCCTTTTGGGCGGTTTGTTCCTGAGAATGGTCGATATAATCCTTCCGCATCTGCACGCCGGATTCCCGATGAGCGAAGCTGAAGGTGTTCACACCAAATGGCAGAGAAGCGTTTTACTCGTTCTCGCCATCACACTTCATAACATCCCGGAAGGACTTGCCGTCGGTGTCGCTTTTGGCGCATTATCGGCGAATATTCCGTCGGCGACGATGGCTGGTGCCGTCGCACTGGCGCTCGGTATCGGCATTCAAAATTTTCCTGAAGGCGCGGCTGTTTCAATTCCTCTACGACGAGAAGGTATGTCACGATTGAAATGCTTTTGGTACGGTCAACTTTCCGGTTTGGTCGAACCGTTCGCGGCAGTTATCGGCGCCGCCGCAGTAATTTATATTCAGCCGATCCTTCCTTACGCTCTGTCATTTGCCGCTGGAGCGATGGTCTTTGTCGTTATCGAGGAACTCATTCCGGAATCACAATTGGAAAAGAACACCGACATTTCGACGATGGGCGCGATGATCGGTTTTGCTTTGATGATGGCTCTGGATGTCGCATTGGTGTGAACAAGATTCCGCATGGAATCTTATTGATCCGCGACTCGTATAAACATTTAAAAATCGTCTAAAAGAAATTTATAATGAGACGAGTTAAATGAAGTTAAAAAGTATTATTCGATTTCAGATCGTTGCCTGGCTTGGAACCCTCGTTAATCTTGGAACACTCTGGCTTCTACACGGAAAATTTAATATTTCCGTCCCAATAGCCGGCGGTTGTGCGATCGAAGTGGCAATTCTTCATAATTTCACTTGGTACTATCTTCGCACATGGAAAGACCGGGTTGAGCACACACCACTGGATTATTTTCACCGGTTGTGGAAATACAACCTGATAACCGCCGGAGTCGATTTTATCTTCAACCTGGGACTTCTCTGGACACTGAATCATTTTTTACATATTCATTATCTGCTGGCCGATATTCTCGGCATGATCGCCGGCCCATTTTTCAAAATATTCATCAACGAACTAATCATATTTAAAAAACCGAAACTCAATTCGGACAATCCTTAGAAAGAAAATACAATGGAAAATCAACAAAAGGCCAAACGTATCATCGATACACTTACCGGTCCGTGGGAGAAACGGAATCTCCCGAAAATGGCCGCCGCTCTTCCCTGCTGGATTTCCTCCGACCATCTGACGATTCTCGGAATTATCGCCGCGATCATCATCAGTCTGGGTTATATCCTGACTTGGTATTCATCATGGTGGCTAATGCTCGCCAATTTCGGATTTTTACTTCATTGGTGGGCAGACAGCCTCGACGGAACATTGGCGCGCGTCCGTCATGAAGAGCGCGAGCAGTACGGCTATTTCGTCGATCATATTTGTGACGCTTTTTCGACGGTCATTATTTTAATGGCCTTTGGTTTTTCACCACTGATGCGGCTGGATGTCGGACTCTTCCTCGCGATTGGATATTTGATGCTGAATATTTACGCTCATGTCGGCGCCTATTCCGAAGGAATTTTCCGTCTGAGTTACGCCAAACTCGGACCGACGGAAGTTCGCATTCTCGTTGTAATCGTTAACACTATTTTAATATTCTGGAATCCGGTCGTTTTTATACTGAATCAAAATCCCTGGACGATTATCGATATTGTCGGTGGACTCATGGCGGGACTCTTTTTACTTGTTTTCGTCATCGTTTCGATCATCGATTCTCTCAAATTAGACAGCATCGACCGCGCCAAACGAGATCTCTCAAAAAAATAACGCCCCGTTAGTTTATTGACGAACGGTTGATTTGCACCCGGCAAGATCGATACCGATCTTCGTTTCTCCGCGACAAGTGACTGAATAAGTTTGTGTTCCGAATTTCGGATGATATAAGTGCATTTCATACTCACCGGGTGATAAAAACTCAAACCGGCACGTACCTTGTTCGTTAGTCGTAAGCGAATAACCTTTTCCTAAAGTGACCCAAACGTTATTAAGAATAGTATCGTTAGCAGTCACATTCAAGTCGATAAAATTCTTGGGAAGGCGGTCTTTGCCAATCTCTTTTATAAATGTCGTCAGAATCGCTATAGAGATTCGATTCAACTCGCTCTCTTCAGTGACGATTTTCTCCTTTTCAAAATTGCCGAGCCAGTTAAAATCCATACTGATCGCCGCACGATTTGTCTTCTGAATCTCAATCGCATTAGAAACGGATATTTTCCCCGGCAATTGTACTGACGTTCCATCAATAAGCGAATCAGCTGTCATTAAAATTCGTTTGCCGGATTCGCTTCCCGAGTAAAATCCGCCACTAAAACAAGAGGCGCCGTTATTCCACTGTCCGAAATTCAGCCGCAAATAATATCCACCTTCTGGGAATCGGTTGCTGATTTCCACGCGCTTATCAGGACTTAGCGTTTCATCTTTTTGTCGCACGAAATAGACTTTCGCGCCTGCTTTTGTAAAAACGGTTCCGACCTTTTCCGTCAAACGCAAATTAAGGTCGGAACCTGTGAGACCGTTCGATGCGATGGCACCTTTATCTTTCCCGCCAAACGCCGGATCGAGAACCAGCACGAAATCCTGCAAAATACCGTTGGCGATCCTTTGAAGAGAGTAAAGATGAAAAGTCGATTTGCCATCTTCGACAACGACATTTTCCGAACCACCCCAAAATCCGTTTGCATGAATCGTTGAAGTATATTCGCCGGCTGGAAGTCCCGGAAAGAAAAAGTAACCGTCGGCGTTCGTCGTATCTACAATGGCTTCCGGTAAAATTGTCACGATCGCACCTGCAACCGGCAACGAATCCTGCGCCGCGATGACCTGTCCTTCAAAGAGCGTCACATTTGTATCGGCGAAAGTGATGTTTAGATCGGTCTCCGTTTTTCCCGATCTGAAAATTATCTGCGCAATTGCCGGTTTGTCCGGCGAATCCAAATAAACCGTTGCCTTTCCGTTTTGGATCGACGCCTGCGATATATTCAACTTACCGCGATCCGCCACAACGGAAATCAGATCATCGTCAGCAACAGGTTGCAGGTCGGAATCGAACGCGAAAATTTCAATGGCGATCCGGCTCTTTCCGTCAGCCGGTATTCTGTCCATCGTCGGAATTGCAAGGATTTTCATCGCGGGTGATGCCACACGGAAAAAACTTTTCTTCGGAAGATTGTGGTTACCGTAAAAATTAATTACTTCAGCCCGAACCGAATGCTTTCCGTTCCTTAATGGATTTTCCGGACGATGGACGATCAGATTCTGTTCGGAAGAATATGTCGAAGGTTTTAACGTGTCGTCAATGAAAAAGGCAACCGATCTGCTAAAAACCTGTTCGCGTGTTAACATCCACGACTTACGCTCGTGATGTCCATCCGAAACGTACAATTGTATAATCGGCTGTTTATTCGTTACGGTAGAATCCGGTTGTGGTTGCAGTAATTTCACTTTGGGAATTCCAGCCGCTGCCCATTGACAAATTCCGATGAATATTGCATACGCTTCTATCTTGTTGTATTTCGGATTATCGAGCAGTTTCTCTTCCTTTGGATTGGAAAAAAAAGAAGACTCAAGTAAAATTCCCGGCACTTCGAGTTGCCTCAGAACGCCGAATCCTTCCGGATACATCAGGTAATCAGAAATTAAACCAGTCGCGATCACATCCGGAAGTCGCAAATATTCGTTCAGATTCATCTGAACGTAACGCGCCAGATCCAAACTTACTGGCGAGAAATCGGCGTCGCCGTGATACCAAGTAGAAGCGAAATTTGTTATCGAATTATCGACGGCGTTATGATGCAATGAAATGAACATATCGACCTGATTCCGATTAGCGATTTCCGAACGGTCTTTCAGGCTGATGTCGGTATCGGCGTCACGAGTCAGGAAAACTTTCGCACCGGACTGTTCCAGAAAATCTTTCAGATAAAATGCAACCCGGAGATTCATTTCGGCCTCACGAACACCTGTCGGTCCGCGTTTGTATTTGGGAATATGCGCATCGCCGCCGTGCCCCGGGTCAAGGCAAAACGTTAAACCGTTTACCCATTTGGAATACGGTGGAAGTTCATAATTCGGTTTTTGAAGTCGATGCCAGTCGCTCGTGCCGCGTTTTTGTCCGTAAAATCCACAACTTTGAAAAAACACGAGCAAACCGATTATAATCAAATTCAGGATTTTCTTCATTCTTATTTTCGACTTTTCACACTCTATTTCCACGGCGGAAACTTAGTTCAGAGCCGGATCAAAGGCAAGAGCAGTAAAAAGTCCGCCAGATGCCTGGACTATCCTTTTTTATACGTATTAATAATAATTCGCTGACCGGGATAAATGGGTTTTCTTAAATCCAAATCATTCCAAGATTTAATGTTGGAAACACTGACCTGATATTTTCTGGCGATCGATGAAAGAGTGTCTCCCCTTTTGACAATATGGGTTATGACTTTTTTCACTTCCACTCTTTTTTCTGGAGCTGAATAATAAGAACTCGTAGGTATCAGAAGGGTTTTACCGATACTGATTTGGTTCTGGTTTCGCAAATGATTTGCCGATACTAACGCTGATACAGTCGTACCGTACTTGCGGGCGATCCAATTGAGAGTCTGACCTTTTCGAACTTTATGATAAACCAACTCAGTTTCTTCAACATCTTTTGGTTCCGGAAGCGAGGCTAATTTCGTATATAAACTGTCTGCCTTTCCCTTCGGCACGCGCAGTATGTACCGATTATCATTCGAAGGCGTCATCCCGCGTCGAAGTTCCGGATTGTATTCACGAAGTACATCTGTGGAAATATTACAAGCTTTGGAAATATCCTCAAATCCATAAGAGCGGCTGACTGTCACTTCATCCCATTCCCAAGCAGGTGTCTCGGGAGTTGTAAAACCGTATCTCTCCGGATTCTTGGCAATTAAGGTAATCGCCAAAAAGGATGGAACATAGTTGCGGGTATCGGGTGGTAACGTGCGCAGTTTCCAGTAATCCCGCGTCCCTTCGCGTTTGATCGCCCGCCAAACACGATTTTCACCCGAATTATATGCCGCAAGCGCCAGATACCAATCATCGAACTCATCATATAGCTTTCGTAAATATTTGGCTGCCGCATGCGTCGATTTGATCGGATCGCGACGTTCATCAACCCACATATTGCGCTTTAGCCCATAACCTGCTCCGGTACCGGCAACAAACTGCCAAACGCCGACGGCACGGGCACGCGAATTTGCATTCGGATTAAAGCCGCTTTCGATCATTGGCAAATAAAAGATTTCTTCTGGAATACCATATTGATCCAGAATCGGTAACATATGGGCACGATATTTATTAGATGATTCTAAAAATCTCTGAATTGTTTTTGATGCCCGGCCGGAATAATATTTGGTAAGACTGTCAATTTTTTTCGATCTGACAATTGCAATATGTCCCGGTTGATCTTGTAAAACCATCAACGTATCATTACCGATATACACCGAGTCAAGGACTGTTTCAAAGAATTCCTCTTCAGCCGATGCTATCGAGAACGAGTCCGTATCTTCTATCAGATACGCAAATTTGGTCTGATATTCATTGGAAACGGTTTCATTGAAACGGTTATATTCATGTTTCTGGAAAGGAGTCAGGTTATCCAGTTCACTGATCTCAGCAATAATCTCGAACACCCGGTCAAAACAATAGCCTGCCTTGGATGTATCATTATAGAAGGCTGAAACTAAAGCATCCGCATAAAAATTTCTCGCCTCAGAAAATATCAAATCAAAAATTTCACTTGACGAAGTATCGGATATTTCTATTGAATCATCATTTATTATCTCGTTAATTTCTTCATCATCAGAAGGAGATAATGCAAAAATTATGGTGGACATGGTTAATAGTAAAATTGCTATTTTAAATCTATTCATGTTATCTGTATTGCTCCAATTTTTCATTTTCCTGTCTGCAAACTTATTTCATAGTCGGCATAATGTCAAGTTATTGGTTGGATAAATCTCGATTGATTTTCAATTCTTATCCTCTTATTATCGACATAGAATTCCAAATTTCCCCCAACTAACCTAATCGATCCATTCTACATGTTTTACTTACTTAAAAATTCCCCACAAAAAATACTTGTCCAAGATTCACTTGAATTGTATATTTATTCGCATTTATTGTAATTTTATACAGGTTTTGAAATGAAAGAACGAGAAAACAGAGTCAGGATTATCCGAAAAATTCTGGAAACGGAACAGATCGCCAATCAGAACGATCTGAACAGAAAATTAAAAGAAGAAGGATTTGAAATTACACAAGCCACGTTATCCCGCGATCTGGCGGCGATGAAGGTGATGCGCATTCCGGACACAGATAAACGGTATATTTATACATTGCCGAGTCAAAGTACAGTGTCTCAAATCACGGAAGACAATTCTCCTCTAAACGCCTGCAAATCGATCGCGTTCTCTCAAAATTTAGCCGTACTCAAATGCCTGCCTTCTTTCGCGCCTAGTATATCGATGCTCATCGATCGACTCGAAATGGAAGCAGTCGTTGGCACTGTCGCCGGAGACGACACCATTCTGATCGTTCTCCGGGAAGACTGGGCACACGAGCGTTTTCTTGACGCACTTTTCAAACGATTACCGGAATTGCGTGACAGAATATAACGCTTTTCATTCGCCATAACACGATCACAAAACGAAAAGGAAAAGTATGAAACGGGAAAAAGTTATTCTTGCTTATAGCGGCGGTCTGGATACGTCCGTTATCTTAAAATGGCTGATCAATCAAGGATATGATGTCATCTGCTATGTCGCAAATGTCGGACAAAAAGAAGATTTCGACGCGATCCGTGAGAAGGCACTGAAAACCGGCGCATCGAAAGTCTATATCGAAGACCTCCGCGAGGAGTTCGTCTGCAATTACATTTATCCGGCTCTTCGCGCCAATGCGATTTACGAAGGGCGTTATCTGCTCGGCACTTCGCTTGCCCGTCCGCTGATCGCCAAACGGCATATTGAAATTGCCGTCAAAGAAAACACGCATCGGGTGGCACATGGCGCAACCGGAAAAGGTAACGATCAAGTACGATTTGAATTCGCCTATTACGCGCTGGACCCGAAATGCATCGTCATTTCGCCGTGGAAAAATCCGGAGTTTTTAGCGGAATTCAAGGGCAGAAGCGATATGATCGCCTACGCAAAAAAATGGGGAATCCCTATCAAAGCTTCGCTTGAGAAATCATACAGTGAAGACGAAAACTTGATGCATATCAGCCATGAGGCCGGAATTCTTGAAGATCCGTCGTTTCGCCCGCCGGAGCATATTTTTAGCATGACTTCCGCATTGAAAAACACACCAAATGAAGAGACAATTCTCGAAATCGAATTCAAAGACGGCTTCCCGGTTAGACTCGTCAATCCGGCAACTCATATCGTCAAGACTGACCCACTCCAACTTTTCATGTACGCTAATGAAGTCGGATGCAAGAACGGCGTTGGAAGGATCGACATCGTCGAAAATCGTTTTGTCGGGATCAAATCACGCGGCGTCTATGAAACTCCCGGAGCAACGATTCTGTGGGCAGCCCATCGCGATCTTGAAGGCATTGCCATGGATAAAGAGGTCATGCACCTCCGCGATATGATGATCCCCAAGTTCTCCGAACTGATCTACAACGGATTCTGGTTTTCACCGGAAATGGATTTCCTGATGTGCGCGATGGAAAAGAGCCAGGAAAAGATTGACGGAACCGTAACAGTATCCATTTTCAAGGGCAATGTCAATGTGATCGGACGGAAATCACCGACTTCACTATATGACCGCGATATGTCGAGCATGGACGTTGAAGGCGGCTACAACGCCGTCGATTGTCAGGGATTCATCCGTATCAACGCCATCCGCTTGAAAGCGCACAATATCGTATTGAAGAAAAAAATGCCATATCAATGGCGTGAAAAGGAATGACACTATGAAACTGTGGCAAAAAGGAATGACTCTTAACAAGCAGATCGAGACCTTCACCGTCGGCCAGGATTATCTGCTCGATCAGGAACTCGTGCCATTCGACTGTCAGGCATCCAAAGCCCATGCCCGTATGCTCGGCAAGATCGGCGTGATCACCGATTCCGAAGTTGTGGATTTATTGCGCGGCCTCGACCAAATTCTGGAATTGCATAATATGGGAAAATTCGAAATCCGGCGTGAAGACGAAGACTGTCATACCGCCATCGAGAATTTCCTGACGCAGAATATCGGCGCGGCCGGCGAGAAAATCCATACCGGCCGAAGCCGCAACGATCAGGTTCTGACCGCTCTCCGACTTTACTGCAAAGATAAACTTTCGGAGATTATCGACGCTGTTCAAACTGCCTGGGAAGCGATCAGTGAATTCGTCAAACAAAACGGCAACATCGCAATTCCCGGTTTCACACACACCCGCAAAGCCATGCCGTCCAGTGTAGCGCTGTGGGCCGATGCTTTGCGCGATGCCTTGGCCGATGATTTGGATTTATTGAACTGCGCTCTGAAACTGATCGACCAAAATCCGCTGGGCTCCGGCGCCGGTTACGGCGTGCCTCTGGTTCTCGACCGCCAGATGACCACCAATGAACTGCATTTCGCCCGCATCCAGGAAAATCCGATCTATGCCCAGCTCAGTCGCGGAAAATTCGAAGGCTTCACCCTGAGCGTCATGTCGCAAATCATGTACGATTTGAACCGCATGGCTGCCGACCTGATCCTGTTCACACTGCCGGACTTCGGCTATTTTGCATTGCCGGACGAATTTCTGACCGGCTCATCGATTATGCCACAGAAAAAGAATCCGGATGTACTGGAATTGCTACGTGCCAAATATCACGAGATCTTCGCCTACGAAATGCAGGTGCGGAACACCTCCGTGAATCTAATTTCCGGCTATCACCGCGACTTACAACTCACCAAAGAACCACTCATGCGTGGTTTCAATGCGACGCTGGCTTCCGTTCAAATCGCCGCACTCGTTTTTCAAAACCTTTCGGTCAATCGGAGCAAATGTCAGGCAGCGATGACAAACGAACTTTTTGCCACCGCTAAAGTCTATGAATTGGTCGAAAAAGGCCTGCCATTCCGTGAAGCATATCGTATCGTTGCCCAGCAATTCGGAGAAAAGAAATGAACACTATTACCAACATTTCAATTGTCGGCACATCCGGCTATAACGGTTTTGAATTAGTCAATATTCTTTTGCGGAATGGTGTTTATGCCCGAATTTATGGCCAATAGAAAATAATCATTGATCTGAACGTCGATTATCGCCTGAACATTCAGGAAGCTTTTAAAGTCGCTTACGGTCTCGACAATTGCGACGCCGGGCATTCAGTAGATTTTATCTACGGTTTACCGGAAGTTAATCCGATAAAAATTAAAACTGCCAAGGAGCCCGGTAATCACGGCTCGACTTTCGGCGGCAATCCGATGACCTGTGCTGCCGGCGCGGAGATCGTCGATAAGTGCCGCGCGCAAAACCTGCTGATCAATTGCACGTACCAGACCATTCTGCGCCTGATGCCTGCAATCAATGTCACGAAAGAACAGATTGACAAGGCCCGTCGGGATCATCGTAAAAGCGCTGAAATAACGCTTGATTTAATCCGAAATCCTGTTTACTATTCAGGTGCATTTGGGTATTTGAGGAACACAGAGTGTGATTGAGGGAATGAAATTTGAAGAGTGATTTGTTAATCGGACATAAAATTACTGAGTGACATGATAGATATCTTTTAAATGATGAGTAGTGCAAAAATATCCATCCGTTTTTTTGACGACCGCGAAGTGCGGGCCGTTTGGGACGAGCAAAACGCGAAATGGTGGTTTAGTGTAGTTGATATTGTCGGTATTTTGAACCAGGAAACCGATTACACCAAAGCCGGTAACTATTGGCGATGGCTCAAACGCAAATTGCTCAAAGAAAATGTTCAGTTCGTGAGTGGCACTCACAGACTGAAATTAACTGCGGCAGATGGTAAAAAATACCAAACAGACACGTTGGATAGTGATGGCATTATTGCTTTGGCAAAACATTTCCCGAACAATAGGGCAATGAAATTTTTAGATTGGTTTTTATACAGTGATAACAGTATTGACGGCCAAAGCAAGAAAAAAGCATATACACTTTTTGAAAATAATTTGATTGATGAAATCGAAGTTGGCACAACCCAAGGTTTGCAACAAATCCACGCTTATTTGTTTGGCGGATTGTATGATTTTGCGGGACAAATCAGGCAGAAAAATATTTCAAAAAGTGGTTTTCAATTCGCCGTATCGCGCTTTCTGGGCGATACCTTAAAGCAAACAGACGCAATGCCCGAAACTACCTTTGACGAAATCGTCAACAAATATGTAGAAATGAACCTGGCCCACCCTTTTATGGAAGGCAATGGCAGAAGCACGAGAATATGGTTGGATTTGATCCTAAAAAAACGCCTCAAAAAATGCGTGGATTGGAGTAAAATAAGCAAGCGGGATTACATGAACGCCATGATGCTAAGTCCAACCGAAAGTAGTGCTCTGAAAAAACTTTTAGAAAAAGCGCTCACCACCAAAATAAACGACCGCGCCATGTTCATGAAAGGGATTGACTACTCCTATTACTACGAAGAAAATGACGAATGAAAAAACGGCAAAGGCAATGAATGGAAAATTATTCAGGAAAAGGTTCGGTAAAAAGGCCATCTTTTATCAGGAAGTACGGGAGATAATGTGCGGACAAGGTTAAAAAATAGACGCCATAATGCGTATAGCTCCCCAACATCGGGCGGATATACGAAACAGGTGTTCGTTTATCCAATAGTAAGGTGAAATAGCGATGCAAAATAAAGAAAAAATGCCGCTCGTCCGAGAGTGGCAAAAAAAGAGGATATGATTTGAACACAATATTATCGTTATTTCCTGATATTGAATTCAAGAAGTATTCTAACGGTAATGCGAATAAACTCGATATTAATGATTTCCCATTCCATCATTGGTATCGGTTTGTTTTATCCTTTCCGCCTCATTTAGTCAGAGAGTATATAAATAAATTTCAACTAAAACGCGGAAACACAATATTAGACCCGTTTTGTGGAACTGGAACCACCGTTTTAGAGGCTAAAATAAATCACTTAATAGGTATTGGTATTGAAGCAAATCCTATGGCATATTTTGCATCGACGGTAAAAACAAATTTTAACGTTGATTTCAATGTTCTTAACGAGGATTCTATTAGAATTACAAATAAAACCAAACATTTAATTGAAAATTATTCCGTTGCTGAATTGTGTAAACTCTCTGCCGATGAAGAATCTTTAATTCTATCAGATTCAATAAGTCCTGTTCCTTTGCATAAAACCTTACTACTGCGTGACGCGATACGTAACAGCAACTCGGAATATATTAATGTTTTTCTATTAGCATTAGCAACATCGACTGTAAAATATTCAAGCAATTTACATTTTGGCCCCGAAGTCGGAGTATCAAGTAAGAAAAAGATTGACACTAATGTAATTCAAGATTGGTTGAGAGTAGTCAAGATGATGGTTGATGATTTATCATCATTTAAAAACGGGGATTATTACAAAGCAGTCATTCACAACGGTGACTCAAGAAATATAGAACAATTCCTATCTCCGAATTCCATTGACGCAGTTTTTACTTCTCCGCCATATCCAAACGAGAAAGACTATACCCGAACGACAAGACTTGAATCTGTATTATTAGGGTTTATGACTAATAAAAAACAATTAAGGGAGTTGAAACAAAATTTACTACGCTCAAATTCAAGAAATGTATACAAGGGAGATGATGATGATAAATACATTTTACATCACCCGCAAATTATTAAAATTGCAAATGAAATCGAGCAAAGACGTATTGAATTAAAGAAGACATCTGGTTTTGAAAAACTGTACCATAAGGTAGTAAAATTATATTTTGGAGGAATGGCAAAACATTTTGCTTCATTGAAACCATTTTTAAAAGAAAATGCAATGCTTGGCTATGTTGTTGGTGACCAGGCATCATATTTAAAAGTCTTTATACCTACAGGAAAAATATTAGCAGATATTGCTGAGCATTTAGGATATGAAGTAGTATCGATTGATTTATTTCGTACACGATTTGCAACAACAACCAAAAAAGATATGAACGAAGAAGTTTTAGTATTAAGATGGAGAGGATGATAATGGCTAACAATCAAAACAGATATTCACAACTTATTGAAACCATTTTTTTCAAACATTTCAAAAAAGGAACAAGTGAAATAACTTTCGAACGTCAAGATTTAATTTCAACTGCGAAAGAACTTAAAATTGAATTACCTAAAAACTTGGGTGATGTGCTATATAGTTTTCGTTATCGTTCAGTTCTTCCAGAAGCGATTGTAAAAACTGCGCCAAAAAGATTTGAATGGGTCATCAGACCAATTGGTAAGGCAAAATATATGTTTTCCTTGTCTGATATGCCAAGAATAGTTCCTTCAAAGATGTTTGCTGAAACAAAAATTCCTGATGCGACACCAGGAATAATTAACAGATATGCCTTTGATGATGAGCAAGGACTATTAGCAAAACTGAGGTACAATCGACTTATTGATATTTTTACTGGTATAACCTGCTACTCATTACAGAATCACTTGCGAACAACAGTCCCTGAAATGGGGCAAATTGAGACTGATGAAATCTATGTTGGCATAGATAAAAAAGGTGTGCATTACATTATACCAGTACAAGCAAAAGGAGGCACTGACCAGTTAGGAATTATCCAAATCGAACAAGATTTTGCAATGTGTCAAAAAAAGTTTCCGAAATTGGTATGTATTCCTATTGCCGCTCAGTTTATTGATTCCTCGCTCATTGCCCTATTTTCATTTGAATTATCTGAAAAAGGAATTTCAATATTTTCTGAAAAACATTACAAATTAGTTGAGTCAAAAGACTTAACCGAGGAAGAACTTGAACAATACAAAAAACGTTCAGAATAGATCAAATTGCCCGTCCATGGGCAATTTTGAAAACAAATGCCCCGCTACTTCACCTAACAGCGGCTATGCGGTTCGGGCGGGGTACCACTCTCTCCTAAATTGCCCTACGCTTCGCTCCGGGCAACTTCGCATCGCCGCGATACATTAGCGGCAAGCGAGCGACAGTGCCTACAGATTGACAAAACGAACCGCAGAGACAGAATAACAATAATAGGAAGAAAATGAGCGAACAAAAACCAACGATTCACGAATTCGATTTCAACCTGATCTGGGAATATTTCAGTTCTGTCAGGTCCTCAGACCTGACGAACTCATCCTTAATCTTCTCGTCAGGTTTGAAAATCTGACGAAACGGTCATACTTTATTATAAAAGCGTATGTATTTGAAAATCCGGAACCCCTACCCTTTCAACTTCCTGACATCTCCCTCCCGCCGCGTGAGCCCGATCCGGTCGTAATAATTCAGCAAAGGGATCACCCACTTGCGGGAAGTTTGGAGCAGTTCTTTCAGTTCGGCGACGGTCGCCTCGCCTTTTTCATCGAGATAACCGGCGATCAGTTTCCGTCCCTTCCCGATCGTATCGGAATGGAACGCCAGATTCCTTTCGGGGATGACGATCTTTCCGGCGTCGGTCAGATAGGTGAACAGCGGCTCGGCTTCATCTTCCGGCAGGTTCAGTTTTTCCCGGATTTCGGTCAGATCGGGCGGCATGAATCCGCCGACGATCAGCGCCGACTCGATTTTTTGGATCGATTCCGATTGTTTCCCGGACAGGATCGGCGAGAAGCCGCTCAGACGCCATTTGTCGCCGGAGTTGGTTATTTTATTTTCAATTTTCAGTTCATTCGTCAGCCAATCCGCCATCTCATCGGAGAGTTTTGCCTCCGCGAGAAGGTTCGCTTTCGATTGCCCGGAGAGGATCGGATTCTTCTGATGAAATTGCGTCAGGATTTCGAGTATATGTTCCTTCATTGCGGGAATTTCGGAGGCTGAAACAAAGCCGGTTTTGATCGAAACGATCTTTTTACTATCTGAAAGCGACTGCAGCAGGTTTAAAGCCAAACTTTCGGAGATCGAAAGTGCCTGCGCGATGTTTAAAGGTGAGAAAAGTCTGCCCGGATGGAGCAGAAAGAGGTTTTCGGCACAGACAAACAGGTCGTCGGCGATGAGTTTTCCGATCTCATTGGCCTTTGCCGACTCCTTTTTTCGGAGCGGTTCGGGGAAAACTTCGAGAACCGTCGCGCCGCCGATCGTCGCTGCCGGCGAATAACTCCGCAGGATCAGTCGGTCGTGGAATCCGACGGAAATTTCTTCGTCGAAGAGGATTTGCGCAATGCAAGATTCGCCCGGCAGGAGTTCGTCCCTGCCGATCGGGCGGATTTTGGCGATGAATTCACCGGTGCCGACATGAACGCGGACAATGGAATTGTATTTCAGCGGAGACACGGACGGCAGAAGTTCTATCTTACATGTTATCAGCCGCGTCGGTCGAAAATATCCGGGCGTCGCGAGGAAATAACCGCGCTTCAGGTCGTCCTTTTCGACGTTCTGCAGGTTGATCGCGGCACGATGTCCGACACGAACGTTGTCCATTTGTTTTCCATGCGACTGGATGCCGCGCACTTTCGTCCGAATCTTCAACGGTACGATTTCCGCCTCATCGCCGACGTGCAATTCTCCCGAGATAACCGAACCCGTGACGACCGTTCCGTATCCTTTGACGATAAAAGCGCGGTCGATCGGCAGGCGGAACAGGTCGGTCGTGTTTTTCCGCTCGAACAGTTCTGCTTTTTGCAAGATTGTCGCCATCAGTTCGGGAATTCCTGCGCCGGTGACGGTAGAAACGCAATGGATCGGTTCGTTTTCGAGGAACGTTCCCCGGACGAATTGCCGGACATCTTCCCGGATCATCTCTATCCATTCGGAATTGACAAGATCGATCTTATTGACGACGATCAGTCCTGAGCGGATGCCGAGCAAGTTGAGGATTTCTACATGTTCGCGGGTTTGCGGCATGATCCCGTCGTCTGCGGCGATGACGAGAAGCGCCATATCGATCGTATTCGCGCCGGTGACCATGTTCTTGATGAACTTTTCGTGGCCGGGAACGTCGATGAAGGCGATGTTTTCATTCAGAAACGCGAAGCCGATGTCGATGGTCATTCCCCGGCGTTGTTCTTCTTCGAGACGGTCGGGATCAACGCCGGTCAACTCCTTTAGAAGCGATGATTTTCCGTGATCGATATGCCCGGCGGTCCCAAAAATGACCGGTCTTTGTCCGTTGACAGGTTCATTGGATAGTTTTTTCGTTTCCGCTGGCATGAAATGGAAATTTAAAGCGACGCGCCGATGGTTCGGATCGCATCGGAAACCGCCGGAAGATCGGCGGACGGTACGGCTTTGAGATCGAGATAAAATTTTTCTGACTTGATGTAACCGATGACCGGCGGGCGATTCTTCCGAAACAAGTCAGCCAGCCGAACAACGGAGATTTCCTTCGGTGAGAAGACGATCGCCGCACTGGGGATCGTCTCTGTCGGCAATGAACCGCTTCCCGCCTCGACAACGGTTTCGCGGACCGAAATCCCGAGTTCTTTCACGAGCGTTTTAGGCAGAGTTCCGACGATCCTTTTCACCTCACCGAGCAACAGATCGTTGTCGCGGGTAAAGAGCCGGTAGATTTGAACGCGCTTCTCCGGCTCCGAAAACAGATAACATTTCAGCGTCGCACAGAGAAGTGCGAAAGTCGTTTTGTCGCACCGGACAACACGCATCAGCGGGTTTTTCCGCAGAAGGCGAACGGAGTCTTTCTTGCCCACAACGATCCCGCATTGCGGTCCGCCGGGAAGTTTGTCTCCGCTGAACGTCACCAGATCGATTCCCGCTTCGATAAATTCGGAAACGACGAGTTCCGCCGGAAGTCCGACCTGCCTGAGATCGATGATCGCGCCGCTTCCGAGGTCGAAGATGACGGGAATGCCGTGTTCGTGCGCCAATTTTATTATTTTTTCCGGCTTGGGTTTGGTCGTGAATCCCTGAATTTTGTAATTGGACGGATGCGCGATGAAAATTGCGCCGGTTTTTGCGCCGATCGCATTCTCATAATCGTTTAAATGCGTCCGATTGGTCGTCCCGACTTCGGTCATTTTCACGCCGCTCTTTTTCATGATCTCCGGAAGACGGAACGAACCGCCGATCTCGATCAATTCGCCGCGCGAAACGATGACTTCTTTATGATTCGCGAGCGAATTCAGCGCCAGAAAGACCGCCGCGGCGTTATTATTCACGACGGCGGAAGATTCCGCGCCGGTTAGCAACTTCAAATAATCGTCCGTCAGGTTAAGCCGTTCGCCGCGTTCTCCCGTGTTCAAGTCGAATTCAAGATTGGAATAACCGGAAAGTATCTCAGCCGTTTCAAAAAGGATTTCACCGCCGAACGGCGCGCGCCCGAGCCCTGTGTGCAGGATAATACCGGTCGCGTTGATAACTTTTTTTAGCGGAAGCGATGAAAGTTCTTCACTTTTCGATTTCACCCGCTGGCATAGTTCTTCGACAACGTTCTGCCTGTTTTTCAGAGAGATTTTTCCCCGAATGACTTCATCTCGCAGCGATTCCATTTCGGAGCGAATCAGCCTGATTAATATCTGGGATTTGAATTCAGGGAGTTCTGCGGTAAGCAAGTCGGCAACGGATTGAACGGATGGCAGAATTTTCCAGTCAAAAGGCAGTTTGGATTTCTGTCGGGTCATCCGGGCGTCCTCAGTCGTGCAAATGATTGGTCTGGTGATTCATGAACTGCGTTTCATAGAAATAACGGTACAGTGAATCTTCCTTTTTCACTAATTCGTCGTGCGTGCCGGTCTCGTGGATCCTTCCCTTTTCAAGAACGATGATCTTGTTGGCATTCTGGATCGTCGAAAGCCTATGTGCGATGACCAAAACCGTCCGATCTTTCATGAGCCGTTCGATGGCGGCCTGAACTTTTTGTTCTGATTCGGAATCGAGCGAAGACGTCGCTTCATCAAGGATCAGGATCGGCGGATTTTTCAGCAACGCGCGGGCGATCGCAAGACGTTGACGCTCACCGCCTGAAAGCCGCATGCCCTTGTCGCCGATTATCGTTTCAAATTTATTCTGAAAAAGATTGATGAATTCCAGCGCATTCGCAGCGTCCGCGGCGGCAATGACCTTTTTCGGGTCCGTATCTCCGAGACCGTAAGCGATGTTGTTGAAGATCGTGTCGTTGAACAGGATCGTTTGCTGTGTGACGATTCCCATCAGTCCGCGGAGCGAACTAAAAGTGACATCACGGATGTCGATCCCGTCGATTCGCACGGAACCGCCGACGGAATCGTAGAAACGCGGCAGAAGATCGGCCAATGTCGATTTCCCGGCGCCGCTATGTCCGACGATGGCGACGACCTCGCCCTTTTTGATCGTCATATTCACATCGGTAAGCACCTCGTGAGACGTTTGCGGATACATAAATCGGATGTGGTCATAACGGATTTCATCATGAAAACCGTCGAGGATTTGCGCGTTCGGTTTTTCGACGACGTCGGGCTTTTCATCCATGATCGAAAATATCCGTACCGTTGAAGCAACCGCTTCCTGAATGTCCGTATTGACGTTGTTCAGGCTTTTGATCGGCGTCATCAGCGCAAAAAGCATAATGATGAACCGGACAAAATCTTCCGCTTCGATCCCGTTTCCTGCGAGCACGTGGCTACCGCCGAACCAGAGAAGGGAAACGCCGATGATGACGCTGAAAAACTCGTTGATCGGCGTCGAAACGATCTTCAGTTTTCTGCGTTTGAACAGCATTTGAAAATATTTTTCGGTTTCGCGGAAGAAGCGCGTCTTCTCGAAATTTTCCATCGAAAACGCCTTGATGACGCGAATTCCGTGTAACGTTTCATCGAGGATCGCCATGATCCCGGCGATCTGTCTTGAAGTGCGGATCGATTTCCGCCGCACACTCTGACCGACCTTGGAGATCGTGATGAAAGTGAGCGGCAGGATGATGACGGCAAAAAGGCTCAGCTTCCACGAAATGATGAACAACAGCGCCATAAATGTGAGAATGTTGATCGGTTCGACGAGTAGTTTGTCGAAACTGACCGAAAAGGAATGCCGGACTGTCGAGACATCGTTCAAGATGATGGACGAGATTTCTCCCGCCCGTTTTCGCTGAAAGTATGAGAGCGAAAGGCGATGCAAATGTTCGTAAAGCATATTCCGCAGGTCACGCACGACTTTCAACTGCACCCAGCCGATGCAGACATTTTTGATGTAAAAGAAGATATTTTTAAGCACAAACGTCACAAAGATCACCAAGCACAGCATTCTCAGCGTTTTGATCGGCTCATCCCGCAAGATTAGTTTATTTGTGACGGCTTTCAGTTTGTCATTCGCGCTGAGTTTGACAGGAAGGACTGGCTTGACGATCTCTTTTTTGGGTTTCGCCTGCTGTTCAACAGTTTGCGTTTTCGGAAAAAGCACGTTGACAAACGAAGCTGTCAGCCAGACCGACGCGCTGTTGAACATGACGAATAGAAGCGACGCCAGGATGCCACCCGTGAGCGTTTTCCAGTAAGGCTTGACCATTTTCAGAATGCGGAGATAAAGTTTCATTCTATGCACACCTTTCGGCTATTTCATCGGTGGTTACCGCGCCCTGACGAAGAATCGAAAATTTGTCTGATAATATCCTGACGACCGTCGAAGGGACCCGGCTCGCGGGATCGGACGACTTCAGAACGATAGGAACCGAGTCGCCGAAATACCGAATGACATCTTCGGGCTTTTCAGCAGGTTTTTCGCCGGACGGATTCGCGCTGGTCGTTGTGATCGGATTCGGAAATCGGCGCAATATCCGGTTCAAAGGCTCCATGTCGATGACGCGAACGCCGACAAAACCTTCATCCACGAATTGTTCGGGAAAATATTGATCGTTCATCGGTAAAACGAGCGTTACATGTCCGGGCAAGAGCGAACGAACCGCTTTTTGCTGGTAGCCGTTCAGATTCGGAAAATCTTTTAGTAATCGTTTCACATCCGAATATAAGACACTTATCGCTTTTTGGGAAGACCTGCCTTTCAGCCGGATGAGATTCCGAACCGCAGATGAATTGGAAATATCCGCGCCCAATCCGTAGATCGTGTCCGTCGGATAAGCGATGACCTGCCCGAAAGAAAGCGCAGTCAGGATCGATTCGATCTGTAATGTAGAAATCATGTTTATTGAAATGATCTCAGGCATCTTTTTCAAACAATTCTTTCGGAGGTTTGGTTTTCCATCGGCGATGAAACCAGTAATATTGCTCGGGATGCAGACAAATTTCTTTCTGAAAATAGTCCGTAATGGTTTGCGTTAAGTGCTGAATCGGATCGCCGGACTGCTGAACTGTTTCATTCACTTGCAGTTCTTTTAATCGAATGACATATTTACCGCCGGCATCCATCAGACAGGTTCCGAGAATCAGCGGGCACTTGAGTTTGGTTGCAAAAAGAGCCGGCCCGCGAAAGGTCGAAGACCACTGATCGAAGAACCGGACGAAGATACCATTCTTCCCGGCATCCTGATCGGCGACCATAAAGAGAAGATTTCCATCTTTGACGAATTTCCACATTTTCAGAGACTGACGTTTGGTTTTGGGAAACAGACGAACTCCGTTCATTGTGCGCGTCTTGAAAATCAAATCGTGCGTGAGCGGATTCTTGAGTTTCTTCGCGATGGCAGCGATTGTATAATCTTTCCTTGCAAACCAATCGGCGAACACTTCCCAGTTTCCCAGATGAAACAGGACGATTAACGCGCCTTTTTTTTGTTCCAGCACGGCATCCAGAACCGACTGATCTTCATTTCGGATATACCGGAAAAATGACGAGTCCGGAAGATGAAAAGCCGGAATCAGGTCGAAATAAACTTTGGTAAAATGAACATAAGCGCGCCGGGCAATCTGATACCGCCATACGCAGGTTGATTCGGGAAATGCTCGTTTCAGATTATTCAGGACGATTTTTTTTCGATATGGAAAGAAATAATAGGCGATCGTTCCGATAAATTCCGCGAGTGTTTGCCGGGAGCGGATCGTCAGCGGCATCAGAACCTGTTCAAGTACCCGAAGAAACAGATACTCGATCCAGAATTGTGCCGAAATCTTTTGTTTCAACATGGGGAGGTGTGGCGATCGGATAGGCCGGGATTTATTTGTATACTTCCTTGAAGATGTCCAGAAGCGATCGTTTCTTCGTCTCGTGTTTTCCCCCGGCATATATCAGCGCGTCAAAGAACGGCTTTTCCTTGTTAAAATCATTCTGATAAAAGATATCGATCCACGAAACGAACTCTTCTTTTTGGATTTCGTTCATCCCGCTAAACAAATCAAACAACGGTTCGGTGAATTTTTTCTTGAATTGGTTGGAAAATATCTCATCTTTCTTGGACTCTTCGAGACGGCACTGGATTTCATAAGTCCGATAGAGATAAGCATGAACGAATACTTTCTTTTCTGAAAGATTAAGTGCGCGCCAGTAAAGGCTTTGACCGTAGGCAGTATAATCGATCTCAGGTATTTTCAGCGTGTCTTGTGCAGATTCTTCCGCTTTCAATGTGTCTTGTGCGGATTCAGATGTTTTCAGTGTATCTTGCCCGGACAATAAACTGCAGAACAATAATAGAAAAAATATGATCTGGATTCTTTTCATGGCTAATTCTCCTCGGTAGTTTCGGGAATGAATTGTTCGATTTCTTCCATCAATCGATCGACGGCGGAAGATTCCGGGATTTTTTCGACGATTTCGCCCTTCCGGAACAGGAGCGCTTCTCCTTTTCCCGAAGCGATCCCAACATCCGCAGTTCTGGCTTCGCCCGGTCCGTTGACAACACACCCCATGACAGCGACGGTGATATTTTTCCGGATATTTTTCGTGCGCTCTTCGACTTCCTTAACGATATCCATCAGATTCACTTCCGTCCGCCCGCACGTCGGACATGAGATGATATTCACGCCACGCCGGATGATAGAAAGCGACTTGAGAATCTGAAAACCGGCGCGAACTTCTTCGATCGGCTTGGCGGTGAGCGACACTCTCAGCGTATCGCCAATTCCTTCAGAAAGAAGCGTTCCGATGCCGATGGCGGATTTGATCGTTCCCTGCCATAACGGCCCGGCTTCGGTGACACCGAGATGCAGCGGAAAGTCGTATTTCTCAGAAAATAGACGGTTTGCCTGAATCATGAGCCGGACATCCGATGATTTAAGCGCGACGACGATATTCTGAAAGTCATTTTCCAGGCAGATATCGATATGCCGTTTGGCGCTTTCGAGCATAGCTTCCGGCGTCGGATAGCCGTACTTTTCAAGCAGATCCTTTTCGAGTGAACCGGAGTTGACGCCGAATCGGATCGGAATTTGCGCGGCTTTGGCTTTTTTCAAAACCTCTGTCACGCGCTCTTTCCCACCGATATTGCCGGGATTGATTCTTACTTTATCGACTCCCGCATCGATCGCTCCCAGCGCGAGTCTGTAATTAAAGTGAATGTCCGCCACAAGCGGGATCGTCATATGTTTTTTAATTTCGGGAAGCGCGGCAACTGCTTGTTCATCCGGAATAGTGATTCGTAAAATCTGGCAACCAACCGCTTGTAGTTCCGCGATTTCCGGCAGAATCGATCCGAGATCGTGCGTTTTGGAAGTAGTCATGGATTGAATAGTGATCGGAGCGCCACCGCCAATCGGCACGTTTCCAACAAAAACCTGACGTGTTATTTTTCTCGGATAAGAAATCATCACGATCTCAAGTTAATATCCGGCAGTTTCTTACACAAATAAAAGTTCCGTTAATGGAAAAAGCCCCTCGTTCAAGGGGCTTTTCATGTTTCTTGGGAAAGAAATATTTATTCGATGAAGTCGGCATCCATAAAATCTTCGAGTTTGAAGCGCCCTTCCTTTTCCTGTTCGCGCGCCTTATCGACGATCTTTTTTTGTGCAGCTTCGACTTTTCTTCTTGGCTGGGGCCCTTCCAGTAACTGCATTTCATCCTGAAGAATGACCTGCGTTCTCTGCGGGAGCGAGTTGATGAAAAACTCCTTCACTTCGTCCGGTTGACCCTTCAGCGCATAAGCGACTTCCGAAGCTTCGACAGATTTCAGTACATCGCCGACAACCGTCTGCGGCAGTTTGGTCATATCGTCGAAAGTGAAATAGAAATGTTTCACCTGCTGAACGAGTTCCGGTGCTTCTTTCTCCAAATGTTCAAGAAAACGTCTTTCATCCTTCGGAGCCATTTGACTTAGGATTCCGGCGACATTTTCTCCGCCGCCCCGCGAATATTCAGAAGCGCGCGGCAGAAACGCGGCTTTTTCCTTCAGTTCGTTGGCGATGCTAACAACACCTTCCAGCGGAATATCGCCGATATGCCCGATCTCCGCCATCACTTTCGGCTGAGCATCTAACGGTAGGGCTTGCAGTATTTTCACCTGTCTGTCCGCACCTAATTGAGCAATCGTTATTGCCATGATGATGGGCGATTCGGCAGCGATCAATGAAATGATCTGATTATCGCCTAAATCATCCAAATATTGGAATGGTTTTTTAGTCTCTTCACCTGCAGGCGTAAATTTTTCCGTGACAAAACCGAAATAAAATTCCTCAAGCACAGATTTTTTTACATCAAAAGAGATATTAGAGATGGAAGACATATGTTGTCGGATTTTCTGGAGTTGACTCTTGTTCACTCCTTTGAACATTTGAAGAGCCAGATTTGTGCCAAGTGACTTGAACAGTATTGCAGCTTTATCCAATCCGGTCAGATCTTTATATTCCGTCATAGGTTCATTCCTCTTTCTATTCGGCTTCCGTCTGTTCCGGTTTAACGTCGCCGTTCAACCAGTTGTTAATAATGCGTGAAGCCGTATCGGGTTGACCGACGCTCATTGAAATGACAGACTGTTTGATCCCTTTCATTTCCTCTTTCTGAGCCTCCATATCGACTGGTTCCGTGGTAACTTTCGGTTCGGGAATCGGAATTATCGGCGGAACGATTGCAGGTTGTGAAGAAACTGGCGCAGGGGCAGCGACAATAACCGGAGCCGGTTTCTCGATAGGTTGCGGAGCAGGTGGAACCGGACGCGGACCCATCGGAATCTTTGTACCGTATCCCCATTCGATTTCCTGCCGCCTTGCCTGTTTTCTACGCGATATGAGAAGCACAAAAAGAAGGATCAGGATCAACAATGCCGCAATTCCTGCCGCGATCAAAACACCCATATTTTTAAGACGTGTCATGATAGGCGGCGTCGTTTCGAGCGCGCCTAATTCGATTTCCTGCAGACGGCGATTGCTGTCGCGTAGTTGATCTCTCAAATTAGCGAGTTCCTGTTCGCGGACTGTCGTTGTCTTTTCGGTTTCCTGCCGCTGTTCGTCGGTAAGTTGCGGCGTCTGTAATTGAGCTTTTAGATCGGCGATCTCTTTTTTTAAATCTTCCATACGAAGCGAATCTCGGACAACGACCTGTTTCTCGGTTCGCCTCTGTTGTTCGATACGGCTTGAGCGCTCGGTTTCCGTTTGTCTCCTGTCGATGTCGTCGATTTTTTCTGCAATATTTTTCAGGATGATCGCTTCAGCGCCGTCCGTCTCTTTTTTCTTCTTGAAATTCGCCGTCATAACACTGATGACATCGCCGCGTGAGCGATCGTAATGCGAGGCGATATTGACGACCTGCCGGATGTTTTCGATCATATCCGGAGTTACGCCATCCTCGACAATAATACTGATCTGTTGCCGCTTGATGACAGGGATCGGTGCGGACTGTTTTTGAACAGAAATTTTAGAATCCGGCGCTTCCTTTAATTCCTGATCTTCGGAAGGTTCTTCGATATTTTCAGCCGTATCGGAAGCCAGTTCTACCGCCGGTTGATTGCTGGGCGTTTCGTTAAAAGCCTCCTGCGGAATTTCAAAACCGGGCAATGGCAGAGAATAGGTTTGTTTGGCTGGTTTTTTCGATGCGGTGCTCATATCCGAAGGTAGTTGCGTATTCCGGGCGCCCGTTTTCGATTTCTCTTTGGTAACGGATTTTTCGGACCTGGCATCCGCTTGTGATTGCGAAATCGTCTGAGTCTCCTGGGTTTGATCGAATTCGATATCGACATTCACATCGACGACGAACTTCATATCATCCATGAGTTTTTCCAGCGCGTCGGTAATCCGATCACGAAGATTGTTTTCGACGAGTAGTTTTTGTGATATTAAGGAAACCTGATTATCCTGAGCGAACAGAAAAGTCAGTAACAGGCTGAGACATATCATTACAAAAACCGCTTTTTTTATCATCAGGTTATCATTTCTATCCATAACCTTTTCCCCTTTATCCTACTGTTAGGAAAAAAATCTCGACCCGTCGGTTCTGAGATTTTTTTTCATCTGTTGAATTTGCCTCGTCAATTGTTTTCCCGGCGGAACGCGGGCGGGTGTCGGAGTATCCGACTGCCTGAAACCGGTTTGACGGGATGCCACGATCCGAAAAATAGCGAACGACCTGCGCCGCCCTTGCCGACGAAAGTTCCCAATTGGAGGGATACGTTGGCGATTTGATCGGATCGCTGTCCGTATGTCCTTCAATCGCGATAGGAAAGGCGGACTTGCGTATCATGACATCTAATCTATCAAGAATCGGAAAAATATTCGGATTTAGATCGGCACTGCCGGATTGAAAAGAAATCTCGCTCGGAATTTTAATACAAACACCGCGCGGACTTGTCTCTACCTGAATGACATCTTTCAGTTTTTCCTGCTCAACGACTTTTACGACTTCCCTGAAAACTTCTGAGAGCGTATATGTCTTCGCAGCTCCGCCGGGACCGCCGGGAGTCGGCTTACCCATTGCATTGCCAAACTGTTCCGCTTTCACCGGGTCCAGTTTGGACATCGAGAATAGCAGTACAAAAAAGGTCATCAGCAGAGTCATCGTATCTGCATACGTTGTCAGCCAGGGCTCTTCTTCGCCGCCCTCTTCGGACAAGGTTTTGATCTTTTTCCTTTTCTTTTCTTCAGCCATCGGTTATTTCTTTTCTTCGGGTCGTTTCCAATCGCGCGGTCTTAAATATGAATTCAGTTTTTCACGGACGATCAACGGATGTTTCCGTGCTTGCAATAAGACCGCCCCTTCAATTAACATTGTTTGCTGCAGATTATGTCGTTCGATTCTTGTTTCAAATTTGACTGCCATCGGATTGAAAATCAGGTTGGCGAGAATCGAGCCGTAAAATGTGGTGATGATGGCGGCACCCATTCCAGCGCCCAGAACCTTCATAGGATCAGCGCCGGATGTAGTAATCTCAGCCATTCCATACAGCATCACGACCAAGCCAATGAGTGTTCCGACCATTCCGAATGCCGGTGAATATTTACCCATCGTTTTCAGCACATTCGCTTCGGCTTTTTCACGTATTGTCCTGTTTTCAATACGGGTTTCGAGAATATCACGAATTTCATCAGGATTATACCCGTCAATGACCATCTGAAGCGCATCTCGAAGGAACGGGTCTTTTATTCCGGGTAATGATTTTTCGAGATCCTGCATACTTTTCCGCGCTATTGGTGCCAGATTGACGATTATCTCCACCTCGTCCGGCAGATTAATCTTATCTTTCTTAAAAACCATCGTGACGGACTTAAGCAGGCTGAACACGTCCTTAAGCGAGAAACTGATCAACGTCGATGCGAGCGAACCTCCACCGACGATAAGTAAACTCGGCATATCGAGGAACATGCTTAAATTGGGTGTCAACATGAAAATTCCCCAGATGATGAGTCCGGTGCCGGTGAAAATTCCCAGTATTGTGGCTATATCCATAATTTAAACTTTACTCCTTTAAGTTTTGATCGCCAGCGCTTCGCAGTCTGTTCTCATTCATCGCCCGTAAAATATTTCGCACATCGTCGTATTCCGGATCGATACGAAGCGCAAGATTCCAGTTGATTGTCGCCCGATCGATATCGCCGAGTTTGTAGTAAATCGAACCGCGCCGGGCATAAGCAAGTGCCAGATTCGGGTTGAGTTCTATCGCATTTTCTACTTCGACCAGCGCTTCTCGATAATCGCCGGAATAAAAATATTGAAGAGATTTCGACAGATGTTTCAATGCCAGATTGATATTTTGCTCCATCGCATGTTTGGCAAGTTTGACGGTCCGAACAGAGTCCTCAAGCATATTCGTTTTCTGACGAAGATTGGCGACCTGACTGGTCAGATATTTGATCTCAGTTTCATAAATATTCAGCGAGTCGCGCAACTTGGCGATCTCAAAATCTGCCGCCTTAAGAGTCGAATCGAGCCGTGCGGCAAATTGTTCTTCGAGATCAAGTACCATTTTCGAACCTTCATCAACCATTCCTTCGAGCATTTTCTTCCGTGTCTGTTCCGGCTTGATACGCGGAATCCGGAAGTCGAGGCCGACGCTAATACTGGGCGCTTCCCGGATTTTATCGGGATCGAAATTCTTAACGCCGAAATTATACAGGTAAGTCACATTATTGATGCCAAAATTAATATGGTAATCCTGCGTGATAGGAATTCGGACGCCGAGATTCACGCTACCTCCGTCAAACTCACCGATGAGATCCACACCGCCCTGTTTCGCCATAATGGTTGTATGCATTAAAATTCCGGCAAAAACACCGGCCGTCGTACTAGAATCATCACCAAAAGCCGTTGCCAATCCGCCGGTTCCAAATCCCATGTAAGTGAAGAGGCTGTTTTTTCCAAACTGTTTCTCATTGGCGATGACGCCGAAGATGGAAAGCGTCTGCGTGTCCATGTTCAGTTTCTTCTCACCCTGTTTGAGCACCAGATCGTGAATGCCTGCTGAAAAACTAATATCACCGTAAGTAAAAAGTCGTTGTTGCAGATGAAATCCAAATTCGACCGGTTTCTCACCAATAATTCCTTGGACGGAGCTAAATCCGATTTTGAAAGAATTAGTCAGGTCGGTCTCGAAGAAAACGCCCTTGGTAAATAACGAGTCAGAAAAGCCATAAACGTCCGTTGTGAAACCGGTCCGGAAAATATAAGGAGTGCGATAGATACTGCTGGTCGGTATCTTGATCATGTAGCCGGGATGAGAGAATCCGACGCGCGTGACTTGCGCATTGGATACCCCGACAGTGAGAAGAATAACCAAGCCTATAATTTTTAATCGTCTTATCATTTGACTCAACTCCGTTTATCTCACTCTTTCTGTTTCAACTGTTTCAGCTCGAGTTCGGATAGTTTGGCGCGTGGACTGTTGGGAAATCGATTCAGAAGTCTCGTAAAAAATGCCTCTGCCAGTTTCGTCTCGCCCGCTTTTTGATAAATCACCGCTGAAGCAAACAGCGCATCATCCAGCCACTCGGATAACGGATATTCTACAACTTTTTTAAAATACTCCAGCGCGAGATAATCATCACCGAGTTCGGTGTAACAATTCCCGATCCAGTAATAGGCATCGCCTAGGATCTCGGAAGAAACGTCCGCGGACATAGTTTTTTGCAAGTAATCGACAGCGACTAGGTAATTTTGATGATTGTAAGCGTCCAAACCCTTTTGGAAATATTTCTGGCCGTCTTTTCGGGAATATATTTTCGCAGGATTCGAAAGCGACGCATACGGCGACTGAAATAACCTGTTTTGCAAGGCAACAATCAGTTTTTTCAACGAATCCTGTTCCGCTTTCATTCTGTCCGAATCCGCTCTGAATCGAGAAAAAGCCAACGAAAGGGAGTCTAATTGGTTCTGTAGTTGAACCAAACTGAGGTTAGCAACGCCTTTCCCGAAGAGGGGGGTAGACTCCCTCGCTGGCTCTATACTGATTCCGAGATCGTACAACGGTACAGATTTGCGTGCATTCATTGTTGTATCGGGTTCAGTCGGATGCAAATATACGGGTATAGTTATCATCACAAAAATAAATTTCGTAATTCTCAAAACTTTTCCTGAGTCGTCAAATACTGTTTGGCTTTCGGTACGAGATCGCTCGCAGGGAAATTCTTCTCCAGCAGTTTAAACGAATCGACTGCTTTGGCCTTTTTTCCCATTTTCAGATAACTCATGCCTATTTTAAAGAGCGCAGCATCAGATTTATTACCATCACCGAGCCCGGATACTTTTTGAAATGCGACGATCGCTTCGGAATAATTGTCAAGTGAATAGTAACTTTCACCGATCCAGTACTCACAATTATCGGCAAGCGCATGCGTCGAACTGATCGATAAAAGATTTAAAAAGTCTTTGATTGCGCCCTTGTAATCACGGTCGAAGTACAAATTCAAGGCGGTGTTATATTCTTCCCGATAATCGTTATCATTGAATGGCAACAGTGTCGCTTCCGAAGAATCGACTGGTGTTTCCAAATCCTGGATCGTTTTGACCACTTCCTGAGATACCTTTTTTTCGTCTTCGTAGGCTTTTAGAATGGCTTTCAGATTCGCGATCTCGTCCTGTTTGGCTTTCATGGAATCGGCTAAACTCTGATTATGAGATTTGATGTCTTCCATCTCAGTCTTCAGATTGCTCATCTCGGCTTCCTGGATAGTCATTGCCGATCGGAGTTCAAGTACTTCGACAGATTTCTGTTCGACTTCCGAGCGTTTTTGCTGGAGTTCCATATTCACATCCGGTTTAGTCTGTGACTGCTGAGCCTGAAGCGAGATCATCGATGCTAAAAGAGTAAAACAGATCGGAAAAAATGACCGGTTTTTCACTTGTACTGCTCCCACTCAATGGAATAGGAATATCCAATAAACGCTCCAAACGACTTCTGAATGATGAGTTGAAAAGTTCCGGAAGCTCCGGGAAGGAGTGAATTGTTCGTCGTGATTCCGGAACCCTCGAAAGTATAGTAACTGCCTTCCACGAAAGCCGTTTTGGTGTCGGTTTCACCGCTCCAGTTCTTTCGAAAAATGAAGTTGATCTTCACAAAATCGGCACGCCTGTTACCAATATTTTTCACTTCGCCAGTAAAAATCGTGTTCCCCGTGCGATCTTTGTTCTCTTTAACATTCCCGATTAACACGCAATTGGCAATTCTGGAAGGTGAGTCGGTCAGTTTGGACGGCTCGCCGGTTTGCGTAGTATAGGTCGGAGGAACGATCTGAGGAACGGGCGAACTGGACTTGATGTCCACCGCGACTTCATCGGGCAGATATTGATCGGTCGGTTTTTCCGGAACGTTTGTGATAACGCGGACAATATTCGGTTTTTGCAAAACGATATACCCGATGACCGTCTCGATCTTCACGATTTTTTCATCCTGATAGATGATTTTTCCAAAAAATGACGAACCATTATCCATCACGATTTCCTTATCGTACATGGAAAGCGGATTCATCCACATTTGACTCTTGGATTGCATTTCCTGAAGCCCGTTCTGAAGATGTTTGACCTCAGCAGCAAGTTTTTTCACTTCAAAGGTCAACTCATTGATAACGTAATTCTGATCTGTCGGCGTTGACTGAATCGGTGCCATCGCAGTTCGTTTCTGTCCCTCTTCGCCCGGTACAGTGGCAGTTATCTTTGATGTATCAGACTTGGCGGAAGAAGATTCCTTTTTATCCTTCGCCGTCGCATTTTCTTTGGCATCTTTCTTGGTTCCGAACAGACCGCATCCGGCCACGTATGCCATAAGCACTAAAAAGACGAGAGAATTTCTTACTTTCATAGTCCCGCACCTTCGGGTAAATGGTGTCCATCTGTTCAAACAAATCGTTTTATAACAATTTGGCGTTGCATTCAGTAAAAATATATATTTTCTCCGACTATAATGTCAAGGAAAAAATTCAGCCAATCCGCCAGTTACACCGATGATTTAAATAATTAATTGAAGTCAACCTCCCTTTTTCGTGTTATTTTCCCAATTTTCATCGTCAGAAGATCCTGTTATCCGGTGATTGAAAATCTCAATGTCGCCACAATCTTTCCCCAGGAATCCATCGGACTTTTAACATATTGTACATTAACTCCCTGAGATAAAGCGATGTGTAGTAACTGTTCGACAATGTCATTTGTTCGCTCCAGAGGACTACCATCTATCGGGCATTTTTCGGTGACATCCAAAGATAGAAAGTTATCATTTCGGCAAAAAACACCTTTATGTACAAAGTCTTCCTGGATGATTAGCGTATCCACCCAGTTTTCGACGATTTTTGAAATGACCGCCTGAATTCCTTCGACCGCCTGATTCTTTTGCTCCTTTGCGATGAAATCCGCCAACAGTTTTTTCTCATATTCTTCACGTGCTTTTATTTCCGTTTGTTGCGCTTTCATCAAAACTTCATTCAGCGGCGCCGCTGATTCGACTTCTATATCTTCTGCAATTTTGGAAGCAACATAAGCATGCAAATATTTCCGAAACTCGTTTGTCGTCTCACGTTTTCCCCCCAGAATGATCCAGTCGAAATTTTTCTTTTGGTTTAAATCGAAAACCTGTTGGGCAACCTGTTTGTAATGTTGAATCACCGTCTGCTGAATGTTTCGCTCGGCTTTCCGTTCCAGATTTCCCTGAAAACCGGCGCCGCGAACCGGCTCGGGCGCAGCATTTTCAGTTGTATACTGTTCCGTAAATTCTCCGATATGAGATTCAAAGATTTTCGCCTTACTTCTGTCAATCAAGACAAGAGCGTAGTTTCGGTGAATACTGAAAAATGCCGAGAGCGGACGAATATACGGTTTCGGTTGAATGACCAATTCGTTCACCAGCGGGCGCTTCAGGTTCAGCGTTTTCCAGAATCCGGAACCCGATGATGCGAAGCAGATCGAACTGAGCGCCTTCGTCGTGTCTAATTCTTCGTTAAACCAGTTTAGAATACGATCAAAATCAGCTAGCACGGAACTCTGTTCATTCTCGGACAGCTGTTTAAAATAAGTTGTGCTTTTTTTATACTTGATCATTTTTTTTAGTTCGACGATGTGACTCTTCCGGTTTCCCGTCGAAATCCCAAGGGTCAGGTACACGCTTGTAACCGGAAATTCTCTCTTCTCGAATCGGATCAATTCTTTCGTGAGTTGTTCTCTGATCATGATGACTCCTGTGGTTAATGGTTCAAGTTTCTAAACAAAAAATGCGGGCCGAGGCCGAATTTATGCGTTATTACATGAGCGACCCCAGGAGAAGCGGATCTCAATTGACGGATTCCCGACACTGTGCAATTCGGTCTCTTCTTCATTTCGTATCCACAATGATATTAATAACGAAATTTTTAGACATTATCAACAATAAAATTGACAATATCTATTTTAATGTCCGAATCTTTTAAAAGGTCCTGTTATATTCTTAGGATTTTTGTCCCGAACCGATTTCGTCAAGCCAGGCAATCGGTTTCACCGATTTGGCAATCAGCTCATACGGATCGGAAGATTTTTCCCCATCCGCCTCCAGCACACAGCATTTCGCAGTCTTGCCGGTTTCGAGACTACCGACCTCTTTATGGAATCCAATCGCATAGGCACCATTTAGGGTGGCATATTTGACAGTAGATTCCGGTGACAAACCAAGTTCATCCACACAGTAAGCGATTTCTTTTCTAATATCAAGATCGGCAACGACGGACAATCCTTCGGTTCCAAGACAAACGTTGACTCCTTTTTCCTGAAACATTTGAATAGGAGCGCGTCTCAGATTCAAATCCCTATTCATCCGCGGGCAGACACAAATATTGACTTTCGCGGGAAATGTTTTCAACGCTTCGATGTCAGCCTCATCGACATTGTTCATATGAATTAAAATGTTGTGCTTGGCATAAAAATGATAATTGAAAAAATATTTCAGTGCATCCATACCGGGTGCCTGCCACCCATAGTCAAAGTCCTCAATTGAAAGAAGAAATTGTTTGATTTTTCCGGAACCATTTAAAATGAATGTATTTTCATCTTCCGTCATATCCATATGAACGGCGATGTGGCGTTCGTAGATACCGATCTCTTTCAAAAGATTTTGCGATAATGCCCATGGCGATGATGGCGCCAGATGTTTCGTAATCCGTTTATTGACGATTCCCTCTTTTATCAGATTCTGATACTTCCTAAAAATCGGCACAGCATCGGCATCTTTGAATCCGCTAATTTCATAAAAGATACGCGCAAAAAGCGGACTGGCGAGCAACGGATCGAATGATGCACCATCGGTTGAAAAATCCGCTAATGCGATCGTCCCAAATTTGTAGATGGATTCAATATTTTGTTTGGTAGTTTCGATTTTCGCGGCAGATTCTGTATCGCGGTTAATGTCCCGGATATTTCTTAAGTTTGAATAATAATCGGTTGGTCTTGTAGGTGGATTTGCGTGTTCTAAATGCGTATGAACATTTACAAATCCGGGAAAAATCACAGAATTTCCCAGATCAATTGTCTCCGATGCTTCCCTCTGGATGTTTTCAACCTGATCGACTTCGATAATTTTATCCTGATTGATGATGATAATGCCATCCTGGATGGGCGGGTGGGAAATCGGTACGATCCAGCGCGCCCGAAATGCGCGGATTTGTCCGTCTTCTTTCGATTCCATCAACTGATTCGTTTCTTCCATTCTTCCTCAATTTTGCAGATTCAACCTATTGTCACCGCCGGAATTTAACAGCCAAACTATGGAAAAACAACACGAATGACTTGGTATTGTCCGTTATTTTCTTTAAAATTTGGCGTTTCTTTTCAGCGTTTAAACGACAAAATTCCGCTACAAACCGGGCAATTCAACCCGATCAAAGGAAACCCAAGAAGGAAAATGATACGATTCGATAAAATACTTTTTTTCCAAAAACGCCTCTGGTTCTACGGCGCGATACTCATTATGGCCGCAATATTCCTTTATGCATCTTTTGACTTTGTCCAATACAGACTTTCTGAATACCGATTGAGCAAATATGAAGAACTGATCGCTGATATGGAAAATCGCGGATTCCAACGGGCAGAACTGATACCAATTTTTTCTGACACGCGCGTCGAATTCTATCCGAAAATTTCGATCAAAGAATTCACGTTGCCGGAATTGAATGATACATCTGGTTTCATTCATGAAAAAACACATCGTTACAATACGCAACGTTTTTTAGAAAAGTACAAGAAGTATCTTGAACTTGCCGAAAAACGATATTCGGTTGAAAAAGAAACCATCGTTGCTGTTCTGACGATCGAAACCAATCTCGGAAAAGACATCGGTAAATATTCTGTCTTCAATGTCCTGAGTTCGATGGCGCTGGCAGGTGATAAAAAATCGCAATATGCTATTGTCAAATTCGTTGAAAAAAAATATCGCCGCTTGCCGGAAGATCAGCGAAAACAAATAGTCGAACGTCTCCAGCAACGCGCCGAAGCCCGCTCGGTCTGGGCAAAAAATGAACTGGCGATTCTTATACAGTTGTATCTGGAAGATAACCTTGATATTCTCAGCCTGCCGGGTTCGCATGCCGGTGCTTTCGGTTACCCGCAATTTTTACCATCCAGCGCAAAATCATACGGAATCGACGCTAACAAGGATGGCACTGTCGATTTGTACAATTTCCCGGATGCCATCATGAGCGTGGCTAACTTTTTAAATAAAAAAGGTTGGGACAAGGATCAGCAAAACCAAAAAGACGCGCTTCGTTCCTACAACAACAATCATAAATATGTTTTAAACGTCATTTCCACGACGGACTCTATTAAAACGTCTTCCAGAACGGAATTCGACAATTAAAAATTTTTACTAAAATTATGAAGTCCGTTATGGATGCTGAACGATGGGTGATTCTCCCTTGAGCATCTCTTCCTCTTTCCAGAGGTCGTTTAACGATTCGTTGAGATAATCCGAGTAAGTTTCCTTAGCCTTTGTAACATTGCCCATACCAGCATAGGCCTTCGCTAAAACCAGTTTATACCGCCGTATTTCCGGATTGAGTTCGACCGCTTTAAGAAGATAACTGACCGCTTTTTCATATTCTTTTTTCTCATAGAGCAACTTCCCGTGGTAATAAAAAGAATGCGGTTTGTCAGGCGAAAGGTCGATTTCCCTTTGTGAAAAAGCGAGCGCTTTATCAAGATTGCCCAGTTTTCTCGCAATTTCCGATAGCAGGTAAAGCGCATCGATCGAATTCGGATTAATTTGAAGTATAGATCGGCAGTAGTATCCGGCCTTTTTAGAATCGTTCAGGTTGAAGTGGTTCAGACGTGCAAGCATTAAAAGATTGGGAATGTTGTAATTTTTATTCAGAGCTTTACGGTAATGAAGTTCGGCATTCCGATAATTCTCCTGTTTATATTCGAGGAATCCCCACGCTTCGTAGGTATGGGCCGATCGTGGCGAAATTTCAGACAGTTTTTCACAGACTTTCGCGGCATCGACAAAGTAGCCATTATTAGTTAAAATATAGACAAGCAGTTTGAGATGAAATGGATCCTCTGCCAGTCGGCTCGCTTTTTTGGCGACTACAACAGCATCGGCATTTCGCTCCATTTCCATTAGATAAGTGGCATAAAAAACCATGACGTTCGGCCGGTCGGGATATTTGCCGGTGAGATTGCTTAGTTTTTCCAAGCATTTTTCCGGGCATTTGAATTCCTTAGCAGATTCGATGAGTAGATACAGCGCTTCGTCGGTTCGTGTAGTTTTGTAGATAACGGTCGAAGCCTGAGCGACAAGATCCCAACTTTTAAAATCATACCGGGCAAACATGGAAAAATCGTTCAAAAACGCTTCACAAGAATCGTTCAGAGACAAGGCTCGAAGATATTCATTTTTGGCAATCCGAATATTTTTTTGCTGGGCTAATGTCCAGGCAAGTCCCCAGACCGCGTAAAAATTTTCGTCTTTTTTTAAGATTTCAGAATATTCGGTTTCAGCAGTTTTCAAATCACCAGATTTGACAGATCTTTCAGCTTTTCGGTAATCTGAAGCAAAATTCTTTGGAATCTCTTTCTTGATCTGTTTATATCGGAGTCCGTCGGGAAGATGTGGTTTTTCACTGGCAAACCCGATCATCACACACAGAAGAAATGTTGATAAAATTTTCAAGCACATTTTCATCGGTTGGGAATATGTAAAATTCATCACGAATTTTCAAGGGAATATTCATTGTAAAGTAAAATTTCCGGACTGTTTCCATCTGAACTGACCGTTTATGTTTTGGAATCGCAATCTTTGCCTCTTAGATTAATTGGCAAGATGAAGTGCCGGATTATCGAAATTAAAGCCAGATGCACGGACATAGATCGTGTCAGGCAGATTCTCAATGCGAATCGAGCGGTTTTAAAAGGGATAGATCATCAAATCGACACCTATTTTTCAGTTCCGGAAGGGCGTTTGAAATGCCGCGAAGGGGATATTGAAAGCGGCTTGATTTTCTATCGTCGTAAAGATCAATTAGAACCAAAATTATCCAATGTGGAAATATTCCACGCTCCCAATCTTGCCGAGCTGAAACAAATTCTCGTCCTTAGCATCGGCATTAAAGTCGTCATCGATAAAAAACGCGAAATTTATTTTCTGGAAAACGTTAAAGTCCATTTAGACGACGTCCGCGGATTGGGCACGTTCGTAGAAATCGAAACGATTGATGAGACAGGTTCGATCCTAGTCGAAGCACTGGAACGGCAATGCCGTCAAATAATCAAATTGCTCCAGATCAAGGATAAGGACAGAATCGATTGTTCATACTCAGATATGCTTTTGAAAATGGAGAATGCTTGATTAATTTTCTATCGACTATGAAGAATGATAAAAACAACTCACTTCCCAATTTTATCAATAAAATGAGGAGCGACGATGCAACTGATCGATGATCTTTTGAAACCATTTCCCAAGGAAAAAGTATCTGTTCTTCCGACGCCTTTTTACCGGATGAACGATATTTCAGATCTTTTGGGATGCAACGTATATATCAAACGCGACGACCTGACCGGATTCGCATTCGGAGGAAACAAGACACGGAAATTTGATTTCCTCGTCGCTGATGCGCTGGCCAAAGGATGTAATACGATCGTCGGAATTGGCGCGAATCAGTCCAATTTTTGCCGGATTTTGTCAGGCGTTGGCGCTAAATATGGTCTGGCTGTTCATCTGGTTTTAAGTGGAGCCAAGCCGAAAACGCCGACGGGAAACTTGCTGATCGATCATCTTTTCGGAGCCGTTATTCATCATGTCGATACGATCGATCCGGTCGAGCGAATGGAAGAAGCGCTTCAGGTTAAAAATCAGTTGGAATATCTAGGGAAAAAAGTGTACTTCCTTCCTCCGGGCGGTTCGATTCCACGCGGCGCACTCGGTTACGTACAAGGTTGGGGTGAGTTGATGGATGATTTCAAAACGCATAATCTTGAAGTGAGTACGATCATTCACGCGTCTTCTTCTGCGGGAACTCAAGCAGGATTGGTCGTCGGACAGGCGATCACTGGATGGCCGGGACAAATCATCGGAATGAGTGTGGACGTTCCCCGGCAAACACTGGAAAAGGATATCTTTATGTTGGCGCAGGCGACCGGAAATCTTGTCAACATCAACGTCGAAAGAGAACTGGTTCGCGTCGATGATTCGTACATCGGAAAAGGGTACGGCATCCGTACCGCCGAATGCGAAGAGGCTGTTACGGTTTTTTCTCGCCATGAAGGAATCTTTCTAGATTACGTCTATACGGGAAAAGCGGCGGCAGGCTTGCTTGATTACGCGAATATGGGTAAATTTACACCCGATGAAAATGTCGTTTTTCTGCACACCGGCGGGAATATCGAGTTATTTGAATAAGATCGATTTTATCAGAATCTAAAAGTATAGAAACCTAAAATAATGGAAAGCCAATTTTTAAATTCGACTCTTTTTACTTGGGTCATCATGCCCATTCTCATTTTTTGTGCACGGATAATGGATGTCTCGATTGGAACCATTCGCATCATCTTCGTCTCGAAAGGCAGTAAAGTTCTGGCCTCGGTTCTGGGCTTTTTCGAAGTATCGATATGGTTGATCGCTATTTCCGAGGTGATGAAACACATCTCCAATCCCGCATGCTTTTTCGCCTACGGACTTGGGTTTGGCTCGGGAAATTTTATTGGCATTACACTTGAGGAAAAAATGGCGCTTGGTCTTCAGGCAGTGCGGATCGTCACGCACGATACCATCGATGTTCTGACGATGGCACTTCGCGATGCCGGATATGGCGCTACCGTTATGAAAGCCAACGGCGCTAAAGGTGAAGTCAATATCATTCTCAGCATCGTGCCGCGGAAGAAAGTACATGAAGTCTTGGATTTGGCACGTGGCATTGATCCGGACGTCTTCGTTTCTATTCAGGACATCCGATCGGTCAATTCCGGCTGGATTCCGGGAAGAAACTCGTTCTCACGGTGGAAATTCTGGTCGAAGAATAAATAAGGAGTTCCTAAAAACTAATGAAGCCAAAAAATAAACTCGCCTATTTTTATCCTATTTTCGGCGGGATCGCATTATTACTGATCGATTTTTTCATCAAAAGTATTGCCAATCGCAGGCTCCCTTTTCAGATTCGCGTTGAATCGTGGCTTCCATTTATTGATTTTTACAGAACGTACAACACCGGTTATCACTTCATTTTTGGAGAGATCGGAAACCAACGACTTTGGGCGATCAGCGGAATCATTCTGGTCATTTTACTGATCTTTACGCTGTACCGTTCCCTCATTAAAGAAACGTATGACCAGAGCGGTTTCGTGATCTTCTCGATCGTCCTGAGTTTGACGATCGGTGCCACTGGAAACGTTCTCGAAATTCTGTTCTTCCATCATGCGACGGATTTCTTCATCTTCCATCCGTTTAAGTGGCCGAGCAACATCTGCGATCAATACATCAACGCGATCATTTTCATTATGTTGCCAATCATTTTCATCAAATCCTTTCGCGATAAAAAGCGGGGAAATCCCGGTTCAACAGAATAATCCTGATCAGAGAAATAATTAAAAACGCCCGATGGAAGATCCCTTCGGGCGTTTCGATTTATTAATCGACTGATTAACGAATCATCTGAGCATGACTTTTAAAGTGATCGCCTTTTGAATATGCATCCGGTTGTCGGGTTCGTCAAAAACGATGGAATTTTCACTGTCGATGACTTCGTCGGTAATTTCATCGCCGCGGTGAGCCGGAAGACAATGCATGATGAGACAATCGGATTTGGCATGTTTGACCAATTCCGCATTGACCTGATAAGGCATGAAATCCTTTTTCCGTTTTTCGGTTTCCGCCTCCTGTCCCATACTCGCCCATACATCAGTGTAAATCACATCGGCGTCACAAACGGCTTCAACCGGATTTCGTGTAATTTCCACGCGACTGATGCCTGTTTTCCTGGCATTTTCAACAATCGCTTCATTCGGATCGTATCCCGTCGGCGACGCCAGAACGAAGTGCATTGGAAGTCTCGCCGACAAATTAATCCACGAATTCGCTACATTGTTTCCGTCGCCAATGAACGCAACTTTCAGGTTGTCCAGATTTCCACGATGTTCCAGAACGGTGAAAATATCCGCCATGATCTGACACGGATGATTGAGATCGGTCAATCCGTTGATGACCGGCACGCTCGAATATTTCGCAAGTTCCAGAATATGAGCATGATCGAATAATCGCGCCATAATGACATCATCGTAACGGGAAATCACGCGCGCAATATCTCTGACAGCTTCTCGCTTGCCGATTCCGATGTCGTTCGGACCGAGGTAGATCGCATGGCCGCCGAGTTGCGTCATTCCCGTTTCAAATGAGATGCGGGTACGGGCTGAAGGTTTGGCGAATATCATCGCCATTGTTTTGCCTTTCAGCGGTGTATATTCAACGCCTTCCCTGATATATTTTTTCAATTTTGTCGCTAATTGAAACGTCTCGTGAATTTCTTCGGTAGAAAAGTCGGTGATGTGTAAAAAATCCCGTTTCATTGAATTCTCCTTAATAAAAATTTCTCAAACGATTTGTTCTAAAGAATATATCGACTTAAATCCCGGTCTTTAACGATATCTGAAAGCCGTGAAATGACCATGTCGCGCGTAATGCGCACTTCGCGTATATTTTCATCGGGAACGTTAAATAAAATATCTTCCAATAATGTCGTGAGAATCGTGTGCAGACGTCGGGCGCCGATATTTTCCATTTTTTCGTTCACTTCCGCAGCAATCCGGGCGATCTCTTCGACCGCGTCGTCTTCGAATATCAGATGAACTTTTTCGGTTTCGAGCAATGCCGAATATTGTTTCAACAATGCATTTCGCGGATTTTTCAATATCTGAACGAACTCATCTTTGCCGAGACTGTCCATTTCTACGCGAATCGGAAATCTGCCTTGAAGTTCCGGGATCAGGTCGCTGGGTTTCGTCATGTGAAAAGCGCCGGCGGAGATGAACAACACGTGATCGGTATTCACGACGCCGAATTTCGTCTGGACACTGGAACCTTCTACAATCGGTAAAATATCGCGTTGAACGCCTTCACGCGAAACGTCCGGGCCATGTGACGTGTCGCCACTTTTCGACGCGATTTTATCAATTTCATCCAGAAAAACGATGCCGGTCTCCTCAACACGTCGAATCGCTTCCTTGACGACAAAATCCATATCGATTAGTTTCTGTGCTTCTTCCTGCGCGAAGATGTTGCGTGCTTCCCCGACGGTCGCCTTCTGAAGTTTTTTCTTCTGCGGAAAAGCGCTTCCCAGCATTTCCGATAAATTCACCCCCATCTCTTCAAGCCCCGCCGGACCGAAAACCTGCATCATCGGCGTCGCCGCCTCCGTGACGGAGATTTCGATGACGCGATTTTCCATCGAACCGTTTTCTAGCATTTCTCTGAACTTTTCGCGGGTTCGCGAAAATTGATCATCTTTCTCAAAAGTCTCGTCAATGATCGCATGCGCTTTCTTCTGCGGAGGCAATAAAATATCCAGAATTCGATCATTCGCCATGCGATGTGCTTGATCGTCAACTTCCGCGATCCGTTCCGCTTTGACTAAATTGACCGCCATGCCCGTCAAATCGCGAATAATGGATTCGACATCCCGGCCGACGTAACCAATTTCGGTAAATTTCGATGCTTCGACCTTGATGAACGGTGCGTTTGACAGATTCGAAAGGCGTCGGGCAATTTCCGTTTTTCCAACGCCGGTAGGCCCAATCAAAATAATGTTGTTCGGAAGAATATCCTCTTTGATCTGCCCTTTCACCCGCTGGCGACGCCACCGATTTCTCAAGGCGATGGCGACGGCTTTTTTTGCTTTCGCCTGCCCGATGATGTAGGCATCAAGTTCCTGAACGATTTCCCGCGGAGTTAATTCTTTTTTTCTCATAAATCTATGACCGTAAAATAGTCGTTTGTATAAATGCAGATTTCGGAAGCGATCTTGAGTGATTCTTCGACAATTTCATGAGCCGAAAGATCGCTATATTTCATCAGAGCGCGTGCGGCTGCCGTTGCAAATGCTCCGCCACTGCCGATGGCAATGATATCGTCGTCCGGCTCGATCACGTCGCCCGTTCCGGAAATGATGAGAAGCGTCTCTTTGCTCATCACCGTCAGCAACGCTTCGAGTTGGCGCAAATATTTATCCGTCCGCCACAATTTGGCCAATTCGACGGCAGACCGGTTCAGATTACCTTTATATTTTTCGAGCATCGATTCAAATTTTTCAAACAACGTGAACGCATCCGCGGATGCACCGGCAAAACCGACCAAAATCGTGTCGTTGTACATTTTCCGAACTTTTTTTGTGTGGTGCTTCATGATCGTTTGGCCGATAGTCACCTGACCGTCACTGCCCATGGAAACCAAACCGTTCCGGCGCACGCCAATCACTGTCGTCGAACGAATTACATCACGATGAACGAATTCCTGATTTTCCATATTACCTTCCATTGTTCTATCAGAAAATAATTTTCTTGTTAAATATTCCGACGCAAACGCGCAACGGATATTTTAAGTTGCTCGCGGTACTTGGCCACGGTACGCCGGGCGACAGGAAAGCCCTCCTTTTTCAGGAGTTTCGCCAGTTGATCGTCGCTATAAGGTCGTTGTTTGTTTTCCGCTCCGACAATCTCTTTCAGTTTTTCTTTGATGATTCGCGTCGAGACTTCCTCGCCGTCCCCATCTTTCATACCTTCATTAAAAAAATATTTCAGTTCGTAAATACCGGACGTTAACTGAACATATTTCCCGTTCGTAACACGGCTGATTGTCGAAATGTCCATATTGACTTCTTCGGCGATATCTTTGAGGATCATCGGCTTTAACGGCTTTTGAGTATCCTCAAAAAAATCACGCTGTTTGGCGATGATGGCTTTCATGACGCGGATCATGGTCATGCGTCGCTGTTGAATCGCCTGAATGAACCATTTCGCAGAGTCGATTTTCTTTTTTAAATACGCCTTGGCATCCGCTGTCGTCGTAGAACCGTTGGAGACCATATCCACATAAGCGGAACTGATATGGAGTTCGGGAACGCGCGAATCATTTACCTCGATGATAAATTCTCCGTCGATCTTTTCGACAGTCAAATCCGGAACGATATAGCGCGGTTCCGCACTGGTCAACGAAGTGCCCGGTCTTGGATTCAATCGGATGATCATTTCCTTCGCCGAATGCATTCGTTCCTGATTCCAGCCAATCGTTTTCATGATGACCGCGAACCGTTTGTTGGCAAAATCGTCGAAGAAATCGCGAACGATTATCGCCGCATCCTCGGAATTCGGGATTTGTTTCAATTGGATGAGAAGACATTCATTCAGGTCGCGCGCACCGATTCCCGGCGGATCGAATTGTTGAATCTGTCTGAGGACGTTTAACGCTTTCTGATCGGGTGCACCTAAACCATACGCAATATTTTCGATCGGAACTGTTAAATAGCCGCGGTCGTCGATGTTCCAGATGATCTCAGAAGCGATTTTTCCCTCGGTCTCGTCAAAATTCATCAACTTAACCTGTTCGAAAAGATGATCAACCAGTCCTCTGGGCGAAGGCTGGACGTAACGACCTTGTTTAACGTTGTGATCGTACTCCTGTTTCGGCTCATAATCGTCGTTGTGAGGAAGAATGGAATCCCAGTCGATCTCGTCTTTTTCATTGGGCTCCGTTTCCGGCGCCGGTTCAGTGGATTCTTCCGGATATTCGGGCTCGACCTCTTCCAAAACAGGATTCTGTTCAAGTTCCTGCGTGACTCTCGATTCGAGCGCAAGTGTCGTCAGTTGTAGAATCGTGGATTGAAGAATTTGCTGAGGCGTGAGCCGAAGTTCTTGCGAAAGTTTCTGTATTTGTGATTGGCTCAGCTGCATCATCTGTCTAATTTAAAACTGTCGCCTAAATAGAGCCGTTTTGCATCCTCGTCATTCGCCAGAAAATCGGAAGTCCCGGATTTTAGAATGTTGCCTTCGAACATGAGATATGCGCGATCGGTAATCGACAGCGTCTCATGAACGTTGTGATCCGTGATGAGGACACCGATATTGCGGGATTTCAGATTGACGACAATTTTCTGAATATCTTCTACGGCGATCGGATCGACGCCAACGAATGGTTCGTCAAGAAGAATAAAATCGGGATTGGTCACTAAAGCGCGAGTAATTTCCGTTCGTCGTCGTTCACCGCCCGACAGTGTATAGGCTTTGCTTTTTCGGAATTTACGGATATTCAATTCATCTAAAAGTGATTCCAGCCGATCATTACGCTCCTGTTTTGAAATGTCCAGTGTTTGCAAGACCAGCATCAGGTTTTGTTCGACGGTCAGTTTTCGGAAGACCGATGGCTCCTGTGCAAGATAACCAACACCGAGTTGCGCACGGCGATACATCGCCAGTTTGGTGATTTCCATCTCGTTGATAAAAACTTTCCCGCCGGTCGGCCTGATCATTCCAGTAAACATGTGAAAAGTAGTGGTTTTCCCGGCGCCGTTCGGTCCAAGTAATCCGACGATCTCACCTTTTGCGACCTGGATCGAAACACTATTGACGACTTTTCGCTTGCCGTATGTTTTACTCAGCGCTTCACCGCGAAGTATTTTCTTTTCGGACGTGACGGATGATGTTGTTTCGGTACTAATCGTTGAACTCCCTTTCCGTTACGCCGGTCGGCTTGCGGATGATCCAGTTTTTAAGATCGGAATCAGACTCGAATCCGACGCCGTTCAGCGTATCCTGTTCGGTAATGAATGTGATGAACCCATCGGATAAAATCCGTTCTCTCTCATGATTCCATTTGAGTTCCTGCGTATAGAGCGTCACACCGCTGTCAGATACAACAACGACATCGCCTTTGGCGATCAGATCGTTGGTGCTTTCATAGACGATCGCCGTTTTGGATTTTAAGTGTGAGAGGTGTCGTTCTTCGTTGTTGAAGAAATCGATCTCGACGTTTTCATCCATTGAAATATAGGCCATGTTATTGTATTTCGTCAAATGCCCGGCATCGACGAGCGCGCGTTTTTGTCCGTCTTTCGTCAAGGTGATCTGAGACGACCAACTTTCCTGATCGGGATATTGTTTTTCCGGTCCGCTGACTTGTTCGTCGGTCATTTTTGAGCAACCGACCAGGTAAATAAAAATCACGGGCAGAACGAGCAGTTTCTTCAAGATAAAATCCCGTACCGTAAAATATCGTGGATATGAATGATGCCAATCGGCCTACCAACCTTTTCTTTGGTATAAACGAATAAGTTCGTGATCGCATGTTCTTCCATCAAATGAAGCGCGTCGATCGCAAGGCAATTGGATTCGATCCATTTCGGATTCTTTGACATAATATCTTTAGCGACCTTATTCAGAAAATTGCTTCGTTTTTCCAGCATACGTCTCAGATCGCCGTCGGTGATAACACCGATCAGATTTTTGCCTTTATCCAGAACGCCAACGATTCCGAATCCTTTTTTCGTCATAATATAAAGCGACTGCTTGACATCGTCGCCGGCAGAGACCAATGGAACCTGGTCGCTTTTATGCATAAGGTCTTCGACAGTCGTCAGCAGTCTTCGCCCCAGCGAGCCGCCCGGATGAAAAGCCGCAAAACCGTTTTGGTCGATCTTTTTCTTCGTCATCAACGCAATAGCGAGCGCATCGCCCATCGCTAACGTAACGACAGTACTTGCCGTCGGAACCATATTTAACGGATCGGCTTCCCGCGCGACCTGCGTGCTTAAAACAATGTTGCATTTTTTCGCCAGTGTCGAATTGGTGCTGCCAAGTAATCCGATGATCGGAACGGCATCTTTTTTCAAAAAAGGAACGAGATGAATGACTTCGTCGGTTTCACCGCTATTGGAAATGAGGATCACTGTGTCGTTCTTGGAAATTCCGCCGAGATCGCCGTGTCCCGCTTCGTATGCGTGGATGAAAAAACTCGGCGTGCCAGCGCTTGAAAGCGTCGCGGCGATTTTACTACCGATATGGCCGGATTTTCCGACACCGGTCACAATGATTTTTCCCTTGGTCTTATAAATCAGTTCAACAGCTTTTTCAAAATTATCGTCGATTCTTTCTTCCAACGCGGCAACCGCCGATGCTTCGATCCGGATCAGGTCAACCGCTTTTCCGATATAATCTTTTGCTGTCATTTTAAATGTCCTTATAAGTGTCCTTCGTCAGAATTTCCAACGCCTGAACGAATTTTCCCTGCGCCTTCAGTATCAATTCTATCGCCTCACGAAGCGCACCATCCCCGCCGCTTCTCTTTGTCACGTAAAGAGTATATTTTTTAACTTCCGGAAGCGCATTGGCTACGGAAATCGGAACTCCGACACGTTTGAGAATGGGAATATCGATGAGATCGTCGCCGATATAAGCGACTTCCTCGTCTGAAACCTCAAATTTCTTCTTGATCTCGGCATAAGGTTCCAGTTTAGCCAGATTTCCCTGAAATATATTCTCCTCCAGATGCAGTTCTTTCATGCGGTAGGCTGTCACGCCGGAATACCGCCCGGAAACAATAGCTATCGGGAATTTCACTGCGCGAAGAAGAGCGACACCAGCTCCATCGAAAACATGAAAACGCTTGAATTCCATGCCGTTCTCACCGATATATAGCGAGCCGTCAGTAAAAATACCATCGACATCCGCGACGAGAATTTTAAGTTTTTTCAATCGATCTATGAGTTCATTTGCCAAAGTGATTCTTTCCTTACTAATGCAGACAATTCGATCAATTTGTGTAGCAAATCGGGAAGTTCGTCGAGCGGAAATTGGGTGGCGCGATCGCTTTTTGCCTCATCGACTTTGTCGTGAACTTCCATAAAAATACCGTCACACCCAGCCGCTACCATCGCCTTCGTTAATGTCGGTATATATTTTCTGTCGCCGCCCGTGATGGTTCCGCCCGGAATCTGGGCGCTGTGCGTCGCGTCGAAAATCACCGGATATCCGGTTTCCTGCATGATCGGAATCGACCGCGCATCCGTCACCAAATTTCCATATCCGAAGCAGGCACCGCGTTCCGTCAGCAAAATTCCACGATTCCCGGTCGATTCGATCTTCCGAATCGGATAAATCATGTCGAACGGCGAGACGAACTGTCCTTTCTTGAGGTTCACGGGTTTTCCGGTTTGACCCGCCGCGATCAGTAAATCGGTTTGGCGACACAAAAACGCCGGAATCTGTAAGACATCGACAACTTCCGCTACCGGTTTCGCATGCGACGGTTCATGAATATCCGTTAAAACCGGAACCTGAAATTGCGTCCGCACTTCCTGGAGAATTTTAAGACCTTCATCCAATCCGGGTCCTCTAAAGGAATTGACGGATGTCCGATTGGCTTTATCGTATGACGATTTGAAAATGAATGGAAATTTCTGTGTTTCGGAAAGAGTTTTTAGCCGCTCCGCCATTTTAAGACAATGATCGCGACTTTCGATCACGCATGGACCAAGAATGAATACCAGCGGATGACGCCCGCCGATGAAAATCTTATTAATACTGACGACTGCCACTATTTCGCCGTCCTTTCAGAAGTACTGGATTTTGTATTATGGTAATACAGCGCGGCTTTAACGAATTCCCGGAAAAGAGGATGCGCTTTCCCGATTCGCGATTTCAGTTCGGGATGAAATTGACAGCCGATGAACCATGGAAGATGGGGAAGTTCGATCATCTCGACGAGATTGAGGTCCTTGTTTATCGCGCCGATGCGAAGTCCAGCCTTTGTTAGAACAGGTAAAAACTGGTTGTTGACTTCAAAGCGGTGACGATGGCGCTCGGAAATCTGTTTCTTCCCGTAGATATTTTGAGCCTGACTCTTTTCAGAAAGTTCAGCGGTGTATGCGCCCAGTCGCATCGTCCCGCCTTTTGTCGAAATTCGCTTCTGTTCTTCCATCAGATCGATAACGGGATAAGGCGTGTCCTGATTAAATTCCGTGCTGTTTGCGCCAGTCAGTCCGCAAACATTCCGCGCATATTCGATCACGGCACATTGCAGGCCGAGACATATCCCGAAGAAGGGGATTTTCTTCTCACGGGCAATGCGGATCGCTTCGATTTTTCCTTCGATGCCACGGTCGCCAAAACCGCCGGGAATCAGCAATCCGTCAATCTGGTTGACCAATTTTTCCGATTCGCCATTTTTCCCAAACTGCTCCGCCTCGATCCACGAAATTTCGACGTGCGTATCGTTTTCAACGCCCGCATGAACGAATGATTCGACGATGGATTTATAGGCATCGTGAAGTTGCGTATATTTTCCACAGATCGCGATTCGGACAGAATTTTTAGGATTTTTCACTCGCTCAACGAATGCTTCCAACTGTTTCAAATCCGGTTTATGCTTAGGCAATTCGAGCAGATCGGTGATCAGATTTCCCAATCCCTGTTGATCGTAAATCAACGGAATTTCATAGATCGTTGGCGCGTCGATGGCCTCGATGACGGCGTTCGGTGCAACATTGCAGAACAGCGCAATTTTTTTTCGGACATCTTCTGTCAGGTGTTGCGTCGTCCGGCAGAGTAATATATCAGGTAAAATACCGATCTCTCTCAGCGTCATTACACTATGTTGAGTCGGTTTGGTCTTGATTTCACCGCTTGACGGGATGAACGGAACGAGTGTCAAATGAACATTCAGGCAATTCCCGCGCCCGGCTTCGAACCGAAATTGACGTGCGGCTTCAAAGAAAGGCAATCCTTCGATGTCGCCAACTGTTCCGCCGATCTCGCAGATGACGATATCGTATTGATGTTCGGCGTTTACAGCGACGATCCGGCGTTTGATTTCATCGGTGATATGCGGAATGACTTGAACAGTCGCGCCGAGATAATCGCCGTGCCTTTCACGCTGGATGACTTCATAATAAACTTTTCCAGTCGTGGTGTTGTTCGTTCCACACATATTTTCATCGATGAACCGCTCGTAATGTCCAAGATCGAGATCGCATTCGGTTCCGTCTTCCAGCACGAAAACTTCGCCGTGCTGGTACGGACTCATCGTCCCGGGATCGATATTGATATATGGATCGAATTTCTGAATCGTGACTTTATAACCGCGCGATTTCAGCAAATAGCCGATTGAGGCACTCGTGATTCCTTTTCCAAGGCCGGAAATCACACCTCCCGTTACAAAAATGTACTTGGTTTGTTTACCAGAAGTCATGTTGTACCATTTTTTCTGCTTGTTGAAGATCTGCCAGCGTGTCGATTCCTAGACTCGACCGATCCGTTTTGACAACCTTGATGTGATAGCCGTTTTCGATGATCCGCAGTTGTTCCAATTTTTCTAATTCTTCCAGCCGGGTAACAGGTAACGAAGTAAATTTGAGTAAAAAGTCCCGGCGATAAACATAAAGTCCGATGTGAACCAGCGCCGGATGCGATGATTTTGGCGTTTTATCATCCCGGACAAATGGAATGTTCTGGCGACTGAAATAGATCGCCTCGCCTCGGCAGTTTGTCAGTACCTTTACAACGTTCGGATTGGATAATTCTTCCTCGGTGATGTTCGTTCTTCCCGCCGTGCTGACTACGCATTCCGGACTTTGTATTAAAGCATTAACGGCGTCATCGATCACCGAAGGATCTAAAAATGGCTCGTCACCCTGAATATTCACGACAATTTCCGCCGGTTCATCTTTGGCGACATACGCAACTCTATCGGTGCCGGAGGGTAAATCTGATGGTGTTAAAACGGCTTTTCCGCCAAAAGATTCGACTTCTTGCCGGATGCGTTCGTCATCGGTGGCGACGATTAATTTGGCCAGGAGTCGGCTTTTCCCGGCATTTTCATATACACGACGGATGAGAGTCTTATCGGCGATCTTTTTCAGCGGTTTTCCCGGCAGGCGTGTAGAGGAAAATCGCGCAGGGATAACGCCGATAATGTTCATGAATTAAGTTCCTTAATGACTTGTGGAACGCGGAAATAATCGCCGAGACGTTCAGGCGCATTTTTAAAAACGTCTTCTTTCGCGAGCGATTCGGCGGGAGAATCGTCCCGAAATACGTTGGTCATTTCATGGACGTGAGAAAGCGGTAAGACAGACGATGTGTCAACCGTAGAAAGTTGATGAACATATTCTAAGATTTGTTCGAGTTGCGCGGCGTATTTTAATTTTTCTGCGTCAGTCAGTGTCAACTTAGCGAGTTCTACGATCTTCCCGACAACCTTTACGTCAATTTCCATACAACCTTTCAAACAATAACGACGGGCAATTTAAAGATTTTGTATATCTGAATCAAGCAGACCGATTGGAATGTCCTAATTTTTTATCGGATTTGCACGATTTTTGCTCAAAGGAGCAGAGTCTTACATTTTTTCCGGAGCCGAAATTCCAATGAAGCTCAGTCCATTGTTGAGAACGGTCCGGACAGCCCGAACAAGTGCTATTCTTGCAACCGATAGATTCCGGTCGCTCGTCAGGACGCGATGATCGGTGTAAAACTTATGAAACGCGGTCGCCAATTTTTGCATATAGGTTGTCATGTGTTGCGGTTCGAGCGTATCGTGACAAATTCCGACAACCTCCGGAAACTCGCTGAGAACATTCAGAAGCGAAAGCGCTTCCGTCTCCTGCAAAAGTCCCTCGTCAAACGGTTCGTTCAATCCGATTCCCTGCATCTTGGCGTTTCGCAGGATACTGCAAATTCTTGCGTGTGCGTACTGAAGATAGAAAACGGGATTTTCTTCGCCTTCCGTTTTGGCGAGCGCCAGATCGAAATTCAACTGACTGTTCATTCCGCGCATGATGAAAAAATAACGAACGACGTCTTTTCCGACTTCGTCGATAAGTTCGTCAACCGTCACATAATTTGCCTTTCGCGTGGACATTTTCACTTTTTCGGTTCCGCGCGTAAGTGTAACGAATTGATGGATCAGAACTTTGATCCGGCTCGTGTCATATCCGAGCGCCTTCAATCCGGCAAGGACATCGGGATAAGTCGCATGGTGATCGGCACCGAAAATATCGACGACGATATCGAATCCGCGTTTGTATTTGGTGGTATGATAAGCAATGTCGGGCAGGCGGTAGGTCGCTTCGTCCATCACGCTTTTCCAGAGGACACGGTCGTCACTGCCACCATATTGGCCGGCTCTAAACCAGATCGCACCGTCTTTTTCATAACTTGCACCTATTTCATCGAATTTTTTCAGCACCGCATCCACTTCGCCGTTCTCATACAAACTTTTCTCGTTGTAAAAACAGTCAAATTCGATGTCGATCCGTTTTAATGTTGCCTTAATGTCTTCAAATACAGCCTGTTCGGCGGAATTTTTAAAGATCTCATTTTCGGGATCGTCTTTGAACCGGTCTCCGTATTTTTCGACGATGGTCTTTGCGATGTCGCTGATGTATTCACCCTGATAATGATCTTCGGGAAATTCGTCGCCGAATCCGAGCGCCTGCCGGTAACGGACGAACGTCGAATGGCCGAGAATTCGCATCTGCCGTCCGGCATCGTTATAGTAATATTCCCGCTCGACCTCATAGCCGTTCCATTCCAGGATTCTGGCAACGGAATCGCCGAGAACAGCCTGCCTGCCGTGACCGACGGTCAGAGGGCCGGTCGGATTAGCGCTGACGAATTCAACCTGCGCCTTCTTACCTTTTCCTTGAATCGATCGACCGTAATTCGAGCCGGATTTTAAAATTTCATTGACGATCGTTTGTAATTCCTGCGGCGCCAGAAAGAAATTGATAAATCCCGGCGCTTTGACTTCGACTTTTTCAATGATGTCTGTACGTTTTGGTAAAGCGTTCACGATTTCACCGGCGATCGCCATTGGCGGACGCCGGAGCGTTTTCGTCAGTATCATCGCCAGATTCGTCGAAAAATGGCCGTAATCCGGATGTTTCGTTCGTTCGATTTGGATTTGCGTCGGTTGCGGTATTTGAAGCGTTTTCAGCGCCTCAATCAACATATCTTGTATTTTCACAGTCATCGGTTCCTTAAAAAACGCGGGTAATTTAACGGTCACCCGATTTTATCGCAATAATCTTGACCGTTAAAGTGTTTTGGAAAAATGAATTTTCAGAATTGCCGGTTCTATTCGTCCGCCGGCTCGATTTTCTCGATGGGAGCGTCCGCCCACAATCGTTCGATATTATAATAGTCGCGTGTTTCCCGTGTGAAAACATGCACGACGAAATCGACGTAATCCATCAGAATCCACTTCTGATTCTGGTATCCTTCAATATGCCATGGTTTTTCCTCGGGAATCATTTTCATTTCGATTTCATCGACAATAGCTTTGGAGTGAGCATCCGCTTCGGCGGTGCAAACGATAAAATAATCGGTTAGCGAGGTCAATCCCCTCATATCCAGAATAACAATGTCGGTCGCTTTTTTTTTAAAAGCGATCCTCGCCGCTTTAACCGCCGAATCATGCGCGGATGCTGCGGCTTTTACTTCAGGCTTTTTTATCATCAGGTCTGGTCAGTTTTCCTTGATCGATTGGATTTTTGAATAAACGGGAAGCGTATCGTAATCCTTCCCGATAATGAGTGTCATATCGACTAACAAAGAAGAATCTTTCTCGTCGTATAATCTTCCGGAATCCAGCAAAAGCGTCGCGTTGACGGCGCTTATTTTTTCCGGGACATCAGCCCGCTGGATCAGGATCGTCTGAGGTACATCCGTCCGCGAAGCGTTTCCCGAGGCGATCACGTCGAAACCTTGCTGTCGGAGATAATTTGTAAATTCCAGCGCTAATCCGGATTTTTCGGTGCCGTTCAATACTTCGATGACAATATTAGAGAAGGGATTTTCGGGAGCGGACATCGTTTCGGCCGTACTCAGCATGACCTTCTGCGGATTCTCATTCATGCGTTTGCCGGTCGAGTAAATAAATCCGCCGATGATGACTGCCAAGCAGAAAATTGCAACATTTAGAAACCATGTCTGTACATCGCCGCGCTTTGACTGTTTTTTTCGATTGTGTTTGGCTCGACTCTTACGCTTCACTATTTGTCACCTAATACGGAAAATACCGATAAGAATATGGACCGTATCCGTAATAGTAAGTCGCCGGAGCACGATCGAAACTGAAATTTAATATGACATTTTCTTTCGGACGATAAATGAGGTCGGCCCCATAGGAAATGTTTTCCAGCAGATTCTGGTTTAACTGCGTGTTGCCGATCTTGAGCGGATCGTGGTAAAAACCGACGCGACCATTCATCATCAGTTTATCCGAAAAGAGATATGAAAAATTGTTCTGATACACGCCCATCGATGCGGACTGTTTCCCGAATGTCGAGAGTGAAAGCGAGTAAGACTGGTGCATCGAAAAGCGACTCTTATCCAGAAATCCAAGTCCCAGCAACGACGATCCGACGCCGGGGATTTTGATGCTTTGCTCGACGGAAGCGCTCTCTCTCAATTGACTTTTAAGTTGGCCGTGTACCCATCCGAAAGGTAAAAACAAAACGATCGATGCCCATATGACAATTGCTTTGTGCGTCATCTTCTCACCTTGTTTGCGGACTTCATAATTCACGCCCCATTTTAAAATTTTTACATGAGTTTGTCAAGTGGATTCTCGACTAGTTCTTCTTTTCGTTATAAAAATCTGAATCAGTCTTACAACAATCATTTCGCAAGATTTGTTCCGGTTCAATCAATCAGCACCACATTATCGATCAGCCGGGTTTTCCCGAAACGAACCGCCACGGCGACGAATGTCCCCCGTTCGATATTTTGCATATTCTCCAGTGTGATCAGATCGACGATCTCGACGTACTCGATATTCGCAAGTGTCGATTCACCGATCGTCCGGCGAATCAATTCCCCAACTGCCGAAGCGTCCCGATTTCCTTTCGATACAAATTCTTTTGCCGATTTTAAGGCATTGAAAATGATTGGCGCCTGTTGACGTTCCTCCTGTGAAAGGTAGACGTTTCGCGAACTCATCGCCAGCCCGTCCGCTTCCCGAACGATCGGAGCGATAATGACCTGCAACGGAAAGTTCAGATCGTCAACCATCCGCCGGATGATGATCGACTGCTGAGCATCTTTCTGCCCAAAAACCGCGACATCCGGCTGAACGATGTTGAACAGTTTTGACACGACGGTCGTCACACCCCGGAAATGGGTCGGTCGCGATGCGCCGCACAACGTTTTAGAAAGTTGTTCAGTCACGACATAAGTAAAATAGGGTTTGGGATACATTTCCGCCGCATCGGGAAAAAATATCAGATCTACGCCTTGTTCCCGCGCTAATTTTTCATCGCGCTTGAAATCGCGCGGATATTTATCCAGATCTTCGGTCGGTCCAAATTGCGTCGGATTGACGAAAATACTCATGACAACAAAATCAGAATGTTTCTTCGCTTCATCAATGAGCGAAAGATGTCCCGCGTGCAAATATCCCATCGTCGGGACCAGACCGACGGTCTTTCCAGCGAGACGAATTTCCCGGAGGATTTTCCGTATTTCCGGAACACTTCCAACGACTTTCATTTTAATAACTCTCTTCTTTGGATGGAAATTTTCCTGCACGAACATCCGAACAATATTCCGAAACGCCTTTCCGAATGGATCCGCTGAGGTCAGCATAGCGTCGCGCAAACCGAAACTGCATCTTGTCGAATAGTCCGAGCAAATCGTAAGTAACTAACACTTGTCCGTCGCAATCAACGCCTGCGCCGATTCCGATCGTTGGAATTTTCAACGATTCCGAAACCGTTTTCGCCAATTGTGCAGGTACTTTTTCAAGTACGATCGAAAATGCGCCGGCTTCTTCCAGTGCTAAAGCATCTTTCCTGATCCGTTCCGCTTCGATCTCACTCGCACCGCGGACACCGTAGCCGCCGAACTCGTGAACGCTTTGCGGCGTGAATCCCAGATGTCCCATCACGGGAATTCCAATCTCTACGAGTCTTCGAATCGTCGGACAAACCGGTTCGCCGCCTTCGAGTTTGACGGCTTCGACGCCGCCTTCTTTCATGAAACGCCCGGCATTATGTATCGCCAATTCGATGCTTTCCTGATACGACATAAACGGCATATCGCCGACCAACAGCGCGTGCTGAACACCGCGTCGGACGGATTTGATGTGATACAGCATTTCGTCCATCGTCACAGGCAATGTCGTTTCGTATCCGGCACAAACGTTTCCGCACGAGTCGCCGACCAAGATCAGATCGACTCCCGACTCGTCCAGCAAATAGGCAAAAGTGAAATCGTACGCCGTCAACGCCGTAATCTTCTGTTTTTCAGATTTCATTTTCAGGATCGTAGAGATTCGTATTTTTCTATTCATCGTTTATCCACCTCTCATTTACCGATTATACTTCACAATTCGATCGATTCTTTTTCCAAAAGTCATCTTTTCAACAGATGTTCGTAGATCGAAAAGATCAATCGTGGCCGTTCGTAAATATTAAAAAATTGTGCCTCCTGAATATCGTCACCGGGCAGGACTTCGTTCCGGTCATTCTCTGTTAGGATAGCCACCGATGGAACCGGATTTTCGAACAAAACAGACCTGCAGGCGGGACAAAAAGTTCTGATTCTGCCTTCGATATTCGCTTGCTCCGCCGGATGTCCACATTGATAACAAAACCGATATTTCATATCTGAAAAATAAGCAGTTTTATAGGGAATCACAACGCATTTTTCCGGCGTGGATATTGAAAACGTCAGGCGGATTTTGTATCTTCTTATGCAAATTGAAATGTGTAACTAAGGAACTGTTCATGTCAAATTCGGTACTGGTTGTCGGCTCCGTAGCCTTCGACGACGTTGAAACGCCTTTTGGGAAACGCGTCGATGCGATCGGCGGCTCGGCGGTTTACTTTTCCGTTGCCGCTTCTCATTTTTCAAATGTTCGGCTCGTCGGTGTCGCCGGACAAGATTTCCCGAAAGAAATCGTCGCGCTCCTGAAAAAACATTCTATCGATCTGGAAGGATTGGAAATCGCCGAAGGGAAAACTTTCCGCTGGGGCGGTAAATATTATACCGATGTCAACAAACGCGACACACTTTACACCGATTTGAATGTGTTCGCATCTTTCGAGCCAAAGATTCCCAAAAGTTTCCTTCAGACGCCGTTTGTCTTTCTCGGAAATATTCAGCCGGCGCTTCAGTCAGATGTTTTGAATAAAATACAGAAACCGAAATTCGTCGCCCTGGACACCATGAATCTCTGGATAAACACAACACGTGACGAACTGATGAAAGTGATCCGCCGTGTCGATCTGTTATTCATCAACGATACGGAACTCGCCGAACTGACCGGCCATAACAATCCTTATTCCGGCTTGCGTAAACTCCATGAACTCGGGTTGAACTACATCGTCCTGAAAAAAGGCGAACACGGCGCAATGATAAGCAATGGAAAATCGCTTTTTGTTTCACCGGCTTTCCCGGTATTACAACCGACCGACCCGACCGGCGCAGGCGATTCGTTTGCAGGCGGTTTCATGGGATTTCTGACCGCTAATGGCGTCGTCAACTGGCGCGTTCTGAAAAAAGCGCTCGTTTATGGCTCGGTGATGGGTTCGCTCTGCGTCGAACAATTCAGCATCGATGGACTCCTCAATATTCAGCGCAAGGCGATTCAAGCGCGATTCGACGATCTCCGAAAACTTGTAACTCTTTAAACAAATGATCAGACCGATATTCTGGGAAGACGAGCGACTCTACATCATCGACCAGACGCTTTTGCCGATCGAATATCGCATCGTCGAAATCCAGGATCATCTCGAAATGGCGGACGCTATCCGGCGTTTGGCTGTCCGGGGCGCACCCGCTATCGGAATTGCCGGCGCTTACGGGCTTGTTCTCGGACTTCGTCCACTGATCTATTCATCGAATAAATCCTTTTTCTTCTCACTGAATCAGATTTCCGAGTTACTGACAGGCACACGCCCGACTGCCGTCAATATTCGCTGGGCGTTAAAACGCATGAAAGATCACGCGACGTCGATCCGGAATCAACCGTTGCCGGAGATATGGCGCTCTCTGCTTCATGAAGCGCGGAAAATTCAGGACGAAGACATCGCCAATTGTCACAAAATCGCCAAATATGGCGCTGAACTTCTGCCGGACGACGCGACCGTTCTAACTCACTGCAACGCAGGCGGAATGGCGACCGGCGGTTTCGGAACCGCACTGGGAATCATCATCCACGGATTTCAAAACGGAAAAATCCTGCACGTTTTCGTCGATGAAACTCGCCCTCTGCTTCAGGGCGCCCGGCTCACCGCGTGGGAATTGACGGAGGAAAACGTTCCATTCACGTTGATCACCGACAACATGGCGGCATCGATCATGAAAACGAAGAAGATCGACGCCATTATCGTCGGCGCCGACCGGATCGCGGCCAATTACGATGCGGCAAATAAGATCGGCACGCTCGGTCTCGCGATCTTAGCCAAGTATTTTAAAATTCCTTTCTATGTAGCTGCGCCGTTTTCGACTTTCGACGAAAATATTGCCGACGGCAGTTCAATCGTTGTCGAAGAACGCAACGGCGACGAAGTCCGCAATATCTTCGGACATCGAGTTGTCCCCGATACTTATCCGGCGATTTCACCCGCTTTCGATGTCACACCGCACGAACTCATCACTGCGGTTGTTACCGAGCGAGGCGTCTTTCGACCGGCGAAAAGTAGATAGGATTACTGGTAACGAGTTTCGGGTGACTGGTCACTGATCACTGATTACCCGCCGTTGGCGGAATTTCGTGCTAACTTGTGGTTTCTTTTCCTGCGTTAAGAAATTTGTTTGCATATAATTTATTTTTTTCCGACATTGAGCGCGATCTTTCTAAAATGGGACGAGGATCAGAAGCGAAGGTTGACCTCCCGGCTTCCGAAACTTCAAATTGAAACGCTTTTTGGAATCGATGTTCGTCAGATAGAATCGTGGAGCAATTAATTAATAAAGGTGAAGCGATGTATCGATCTATTGTCCCGGAAGAAAGAACAACCATTCTTCCCATTCTCAAGTCAGACTCTGTTACGGCCTGCAAAAAGTGCCTCTCATTTTCCATGAACAATTCATGTGGGAGAGGTGCGATAAATTGGTAAAAACAATCACAAACCAATTTGATAAACCACTGAGCCGTTAAGATAGCAAATAACAAAGTGATTTGTTTCTAAGATGTGCATAAAGAATAAAAACCAAAATCAGGAAGGGAAAAAATCATGAAGAACACATTGATTTTCTTGTTATGCCTGATGCTTGTATCATCAGCATTTGCTCAGGATTATTCACTGAGTTTTGATGGAATAGACGATTATATCGAAATTCCCGATGCAGATTGTCTGAGTCCGCAAAGTTTTACGATTGAATTCTTCGTAAAACAACCCGGACGAACAACTTCAGGTCGATATACTTATCTGTTTAAGGACAACTTAGCAAATCATTGCGAGTATATGGTAGGCAATAATTTTGTTCAAATGGAAACTGGTGGATTGTACTTATTTGTAGGGAATACTATTTGCCAAATGCCGGATGGAACTCAACCACCATTAAACCATTGGATTCATATAGCGGTAACTTTTGATTCCGGAAAAGATAGTTTAAAGATCTTCATTGATGGGAGTTTACAGTTTCAGAAAAATGTTACAGATGAAGTAGTTGGAACTGCCGGTAAACTCTATTTGGGATGGTTTCCTCAGGATCCTTCATATAATGCATTCCAAGGATTCATGGACGAAATGCGAATCTCAAATAGTATCAGGTATAGTTCAGATTTTTCTGTACCATCAAGTGAATTTTCTTCAGATGCAAATACAGTTGCTCTGTATCATTTTAACGAGGGAGAAGGAAATACTCTGATTGATCATTCAGGAAATGGGAATAATGGAACTATTAATGGAGCAATATGGAGTGATGATGTCCCACCATCGGACGGATTAGTTGCCTATTACCCGTTCAATGGCGATGCCGACGACAAAAGTGGAAATGGATATAATGGAAATGTAAGTGGTGCACAATTAACTGAAGATCGTCTTGGGAATATTAATTGTGCATACAGTTTTGATGGAGTGGATGACTTTATTGATGTACCTTTTGAACAAGAATTACGTCTCAATGCTCCGTTCACATTATCTATCTGGGCCAATATAGCGGATACTAATACACATGGAGAAATACTAATTGGGAAAAGTGCCAGCTCTCTGGGACATCGAAATTACTGCATTGAAGTACTGGCAGGCAGTACAATTGAATTTTTGTATCATCAAGATGTATATACAGAAATACATCTTTCCAACGATACTCCATTGGAAATTGGGAAATGGTATCATATTGTAGCGATTCATGACAGTTCAGAGATAAAACTATATATAAATAATTGCCTCGTAAAATCGCGATCAGTGACTGCACCAAATGTGGTTGTTTCATACTTAGATACTCCTCAGAATTTAGCCATAGGTCGTCATAAATATGGATCAGATGATGCTTATTTCCCTGGTTGTTTAGATGATATCCGTATTTTTAATAGAGCGTTAAGTAATGTAAAAATTGATTCTCTTTATCATGAAGGTGGCTGGAACCCCTCTCTTGTTGCATATTATCCTTTCAATGGCGATGCCGACGACGAAAGCGGGAATGGAAATAATGGTACAGTCGTTGGCGCAACACCCACAACTGATCGATTTGGGAATGAGAACAGTGCATATAGTTTTGATGGTGTGGATGATTATATATACATACCTTCAGAAGGTGACCTTTCCTTTGATGCTTCGAGCCAATCATATACTGTTTCATTATTCTTCAGCGTTGATTCATTCGGTAATGTGCTTAATCATGACCTCCGTCTAATATTTGATAGAGAAGTCGGGACCAACTCCTGGGTTTCATATGGTATCTCTGTAATTGCAAGACCTACGGGGGATTTATATAAACATATAGCAACTGATATGTGGAACGGAGGATATACAGGATATAGCTTTCGTTCCACCGATCCTATTGGTTTAAATCAATGGTATCATGTTGCTGTTGTTGTAAAAGCTGGCCTGATTTACGAACTTTATTTAAACGGGCAGCTTAATAATTCTATGAGTCTAGTGGGTATTACGAATACAAAGGGAAATACAGGTGGGATTACGATTGGTGCTGCTCATTTCGCCGAAGGACTTCATTTACATAATGGTTCTATAGATGAAATCTGTATCTATAATCGCGCCTTAACTGAATCAGAAATCGACTCCCTTTACCATCTTGGTGGATGGCAACTTTACGAGACAGGGACAGTTAATGATATAGATGATAATACCTATCAAACAGTAAAAATTGGGAACCAGTGGTGGATGGCAGAGAATCTGAAAGTCACCCATTATCGTAATGGCGAATCAATACCTAATATAACCGATAATACCGCTTGGATTAATCTGACTTCAGGCGCTTATTGTGACTATAATAACGACGTAAATAAGGTAGTCACCTATGGCCGTCTTTACAATTGGTATTCTGCAACTGACAGCCGTAATATTGCTCCTACTGGTTGGCACGTACCAACTGATACAGAGTGGAAAGAACTGGAAATCTTTCTGGGCATGAGTCAATCGGATGCTGATAATATGAGCTGGCGGGGCACCGATGAAGGCAATAAACTTAGGTCCACCAGCGGCTGGAATAGTGGTTGTAATGGAACCAATGAAAGCGGCTTTTCCGCGTTGCCTGGCGGTGACCGTTTCAACAATGGAGTATACGACGACATGGGCGATAGCGGGTGCTGGTGGTCGGCGACTGAGGGCAGTTCGGACAACGCATGGTACCGGAGTGTTTATTACCTTTATTCAACAGTTGATCGCTACAGCTACAATAAACGGTACGGGTTTTCGGTTCGTTGTGTTAAAGATGAAAATACTAGTCAAGATGCTCTGGTAGCTTATTACCCATTCAAAGGCGATGCTGACGATAAAAGCGGGAATGGAAATAATGGTTCTGTTAACGGACCTACGCCTACGAATGACCGTTTTGGAAATGTCAATAGTGCCTTTAGTTTTGATGGAGTGGATGATTATATTGAGGTACCTTATTCAGAAGAACTTGAAATTGGAGAGAATCTAACCATTACCGGTTGGGTAAAAGTCTCTCGGAATGATACAATTCAGTCTATAATTTGTAACAGAAAAACTGCTAATGGACATGCAGTATATTCTTTAGCCATTGAAAGTCAAAAATTACAATTCATTGACGATGCCGATACAAGAGTCGTATGCTATTATGACTCATTATTTCCAATAGATAAATGGACTTTTATCTCAGTCAGAAGGGACCGTAATAATCAGGTTGTTTATCTTGGTCTAAATGGAAACGAGCAATCAATGCCAATAGGGTCCGGCACTTCGTACGGTGATAATAATCCTATTTTTATTGGTAAGTTATATTGGGATAATGATTACCTAAAGGGAATGATTGACGATATACGGATATATGACTGTGTTTTATCCAAGTCAGAAATCGATTCCCTCTACCACGAAGGTGGTTGGGGGAAATTTATATGTTTAAAAATCGACTCTACTGACGCCATAATAGGAGATACTGTTGATATTAATATCACATTAAGCAATGTTAATAGTTTACAAATTAGCTCTGCTGAATTCAGAATAGCCGGATACTCGGCAGGTCTGGATTTCCTGGAACTCGATACGACCGGTACATTGACCGGATCGGCCGGTTGGAGTTATTCTGTCAATGAAACCGGAGACAGTTTAGTGATTATCTGGCTGGCAGGTGCTAATGACATTTCGATAAATGGTATTCTCTGCAAACTGCGCTTTAAAGCGATTGGCGCGGAATGTGCCTTTTACCCAACCTTTATTAAGGATGTGGTTTTTAATACAGGTGAAGACTGCGTCATAGTGACTAATGGCGGCGTTTACATTAAACCAATTCCTGATTATGGAGATGTTGATGAAAACGGAATAATACAGGCTTACGATGCATCGCTCATCTTGAAACATACTGTCGGGCTGGATACTTTATATTGTCAGGGTTTGACCAATGCGGATGTTACCCTTAATGGGACAGTATCGGCATTTGATGCATCGGTAATCCTTCAGTATGGAGTGGGTTTAATCGCCGAATTACCTTATGATTCAGCCGAAATTATCAATAAGGCAACGAAAGGTGATTTCGTCATGCAGGATGGAACACTTTCACCACAGTCGAATGTCGTTGAAATTCCGATCGAGATCACGAACGGACAAAATATCATGTCATTTGAATCGGTGTTTACTTACAATTCCAATGATCTTGAATTTCAACAGGTCGAATGGAATAATGGTCTGAATTCATATTCAATCGTAATAAATCAAAAACCCGGAAATATCAGTATCGCAGGAGCGGGTGTTGACCAAATTGTGAATGAAGGATTAGTCGGCACGTTAAAGTTTGTTGTTAAAGGTGCCGGTCAATGGGAAAGCACGACCGTTGCGATGAAGAGTCTCAAACTGAATGAAAAAAGTGTACAAAATGATGTGACTTCATCGATTGTTTATAATGTTGTTAAAATTCATTCAGAGAAAGGTAGTGTTCCATCCAAATATGAATTATCACAAAACTATCCCAATCCCTTCAATGCAATGACGACTTTTACTTATGCGCTTCCAAAGAAATCCAATGTCACTTTCTCTATCATTGACATCAACGGGAGAGTAGTTAAGAAGTTAACCAACGAAAACCAGCAACCGGGATATTACTCCGTGAAATGGGATGCCAGCGGAGTTAGTTCAGGTGTTTATTTCTATAAGTTAAATGCTGGTGAGTTCACTGAAATTAAAAAGTGTATTCTGGTAAAATGAATCTAATATCCATCCGGCAGGTTAAACCTGCCGGATGGTATTTATAGTAAGTAACAAACGTTAACAAAAAGGAGTTCACACATGTCCAAAGAAAATGAAATCTCGATGGTCATTCCGCCCGATGTTCTGCAGGCAGGACTTCAGGCAATGACAACTTTCGCGACTATTTTCAAGCCGTATCTGAAGGCTCTCACGAAAGAGGAACGGAAAACCTTGCTCAAGATGGGCGATAAATCCATACCCTTCGTTGAGAAGGTCATCGAATATACGGAATCGGAACCGGAATTCGTTCCTCCGTACATGAATGCCGTTGAACTAAAAAATGATTTTTCGACATTCACGGCGCTGAATCAGGTCTTTCGTCCGCTGACCGAGCAAGCTTCCAACGTGAACGACACGATGTTGTTGACCGGACACGATGCGTACAAAGTCGCCCTTCAGTTTTATAATTATGTCAAGCAAGCCGCGAAGAACAATGTTCCGAACGCAAAAAGTATCTATGAAGAACTGAAGAAGCGGTTTGAAGGTCAGGGCAAAACCGAACCCACGCCGACCACGCCTGCATAAATAAGTACTCATTTTATCACAGAAATGATCCGGCAGGATATTGCCAATTTCGGTTGTCAATTCAGGACAATCGCAGTTGAACTACGAGGTTCAAAAATATAACTGAGGGGTTCCAAAACATAACTAAGGTATGTTCGGAAGGTAACTATGGGGCTCCCGGATATAACTTGGGGGTTCCGAAATATAACTACACCCTGAAAAAGTATACCGACAGGACGCTTTTTACATAACTAAGGGGCTCCAAAGTATAACTAAGGTACAAAAAAACTGAATGAGTTATGTTCGGAAGGTCGTGAGTTATGTTTGGGAAGGGTAACACGAAGGCGCGAAGAAACGGGAAAATGTCTGAATCGCTGATTAAACAGGTTGCACTGAAAATGTCTGAATCACTGATTACACGGATTATTGATAATGAAATTGTGAAAGGGAATCTGTGAAATCCATAAATCAGCTTAATCTGTGATTCTGACGGTGTTATGATGGATGCCGGGCTGGTGACGCTCTACGTTAGATTTGAGAATCTGACACAACGAGGGAGAATCTTATTCGTCACTAATATCTTCGTCATCTGGGTCAATTGACACCAAATAAGGCGGTTCATTTTCTTGTACTGTCCAATCATTAATATTTGTTGAGTTTAAAAAATTCAGGATTGGCACCAATTGCAATTTTTTTTCAAGATAGTCTCGTAACTGATCTTCCGGTATAGATAATATTTCAGCATCGTAATTAAGTCGAGTTTTCAAACATCGCGCCAATTCTAAAGGCCAAAACTGCATACTCATCTGAATGATTTCAGTTCCGGATTTGAGAGCTGCACCAGTTGTTTTGGAAGTATTGGGCATCCTGTCAACGATAATAAAAGTTTGTGAAAAATTTGCTGTGCCATTTTGTTCAATTTCATTGGCATACCTTGTCAACTTATCCTTCATAATTTCAGGATTACCTTTACCGATAAAACCAATATCAAATCTTACCAATTTACCCGGGCGTAATCGTATTGTTGCATCACATTCTCGTAAGTCAGAACTATCAGACAACCAAAATACTTTGTTAAGTTTTTTGCTGTGAGAATTTTCTACATGTTGAAAACCAAGTATTGTTAAGACGGATCCCATAATAAGGTGTTCAAATAACTTTCCATACGTAGATTTTTCTGAACCACGAATTGTTAATGTTGTAGCGCCAATTGCCGTAGATAAACGAGAGATGTCTTTCCACTTCAAAGATCTTGAGTTATGCTTTAAATCACCATCAACAAAATATCCTAAGTTCATTGAAATATCGCCAAAATCTTCCTGACATCTTCGAGATGCTTCCTCGATGGCATTTTCAAAATCCTGAATATAACTATGGCGCATTTGAGGATTACTTCGCAAAACATTTTGAATACTTTTACCAGTCAAGCCAATGAGCCATTGAGCAGGCCAAAATGTTTCTTTCTTAGATTGAGAAGTATTATCCATTTGTTCAAGGGCTAAAGTAGATAATTTTTCGGTAAAATCATCGATTAATATCCATCCCTTTGCAAATAAAGAAATCATCGCTCCGGTTGCAATTGCAACACGGCGACGAGTCAAAGGCTCAGTTTGTGTGCGAATATTTTCTCCACATAAAACGGCAAGAATGACTTGGCGAGCGGTCTCTACACCAAGTCTCTCAATAAATTCCTTACCATTTGCAGTAAGTACTAATTTTCCTTTTTCGGGGAATAGTTCATCAATTATCATCTTTTTTCTCCTCGAATAAGTCTATTTGTTTTTGAGTAGGTTTTACTGAGTCACAATTTATCCACATAACCGTGTTGAGATTTACATTTTTCCAAGAAATGATATCTTTACTCATTATGTCGATATACTCTGGGTTGTTGTCGAATAAGACAAATCTTCTTCCTAATTCAGATGCAGCATTGCCAACTGTACCTGAACCCGCAAAGGGGTCTAAAACAATATCACCTTTAAACGAATAGTAACGTATGACTTTCTCTGCCAATTCCTTTGGAAATGCCGCAGGATGTTTAGAATTGGTTGATGGGCTTATCTTCCAGACATTTGTCCGTTCATAACCATTAGCAATTTTAGAGTCGTTGACAATATTTCTGTCAGGATGATTTCGGATAAACCAATCAATAAGTAAATCAGTGTGTTTTCGATAAACTAAAACATATTCGGTTACCGGAACTGCCTTATATTGTAAAGGATTACGATCTGCAGCAAACCGTCTTCCGCGCCCTGTTGCCCATCCTGCACCCTCGGGTTTTAACCAAATTATGTCATCAATGAAATCAAAACCTTCCTCAATAAAAATTCTGTGAATGTCAAAAGGAACTGCTATTCTTTTTGAAGATTCATTTCTTGAAGCCCGACGCAATAAAACCGGGGAAATATTAATTACAAAAAATCTACCTTCTCCAAGCACTCTATGACACCTTCTTATAATTTGTCGCATTTTGAACAAATACTCGTCGTATGCTTCATACTCAGAGTATTCCGGACGAGCATTGAAATACGGCGGTGAAGTAAAAATTAAATCTACACTTTCAGAAGGCATTTCTTCGAGTAAGAGAGCAGAATCACCATATCCAATAGTATTTCTCAGTTTGGATAATTTATATTCTCTTTTATTCTGTTTTAATTCTTTAACCTTGGTTTCATCTTGCTTTAAGAGTCGGGCAGTTAGTATTTCGGGTTTCGTAGTTTTGGATGCAATAATTTCAGTACTATAAGCGTCAATTACGACCTCACCCATTTTAATACCACTTTTAGCACACAAAGGAACTCTCCAATAATCGTATCTATCATCAACTTCAGGTAAACCAAACTTAATGACGTTGACAAGTTGAATTTCAGAAAGCCAATCCTTCACAATGTGCTTTGCTTGCTGAACATTTAGAACGAGATATTTTCTCTCTTCAGAAATTAATTGTCCATTAAATTTCATTTTACCATCTATCTTTTTCAGTTTTCTTTTTGACTAAAGAAAAATGATATTTTATTTTTTTATTCATCATTCCGATTCAATATTAATCAATGATTTTTATGAAATCAAATAGAATGTTTGGAAAAAGTTTTTCTGCTCCGTTAGGTTCTCAAACCTAACGGATCCATTAATGCTGTGCTAGGTGGCGCTCTGCATCAGATTTGAGAATCTTGCACAACGAGGAAAATGTCTGAATCGCTGATTAATCAGATTGTGCTGATTTCCCTGATTATTGACAATGAGATTGTGAAACGAAATCTGTGAAATCCATAAATCATCATAATCAGTGATTCTGACGGTGTTATGAGCGAGGCAAACAGATATTTCATGGATGCTGTGTCGGGATTTAGTGTTGATTCGTAATCTATAAATCAGAAACCAGTTTGACAGAGCGAAAACTGGTTTCGTTCTTTTCGCTATCAATTTCTTTATCTTATCAGTGTTTACCCGGTGGAATAATCATTCGATAGTTTTTTCTGCAAATAAAAAGGTTCTATTCTACAGGGTTTATCTGTGGAAATCTACGGTAAAAAGATGAATCCCACCAACTGTTGACAAGCCTAATTCGACCTACTCTACCGAATTCAACCTAATCTACCTAATTAACCCAATCAACAGAATCCAACCCAATTACCCCATTGTTCGCACTTGTAATCAAATTTTTTCTGTTATAAATTCAGCGCGTTTATTTGAACTACCGAATAAAGGAGATATCATGAAGACAATTAAAGTCTTGTTTGCCATATTGATTACCGTGTTGTTCGCTCTGATGATGCCCGCATGTCAGAGCCCGGAAGTGACCTCCGCAAAGGTCTATTTTCAACAAAATAATGTCGATGCGGCCGAGCAACAGTTACTCAGCGCTTTGGACAAGGAACCAACCAATCCCGAAGTTTCCTTCCTGCTCGCTACCGGTGTTTACGCTCCGAGAAAAGACTGGGCGAAATCGAAAAAGATGTTGCAGCTTTCCAAAAAAATCAGTTCCACTTACAGGGAACCTGTCACCGGACTTACCGCCGACGATATGCTCAAGAGAATCTGGAGCGAAGTCCATTCGCAGGGCGCCAACTTTTTCAATGAAGCCCTTCGCGCGCTTTTTCCGATGGAAAAAGATTCATTGCTGAAACTCGCCGCGGCAAAATTTCAGGAAGCGCTTGAGATTCGCACCGATCAGGATCCGACCTACAACGGCATCGTAAAATGCTACTTCCTGCTGAAAGACACCGCCAATGTCGAAAAATACACCAGACTTGCAAGCGAAGCAGGCATCTTCGATAAAGATATTAATTTTTACTATTATCAGGTCAGATGGACGCCGGATCAACGGGAATCGGTTCTCTCCGAACTCGCTCAGGCGACGATGGCTCATCCGGAAGCGACCGACCTACAAATTTTGAGGATTCAATATCTGACCGAAATGCAGCGCCTTGAAGAAACGTTGTCTATTGCCAGACAGCTGATTGCCAGCGATCCGAACAACGTGGATTACCGGTTCATTTTAGCACAAATTCTGGCTAAAACGGGTCAATTCGAAGAAGCAAACCTCGAATATCAGAAAGTTCTCGCCGCCAATCCTGACGACACCGAAGCGCTGATCCGCATCGCCGAGGCAAATTTTAAAAATAGTGATTGGGTCAACGCCGAAGACTATGCCCGTAGACTGATCGCCCTCGATCCCAAATCCATCTTCGGATATGAGATTCTCTGGAAATCGCTTTACAATCTGGGCCATAAAGATGAAGCCGAAAAGTATCGCCAGATTTCGAAAGACCTCCAGCGGTAATTCTTCAAGCAGATTGTTTAAAAAGCCGGTTGGATTTCGACCGGCTTTTTGATTTTTACATGAACGAAAATTTGATTTCGGTCAGCCGATTCGCGTCCGCTTGTTCAGGTATTCGGTCAGCGCCAGATCGAGTGGTTTTTCCGTCGTCATTAGCACGTAATCGATGTTGTTTTCGCGACAGCGGACTTTATACTGTTCGATAAATTTGTTGATGCTCTGCTGGTAGGCGCGCCGGATATGCCACGGTTCTGTGACGAGAAATTCGTTCGTTTCCAGATCGACGAACCGGGACTGCCGGTTAAAATCGAAGGTAATTTCCTGCGGATCGAGAATATGAAAAAGAATCACCTCGTGCCGTTTATGCCGGAAATGTTTGAGTGCATGAATAACCGCCTCCGGGTCGTCCATCAGATCGGAAATGAGAATAATCAAACCACGCTTCCTGATCTTTTCGGCCAATTCGTGGAGCAATGGAGCAATGGCGGTTTCATCACCCGGTGTCGTGTCTTCCAGTGCGCCGAGAATTAAGTTCAGGTGGCTATTTTTCGCAAGCGGTGGCAGATAACTCTGAACGACAGAATCGAAAAGCGTCAAACTCACGGCGTCCTGCTGTTTGAGCATGAGATAAGATAGCGCGGCGGCGACGTAACTACCATACGTCAACTTGGAAATTTCACCGGAGCGGTAACCCATCGACCCGCTTTTATCGAGCAAAATGTATGATTTGAGATTGGTTTCCTCTTCATATTGCTTGATGTAGTACCGGTCGGTCTTGCCGTAAAGTCTCCAATCGATGCGTTTGATTTCGTCGCCGGGCATGTACGGACGATGTTCGGCGAATTCCACCGAAAAACCGTGATACGGACTTTTATGCAGACCGATGATAAAACCTTCGACGACCAACCGGGCGCGGAGGCTCATATTATCCAACCGCGAGATGGTTTTAGGATCGAGAAACCGGCGTTTTGCGACTAATTCAGCCATTGGAGAATCTTGCCGGTGATCGTGTCGGTGTCGATACCTTCCGATTCGGCGTTGAAATTCGGGATGATGCGATGCCGGAGAACCGGCGATGCGGCGCGGACGATGTCGTCTTTATTCGGCGTCGGTTTTCCGTTTATAACCGCATAAGCTTTCGCGGCGAGGATCAGAAATTGCGATGCGCGCGGACCGGCGCCCCATTCCACCCATTTCTTAACGAAATCGGGACTTTTCTCTTCATGCGGACGTGTCGAAGTCACGAGTTTGACGGCATATTCGATAATATTATCGGCAACCGGCACACGCTTGATCAATTTCTGGAAGGTCAGGATTTCTTGCTTGCTGATGATCTTCGATAATTTCGGATCGATGTCTGAAGTCGTCGATCTGACGATCTCGATTTCCTCCGCGAATGACGGATATTCAATGCGCAGACTGAACATGAATCTGTCCAATTGTGCCTCGGGCAGAGGATAAGTTCCTTCCTGCTCGATCGGATTCTGCGTTGCCAGGACAAAAAACGGTTCGTCCAGAACATAGGTTTTTCCGGCGGTGGTCACGCGGTGTTCCTGCATGGCTTCGAGTAAAGCGGATTGGGTTTTAGGCGGCGTGCGGTTGATCTCGTCGGCGAGAATAATATTGCCGAAAATCGGACCGCCGAAAAACTGAAATTCGCGTTTGCCGGTCACTTTATTCTCCTGAATCAACTCCGTTCCGGTGATGTCAGACGGCATCAGGTCGGGAGTAAATTGAATGCGTTTGAAGTTCAGATCTAAGACATCGGCAAGCGTTTTGATCATCAGGGTCTTTGCCAATCCCGGCACGCCGATGAGCAAACAATGCCCGCGACACAGAAGCGTGACCAGTAACTGATCGATGATCTCGCGCTGACCGATAATGACATTGCCCATTTCGGAAAAAATCCGTTGCCGTGCGTTGTAAAGTGACTGAACCAGTGTTATATCATCCTGTTTTTCCATTTTTCCAACCAATCCGTTGTTATGAATTGTTCCGGACGCGCTCGTTATTGTTTTGTCCGGGAAAGCGCTTTTTCCATTTTTTCTAAAAAGATTTCCGGTTTTTCGAAACCGACGCCACGCAGTTCGCGAATTTCGTTTCCGTCTGGCGTCACAAAGAGGAATGTCGGAACGCCCCGGATTTCATATTTTGCCTTCAACCATTCAATCTCAGGTGAAATATCAGATGTCAAATCGACTTTAAACAGCGCAAATTCATCGCTGAGTTGAACGACTTTCGCGTCGGTGAATGTGTATTTATCCATCTCTTTACACGGAATACACCAGTCGGCGTAGAAATCGATCAGAACCGGCTTACCGGAATTCAACACTTCATCAAAAACGGTTTCGTTATACGGTTGCCACTTCATCTTCTCGGGCATCGATGCGTCCGGTTTAATCAGCCATGTTCCAAGAATGATCGCGGCAACGGCGAACAATCTCTTGAATGAGACAAATCCCCGCGAATTCTCACCGGCGCGGTCGAAAACCGCCAGATAAATTCCAACGCAAATCATATAGCTCGGCAGAACGAACTGACGGACCGCTTCCGGTAAAATCGGCCGGAGAAAATAAAAAGCCATTCCAACGAGAATCAATCCGAAAATGATCCGAACACCGACCATCCATTCTCCTGAGCGCGGTAATTTTCCGATCTGGCTCGAGAAGAATGCCAAAAACAGAAATGGCAGTCCGAGCCCGAGTGATAATGTGAAGAACATCGTAAAGCCCAGCGCTGGATTTCCAGTCGTTGCAACATATGTCAACAAACCGATGATGAACGGACCGATACAGGGCGCGGCGACGATTCCCATCGTCAACCCCATGACCAGCGAGCTGAGATAACCGCTTTTGGCGGTTCCGCCGAGATTCGTCAGAAACGCCGGCAATTCAAACTCGTAAACACCGAACATGCTAAGCGCCAGCGCGATCATGATCAATGCAACGACGATCAGGACGATCGGATTTGTCATCAATGAGCCGAGCAGAGTTCCAGAAAGCGCAGCCAGCGTTCCAAGAAGCGAATTGACGATCGCGATCCCCAGCACGTAAAAGAACGCCATCAGGAATCGTTTACCTTTCTTTCCGGTCGCCTGCCCGCCGAAATATCCCATGGTGATCGGGATCAACGGATAGACGCAGGGCGTTAGGTTCAGCGCGAGCCCGCCGAGAAAAATGAGGAGAAACGTCAGAACGGCGCCTTTTTTTTCCAGCGAATTGCCGACGTCAAATGTTCGTGAATCGCCGGTCGCTGTTTGTGAATCCGGTTTGATATCGACATCGGGCTTCGCTGATTCGACGATTTTGGTGTCAGTCATGACCGGAATTTTCAAAGTAAATATGGCCGTATCGGGCGCAATGCACATCTCGTCGTTACAACCCTGATAGGATAAACTTCCGGTCAGCGATATAGATTTCCCGGCAGATTTGGAAATTTTACCATAAATCAGTACGACAAACTGGTTTTCGTAAACGGCTAACGGTTCGTTTGAAAAGGCTAATTTCTTCAATTGGTGCGGCGGGAATTTCACTGATTCGATGGAATAATCTTTCGACGGGCGAACCGTCAACTTCGTCGGAATCACATACGGATCGGTCGGCGTTGATGAATTGATATGCCACGGATCGACCAAATTGACATTAACGGCTACCGTAAATTTATCATCGGAGTGAACATCGCTCACCGAAAGCGCAGGTTTTACAGTTAAAATCGGTTCTGAGGACTGAGCGCGTGCAAGCGTCATCAAACAACCGAGCATAATCAAGATAAGAAGATTCGTTCGTTTCATGAGTTTTCTTCTAAGAACTAACGATGGAAAACATCCGCCCGAAAAAACCTTGTTTCATTTTCAATGCGCGACGAATTTCCGGTAATTTTTTGCGTGTTTCTTCGACTCCGGCTGAGATAAAATCTTCAAATCGGAGAAATTCGCTCCAGTGCGCATCCTTCACATCAGGATGCAAACCGACGTCCGCCAATGACAATTGCAGACGCGAAAGATACATGCCGCGAATAGTATCTGTCCGATTGACAATATCCAATATGTGCGCGTCTTTCAAAGTGTTGACATTTTTAACGCCAACCGAAACTCCGATCACGACATCGGCGCCCAATTTGCGGGCAATTTCGACCGGAACCGGCGCACTGACGCCACCATCGGTAATCAACTTGCCGTCCAACTCCTCCGGCGAAATATATCCCGGAATCGACGAACTCATTCGGACGGCGGATCGCAAACTTCCTTCCTGAAATAAAACCGTTTCTCCCGAATTCAGATCGGTTGCTACTGCAACGAACGGAATTTTCGTATTCCGGATATCCATCTCGTCGATGAGAACCGCAATGGCGTTCGACAGGCGGTCGCTTTTTACCAAACCGGTCCGTGAAGTGGCATAATTAATGACAATCCGCTTGGCGATCGTCTTCATAAACTGCGCTAGCACAGAAGGCGTATTTCCGTTCTGAGGAACGATGTATTTCAGTCCGAGCGACTCATAATCGTTACCTTTAAGATAACCTCCCAGCCGATGCATCACTTCCAGCGCGTTCGGATTTTGCGCATACATCGCGCCGATCACCGCGCCCATCGACGTGCCCGTAATGAAATGAATCGGAATTCCTTCCTCTTCCAGCACTCTCAGGACGCCGAGATGTGCAATTCCGCGCGCACCGCCGCCGCCTAACGCCAAACCGACTTTTGGCTTCATTTGATTTTTTTCAGTTCCGTTTTTGTCGTCATATAGACTTTATTCATCACGATATTTTTTATCGGGCGGTCACGTTTATCTCGTTCGACTTTGGCAATTTTATCAACGACATCCATGCCTTTAATGACTTTTCCGAAAACCGTATATCCGCCTTCATCGAGCGATGGCAGATCGACGAGACAAAAATAGAACTGACTGCCGCTGGAGCGTTTTTCTGGATTGACCTGATCGGGCAATCTTGCCGCCGCGAGACATCCGCGCAGATGTTTTTGGCCGAGTTCGGCTTTTTGATCGTAGCCGGGGCCGCCGGTTCCGTCGTTGGCCGGATTCGCGTCTTTGCTGTACAGATCGCCGCCCTGAACGACGAATCCCGGAATGACACGGTGGAATGTCGTGCCGGTGTAATATCCGACATTCACTAATTTTTTAAAATTACCGGCGTGACCGGGTGTTTTTTCGGCATAAAGTTCGACAACGATGTTGCCTAAATCCGTCTCGATCACAGCGACTTCGTCATTACCGACGGGTTCGTTCGGAATGGTTTTCAGTTTGATCTGAAGTTCCGAGATGTCTTTATTGGTGAGCGTTTGGGAAAATCCGCAAACAGTGAGTGATAACAGCGTAAGAATTGCGATGATTCTCATGTCTTTCTCCTATAAAATATGAACGTTTCCTGGTTGATGTTGATTCGCTATTTCAATTGAAATTTTTCTATCTGAATGAACGATTCCGTTCTCAAAGAGTTCCAGCACTTTCGCCGGGTCGTTGTTGATCTCGCTCAAATGCCCGAGGATCAGATGCCGAAACCGGCCATTCATTTTGATTCTTTTAAATAGATCGAGCGATTGTTCGTTGGATAAATGGCCGTCGCGACCTTTGATCCGGTGTTTGAGGTAAAGCGGATAAGGTCCATTCATCAGCATCCACATATCGTGATTGGATTCCAGAAAAAGCAGATCGAGATCGTAAATATGCTGGATTACTGATTCGACAACAGTTCCCAAATCCGTGAGAACGGCGATCCGAACATTTCCCGATTCGGCGACAAAACCGATCGGATCGGCGGCATCATGCGGCGTCGTGAACGTTTTCAATTTAATATCACCGATTTCGAGAATATCGCCGACCGTGAAAGTTTCGATTCGAACATTTTTGATGACATCGGCGGGAATTGCCCGGCAGGTGATTTCCGTGCAATAAACCGGAATGTGAAAGTGACGTGCAAAGACGCCGATTCCTTTGACGTGGTCGGAATGTTCGTGAGAAATGACGATCGCTGCTACATCTCCGGGATCGAGATTCGCCGACTGCATCCGTTCGGTCAGATTCTTAAGGGAAAAGCCCTGATCGATGAGAATTGCCCCGCTTTCGCCCTGCAGATAAGTGCAGTTGCCCTTACTTCCGCTTCCCAGATTGCAAAAAATCATTTTTTTCCCGTCCGGCCTCGCGAGGTCAGCGGAACTCCCTGCAAACACTTTGGACATGCTTCGGGTTTAAATGTAGGAATGTCCAATTTGACCAATGGAAAATACGGAAAACCGAAATTGACCTTTCCGCCGCTTCGGTCGATTAAAACACCGATTCCGACGATGATTCCGCCCTGTTTAACAACCAGATCGATCATTTCAAAGATCGAACCTCCGGTCGTGACGACATCATCGACGATGAGAACCCGCTCGCCTTCTTCGATCTTGAATCCGCGCCGAAACAGCAGGCTGGTTTCCTCGCGCTCCGCGAAGATGCTCCGGCATGACAGAAACCGTGCGACGACATGGCTGAGAATAATGCCGCCGGTTGCGGCTCCAACGACGACATGAGGCGACGTCGTTGCAAAATTCTCGGCAATCGCTTTGCAAAGTTTTTCGGTCAAAAGTGGAAACTGGAGAAGACGGAACTTTTCGACATACGTGTCGCTGTGAAGCCCGGACGTGAGAAGAAAATGCCCGGTCAGAACCGCTCCACTCTCTTTGAGAATATTTTCATAAGATTCGACGGTCATGATTTACCTCAGAATTGAAACTGTTTGTGATATAATTGCGCGGCTGAGCGGACGTTTTCTGGGAATTTCCCGCCGGAAGGAAAAAGAATTCCCCGCGAAACATTGATCAATCCCGCACCGCATTTCCGGCAAACATCAACGGCAGTGGCGGCTTCTCCGCCCTGAGTTCCAACACCCGGGATGAGAAACGGCAAGTTCGGAAAACGGTCGCGCATTTCGACCAGTATTTCTGGCTTCGTCGCACCCATTACCAATCCGGCATTGCGTTTTTGATTCAGTTTCTCAACGATTTCCGCCGTTTTTCGATATAATGGAAAATCGCTGCCGTGATCCTGCAATTCCCGCCCGGACGGATTGGATGTCACACATAGTACGAACGCGCCTTTTGTCTCATCCTGCAAAAATGGCTGAAGACTCTCTGAACCGAGATATGGACTCAGCGTGACGGCGTGAAATTTCAGCGTTTCGAGAAGGGCTTTGGCGTAAAATTTGGAACTGTTGCCGATGTCGCCGCGTTTGGCATCGCCGATCAGTAAAATATCGTCCGGCATTTCTTCGAGCAGGCGCTCCAGAACCTGCCAGCCTTTCCAACCCCAACATTCAAAAAAAGCGAGATTGAATTTATAGGCAGACGTCAAATCTTTCGTCGCTTGAATGACTTCAGTTACGAAACGATAAATGCCATCCGGCGAGCGATCGAATTCGTCGGGAATCTGTACCGGATCGGGATCGACTCCCACACAGAGAAAACTGTGTTTTAAGGTCAAACAATTTTGAAAATATTGAGCATAATTCATGGCGGAGAAAATACATCTTTTCAGACAATTTATCAACTATGTTGAATCGGCAAAAACCGTTTGTCTTCGCTGAAAACGATTTCCTTTAGTTTGTCGTCGTGAAACGCCAAGTCGGACTATAAGAATTCGCCTGTGTGTTGTCCGAAGAAAATGACGCGACTTTCCAATAATAGTTTGTACTTTTTGCTAAAACCGGACTGACAGGAAACTGCATCGAAACGGTCGTTCCCGACGTCGGCTGGACGACAGTTCCCGTCCAGATTTCGCCGCTTTGAGAAGAAGTCTGAACGATTACGTTGTATTTCGTTGCGCCATCCAATTTTTGCCATGTGAATGTCGGTCTTAAAGGCTGACCTGTAGCATTAGCCGCAGGCGAAGTCTGTTCGGGATTGGCGAGCGCAAGGTCACTCTTCAGATCGGAAGTCTGACTCTCCTTCAATCCTTTATCGACCGCGGTGACTTTGTAGTAATATTTTGTTCCGATCGAGATAGCGGTGTCCGAAAAACTTGTGGTCGTCAGGTTTTGAAGGAAAGTTGTCGAATCGGCGGCAAAGAGACCACTGGTGAACTTGTAAACATTGTAATGGAGAAAATCGGTTTCGGTGTTTGCCGTCCATTGGACATCGATCCTAACCGGTTCGCTGGGAACGTTGTATCCATAAACTTTCACTCCCTGCGGAATTGCGGGCGGAATCAGATTCAGCGGTTTGAGATGAACCTCATCGCCTTTTTCGCTTTCATTGTCGTTGACATCGATCGATGAGAGCCGGTAATAATATGTCGTATTGTAATCCAATCCGACATTCAAATATTGGTTCTGAGTCGTTTCGATAAGAAGCGTGTAGGTGGTTTCGATATCCGAATTTGTCGTCCGGTAAAGCCTGTAAGAACGGAAATCGTCTTCGTTATTTGCGTTCCATTTCAGCATGATCTCTCCGTCGCCGGAGAGTTCTTCATCAATTCGAAAATTCGCTGGAACGCCGGGAGGCGTCAGATCGTCTTCGTCGATCGGCGTTGTTGTCTCGCACGAAAATACCAAGAGCGTTGTCAGTATCGGGATCATCCATATTTTTTTCATAACCATCTCTCCTTCAGTACATGACAAAAATAACGATTCAAAATTTTACAATCAATGTTGATGCGCACTTTTTCGAGATTTTAATCTTTCTCGCCGTAAAATTTCGGCTTGTAATCAACTTCCGGTTTGATCTTCCACGAATAAGGACCATCCCAACTTTTCAAAAAAATCGATTTGATCGTTTCATTTACTTTTACATTCCGAATTATCAGTCCGGCGTTTCGGGAATTATAAAAATAGTCGTGGCTCCAGTTGCTCGTTCCGATCCATGTCAAAGAGTCATCCACCGTCATCATTTTGCAATGTTCGACGCGGGCAAAGGAAATGTAACCGCCTTCGTATTCCGGAATCGTGGTCAGTTTCACTTCGATATTCGGCAAGACCGTCAGGTTTTTCAAAAAAGGCATTTCGTACTTTTTCTGGCACCAATCCGAAACCAGCAGACGGACATCCACACCGCGAGCCGCCGCGCGTCTCAGCGCATTATCGAGAACGTCGTATAAACCGTTGCGCTCTGATGGTGAATAATTTAATAACTGAACATAAACACATTTCTTTGCTCCATCGATTGCCGCAACAATCGCAGTTTCATCCCACTGAAAACCATCGGGAATGTTGCCAACTGGATTGGCGGTCGGGAAAAATCGGATCTCGTCGGTTTTGCCGGGTGAAATATCGAAATACATCGGCGGTTTGGTTTGCTGAACGGTTATTTTCCGTCCGGCCTGACACTGTTCCCAATCGAATTCAAACAAGCCTGTCATCGCTTTTGCATAGTCGGAATGACGGATTTTCACTCCAATCTCGTGAATATGTTTCAGCGAACGCCAGTCGAAATTTTGGCTTCCGAGAAAGACAATTTCCTGATCGACAACGAAAAATTTGCTATGCTGAACACCTTTTGTGAATGCAGCGATGATGCGAACATCGATATTCCGAATCCGTTTAAGTTTTTCCAGCGATTCCGGATAAGTTTTTGACATATTCAGATCGGCGATGACACGGACTTTGACACCGCGGTTTGCTGCTTGAATGATCGTGGAAAGAACTGTATCCAACGGCTCGCCAACTTGATTGGAGATGTAAAATTGCTCAATATCCAGCGTTTTTTTTGCAGAGCCGATCAGTTCCAGCCAGACGGGTGTCGTGTTTCGAATCTCCGGATTATCGAGAATCGTTCCAAAGGGAATACTTTCGACGATCTCAAAATTCTCATAAGGAATTTGAGAGTAGGCTGTTGATACGAAGACCGGTATGATGAAAATCGTCGTTAAAAGGAGTTTTTTATGGGTGAACTTTATGCAGTCAGATACGGATTTTAACATGAGTAAATCCTTCCGCGGATTATAATCAAATCGTCAGGAATTTTTCTTCTTCCTGCGGAACAGCCGGATTTTATCGAACGATCTTTCTTCGCCGTTGATCAATCGTTTGATGTTCGTCCGGTGCGTGTAAATGATAAATAACGGAATGATAAAACTGAAAATGATCAGTCCAGCATCGATCTGCCCGCCGGATAATCGGTTGGATATCAGCATAATAAACGGCAGACTCACCGCGGCAGTCATCGATGAAATTGAAACGATCCCCGTTGATACTAGAACCAGTGTAAATACTAACAAACAAAATAAAAATGCCGACGGATAAAGACCGATGATCATGCCCGCGCCCGCCGCGACGCCTTTTCCGCCCTTGAATCCGGCAAAGATCGTGAATGTGTGACCTAAAATGGCACATAATCCGGCTAATACCATGACCAGCGTTTCATTGTCAAATGGCAACTTGTCAATCCTGATCTGTGAGATAACAACCGTAGCAAATACGCCTTTGGCAATATCGAATAGTGAGACGAATAAACCAGCCTTCCAGCCTAAAACACGAAAAGCGTTCGTGCCGCCCGCGTTTCCCGAACCAAACTGCCGGACATCGATCCCTTTCATCAATTTACCCATGATGATACTCGTCGGGATCGACCCAATAAGATAGCTTAAAAGTAAGATCAGGATTAATGAGGTCATTCTTCACTCCAGCATAAGCCAATGGCAGTTGTACCGTTACCGGCATGGGCGCCAAGAACTGGCGCAATGGGAAGAATACTGATATCGCTCATACAGAATTCCCTGTATAGTTTCATCCGCAGGAATCTGGCAATTAACAGATTATTGGCATGCGCCACGACAAAACGTGGATTCTTCTTCTCTTTCGCTAAAGTCATCGCAAATTTAAGCACCTTTTTCACAGCGCCGATATTTGAAAAACTCTTCGAAAAATGGATCGGCATCCCGCGTTCATCCAATTTTAAAATCGGCTTTATATTAATGAACTTGGCGATCAATCCTTTCGCTTTACTGATACGACCGCTTCGCATCAGGTATTTCAAACTCGGAACATTGACGAACAATTGTGTTTTGGACGGAAATTTGTCAATAATCGAAACGACCTCGTCATGTGATTTACCTTTATAAATCAGCTCTGCCGCTTTTTGTACGACCATTCCGAAAGTAATCGAAAGTGACCGCGCGTCGATTACTGTGATCTTCTTACCCGGAAATTGTTTGGTAGCATTGACCGCGCCTTGTAATGTTCCGCTGGCTACCGACGGTAAATGGATCGCAATGATCGATTCATAGTGCGTCAATAAAAAGCCGAAAGCGTTTATAAAATCTGTCGGCGGCGGCTGTGAAGTCTTTGGATGATGCGGTTCCGTTTCCATCATCCGGTAAAAATATTCCGGCGTGATGGTTATCTTGTCGATATATGTCGATTGCCCGAAACTGAGGCGGACCGGTATAACATAGATGTGATATTTATCGATGATTTCCTGCGGCAGATCGCACGCTGAATCCGTTACCAATGCGATTGACGGATGTTTCGAGTGGGAAATATTGAACTGCTTCAGCATATCGTCGGCTTTTTGTTGGAGTAAACTTCCATACTTCCGAACGATTGCAAATACTTTTGCAGGCTCATTACTGTGAATGTGAAGGCGCGCCTTTTCCGGTGAACCGGCAATGACAATGCTGTCGCCCATCGAATCGATCTTCGATCGGATTTCCGGGATGTTGATATTTTTCCCTTCGATCAGGCATTCCGTGCAAAACCGAAAAGTGATGTCTTCCGGCAAGATTTCAGTCGCGACAACAGAACCGGTTTTTGCGTCATCCGGCTGAGCGAGATCTTTCATGCGCCCACGATTGATAAAATGGGTAATTCCTTCGAGAAGATAGACAAAACCCTGTGCCCCGGAATCGACGACGCCGGATGATTTCAACGCTTCTAATTTGTTGCGCGTATTCTCCAGTGATCGTTTGGCGACATCAAGAGATTTTGCGAGTAGTTCCTCGAAATCACGGATCGTCTTGCTGTTTTCGAGAACGTTTTCCGCCCAATCTTTAATAACGGTCAGGATCGTACCTTCCTTCGGTTTTGAGAGCGCATCATAAGCGTGTTCTTTCGCCGATCTGGCGGCTTGGCCGAATTGCTCGGTGTCGATCTTTTTTGATTTGCCGAGTCCTTTGTAAAGCCCGTAGAAAAATTGCGCCAAGATCACACCGCTGTTACCTCGAGCGCCCTCGAGAGCGGAATCGGCGATCTGTTTGCTCGATTTGTCGATATCCACCGAACTGTTTCCCTCCATGTTTTCGACGACGGTGCGAAGAGTCGAAGCCATATTCGTGCCGGTGTCGGCATCGGGAACGGGAAAAACGTTGATTTCGTTCAGGTGATCCTGATTATCGACGACGCGTTTGGCGCCTGCCCGGATGCCGAGTGAGAACCGTTTGCCGTCGATATATTTAATTTTCATTTACAATCACTTTCACTTAATTGACAGAAATTAAGTTGAAGGTTAAATACCCTTCTATCAATTTCCAACAACTATTATTTCTCGCGCGTGCCAAAAATATTCATCTCTGTCGGGGCAATTGCCCCACCTGAAATGATGATTTTTAAACCCTGCTCGATGGTCATTTCCGATGGAAGGATGTCCTTTTCTTCGATAAACAAAGCCCAGCCGGAAGTTGGATTCGGCGTCGTCGGTAAAAAAATATGAATGAATTTATTTCCGTCTTTTCCTACCGATTGACCGGTGACGAATCCGAGTGTCCAACATCCTTTTCGCGGGTATTCGACAAAGACGACTCTCTCGAATCCAGATTTTGATAGCGAAAAGGCCCCAAGAATCTGCTTGGTCGTTTGATATACCGTCCTGACCAGCGGTACATGGTTCAGCCATTTTTCAAACAACTGAAATATCGCTTTACCGAGCACGTTCGTCATAACGACACCGAGCAGATAAATGATTAGAATGGAAATGATGAATCCGAGTCCCGGAATATGAAAACCGATCAGCGGATCCAGAACGGGACGAACCATATTGTCGAACAGGCTGATAAACAATTTGAAAAAATAGACTGTCACAGCAATCGGAATCAGTGCAATAATTCCAGTGATCAATTTGTTGCGAAGAGAAATTTTTATTTGTGGCCAGATTGGTTTCATTTTCATTTCAAATAATTATTGGATGCTAAGGATTGAACTGCCAGAAATGCACGGTATGCGGTGATATAATCGCCATGCGAAAAGCCGATGATTTGATCCGAAATTCGTCGGGTTCCAGGGACGCGTAGCGCTATTTCGGTCATCTGTGCTTCCCGAAGCGTCACCTCGAACCGGAACGGCGGGCTCAACCGGAACGGTTCGATTTTCGTCTGAAAAACCTCATCGATAGCCTTTTCATAACGTTCGATGATTTTTGTCGGGTGGATCATGATCCCCGTGGAACGCGAAATACCGGTTTTTGTAATGACCGACTTCGTTTCGGTCTTCATTTCACTAACTTCTTCCGCGACTTTGTTGTCACCGGCGACTAACAGAAGCGGAACGTTTTTCGCTCCGCAAAAAGCGGCATTCAGGGTTGTTTCGCCGACCCAGCGGTCGTTGAAAATCGCTTTGGCAATGGAATCGGCGTATGTATGCGATAGAACCGCATCATGCAAACCGCCTTTTCCATGGTAGCCGATGAAAATCGCACCGTCGAAATCTCCTGTTAATCCCTCCATCATCGAATCCGTTTTATGCGCGCCGGAGATCAATTGGATCGCAGTTGAAAGTTCATCAATGTGGAGATTCAGCATGTAATCGTGAGAATCGTTTACGACGATTTCTTTAACGCCGCGTTTGAGTAAGAGTTCGGCAACGGTGTTGAGCTCCAGCGTCATCAGTTTTCGCGCCCATTCGTAGAAATAATCTTTGAGTTCGCGGTGCCTATCACTGCAGACGCCACCAATTCCTTCCATATCGCACGAAATATAAATCCTGTTCATTGATGATATCCTTTCTGACACTAAATTAGCCCAATAGCTGGGTTAATTCAAGCAATTCGTTGCCCAAAGTCACTTAAGGACATCGCGCTCTGAACATTCTCTTTGTCTAAGACCTGACGAATAATTAGTTTTAAGTGTGTGTAATTCTATCGTAAAATTCAAATTACATTTTTTGTTTCTAGGGTTTGCGCTGATTTTGAATATGCCGCAGACGGCGTTTTGCCAGGATAGCGCGGAAGTCAAGACAGCGCTGGTTTTAAGCGGCGGCGGCGCGCGTGGTTTCGCACACATCGGTGTCATCAAGGCGCTTGAAGAAATCGGATTTTATCCGGACTTGATTGTCGGCACCAGCATGGGCGCGTTGATCGGCGCTTTGTATGCCGCGGGTAAAACGCCGGAAGAAATACAGTCCTACGCTGAGGAAACAAACTGGCTCAAACTATTTTCATATCAATCTTATCGCGAAATTGAATTCATCTCACAAAAAATGGTCGAATTGCCCGCGATCTTTTCACTTCGTTTCGATGATCGTTTTAATGTCATCTTCCCGAAAAATTTACTTTCGACACAAGGCATCACCGAACGCGTTACACAAGCGACGATTTATCCAGACTTTGCTACCGGTGGAGATTTCGACAGTCTCGTCATCCCTTTCCGCGCGATGGCAACCGACATCCGAACGGGAAAATCCATCATTCTGAAAAGCGGAAATCTTGCGAAAGCCATCACGGCCAGTTCGTCCTATCCATTTATTCTCGCACCCGTCAGTATCGATTCCTTTTTACTGATCGACGGCGGTTTGACGAACAACGTTCCATGCGATGTTGCCAAAGACCTCGGAGCAAATTTTATCGTCGCTGTTGACGTTTCCAGTAAAATTATCCGGTTGGGTGACGAGATCGACCCATTTTCTCTGTGGGGGCAGGCTGTCAACACGATTTCCTTTTTTTCCGACACGCGAAACCTGCATCTTGCCGACGTATTGATCCATCCGGAAATCGGAGAAATTTCATCGACCGATTTCGACTCGATCCAAACGCTCATTGACCGTGGATATGAACAGACCAAATTATTGGCTGAAAAAATCAGTCTCTATGCGAACCACCGCAAACCATCAGCCGAACATATTAACCAGATGATTTCTCTGACGGACAGTTTGTTCATTCGCTCGATTGATTTTACTCCAAATCTTCTTACAAATAAAATGGTAATCAATCGTGAAGTGGTACTTAATGAAGGCGACCGATGGAACCTGAACCTTGCACGAAGGAGCGTAAAAAACCTCTATAGCACTGGACTTTTCAAGAACGTTTATATTTCTCTAACTCAGGCTGGTGGCGATTCCGCTGATTTGAAATTCGACATCGAAGAGGAACAGAGAACCCAGTTTTCCTTCGGGGCGCGATATGACAGCGAGCGGGAAACACGCGGTTTCGCATCTATGAAATACAAAAATCTTTTCGGTGTCGGAATCGATAATCTGTTTTATCTCATCGCAAGCGATCAGTTTCAACGCTTGGCGTGGGATTTTCGGATTCCGCGCATCTGGATGACGACTCTGACCGGTTACCTGTCTCTTTACACGCAGGAAGAAACCATTCCGCTTTACCGAAACATGAAGCGCACGAGTTTCGGGGAATTCACCAAAACCGGCATAGAATTTAATTCCGGAATTCAGGTTAAACGGGTTGGTCTGACTTCCGTTGCTTTTCAATACGAATCGACAAATGTTGAATCGGATAGCGGATATCGCCCGATCATTTCGAAGACCAATTACCAAACCGGTAGTCTATTGGTCAGAATTCTCGTCGAAAACACAGACGATATCGATCTTCCGACCCGCGGACGCATCAACAAGGTCCTTTTCCAGCATTCATTCAATAAAAACGAACTGCTTCTATTCGACCGAATCTCCGTTGAGTCGTCAGCATTTGAAACTTTCAATGAGAAGTACACCTTTACCACAAATCTTCAATTCGGTTACCTGACCTCGGCTTTGTCGATTTTCGAGAAATTCCGTTTGGGTGGAAGCGAATCACTTCCGGGTTACCATCAAGATGAATTATGGGGACGGTTGATTCTGTCCTTTGGAATCGGATTTCGCGCGCCGCTGACTTCCGGCATCTATTATCAAATCGCCGGAAAATTCGGAAATGTCTGGGAAGACATCCAGTATTTCAACTGGCGCGAACTTCGTTCCGGATTCAAAGCCGGTCTACTCATTCCGACGCCAGTCGGTCCGATCTCGCTTGACTATGGATTCGATTTGCACGGAAGAAGTCTGGCCTATTTGTCAATCGGTCACTATTTTTAATTGTAACCGATCCTCCTGTCTTTACTCCAATCAATCGAAATTGAAAATATAATTCTATGGAGATCAAAATGACCGAAAAACTAACGAAAGAAAAATTCCTGACCGATGTGTTCGACTTTGAAAAAAATACCGAATGGAAATATACTGGAAAAGTTCCGTGTATTATCGACTTTTACGCCGATTGGTGCCATCCCTGTAAAATGGTCGCGCCGATTCTTGAAGATTTATCTGAAAAGTATAATGGTAAGATTAAAGTTTACAAGGTAAACACGGATCAGGAACCGGAATTGTCCAGCGCTTTTAATATCCGAAGCATTCCTTCTATTTTATTTGTTCCGATGAATGGTCAGCCGCAAATGGCAGTCGGCGCGCTTCCCAAAGGCAGTATTGAAAAATCCATTCAGGATGTGCTGGAAGTTCAAGCGCCAAACTGAAAAGACTGAGCATGCTTAGGTCGCTATATCCCACAGGATCCGTTTCCTAAACATGATTAGTATTCGCTCGGTTTCCGGAACTCCGATACGGATCAATTCCTGATCCTTTTTATGCTCTTTTATAATATGCCTTAACATGTTCACCTGATCGGCTGGCGAAACCAAGTCTTCTCTCTAGAATACCAGTTCCACCCGATATTTCAGTGTCTTCTTTTTCCCATCGATTTTCACTTCAATTTCGATGTTCTGTTCGACATCGACATCCGGAATCGAAAGGACGATTTCTCTCATGATTCACCTATACGTGAAATTTCCCGTTGACATTTTCAGTGACGACCTGGCCGTCGAATAAATGGATCGTCCGGTGATAATAATCCGCGTAAGCCGGTGAATCGGTCATCATAACGATCATTGTTCCTGTTTGATTCAATTCGATTAGCAACTTCATGACCTCATCACCGGTTGCCGAATCAAGATTTCCCTTCGGATCAGCGACTATCGCCCGGGTAAAGCTACGCGTTATTGCTGACCGCCGGTTTTTTTAAAATCCGGCTTTATTCATCTTTTAGGAATATTTCTTTACTTGCTTGAATTATGTCTTCGGAATGACTTTCAGTCCCTTCGCCTGTAAAAATTTATCGATTTCCCCTTCGGGGTAAAATCCTTCGTGACGGAAAATTTCCTTTCCTTTATCGTCGATAAATATCTGGGTCGGGATTACCCGGATATTATATTTCTCGGCGACAGCCTTGTCCTTTTTCACGTCGTGAAAAATCACCTTGATCTGCTTTCCGTACTTCTCTTCGATCGCTTTCATCACAGGTTGCATCTTCTGACATGGAATACATGTCACGGAACCGATTTCAAGAAACGTGATCTGTTTTTGAACAGTTTGCCTGGCTTGTGCTTTGACAACCGCATCGCTTTCAGCGGATTCACAACTTGAACTCAGCGGACATTTTTTACAATCCTGTGCTCTCGATCCGGTCGTCATTATCATCAAAACGATAAGCAATCCGATCAATACTTTCATTCTGAAATTCATTTTAATTCTCCTTTAACCAGTTGAGTAATTGCTCTGTCGTCGGAATCTTGCCGGAGCTGACGACTTTTCCGTTTACGACGAGTCCCGGTGTCATTAAAATTCCATAGTTCATGATTTGGTCAATTTGTGTGACTTTCTCGACCTGAATTTCGATACCGTTCTCATTGGCAACATCACGTACTTTAGCTTCCAGCGCCTTACATTTCGGACATCCGGCACCTAATATTTTTACTTCCATTAGATTCTCCTTTTATTTGCAATCACAATCGCCACCGCACCCCTGACAGGACGTACTCCCGGCGATATTCTCTTTTTCCTGATGGTAAAATTCGAGCAGTGCGGGTAAAAACGCTTCCTTTTCACTTTCTGTCAGATCGTTAGAAATTTTTGCCTGCTCCCAGAGCATTTCTGCGGCTTCGGCGTCATTTTCAGGGAATGAAATCGCCGTCATAAAGACGATCTCGTCCAATCCTGCGATCTGATGCTCTTCATCGGCAACTTTTAATGTAAAGATTTTCGGTTCACAACAAGAACAACCCATGTTTCATCCTCTTTCTGTTAATTTTCAATCTGTTCATTTATAAAATATCGTTTACGAAAGTATAAAGCAACATTCACTAATCCAATCATCACGGGCACTTCAATAAGCGGGCCGATTACCGTCGCAAATGCTATCTGTGAATGAATGCCAAAAACCGCAACAGCGGTGGCGATTGCCAGTTCAAAATTATTGCTTGCCGCCGTAAATGATAGCGTGGCGGTCTTTGGATAGTCCGCTCCAGCTTTTGTGGTTAGCCAGAACGAGACGAGAAACATGATGACGAAATAGAGTGTCAATGGAATAGCAATCCGCACGACATCCAACGGGATTTTAACGATATATTCTCCTTTCAGAGAAAACATCACAAAAATTGTAAAAAGAAGCGCAATCAGCGTTACGGGACTAATTTTCGGAATGAATTTAGTCTCGTACCAGTCTGTTCCTTTCGTTTTCATCAGTAAAAAACGTGTCAGCATTCCACCTAAAAATGGGATTCCGAGGTAGATGAATACGCTTTTCGCGATCTGGCTGATCGTAATATTGACTGTAAAGGTTTGAAAACCAAACCAAGACGGTAATATGGTTAAAAAAACATAAGCGTAAATCGAAAAGAAAAACACTTGAAAGAGCGAGTTGAATGCAACCAATCCGGCGGCATATTCGCGGTCACCTTTTGCCAAATCGTTCCATACGATTACCATCGCGATGCACCGCGCCAAACCGATCAGAATCAATCCCGCCATGTAGTCTGGATAATTCCGAAGAAATATCAGCGCCAGAGCAAACATGAAGAGCGGGCCGATAATCCAGTTTTGAACCAGCGACAACGCTAGGATTTTTCCGTTTTTAAAAACATCACCGAGATCTTCGTATTTGACTTTGGCCAATGGTGGGTACATCATTAAAATTAGACCGATTGCAATAGGAATATTCGTCGTTCCCGATTGAAACCGGTTCCAGAAATTGGCAATCGACGGAACGAAATATCCAAACCCAACGCCAATCATCATTGCGAAAAAAATCCAGATCGTTAGAAATCGGTCTAAAAATGATAAGCGTTTCTCTTTCATCTCAATTTTCCTTCTTTTCAATCCTTTCTCAATATGGTAACGACAGATAAACCATATAAATTCCACCAAGAATAACCAGCACCCCGCAAATCTTTTTCAGCCAGACTGCACCTTTGGATTCGGCGCTCCAATGCAGATATTTCTGTAGAATTTCGGTAAACGTTCCGGCGCAGACGATCACTGAACAGTGTCCAATACCGTAAAACAGCAGCAGCAGAATTCCGAATAGCAGACGTGTTCCGGCGGTGTTCAATACAATCGCCAGCATCGGCGCCATGTAAGCGAAAGTGCATGGCCCGAGCGCCACGCCGAACACTATCCCGAGAATAAAAGCCGCCAGCAGGCCGCGCTTTTTCATACTGGTCGGATCAGGCACCTGCATAAAATTCAGCGGGATAATGTCCAGCAGAACCAGTCCTACCAAGACAAAAATCACTGCAACGAAGTAATTACCAAATCGCCCGATGTCGCCCAGCATTCGCCCCAGCAAACCAGTCACGACCCCAATTAAACCGATCGTGATCAGAATCCCAATCGCGAACAGCAGAGACAGTTGGAACGCCCGGCGCGTGGTCACTTTTCCCTGACCATTGATAAAACCGACGATCAACGGAATGCTGGACAGATGACACGGACTTAACAAAATGCTCAAAATTCCCCAGACAAACGCCGCCGATAAAGCAATACCTGGCGCTGCGTCCAGCGCTGTTGTCAATTTCTCAAACAAGGTTAAAATCATTGATATTCTTTCTATCCGTCAACCGGCTGATCCCATATTCAGCACCGTTTCTTTGGATTTGATTGTCTGATAAAATGCGGAAAATTCCTTGATGATCGAATCGCGGACACTACGATAAACCGTGCGGATTTCCGCTTCGGTTCCAAGCGCATCTGCCGGGTCTTCAAAACCAATATGAACCCGGTGTTTGACTTTGCCGAGAAATACCGGACAGGTTTCTTTAGCTCCGCCGCAAACGGTAACAACGAAATCAAAATCCTGATATAGAAACTGCATGACCGATTTGGTTTTATTGCCGGAAATGTCAATACCAACTTCCTGCATGACGCGAATCGTGAAAGGATTGACATGCTCAGCCGGTGCAGTTCCGGCGGAAAAAACTTGCAGGCTCGGGTCGATTTGTTTCAGGAAAGCCTCCACCATCTGACTGCGGCAGGAATTCCCGGTGCAGAGAATCAGTATCCTCATCTTGACCTCTTAAATAATGGCTCCAAATACGATTCCTGTTATTGTTGCCATCACGACGACCAGTGAAACATAAACAACAGTTTTCTGCGTTCCGATGACACTTTTAATAACCAGCATGCTCGGTAATGAAAGCGCCGGTCCGGCCAGTAATAGTGCAAGTGCCGGTCCTTTTCCCATTCCGTTCGCTATCAAGCCCTGTAAAATCGGGACTTCGGTCAACGTTGCAAAATACATAAAAGCGCCGGAAAGTGCCGCAAAAAAGTTCGAAAATATTGAATTTCCACCAACCAACCTGACAATCCAACGATTTGGAATGATTCCCTGTCCACCATCCGGCGAACCCAGCAGGAATCCTGCAAGCAACACACCCATTCCGAGAAGCGGTAAAATCTGCTTGGCAAATCCCCATGACGAGCCCAACCATTCTTCCGGCTCGCCGGGTGAAAATGATAACAAAACACTCAAGGCAAATACACCCGCAGTAAAGGCGATCATCGGTTGATTGGGCAGAAAAACAGCCGACAAGATTACCGGCAGAACCGCGATACCAACCCATAACGGTTTGATTTTCAGAATGAAGATCAATGAAATCACGAAAAGAATTCCAAGAATTCCGGTGATGAGCCATTTATTTGACCAGATCCAAAACCATGCACCGGTCGTGACATCCGGTTTGCCCCAATTGACGAAAACCAGAATCGCTACCAAGACGAAGAAATGATATGCCGTCTGCCAGATCGGACGTTTTTCTTCCGGCTCCGGCATCGCCAATTGCGCAACGGCTTTTTCCTTTTCTTCTTTCCGGTAGATGAATTCCATGATGAGACCGATGACGACACTAAATGAAACCGCTCCAATCACCCGTGCAATGCCGAGTTCCATTCCAAGAATTCGTGCCGTTAAAATGATCGCCAGGATATTGATCGCTGGCCCCGAATACAGAAAAGCGATTGCCGGTCCCAATCCCGCACCGCGCTTATAAATTCCCGAAAACAACGGCAGAACCGTGCAAGAACAGACAGCGAGAATTGTCCCGGACATCGACGCAACTAAATATGCAACCCATTTCTTCGCCGTCGCGCCGAGATATTTGATGACGGACGCCTGACTGATAAAAACCGAGATTACACCTGCAATGAAAAACGCCGGAACAAGACACAAAAGCACGTGCTCACGCGCATACCATTTCAATAGTGCGATCGATTCGTAAATCGCGCCCATGAAACGGGAATTTCCAACCGGCAAATTATATATAACGATGAAAATTCCGAGTATCCATAACAGTTTTTTATATTCTTCCTTCCAGTTCATGAAAAACTTCCTATTCTAAATTTTTCATAGAGTGACAAATACAATTTCGGTCGATCGTCTTCAATTTTTCCGAATCTTTCCTAGCGGTTATATCCGAAAGCGACCATTTTTTCACCAGCGATTTAATTTCGCCGATCTGTTGTGAACACGAATCGCTCAACCGGTAATTCACCCACTTTCCATCTTTTTCATCGACGATGAATCCGGATTCACGGAGGATCGACAAATGTTTTGAAACTGTCGATGTTGCCAGATTTAGCACTTCGGTCATTTCACAAACACAGAGCGGTTTGGATTCCAGCATCAGTAGAATTCTTAGCCGGTTTTCATCCGACAATGCCCTGAAAATTTTTGTTATTTCTTTCATAATCACTCCAAAAATCACCTACCATTTCGATAAGTGGCGAAATGTAAGTAACCGTTTTTTTGTACGCAAGGAATATTTCGTCATCCGACGAAACGTTTTTATACTCTTGTCTATTGTCGCCGGAATTCTTATTTTTCATTTTGATAGATAGAAGGAGTTAAATGACGATTGCACCAGACATCATCGACTTTGAGATCATGCTTCAGACGCTGAAATTTGCCACCCGGCAGATTGTTTCGGAACTCGACCGCGATCAACTGGCTTTTCAGGCGCTGGACGTGATGGCCGATTTCAGCCAAACCAATCGCCTCTCGATTTTCATTTTAGATGATTTGAAAGAGACTGCAATATTGATCGGTTCGTTAGATAGAGGCAGATTCGATCTGACACCGCTATCGATCAAAATCAGCGACTCGCCGTTTCATGAAGTTCTCGAAAACAAACATCTCGGGATTTACGAGCCGGAAAGCGATGACTCGGCCGTGAGGCCGGTTTATACAATGGTCGATCACCCGGAAAAATGCTTCTGCCTGCCGCTCATCGGTACCAAAAACAAGGTACTGGGTTTTGTTTGTTTCGCGAAATCACTCGAAAATCCGCTTCAGAAAATTCAGCAGGAAATCCTGACCGTTTTGACGACAATGATCGCAACGGCACTGGAAAACGCAATGTTATTCCATTTAGCGACGCTGGATGGATTGACCGGTTTGTACGTAAGACGTTACTTCGACATCCGTCTTCAGGAAGAACTCGCCCGCCTAAAACGCGCCGATGGGGATTTGGCGATTCTGATCACCGACATCGACCATTTCAAGACATTCAACGACACCTACGGTCATCAACAGGGCGACATTGTCTTACAGGAATTGGCGCAAATATTTAAACAAACCGCCCGGAAAGACTTGGATATTGCTTGCCGGTACGGCGGCGAAGAATTTGTCGTTATCCTTCCTGCAACGAATCTCGAAGGCGCGATCGTCTTTGGCGAACGTCTCAGGAGCCGCTGTGAAGCGCATCCTTACCCCGGTCAGGAAAAACCGCTTCGAGTCACCATCAGCGGTGGCATTGCGGCGATTAATTCCAAAAATCTCGTCTCCCGTGAAGAACTGATAAAAATAGCCGACCAGCACCTCTACGAAGCGAAGGAATCAGGCCGAAACAAAATAAGGTTTTAAAGAATCCAGGATGATTTATAGTAAGCCGGCCTGCGCTACAATTTTAAGACAATTTCCACCGAGCCGGCCGGCGCAGAGGAAGATTCGGATTACCGCGCCGCACTCCAAAAGACTTACGGCAGTTCCAGCGGCTCATTCGGCGTAACGTACAACCTCTCGGAAAAACTGTTGCTCCGCGCCAATTTTGCGGCGGCTTACCGAACTCCGAATCTGGCCGAACTGACTTCCAACGGCGAGCATGAATTGCGTCACGAAATCGGGAATGCGGCCCTGATTCCACAAAAAGCATACGAAACCGACCTGAGTTTGCATTATCATTTGCCGAATTTCACATTCAACATTGCCGGTTATAGCAACGACATTAAGCATTACATTTTTATCACCCCAACAAACGACACTACGGCGGATAACATTTTCATTTACCGCTATAAGCAATTGAATGCGCATTTGCGCGGTGGCGAAGCCGGTATTGATTATCATCCGAAAAATCTGGAATGGCTGCATCTGAAAAGCACCTTTGCGACAGTCGTTGGCCAGTGTCAAAATGGTGATTACCTGCCCTTTATCCCGGCGGGCAAATGCCACTGTGAAGTTAACATTGAAAAGTCGCAGATCGGCGGATTGCGCAATCCATTTGCGAAAATTGCTTCGACAACCGCTTCCAGACAAAAACATCCGGTGCCGGAAGAGGAAGCCATGTCCGGCTATACGCTGATCGATCTCGGCGTCGGAGGTGATCTTCAGGTTTTCCGACAGGTTCTGTCCGTAAGTTTGAGCGTCAATAACCTGCTCGATAAAAAATATATCGATCATTTATCGACCCTCAAAGAGGTCGGGTTTTATAATCCCGGCCGGAATATTATGTTCAGCCTAACAATACCGTTTGTATCTGATTGAGTTAAAATAAATGGGGCGAAATGGTCTGATATGCAATTGAAATCGTCAGAAATTGCCGGTCATCAGAATGGTGATGTTTAAACCGCTTTGCCTCGTTGTTTAAAACCGACAGCCTTATAACACTTGAATTTGAAAATCAGATTCGATAATATTTGACTGTGACAGAACGAATTAAACAAATACAGAATGATTAATAAGAAGGTCGTTTGGCAATATTAATTTTTAGGATTTTAATAAGGGATTGAAGATGTTTTTTAAAAGTCGTTTTTTTCCAGTCGTTATCTTTCTTGGTTTAATTTCATCAGCAGTAGTTGCGGATAATCCCAGCCCTCAACGCATTATTCTGAATCTGACGGCCAGCCCGGCCACGAGTATAGCCGTGACATGGCAGACGGATGAACAATTTGCCAATTCGGCAGTTCAGTTTTCCGTCGCGACGCCCTGGATCGAATATGAAAAGCAAGCCATTAGTCTGACGGCGATCATGCAGAAATTCGTAACCGGAGATGAACGTATCGATTATCACTATTCGGCAGTCATGGAAAATCTGTCACCGAATACCACCTATATTTATCGGGTCGGACACGATTCGGTCTGGAGCGAGTGGAATCAATTCGTAACGGCTAAACAAGAACCTCAGCCATTCAAATTCATCTTTTTAGGTGATCCGCAGAACGATGACCATAGGCCGATGGCACGGGTCTTTCAGCAGGCCTACCGAACAGCGCCGGATGCCGGCTTCTGGCTGTTCACCGGCGACCTTGTCAATGCGCCGAAAGACCATCTGTGGAGCGAATTATTCGAGGCAATGAGCCTTTTCCCCAGAGTGACGCCATCCGTGATGACACCCGGCAATCACGACCAGATGAGGAATTTTGTCAATAGTCAAAAGGTCTCGATAACCGCGCCGATCTGGCACACTCACCTGACATTACCGGAAAACGGAATCGCCGGATTGAATGAGACGTCATATTTTTTCGATTATCAGGGGGTACGATTCGTGATGCTGAACAGCAATGAAAAACTGGCGGAACAGGTGATCTGGCTGGATTCTCTGCTGGCCAACAATCCTAATCGCTGGACAATCGCCGCTTTTCATCATCCTTTTTACAGCATGGGGCATGTTCGCGACGATCGCTTCACCCGCGACGCCTTTTTACCGATTTTCGATAAATACGGTGTCGATCTGGTCCTGCAGGGACATGACCATGTGTACTCCCGGACGTACCCGCTCCGAGCCGGCAAGATTGTCGCCAGTAACCAAAAAGGGACGGTGTACGTAATCTCCGTCTCCTGCCCGAAAGCCTATGACGTCGGAAAAATTAATGCCGGTCTGATGGCCAAAACCGGAACACAGGCACAACTCTTCCAGGTTATTTCGGTCGAGCCGAATCGATTGGAATACAAATCATATACAGCTAACGGACTGCTGTTTGATGAATTCGAACTGAAGAAATTGTGATTTCAGAATCAGAGACCGGTGACTTGGGTGACAAAGAATACGAAAGCCTGAACCGGATCGACATCAGCATCGGGTTGTCGTTCGGGAAATAGATCTTTTATATCGCTCTAACAACTTTACGGAAATGATACCCATAGATCGCCATCGTGATCGCGGTCGGAAATTTGCGCGGATAGCGGAAGAGCGTTGAGAAGAACAACCGCCAGTAATAACGCCGGCCTTTTTCCAGTACACCCAGTTTCCAGATGGACTTGAAGAGTGCGCTGATGTCATTAGGCGTCAGTCCGCCACTGCTCTTTTCCGGGAGTCGGTATTCTTGCAGAAAGGTTTTCACTCGTTGGTAGTAATTGGGTTGAGCATAGATAAACCGTAACAGTGAGACATAGCCGTTCATCAGCAGTTTGTAGTTCATCTTCGGTATAAAATTGATACTACCGTCAACATTGTTCCCATTGAAAAGATTCAGTAGGCGGTGTTCATCTTTGAGACGGTCGTAGAGCCGACTGCCGGTCGGTGCATTTAACAGACCGACCATGGCGGTGACGACGCCGCTTTTCTGGATCAGGTTGATCTGAGCATCGAAGATATCCGCCGGGTCGTTATCGAAGCCGATAATAAAACCGCCGGAAACGCGCAGACCTCTGTTATGCAATTGTTTGATCGAAGCAACGATATCACGCCCGATGTTTTGATATTTTCCACACTCGGTCAAGCTGTCGTGATTGGGCGTTTCGATCCCGATGAAAATGTGCTCGAATCCGGCGGCGACCATTAGATCGATCAGTTCATTATCATCGCAGATATTGATCGATGTTTCCGTGCCATATTTGAATGCTTGGTTGTGTTTATCCGCCCATTCTATCATGGCAGGCAGGATTTCCTGTTTCAGTTTCTTGCGGTTGCCGATAAAATTGTCATCGACAATGAAAACACTTCCGTGCCAGCCGGAGGCGTAAAGTGAGTCCAGTTCATGGAGAAATTGCTCACGACTCTTTGTGCGGGGATTTCGCCCGTTCAGGATGGTGATACTGCAGAATTCACAATTAAATGGGCAGCCGCGTGAATATTGCAGATCCATCGCAACGTATTTGCTTTGATCCAGTAAGTCCCAGCGAGGGATCGGCGTCAGTGAAATATCCGGGAATTCCGTTGTCTGATAGATCGGTTTCGGACAACCGTTTTCGAGATCTTTCAGAAATAACGGTAACGTGATCTCGGCCTCATTCAGGATAAAATGATCGACGCCAAGAATATGCTCGTGTTCCATCGTTGCCATCGAGCCGCCGGCCACGACTTTAACGTTCAGTTCGTTACAATGGCGGACGACTTTCTGGAAAGATTCTAGGTGGATATTCATCCCGCTGAGGAATACAAAATCTGACCATAGAATATCTTTATCCTTAAGCGTGGTAATATTTAAATCTATGAGTTTAATGTTCCAATCGGCGGGTAAAAGACCGGCTACGGTAATCAATCCGAGTGGAATTTCCGAACTCTTTTTGGAAACGAACCGGATGGCGCTCTTAAAACTCCAGAATGTATCGGGGGTCTGTGGATAGACCATTAAAATTTTCATGCTAATCTCCCTTCAATGGATGTTTTGTTCAAATCCTTCTTCTTTCAAACCGGCAAAAGTGTTTGATTTCTCTCTGCCTTTGCCTATTATTAGTTTATGAAAAATGTTAATTCAGTACTGTAAAACTATTGTAAAAGATGGGCAACCTCGGTATTGAGCATGCGTAAAAAATATTCCCTGGCGAAATATATTGTCATCTTTGTCTTCGTTCAATTGACTTGGTTGGCAGTGATGGGTTTGTGGATCGCCCGCTATGTGGTCAGCCATGTCACATTCAGAGAAATTGGCAGGCGCTATGCAATTCAGATCGAATCCGGCGCCGATGTTGCGATGCTCGTAATTGGATTGGTATTGATCGCCGGTGGAGTAGCCGGCATTTCGATTATGTTCCGCTACCTAAATTTACAGTTCCGGCAAACCCGGTTATATGACAATTTCATTGCCAGCATCACGCACGAACTGAAAACACCCTTGGCTTCGATCCGGCTGTACATCGATACATTAGACCGCTATCCCGATATTACACAGGAACAAACAAAAGAATTCCTAACGCAGATGCGGCGCGAAACCGCCCGACTGGACCGCATGATCGGCTCTGTGCTTGAAGTCGATCGGCTGGAGAGCGGATACGCTCGTTATTATTGTACGGTTCTGAAAGCGGACGAAACATTGAAATCCCTGTTCGAGGAACTGCGTCTGCAATTCTCGTTATCGCCAGAGCAAGTGCGGATAATCGGTAATCTCCAATCTCAGATCGTCCTCGATGCGACTGCTTTACGCATCGTTTTTGAAAACCTGTTTGAGAATTCCCGCCGATATACGGCGGACTCGGTACGAATTGAAATTACTCTAACTGAAACCGGCAAGAACATTTTAATCACAATCCGCGATCACGGCGCTGGTGTGCCGCATAAAGAGTTAAAGAAGGTTTTTAAGAAATTTTATCGCGTTACCGATCCGCAGATTCCAAGTGTCAAAGGCACCGGCCTGGGGCTGTATTTGGTTAAAGGCATCATCGCTTTTCACGGCGGCGAGATTCGCGCCGAACTACCGACTGACGGGAAGGGATTGATCATGCGGATCGAATTGCCCACCTATTTGAAAGGCCATAAAAGACTGCATCGAAAATTATTGAAAGAGCGCGCATGAATGACAGTCCCCGCATATTGATGGTCGAGGATGAGGAAATCCTCGGGAAAGGCATTCGCTTCAACCTGCTGAAAAACGGTTACACTGTCGGATGGGTAAAAGACGGTCGCGCCGCATTGAAGACGTTCAGCGAATCCGATTTCGACCTAATCCTTTTGGATATTATGATTCCTTATATCGATGGATTTAAGGTCGCCCGGCAAATCCGAGAACGTTCACCGTTGATGCCGATCCTGATGCTGACGGCGCGTACGGGCGTCGATGACCGCGTCCACGGATTGGAAGTCGGCGCCGACGATTACCTGACCAAACCGTTTTATCTCGAGGAATTGTTAGCCCGCATTAAAGCCATGTTACGCCGCCGCGACTGGTACAGCACAACACCGGCGGTCAGCGATATTTACCGGTTCGGAGAGAATGAAATCAACTTTAACGATTTCGCCTGTCGATCGGGAAATCGCCAATTCATTCTGACCCAGCGGGAAGCCATTCTGCTGAAATATTTGGTCGCCCACAAGAATCGGATCGTCTCGCGTCAGGAATTACTCGAGAATGTCTGGGACATCAATGGAGAAATCGAAACACGCACGATGGATATTTTCATCGCGCGCCTTCGAAAATATTTCGAGTCCAATCCTAAAAAACCAGTTTATTTTAAAAGTGTTCGCAGTGCCGGGTATCTGTTCAGCGACGCGGAGATGAATCGTTAACCGAGAACATAAAGACACTTCATGCCGCGTCTCGATATTCTTAAAACCGTTTTAAATGGAGAATAACTTATGCCGGATGTGATTAAAAAATTTACAGATTCCAAAACAACCCCAGAGAAAAAATCACCGGGAATCATATTAAAAATCACACAAATATTTATGACCGGTCTGCTGATTCTGTTATTTATATCAGGTTGTACCAGCCGGCCGCCGCTTATTAATTGTCGACAATTAGTTATTGTCGTAACACCACATTGGGAAGCATCCCATGGAACCCTCTATTGCTTTGCTCGGAATGACGCCGACAGCGCCTGGCAGTTAGTTAAAAAGCCAATCCCGATCATTCTTGGTCGGAGTGGGATGGGATGGGGGCGAGGTTTGCATTCTTCTTTATGGATTGATGGTCCGCACAAGACCGAAGGTGATGGTCGTAGTCCGGCAGGTATCTTCAAGTTGGGAGACGCGTTTGGATTTCCGCCTGCCGGGGAACTGCCTGAATTGAAAATTCCATATCGTCCGGTCAGTGATATATTAGAGTGTATCGATGACGTCAATTCGAGTCATTACGGAAAATTGATCGAGCGCGAAGCGGAAATCAGTGTGGACTGGCAATCCTCTGAAATCATTATCCATTCGCCACGCGCGTATTACCTAAGTGTCGTCATCGAACACAACACCGAAAAACCGATCAAGGGCGGTGGCAGTTGTATTTTTCTGCATTGCTGGACTGCTCCGGATGATTCTACATCGGGGTGCACGACTCTTGACCGAATGGAAATGGAAAATCTGGTTAAATGGTTGGATGCGACTGCCCATCCGGAAATCGTTCAACTGCCTTTGCCGGTTTTTCGTCAGATCAGAGATCAATGGCGACTACCTCGAATCGAATAAAATAGACACAGGGGTTGTCCACTTTCTTATTGGAGGAGATTTACTCCAGCCGGAAATACAGATTTACAATCGTACCCTTTCGTCGCACAAATGCTCTAATCAATCGGTATAAAAAAACAGTCAGATTGAATAATTCATGCACACCATAAAATTTCTGTTAATGTTAATGATTATCTGGACAGGAAATCCTGTTCATGGAGAAGAGAAAATGCAGTTCAACAAACTTACTCCCGTCGAAGAGAGCGTCATTGTACACAAAGGTACTGAAAAACCGTTTACCGGCAAATATTACGACTTTACCGATAAAGGAACCTACACCTGTAAACGATGTGACGCACCGCTTTACCAATCGACCCACAAGTTCGATGCTGGTTGTGGTTGGCCGAGCTTCGATGCCGAAATTCCGGGTGCAATCAAACGAGTTCCCGATAAAGACAGCTTGCGTATTGAAATTATGTGTACTAATTGCGACGCACATCTGGGACACATATTTCTTGGCGAAAGATTAACATCGAAAAACACTCGCCATTGCGTCAACTCGCTCTCATTGAATTTCATTCCGGCTAAAAACGAACTGAAAACTGTACGGGCTATCTATGCCGCCGGTTGCTTCTGGGGTGTCGAATATTACTTCAAACAGGCGCCGGGCGTGATTGAAACACATGTCGGCTATACCGGCGGGGGAACACTCAATCCGACTTACAAGGAAGTCTGTTCCGGTAACACCGGCCACAAAGAGGTCGTCGAGGTGATCTTCGATCCGGATAAAACGTCATTCGAGGAACTGACCAAACTCTATTTCGAGATTCATGACTTTTCGCAGACCAACGGGCAGGGGCCGGACATCGGCGAGCAGTATTTATCCTATATTTTCTACATTAACGAATCACAAAAGAATATCGCGGAAGATCTCATCGCTTTATTGAAACAAAAAGGATTTAAGGTTGCGACCGAGTTGGAAAAAGCCGGCGAATTTTACCTGGCGGAAAATTATCACCAGAACTATTACACGAAAACCGGCAAGACGCCATACTGCCACTTCCGGCGAAAGATTTTTTAGTTCGACACTGCACTGAATCATCCATAAACACGAATAGTATTGACGGAAATAACTGCAGAGAACACCGAGGGTGCAGAGAATTTAGTTGATTAGAACCCGTAACCAGTTGCCTGTCACCTGAAACCGATTATTCTTATCGGAAAAGCAGTTTGAGATATGATAGATAAATGTTTAAAATAGCCACGTATAATATGAAATCACCGTTGGAATTGAATAGCAGAGCAAAACATGAAAAGACATTCACCTGATTTGAAAGCCGTGTTAGCCGGTTTCGGGATATTGTGTCTGCTCGCGGGATTATATCCGGCAATTGCGGAACAGATCGGCTTATCTAACCAACCAGATACAGAAACACCGCGTTCCGCTATCATGCCCTTCACTCTCGACCATAACCGAATGATCGTTAAGGTCGAATTCGTCCGCCCTGACGGGACTATTCGCAAGGCGCGCGCATGGGTCGATACAGGCAATCAATACCTTACATTGTCAGAACCGCTTGCGCGCGATCTTGGATTCGACGTATCCGGGTTACAAAGCGGAAAGGCGTCCGTAGAATTGACCTCGCCGGTTCCGGCAATGCGCCTGAACGGACTTCCGCTGAATGGCGATGGCGTCAGAATAAAGGTTCAATCCGGCGCTTATGTGCTGTCCGGCGTTCCCGCCGAAGCGAACCTGCCTGCAAGCATTCTCCAACACGATCACGTGGTTTTCGATTACCCCGCACACCGTTTGACTATCGCCCGCCCGGGAGTTCTCCGGCCAGAAGGCGTTGGGATCAAATGCCGCATCAATGCGGAAACCGGCCTGTTCATGATCGAGGCGATCATCGACGGCGACACGGTGCAGGTTGGCGTGGACAACGGTTCGGCGGGTACGTGGATCTCGAACGTTCTCTCCGAAAAGATCATGAGCCGGCATCCGGATTGGCCGTATGCGATCGGCGCCGCCGGGAGCGCGAATTTCTTCGGCTTTCCGTTTGAATCCGGCGGCATCCTGATGCGTATTCCGGAGATAGAAATTGGCGGCTTGCACGTGCGAGATGTCGGACTGCTGGGACTTCATCAGAGCCTGTTCGACTGGTACTCGACAAAGTCGGCGGGGCCTGTCAGCGGATTCATCGGCGCGAATGTGTTGAAGAACTTTCGCCTCGAGATCGACTTCCCGAACCGGATGACATACTGGGAGCAGGGCGCGGCAACCGAATCCGGCGATCTCGACATCGTCGGGCTGACTCTCCGCCCCGAAACGGACGGCAGTATCACTATTGCGAGCGTAGTCAACCAAAACGGCAAACCGGTCGTCGATGGCATTCTGCCGGGCGATCGATTGATCCGCGTGGATAAAGTCGAAGTCGCGAGCGCCACAATGGGCGAAATTGTCGATGCTCTGCGCGGGATTCCCGGATCGACGCGGACGCTCACGATCGAGCGGGACGGAAAGAGGTTCGCGGTTGAAGCAACGGTTCGGCGGCTTCCATAAATTATCCTCCCGGAGAGTTCCGAATCACCGGAAGGATTCCAAACCAAAAGGAGCAAACCATGACAGATGACAATTTCTTCCCAAACATCATCACGACCCTACCCCACGCCGACATTCCCATCGAAGGGCTCAGTTCGTATTTGATCCAGTGTCCGGATCGCCAACTCATTTTCATGAGTTTCGCGAAGGACGCCGAAGTCGGCGAGCACAGCCACGCGGGTCAGTGGGCGGTCGTTCTCGATGGACAGATCGAACTAACCGTCGGCGGCAGGAAACGAGTCTATACAAAGGGCGACACGTATTTCATTCCCGCGAACATCCCGCACAGCGCCCGAATAACCGCCGGATACAAGGATCTGACGCTGTTCGATCAGAAGGACCGGTACAGAGAAAAGACCGTCTGACCAGTCCATTCTTTGATCGGCATGACCACAGAATTATTGACCGATCATAATCTTGAGTTCATCGTTCACAGTCTGCAATTCATGGTTACTCGCGGACTGAGCGTCAAGTCATATCTTTGTAAATAGAGAAAGTTTCTTTAGGTTATTCAAGTATTACACAAGATGATTATGGATATGTATTCATTCAACCTATATAGTTTCATATTACTTGCAACGACTCTTATCGCGATTACCGTCTGCATCGTACTTTGGCCGCGCCGCAAATTTAAAGGAGTACTTTGGGTGATTCTGCTCGAAATGGCGGTGGCCGAATGGGTACTCGGTATTATGTTCGAGACGGTTGCCGTCACCATCCCGGTAAAGCAATTTTGGGCTGCGGTCGCCTGCTTCGGAACCAGCATCGTTCCACCCTTCTTTTTCCTGTTTGCGGTTGAATACAATCACGGTCAGAACCGGTTTCCCGCCAAGACGCTTATACTCATTCTGATCGTACCGATTTTGACGACGGTTATGGCATTCACAAATCAGTGGCATCATTTACTCTGGACAAATATCCATATGAATCCCGGATCGACCGTCGCTATTTATGGACACGGATCGGTCTGGTGGATCAGCTACTTATACGAATATATCCTGATCCTCGGTGCTCTGTATTATCTGTTCGATGCAGCGTTCAAGTCCGGCTCTTTTTATACTCCTCAAAATCTATCGATTATAATCGGCGCCATTCTACCGATAATTGGCAATCTGTTTTATGTATTCGGGCCGAATCCGGCACCGGGAGTAGACTGGGCGCCGGTCGGATTTGCCTTGTCGGGAGTCGTTCTCACATGGGGCATTCTGTACCTTAAACTTTTCAAACTCACACCCATCGCGCATACACTCCTTGTAGAAAACATGGTCGATAGCATGATTATCCTCGATACGGATAACCAGATCGTCGATATCAATCCCGCCTCGGCGGTTACCTTTCAATGCCAGCCGAAACAAATGATCGGCCAGAAGATAGATCAATTCATCCCGTCATCGGCGGAACTGGATAAGTATTTAGCATCCGAAGGTTACGTGCAGACCGAGATCGATCTCGGCAACATCCAGCCTGAGCGGAAATTCGAATTGCGGCTTTCAACCCTGTACGACCGTCATTCTGAAGTCATCGGTAAAATCGTCGTCCTGCGCGACGTTACCGAAATGAATAAAAACGAAAAGGAGCGCGAAAAACTGGTCCACAACCTTCAGGAAGCTCTGAATCAGGTCAAAACGCTCAACGGCCTCCTGCCGATCTGCTCTAACTGTAAAAAAATCCGCGACGATCAGGGCTATTGGCGCGATGTCGAAATATACATCCAGAATCATTCCGACATCGATTTCTCACATGGTATCTGCCCGGAGTGTCTCGAGAAATATTACCCCGATATTGCCGCAAGGATACAAATTCGCCATGATGAAAAATCCGGCTGAAGTCATATCTTCCGGTAAAGTGGATTTCCCGGATCGAATATAGCCGACGCTGAAATGTGTCTTGATAAATATCGGGTAAATGATTAATATCATTCCGTATTGAGTGAAATTAAGGTTGAAATTAACCAAGCGGCACTAGCAAATGTTCGATAACTATAAACGAAAGGAACTGAGATGAAAAAAGTAAGAAGTCTGATCGGGATGCTTTTGGTTGGGTTGGCGTGCGTTACGCTGTTTGCAGGATATGGTTTCAGCGGCGAACCGGCCGTTGCGGATTCGACAGTTCAGAAGATGCTCACCGCCATCAAAACGAACGACTACTGCGCGTTCATTGCCGATGGAGACTCGACATTCCAGGCGGCACTGACCCAAGAGAAGTTCGAAGTCGTCAGCGCCAAAATTGCGCCATTCCTTGAAAAAGGATACGAATGTTCGTTTCTTGAAACGCTGGATCAGCAGGGTTATCAGGTCAATGTCTGGAAAGTGGATTTGAAAGAAGGCGACGATATGTTAGCAAAAGTAGTCGTTAAAGACGGGAAGATCGCCGGATTCTGGTTAGAGTAAAACACTAACACAAATTATCTACGGACCGAACGTGATGGACGGCGCCAACATGAGAATCCGGGAGGCAACCGTATCCGATCTGGAGACGATCATCCGTCACCGCCGATGCATGTTCAGCGAGATGGGCTTCACCGAAGAGGCGGCTCTCGACGAGATGGCGGCGACATCCGCCCCATTTATTAAAGCCGGTCTTGAGGACGGTTCCTACCGTGGATGGCTGGCGGAGACAGCCAACGGCAATTTGATTGTTGCCGGTGGTATGTAACAACGCGCGCTGATGCTTTTCGCCGAAAACAATATCTAGGTGATCGTCTGCTCCGTTGCAGAAAAGCCGGAAAAATTAATAGCCGACTATTTCAGTGGTAACCTGCAGATCTCCGGCAACGTATGCGACCACTGATAAACGAAGCGATTTACATGAACGACTAACACTTTAACAAAATGGTATTAACATAGTGTTCTAAATAACTATAGAATTGGTCTAAGTTCACCATTCCGATATTCGCACTCTGTACACATATTCTGAATTGAAGCAAGAAATCTAGAAGGTTGTCGGGCCCCTGATATATTGTAGGACAGAATTAACCTATCACAAGCTCGTGTCATCGCGACATAAAATCTTGATGCTTCTCTCTCAATTATTGAATCACCTTCAGAAAATCTTGGCATAATGTAATCCATCAAACCAGGTATAAATACAGCGTGAAATTCATGTCCTTTGGCTGATTCAATAGTACTTATCTTTACATGATTACTTCTTACATCTGCATCCTCTTTAAGAATTGAGCAGTCTATTCCTAATTTTGTAAGTTTGTCCTGTAATAAATCTCGATAGTTAGAATTGAGACCTATTATGCATATTTGTGCTGGAGAAATTTCAGCGATATTAATTAATTCATTTATTTGTAATGCTATGCTGGAAAGTTCCTCTTGTAATGTCATGTATTTCGCTATCAAAGGTTTTTCTCCATGGCGACTTGCGAATTCAGGTTTTAACGGCCTTTTAACTGAATCCTCATCAACATCAGCAAACTCATAATTTTTAATAAGTCCAAATGCAGATTCAAGTATTTCACGAGTATTTCGGTAATTTTTCAAAAAAGCGAAACTTCGGTTGGCAACCGATATACCCGCTTCTCTTAGTCTAAAGCCTTTCCTATATATTGTTTGTGCACCATCACCTACAAGAAAAAGCCCATCTATGCAATCTACAACCGATTTATCGACAGTACCACTTATGCGCGCTAATAGAGATACTTCCAACTGTGATAAGTCTTGTACTTCATCTACAAGAACACATCTCCATTTTAGTTGTGGATGAACCGGTCCATAGTTATCTCTTAGAAGATATGTAGATTCTTGAATGATACCCTCATAGTCAAGACAGTGATGATTTTTAAGATACTTATCCCATAATTGTAGAGCGTCGTAAAAAACCTTTCGAGCGTTTTCACTAAGGGATTGTCCCCTGCCTACACGCTTAAAATCAGGATTTAAATATTTGTGGTAATCATCAGGTAATAGGCGACTCTTCACATATTGGATCTCTTCATAAATGAAAGATGATAAGTTATTATAATCCATTTTGCTAAATATTAGATTTTGAAAAAGCTCATGATTTCTTACAAAATTGGTTACTTGACTTAGCATTTCTTTTTTCATGCCTTCGTTAGGTATAGTGTACGACCTGTTTGGATTAGGGTTGTATGTTTCAAGTACATCTTTTGCATAACCTGTCATTGTTCTAGTAAAAATTAAGGAACGTTCACTACCACATAACATATCTAGTAAGTTATCAAGAAGTTTTCTCATACTTTCAGTTAAAGTAACTATTAAAATTCTCTGTTGATACTTCTTTGCGAGATAGCGAGCCCGATGAAGCATAACACATGTTTTACCGCTTCCAGACACACCACGCAATCGCGCGGGTCCTTGGAATTCTTTAGTAGCAATTTCCTTTTGTTTATCATGTAGGAAAAGCATCCAGTCAGCCCAATCTCCATCTGGATTGGAATTAAAAAAGTCAATACTGTCATCCCATGTTACAAATGTTTCACTGTTTTCAGGACTAACCATTGCTTGAGCAGTTACCTCATCAGAAGTTTGAGAGGCCTTGCCGATATAGTCCATTATTCTTGTATGAACTTTATCGAAATGCATATATTGAGCATGGTGAAATAAATCAATAAATAGTGAAGCTAACTCTTGATTATCACCACTAAGTTTAAGTATTTGATCAATAATACCCTCAGAATCACACTCATACTGATTAGCAGTTACTCCTTTTACATATCGTTCTGCACATTTATCAAGACAAATACTTAACCATTCATCGGAGGTCAAGTCGCGTAGTAAAGGAAGATCAAGGTGAGATTCAGGGGAAATGAGATTTGGCTCAATTGATAAACAGCCCTTCTCGGGTAATGCTTCAGTTACTTGTATAAATGTAAGTGTTCCGTCATTTTCCTTCTTTACCCATTTATAGTTTTTATGTGTGTCTAGCCAATGTTCTACAGCATCGTGTGTCCCAACAAAAAGAAATGCTCTAAAATTTTCTTTTCCATTAACAAGTTGAACAACAAGTCTATACCCATCACCCAAATCATACTTTTCAATATTCGGGAGACGTGTCTCTCCATGTTTTGTTCTAGGGATTGATGAAATGCGTCCCTCAGTGTTAGCTTCACTTAATGCAGATTGGGATTTAACAACAGCATCTTTCCCCTTTTTTCCACAATTTTTAAGTTCTCTTAATTGTTTATTAAACTCCGAGGTGAAAACAACTCTTGCCATATTTTATACCTTTTTTGAAATTTTCATATCTTGACTCAAACTGTAAATTTCTGTTAAAAGTACTGACTTATTCAATCTTATGCAAATGGATATTGATTCAATTTGGTAACTGACCCCCATCTCCTTATACTTGATGCTTATATCGCAACCACGCTTACTATCTAAAGGACTTTAGTCCGTCATTTGGGGCTGAAGCCCGGTTTTCCGGGACGACTGGCATCCACGCGCTAAAGCACGTGGCAATAGGCTCGTAAAACCCGTTTTCTGCGAAGGCAGACAGATTCGTACCAATCCTAAACCAGTTTGCCTATTATAACCACCGGAATATTGCCACACAATGAAGCGTCCTGTCTGTACAACAATGCGCTTGATTGGGAGACATAAAATCAGTAAAATCCTCCTGTGATATATATGAAAATGCTTGTAGTACAAATGAGATATTCAGGAAGCCGCATTTGAAGACAATCCACAAAATCATAACCGGCGACAGCAGGCAGATGAACCTTTTACCCGACCGGTCGGTTCATTTGGTCATCACCTCGCCACCGTACTGGCAATTGAAGGATTACGGCACGGACGATCAGATCGGCTATCACGAAACCTACGAGAGTTATATCAACAACCTGAATCTCGTCTGGAAAGAGTGTCATCGGGTTTTGCAACCCGGATGCAGGCTTTGTATCAATATCGGCGATCAGTTCGCCCGCTCGGTCTATTACGGACGCTATAAGGTTATCCCGATCCGCACCGAGATCATCAAATTCTGCGAGACCATCGGGTTCGATTACATGGGCGCTGTCATCTGGCAGAAGGTCACGACAACCAACACAACCGGCGGCGCTACGATCATGGGCAGTTTTCCTTATCCGCGTAACGGGATTCTGAAATTAGACTACGAGTTTATCCTGCTATTCAAGAAACAAGGGGTTTCACCCAAACCGACGCAGATGCAGAAAGATCGATCCGCGATGACAAAGGAAGAATGGAACACCTATTTTTCCGGCCACTGGTATTTTTCCGGCGCAAAGCAAGAGGGACATATAGCGATGTTCCCGGAAGAGTTGCCCGCCCGATTGATCAAGATGTTCGCTTTTACCGGTGATACAGTGCTGGATCCGTTTCTCGGTAGCGGCACGACCTCGCTTGCCGCCAGGAATTTGAACCGGAATTCCGTCGGATATGAGATCAATCCCGACTATCTGCCAATCATCAAAGCCAAACTGAATGCGAACCAGACTGACCTGTCCGGGACTGAATATCATTTTCTGAAAGATCAGGTCAAGACCGATTTGGTCAAAGAGATCGACAATCTGCCTTACATCTTCAAAGACCCGCACCGGCTCGATAAGAAGATCGATCCGAAAAAACTGCAATTCGGTTCGCGGATCGACGAAAACAGCGGCGAGCGTGAGGAATACTATTCGGTCAAATCCGTCATCAGCCCGGAATTGATCAAACTGAACAATGACCTGACGGTTCGCCTGATCGGCGTCAAAGAACGGAAATCCGTCAACGGACAGGCGATTCAATTCCTGCTTGAGAAGATCAAGGGGCAGAAAGTGTTCATGAAATTCGACAACCGGAAGTACGACGAGCATGACACTCTGCTCTGTTATCTCTACCTGAAGAACAAGACTTTCCTCAACGCGCATATCATTAAGGAAGGATTGGCGGACGTCGATGTTTCTTATGACTTCAAATACAAAGACAAATTCATGAATCTGAATGAGGCAACGAATGGCATCCGATAAACGATACTCGATGGAATTCGGCAAGAAGGAAAAAGTTCTGAACTACGCCTGTCAAACGTATCAACTGTCCAGACCAAACAAAGTCGGCGCAGTCATGGCGCTTATCCGCGAGTGTCAACCAAAAACCATACAGGAATGGGAAGAATGGTATTTCGCGAATGCTCAGACTCTGTCAAAAACACCAACAAAAATCACTCCGGAAAGTCTGCGGGAACTTGGCGAAAGGCTCTATGAGAAAATTACAGAAGTCGTCATTCCCGAATGGCAGGCGGCATTTAGTCAACTGTCTCTTCAGGACTGTATCGATTATGTCCATAATCTGACTATCAATCGAACATTCGACGGTTTTCTGCGGGAGAAATCAGTTGTCAATGACGGTTTAGCCAAAATATTTCCGGACATCGAGTTTGAAGAGTCAGCCCCGGAACTCGATCATGCCGGAGATATCGACTATGTCGCAAAAGTTGATGACAAAACATTTGGCATTCAAATCAAACCCGTGACTGCCAGATCGAACTTCGGCAATTATAATCCTTCCGAAAGGATGAAAGCCGGATTCGCAGAATTCGAAGACGTATATGGTGGCAAAGTATTCATCGTTTTCAGCCTGGACGGAGAGATCGCCAATCAGGAAGTGATCGAACAAATCCGGCAAGAGATCAAACGGCTGAAAAATGAATAGTTATTCTACAGCCCGTCATTTGGGGCTGTAGTCCTGTTTTCCAGAACTACCGGCATCCACGAGTTAAAACTCGTGGCAATAGAGTCAAAGACATCAACACCGTTGACGCACTCCATAAACCATCTTCTTACAATTTCCCCAATCAACCCAATCTACATAATCAACACATTCAACCGAATCCAACCTAATCCAACCCAATCAACCCAATCAACCCAATCCAACCCAACCAACCTAATCCAACTTCCCCCCCACAAACCAAAAGAGCCGGACTTCATCCGGCTCTCTGTGATCTCATGGTGAGGAATAAAACTTATTTCACTGCCATCCGGTAGCGGCTGGTGTTTGAGACATTCCAATCCTTGTGTTTGGTCAGGTTTTCGTTGATGAATTGCTCCACCTTCTCGATCCGGTCTTTCATGCCGTCTGCCTGCCAGTTGGATTCGGGATGCCAGAAATCGCGGTCGGCGTTGGCCTGAATGCGTTTGAGAATCCGGACCAGCGCCATCGGATCGTATCCCGCTTTGTAGGCGTAGATGACGCCGAGTTTGTCGGCTTCATATTCATACTCCATCTGCCGTTTCTTCGTGGCGGCTTCGAACATGTTGAACGCGAGATCGTTCAGTTCGGTATCGATGTCCGGCGTCTCACCGGGAATGGATTCGTCCAGTTCGTCGAAATCACCTTCCGCCTCGCTCATATCGACGCGTTTGCTGATCTCGGCATAGCCGTGCTGTTTGATGACGTGCGCCATCTCGTGCCCGAGCAGGCAGGCGAGTTCGGCTTCGTCTTCCACCATTTTCAGCAATCCGTCAGTGACGAAGATCATTCCGTTCGGCGATGAATAAGCCGCCGAGCGTTTATCGGCGAGCAGGTAGAACCTGAACGGGAAATAATAGAGTTCGGTGCCTTCGAGCACGATCGTGCCGACCATGTTGACGTATTTCAACTTCGCGGGATTCCTGTCGAGTCCGGTCGCGGCGATCTGTCCGGCGACTGCCATGCCTGTTTTTTCCAATTTGAATGGAATATCGTACTCATCGACGCGGAGCACCTTTTTCTTCGTGTAGCGGTTGGAAATCTTCTCGGCGTCGCGTCCTTTATAGGTTTCCTGCTGGAAACGCCGATATTCCGAAGGCGTGAAGAACGACGCTTCGTACTGATCAAGAAATGCAACGTCGCCTTTATGATAATCGAGGAACTTCTGCGCGAATCCGCGTACCGCACCGCTGGCGGACGCACGGGAAATCAGAATTGGCTTCTTGTTATCGAACGGCGAAGTCGGTTCCGTCGGCGACGAACTTGTCGCTTCGGATTTCAGCGCGTTGTCCGAAATCCAGCCTTCCTGACCGTTGATTCGGACCTTCACCCAGCCGGTCTGAGAATCGACCGTATTGACCGTCAGGCCTTTTTCAAGCAGTCCGATGAGCGGGTAATAACATCCCGGCCCTTCGCGGAAATGCGTCTTGTCCCGCCCGACGAGTTTCGTTTCCGGGAACAGAACCACGGGCAGGGCGACGATGAGCGCCAGTATAAATGATGACTTTTTCATATTGCCTTCTATCGTTTGATGTTTGATCTTTTTCATATTTCCACCTCAAGTTACGCGGTTGACGGGCGAATAATCAAGAAGCAAATCCGGATCGGTTGATACACGCCACATTTCACTTCGTCGTGATGTTGAAGACGCCATGTTCGTCGATCAGATCGGGATTTGTCTGCAGTTGTTCGCATCGCTTGATGAAAACCTTCGCGACGGGATCGTCGGCATCCAATTCCGCCAGATGCCGATACGCGGCGGCGGCTTCGATGAATTTTCGTTCATGATAAAGCGACAGCGCCTCTTCATGTGCCGACAGGAATTTGCGAATCGTGTCGTCTGCGTCTTCTATCAACGAATATACGGTATAGATTCCCAGCGGTTTGTCCCGGCCTTTCACGCGGATATGGTCGATCTCGCGGCAGAGGATTTGGTCTTTGACGAGTTCGTATGTCGTCTCGGAAATGACGTTCTGCGTGCCGTAGATCTTGTTGACGCCTTCGAGCCGCGCCGATAGGTTCACGGTGTCGCCGATCGCCGTATAATCCATGCGTGTGGATGAGCCAATATTCCCGACGACGAAGTGTCCGCTGTTGATGCCAACGCGTGTAATAAGCGGGATCGAATAACCTTTCGCCTCGATTTTCAATGCGGAAAGTCGCTTGAATCCCAGCGCGGCGTGACAGGTCATCAGCGCATGATCGGGCGTTTCGACCGGCGCTCCGAAAACCGCCATGATACCGTCGCCCGTGTATTTATCCAGCATTCCGTTATTATCAAAAATGATCTGTTCGACTTTCTCGAAATATTCGTTCAGAAATTTGACGATCTCCGGCGGCGTGAAGAGTTCCGAGATGCCGGTGAATCCCTGCAAGTCGCTGAACAGAACCGTCGCGTGGATTTCCTTCCCGCCCATTTCGAGCTTCTCGGGATTCTCGGTCAGGCTCTCGACGACTGCCGGGTGCAGATAGCGGTTGAACACTTTTTTCACGAGCCGCTTCTCGCGCCCTTCCGTCAGATAATTGATGACCAGAACGGCGATGATCGTTAGAACGATCGCGAGTTCCGACGAAACGATGGGAAGAAATATTTTGTTCGCCTGAAACAGCCGGACGGCGAGCGCCAGCGGCATGAAAAAGAATATCAATGAAATAACCGCCGACTGCCAGATTTTAAGTTTTTGCCAGATAAACGCGAGCACGAATAGCAACAAAAGACTCACAATCATCCACAACGGAACCGAAAAGTTGCGGACGTAATCGCCGCGAACGATATTGGAAAAGATCGTGGCATAGACTTCGACTCCCGGATAGGGTTCGACGGGACTGTACGGCGTTGTTTTCAGGTCGAGAAGTCCCGCCGCGGTTGCGCCGATGAAGACGGCTTTATCGCGAAAGACGTCAGGCGGGATGTCCGGTTTCTGGCCGCTTTTCCACTGCAAGTAGGAATTGACAACCTGCGCGAACGAAACATAATGAAACGTATGTCCCGGACCGCCGGGCCCGTACCAGTACACTTCGAAACCGCCGTCTTTGCGAAGCGGAACGCGCCGCTCGCCGAATACCAGCAAACTGGATGATTCGTCGTAAGTCACTTCATCGATCCCGTCGTATAGAAGCGCGGCGGAAAGCGCCATGTACGGGTAATATTGATCGTTGTAGCGGAAGATCAGCGGCAGGTTTCGGCAGACGCCGTCATCTTCGGTAAAAAAGTTCACAGCGCCGGGATGCGCCATCGTTCGCTGAAATCTCATTAGTGGCAATGTGGCACGCGGATACGATTGGACGATCTCCGGCGGAACGTCAAACCGAATGGCGGTGTTGAATTTATCCACAGCGGAAACGATGTCGCCGCGGGTCGAATCTTCCATCTGCGAAGCGAGGATCACTTTACCGCTCGCCTGCATTTGTAGCGCGAACGCGGAATCGGCATATTCGGCGCTGACATTCAGGCGGTCGATGTCCGGCGATGCGAAGATAATATCATAAGCGATCGCCCGCGCGCCGCAAGACGTCAGATATTCCGTCATGATCGCGTAAATGTCGCGCGGCCACGGCCAGAGAATTTGTAATTGTGTTTGGAAATAGTCGAGGCTGTTCTGATCAATGGCGATGATGACGGTCTCATCGGGCGAAACTGCCTTTTGAAAGTCACGATACAGAACGTCGTGCGACTGGTTTTCCCAGCGATCGACGATTCCCACCCGGACGGACAACAGCGCCAGCGCCGTACAACAAAAGGCGATGATCGATGCAATGATAATTTTACGTTGATTCGATTTCATGGTTTGAACTCCTCGCCACTTGCCGATCGCGAGCGGTTATTTTTTCACGACTTCCCATTCCATATTCCAATCCCACTGATCGAAATAGAGGTTGCCGCCTTCCCATTCGACTTCGCCGCGTTGCGAATCGACGATCTCACTGCGCGGATAGATCTTCACCGGATAGAAGTTGTCGGAGATCGCATCGTTGAAGATCAGCCGGTAACTGTCCATTCCGCCGAGGTAGAAATATTTGAGTGTTTCGTCGTCAGTTTCGCGCAGACCGTATGTCACGTCTGCCGGAACCCAGCCATAAGGTTCGAAGTACACTTCACTCCAGTCGTGCATGCTGTCGTTCGGCGGTTGAAATTCCCATCCCGATTGCCATTTTGCGGGAATTCCATTCAGACGGCATAGCGTGATGAAAAGCAGATGTTGAATGCCGCAGTCGCCGTGTTTGTTCTCAAAAGCGTACATGCTCAGGTTGTAAATGGTCGAGTATTCGCGGGCGGAAGCCCACGGAATATTTTCATAAACCCATGCGAAAATCTTCTTCGCTTTCAGGTATGGATTTGTTTCGTCACCGACAATCGTCGATGATATCTTGCGTAGTTCATCAGTGAAGACAATGTGCGGAGCCGATTCCGAAATGAACGGCAGAAATTCGGGTGTTTCCGGCGTCGGTAGAACTTTCGACGGATCGATCGCGGCAAAAACGCCGTAACCGGTATAAATGTATTCGACTGTAAAATTCGTTGCGCTGTCTTTTACCGCAGGCTTCTCGAAGTAGATTGTCCGCTGTTTCGTCAGTTCATTATCTGTAAGAACGTATTTTACCGGTTGTGTGGCGAGCAGTTTGATGTCGGTCTGGCGGCCCGGTATCTCTCTCGGGTACGGAATCCAGCAACGGATCATCTTGCCGTCCGGCACGACGTTCGGATTGACCATGAGCGTATATTTGATCTTCATTGTCACCGGTTTGACGAATCGCCGATGCGAATTGACCGAAGCGGCGCTCAGTTCCTGTATATGTTTGTCGAGTGGAAACTCTTCTGCGATAGTCCCGATGCTTCGGGATTCGGCCTGCGCGGCGACGACTTTCTCTTTAACGGCTTTGGCTTCCTTGTCGATGCGGAAAATATTAGCGGCGGCGTTATTGAAGTACATCTTCTTCCCATCGATCATTTTATATTCGAGTGCGCCGCTCTCTTCCCACTTTTTCAGATCATTGTCGGTGACTTCCGGCAGGTAGGTTTTCACATATTCCAGAATTTCGTTTTCAGTTTTGGTAAAATCGAGCCGAATCCGCCGCATGCGATCGACCTCAAACAAAAGATCGACTTTATCCGTCGCGGTAAGCGTCATATCCGTCGCGATTTTATTCATGATGACTTTTTCAGCTTCGTGAAAATTACCTTTTGTAACCAGCGTTTCATAGTCGGTAGTCTTGGTGCATCGTCCGACGAAAACGGCGATGATGACGGCTATCAGGAAAAACGAAAGTCGGGAACCATTTTTCATTTCATCTACTCCTTTACATCTCAATTTCATATGATGTAAAGTTATGGTCAGGCCGATGTTTTTTCCAATATGAATTTTTAAAAATGAGGCTTCGGAGAATTGTATGAAAAATCCGTTTCCGTTGAAATGAAAATGGCATAACTTTTGACGCTTTTGTGACCGCTTTCGGACAATCGCAAGAACTTGACAACAATTACAGAGGAATAAATGACGCGTATCGACAAACATCCGATATTGGAAATTCCCGAAAATAGAAAAACCGTCGGATTCTTTTTCAATGACAAAGAAATGACCGGTTACGAAAACGAACCCGTTTCATCCGCGCTCATCGCGAACGGCATTCAGGAATTTTCCATTCACAAACGCGGCGATACGCCTCAGGGACTCTTCTGCGCCAACGGCCAATGTTCTCACTGTACGGTGATCATCGATGGTTTTCCGTTAAAGTCGTGCATCACGCCGCTTAAAGCCGGCATGAAAATCCGGACACTGAAACATCTGCCCGAACTTCCCGCGGACGATCAGCCGCTCAACCATTCTCACCCGAAGGAATTGTCCTGCGATGCGCTGGTAGCCGGCGGCGGTCCGTCCGGACTGATGGCGGCCATCGAACTAGCGAAACTGGGATTTTCGGTCGTACTTGCAGATGATAAAGCGAAACTTGGCGGCAAACTCCTCCTACAGACGCATAAGTTTTTCGGTTCAATCGAGGATTGTTATGCGGGAACGCGCGGCATCGACATCGCCGTCAAGTTGGAGAATGAAGTCCGGAAATATTCGAACATCCGAATCTTCACGAATACTTCCGTCGTCGGGATTTTCAAAGATCGGAAAGCGGGTTTGTTCGTGGATAACCGGCAATATGTCATCGTCGGATTTCAGGGATTGGTCGTCTCTCCGGGTGCGCGCGAAAAAATGCTCGTCTTCCCGGGAAACAGCCTGCCCGGAGTTTTCGGCGCCGGTGCCTTTCAGACATTAGTCAACCGCGACCTGATCCGTTCGTCCCGGCGCGTTTTCATCGTCGGAAGCGGGAACGTCGGATTGATCGCCGCTTATCATGCGCTTCAGGCGGGGATCGATGTCGCCGGCATTTGCGACATCCTTCCGAAAGTCTCCGGCTACCGCGTACATTCCGATAAAATCCGCCGCATGGGCGTTCCAATCTATCTGGATCATACCGTCGTTTCCGCCGAAGGAAACGGAAAGGTCGAACGCGTAACGATCGCCGAAGTGAACAGCGCCTTTCAGCCTATTCGTGAAACCGCTAAAACGTTTGAGGTCGATACACTACTGATCGCCGTCGGACTGACACCGGTGGACGATTTTTACGAAATGGCAAAACAGTTCGGATTCATCGTAGTGTCGGCAGGCGACGCTAATGATATCGCGGAAGCATCGTCGGCAATGTTCGGCGGAAAGATCGCAGGACTTCAAATGGCGGCATTGCTCGGTAAAGAGACGCAGATCGATCCAGCATTGACGGAGAAAGCGGAAATCCTGAAAAGCAAACCGGGAAAGATATACACGCCGAAACCGGTGATCCTCGACGGCAAATTCCGGCCGATCATTCGTTGCGACGAGGAAATTCCGTGCAATCCCTGCACCTCCATTTGCCCGGTTCACGCAATCCGGTTGAAGAAAAATCTGGATAATCTTTTAGACATTCCCGAATACACCGGCGGTTGTACGGGTTGTGGTATGTGCGTGCTGATCTGCCCGGGTCTGGCAATCACGTTGGCGAAAAAACACGATGATAAGTTTGCCGAAGTCGTTTTGCCGCATGAATATTTACCGGATTTCAAGGCTGGTGACCGAATTCCGGTGACCGACCAAACCGGGAATTATATAGAAGACGCCGAAGTCGTGAACATCCGGTTCAACAAGAAATTTAAAACCCATTTAATAACCGTTTTAACGACATTAAAAAACGGAGCCGCAGTCGCGGGTATTCGCGTGCAAAAACCTGCGGTTGCTCAACCGCTGCAGACCGCTTCATTTGCGGATTCTGCCGACGATGGCATCGTTTGTCATTGCGAGATGGTGACGCAAAAAGAGTTGGTGAAATATATTCGTGAAAATCGCGTCCGCGACGTCAATCAACTGAAACAGGCGCGGGTCGGCATGGGCGCATGCGGTGGAAAGAATTGTTCCGTCGTATTGGCGCGCATTTTTGCCGCCGCCGGCGTCGATTGGAAAGAAGTGACGCCCGGTCGAAAGCGTCCGCTGAGCGTTGAAGTGCCGATGTCGGTCATTATCAACGAGAAGGACGGTGAATAAGATGAAAAAATTTGACGTAGTCATTATCGGCGCGGGAAGCATCGGCGTTCCATTAAGTTTCTATCTGGCGAACCGCGGAATGAAAGTCGCCATTCTGGAAAAATTACCATCGACAGGGCGAGGGCAGAACCGCGCGGCGATCGGCGGTATTCGAGCAACGTTTTCCGATCCCGCTAAAATCAAAATCTGTTTGCAGACCATCGAGATCATAAAAAATATGAAAGCCGAGCACGGTATCGACGTCGATTGGATACAGGGCGGTTATTTGTATCCGGCTTACGACGAGAAGACCGAGACCGCTTTTAAGCAACTCCTCGATTTTCAGAAACAATACAATCTGAACAATCGCTGGATCACACCGGATGAGATCGATAAGTTAGTTCCCGGCGTCAACCGCGAAAATCTACGCGGCGGGAATTTTTCCGAAGAAGACGGTTCGACGTCGCCGCTTAAAACAACCGCCGCTTTCTCATTGCTTTCACGTCGGCGCGGAACAGAATTTTTCTTCGACGAAGAAGTCCATTCGATGAAAATCGAAAAACGGAAGATTATTTCCGTCGAAACATCCAGAGATGTTTATTCGGCGGACATGTTCATCAACGCATCCGGAGCCGACGCCAAGACGATCGGAGCGTTGGCTCACGCCGACATTCCGATCTACACCGATTGTCACGAAGCGGGCGTCACGGAAGCGGTTCAGCGTTTTTTCGAACCGATGGTCGTCGATATTCGTCCCGACGGAAATTCGAGCAACTATTACTTCTATCAAAACGCGGAAGGACAGGTCGTTTTCTGCATCACGCCAGAGCCGAAAATCCTCGGCGCCGACATCGACAACACCTCGACATTTCTTCCGCTTGTCGTCAAACGGATGGTTCAATTATATCCCCGACTCCGCCATCTGCGCGTGCGACGGACGTGGCGCGGACTTTACCCGATGACGCCCGACGGTTTTCCAATTGTCGGATTCACTAAAGAGGTTGATAATTTTTTCCTAACCGTCGGAATGTGTGGCCAAGGATTCATGATCGGCCCGGGACTCGGGAAAATCGTCTCCGATATTCTTGTTGACAAAACAAACCGGCATGACGAGATTCTGACGCAATTGACGCTTTACCGGAAGTTCACCGGTAATGAAATGTTGAAGTAACTCTCAAGTCCAATCATTCTGGAGCACTTATGACTATCGTACTCTCGCATCGAGCCAAAGCGCTCAAACCTTCTCCGACGATGACGATCTCCGCCCTTGCAACGAAAATGAAAGCGGAAGGCATCGACGTCATCAATTTCGGCGTCGGCGAGCCGGATTTCAACACGCCGGAATATATTCGTCTGGCGGCGAAGACTGCGATCGACGAAAATTTTACACGCTACACACCGGCGCTCGGCATTCCCGAACTTCGCAAAGCCATCGCAAACAAACTTCTTGGTGAGAACCAGCTATCCTATAAACCGAACGAAATTATCGTTTCTCCCGGCGCGAAAGCCGCAATCATCAATGTGCTGATGGCGGTTTGCGATCCGCGCGACGAAGTGTTGATCCCGGCACCTTACTGGGTCAGTTACACGTCGCAGGTGGAAATGCTCGACGCTATTCCGGTTTTAATGCCGACAGATGAATCGACCGATTTCAAGATCACCGCCCGGCAACTCGAACAGGCGATTCGGGAGTTATCAAATCCGAAAGTTCTCATCCTGAATTCTCCAAGCAATCCAACCGGCGCCGTTTATACCCGGACAGAACTGGAACAGATCGCCGCCGTCTGCCTGAAACATCGGATAGTAATCATTTCCGATGAGATTTACGAAAAGCTGATCTATGACGGCGATGCCCATCATTCGATCGCCGCGATTTCCGATGAGGTCAAGGCATTGACGGTCGTGATCAACGGTGTTTCGAAAGCGTATGCCATGACCGGTTGGCGCCTCGGTTATGCCGCCGGACCCGCGGAAATCATCGCCAGTGCCGCACGGATTCAGGAACACACGACGTCGTGCGTCAATTCCATCGCCCAAAAAGCCGCGCTCTCTGCGTTGACGGTAAAGAGCGACGAAATGGAAATGATGCGGAAAGAATTTGAAAACCGCCGGAATTATCTGGTCGGCGAACTGAACAAGATCACGCACATCCATTGCACGTTGCCGGGCGGTGCATTCTACGCTTTTCCGAACGTTTCATATTATTTAGAAAACAACCGGAAAAATATCTCGAACTCCATAGAACTCTGCCAGTTTCTCCTTCAGGAATTCAAGATCGCGCTGGTTCCCGGCAGCGGATTCGGCGCGGACAATTATGTCCGGTTCTCTTATGCCACGAGCATGAAAAATATCGTTGAAGGCGTTCACCGCTTTTCGGACGGATTGAAGGCAATTCTTTAATGTGTTCAAAAGTACGATCAACGACAAACAGCGCTGATTTCGATGTCTGGTTTTACGAAACCTTTGTCGAAGAAACCGCCGATCTGAAACGGATGATGCCATCGCACATCCGCGCCGGATTCACCGAAAAAACCATTCAGGAATCGGGCGACAAAGTTCCGCGCGCACGGATCATCAGTACCCGCTCACAATCCGTCATCCCAATTCATTGGGCAGAGACACTATCCGGAATTTTATCGCGAAGTACAGGCTACGATCATCTGGAACGTTATATCCGCGATGCAGGGAAACCTGTTCCGTGCGGTTTTCTGCCTCTCTATTGCAACCACGCCGTCGCCGAACAGGCAATGCTGTTGTGGATGGCGCTGTTGAGAAAACTCCCGCAACAGACGCACTCCTTTAAGACATTTTACAGGAACGATCTCACCGGTTATGAAACCGCCGGAAAAACCCTACTCGTTGTCGGCGTTGGAAATATCGGATCCGAGATTGTCAGGATCGGTGCCGGACTTGGCATGAATGTTCTCGGCGTCGATCTGGTTGAAAAACATTCGTTCGTAAACTATACAACTTTTAACGACGGCATCGGCAAAGCCGACATCATCGTTTGTGCAATGAACCTGACGAGCGAGAACGTCGGTTATTTCAATTACGATCGCCTCCTGAAAGCGAAGAAAGGCGCGATTTTCGTCAACATCTCGCGCGGCGAGATATCATCTTCCACCGTTTTACTGAAAATGATCGAAGAAGATCGGCTCGGCGGTGTCGGACTGGACGTTTACGATCATGAAAGCAAATTGGCGGAATCTCTTCGGACAAATCGTAAAAGTGATTCATCGGAAGTTCACGCCACGCTTGAACTCGCTAAAAAACCAAACGTCATCCTCACACCGCATAATGCATTCAACACAGTCGAGGCGGTTGCTCGAAAAGCGGAACAGAGCGTCCGGCAGATCGATCATTTCCTGCAAACCGGTAAATTCCTCTGGCCTGCGCTGATCATTATCAAAGAAAAAAGTGTTTGTCTCTAACGATAAATTTCCATTTAACCAAATCGATCCAACGTTCGTCTAATACCCGGTTTTTGCAGTGAATTACTCGGAAAATAATGGAGTGTACTACGGAATGAAAAAAATCAATATCTTTATCTATCTCTGCCTTCTTATTTCTTTAGCAACAGCGCAACCTCCAGTCAGTAATAGATCCGGGCGCCCGGCAATCGGCAAATTGACTGGCATCGTCGTCGATGACCGCACCGAAAAACCGATCGAATACGCCGCGACGACAATTCTGAATGTGCGGGATTCGAGCATCGTCACCGGCACGATTACCGATCCGAACGGCGTTTTTATAATCGAAAAGATACCGCTCGGGCAGTATATCGTTAAAATTTCATTCATCGGCTATAAACCACGCACGATCGGAGAAGTCATTATCAGCCCGAAAAAAACGGATGTGAATCTCGGAACGATCCGTATTCAATCGACGGTTCTCGATATGAAATCCATAACCGTCACCGGCACGATGAAGCAAATCGAATACAATCTGGATAAAAAAATCGTCAAGGTCGATAACGAAATCGCAACAATGGGCGGGACGGCGCTGGATGTCATGCAAAATATTCCGTCGGTCACTGTCGATCTTGACGGAAACGTCAGCCTGCGTGGTTCGTCGAATGTGACAATGCTGATCGACAGTCATCCGTCTCAAATCATCAGTCTGGATCAGATTCCTGCCAGCATGATCGACCGCGTGGAAGTCATCACAAATCCGTCCGCGCGATACGATCCTGAAGGCATGTCCGGAATCATCAACATCGTCATGAAAGAGAAACAGGCGCCGGGAATCAACGGAATGGTTTTATTGAACGCGGGAACCAAAGACAAATACAGCGGCTCGCTGAATCTGAATTACCGCGTGAACCGGCTCAATTTGTATGTTAATTACGATGGCCGGTTTTCACACATGAACAACTGGATGACGCGGAATCGCGAATCGACTTTCGCGGACTCCATCTCGTATCTCGATCAATATGAGAGCTCGCGGCGGAAAATGCAGTTCAGCAACTTCAAAGCCGGCGGCAGTTATGTCTTCGATCTGTTTCAAACACTTTCCTTTTCTGTCGTGAAAAACATACACGGAATGAGCGGAAATGAGACGACCGATTACGAGACCCGCGACGGGCTTGAGAATCTGACGAATGCATATACGCGATACGTCGATGAAACCGATGATGAATCCGGCTCAGAAGTCGCGCTGAATTATAAAAAGACCTTCGCTCGCGAACTTCAGGAACTCACCGCGGATTTCTTTTATTCAAACCGGTTGGGCGATGAAAACATGGAAAGCGTTCAGGAAGATTCCATTGTCGATCAATTGGTGATTGACTCCGGTATTCCCTTCCTGCAAAACACTTTCACGGATTCCAAAGGCAGAGTAGCAACATTCAAGACGGATTATACATATCCTTTCCGGAACGGACTTCGCATGGAAACGGGTTACAAAGGGACTTTCCGTAAGAGCGATTCCGATTATCGGCTGGAAGATTTCGTTTCAGACGAATGGGTTGTCGATTCCGCTGCAACGAATCACTTCATCTATTCCGAACAAATCCACGCCGTTTACGGAATTCTGGCGGGCACACGTGGACTTTTACAATATCAGGGTGGCGTTCGTGTGGAATATGCCGCCAGTTCATCCGATCAGGAAACGACCGACGAGACTTTTTCGAATTCCTCGTTCGATCTATTTCCCAGCATGCATTTACAATACAAATTGACCGAACGGCAGGGCTTGCAGTTCAGTTACAGCCGACGCATCAACCGGCCGCGGAGCCGGTCGCTGAATCCGTTCATCAACTATGAAGATCCGCAGAACCTTTCCGCGGGAAATCCCGACCTCAAACCGGAATACATCGACGTCGTCGAAATCGGTCACTCGTTCGATTCGCGTCCGACATCTGTCAATACGACGCTCTTTTATCGGCAGGTGACCGGCATGATCACGGGCATCATGAAACTGCAGGTGGACGGCACAACGCTGACGACATTTGAAAACCTGAATAACGGGAAATCGGTCGGTTTGGAGTTGGTCGTCAATCAACAAATCTTCAAATGGTGGCGATTCAACGCGAATTACAGTTATTTCCTCACGGAATTGTCCGGACCGGGACTCCAATATGCGCAATCCACCCGAAGCGACGGATGGACGCTCAAAGTCAATTCCTTCACGAATCTTGGCAAGCGTACGAATTTGCAAGTATCGTTATTCTATTTCTCACCGACGATTTCCGGTGGCGATTTATCCCGTCAGGGTCATGCCGGCCATGGTGGCGGCGGAATGACGCAGGGCAAAACAAAGGCGAATTTCTTCGCGAATGTCGGCCTCAAACATGAATTTATGGATGGCAAACTGACGGCGACGCTTCGTGTCAGCGATTTGCTGAAATCGACCAAAATGGGCATGACGACCGTTGGTGAAAATTTTATATCTACGTCACAACGCCGCCGCGAAGGACAAATCGTTTATCTGGCGCTTTCATACAAGATCAACGAATCGATCCGCGAGAAGGAACGGAAGACCGAGGACGAGGAGCCGGAAATCGACATGGAAGATTTCTAATCCGCTTTAGCGAATTTTACCATTTTTCGTCGTATTTCGTCCAGATTTCATCGCCGAGCCGCCACGCGCGTTCGACGACTTTGTCTCCCCACTGAACGGTATAATTCGTCAGGAATTTTCGCGCTTCCGTCGGATTTTTCTTCAACAGACTGACAGCTTCCTGCTCGATCTTTGGTTGTTCGGCCAAAAGTTGATCCTGCATCGGTTTCCAGACGGCAGTCACGTCTTTACGCATATCGCCCCAACGCTGAGCGGATAGTGTTCCCAGGTGGTTGAACGCCCACCATGCCGATTCGCGCGAAAAACCTTTCACCCTGCCATCGACTTTATACGGTTTCGCCAGATCGGTTACCGAACAATAAACCGGAATATAGATCGACGACGCAACATTATCGAGCGCCAGCCAAACAACACCGCCAACTTCATTCGGCAGCCAATCGCGGGATTGCATGATCGTTGCGTACATCGTGTACCAACGGGCGATCGGTCGTTCTCCGAGTTCGCCCCAGCCGCCATTGATCTTGAAAATCGGATTCATTTCGTATGGCATGAACGGATTGGCAAAAGGAGAAATTTCGGTCTTTCCCTCTTTATTTGTCCATGTAATATTCTTGACGAAGTTGAAATCCGTTCCTTCAAAAAAGTCTTGAAATAAAGCCACCATTTTATGTAAATCGACAAGTGTGTCCGGTTTCACCGAAAACGGATAATTCTCCGAATCGGGATGAAGTTTCAGCGAAGGAGCCACAAGGTCCAACACGCGCCACTCACGCCGGCGGGCGGCGTATGAAACACGCCCTTCGGGATCGTAAGCATAACAAAATTCGAACGGACCGTTTTCCGGATTCCACCAGCCGCTGTCTTGCGCGACTTTATAAATATTTTCGGACGCCATAAAATAATCAGGATTTTTCAGGTCGATCTGACGGATTCGACTGGCGTTCGCGTTGACCGAAACATGATCGTCCGGAACACGGCGTGCAACCCAAACCGAACCGACATTTCCTTTACCGGAGCCGACGATCTCCAGATGCCAAACCTCTTTCGTGTCGGCAATCGTCAGGCATTCACCTTCATCGTTATAACCATATTTTTTCGTTAATTCGCCGGCGAGTCGAATCGCATCCCGCGCCGTCGTACAGCGTTCGATCATCAGTCTCACCAACTGTTGGCAATCGATCATGCCTTTTTCCGATCTCAGTGATTCGCGTCCGCCGAATGTCGATTCGCCGATTGCGAGTTGGCGATCGTTCATGCACGGATAAGCCGTGTTGATGAAGCCGAAGGTCGATTCAACCTGCGGGATCTCGCCTTGCAGAATATATGAGTATGACGGCATAGCCAGGGAATCATAATCGACGCGCTTGAGCATCGTTGTTGTCGATCCTTTTTTGAATTTCTGCGGCGCGACGATATCGATTGACGAGCGCGTGCGGTGACTGTCGCAAGTATGCGATGTCATCACCGAGCCGTCGGTGGATGCTTTTTTTCCGACAGTGATCGATGTGCAACCGTCGGGACGGCCATTGACCCAATCGGAATAATTCATGCGCGTCTGCCCCAAAAGCGTACATGAAAAGTATAATACCGATACGCTGATTTTCATCCAGATAAAATTTTTCCCTGACTTCATTATTTTCTCCTAACCAACAATTTTCAATTTACCTTATCGTCTTAATCGCTTTCCTGTTCGCTTTTCGCCGAATTCGACCATGCGATCGGAAATCTCCTGCTGACGCCGGATCAATGCAGATTCGTCCAGACCGACAATCTTACCCTGATTGACGACGATCCGACCGTTGATAATAGAATAATCGACCGGCTGAAGCGGAACCGAGAAAAGAAGCGCGGCTAACGGATCGTGTTGAGCGCCGGCATATTCGATACGGTCGAGGTCGATTAAAATCAGGTCGGCGCATTTTCCAACGGCGATTTCCCCAATATCATCTCGCCCGAGCGCTTTGGCTCCGCCGCGAGTCGCCATCCAAAGAATGTCAGAAACAGTCAACCATTTTTCCTGATCCCGAAGCCGAGAAAGCAGAAGTGCGTTTCGGAGTTCCATCAGCATATTCGACGAATCGTTCGACGCCGAACCATCGACGCCAAGACTGACATTTACTCCGGAATGCAGTAATTCACTGATGCGGGCAATTCCGGAACCGAGCCGCATATTCGATGTGGGACAATGCGAAATCCCTACACCGTTTTCGCCCATTTCGAGGATCTCCGCGTCGTTCAGATGAATCGCATGTGCAAACCACGCATTTTTCCGAATCCAGCCAACTTGTTTCAAATAGGCAAATGGTCGGATACCAAATTGTCTGATGCAGAATTTTTCCTCATCGAGTGTCTCGGCTAAATGAGTATGAATCTGAAGATTGTATTCCTCAGCCAGTTCGACGGTTTTTTTCATCAATTCGGGCGTGACGGAAAACGGCGAACAAGGCGCGAGTGAAATGCGCGTCATCGCACCGAAGGACGCGTCGTGATACTTTTTCAGTAAACGCCGAATGTCGTCAACGATCGTTTGTTCATCCTGAATTACCGAATCCGGCGGGAGTCCGCCTTTGGATTTTCCCAGCGACATCGAGCCGCGCGTTGGTTGAAAACGCATTCCGAGTCCGCGAGCCGCGAGAATTTCCGATTCAATCAAGTCGGCATCTGACTCTTTTGGGAAAAGATAAAGATGATCGGAAGTTGTCGTACAGCCGGATTTAAGCAGTTCTGCAATGGCGACTTTCGCACTGATAAATGCCGCCTCGCCCGATAATTCCCGCCAAATTTCATAATTTGTGGTTAGCCAGTCGAACAGCGGCGAAGATTGCGTGGAAAAAATATTCCGTGTTAACGTCTGAAAAAAATGGTGATGTGTATTCACGAAACCTGGGAGCACGACCATTCGGTGGGCATCGATGATCCGGTCGGCAGATCCGCTAAACGGCCCATTCCCAAAAGATTTGATTTTGCCATTTTCGATAAAAATATGGCCCCCCCGAAAGCAATTCAATTCTTCAGAAGCAGGACGATTTTCTTTCATCGTCGCACAGCAAAGCGGATTTTGAATTAGAATGGAATTGGTCATAACAGTATCCTAAAGAAGATTCCTAAAATGCATCAAATACCGTAGGAATGTAAAAAATATTTTGTTGAAAGGAAATTTATAAAAAATGCTTCGCTAATCTTGTTTGATGAAAAATGTTTATTTAAATTTCGCCGCTTCTTGGAAGTGGCTGAATTATTCTGTGGTTAAGCCACGTATCTTTGAAATTGGCGGTGTAGCTCAGTGGTTAGAGCAGTGGCTTCATAAGCCATGTGTCACTAGTTCAAATCTAGTCACCGCTACAATCTTACTTCCTGGAGAGGTGGCAGAGCGGTCGAATGCGGCGGCCTCGAAAGTCGTTTACCGATTTATCGGTACGGGGGTTCGAATCCCTCCCTCTCCGCAGAAAATTTATAAAAAAACAATTCAAATCGATTTTTATCCCCATTTCGTTTCTGCGCAGCAGAGAACCGCCCTGTCGCTTTCAGGCGGAGTGTTTTATACTCATTACCGACGTACAGATTTCAGTGATAAAATGAACGATAAATTCAAAGCCGTCTATCTCATGGCAGGTGGAACCGTTCACATAAAAGACGTATCAATTGAACTCACCTTCGCCGACAGTCACTTGTTTTCCAGCGAAAATCGCAAACAGACATTAGTGAAAGCGGGAATCGGATATTCTTTTTAATACACATAAATAGAAGCGACCAATAAAATTTACTTTAGTGGAATCCTGTACAAAAATTTTATCTTTCATTTCAAAATCGCAGAAATTACATTTCATTGTGGTTGGGATTTCAAGACAAAAACTTCAAATACTGGTTCCGTTCCTGTTCGGTGTCCATTTGCTCTCTGCCCAATCGATCGGCTTCAGCGTCGGCGGCGGCTGGACGGAAATGAAATCGAAACAGACTTTCGATATCCGGTATAAGGAGTTACCTGACTTTCCGGCTCCATCATTAACGAATAACCGGTTTACAGAAAGTGGTCCTGGGTTTGATTTCGGATTGAGATACACGATAAAATCCGGACGATTCGCTTTTCTTAGCGGCTTTACTTTCAGCCGTTTGAATGGTCGCGCCGACTCTCTGCGAATTTTCCCGCCGCCCTACTCGTGAATGATGTATTCGACGTTATCCAGTTTGGATACCCGGCAAGATATATTTTCCTTCAGTGGAGGAACACGGTGGAATTTTCTGAAAAAACCGATTACGCCTTTCATCGGATTTGAACTTTTGGCAAACCATTTCGCAAAGAAAAAAATCACAGCACTCACTGATTCAACGGTAATTGTAATCGGTTCTTCCGCCAGAAACGAATTCGGCGCTCTGCTGACCGGCGGAATCAGCGTCAAACTGATAAAAACGATTGGCATGGAAATCGTGGGCGGTTACGCTGCGGACAATCTCTTCTCACGGAAAAAGAGTGAAAAAACTACCGAAAGATACGCAATTCAACTTCGTCTCATTTATTCACTTGAACTATTAAAATAAAACACGGAGGACAACATGAACAATCTGAAAAAACTTCTTTTAGCAATCATCATGCTCTCGTTCGCTTGCGGCATCGATTTCTTTTCGTGCGATGAAGTGAAAAACGACGACTACACCAAGGCGAAAATTAATACGCCAACCAACGATTATCAGGTCGCCGTCGAGATTTACTCTCTCGGCGGTATCACCGGTTGTACAACAGCAAGCATCAGTATAAACGACGAGGCAGTAACCGACGCCGAACTCATCATCAATGAAGTGACGATTGAATGTGATACCTTATCAGAATATTCTCCGATGTATTTCGACACATCCACCGCAATTTCATATCTCGAGCACACGGAATATGAGATGGAAATCCGCCATAACGGAGAGACAATCGCGACTGGCAACGCTATCGTACCGTCAACACCGGAAATCACAAATCTGACGGCGCCTTACACACATGAACTGGATAAAAGCCTGACCGTCGAGTGGACAAAAATTGAAGATGCCACGGCGATCGAATTCTACATTTACCAAGACTTTGGCGATGAAAATGAAATCGACACCATTCTGTCGCCTTTAAAGACCAGCATTACCGTACCGGCTTCATTTTTCAACGGTGTGGGTGATTATTATATCTCAATCGTGGCATATAACGGACTCAATGCCGATATGGATTTAGATGATTATGTAGATAACGATGGCAATTTCACCAAAAGTATCAATATGAGCGGCGCCGCCGGAATATTTACTGTGATGAATATGTATCCTGCCGACGAAGATTTCCTTATTCAGATTGTCGATGAAGAATCATTGAAAAAACCGATACAAAGCACGAAACCTGCTCGGGATTTCAGAGAAATTCTAAAAAGCCGCCACCAGCGCCAACAGCATCGTTTCGGATTCTGAGATTTAATTCGGATTGACTATCACCCGCGTCAAACCGGGTTTCAGGTCGATCGTTTCAGTTCCGTTTGGATGAATCACGACCAACCGGAAAGGTCGATCTGTAGTCAAAGCCAGAACTGCCGGATCGCCTGCAGTTTGACGTTTTTCACACAGAAGAGAAAGCGTCGCCTTGCCGATCACTAAATTTTCGATGCCATGCCTGTCGGTGCGATGCAAATGCCAGGTGATTTGATTATGAATCGCATCCGGTCGTAAACCGATGACATTTTCGATCAATAGCGCGACGGGTCCGCAGGCGCTCCAGCCGACGAAATCTTTACGGGAATTGTCGCCCGGTTCGGAAAAATCCGGCGCGTAGTTTTCCCAGACGGTGCCGGTTTTTAGAAAAACCTCAAACATTCCGGCAAGATATTTTTCCGACGCCAGCGCGGCAAATTCCTCGTAACCGTACTTTTCCAACCCCTTGATCGCCTGATATGTTGTCGGCGCCCATGAAGAACCGAGCCAGTAGCCGCCATGTGGATTATAATCTGGAGATGTCGCGGACAACGAAGCGAATGGAATCTGTCGGTAAAACAGATTTGAATTCATCAAATTATCCGCTAACCGTTTCGCCTGTTTAACCGATGGAATTCCGGCAATCAATGTCCATGAAAATCCAATCGTCTGGCATTTCTGAAAATTATTATCGTCATCCAAGTTCCAGTAAAAACCGGCGGTTTCGTCCCACATCAACCGATTGATCTTCTCCGAAATACTTTTCGATCGTTCCCGAAACAATTGCGCTTTTCCCGGTTGATCAATCTCTGTCGCCATGAATGCCAAATCGTTATACTGGATCACCATCTGCGCGGACATTTCTATCCACGCCGATCCCCTCTGCGGTGTGTTATCCATGCCAGAACCGAGCCCGTTCTGCCAGTAAAGACCATGTTTAGCGGATTTGGTAACGCGGTTGACTTCCAACCATTCGACATATTTTTCCAGCACCGGTAACACCATTTCAAACCGATGTTTATCGCCGGATACGCGATAATATTCGACTTCCGCCCATGAAAACAGCGGCGGATTGATGGCTTGCGGACTGGTTTTGAGATGATGATCTTCGCCGGCTTTTTTACCGGTTTCCCAGATTTCACGGCAAATAAAACCGTCGTCGTGTTGACGGCAGTAAAAATTATCGAACGACTGCACCGCCGGGAAAATATGATGAGCGTAGCGCCAGAACATCACCATGAAAATCGTGTCCCACTGGAAAATATTGTCGTTGAAGGCTTCATCCACGTAGTTCGAGACGAACGGCGAACCGGGTTGAGGCCGGCGCAAATGATCGAACGCCAGTTCCCAGCATTTCCAGTACATCTCCACCCAACCGGGATTTCCTTCGAGAATCGGTTGCGGAAGTCGCACCCGGCTTTCGTTCCAGGTTGGTAAATCTTCCAGAATATATTTCTTTTTGGAGAAATATTCTCCGCGGTTGTTTTCCGCGATTTGCGCGACAGAAAAATGAATCGGCATGCAAATCATCACAACCACCATTCCCCAAAAAGACAAATGTTTACGCATAAAATACCTACCGGATCGATTTCCCGTTGAGTTGAATTTATCATGAAAATTTTCTATCTATTAACCATTCGACTTTTTCATCATTTATTATAAAGTATTTTTCACAAGCCTGCAACAGGAAAGTCCCGGTTTCGGCTTGTTTTCTCTCTTTATCCGTTTTAAAATTGACCGTTTATTTAAAACCAATTTAAAAGGAGTTATCCATGGCAGACAAAGAGCAAGTGGTTCTCGATGCAATGAAAAAAGCGGGCAAACCGGTCAAAGCGGGCGACATTGCCGAGGTCGTCGGTATGAGCAAGGACGAAGTCGCGAAAATCATCGCCGCGCTAAAAAAACAGGGCAAGGTCGTCTCGCCCAAGGTCTGTTTTTACGCTCCGTCCAAATAAGACGATTCTCCCAATTATCCGGAGGCAAAATATGAGGCATTTCCTGTCCTTCCACACCCTTTCTGGCTTCGCTTTACTGTTCGTGTTTTTAACGTTGGCCGGTTCTTCGGCTTTTTCCGAACCGGTTTATATGCCGGAATTTTCGGCCTCGCCTTTTTATTCCGAGCAGATTAAAACCTATACGTTCGATCCGGAAATCATCATCACGATCAATGCACCGGCACCCATGTCTTTCAAATCCAATTTATCGGTCGGATTAGTGCTTTTCGCTTTACCGAACGGCAACACAACCGACCAGACGATTGGAAAAGTGTTGAAAACCGGCGACGACTGGCATTACGACATTCAGCACATCGGCGCACAGACGCGGTTTCTCCGCAATCACATCACGGAATACAACGTCGTCACCGTCTATCTTGAAACCGTTCAGAAAAGCTGGCCGACATGGCGCGGCAAATACGCGAATAACGCGGCGATCATTAAAAGTGTCGTCGATTCACTGAAAAGCATGTTCGGTGCGTATAATCCGTTCGTCGTTCTTACCGGACACAGTGGCGGCGGCAGTTTTACCTTCGGATATATGAACAGTGTGACGGCGATACCGGACGAGATTGACCGTATTTCTTTTCTCGACAGCGATTACAATTATACCAACGATTACGGTGCAAAACTGCTGGCGTGGATAAATTCCTCGCCGAATCACTATCTGAGCGTCATCGCCTACAACGACAGCATTGCACTATACAATGGACAACCGATCGTCTCGGATACCGGCGGAACATGGTACAGGACTCGGTTGATGCAGAGATTTCTGTCTAATTATTTCACTTTCACCAGAGACAGCAACGATGTTTTTATCAATTATGTCGCGCTGGACGGGCGGATTAAAATTCTGCTCAAGCAAAATCCTGAGCGCAAGATTCTCCACACCGTGCAGGTCGAACTCAACGGACATATTCAGGGAATGGTTTCCGGAACGGTTCACGAACGCGTCGATTATGTTTATTACGGCGCTCGCGCCTACACGCCGCTTGTTCAGGATGCCGCTACCGTTCTGCCGGTTTTAAACATTCCGCCACGATCGGCTGATGCTTTGACCGGTTCGGCTTTCATGCAAAAAGTCCTGAATATGACTTTTACCGATCGCGAAGTGGAAATCTTCAACGAAATTTCGGCCGGGAATATTCCGGAATTTCTGCGCTATCTCGTACCAATAACCGAAAATTTCACCGACACACAGGAAAATTCACATGCCGTGACTTATCAAACCATGCCGGATTATTTGGCGATCGGCTCCAACGACGATTTCTGCCGGATTCCGATGGGACCGATCACGGCGCAAAGACTTGCCGTCATATTCGGCGCGACGATGCCGACCCGGAAATTGGTCGATAATATTTACACACATGCCGATATAAAACTCGCGCCCGTGACTTATACGCCCGTCGGAAATGCAAACGAACTCGTACCGAAATTCGTCGAACATAACACAGCCATTGAATCCCAGCGCATCACCGCAGGCGGCCAACTCGGACAAATCGTCGGCGGAACAAAAAAAGACGTGGTCATCAGCAACAAGATCACCGATCCGACGCGTCCCGACCATGTTGTTATTTACGGCTGGCATCAATTGAACGGCTCGCCGATTCAGCCATTGTATAACGGACACATCAATTCGTACGTCGATTACAGTCACGGAATCCGGTTCCTGAACGCGAATTTGTATGTCGATTCGGTTCAAAATACTGCCGTAGATATTTTAATGGATATCAATCGCTATAAAATACTCAGCGACGAAGAAGGCGTCATGACTCAGCCGGGTTATCTCCAGGACACGCGCATTCCCGCAACACCGAAGTCGTGGGGCGTTAAAACCAACAGTGAAACTTCTCTCAGAATCGTCACCAAGCCCGACTCGATCGCCAAGGAATTCGTCGTCTTTCTCAGCGCAGACGGTTTGATTTTTAGCGATTCGGTGGTCGTCCCTTTCGATAATCCCGTCGTGAACGGTCTTCAGGCGGATTCACTTTATTTCATCCGCATGTACGCGCGAAACGTCATTGGCAAATCGGCGGCGACGGAAGTGCTGGCAGGTTATCCAACCGCCAAAAATATTCCGATGCTGATCGTCAACGGTTTCGACCGCGCTTCGACGGGAAATACCTATAATTTTATTCGACAACACGCCAAATCGGTGCGCAATGCCGGTTTTCCCCTCGCTTCAGCCACGAACGAAGCCATAACGGACAGCATATTTAGTCTCGCCGACTTTCAGGTCGTCGATTATATTCTCGGCGATGAAAGCACAGCCGATGAAACGTTTTCGAATACGGAACAGGCGAAAGTTAAAACCTTCCTGCAAAACGGCGGGCGATTGTTTACTTCGGGCGCCGAACTCGCGTGGGATGTAGATTCCAAAGGCTCGGTAACCGACAAGGATTTTTGCTGGAATTTCCTCAAAATGAAATATCTTGCCGACGCGCCAAATAGCACGTCTGCTACTTATTATCGGGCGGAGACTGTTCCCGGTTCTCCGCTCGGCGACATCTCGACTTTTTATTTCGATAACGGCACACGCGGTACGATCAACATCAAATATCCCGATGTTATCAAATACACGAACGGCAGTTCGGGTTTCCTGAAATACACCGGTTTCGATACGACCGGCGGATTCGCCGGAACCTGTTTCAGCGGTGTTTTCACCGGCGGAACTCAGGAGGGAAAAGTCATCGCTCTCGGATTTCCGTTCGAGACGATCATCTCCGAATCCGTCCGCAATAACTTCATGGAAAAAATTCTGACTTATTTCGATGTTGCTGGAGGAATTCGCAAGACGGACGACCCGGCTGTCCCCGGCGAATTTCACTTGTATCAGAATTATCCGAATCCGTTCAATTCGCAGACAACGATCCTTTTTCAAATTCCAAAGACCGAACACGTTACGCTCAAAGTGTTAAATTTGCGCGGCGAAGAGGTCGCTACACTCGCCGACCGGAAAGAAATCGCCGGAAGCCATCGGGTGAATTTCGATGCCGGACAACTCGCCAGCGGAACTTATTTCTATCAACTGCAATCCGGGAACTTTCGAGCAACCAAACAACTCACGTTGATTAAATAAATTTTTACTACAGTCACCGCCGTTGGCGGGATTCATAGAATTCAATCGGCGAATTTTCACGGATAATAGCGGTATTAATTTCCAATCTCCACCGTGGTCAAATTATTTCCTCACCATTTTACAATCCTCGCCCGTTTCCCATCCGATTCGATGACTAACGCGCGATTCAGATCCGTTCGGTGAATCTTTGTGCCGAGCGTCGAATATCGCGCAAGCGTTGAGTCGGACGGATGCTTGAATTTGTTATTTCTACCAACGGATACCAATGCGATTTGCGGGTGGATTTCTGTAATTAAATCCATCGAGGATGAAGTTCGCGATCCATGATGCGGCACTTTAACGACTTCCGATGCGAGGAAATCCTGCCAGTACCGGATTCGCCTTTCGGCGTGAACTTCGACGTCGCCGGTAAACAAAAAATCAACCGTGCCATGCGTCAGTTTCAATACACAGGAAGAATTGTTGAGCGTTGGTTCCTTTTTCAGATATGTTTTGGACGGATGAAGAACATAAATTGTCGCAAACCGGTCTATTGGGAAGCAATCTCCGGAGCGAATTTGTTTAATCGGAATGCCGAGCGAATCAGCGATGTCGCGGATTTCCTGAAAGATATATGATTTCGTGTCGAACTCTGTTTCCCAAATCTCGCCAACCGTGAAATGCTTCAGTAAATACGGCGCGCCGCCGATGTGGTCGCTGTGCGGATGACTTAGCGATAAAACGTCGATTCGCTTAATACCCTGTCGAACGAAAAACGGCGCGACGACCAACTCGCCGTAATCCCGTCGGAATGTCCGGTCGCCGGTATCGATAAGCATTCGTTTTCCACCGGGAAATTCGATAAACGCCGCATCGCCCTGTCCGACGTCTAGAAAAGTAGCTCGAAGCGTCGGCTTCGCGAGCGGTTCTTTCCAAATCCAGATATTCAACAGAATCAAAATCCCGATGATCGTCGCGGAGCCGATATGTTTTTTGTCAAAATTTAGCAGTCCGAAAATGATGAAATATGATATCGCCAATCCGGTAAGCGAAATGCTGGAAAAGATCAGCGAAGCATGCGGAATTTCCGACGTAATCATTATCGACTTTTGAAGAATCCAGATCAGAATCATCTGTACTTCACCATATGCGATATTAATCGGGCTCCAGATCGCACCGAGAATCACCTGAGCAAAACCTAATGCTCCAATAACACCAACCAGCGGAATGACGAACAGATTGGCGATCAGCGCGATCACCGGCACGCGGTTGAAGTAATAAATTGTGATCGGAACTGTCCCGACCAGCGCCGCAAACGAAACCATGAACATCTGGACGACTTTTTTAAGATTCGGATTGGAAATGGCTTTCAGTTTGAACTTTGGAGGCAGGAGCGCGTCGACTCTCCGATAAATATAAACCGTCGAGAAAACCGCGAGAAATGAGAGCTGAAAGCCCATATCAAAGAATTGAAGCGGATCGATGAGTGTCTGAACCAACACCGCCGCGCAGAGTGTGTTATAGACGTTGTGACGAAATTCCCACGCCTGACTGATCATGAACATCGACGCCATGATAACAGCACGAACAACCGGCGGACAGATATCAACTACGAAAATATAGAATACAAGTGCGAGAATCGTTAAAACTGTCTTAGCTTTTTGCGGAACACGAAGGAATCCAAACAGAACAACAAACACGAGCGTCACATAGCCGACATGCAGACCGGACACAGCAAGGACGTGAATAACTCCGGAATTGACAAACGCCTGAACCGTCTCATTACTGATTTCGCCGCGAACGCCGACAATTAGCGCTTTCAGAATTCCCGCCGGTTCGCCTGTCATGGATTGGTCGATCAGCCACTGAATCCGCAAACGAACGTCGTTTGCGAACCGCCTCAGGTGAAACCGGTGCGATTCGACAACCAACGGAACTTGGCCACGGTTGAGATAGACAGTCGCATAAATGCGATGATTGGTTAAATATCTCCGATAATTGAAGTCACCGGGATTTCGCGCTTCCGTCGGAGATGTGACATTTCCAACGAATCCAAGGACATCACCGTACTTGTAATTCGGACACGAATCGCGCACAGTCAGCAGCAGTTCACCAGAATAACGACGCCAATCTTTAGTGCGAATGTGAACGTTGAAAAGTCGGATTTTCGTCGAACCATCGGCGCGTTTATCGACGGTTTTCACTTCGCCCATTACCGGAAGCGGATCGTCAGGATGTGAAAATTGCTTCAGGTGATTTCCGCTTGTATCGACAGAAATTGAATGATTCATTCCACCGAGCAAAAACATTATCAACATAATCGACCAAGCCGATTGAAACCGCTTGGGCAAAACGACATCCAGCAGAAAAATGAATCCCAACATGCACAACCAAAAGATCGCCGGAAACAGAAGCCAGTTGTTGACGACAATTCCGATCAGATATGGAATACAGACAAACGCCAAGGGAATCTTTTGTAACCAAACTTTAACCATTTTGCCGACCGATGAGAGTCGAAAAATCTATTTCAGATAATAGAGATTTTGCCGATAATGCTCAGGTAGAGCCAATTATAAGCGGTCGTCGCCGCCATGATCCCGAGAGCAAAAGCCATAAAGTTATGCCGTTGTTCAAAATGCAGAAAGTAAAAGAACGCCGAAAATGCCGCCGTCACAATGTTCGATAGAATCAGAATTCCGAGAATCACGCCTATCAGAGGCTTTTCAGGCGACATGAACACATCATAAAATATCGTTGAAAACAACAGCGTCACCGAAAGAACCCCGGCGTACCAGATCAGATGCAGGACGCGGCTTTTCCGGCGAAACATCTGGGATGCCATACCATAGAAAAACGATAACATGCCGGTGATGACCGAAACGGCAAACCATACCAACAGATGCGCGTTGAGCGTTTGCGGGGAAATCCATAACCGATATTGTTTCAGGATTTCCGGTTCGACGGAAACTAAAAAGAGGCTGAATCCGGCGATCAATATCGTCACTACATATCCATAAAAATGCTCGGAAAACTGGAGCTCTTCATTTTCGGTGTAATCTTTCATGGATTGACCCTTTGTCGAAGTGAATTCATTTCCCTAACGCGGCGCGGCGTGCCTCTTCGAGCCAGAAATCGGCTTTTTCAATATCGCCTTTTTGCCGGGCAAGAACGATACGAACCGCTGTCTCAAATTTGATCTTCGAACTGTATTTATCGGCGTAAAAAGCATTCAGCAATTCGATGACCGTGCTGACGCTGACAGACGCATTTTCCGGATAATAAGCGCTGATTTTATCACGCATCTGGTTGACGTAAAACGGCTCGACAAAAGAAATTTCCTGCCGTTTGGCGGATTGTACGTTCAGGTCGATGATCTGCAAAGATTTCCTCAGGCCGTCGAGAAAACCGGTCAAATAATAGACTTTGTTATCCTGTTTCATTTTTCGCCAGATGTTCCCGTCCACGACATTGGCTTCCTGCGGGACAACAGTCGAAAATAGGATGATGAAAGTAAAGATGAAGCGGAAATATTTCACCAGCTTATATCTCCTCGAAATGGTTGATGATCGGATACCGCCTGCCGACACCGAATGCCTTACCGGTGATCTTGATTCCCGGCGCCGCCTGATGCCGTTTAAATTCGGCGTTCTTGATCTTCCTGAAAATATCATCCACTAAGGATTTTTCATATCCCAACTGGATCAGTTCGGTCTTGCTCAACTGGTCATTGATGATGGAATCGACAAGCGGACTGACGATTTCATAATCGAACGGATCGAATTGCCCTTCGGCGAGTTCTGCCGTCGGGATCCGGTCATAAATGCGTTTTGGGATCAGGTCGTCGCGCGTCTCGTTGACGAATCGGGCAAGAGTGTAAACGTCGGTTTTGCTCAAATCGGAAATGACCGCCAGCGCACCGCACATATCGCCGTACATCGTGCAATATCCGAGCGCCAGTTCGGTCTTGTTTCCCGTCGAAAGCAGGTAACTGTCGAATTTGTTCGCAATTGCCATCAGCAGATTGCCGCGAATGCGCGACTGGATATTTTCCTCTGCGATGTTTCGTTTCATTCCGGCAAAAATGTTCCGAAGCGATTCGTCGTAAATTTTTACAACCGGATCGATTGGGATTTCGAGATATTTCACATGAAGACGATCACAGAGCAGTCGTGCGTCGTCAATGCTCATCTGCGCCGTGAATTTCGACGGCATCGAAACGCAGGTCAGATTTTCCGCGCCCAGCGCCTCCGTCGCGATGACGGCAACCAAGGCGGAATCGATCCCGCCGCTCAAACCCAGAACGGCTTTTCGGCAGCCGGTTTTCCGAAAATAATCCTTCACGCCGAGAACCAGCGCATTAAAGATACTCTCTTCCCGGCGAACTCCCGGTAATGAAATCGGTTTCCCGACGCCTTTTTCCAGATCGAGATCGAACACGGTGAGCGATTCGGCGAACTCGCCGCCCCACGCAATCAGGTTGGAATCGGAACCAAATGCAAGCGAATTGCCGTCGAAAACCATTTCATCCTGTCCGCCGATCAGATTGACTAACATGAACGGTTTATTAAGACGACCGACTTTTTCGAGAACGAGATTTTTCCGGACATCGCGTTTATTATATTCAAATGGCGAGGCGGAAATGTTGATGATAAATTCGGCGCCTGCCGCCACCAATGTGTCGGTGACTTTGACCGGCCGATCCGTGTGCCAGAGATCTTCGCATATTTCGAGGCCGAGATTCACTTTCGTTCCGCCGATCTCCAGCCAAACGGGCAGATTTTCTTCCGCCGGGACGAAATATCGTTTCTCGTCGAAAACGTCATAATTCGGTAGGAGCGTTTTGTATCGTTTATCGAGAATTTTTCTTTTGCGCAGAATAGCAGCTCCGTTACGAAGTCCGGCCGGTGTCGGATCGGCAAATCCGACAATTGCTACAATATCGTCGGGCATCGTTTCGGCAACACGTTTCAGGTATCGCACATTTTCGGAAATAAATCCGTGATCGTAAAGCAAATCCATTGGCGAATATCCGGTAATGCTCAATTCCGGAAAAACGACCAGGTCGGCGCCTTTCTTTTTAGCGTTCCGGATGAACTCGCCGATCTTCTCGCAGTTACCCTGCAGGTCGCCGAGCGTCGGATCGATCTGTGCCATCGCGATGCGAATTATTCTGCTCAAAACCGAACCTCAAATTTGTTATATCCAACCAACTTTTCTGACCGGCTCACGAGGACATTCGTTACGGTGCCGAACATCGGACCGATCTGAATTTCCCGGACAAAATCGCTCATCAAACCTTCTTCGCCTTCCACTTCGATAAAGACATCTCCGTTATCCAAATTCTGCACAAATCCGACGACCTGACATGCCGCCGCCTTTTTCATCGCGAAGTATCGAAATCCAACTCCCTGAACAATTCCCTGAACCGTCATTTTTACGTTGATCTTCATGACTTATTCCTGATTCACGCTTAAGATACAACGATTCTTTATCCATTTTCAACTAATTATTTATCACCGGGTAATTTGGAAAGTTTGGCAATGTTCGCGAACACGAAATCCAGCGCCTCTTCCGGGGTTTTCACCTGAACGACATGGTCGATTTCCCAGGATTTCAACGAGCAGACAGGTTTCCCAAACTCCAGACAGTAGGCGATTTCCGACAGCGTTCCGTATTTTCCACCGACGGCGATCGCCGCGTCGCAGGTTCGGATGATCATTGAATTCCGGGCTACGCCGATTCCTGTCGGAATCACGATTTTCACGAACGAATTTGCTTCGGAGTCGTCATCACCGGTCAGAATTCCCATCGTGAGTCCGCCGGTGTCGTACGCGCCATGACAGGCGGCTTCCATCACACCGCTTTTACCGCCGCAGAGTAAAATAGCGCCACGCTCGGCGATTCCTTTTCCGACGAGATAAGCAAATTGACGAACTTCTTCATCACATATTCGACCGCCGATAACGGCAATGATCGGCTGGCGCGTCGTCTTTTTCATTCGATCGATAGGCGAGCAATTGTTTTTCATCGGATGTCTCGCTTCGAGAATTGTAACTGCCGGATCATGGCTGAATACGGTAAATCGTTCGCGGAAACGGAATCGTTTCGCGGATATGCTGAACGCCGGACATCCAAGTTACAAGTCGCTCAAGCCCAACGCCAAATCCGCTGTGTGGAACCGAGCCGTATTTCCGCATATCGAGAAACCACTGATAATCCTGAATCGGCATGTTTTCCACCTGCATCCGCTGAAGCAGAATGTCGTGGTCGTCTTCCCTCTGCGAACCGCCGATGATCTCACCAAAACCTTCCGGTGCGATCAGATCGTCGCCCAAAACGAGGTTAGGATTTTCGGGGTCGCGCTTCATGTAAAAAGCCTTGATCTCTTTCGGCCATTTTTCGATGAATATCGGCACATCGGAATGTTCAGTCAACAGGAATTCATCCTGCGCTCCAAGATCGTCCTGATAATTAATTTCGGAACCTTTCGACCGCAGAAAATCGACCGCATCGTAGTGAGTCATTTTCCCGAACGGCGCATCGGCTTTCCGCAGTTTCTCGACATCGCGTTCGAGTATTTCCAGTTCCAACAGGTTCTTGTCGAGCACTTTCCGGATAACAAACCGGATGAGTTCTTCCTGAATCTGTATGTTTTCCGCATGTTCGACGAAAGCGGCTTCGGCGTCCATCATCCAGAATTCCGTCAGATGTTTCCGCGTTTTGGATTTCTCGGCGCGGAAAACCGGACCGAAATCATAAACCCGCCCGAGGCTCATGATACCGGTTTCCAGATATAATTGCCCGGATTGCGATAAATAAGCATAACCGAGATCGAAATACGGAACTTGAAAAAGCGTTGTCGTACCTTCGCAGGCGTTCGGCGTTAAAATCGGTGAATCGAAGCGGAAAAAATTGTTTTCATTCAAATATTCCGTGATCGCATAATAAACGGTGTGACGAATTCTCAGCACCGCCCACTGCTTTCGCGAACGAATCCAGAGATGACGGTTTTCCATCAGAAATTCGACGCCGTGATCTTTCAGAGCGATCGGATAATCAACCGCAACCTGATGAACGATAATGTCTTTGACGATCAGTTCAAATCCGCCCGGCGAGCGTCGATCTTCGTGGATCAGTCCCGTGACTGTCACAGACGTTTCCTGCGTCAGAACGTCTTTTTTATTGAAAATTTCTTCTGTCGTATCGTTTTTTGAAACAACCCCCTGGATCAATCCCGTTCCGTCCCTTAGAAGCAGGAACCAGATTTTCCCGCTGGTTCGCAGATTGTAAATCCATCCTCTGAGCGTTACTTCCTGACCGTTGTAATTTTTTACATCTTTGACATTGACAAAATTCATCATTTCCGTTCTATTGTCCTTCCCTGATTTCCGGCTGGTTACCAGCCTGCTAAAATTTTATTGATGATGTCTTCGGTGATTTGGTTGATCGCTTCGGTAAGCGCCACTTCGCGGGTTTCCTCGGTCGCACCCGTCGGATCGTACTCGCTGAAACCTGTAAATTGTTGCTTGAACATCGACTGATTGTTGACTTTATCGAACCACTCGACTTCGATTCGCAAAGTCACCCGATATTCGCTGACGGATTCACCCTGTTCCGACTCCGAATAGACCAGCGGTTTATCCTGAATGCTGAGTATCGAACCGTACAGGACTGAATTGGCATTGTTCTCTTCAACTAATTGAAGAATATTTTCCTTGATAAATCCCAAACGAATCTTGTCGGTTACGACCGTCTGTATATTGAACTCGGCGGTTTTATCGGTGAACAGCGGGATCGCGATGCTTTGAATATGCGGCGGTAAAGTTCCTTTGAACGAATAGAACCAGCATTGAGAAAAAGCCATGGTTAAAACAACGGCGATAACCGATAGCTTCCATACATTTCGATTTTTCATCAAAGTCTGATAATCTCCATTTTTCATATCGGCGGAAAATTTACGCTTTCTGAGTCAGGAAAAAAACGGTACTTGTCAGACATTCCCGTCTTTCAGTTTGTATTCAATAATTTTCCGATAGAGCGTGCGTTCGCTGATCTTGAGCGCATTCGCTGTCTGGCGTTTCTTATAGCTGAATTTTTTCAGCGTCCGTTCGATCAAATCCCGTTCGACCTCTTCCATCGAAATATGCCCGATCTTGTCGGGATGAATGATCGTATCGTCGTCTAGAACGACCTCGCCTTCTTCGGTGACTTTCTCCTGATGTTTCATCGGCGGAAGCGTTGAAATATTTCTCGGAAGTTGAACCGCCGGCGACTGATAATTCATCGGCGGCAGATTGCCGACAGTGACATCATGGATCTCGTGGATTTCGCGACGTATCATAAAAAGTTGCTGAAGGATCAATTCACGTTCGGCCTGATCGACGCTCTTCCCGATTTTCATCGGCAGATTCGGCGTGAATGGCGCCTCGGGGCGTTCGCCAAACAACCGTTTTTCGACCATCGCGCTGGTGATGACTTCGCCTTTTTGCAGTACGATCATGCTCTCGATGAAATTTTTCAGTTCGCGCGTGTTGCCCGGCCAACTGTATTCTTTCAGCACGTTCATCGCCGTCGGTGAAAATCCCTTAAAAATGATGTTGTTGCGATTCGCGAAATCGAGTGCGAATTTATCGATCATTTTCGGAATGTCTTCCGCGCGTTTTCTCAGCGGCGGCATGACGATCGTGATCGTCTTGATCCGATAATATAAATCCTTCCGGAACTTTTCTTTGTCAACTTCGACCGTCAGATCTTTATTCGTGGCGGCAATAACCCGAACATCGACGTGCCGCGCGTCGGAACCGCCAACGGGCAGGAATTCACCAAGTTCCAGCACTCTTAAAAGCCGAACCTGCGTTTCAAGCGGCATCTCGCCAATCTCATCCAAAAAGATCGTTCCGTTGTTCGCGGCTTCGAAATAACCTTTCCGGTCTTCGATGGCGCCTGTGAACGAACCTTTGATATGCCCGAACAATTCACTTTCGAGAATTCCGGGCGGGATCGCGCCGCAATTTACCTTAATGAACGGCTGATGTTTCCGTGTGCTGTGTTTGTGGATCGCATTGGCGATGATTTCCTTGCCTGTTCCGCTCTCGCCGGAAAGCAAAACAGTGATGTTCGTTCCGGCAACCTGATCGATCGTTTCGACGATCTCACGGATTTGGTCTGACTCGCCGAGAATTCCGAAACTTTGCTGAAGTCTTGATATTCGATCTAATTCCATTATTTCACCTTTTTATTAACCACGAAACCGCGGAGCGCGCAGAGTTCGCTGAGAAAATAAAAATCTTTCAGAATTTATAATTCACTTCTCTCTTTTTCGTGGTCTTTTTTTTCAAACGCTTTTTTCCCAATGTCCTTCCGAAACTGCATTCCGTCGAAATGAATTCCAGCAACTCGCCGATAGGCTAAATCAATCGCTGATTCGAGCGAGTTCGCAATTGCCGTCGCGCCGAGAACTCTCCCGCCGGTCGTGATCCACCACGTTCCGTCGAATTTGGCGCCCGCCATAAAAAGCGGCTGATCCGCATCGTTGAAATTGTCATTGATCCCGGTGATTGGCTTTCCTTTTTCAACCGAACCGGGATAACCTTTCGACGCGAGAACGACACAGGCGGCAAAGCGGTTCGACAAAGAAAAAGCGGTCTTGTCAAGTTTTCCGGTCGCCGCACCGTAAAGCAACTCAGCGAAATCCGATTCAATAAGCGGAACGACGACCTGTGTTTCCGGATCGCCAAATCGCGCGTTGAACTCGACAACCGACGGCTCGCCGCGATCGATCATCAATCCGCAGTACAAAACGCCGGTATAAGGCATTTCTTCAGACCGCATTCCGTCCAAAACCGGCCGAATGACTTTTTCCTCAACTTTTTCAAGAACCGATTTCGAGCCGAGCGGCGCGGGTGAATAAGCGCCCATTCCGCCTGTATTCGGTCCAAAATCACCGTCGAAAATTCGCTTATGATCCTGCGCCGAATGCAAAACTACGTAACGATTTCCGTCTGTAACTGCGAAAACGGATAGTTCTTCGCCGGTTAAAAAATCCTCGATAACGATCTTCTCCGCCGCGTTACCGAATCTGTTTTCCATGTAAATCTCGGCCAGCGCCGCTTTCAAATCCGTTCCGTTTTGAATCACCAGCGCGCCTTTTCCGGCGGCAAGTCCATCGACCTTTATGACATATGGAAAAACTTTCCCGGCGACGACATTTTCCGTTTCCCGGCGGGTTTGACAAATTGTAAACGAAGCCGTTGGAATGTTGTGTCGCTTCATAAATTCTTTCGCAAATGCCTTGCTTCCTTCCAACCGAGCGGCAGCTTTCGACGGACCAAAAATCGCGAGTCCGGCATCTCGAAATGTATCGACGATTCCCGCCATCAATGGCGCTTCCGGCCCGACGACTGTCAGATCGATCCGGTTTTCACGCACAAATTGAAGAAGTCGTTCGATGTCGGTTTCGGAAATGGCGATATTTTCGGCGATTCGCGCGGTTCCGGAATTTCCCGGCGCACAATAAATTTTCTCAACGGTCGGCGATTGTGTGAGTTTCCAGACGATCGCGTGCTCCCGCCCGCCCCCGCCGATGACTAATATTTTTTTTCTCAAGTTCATAATAATTTCCTAATAAGAATTCCGCTCAAAAGCAGTTTTCTTGTTCTTGGACAAACGAAGAATCTCGTCGCGAAGTTCCGCCGCGCGCTCGAATTCGAGATTTTCCGAAGCTGCCGTCATCTCGTGTTTCAGTAACTCGATCAATTCAAGATCGTCCATTTGCGAACGATAGCGATCGTCGGACTTTTCCTTTTTCTGAAATTCTGTCGGTTTCATATCGGCAACTGCCGTCGTCATCATGACGTCCGCGACGGATTTATAAATCGTTTTGGGAATGATGCCGTGTTCTTCGTTATATTGATGTTGTACGGCTCTCCGGCGGTTGACTTCGTCGATGACTTTTCGCATCGAATCGGTGATCTCGTCGGCATAGAATATGACTTTCCCGTTGATGTTCCGCGCGGCGCGTCCGGAAACCTGCATCAGCGAGCGTGCCGACCGGAGAAATCCTTCTTTGTCGGCGTCAAGAATCGCCACTAACGAAACTTCCGGCAGATCGAGTCCTTCTCTTAAAAGGTTGATCCCGACGAGTACGTCGAATTCTCCAAGCCGCAGATCACGCAGAATAACGACCCGATCCAGCGCCTTGATCTCCGAGTGAAGATAGCGGACGCGCAAACCGGTTCCCTGCAGGTATTCGGCAAGGTCTTCCGCCATTCGCTTGGTCAGCGTCGTGACTAATACGCGCTCTTTGCGGGAAGTCGTTTTGACGATCTCCTCGATCAAATGATCGATCTGATGTTTGCTCGGTTGGATGAAGATTTCCGGATCCAATAATCCCGTCGGGCGAATGATCTGCTCGACGACAACGCCCTTGCATTTTTCCAGTTCGAAATCCGTCGGCGTGGCGGAAACGAAAATCACCTGATTCAGCATCTGCTCGAACTCAGGAAATTTCAGCGGACGATTATCCAGTGCTGACGGCAGGCGAAAACCGTATTCGACAAGGACTTCCTTGCGGCTCCGGTCGCCGTTGTACATTGCCCGAATCTGCGGCAACGTCGCGTGCGACTCGTCGATGAACAGGAGAAAATCCTTCGGGAAAAAGTCGAGAAGCGTGAATGGTTGTTGCCCCGGTTTTCTGCCGGAAAAATGCCGGGAATAATTCTCGATCCCGCTACAGTAACCGACCTCTCGGATCATTTCGACGTCAAAGCGTGTTCGCTGGTCGATTCTCTGCGCTTCGAGGAGTTTTCCAGCTTCCTTCAATTCCTGTAGCCGAATGTCTAATTCCTTTTCGATCGTATCCAGAGCGCGTTTGACAGTTTCCTCGGACGAGATGAAATGCTTTGCGGGAAAGACGACGATGTTGTCCAATTCAGAAATGATCTCTCCGGTCAGTGGCGTAAATGTGTAGAGATGCTCGATTTCGTCGCCGAAAAACTCGATCCGGTATCCGAAATCTTCGTAAGCAGGCTGAATCTCGACGACATCGCCGCGCGCCCGAAAAGTTCCGCGTTCCAGTACCAGATCGTTGCGCGAATAAAAAATATCGACCAACTGAAGGAAAATCGAGCGAATACTGATACGCTGTCCTTTTTTCAGCAGGACGATATACTTCGAGTATTCTTCCGGCGAGCCGATTCCGTAAATGCAGGAAACGCTCGCGATCACGATCACATCTTTCCGGCTGATGAGCGAACTGGTCGCCCGCAACCGGAGTTTGTCGATTTCGTCGTTGATCGACGAATCCTTTTCGATGTATGTGTCCGTTACCGGTAAATAAGCTTCCGGCTGGTAATAATCGTAAAACGAGATAAAATATTCAACGGCGTTTTCCGGGAAAAACGACTTGAATTCTCCGTACAGTTGCGCGGCGAGCGTCTTGTTATGGGAGATGATCAGCGTTGGCTTCTGGACATTTTGTATTACATGAGCCATCGTAAATGTTTTACCGGAACCGGTCACGCCGAGCAAGGTTTGAAACGGGTCTCCCCAACGGAGGCCTGTGGTTAGTTCGGCTATTGCCTGCGGCTGGTCGCCGGTCGGTTCAAAATTCGTATTCAATTTAAAGTCTGTCATACTGGCAGAAATTTAAGTCAGCAGAGTGAGAGAAACAATTGACATGCAGTAGCGCGGTTGTTGGTGATGGATTTCGGGTGCCAGGCTATCGGACTTATTCAACCGAATCTTACCTAATCAACCGATTCTATCTAATATATGTATCGGTAGGTAGAAATTTTTAATAACAACGTGCTCTCTAAAGAGACAAAGAAAGAATTTTATTATCCAAAGGTTGTTGCCTGATGCTAAAAGGAAGAATTATTTTGCTTAAAGGTAGTTGCCAAACACTATAAGGAGGAAATATTTTATCCAAAGGTTGTTGCCAAACACTAAAAGGAAGAAATATTTTACCCAAAGGTGGTAGCCGATCCGAAAAGGGAGGAAATATTTTACTCAAAGGTAGTTACAAAATACTAAAAGGAAGAAATATTTTATTCAAAGGTTGATACCTAATGCTAAAAGGAAGATTTATTTTACTTAAAGGTGGTTTCCAAGCCCTAAAAGGAAGATTTATTTAGTTCAAGGCCAGATTCTTAAATCCGATGGTTTCGTTGATAATTTTCATCGATACCTTGAAATCCCCGCGCCTTTTATCGCTCGGTGTGCGACTTCGCGATTTCGGCGCGGGGTGATGCATCCCGATTGTTTCGGGAAAACAACGTGGTTGAAATTATGTGAAAATGTGCGTAGTTTCAACTGTTAAAGAAATGACAGAAAGATGATCTATATTTGAGGAAAAGATGGCAGTAGAAAAACTAAAAATTATAAAAATCCTACCTATGCTCATTCTCGGATGGATTATCATTTGGTTTATCAGATGTCCTGAAGAGGTCGATCCAACATATTCGATCTTTCTTTCTGTTGAAGAAACTTCTTGCCAATCAATCTCGCTCCATCTTACAATTCCTAAAGTCAGCGACAGTCAACGATTCATGATTAAACGCAATGGGATGGAAATAACCCGTGGGACAATCATTGAAGAAGATACTTTGATTAGTGATGATAGTCTTTCGGTAAATACTCCATATCGTTACCGCGCATATATAATGTCCGGAAATAGCGTCAAGGATTCCAGTGAAGAGATAGCAACGATGACAATGGATACGACAAGCAGTGATTTCGTCTGGGATATCGATACTATCGGTGTAAACATCTCCGATTTTTATGATGTCTCCATCATAAACGAGAATAATATCTGGGCTGTGGGAGAAATATCAACCGGAAAATGGGATTCACTAATTATCGATGCAGATACCTTTTTGACTCCGATTAACTATAATGCCGCAAAATGGAATGGAAGCAATTGGGAAATGATAAGAATTTGCCCTCCTATGCAACCAGCTACCTATCCTCACAGAGCACTTTATATTTTCTCTCCTGAAAATATCTGGTCATGTACTAGTGCCGGTTATCATTACAATGGTTTAGAATGGACTGTATACGGATCGAGAAATAGTACATGGAATTTCAATGGATATGTCCAATCCATTTGGGGTAATTCTTCCTCGGACATTTACTTCGTTGGAGACAGTGGTTCAATAGTTTATTATGATGGAACGACATTCACAAAGATGAACAGTGGTACCGATCTTCTTCTGAGAGATATTGCCGGAAGCGGCAGGCACGTCTTCGTTATCGGCTGGAATTATTCCGGTGAGAGTGGTATCCTGTCATTAGAAAACGGTCAATGGCAGATTCTTTACGAAGAAGATAATCCTAAGCAAGGATACTATACCGCGGTAGATGTTTATGGAGATATTGCTTATTTTATTACAAATACTGGAATACTCAGGTATAATTTCCAGAAAAAAGTGTTTATCTTTGAAGAAGTGAAACCAATAAAAAACTGGACTTATAGATATATCGAGGTTCAGAATACCAACGATATTCTGTTATTGTCCGGAGACGGCCGAATCCTGCATTTCAACGGTATTCATTGGAAGGAAATTCGTGAACTGGACTATGATCATACTTCTGCACTGTTCTATCAAGGAAATCTGGCTTTCAAAAATAACCTGGCAGTCGTAGCTGGGGAGTTATATACTGATGGATGGAGAGCGAGAGCGATGGTTGCAAGAGGAACAAGATATTAAGGAATAAACCTCTTTAATAGTTTCGTCAGGTTCTCAAACCTGACGGTTTTGTGGACGCCGCATTACACATCAGATTTGAGAATCTGACGCAACGATGAATAGTTCAATACTCGCTAATCAACTTAATCTCACCTAATCTTACCCAATCAACCCATTCTACTCAACCGCAAATTTTCTTGAATTTCCCACGTTTATTTAATACACTCTGACCGACGATGGAACATTTAAATCAGATGCTAAAAGTGACGAAAAGAGAAACACAAAAACCGGTTCGGGTGATCGTCATCGGCGGCGGATCGGCCGGACTTATCGCCGCCGGCACTGCGTCGCAATTTGGCGCCCAAGTGACGATCGTCGAAAAAATGGAGCGTCCCGGAAGGAAATTGCGCATCACCGGCAAAGGCAGATGCAATCTCACCAACGATACGCCGCTCGACGAATTCCTGAATCATTTCGGCAAAAACGGCCGCTTCCTGAAACCGGCATTCTATCAGTTCTTCGTAAAGGATTTGCTAATCTTGCTTGGATTGCTGGGCATCGAAACGGTCGTCGAGCGCGGCAACCGCATTTTTCCCGCTTCCAATCAGGCGCAGGATGTCGTCGATGCGCTGACCGATTGGGTAAGGCGCAAAGGCGTAACATTGTTGCCAAAGTCCAGGGCAGACCGAATTGTTATCGAAAACGGGCAGATCGTCGGTGTTTCGGTTGTCGATTTACCCACATCGGAGAAAAAAATCATTCCGGCCGATTCGGTCATTTTATCGACCGGCGGAATGAGTTATCCGCTAACCGGCTCGACCGGCGACGGCTACAAACTTGCCTCAGCGGTCGGACATTCGATTGTTCCCATCCGCCCGGCGCTCATTCCGTTGATCACTTCCGGCGAAACGGCGCAGAATCTTCAGGGATTGAGCCTGAAAAATGTCGCCGCTAATCTTTGGATCGACGGGAAAAAACAGACGTCGGAGTTCGGCGAAATGTTATTTACACATTTCGGGCTTTCGGGTCCGATCATTCTGACATTGAGCAAACAGGCAGTGGACGCATTGAACGAGAAGAAAAAAGTCTCCGTTTCCATCGATTTGAAACCTGCGCTTGATGATGTTAAGTTGGACGCGCGTCTCCTTCGGGATTTCGGCGAACACGGGAAGATGCAATATCGGAAAATCCTGCACGAACTACTTCCGCCGAAAATGATTCCGGTTTGCATCGAATCGACCGGCATTTCTCCGGACAAGTTGTGCAGTCAAGTCACCGGCGAGGAGCGCAAGCGTCTGCGGCTCTGGCTGAAGGATTTCCGCCTGACGATCATTGGTCATCGTCCGATTTCCGAGGCGATCATCACCGCGGGCGGTGTCAACTTGAAGGAAATCGATCCGAAAACGATGGCGTCACGACTCGTGAAAGGACTCTATTTCGCCGGCGAAGTTCTCGACATCGACGCCGACACCGGCGGATACAATCTTCAGGCGGCATTCTCGACCGGCTGGTTGGCGGGAAAATCTGTCACGGGACGATAGTTTATCACCACAAAGACTCTAAGACACGAAGATTTCTTTTTTCATCCGGACGTCACATATAGTCATTCATAGTCATTAATTGATTGAGAATGAGAAATCGTACATTGTCTGAACCATGATTTGGATTTACGGATTGCCGCGATTAATGAAACAGATCCATAACTTTTCACGATCCTAATCCTTTCCATCCTGAAAACCGCTTTCCCTGCAGGAGATGACGCAATTCATGCAGCCGGTGCACCTTTCATCGACCAGCACCAGCATCCGTATATTCATCCTGTAACCAAGCAACATCACATAAGATTTTGAACTTTGTTGAACCTTCCGAATGTTATTAAACCTTCTATTCATTCAGGCCATGCTACAATAAAAAATAGGAATTTTTCACCCATAGTCGGAAATTTGTTCTGATGTTTTTACCAGCAACAAAAGACGAAATGACACGACTCGGCTGGGATGTCTGCGATGTCATTCTGGTCACCGGTGACGCTTACATCGACAGTCCGCACATCGGCATCGCCGTCATCGGCAAAGTTCTGCTGGCGGAAGGTTATCGCGTCGGCGTCATCGCGCAACCACAGATCGATACGGAAACGGATATTTCACGACTCGGCGAACCTGCATTATTCTGGGGCGTGAGCGGCGGTTCGGTCGATTCCATGATCGCCAACTACACGGCATCACTCAAAAAACGCCGGAGTGACGATTTTACACCGGGCGGCATCAACAACCGACGGCCTGACCGCGCCGCGATCGTTTACACCAACCTGATCCGACGGTATTTCAAAAACACGAAACCGATCATTCTCGGCGGGATCGAAGCCAGTCTCCGGCGCATCGCCCATTACGATTACTGGTCGGACAAAGTGCGTAAGTCGATCCTGTTTGACGCAAAAGCCGACATTCTCGTTTACGGCATGGGCGAAAAAACGATCGTCGATTTGGCTGACCGATTAAAAAACGGCAAGGATTATCGGAATGTCCGCGGAATCTGCTATATCGCTAAAGAATGCCCTGCGGACGCGCTTCCACTTCCATCTTACGAAGCAGTCACCGAAAATAAACATCAATACATCGACATGTTTCAGACATTTTACCGGAACAACGATCCGATGACGGCCAAAGTTTTATGTCAGCCGCACGGCGAACGATTCCTCATCCAGAATCCGCCGCAGATTTATGAAACTCAGGATGAATTGGATCAAATCTACAGGCTGGACTTCGAACGAGCCGTTCATCCGTTCCATGCAAAAAATGGGAAAGTCAAAGCACTCGATACGATTCGCTTTTCGATTGCCACACATCGCGGTTGTTACGGCGAATGTAACTTCTGCGCGATCGCCGTTCACGAAGGTCGAACCGTCCGTAGCCGAAGCATGAACTCCATTCTCCAGGAAGCAAAACGATTGACGGAACTGCCGGACTTCAAAGGAAACATCGTCGATGTCGGCGGACCGACGGCGAACATGTACGGTTTCGAGTGTCGGAAAAAACTCGCCAAAGGTTCTTGTCCCGATAAACGTTGTCTATATCCGGAAATTTGTCCGTCCTTGAAAATCGATCATTCACGGCAGATCGAACTGCTGAAATCGCTCCGCACTCTCCCGAAGGTCAAGAAAGTCTTCGTCGCATCCGGAATTCGCTACGACATGATGCTCGCCGATAAAAAGAACGGCGTTGCCTATTTGCGGGAATTGGTCAAACACCACGTTTCGGGACAGATGAAAATCGCGCCCGAACACACAGAAGACAACGTTCTTGCGTTGATGGGAAAACCGGGGGGCGAATCGCTGATCGAGTTTAAAAACCTGTTCGATTTGTTTTCCAAACAGGTGAAAAAGGAACAATATTTAACTTATTATTTGATCGCGGCACATCCCGGATGCACCAACGAAGACATGATAAAACTCCGGAACTTCGCGTCCAAAGAGTTGAAAATCCATCCCGAACAGGTTCAGATTTTCATCCCGGCGCCTTCGACGTGGTCGGGTGTCATGTATTATACCAGGACCGATCCGTTCACAAACCGGCAAATATTCGTTGAAAAAAGTCTGTTGGAAAAAGAACATCAGAAACGGATCGTCGTCGAGAAAACGACGTTTGTCAGAAAAAAGACGCGGAGAAGCGGATGGAAAGCCGGCATCCCCGCTCAAAAATCGAAAAAACGCTGAATCGATCATAACCGAAATTCGAGAATTTCAAGCACAACAAATAAAATTCCCGGGCGATAAAATAAGAATTACCATTTTTGCTAAATGTTGTTATATTTGTTTGGTTTAATAAAATGGAGATAGAAAATGAGAGAGATCAGATACAACCCGGGCGAAGTAATCATCAAAGAAGGTACTTTCGGCAGTTCGGCATACGTGTTAAAATCCGGTGTTGTTGAAGTTCGTCGGAAGGGCCCCAAACATGAAGTTCTTCTGGCGACACTCAAAGGCGAAGAAATTTTTGGCGAGATGGGATTAATCGATGACAAACCGCGATCTGCTTCGGTTATCGCCAAGTCGCCGGTGACCGTGGATGAGATCGTCCGCGATGATTTTTTTGCCCTGCTCGACAACAAAGTTTCTTTTATCATTCCCATTCTCAAGGCATTCTTCGAACATCTTCGGCAGACGAACGACATGGTCGTTTACCTGGAAAGCAAGATGATGGAAGGTGAATCCGAAACGGAAACCTCGACGGTTACACATCTTCCCGAATCACTCAAAATTGAAGGAATGACTACAGAAACCCGTGAAAATCTCTCGAATAAAACTCTCGTCGTTACCAAATTTCCGTATAAAATAGGCCGTCAGAGTTCCCACCGTACCGACGACATTTTCGTCGATAACGACCTCTTCTTTCAGGATGAAATTCCGTTCAACATCTCGCGGAATCATCTATCGCTGAACATTTACAAAAACACATTTTACGTACTTGATCGCGGAAGCAGTATTGGAACGATCGTCAATGGCAAACATATCGGCGCCAAACAATCGGTTTTCAAAGCCGATCTGCAAAAAGGCGAGAATATCGTCATCCTCGGAAGCGATACTTCTCCGTTCAAACTAAAAATCATCGTTTAGAGAATTCATCGGAGAAACTATTTCATGATTCCGAAAAAAAATCTTGGACGGGCATTGCGAAAAGCGGTCAAACAACCCGGTTATGCCGTTAAAAACCTGAATCATCGGCTCAAAGCCTCTCTTTCCTATCACCTGTTCCGCGGCCACAGTTTTAGCCCGGAAACGATCTCGTTGTTTCTGACATATTCCTGCAACCTCAAATGTCTGATGTGCGGACAATGGGGCGAGAAAGGCGTTTTCAAGGATTACGACCGTTCTTTACTGAGCGACCGTCTGTCACTGGAAGAGATTCAGACGCTGATCGACGACGTAAAGAAACACAAGCCGAATTTTACACTTTTCGGCGGTGAACCGATGCTGTATCCCAACTGGATCCATGTCGTAAAAATGATCAAATCCGCCGGTTTGCGTTGTAATGTTGTAACAAACGGTACATTACTTAACAAATTCGCCGAAGAGATCGTCGATTCCGGTTTGGACGAGATCATCTTTTCATTAGATGGACCGCAGGAAATCCATGATCGGATCCGCAACGTTCCCGGAACATTCGACAAAGCGATGGAAGGATTTCGCGCACTGGCGGAATCGAAACTAAAACGAAATTCCCAAACACCGCTTGTAAATATCAACTGCACGCTGACCGAATATAATTTTCAGCATATCGACGAGATTATCGCCATCGCGGAGGAGATTCAAGCATGTGGATTGACGCTTCATCACCTGCTGTTCCTCGATAAAGACACGGTCAATGGTTTCATTCCAGAATTCAAGGAGCGGTTTCATCAATCGCCGACCGATTGGATCGGATTCGTCTCCGATGAACTTCCAAAGATCGATCCGGAAACGCTGATCCAAAAAGCCAGTGAACTTCAACATAAAAAACATAAGACCGACGTCAATTTTTTCCCCAACCTGACCGCCGATGAAATTCGGACTTGGTACACTCAGTTTCCATTCGTTTCAACCTCATATAAAAATCGTTGCCTGAGTCTCTGGGCAACGGCATACGTTTTCCCTGACGGATCGGTAAGACCCTATCACACGATGAATTTCACACCGGGCAGCGTCCGCGAACACAAGTTTTCCGAAATCTGGAATAACAAAGCATACCGGGATTACCGATTTTACATCAAAAGACATAAATGCTTTTCGATATGTTCAAAAGGCTGTACGGAGTTTTTTCGGTATTAGTAACTGATTGATTTATCGTCCCTGAATATTTAAATTGCAGTGGAAAGAGAAGAAAGATGAGAAAAATACTGATCGTAGATGATGAATATGACATTGTGGAACTTCTTGAAGACCTGTTGCTTCAGAAAGGCTACGTCGTCGAAAAAGCCTATAATCGCAAACAGGCGGAAGCCGCTATCGAAACCTTTCAACCGGAACTCATGTTGCTGGATATCAAGCTGCCGGATGGCGACGGAATCGATTTTCTGAAACAGATTAAAAAGGATACGCCTAAAATCGATGTCATTATGGTAACGGGATTATCCGATAAGAATATCGCGCTCGAAGCCTTGAAAAACGGCGCCGCGGATTACATCTGCAAACCGATCGACCTCCTTTATCTGACCAATAGCGTTCTGGCGAATGTCATTTCAAATTACCGCGAAGAATGATAACCGCTTCTCTGCAATCCGAACGATGACTCGGAAAATATGGAAAAACAGGTTTAGAATTATGGACAGCGCGAATTCAGTGCATCTCCTAAAATCTCTGACGATTTTCGGAATGGTTCTATTGCTTTTAACCGGCGCGGCCAATCCGGCATTTACTCAGGTAAGAAATTCGATTGAATCGGATCCTGACACATTTAAAGATTTCACGATTCTCGGACCCGGGGACAAGATAAAAATTTCATATCTTGACATCGGTCAACAAGGCACGCCTGTCGAAAAAAGCAACCTCGTAACGATCAATCAGGACGGCACTATTTTTCATGAACTTCTCGGAAAAGTCTCGCTGGATAAATTATCCGTAGCCGAAGCCGAAGATTTATTGACGATCAAGTTCTCACAATATTTCACATCTCCGACCGTTGACATCACGGTGATGGACAAAAGGACGGAGGACGTCCTGCTCTATGGCGAAGTTCCCAGAATCGGCATCTATCCAATCCAACCGAACATTACCACCATTGCGGAATTTATCATTATGAACGGTGGAACGACTGCCGATGCGGATATTTCTAAAATTTCCATCAACCGGATCGACGGAACGACCGTGATTTTTGACATGGAACGGTATCTTTACACCAATCAACCCGTCAATAATATCGTTTTACAAGACAAGGACAAGGTGATCGTTCCCCGTGCCGCGATGGAAGACAAATTTTCGGTCCTCTCCAAGAATTACATCCTGCAATATGGCAACATCTTAGAAATCAGCATTAACGAATCATCGCTGTCCGAAACCAAACCAGCCGATACGGAATCTTATATCATTGATACCGAAGGAAATATTTACCATAAATTGTTTGGCACCGTTCATCTCGCTGGCATGACAATCGATAAGGCGCAGACAGTTATAGCCGGCGTGGCAAAGCAGTATTATCGTGAACCGGTCGTCCGGATCAGTGTCGTCGAACTTAGTGCACGGAATATTTTCGTGTTCGGGCAGGTCAACCGTCCGGGAATTTATCCAATTTCCGGAAATGTACGCTTAGCCGAATTTCTGGCAACGATCGGTGGATTGACGGCAGCGGCGGATTTGAAAGAAATCACCGTCACGCGAGAAGACGGTAGTACGATCGTTTTCAACATGAACAAGTATTTATACCATCGCGTCGATAAAAAGAACATTTTTCTCGAAGACGGTGACCGCATTATCGTTCCGAACAGACAACGCGGTATTTTTGTCACTATCGCGGAAAAAGTACAACCGATAGCAACTGTTTTAACATTAGTCACAACGATTTTTACTATATATATCGTAATCAACAATATTTAGTAGAGAATAGGTATGCCGCAATACGAGCTCAACCTTCGCGATTACTGGCGAATTATAAAGAAGAAAAAGATCATCGTGATCGCGACTGTCATCATGCTCGGTGGATTCAGCATGATCTTTGCCATCATGAACAAGCCGACGCCGCTCTATCAAGCCTCCTCGAGCCTTAAAATCGAGAGACAGACGGATTTGACCGGACTCTACCTGGCAAACATTTCATGGGGCGAAGGCGACGATCTCGCCACTCGTTCGGAAATAATTAAAAGTTACCCGATGATCGAGAAAACCGCTCAGGCGATGGGATTGATCGACTCAGCCCTTTCATCGGATGAAATCCGCAGCAATCCAAAATATTTTACGATCGTCTCCAGACTAAAAGCCCGAGTGAAAACAGAACAGGAAGGCTACACTAATATCATCAACATCACTACGACGAGTTACGATCCGCAAGAGGCTTTTGTACTCGCTAACGCACTCGCTAAAGTTTACAGCGAAGAGAGTTTCCGGGAGAAAAACGCTCAAACGACACAAGCTTTGAATGCCGTTCGATCTCAGCTCGAAAAAGCCGAAGGTTCACTCCGCGCTTCCGAACGAAACGTGCAAATTTATCGAGAGCGAAACCGGTTTATCACACTCGACGGAGCCGCCAGCCGTTTAACCGGCCAACTGGATGCCAGCGAAGCCAAACTGGAGAAAATCCGCGCCGATATCACGCAAGTCGATAACATTATTTCTGAAATCCAGCGCAATCCGGATTTTATTTACTATTCGTCGTTCAGCCTTCTCTTGAATACACCGAACCGCGCGCTTGAGACACTCCAATCTTCGCTCAACCAGCAACGCACAGCTTACAATAATTATCTTCAATATTACACGCCCCAACATCCGATCATCAAGGATATTGAACGACAGATTAAAACTTCCGAAAAGCGGTTCATGCAAGAACTCTATTCGTTTCGGCAAACGTTGATTCGGACGGAGCGCGTGACAAAGGAAAACTTCGATAAGGCCGAACTGGAATACAAGTCGCTCCCGCTTTTAGGATTAACGCTTTCGAATCTGGAACGCGAATTGGAGATCAAGACACAAATTTATCAGGAACTCGAAATCCGTTATCAGGAAGCGTTGATCAAATTGTCGGAGCAGGTTCAGGAAGTATTCATTATCCGTCCCGCATTTCTCCCGACCGAACCGATCAATCCGACAATGATCGGACCGACGACGGCAATCGGGATTATTATCGGATTGATCCTTGGAATCGTACTGGCGTTCGTGGCGGAAACGCTTGACACCACATTCAGCACGATCGACGATATTGAGAAATCGCTCGATACAACAGTTTTGGGAATTATCCCTTATGTCGATATTGAAAATATCAAATCGAAACTCCTCGAAAAAATTACAACGGAGATACCCGACGAAATCCTGCAAATGCAGGCGCGTCTCGTCGCCCACTATAATCCGAAATCGACGATGGCTGAGGCATTTCGCGGCCTTCGCACGAATGTTCATTTTGGTTTGCTCGATAAAGGTTACAAATCCGTGATGATCACTTCGTCTGTAGCCGGCGAAGGAAAGACAACCATTTCTGTCAATCTGGCCGTTTCACTTGCCCAGATCGGTCTGAACACACTATTGGTGGAAACCGATTTACGGAAGCCACGCGTTTCCAAACTGTTCGGTATCGATAAAGAGCCCGGACTGACGGACGTTATTCTTCGGAAAGAGCCGTTGGATGGCGTCATCCGGACAATGAGCGACTTAATGATGGGCACGATGGCAACCGACACATTCAGAACAGACAACATCCCCGGCATCGAATATCTGAACATTCTCACCTGCGGAAGAATCGAAAGAAATCCATCGGAGATCATCGCCTCGAAATTGATGGATACCGTCATCAGCGAATTGAAGGAACGATACGACATTATCCTATTCGATTCCGCGCCGGTCATTCAAGCAACTGATTCGACTGTGCTTGGTTCCAAAGTCGATACAGTTATACTAACTTATTATCAAGGTAAGATTTCCCGCGGTACCCTTCGCCGTTCGAAGAACCAGCTTGAGATGTTAAAATCCGACATCCTTGGAGTCGTGATCAACGGAATGAAGGCCGATGTCAGCGCAGACTATGCCGATTACAAGTATAGCTACGATTATCACTACTCGTATGGTGAATCCGGAGAAAAAGAAAAGAAAAACCGTTACTTGACATTTTTAGAGACCTTTTTCCTCAATGAGCAAGAAGGACTCATGCTTGGAATATTCCATCGACTTAACAAAGTACGCGCGGCGGCGGCAATTTTAGCTTTATCTGGTATTATCTTCCTCGGATATTTAGGAATTCATGCGATTAAATCACATCGTAAAGCCGCATTAAAAATATCTACCGTTGAAGTCACAACTCCTCAATCTGTTGCGATTGCGCCGGATTCAATTTTAACCGATACGACATTTGTCGAAGAGACGGACACGCTCGAAGCCAGAACAGTCCCGGCTGAATTGAAAGCACTTCAGGAAAGATACGGCATCGAGCCATTACCTGACGTTCCGGAAAAGACGACAAAGACGAAACCGGTCAAACAAATTCCTGCAAAACAGGAGACAAGTCAACCGGTCGAATCGCCTGCATCAATTCCACCTGCTGCTCCTCCAGTTTCGATCAAATCCAAACCGATGGCTATTCCGCAAACTGAAAGAACAGCAGAAATCATCAAAATATCCAAACCTTACACGGTTTTACTTAAAACAGAGACAAATTTCAGCGAAGCCCAGGCGGTTTCAAACAAATACAATAGGCAAGGCCTTCGTACTTTTCTTTCGTTCAGTTACCCGAATCCTGAGACGGAGATGTTCCTGATCTGTACAGGCAGATACGCAACCGAAGAACCTGCGAAAAGACAAATAGACAGGCTGATTCGCACCGGCCAAAATACAAAAGCGGAAGTCATTCGTATGGATTATTCCATTGCATTAGGAAGATATACGACCGAAGAAAATGCCGATCAGGCCAGAGTGAAGTATCCAAAATTACGTAATTTCTCGTTAGTGATTCGGATGAACGATGAACAATCCGGCACTGAAAAGTACTTCCTGATGATCGGTGGCTTCCGATCCGAAGCGGTCGCTAATTTGTTTTATATTACGCGACAGGAATTGTTCACGCCTTAATAAAAAAATATCGGGAAATGAAACACGAGACACATCACCATAGAAGACGCAAATGGGTGAGTTATGCCGAACGCAAGATCCTGATCTTTGTCATTCCCGGAACCTTAGTCGCTGCAATTTTGGTTAGTTTGCTGGTGACCGGTTTACCAAAATTGGTTCGAACTATGATGAGAAACGCGAAAAGGGAAACCGACCTTTCCATTGAATATATCCGTGGTTCAGCTGTACGACGCGAGACCAATAACCGTGTTACTTACGAAGAGCAGTTTAGAAAGCAACATGAAGGAGAATGGGAAGAAGGCTATCAGGAAATTATGCAAAACACGCGCGATAAAGAAATCGAGAATTTAGAAAAACAGTTCGACAAAGAACTTAAAAAATAACTCTAAGCCCATGTCCATTGATCAGATTCTCGATACAAAAATTACAAAATTAACGCTTTTTCTGTCTATCCCATTTACGATTATCGTCGCATTTGTTTTAGTAAAAGTTGCACCGATTTATGCACTGGTTGCCGCATTGGGACTCGGTGTTCTGATTGTGACTTTCACCAACACGGATTTCGCTCTGTATATTCTGATCTTTTCGATGTTACTCTCGCCAGAATTTGGAAGCCGGACGACGATGGGCGGCGGTATCACTATTCGTATTGACGACATCATTTTAGCTATAATATGCTTTACATGGCTGGCAAAAACGGCACTGAACAAACAACTCACCTTATTTAAAGAGACACCGCTGAATAAACCGATCAAACTATATCTTTTCGTATGCATTATTTCGACCGCTTTCGGTATGATGATGAGAAGAGTTCAAGTCCTGAACGGAGCGTTTTTCATCATTAAATACGTCGAATATTTCATGATCTATTTCATGGTTGTGAACCAGATTCAATCGAAGAAACAGATGGATAATTACGTCATCTCACTTTTAATCACATTTGTTATCGTTTCGATAGTGGCAATTGCTCAGATACCAACAGGAAAACGCGTAACGGCCCCATTTGAAGGCGATGCAGGCGAACCGAATACATTGGGCGGATATCTCATTTTGATCATTGCTATCAATTTAAACCTAATTCTGACTCCGGGTATTTTATCAAAACCTAAATACCGTCGGTGGTTGTTAATCATCACCGGTTTCGCTGTGTTTCCTTATTTACTTACAAATTCGCGAGGTTCATGGGCGGCGGGAATTCCGGTCGTCATCGGATATGTACTTTGGAGCAAAAGACGATGGGTGATCATCGGCTATGCCGCGGCTTTGATTAGTATTGCGCCATTTATCCTACCCGATGTGGTCATCGATCGGGTAAAATATACATTTACACCGCAAAAAGGCTATGCGCGAAGTCTGCAGGAAGAAGTCGGAGGCATTACCTTGGACACCTCAGCTTCAGAGCGCGTTCGGAGTTGGCGCTCTGCATTCAAAGATATTAAAAAGCATCCGTTACTCGGATTCGGCATTACAGGCTGGCGCTTCTTAGACGCTCAATATATGCGTGTTCTGATCGAGACCGGAGTTGTCGGTTTGTTCTTTTTTGTCTATATGCTCGTACAGATTTTAAAAAATACACAGAAGATTTATATGAACTCCCAAATTCCGTTTCTCAAAACATTTGCACAGGGATTTTATATTGCAACTATCTCCATGATGACCCACTCATTAGGTGCCAACACTTTCATCATCATTCGAATTATGGAGCCGTTCTGGTTTATCTGCGGGCTTGTCATTTCGATTCCAAATATCGAAAAGATCGAACTCGAGAAACTACGTTTAATGGAAGAAAAATTCACCAGCGTCAAGATAGGAACTTAAAATGCCGGATTTCAACCCAACAGATCGACCCTGTTCCAGAAACCACCTGTTATTCAAAGAACTCGACGATGGCGGCGTCGTTTACGATCCAACGACGGAAACGATCCACTCGCTCAATCCATCGGCCGCTTTCATCTGGATACTTTGCGACGGTAATCATTCAATCTTGGAAATCATCGATTCTGTAAAAAAACACTTCCATGAATTCCCGGCAAATCCTGAAACGGAAATTAATCAAACACTTAATCAGTTTTTAGCACTCGATTTAATTACGATCTCTTGATGAAACATCTGAGCCTTCGGATCAACCAAGCCACTCTTTCCATCGAAATTCCTAAAGAAATCGAAAATTTGGTCAGGGATACGGTTTTTTCCGCGATTATTAGACCCGACAAAAGCAAATCAAAATCCGATTATCTAATTCATATCCGGGATGATCGGTGGGAATTGTTCCGGCATCGAACCAGAACGCACAGAAACCGCAGAACGGAAAAGATACTTTACGCTTTAGAATGGCAAGTTGTTAATGATCTTATCAGGATGAGTCCGAACACATTGAAATTTCATGCCGCCGCATTGAGCAAAAACGGGGAAGGACGGTTATTTATCGGTGGCTCCGGTTCCGGAAAAACCAGTTTAAGTATCTTTCTGATGAAATACGGATGGAATTTCCTGTCCGACGAATTCGGATGGATAGCGACGGATTCGCTGGAAATGATCCCTTTTCCCCGCAATCTCATCATCAAACCTCATCTTAAGCCTTATGTGAATATTCCGGCTGAATTACCGTCCATTCCGCTTTATCGTGAAGACTATTCGAAATATTCCGCAAACTTTTTATCACCAACACTGTTGGGAAATATTGAAACGGAAAAATGCGTCCCACTGAAGCAAATCTTTTTTCTTAGTTCATACCGGACAAATACCATTAAAATAGAGCGGATTGCGCAGAATCGGGCTTTTATTGAACTGTGTAATTCACTATTCAATTTACGAGGTTCGACACGTTTCCTGACAGATATCGTTGCGATGATTCTAAAACAGGCACCGGTATTTCAAATGTCTCTTCCAAATCCACTCACCTTCTCTATGTCAGAAAGCGAAAATTTATTAAAACTTCTTGAGAGAGATGGATTGTCATGATAAAAGAATATAGAGAATTATTGAACGATCGAAGACGAATCGAAGCTTTCAAATCCGCAATCGATGAGTTGGTACATCCAGACTCGGTTGTGGCGGAGATAGGAACGGCTCTTGGCACATATTCCTTCTTTTCTGCCAAAGCGGGTGCAAAAACCGTTTATGCCATTGAAATGGCTCCAGTAATCAAAATTGCCAAAGAAATCGCCAAACGAAATAATCTCAGCGAGAGAATTACATTCATCCATAAAAAATCGACCGACGTGCAATTGCCCGATCATGTGGACTTTATCATCATGGAAGATTACACGCCATTCTTTCTCAATAACGAACTACCGCAGATACTTCGGGACGCGCGAAAACGTTTTCTCAAACCGGGAGGAAAATTCATCCCCAATACAATCCTTTTAAAAATTGCCACAATTGAGTCAAACGGATTGCACAACTTGCTGAACATATGGAATGAGGAAAACGATCGACTTTACCGGATTGACTGGTCGGATACGACGCGGATACTGTTCAATCAGCCACACTATGCCGAACGTTATCCAACACGTCTGTTAACAGACGAATCTCTGATCCGGACAATTGATTTATCGATGGATGACAATTTCACATTCGACTTTTCCACGATTCAGACTGCAAATGACTCGGGAATAATTCATGGACTCATCGGTTGGTGGGACTGCTGGTTTACGCCTACACAATTCTTTTCCAATGCTCCAAGCGCACCTTCAAATACATGGGGACAATGGTTTTTTCCATTTCGGCAACCAATTCAGGTAGCAAAAGGAGAAAAAGTGAAAATCAACATTGCCGCGATCGAATCACGGAAATCCTATCAATTGAATTTTAAATGGAGCATGGAAACTGGATCGGTCAGAGTGGAACAAAACACATTTGACGGAAGTTTGTTCGATCAGAAAAATCTTCCACACCTCGTTTCTCTCGCGGCCCCTGTTCTGAATGAAGAAGGTGAAGTGGTACAATTTATTTTAGAAAATATCGACGGAAAATCATCATTTGAAGAGGTCGCCGAACAAGTGATGAAACGTTTTCCCGAACGTTTCGTTACGAAGGAAAATGTGATGATAAAACTTATGGAGATTTCCAGACACTATGTTATCTAAAAAAACGACGGTAAAATGGATGATTTACTTGTGGGTTTTTCCCAAAAAGTTATCGATATTTGACACGTATGTACTTGTTATTAACGGTAATTTCTCTTCGTGAGCTGTGACTGACGGCGGCGAAGCATTAGTTAGCAATCACTTTGACAAAGGGCGTGATTTATGAAACTCATTATCCAGATTCCCTGTTATAACGAAGAAGCGACCATCGAGAAAACACTGAACGATCTACCGAAATCTATCACCGGAGTCGATGAGATCGATATTCTAATCATCGACGACGGCAGTGAGGATCGCACCATCGAGGTTGCCCGAGAATGGGGTGTTCGGAATTTTGTGCACTTTAACCAGAATAAAGGCCTCGCTCGCGCTTTCGAAGCTGGGCTTGAAAAAAGCCTGAGTCTCAGCGCCGATATCATCGTCAATACCGACGCCGACAATCAATACAAAGGCAGTGACATTGCCCGGCTCGTCCAGCCAATCCTCGATAAAAAAGCCGAAATCGTGATCGGCGACCGCCAAATCGACAAGATTCATGAATTTTCCTGGTTGAAAAAGCGCCTCCAGAAACTTGGCAGTTATGTTGTCCGCAAAGTCTCACAGACCAAAATCCCGGACACAACCAGTGGTTTCCGGGCCTACAGCCGCGAAGCCGCCCTGCATATGAACATCATTTCGACCTTTTCATATACGCTCGAAACGATCATCGAAGCTGGGCAGAAAGACATACCGATCATCAGTGTCCCCATCGAAACAAATAAAACCGAACGTCCGTCGCGCCTGTTCAGAAGTAACGGCTATTACATCAAGCGCTCGTTTGCCACGATCATCCGGATTTATACGATGTACCAGCCACTCCGGGTATTCTTCTATACCGGCATTACTACGCTTGGTATCGGCTTTTTCTTCTCGGTACGCTACATAGTCTTCATGCTCATCGGTCAGGGCAAAGGACACGTTCAATCGGTTATCATTGCCGCTGTTTTCCTTATGATCGGCTTTTTCCTGTTGATGATCGGTTTGCTGGCCGACGTCATCGCCGCCAACCGTAAAATTCTTGAAAACGTGCAGTATCAGATTAAAAAAAACCAACTGGATAAAGACAATTAAATCGATTTATTTTAGTTATGCCGACATTTTACAAAATGAAAAGGTTTGTTAATTATGCATAACAAAACTGATCGGAAAAGAGTCAAAAATCCCAGGTATCAATTAAGTGATTTTGTCGAATTAGTCGTGACTGGCAATCTTGCAAATTCCACTTTTCTGACCTCCTTTCTGGAAGACAATGGCTTTGAGTTTTATGTTGAAAACAGAAACTGCGGCCTGATTCGAAAAGGTTTTAATGTACCATACAAAATTTTAATCGCCCGGAACAAGAAAAAAGAAATCCGGGAATTATTGAAAGACGACCCGACTCTGAATTCCTGAAATCCACCGAAGGCCAACCGCTCAGATTTATGTAATGAAATCCGTTTTAATTCTTAATTTCCCCGAAAATCCAGATAAGCATCGCCTATTCCTTGTTCGGCATTTTCTTCGGCAAAATGGATATGAAGTCGGCGTTTTAGGATGCGATGTCTGGAAAGACGAAAAATATCGTTTCCGGCTGGCAGAAAAACCCTGGATTTTACTCGGAATAAATTTGGAATATGCGAAATATCTGCGCCGGATAATCTCAACTTTTCACCGGGAAAAATTCGATTTCATACTGATAGGGTACCCGGCAATTATTGACCTGCTGTTCATCCGGCTTTTCTTTCCGGGACTGAAAGAACGTGTTTACGTCGATTATTTTCTCTCTTTTTACGACACGATCGTTTCCGACCGCCATATATACAGTCCGACGGGATTCATTGCAAAGACGATTTATGTTATTGATAAAATCTTCCTGCGCCTGTCTCTGCATATTATTACCGATACATGGGTGAACGCCCGTCGTTATCAGCGGATGTTCCGGCTAAAAGTGCCGGAGTGGCACCGGATTCTAGTAGGTTCGCGATTACTGACCGAACCGGTTGAATGGAGCCAGGTTCAGATCACACCGGCACGTCGGCTAAAAATCGGTTGGGTCGGAGCATTTATTCCGCTCCACGGCATTGAAATTATTTTGCAATCCGCCGAAAAATTAAAGGAAGAGGCTGTCGATTTTCTTTTGATCGGTGACGGGCAGGAATTTCTCGACTCCACCAAATTCATTGCTCAAAACAAACTTGAGCATGTTTCTCTGGCCGGGCGCCTTCCTTACGAAACCGCAATGCAATTGCTGCAATCCTGTGATATCTGTCTGGGTATTTTTGGTAAAAGCGCCAAGGCCGGATCTGTGATCCCAATTAAAATTTTTGATTATCTTTGCCTCGGCAAATGGATCATTACGCAAAATTCCGGGGCTTTCGATGAACTCCCGCCTCTTGTGCACATAATCAGAATCGAAAATAATCCCGAGGAATTGTGTCAGGCCATTCGTCACCTGGCAACGAATCCGCAACTCAGCACACCGTTATCCGTACGTGAAATGATCAACGAAATGGTACAGAGAGATGTTCGGTCAACATTCCAGTAGAATTTCCGAAAAACCGCTCGGCTGGAAGCAGCGCTTTCTGATCCCGGGGCTAAAACTCGTCGGCTTCACGATTGTGGCGTTGCTTATTATCAAATATTTCCGCACCAATGTTTCCCGGATGTATTCACTCCCGGAGATACAACTAGTTAGGGTTACCTGTTTCATGGCGGGATTGCTCGTCGTCCAGATATTATATGCCTTACTGTGGATGCTTTTTATTCGCGGTTTCGGATATCTGGTAACGTTTAAAAACGCATTCATCTCAACCTATTATCCGGTATTGACGAAATACCTGCCGGGCAAAGGCTGGTTCCAGGTAGGACGCATTTACCTGATGAAAAAAGCCAATATCAAGGCCGAGACCGGGGTGACAATCAATATTCTAGAACAGTTGGTCGTGATTTATACCGGATTGCTGGTTTCCTCACCATTGCTGGTTAGATTCATTGCTCCGGTTTGGTTGACAGTAATTCTAATCATCGCAACGATTTTAATGTTAGTGTTATTGTTTTACCAGGACTTTTTCACGAAAATGTTCATGCGTTTCGGCCGCTTTTTTAAAATCAGTCAAAGCGTCTCGTTGAGTGGAAAAATCCGACCTGGCGCTATGTTTTATTACATTTGTATTTATACTATTAACTGGATGCTTTGGGGATTTTTGTTTTGGTTAGAAGTAAATCTGCTCGATCCGGGAAACTTGATGAGTTTACCATTGGCTGTCGGCTCATTTACGTTTAGTTCGATAGTTGGTTTCATCATTCCGATTACCCCCGCCGGACTTGGCATTCGCGAAGGTGCTTTACTGGTATTTCTTGAAAAACTGGTCAATCCGGCCGTACTTTTCAATGCCACGATCGGTATCCGGCTTTGTACGATTATCGGCGAAATAATCATGTTCCTGATAGCGTTGATTTTAAAAGCGAAAACCCAAAATGCCTGAGAAACCTGAAAACCGGTTGATTAATCACGAGCAATTGATTTTAATAATACTTCTGCTTTTTGCGCTGGTACTCCGCCTCGGACTGATTTTCACTGTTACCGAACCAATCGACCGCGACGCTAAGGAATATTTCGACATAGCGCAAAATCTTATTGCCGGAAACGGCTTTTCAATAAACGACACTGAACCGACGACACGGCGTTCACCAGGTTATCCGATGTTCCTGGCCGGCCTGATAGCAGTTTTCGGTCCTGCGCCGCGGATGCTCTACATTTTTCAGGCCTTGATTAATGTCCTGACCATATTTCTGGTTTTTCTCGCTCTGAAATATAACAATGTCAAAAGCCCTCTGCGACTGTTTATCATTCTGCTTTTCAGCCTCAGCACTTCATTCATCTACATCAACGTACTCTATGCCGAAATCCTGACGATGTTCTTTGTTGCATTGATTCTTTTTTTATCGGTTTATCCGGCTTTATGCTCCCGACGATGGCTTCAGTCGCCTCTGCTTGGAATCGCTGTTGGTGTATTGATTTTTCTACGCCCGACGTTTCTGTATTTGCCGATTTTCATATTGATCTGTGTTGTCATTTTAAAAATATTCAAGCCACGGTTTCCGATTCGAAATTACCTAGTAATCACTGGAATCGCACTATTAACACTCGCACCATGGACAATCAGAAATTATGTTGTTTTCCGGCAATTCATACCGCTGGTCTCAGCAGGTGGCGGCGAACTGTGGGGTGCGAATTTCGAGATCGCCAACCGGGTTGTCTGGAACTCCGTTTCCGACATTCAGAAATATGAAAACCAGCGTACTGCCAATCACGCACTTCAAAATAAGAGGATTAGCGAATATCGGCTGAAGTATAATCTCGATAATCCTGAAAAACTAAACCGATTTCTTTCACAGCAAGGTAAGGCAATCATTCTCGCCCACCCGTTTCGCTATACTCTACTTTCAATCAATAGACTAATGATTTTCTGGTTTTCGCCGCCGATGGGTTCAACGACGCTGAAGTCCATTTCTTCGGTTATTTTTGTTGTTACTTTATTGCTCAAATATTCAGTAACCATTCTGGCAATTTTCGGACTGTGGAAATTCGCCCGGCAGGATTTTCACGGAGCCTTCGTCTGGCTGACGATTCTGCTTTATCTGACGTTATTACATGCAGCGACTCATTCAATTCAGCGCTACTTTCTGCCGGTCATTCCGTTGGCGTATTTTGGGCTGGGATATTTTTTAAATACACAAATCTTTAATAAACCGCAAAGGACGCCAAGGATCAATAATTGACATGCGCTATCATATAAATAAAAATTCATTACTAACACTTTGCGCTCTTTGCGTACTTGGCGGTGAATTGAATCTTTCCGGAGGAAAGCGTGGCTGATTCGGTCGTCGAACAGGCCAAATCCGGCGTGCGCTGGGTCGGCCTCGGGCAGGTCGGAAATCGTTTGCTCTCGATGGCTTCGACGATTGTCCTGGCGCGTCTGCTATTACCGGATGATTTCGGTACGATTGCGCTGGCGCGGTTGGTTCTGGGCTTCATTATGCTGTTAAGCGCCTGGGGCATCGACGCCGCTATTATCGTCGAGGAAAAACGACCGAAGCAGATCGCCAATGTCGCCTTCTGGATCAATTTCGGCATTATGTTGATACTCGGTATAATCGTCATGGGCATTTCACCATGGGTAAAGAAATTCTATGACACGCCGGTTTTACAACCGATCCTGATCTGGATGGGACTTGGCCTCATTTTTCAGTCGTTCGAACTCGTCCCGCGCACGCTCCTGAACCGCGAACTCAATTATAAATACCTGACGATCATCAACCTGAGCGTCGAGATTTTCACCAACGTTTTGGTAATTCTGCTGGCAATTCTCGGTTGCGGCGTCTGGAGTCTGGTCATTCCGCAAATCATCGCGAGCCCGCTGCGGGCTGTACCTTACTGGCTGAAAACGAAATGGTCGCCGTCGCTTTATATCGAACGCGCCGATTTCAAACGGGTGTTATCTTTCGGGAAAAGCATTCTAGGCTCGGAACTCGTCCGCTATTTAAATAACAACACCGACTATTTCCTGATCGGTAAACTCCTTTCGAAGGCCAAACTCGGTTATTATTCGTTCGCCTTCAACCTCGCCAACTGGCCTGTCGAAAATATCGTTAAAGTCATCAATACGGTTTCGCTCCCGGCACTAGCCAAAGTTCAATCCGACCTGGCTGAGATGAAGCGCCTGTTCCTGCGCATGACGGAGATGATTTCATTAGTCACATTCCCAATTTTCGGGATTCTCGTCGGAATAACGTATGAAATCGTCGTCGTTATTTATGGTGTAAAATGGATTCCGGCAGTGCGGCCGCTTCAGATCATCGTCATTTACGGGATCATGCGTTCACTCTTTGCACCGGCCGGACGGATTTTCCTGATTCAAAAAAAACCGCATTATTTATTCTATATAAACCTTGTGCAATTACCGCTATTAGTCGCAGGCGTCTGGCTCGGCGTCCGACAAGCGGAAATCCTTGGCGCGGCGACAGGCGTTGCAGCAATACTTTCAATCGGTGGAATGCTGACATTGATCGTCGTTTCAAAAATGCTGAAAATGAAAATCACGGAATTCATCACAACAATCCTGCCAGGATTCATTTGTTCGGCGATTTTCCTGGTTTGTGGCTGGTTGTTCAAGCGCCTGTTCTTCGGAATGGGCTGGCCTGCTGTTGTCATTCTGGCGGTTTACATTCTGTTCGCCGGCGGTGTTTACATTCTGAGCCTGCGGTTGCTATATCCACAGCTTTTTAACAACTTTCTACACACTATCATCAGCATCATCGGAGTCGGCCCGCGCAGGATATTCGAGAAAATGAAAGGTAACTGGAAATAATGTCGTCACCGATGAATATCGTCTACCTATGTGCCAATCCCGGACTCGATCTCGAAAAAATGCTCGGTCCGAAAATCCACATCCAGGCTATTCTGCGCGGTTTGAAAATCCAAAATGTTAACGCCACTTTAGTTGCAGTCCAGAAATCTGATTCGGTACGGAACTATGACGAATTCGAAACCGTCATTCTGCCGCACCGTTATCTGCGCGGCTTCGTACATCGTATCGTTCCATATACCGGCATCGTCGACAGCCTGCGGATTTTTTTTAAAATTATCGATCTGAACCGCACCAAACATTTTGCACTGATCCACGAACGTTATACCGGACTGTCTTGGGGCAGCGTTCTCACGGCTAAATTTTTGAAAATTCCGTTCATTCTGGAAATGAATGGACCCGGCATTGAGGAAAAAACCATTCAGGGTAATCCGATCAAGCAGTCAAAAAAATGGCTTCTTCTGCTTAATCAAAAATGGTTTTTATCCAATTCTAATCGTTTGATTTTAGCCTCTAAACTAATTGCCAGTTTTATTCACACAAAACGCGGCTGGAAATTACCAAAATATCACGTTCTATTAAACGGTGCCGATCTGCCTGAACTCATTACACCAGATGAGAAAGCCAAAATTCGGAGTCAATATTACGCTGAAGACCGCCCGCTTTTTCTTTACTCAGGAAGCCTTTACAGCTGGTATGGTTCGCTCAATATCGTAAAATCTTTTCAAATTGTACTGCAGAGTTACCCGAACCTGAAGTTGGTCGTTATCGGTTCCGGCGATGCTGAGAGTGAAATGCGAAATTATATCCAAACCAATCGTCTCGGCGATTCAATCTTCATGGCCGGCGCGATGGCGCATAGCGCATTGCAAAAAGTCATTCATGCGGTGGATTTCTGTCTCGTTTATTATCCGGGCGAACCGACTTACTTCGGCACTTCAACAAAAATCACGGAATACATGTCAGCGGGCAAATCGGTTATTTCTACGCCGCACATGCTTGAAATTATTGACGACGGAATCACCGGTTTTCTGTCAAAATCGCCCGCGCCGGAAGAGTTCGCTGATAAACTGATCGAAGTGGTTCAAAATCTCGAATTGGCACGAACTGTCGGTGAAAACGCCCGAGCCAAGATCGAAAGCCAGTTTTTGTGGAAACATTATACACTACAATTAACGGATATTTATCAATCATTGGTCGAAAGATAGTAATCATGTGCGGTATCTGCGGAATATATCATCACGGTAAAATCGACATCAGCCCGGCTCAAATCTGCCACATGCGTGACTATATGATCGAACGCGGTCCCGACTCGGCAGGATATCAAATACTGCCCAAAATCGCACTCGGTCACCGGCGGCTGAAAATCATCGACCTTTCCGACGCAGCCAATCAACCGATGGCCAATGAAGATAACACCGTCTGGACGGTTTTCAACGGCGAGATTTACAATTACCGCGAACTCCGCCAGGAATTACTTGGCGCCGGTCACCAATTCAAATCCGATTCCGATACGGAAGTGCTGGTGCACGGTTATGAAGAATGGAGCACCGAACTATTCTGTAAAATCTCTGGCATGTTCGCCATCGCGATTTACGATTCGCGGAAAAATCAATTAATTCTCGGTCGTGATCGCGTCGGTAAAAAACCGCTCTACTTTGCCGAAACCGACAGAACGATATATTTCGCCTCTGACATTAAGGCCGTTTACTTCAGCCTGCCGCGTTCGCCGGAAGTCGATCCGGCGGCCGTGGATTGTTATTTTCACCACATTTCGGTTCCCGACCAGCACACCATTTTTCGTGGCATTCACAAAGTCAAACCCGGGTCATTTATGTGCTTTGACCAAAGTAGCCAGCGAAGTGAAACCTACTGGGACATTACCGATTTTACGAAATCGTCGGATGATGAAGCGACCATCCTGAATAACGCCGAACAAATCCTGACCGCATCCGCTCTGCGCCGGACGATCAGCGACGTGCCGCTGGGTTTGATGCTTTCCGGTGGTGTCGATTCCGGCGTGCTCGCGGCACTATTAGCCCGGAATATGAGTCAGCGATTAAAAACTTTCACCGTGGCTTTTAAAGGCCAGGAAAATCTCGATGCCCGCTTCGCACGCGAAGTCGCCAACTTTTATCAAACCGAACACACCGAACTGACTCTCGACACCGACGCCACAGAAATTCTGCCCGAGCTCGTTTGGCAATACGGTGAACCCTTCGCCGATTCGTCCGCCATCCCGACCTACTTGATTTGCCAGGCTGCCAAACCGTATATTACCGTCCTGCTGACAGGTGATGGCGGCGATGAATCTTTCGGCGGATATGCTTCCTCGATTGCACCGCTCAATGCCGGTATTTTTAAAAGACGGGTTCCGGCATTCCTGCACCCGGCACTAACTGCGCTTTTCAAAGCGTGCGGTGTCAATCCCGAATCCAATTCGTTGCCCGGCCGCATGCTTTATTACATGAATTACATCAGCGGTTTTCCTTATCGCAGTTTTTATAACAAAATGGGGTTCCACCATTATCGTAATGAACTGTGGAATCCAGACTTTTTAACGAACCTGGGTAAACATGTTCCGATGCACGCTTTTCATGAATTCTTCGATCGTGTTAAAGATCAAACTGATCTCGACCAGGTATTTTATGCCGATTTGAAGACACGCCTGCCGTTCGATTATCTGGTTAAAGTCGATCGGGCTTCTGCGGCCAACTCCGTCGAAGTTCGTTCACCATTTCTCGATCATGATCTAATCGAATATTTGGCTCGCGTACCGTCAGAGATTAAATTTCGTAATCGCCAAACCAAATACCTGCTGAAAAAGATAGGTGAAAAATATTTGCCGAAAAACCTGCTTTACGCCGAAAAGCGCGGCTTCGATGCGCCCACACGGCGCTGGCTGAGCGGAGATGCGGCTTCGACAATAGAATCAATTATATTCAGTCGAAGTGCCCAGAACCGTGGTTATTTCAACTTCGAATTTATCCGACAAATCTGGAACGAACATCAACGGGGAATTTATGACCACCGGCACCGCCTGTGGGCTTTGCTCTGGTTCGAACTCTGGAACCGGATGTTCATCGATAAAACCCTGACACGTGATATGCCGTTGAGTGAGTCCGCTAAACTGGTATGAATAAGATCAACGTCCTGCATATAATCGGAAATTTGAATGTCGGCGGTGCCGAAAAATCGCTTCTGCTTCTGCTGAAAAATATCGACCGGACACGCTTCGCGCCGGTCGTCGTAACCATGTATTCGGACGGCGTGAATGACTTTTTCTATCGTGATTTTCAGCAACTGGACATCCCGCTCTATCACCTGCATCTGAAATCATGGCGGGATGTGAAAACATTTCTGGCTCTGCGGAAAATCATCCGCCAGCATCGCATCGATATTGTCCATTCGCATTATGGCTCGCTGGAATTTTTCGGGACACTATACGCCCGATTAGCCGGCGTCCGGCACTGCGTTTACACCAAACATAATCTGCGGATTAAGTCTGGTCTTTGGTTTCATCTCGAACGTATTCTGCTCAACCTGTTTTTATCTGAGCGGATTTTTTCCATTTCACAGACTGTCACCGAACATTTGGTAAAATCCGAGCACGCCCTGCGAAACCGGACCAGACTGATTTATAATCCGGTCGAAGAGCCGGTCATGCTCAGTACCAGACAAATCGCCGCGTTAAAACACGAATGGAAAATTCCGGCCGAACGATTTGTCATCGGCAACACCAGCCGCTTCGATCCGGTCAAGGGTTTCGATATTTTCTACCTGACGCTGAAAAACCTGCGGGAAATGGGCATTACGGCGCACGCCGTCGTCATGGGTAACGAGGCCAGCCGAACAGAACATCAGCGATTCATCGAGGCTAACAATCTTCGCGATTTCGTCACGATCCTGCCGTTTCAAAAAGACCTCAGCCCGGTGTATGCAATCCTGAACTGTTACCTGTTTCCATCCGTTCACACCGAAGGTTTCGGGATCGCCTTACTGGAAGCGATGAGTTACGGACTGCCGGTCGTGGGGCTGAATGTCGGCGTAATTTCCGAGATCATCCGCAACCGGCACGATGGGCTGTTGCCTTTCCCGGAAAAATGGAAAAAGACGTTCCGCGGTGACCGGACAGCCGCCGCCGTAGCACTGGCGCAGGCCGTCGCAGAATTGTATCACAAACCGGACTTATATCGGAAAATCTCAGCCGGAGCAAAAATAACAGCCGAAAAATATTCCGTTACGAATTTTGTTAATAAATTGGAAGCGATATATTTGGAATTAGTAAAATGAAAATCCTTGTGCTGACCGATCTCTTTCCGACACCGCAGAATCCCAATCACGGGATTTTCATCTATCAATGGGCGTTTCATCTGGCCAAGATGTGCGACATGACGGTTTACCACATCGTTTTTCAGGAAAGAAACAAGCCGGTCGATAGCAATGAAACCGCGCGCTTTCACGAAATATATCCACAGAACCAGCCATTTGTCTGGATTCAACGGATAAAAACTATCGGTCGGTTTGACCGCATCTGGCGCCGTTCGATGCAATTTTACCGACAGGCTGAAACTGATTTAGCACAAACGGCTGGTGATTTTGACATCATCATCGGCCAAATGGGTTGTCCTGGCGGTTATGCGGCCGTTCGGCTGGCCAGAAAATTCGGCAAGAAATCCGTGGTCGGCCTGCGTGGTTCCGACGTCAACACCTATTTATCACGACCGGTGCTTAAGCGTTTCATGCGCCGAACATTAAATCAGGCCGACCGGCTCGTGACGGTTTCAACGGCGATGAAAGCGGAACTGATCAAGCGTGGTTATCCCAAATCAAAGATCAGCGTCGTATATAATGGCGTTGATGAAGCGCTTTTTCACCCATTAAATCAGGCCGAATCTCGCAGACAACTAAACTTACCATCCGACCGTAAAATCCTTTTATTCGTCGGAACCCTAAGTCGCTACAAGGGAATCGATCTTTTGCTATCGGCATTTCAAGCTTTAGACAATCCGGAAATCCGGCTGATCTTCATCGGACAGGGCAGCGAACGACAATTGATCGAAGATTTTATTACCGAACATTCGCTTCAGGATCGTGTTCTTCTGACGGGTGCCGTTCCGCATTCGCAATTGCCGTTCTATTACGCGGCATCTGATGTGGTTGTGCTGCCAAGCCTGGCGGAAGGTGTCCCGAATGTAATTCTGGAAGCCCTGGCAATGGGAAAACCGGTTGTGGCTACTAAAGTTGGCGGTATCCCGGAAATTTTCACCGGTGAAAAAGCCGGCTTTCTGTGCCAACCCGACAACCCCGGGTCATTAATTCAGGCCATTGAAAATGCGCTCGATTATTCGGGAAAGATCGAACCAGGCCGTAGGTTAACCTGGAAAACTAACACCGAACGCTACATGCAGATTCTTAAGGAAATCAGCGTAAAATGAACCGCAAACCGCCACTTATCATTTTCTATTTTTGCTTCGAAGGCTTCAACCGCTTGGGCAACATCAATAATCACATTCGTGAAACCGTCGGTTTGCTGGCGAAATTCGGTCATGATTATGGTGATAGTATCTGATATTATAAAAATACATTATCATGAAATTTCAAATTATAACTTTGATATTTCATGGTAAAACTTTACATTAAAACGTGCAAATGATCAACCGAAATACCGACTTGGCTCATATAAACGAACTGATCGATCTATTTCCGGTCACCGCCATTCTGGGACCGCGCCAATCAGGCAAGACCACTATCTCCAAAGAGACCAGATTCGAACATTACTTCGATCTGGAAAATCCACCGGATATAGAAGCTCTGGGTAATCCGCATTTAGCCTTGAGCAATCTGCAGGGTCTGATCGTAATCGATGAAATCCAAAGGAAACCGGAACTGTTTCCGGTAATCCGTTACCTGGTTGACAATAATCCTGCTCAAAAATACCTCATTCTCGGAAGCGCCTCACAAAATCTGATCAAACAGAGTTCGGAATCATTGGCAGGACGCATTGCCTATTATCACCTTGGCGGCTTCCGTATTTCAGATGTCGGTGAAAATAACATAGATCAGCTGTGGTTAAGAGGAGGATTTCCAAGATCATTCCTGGCAAATTCGAACCCGGCCAGTAAAACCTGGCGGGAACAGTTCATCACCACTTTTTTAGAGAGAGACATTCCGCAACTTGGAATCAATATACCGGCTTATACACTGCGCCGATTCTGGATTATGTTAAGCCATTATCACGGACAGGTAATCAATTACTCCGAACTCGGCCGGTCGTTTGGCATTTCCGATATTACGATTAGAAAATATACCGAAATTCTCGAAAGCACTTTCATGGTGCGGATTCTGATGCCATGGCACGCCAATATCGGTAAAAGATTAGTCAAGCGACCCAAGATCTATATCCGTGATTCCGGGATTTTTCATGCTTTGCAAACCATTGAAAATTTCCAGCAGCTGAAAAACAATCCCAAACTGGGAGCCTCCTGGGAAGGTTTTGCGCTTGAAATGGTCTGCACCCATTTGAGTAAGACTGCCAGCGAGTATTTTTTCTGGCAAACTCATAACGGGGCTGAATTGGATCTGCTCTGGCATTCAAAAGGTCAGCTGCATGGGGCTGAATTTAAATTTTGCGATGCGCCCAAATTGACCAAATCGATGCAAACAGCCATTGACGATCTGAATCTTGGAAAGTTATATGTCATTTATCCCGGAGCAAAACCATATCCGCTTTCCAGTCAAACTGAAGTCATGAATCTTGCTGCTTTCATCAATAATAATCAGGATGGATAAACATTAAGAGTCAACCTTTCAGAATATTCTATTTTTGCTTCGAGGGCTTCAGCCGCCTGGGAAATATCAATAATCACATTCGCGAAACCGTCGGGTGGCTGGCGAAATTCGGTCATGATGTGCACTTCTTCAACCCGGACATCGTCAAACCAACTTTCGACGCGAAAGTGACCCTTCACCCGATTCCGGTGATCAATATCCCACTCTTGCGCTGGGTCATTTTCGAGATGTTATCTTTTTTCATCCTAATTCGGAATGTGTTCAAATGGCGGCCGGATCATTTGTATTTCCGGGAAACATCGTCATTCATTCCGCTGCTCGTCTCGAAACTCTGCCGCATCCCGCTAACCATCGAGGTCAACGGCTGGGTGCTGGAAGAGTTACGCCAGACCGGTTATTCGCCTTGGAAAATCGCCTATATGCGCCTGAATCAGCGTCTCAATTTCAGCTATTGCGAACGCATTATTCCGGTCAGCGAAGGCTTGAAAAACCTGATTTGTGCAAACTATCCTGTCAAAGCCGCCAAAGTGATTCCCGTCGCGAACGGTACCAATCCGCAAGTTTTCCGGCCGATGCCGAAGTCGGAAGCGCTCGCTCAAACCCGATTGCCGGATGCGCCGACGGTCGGTTTCATCGGAAGTTGCTACCATTATCACGGAGTGCAGTATCTGATCCAAGCCGCGCCTTTGATTCTTGAGAAAATGCCGGAAGTCCGCTTCGTGATCGCCGGCGACGGCGCCCAATTAGAAGAATGGAAAGCGCTTTGTCGTGAAGTAAAAGTAGCCAAGGCTTTCCATTTCACTGGTAAGGTTCCTTTCAATCTTGCCCCGTACTATATTAATTCGTTCGACATCTGTGTCTCGCCCTGGGATATCGAATTTTTCGGAAAAATCAGCGGTTCACCGATGAAATTATTCGATTACTTCGCCTGCGGCAAAGCTGTCATTTCCAGTGCAATCGAAGCGGTCAGGGTAGTCATTGCGACATATGAATGTGCCAAGATTATCGATGTACACGATCCACAGAAGTTCACGGAAGCGTTAATCACATTACTACAAAATGATAAGCGACGCACCGAATTAGGACAAAGAGCGAGGACGGTGGTACTAGAAAATTTCACATGGGAAATCACCAGCCGTAAAATCGAGAAAGTATTAGGCGGAATAACCTGATGTATAGCAAGTTTGTCCGGCATTTTTATTTTCCGTTGACCCAGCGTTTTAAAGGCGAATCAATTACTCATTATCTGAAAATGTTGAAAAGCAACGAACCTCTGCCTCTGGAAGAACTGCAGAAAATCCAGATGACCAAACTTTGGCATATTCTCAAGGTCGCCTACCGCAACGTTCCCTATTATCGCGCCATGTTCGATGGACTCGGCATTCATCCGGAAGAGATCCGCTCGTTACAGGATTTTACACACCTGCCATTACTGACAAAAAAGGCCATTGCCGAAAATGCCGAGCAGCTTCTCGATCCGCATTATTCCGGGAAAATATATCCCGGAAAGACCAGCGGCTCGACCGGAATTCCGTTAAAATTTTATGTCACCGGCGAATATAACAGCTGGGATTGGGCCAGTCGCTGGCGGGCACGGAACTGGTTCGGAGTCCAAATCGGCGATCCGGAAGTGGCGATCTGGGGTCGGCCGCTCTATTCGACCGTACGCAAATTCACCGATCCGTTGAAAGGACGTATTCGAAATACGATCCTCATTTCAGGATTTGAATATTCCGAGGAAATGCTGAACAAATTCAGCCGGCGGATATGGCGATTCAATCCCAAATATTTCTATGGTTACTCCAATAGCATTTACCGCCTCGCACTCTACTTCAGAGAGAATAATCGGCCGATTCCTGAGCGCCTGAAAGCGATTTTTGTTACAGCGGAAACACTTTTTCCGCAGGAGCGCACCGTCGTGGAATCGATCTTTCATGCCCCTGTTTCCAATGAATACGGCTGTTCAGAAATCGGCGGCTTTGCTTATGAATGTCCGGCCGACAGCTGGCATGTTTCACTGGAAAATGTCTACGTGGAATTCGTCGAAAATGAAAACGGCGTGAGAGAAGTCGTCGGCACATCCCTAACGAACGAATATATGCCGTTCATCCGTTATCGCATCGGCGACGTCGGCGAATGGGTCGCTGAAAAATGCCCGTGCGGTTGCAATCTGCCGATCATGAAACTGCACACCGGCAAGGTTACGGATGTCGTGATAATGAACAACGGCAGAACATATTCGAGCGAAATTTTCGACTACCTGAACCTGGCTCTGCTCGACCTCAAACGGCATCCGTTCGACCAATATCAGATCGTCCAAACCAAACCCGCCGCCTTTACGATCCGCTATGTAAAAAGCCGCGATTTCGCCGAATCCGATTTGGGACTTTTCCGGCAAATATTCGAAAAAACCGTGCAGGATAATAATCTTGAAATCGAATTTCAATCGGTAGCCGAAATCAAACCAGACATAACCGGTAAGATGCGCTATTTTATATCGGAAATCAAACTATAATTAACCTGTTAAAAGGAGAACATAATAATGCCCAAACAAACCGTCTTGAAGTATCTCAATGCTTTATTGGCAATCGCTTTTATTGGTGCCGTCGCTGCGTTGTTCCTGTTAAAGACCGGAATAGTGAAAAACCCCGAGGTCGCCGAAGTTCACGAGATTTGCGGCATTCTGCTGATTATTGGGGTTAGCGGACATTTAATCCTTAACTGGAAATGGATTAAACAAGTTTATTTCAGCCGAAAAAAACAAGGTTAATTCGTAAGGAATTTCATTTGAAAACTATTGCCACCATCGTCGGCGCGCGCCCACAATTCATTAAGTGTGCACCCGTTTCCAGAGAACTCCGGAAAACTTTCGATGAAATCCTAATCCACACAGGTCAGCATTACGACCATAACATGTCGCAGGCCTTTTTCGATGAACTGAACATTCCCGAACCCGACTTCAATCTCGAAATCGGCAGCGGCAATCACGGCGAACAGACCGGCCGGATGCTGATCGAACTCGAAAAGGTTCTGTTGCAGATCAAACCCAATCTTGTTCTGATCTACGGCGATACCAATTCCACGATGGCTGGTGCGCTCGTCGCCGCCAAACTGCAAATCCCCATCGCACATGTCGAAGCTGGACTGCGCAGTTTCAACCGCCAGATGCCGGAAGAGATTAATCGCATCGTCGCCGATTCGCTGTCGAATTATCTTTTTGCGCCGACACAAACCGCCGTCAATCACTTACTAAACGAGGGCTATCGCGATCAAATTCATCTCGTCGGCGATGTCATGTACGATGCTTTCCTGTACAATTGTCAGATCGCCGAAAAGTCCGAGAAATTGGAACAACTGGCTGTTCGATCAAAACAATATTATCTCGCCACGGTCCATCGTCCGCAAAATACCGACGATCCGAAAATCCTGTTCGCTTTACTCCATTCATTGGAAGAACTTAATCTCCCGACACTCTTCCCCATTCATCCGCGGACGCGAAATCTGATGAAACAATTTGACATCATGGTTAACAATCCGCAACTTCGCCTCATCGAACCGGTCGGTTATCTCGATATGCTGAAACTCGAGAAACACGCCAAACTGATCCTGACTGATTCCGGCGGCGTTCAGAAAGAAGCCTACTTCGCCGGAGTGCCGTGCCTCGTCCTGCGTCCTGAGACGGAATGGGTCGAACTCGTCGAGCATGGCTGGGCAAAACTCATCGGCAATGATTTCCAGCGTATTCCCACCGAGATTGCCAACTTCGCAGACTTCCACAGCAAAAATACCGGCATCTTCGGTGACGGCAATGCCAGCCGGGAAATTGCGGAGATTCTCGGTTTTTAATAACATCTTGATTGATCCATTTAAAAACAATCATATTCTGTGCACCCAACTAATTTGATAGGAGATCGATGGAAAACATTATCGAAACCAATCATCTGACAAAGAAGTTCAGGAAGTTTACGGCCGTAGACGACATCAACCTGTGCGTCCGCAAAGGTGAGATTTACGGTTTTCTGGGACTGAACGGCGCCGGTAAAACGACTACAATCCGAATGCTGACGGGTATGATCCGTCCGACTTCCGGTACCGCATTTCTTTTCGGGAAAAAGGTGACTTCAGCCGATTCCAACCTCTGGGAAAAGGTCGGCTATTTAGTGGAAGTTCCTTACGCTTATCCCGATCTGACAGTCCGTGAGAACTTAGAAATATTTCGCCGACTCCATTTCATTGCAGATACTCAGATAGTGGATTCCATCATCGAGAAATTACAACTCGGGCAGTATCGGGACAGATTAGCAAAGAATCTTTCACTCGGCAATTCCCAGCGCTTAGGATTGGCTAAGGCGCTTATGCACAATCCGGAAATTCTGATACTCGACGAACCTGCTAACGGGCTCGATCCGGCCGGCATCGTTGAAATTCGTGAATTGTTACACGATCTGGCCTTGAACAAAGGCGTAACGGTTTTTATTTCCAGTCACATTCTGGGTGAAATTTCCCGATTCGCCACACGCATCGGGATTATCCACGAAGGCAAATTATTGCGGGAATCGAATCTCGAAGAACTGGAGCAATTACGACGACGGAGTCTTCATCTCAACATGACCGACAAAGACGGCGCCAGGTCATTTCTTGAGGAAAAAGGCTTTTCGGTCTCAGGTGTAAAAGAGAAATTTCTGGAAATTACCGACCAGAATGCCATAGATGATCCCGGTATAGTGAATACAATGCTCGTACAGGCCGGTTTTCCGCCGACAATGCTGAAAATCGACGAGGAAGACCTTGAATCCTATTTCTTCCGGGTCATCGGCCGAAATGGAGGTGTACAATGAAAGGTTTATCCGTTGCATTTTGGGCTGAAAGTCTGAAAACCAGGCGTTCTATCATTCTCCGGATTACACTGGCGATCTTTACATTTATGGCTGGCATGTTGGGACTATTCGTATATCTCGCCCGACATCCGGAATTACTCAGTAATTCGGCGATATTGAACGCCAAGGCATCGATGCTGGGAAAGACCGATTGGCCGACATACTTCCTGTTACTGTATCAGACCGTTGCCGCCGTAGGATTGATCGGATTCGGTTTTGTCTTCAGCTGGATTTACGGCCGGGAATATTCCGACCGCACGATCAAAGACCTGCTGGCTTTGCCGGTAACACGTTCGGCCATCGTTGTTGCGAAATTGCTTATCGCCATAATCTGGTGCATTCTTTTGGCAGTCATTCTGTTTATTGTCGGAACAATCTCCGGAAAATTGGTCGGCATGGATGGCTGGTCTATCGCTTTATTCCGACAAGCCTCCGAAATATTCAGTTTAACGACCCTGATGACGATCGTGTTATGTACACCCGTCGCTTTCTTTGCCAGCTACGGCCGCGGATTTTTAGTTCCAATTGGCTACCTGATCGGAATCATGATGATAACTCAATTTGCCGTGTCCGCGATCCCGGTCGTAGCGCCATATTTTCCATGGGCGATTCCGGCGCTCTACAGTGGATCAGCCGGCCCGGAAGCCGCGCAGTTAGGAGCGACCAGTTATATCATTTTGATCTCCACCGGTATTATCGGATTGGCGGGAACACTACTCTGGTGGCGGCACGCGGATCAGATGTAAAAAAACGGAAGAATCAAGGCATTAGAATGGGATTCGCACCGTGCCAATACAGAACGTTGACACGAGATAAAATCTACTCAACGGAAGTGATGTACCAAAAAACCATCTACATTCATCAAAATCTGGTTCGTAAAAACCTCGTTGAAAATCCTGAGGATTGGAAATATTCGAGCATATTTAACTACCTTACCAGATAAGGACGGGTCAATGTTGCTACCGACCGGTGGTGGTAATCTCAAAATTAGAGAATATGAAACGTGAAATTATTACCCTGGCCGAAACTTGTTCGCTTTATACGAATATATGGAGATAAAAATGAGTGAAAGTAAATGCGAAATATGTGGAAAAATATTTCCGGAAGATCAATTGATAACCGGTCATGGAATACGCCATGAAATTGAAGACATCATTAAGAACGATCATCCGTATTGGAACGATAACAGTCGAATTTGCAAAGATGATTTTAATACGTTTCGAATAAAATATATTTCCAAAATCGTTGAAGAAGAAAAAGGAAGCATTGAAGTTCTCGAAGACGAAGTCATTAACAGTATCAAAGAAAATGACATCATCACATTCAATACGAATATTAAAAACGAATCACTTAAAGCGGGAGATAGAATTTCGGATAAAGTCGCATCCTTTGGCGGCAGCTGGAAATTTATCATCTTGTTTTTCAGCATCCTGTCTGTGTGGATAATAACGAATAGTTTACTTTTTCTTCTAAAACCATTCGATCCATTTCCATTCATTTTAATGAATTTGATCTTATCCTGTCTCGCCACCGTACAAGCGCCCATCATAATGATGAGCCAAAATCGGCAGGAAATAAAAGACCGTATCCGGGCAGAGAATGATTATAAAATCAATTTGAAATCGGAAATTGAAATAAGGACATTACACGAAAAAGTCGATCATTTATTGCTCGATCAATGGTCGAAAATGATGAAGATTCAGGAAATTCAAATCGAGATATTGGAAGAAATACGAAATAAGATTAAAAAATAACAAAGTCTTCGGCGGATTCTCTTCCGCCATTTACGCACCGTGTCATTACCGGGCATTGGCACAGGACTAAAAATACTCGAACAGGCATATCAAACACTCTCGCGGTCATATCGTTTGCCAACTCGCGAGTCTTTTTTACTCGAACGGTCATATCATTTGCCAACTCGCGAGTCTTTTTTACTCGAACGGTCATATCATTTGCCAACTCACGAGTCTTTTTTACTCGAACGGTCATATCATTTGCCAACTAACGAGTCTTTTTTACTCGAACGGTCATATCATTTGCCAACTCACGAGTCTTTTTTACTCGAACGGTCATATCGTTTGCCAACTCACGAGTCTTTTTTACTCGAATGGTCATATCAAACACTCGTGAGTTCATAAAATTCGCTCGCGAGTTAGTATCAGAGGCTCGAAAGGTCATATCCGGAACCCCCGAGGCTATATCGGTAACCCCCAGGGGCATATCGGGAGTACCCAAGCGGGTCTGTACAATAAACTGTGTCAAAGTTAACCCGCTCGCAGACGAATTACTCGAACGATCGCCGATATATCTCCATCAATAAAAAAGATACTACGCCTCCTCAAGATCAGGCACACCGTATCGGCTGAAACACTGCACTGGCGGCGGTAAGAGCAGATCAGGAATTAAAAACTGAAATACGACGCAGGAGAAAACTAATCGTTGACATTCATAGTTGCACATCGTAAAATGGCAATAGATACGAGAGAAAAATGTGAGAAAATGACTATTGTAAAAAACTTTTTGATAACAATTAAAAATTGGGGGAATTAAGATATGTTCGACTTGGTTGTTGAAATACGTGGAGGTGTATTAGTCGGAATTTATAGGAAAGGAAATAATAATCCTGTCGTGGTTGTTGATTGGGATGAAGAACCAGATGGTACTCCTGCATGGTTTCAAAAACCTAATCCGATGTCCGAAATTCCAATATCAACAAAACAATATTTAAAAGTAGCAGACATGAATATTACTGATGACGTTTTTACAATATGAATATTCAAATGAACATAACAGCTGGTGACGGATATATCAGTCAATCACAGAAAGTTCGGCGGATAACAGAAGAATGGGCTGGACAAAATCTCTTCTGTGCAGCCTGCGAAAGCAACCGTGTGATTACATCTGCAAACAACACGCAAGCAATTGATTTCGTCTGTCCAGAATGTGGTGCATCATATCAATTAAAGGCTGGCCAACGATGGAATGAAAGGCGTATTCCCGATGCTGGATATAATGCAATGATCGCAGCTCTACAAAGCGATCAAGTACCTAACCTTCTTGTTATGCAATATTCACAAAAATGGTTCGTAGAAAACCTGATGCTTATACCGTCTTTCTTCTTTTCACAATCAGCTGTGGAAAAACGTCAACCACTTGGGGCAAATGCGCGTCGAGCTGGGTGGGTAGGTTGTAACATCCTACTATATGCAATCTCTGAGCAAGGAAAAATCAGATTGATAACAGATGGTAACATCCATCAACCACAGATGATTCGAAACCAATACAAGTTACTTTACCCTCTTTCTAATATTAACACCGGTATTCGAGGCTGGACTCTGGATGTTTTGCGCATTCTACAAGATTTACAATCACCTTCATTTACTCTTGATACCGTATATAGATTCGAGCATAAACTTGCTAAAATCTATCCAAACAATCACCATATCCGCGAAAAGATACGACAACAACTTCAAGTTCTCCGTGACCTACAATTCATAGATTTTTTAGGATCAGGACGCTACCAGATTCGAAAAGTACAATAACAGAGGGACTTTTCTTCTCTATCTAAAAATAAACAATAAATATGACCAAGACGCTGATTGTGAAAAATCGCGACGAGTGGCGCGTGTGGTTGGAGAAGAGCCACGATTCGGAAAAGGAAGTATGGCTTGTCTGCTACAAGAAAAAAACCAGTCAGATCTCCATTCCTTACGAAGAGGCATTATGCTGGGGTTGGATAGACAGCATCATCCAGAAGATCGACGATGAAAAATACGGCCGGAAGTTCACGCCGCGCAAAAGTAACAGTCAGTGGTCGGCGCTCAAAAAAAGACGGACAGCAGAAATGATTCGGAAGGGCAGAATGACCGCGAAAGGATTCGCAAAGAGAGACTTTAATGGGGTCGAAGACGACTATGGTAGAATGCCCGAACGAAAAGCCGAAGAAACAATACTTCCCGAATTTCTCCGACAGGCATTATCGAACAATCCGCCCACACTGGAGAATTTCAATCGTCTCGCGCCCTCTTATCGAAGAAATTACATTCAGTGGATAAGCGCCGCCAAAACGGAAGAAACCCACACCAAACGATTGGCCGAAGCAGTCCGTCTTTTGAAAAAGAATAAGAAACTCGATCTGATGTAAAAAATAAATTGACTACAACGCCTCCAAGAACTCAAAGAAATCCTACTTTTTATTTCTTAGTAGCAAATGAACGCTATGATTATTAAACTCTGCCCGAAGATCATTCTCGAAGGAACGCGCCTGACGCACAAGACGGAAATCGCGTTCGCGCTCAACGAACATCCGCGCATCGTCGGTCCGCGAAAATACCGTTATCATTCGCCGATTGTCTCGGCCGAGTGGTGCGCTTTTACCAATTATCCATGGGGACGCGGGTTGATCAATTTCGAGCCGCAGGAAGAGGCGATGGCGATGGAAACTTACCATGTCTGGATGCGCCTGTTCGAACTTCAGCGCTATTATTCATGGATTGTTGACCGCTTTCATATTTCAACTCAGGTTTATCAGCGGGCGGCTTACGGCAAACGATATGACTTTCAATGGCTCGAAGATCGCCTCGCGGCGCTGAACTTCCGGCTGATCTTCTGCACGCGCCGGCCCGAGACTTTCGCCGACGCCCGCAGTGAACGGATTAAAGTATCCGGTAAACCGTCGCAGTACGACGACCTGAATATCTTCATCCGGGAACAGGAAATGCTGAGAGAGTTTGTCGGATTATCGAAACTCGCGTCAATGGAGATAGATGTCTCGGACGATAACGTTGCACACGCTACGGATAAGATCGCTGATTGGTTGGAAGAGACCGGCGGATTGGTTGCAACATGAGAAGAGAGATTAAGACTTTAACCGCAGAGATCGCGGAGGACACAGAGAAATACCAATTAGATAGCGTGTCAACGTGGAACATTGACACAAGGGAAAATAAAATATGTACCGAATATTTATTTCATTAGCGATTTTGTTGACAACCGCATTTGCAGGAGGAAAAAATTCAACCATGAAATCAATTCTGATCGTCTATGGCTCATATTCGGGTTCGACCGCCGAAATCGCCACTAAAATGAAAACCACTCTCGACAACCTGAACTGCAAAACGGTTTTAATGCCGGCGTCTGCGGTTCAAACCGACCTAACTCCGTACAACCTCATCGTCATCGGCTCGGCCATTCATGGTGACAAACCGCACGAAAACGTGATCGATTTCATCGATGTCAACCGTTCCGCACTGAACAAAAAAAAGGTTGCCGTTTTCGCCGTCTGCTCCACGATCACTTCAGTGAAAGAAAAACGAAAAGCGAACGCTTTAACCTATCCCGATAAAATCGCCAACGGATTGAAACCGGTCGATAAAGCCGTCTTCGGAGGAAAATTCCCATCCAGCGGTTGGTTCGCAAATTTCATGGGCAAAATGATACTCGGCATCACGCCGGGCGATTACCGGGATTGGAATAAGATCGCCGCATGGGCGACTTCACTTGCAAGGATTGAGAAATGATGACCAAAAGATTTTCAGAGATGCACACTTCTTTCACCATTGTCATGTCCATCCTTTGTTTTTTACCTCAGTGTTCAAATTCCGGTACGCCGGAAGAACTGTCATCCACATCGGAGGTTGTCCGGCAATGCTGACGCCAATCAGCCAATATTTTCGGCAAGACTAATTTTCCGCTTCGTGATACTCGAATAAAATCTTCTAAATTTCCGTAGGCTATTGACAAAACTCAAATCTGATAGTAATATATCAAATAGAAAATATCGGAGAGTTCTTTAAAAATCAGAAAATCAGGAGGAGGCGATCATGTGGAAATTCATTTTTGTGGCGGTGATCTGTGTATCGAGCGCTTTTGGCCAGGAGGGAGAAAAACAGAACAGAAAAGATTTTTTTGGCATCAGCATTCATTCGGGTCATGGGAAGAATTATGTCAGCGGAGACAGTTATCCTGTGGATTACTGGTATGCTTTTAATGATGGACCCGACAATGCCGACGATTCCAAACCATTTTTAACGAAGGCCGGCAGTCAGTACTTCGCAATTTATTTTGACTTTAATTTCGGGAAGATTTATTCATTTGGGATTGAAACCCGCAAACGTAACGATATTCATTATAAAACCGACATTTGGGAAGGATCAAACGGATTTTGGTGGCGCGGGCATGCCGGAGTAGAAGATCCGGTCTGGTATTGGTTTAAAGTGACCTATCCGTATCCCGGCGTAGATTTAGGAAAAGCGGGGAAAATTTCATCAAGTTTCGATTTTCAATTCGGCTATTCTCCGAAATCCATCATGGTTTTACATACGGATGTCATGCAGTACGATAACATTCAACCGACCGAATTTCAAAAAGGTGAATGGACATTCGATTTCGGTCTGGGTTTTCTGCTCGATCTGAGTATGGAATATGAAGCACCTATCATTCCGCTTTGTATCGGGGCAACCATCCAGGGCGGTTTCAAAGGACCGGAATTCAACAAATGCGTTTATGAATATTCCAATCCGAGTGGCAGTTATGTTCAGGAACGCGGTGATAATGCAAGAGGCAAATTCGGCGCTCCGTTGTATTGGGGATTCGATTTCTACCTGCGCTATCAAATACCTTTGGGCTGGATCAAATCGAAGATTTAGAATATCATTAAAAATATTTTATCTTTAAACATGTTCTGTCAAATCCTCTGACCTGATGGTTGAAAACAATAAAATGTTGGATATGACTTTGGAAAAAACCATGAATTGCCGGAAAGGATGCGGCGCATGCTGCATCGCCATCTCGATCTCTTCTCCGCTTCCGGGAATGCCAAACGGTAAACCGGCAGGAATCCGGTGCGTTCACTTATCAGATGAAAATATCTGCACAATCCACACACACGAAGATTATCCGAAGGTTTGCCGGAATCTTCGCCCGTCACTCGAAATGTGCGGTTATTCATTCGGTGAGGCTATGGCATATCTGACAGAACTCGAGAAACAGACTGCGCCATAACTGGAGGATTTTACGATGAAACATGTAATTATTATTTCAGTGTTGATATTATTAGCCTTTGCATGTGATGATAATTCGACTGACAAATTACCCGACTCAAATAGTCTGATTGGAGACTGGGAGTTTGTTGATAGCAAATATCAAGTCGAAGTAACGACTAATTCAGATCAAGCGATTTCTCACCCTGATTCAGAGGGTATTGGAGAGATTAAAATTCAAGGTGAACTGGATGTGACCTTGAAATATATGTATGTTGGTGGATTTAATGGAGAAATCGTCTATATAACAGACTGTTATCTTAGCGATTCTACTCAATCACCTAGTTATAAGATTGAGATGATAAATCTTGGTTCAAACAAATGGTACCTTTCATTTAGAATTATATCATCAGAGAATAAAAAGACGTTTTCAGTTAACTTGAATGCAGCCGCAGAATTTGAAAAAAGTACATTCACATTACATATCGATTCCACATTTTGTTACGAATTTGATTCCAATACAAACTCCTATGATTCCAGTAAGTTCGTGGTAATTTCAGGTAGTTTGCAGAACCGGATTACGGTAATTCCTTCAGAAACGCCAACAACAGTTGACATGGAGACTAATGTCGGCGGGTGGTTAAGCGGATATGAATTAGTATTCGAGGAAGATAGTACATGGACGGGTCACATTGGTGAAGACACGATCAATGGAGAATTTTACACGATTGATGATCAATTATTCATTGTTGAAGAACGACCTCCTTTTGCTGTTTTTTCCATTGACACGACTCAATACCAATATTCAATTGAAGACAATATTTTAACACTGATCAATTATGATGAATGTTCTAACGATGGTTATTCTCTCTGGTGTCTTGGTTCTCCCGATTTTATTGGATTCTTCGAGGATGGTTCCCTAGAAAGTTATCGACACATAAAAATCAGACAATTCTTAAAAAAATAGTAAATATAAAAACAATCGAAAGGAGTCTTACTATGAAATCTATCATCGCTTATTGTGGCTTGAACTGCCACGAATGTGACGCTTATTTAGCGACTCTCGCAAACGACGAAGCGAAACGTCAAGAAGTCGCCAAACAATGGTCGAAGGAATATCACGTCGAGATCAAACCGGCTGACGTCAACTGCACCGGTTGTTTGACCGTCGGTGAAAATGTATTCAGTCATTGCACTGTCTGCGAAATCCGCCTTTGCGGCATAGCAAAGAAAGTCGTCAACTGCGCGCATTGCAACGATTTCGTCTGCGAAAAGCTGGAGAAATTCTTCATAATGGCGCCATATCTGCGCGAAAGACTGACCAAACTTCGTACCGTACTTTAAACATTTTCAAATAATTTCAATTAATAGGAAAAACGCAAAATGAGTAATCATTCCGAAACTTCAGCAGAATGTTGTCCGAAATTCGATCCCGCACCATGGGATAAAAAATCACACACTTGGAAAGACAAACGTTTCATTCAGGACGATGTATGCCAGATTTTTCACATACCGATGAACATGAGCAAGGTCGTGACGCGCATGTGGTCGAAAATCCAGGCCGCCGACGCCGCTCCGGCAACAGCCGACTTTCTGATGCTGGCTTACGATCCGTCACCATGGAAGTCCGAACTCTACATGAACATCACAAAAGACGTTCCCGACGCCAAAATGGTCATGCTTTCCGGGACATTCCTGAGTAAAGTCTTTGACGGCGGATATAATGAAGTTCCCAAATGGATCAAATCAATGGAAGCATTTGTCAAAAGTCAGGGAAAGGTCATCAAGAAACATTATTTCTATTACACGACCTGTCCGAAATGTGCGAAAAAGTACGGCCATAACTATGTCATCGCTTTTACGGAAGTCAGCAATAATTTGCATGAATCTTAATAATTAAATATAAATTGCAACAACAAAAAGGTAATTGAGAATGAGAAAATGCATTATAAATCAGATTTTGATTCTCTTTTTATTCTTTTTAATAGCCATCGTTATAGGATGTTCAAAGAAGATTGAGAATCCAGAAGACGCAGAGGATATATGGGATATTGATAAGAGTGGTATTCCAAGGTTCGTTGAAATGAATTATATAGAGCTCAATAAAATTTATCGGGTATCAAAATTTAGATCATCTGTAGGTCATGATTATTCTGATGCTTTTGAACACTGCAGAAGCATGAAGCATTATTTTGAACCTCGGGGAGATATTGATTGGTCGACAGTGAAAATCTTCTCTCCAATTACAGGCACAATTACAAGAGTTGAAATAGAATGGGCTGGTACAAAAATTGAAATAGTATCTGATGATTATCCGGCATTTCGATTTTCCATTTTCCATGTTAATACATTGGTGCAATGTAATGTGGGTGATAAGGTGGTAGAAGGGGAACAACTAGGTACACATATTGGTACTCAAACTATGTCGGATATTTCAGTGATTGTAAACGATCCAACTCGGCAAGGAAGAATGGTATCGTATTTTGAAGTTATTACCGATACAATTTTTAACGAATATTCCAATCGAGGTATAAGCACACGAGAAGATATGATTATTTCAAAAACAACTCGGGATGCGTATCCTCTTTCTTGCAGCGGTGATACATTTATCACGGCAGATTCGCTTGAAAATTGGATCATTTTAAACTAATAATTAAAATTCAGAATACGGAAGTCACCGATTTATCCCAAAATGAATTATTATATATTAGAAGAATAAATGACGATTGGCAGTACCGAAAAACAAGCATTGGATTACTTTGACGATGGTTTCAATTGCGCCCAGGCGGTTCTTCTCGCTTTCGCAAAAGATTCCGGATTGGACGAAACAAGCACACTAAAAGTCGCTGCTGGATTTGGTGCCGGAATGGGGCGTTTGCAGTCGGTCTGCGGCGCTCTGACGGCGGTATTTATGACCATCGGTTGCCTCTACGGTAAAATCCGGAAAGATGACACCGACGCCAGTGAAAAAACAACCAAATTTATCCAAACCGCAGCAGAAAAATTCCAGACAATTCATGGACATATCAATTGCCGCGACCTGCTCGGCTGCGATTTGAATACCGACGAAGGTAGACAAATATCCGAAGCTCAAAACTTTCATGTCACGAAATGTCAGAGTTACGTCCGAACTGCCTGCCGCATTATCGATGAACTGATTTATAACAAGGAAACCAAACCATGACCAAACAATGGTACGAAGAACTATTTGAAAATTTCGGTGAAAAATACGAGGCGGAATCCTTTACCAAAGGCACACTCGGCGAAGTCGATTTCATCGAAAAAGAGCTCGGCTTCAACAAGTTTGCTAAAATCCTCGACATCGGCTGCGGCACCGGCCGGCATGACATCGAGTTGGCCAAACGCGGCTACAATGTTACCGGTGTGGATCTTTCCGAATCGATGTTGAATAAAGCCCGCGCGAACGCTAAAGCCGCCGGCGTTCAGATTGACTTCCGGCGCGCCAATGCGTGTGATTTGAATTTCAAGAATGAATTCGATCTTACTCTGATCGTCTGCGAAGGCGCCTTCCCACTCATGGAAACCGACGAGATGAATTTTCAGATCATCGAAAATGCCGTCAGCGCTCTGAAATCCAGTGGCAAACTAATCCAGACAACCTTGAATGGCCTTTTCCCGCTTTTCCATTCCGTGAAAGATTTTATCAACAACAATGCCGAAAGCGATTCTGTCAGTAAAGTGAATTCTTTCGATTTAATGACGTTTCGCGATATTTCAGACACCGAATTCACCGACGACTCCGGTATAAAGAAAACTCTGCATTGCAACGAACGCTACTATGTACCGTCGGAAATATCATGGTTATTAAAATCCGCCGGTTTCATAAATATAGAAATATTCGGCTGCACACTGGGAGCCTGGAGCTGTAATGACAAACTGACGACCGCAGATTTCGAGATGCTGGTCGTGGCGGAAAAAATCTGAACACGGCAACCGTTCATCTATTCTTTTCCCCTTTCATCCCGCCTAAATTCCACTAACCTAATCGGTATTTTCATTCGATCCAACCATGAATATATTGAAGAAGTTTTTAAATGATTTCTTGAAATTGATGAGGAGTAGATAATGAACACTTCAAATCCATCGACGCCAACCGTCGGTTCCTTC
>Ga0247841_10000088_pt1 | contig 225509 bp, 207 predicted proteins | sample LaCruzMarch2015__2_FD_192410 | JGI IMG/M metagenome (GOLD analysis project Ga0247841, IMG submission 192410) | Freshwater microbial communities from meromictic Lake La Cruz, Castile-La Mancha, Spain - LaCruzMarch2015_18m | ecosystem: Environmental > Aquatic > Freshwater > Lake | place: Spain... | reverse complement strand
AGCAAAGCTCGCTACGAGGCAAACAAAAAAACTGGATCCCGGGTCTAGCCCGGGACGATAGGATTACCTATCGATTTTTAATTGCCCGGATGAAGTCTTTCTCCAGTGTTGGAAATTGATGCGAATTGTACACCGCCACCGCCGGATGGTAGAGAATGACTAGTTTTATCTTCCCATACGAGACCTGCACTTCAAATACTTTGCCGTGCAACTTGCTGATCGGGTCATCCTTTTCTTCCACGCCGAATTTGTCCATCAAGTAATGCATAGAATAGCGCCCGAGCGTGGCAATCACTTTAGGCTGGATGATGTCAATCTGTCTGTCCAGAAACGAGCTGTATAATAAAATCTCTTCCGGTTTGGGGTCGCGATTGTCTTGCGGACGGTCTTTGACAAGATTGGTAATGTAGACATCTGCCCGCTTCATCCCCGCTGATTCAATTAGTCGATCCAAAACTTTTCCGGCTGTTCCGCAAAATGGCCGAGCGGTGAGCGCTTCGGTCTTGCCTGGCGCTTCGCCCACGAACATTATTTTCGCAAAATGGTCCCCTTCCCCAATAACCGGATAGTATTTGTTATCGTTGCGATATTTGTAGAGCGGAGAAATTTTTAACGCCAAAACTTCCTCTTTTATTTTTTTGAGTGCTTCATTGCGTTCTTCCGCTGAAGTAGCCATCGGGTTTATTTTTCCTTTTCCGGCACCAAATCGGGCGAAATCATTTTTTCCACCCACCAAAGACCAGAGAAAATAAACAAAGCCAAAATAGTTGAAATGATGGCGGGAATATACAAACCGAAACCAACCGCCATACCCAAACCCGCCGTCAGCCAAAAACCGGCGGCCGTGGTCAAACCGTGAACACTGCGTCCTTGAAAAATAATCATACCCGCTCCCAGAAAACCGACACCAGCAATGATTTGCGAGGCAATCATCGCCGGGTTAAAACCGGGAAAAGCCGAAAAAACCGGCGACATCATTTCCGAGACGAGCACGAATAAACACGAGCCAAGGCTCACGAGCGAGTAAGTGCGCATCCCTGCTTGCTTGCCGGCAATCAAACGTTCCAAACCGACGAGCGAACCAAGCAAAACCGCCACTAATAATTTAATGATAATATCCCCATAGAGAGCAAGAAAGTTTGTCATATAAACGAATTATATCGCAGACGAGATAAAAGCAAAGGCATAACTAGATTTATATTTGTGTCATTCCCGCGCAAGCGGGAATCTAGATTATGACTATTTTGGCCTGGATTCCCGTCTGCGCGGGAATGACAAATGCAAGTTTAGAATACAAATAAACCCCGGTTTTATCCGGGGCTTATTCCAAACACAATCTTTATTTTTACTGAGCGGTAGTCGTGCCAGTCGTAGTCGCAACCGGAATCGTATCAACGGTCGTGGTAGCTGTCACATCGGAAGTATCCACTACTGGGGTCACATTTCGTCCGCGGTAGTAAACAATCGCGCCGATAATCAGGACGATGACAACGACAGCAATAACGTAATTCTTCATAATGTAATAGTAAGAAAGTTATAAATCGACCCTTGGATAAATTCCAAAACTTCTTTTCTATCATAGTCCCAAACCCTTGATAAATCAAGGGTTTTTCTTGAGACCACGAAATGAGCCAGAAAAATATTTGCTTTGTCAATCTATTTTAGCCAAAAACCGCCCTTTTAGGCGGTTTTTGGTCTTATCCCTCTTTCTCTATTTTTTTACCACTTTCATTAGCCAAGCAAAAACCCAGCCAAAGACATAACCGCAGACAAAAGTCACGATGACCAAAATAACCGCCTTGACTAGACTAAATTGGGTAATAATCATGGCCAAGCTAATGTGGTGCAAAGACAAAATCCAGTCAATAAATTGTTGCAAGCTAGTTGGAATAAGCCAAACCGCTAATGACCAGACGGCATGAAAAATCGCCAGGAAAAAACCAAATACTAACCCTAATTGATTCTTTGTCATTATTTCAAGTTTTTATCTTTTTAATCATCGACCAATATCTTTTTCAGGTATGTATTTGACCATTTTAGACGGGGTTTTCATTTTTAATTTCTAATTTTTAATTATAAATTATTTCATCTCTCCCCATCTTTCGCCTTCTTTGCAATTTACCACGAGAAGCACTTTCATCCCACCAACCGACTCCATCGCTTGCTTAATAATAGCAGTGGCTTTTCCTAATTGATCTTTTTCTACTTCAAACATCAACTCATCATGAATTTGCAAGAGTAAGTGAACCTGACCGGATATTTTTTCCTTTTTTAACTCCTCATCAACTTTAATCATCGCGAGCTTCACCAAATCCGCCGCCGTCCCCTGTAGAGGCGCATTCATCGCCATCCGCTCGGCCGAGGCGCGCATAAAGGGCAGGTGCGATTTAAGCTCCGAGAAATATCGGCGCCGACCGAAGAAAGTCTCGGTATAGCCTTTCTGGTAAGCCCCAGCAATCACTCCGTCAAAATAAGCGCGAATAGTCGGAAAGGTGGCAAAATAATTGTCATAAAACTTTTGCGCGTCGTCGCGCGTCGTCCCCAGATTGGTCTTGAGCGCATTCACGCCCATACCGTAAATGATACCGAAATTAATAACTTTGGCCTGCCTCCGCATTTCTTTTGTCACTTCACCTTCCGGCACATGAAAAACGCGCGAAGCCACGCTGGTGTGGGCGTCTTTGTCTTCCTTGAAAATTTTAATCAGATCTTCATCACCGGACAATTCTGCCAAAATCCGCATTTCAATTTGCGAGTAATCAAAAGCTAGGAGCTGGTGCCCAGGGCTCGCCACAAAAGCGTTGCGCACCCGCTCGCCCACCCCTTCGCGCACAGGAATATTTTGCAGATTAGGATTGGTGGAGGACATGCGTCCCGTCGTCGTACCGGCTTGATTCAAATTGGTATGCAGGCGATTATCCTCGTCCGTCATCTTCGGGATATTATCAATGTAAGTGGAGAGCAATTTCTGATATTCACGATAATCCAAAATGGGCGGAATGATGGCATGTTCATTTTTTATTTTTACCAATTCCGATTCTTTCGTACTACGCGCCCCGCCCGCCGTTTTCTTCAGGCCCTTAACGGAAATTTTTAATTCATCAAACAGAATCTCACCTAATTGTTTCGGCGAGTTTATATTAAACTCCTTACCGGCTTCTTGATATATTTTCTTTTCCAGCGCGGATAAGATTTTGTGGAATTCGGCCGACAAATCTGTCAGATATTTTTTGTCCACCAAAATCCCCCGTTTCTCCGCCTCGTCAATAATGGGAATAAGCGGAAGCTCTATCTCTTCATACACCTTTTCCAGTCCGAGATTGTGCAGTTCCATCATAATCTTTCTCTCCGCCTCCGCCAAATCAGTCGTATCGGCATAGTCAAAAATATCTTCCTTAGTCGGCGTCGTTTTGGTAGAATCTACCAGCCACAAAGCAATCCCTGCTTTTTTTATTTTTTCAGTCTCTTCAGCGCTTTCTTCTGGCTCAATCGCCGTTTCTTTAACTTCCGTCCCAGTTTGTCCAGCCGAAAAATTGCGCAAACGGGAAAGCAAACTGCGAAATTCCAACTCGCCGAATAATTTTTCCACCTTCGGTAAATCAAAATCTTTTTTCCACACCCGCTCCGGTAAAGAAAATTCTATAGTCGCATCCCGACGGATAGTGGCGAGCATTTTAGAAAAAAGCGCTTCCTCCTCGTGTTCTTTGAGCAATTTAATCATCCTTTCCTTGATACCTGCTTTGATAAAAGCTTTTTCGTCTTTTTTCAATTTGGTATACAAATCTTCAATACTGCCGAAGTTTTGGATAAGTTCCGTCGCCGTTTTCTCGCCTATTCCTTCAATGCCAATAATATTATCCGACGGATCCCCGCGCAGGCCTTTGTAGTCAGGCAGAAGTTCCGGTCCAAAACCAAAACGCTCGCGCACACCTTTTTCATCATACAAAATCACATCATTAATTCCCTTCTTAATTGTGTAGGCCAACACCTTGTCGTCTTGCACCAACTGCATCGTATCCATATCACCCGAAGCAATCACTACTTGCAAATCCGCCTTGTCTTTCGTCTGTTCTACAATCGTGCCAATAATGTCGTCCGCTTCAAAACCGGCTTTGTCATAAATCGGAATACCGAAAGCCGTAAAAATATCGCGCGAACGGATAATTTGAGCAATCAATTCTTCATCCGTCTTTTTGCGTTGAGCTTTGTAACCTTCGTAAGCTTCTTTGCGGAAAGTCGTTTCGGCGCGATCGTAACAAGCCGCCAAATAATCCGGCTTGAGGTCGGTAATAATCCGCATCAACATGGTGGACAAGCCGTAAAGCCCGCCGGTCGGTTCACCCTTAGCGCTCGCAAAATCCGGCAAGGCGTGATAGGCGCGATGCAAGATGGCGTGAGCATCCAACAGGACCAGTTTTTTGAGATTTTTCTTGGTAGGCATACTTATATTATTGCACGAAACCCAGTCCGACTAAACCCCCGCCAAAATACTAGATCCGTCCTAGTGGATAAGCCTAGATTCCCGTTTTCACGGGAATGACATAAATTCCCCCATACTCATTCTTGCGTATATACGCAAGAATGAGTATGGGCATTTTTGTCTGAAACCTGAAAGCTATTTACATTCTATCTTCCTGCTGTTTTCATCTATAAATTCAAAATAGAGTTTGATGGCGCGAGCCGGCAAATATTTCTCAATTTTTTCCGGCCATTCCACAACAAGTAGGTTGCCTGGATCGGCAATCATTTCCTCCCAGCCGAGTGGCAAGACTTCTTCCGGTTTGTTCAGGCGATAACAATCCAGGTGGATGAGTTGTTTTACCCCGCTAGAAGCAGGCCGCCCCGAGGTGACCGTAGCACCGCCCTGCTGGGCGGGGCGGCTTCTAACGGGATTAAGCGGATATCGTTTCATCAAAACAAAGGTTGGGCTATTCACATTTTCTTTCACTCCCAATTCTTCCGCTAGAAATTGCGTAAAGGTCGTCTTACCCGAACCCAAATCGCCAAAGAGCGCCAAAACAATCCCCTGTTTGGGCGTCTTTCCGGACAGTTTGACCAAGAAATCCTTGGCAAATTGCTTGGTCTCCGATAAGTTTTTGGACAAAAATGACATGGAATAATACTAGCATAAGCTGTCATTCCCGCGAAAGCGGGAATCTTATTCTATATTCCAACAAGATTCCCGCTTTCGCGGGAATGACAAGATTAAAAACTTAATTTCTAATAAATATTTATCCACTTTTTGTCTTGCCAACCAATGCTCCTCGTGCAAGAAATGAATTGGATTTCGGCATTTTCGAGCCAAGCGAGTTATTTCATTTTCAAACCCTCGCGGAATAGTCGCCAGCTGGTTTTTGCCTTCATTTATCGTTTCGCAGAAACAAAGGCAAAATGGCGACGCGGAGCGGAAGAAATTTATCGCTGGATAAATTTCTGTGGTTTGGAAATAAAATTAACGAGCGACCTATTTGTATTGGACCTTGAAAAAAGATACAATTAAGCCAAACAATGCTCACTTTTGACGAAGATAGATCCAGTAAACGCGTTGACGAACTCCACGACAAAGAAGCGGAGGGTTTAGCGCAAATGTTGTCGCGAAATTATCGTCTACCTTATATTGATTTAACTAAAGTCTCTATCAGTACCGATGCTTTACGCTTAGTGGAAGAAGTGGAAGCGCGCGCCGGCGGTTTAGCTCCCTTTCGCCTTGTCGGACGAGTGGTAGATGTCGCCATTTTGACGCCTAATAATCCCAAGATTGCGGAAATTGTTTCCGATTTGGAAAATAAACGTTTTACCGCCAATCTTTTCCTCGCTTCACAAAACAGTTTGGATCGCGCTTGGGAACGTTATCCGGAAATCGGTCGCGGTGGCGCTTCTGATGCCGGCGTAATCAGTATTTCTGACGAAGCCATTGCCACTTACACTGCTCAATTCAAAACCATCGTTGATGTTAAGAAGACGGTTGACGAGGAAATCGTCAAAAGTCTGAAGGCGGGGGGCGTATCCACTATCTTGGAAGTCATTTTGTCCGGCGCGATTGCCACTAGCGCTTCTGACATCCACATTGAACCGGAAGAAGGAACTATTCGTCTGCGTTACCGCTTGGACGGTGTACTTCACGACGTCGCAAGTATTGACCAGCGTCTATTCAAGCAAATTGTTTCCCGTCTGAAACTGGTTTCCGGCATGAAACTTAACCTGACCCAAACGGCGCAAGATGGGCGTTTCAGCATCAAGGTTAAGGGCACCGAAATGGAAATCCGCAGTTCCATCCTCCCTTCCGCTTACGGCGAATCGGTGGTGATGCGCGTGCTTAATCCGGAAAGCATTCAGGTTACTTTTGATAACTTGGGAGTAGATGACGAGCTGTACAAAATCTTTGAAAAGGAAATCACCCGACCGAACGGCATGATCCTACTCACTGGCCCAACCGGTTCCGGTAAAACCACAACGCTTTACTCTTTCTTGCGCAAAGTCAATTCCACTGAATCCAAAATCATCACAATTGAGGATCCGATTGAATATCATTTGGAAGGAATCAATCAGACCCAGGTTAACCGCACCAAGGGCTACACTTTCCTCTCTGGACTGCGCGCCGGTTTGCGCCAAGACCCGGATATCATCATGGTGGGCGAAATCCGCGACTCGGAAACGGCTAAAATCGCCGTTAATGCTTCTTTAACTGGCCACTTAGTCTTCTCTACTCTACACACCAATAATGCCGCCGGCGCCATTCCCCGTCTGATTGATCTAGGTGTTAACGCCAAAATTCTTACCTCCGCGCTTTCTTTACCAATCGCCCAACGTCTAGTGCGCAAACTCTGCAATGCCTGTAAAAAAGAAGATGCGCCGACCGCCGAAGAAAAAACGTTGATTGATAACGTCGTGGCGACCATCAAAAAGAAAAAACCGGCGTTAGTTTTGCCAGTTGGAGATAAAGTTTGGCGACCGGTAGGTTGCGATAAGTGCAACCAGACAGGCTACAAAGGCCGTTGCGGCGTTTTTGAGGCCATCATCATGGATGAAGCCATCGCTAAAGTAACTATCGAAAATCCGAGCGAGCGAGAAATCAAAATTGCCGCTATCCCCCAAGGGATTTTGGATATGCGCCAGGACGGCGTCGTAAAAATCCTAAATGGCATCACTGATATGACGGAATTAGGACGCGTAGTAGACCTGACGGAAGAATTTATTTAAAAAGTTAAAAGTTAGTAGTTAAAAGTTAAAAGTTTTAACTCAAAAAAAACCGCTCCTTGAAAGTGGAGGTTAGAAAAAGAAGATTGAGATCATAAACCTCTAAGCAACCCCTCATGTTCTGCAACTTGAGTTAGAAATTCCTTCTAGGATAGTTTCAGTAGCTCCCGCTGCAAGGCGGGTAACCAGAACGTCCTGTCGGGAAGATCCGTAAAGTGCAAGCACTTTAATTGCTTAGAGGTTTATGATTTCAAACAGTCAAAAGTCCATAAAGTCTGAAAGTCCATAAAGTTAAATGCATTGAAATCATATTTTTTACTTTTGACTTTACGGACTTTATAGACTTTGAGACTATTATGAGTCTAGCATATAACAGTTTTTATGTCAAGCAATCCCCCTTCAGAACAACCGGATTTAACCAATGAACGCTTTTTGGACCGATCGCTCCGACCGGTGACTTGGGATGAATATATTGGCCAAGAAAGCATCAAAGACAACCTGAAAATCCTGATTGGCGCCGCCGAAGAACGCCAACACCCGCCGGAACACCTCTTGTTTTACGGTCCACCAGGGCTAGGCAAGACCACTTTGGCGCATTTGATTGCCAAACAGATGAATGCCCAGCTCAAGGTCACCTCCGGCCCCGCTATCGGCAAAGTGGGCGACTTAGCCTCCATTCTAACCAATCTGTCTTCGGGCGATATCCTTTTTATTGATGAAATCCACCGCCTAAACAAGCTGATTGAGGAAGTGCTGTACCCGGCGATGGAATCGGGGGTCTTGAATATTGTCATCGGCAAAGGTCCAGGTGCGAGGGTTATCCAGCTGGATCTGCCTCCCTTTACCTTAATTGCCGCCACCACCAGAGTCGCTCTCCTCTCCTCCCCGCTCCGTTCGCGTTTTGGCGGAGGCACCCATCGTCTGGAATTTTATACGGAGCAAGAGATAAAAAAGATCATTCATCGTTCGGCTAAAATTTTAGACGCCGACATTGACGAAGAAGCCGCCGCCGAAATATCCCGACGCAGTCGCTTTACTCCGCGTATTGCCAATCAACTCCTCAAACGCTGTCGCGATTACGCCCAAATTAAAAAAAGTTCCAAAATAGATTTGAAGATTGTTCGCGACGCGCTGGGAATGCTTGGGATTGACGAAATCGGCTTGACCGAACAAGACCGAAAAGTCTTGGACGTAATAATTGCCAAATTCGGCGGCGGCCCGGTTGGTCTGTCCACCGTCGCGACCGCCATGTCCGAAGAAGACGCCACGATTGAAGAAGTGAATGAGCCCTACCTCATTCAGCTCGGCCTCCTAGAACGCACTCCCCGCGGCCGTTGCGTGACCAAGAAAGCCTATGAGCATTTGGGATACGACTGGCCCAAGAACCTGTTCAAAAGCTAACCGCTTGTTGAAAATTCAAAAAGAAGCTTGTCTGTTAAAATATCCAAATTCCGGCTGCAAATTATTCATCATTCGTCAGAGTAGGCTCCTACACCTCCTCATTCTTCATAATTTTCGCTCGAAATTTGAACATTTTATCCAGACATTAGTTTTTTCACAGGTTCTTAGACAAGCAAGAAAATTTAGGGATGTAAATCGAGCTTTCAGCTGTCAGGTTTTAGCTTTCAGGAAATGCGAATTTGAATTCCAATTCCCTAAAAGCTACCAGCTAACACCTAAAAGCTATTTTTGACTTTCCCCTCTTTAATTTTATATACTGGTTTCGTCGAATCCATACTTTATACTAAATACTGCATACTAATTCATCCGCCAAAATTTTTGCCAACGCATTATGCAATACGTCTATGTTTTAAGCAGCACTTTGGATGGTTCCATTTATACCGGCTGTACAAACGACTTGAGGAAGAGGCTTGCATTGCATAATGCTGGAAAGGTAAAATCAACTAGACTTCATCGCCCATTTGAAATAGTATTCTATGAAGCCTATCGAGATGCTCACGATGCCTTCGTTCGAGAACAGTATTTGAAAACAGGATGGGGGCGTAATCATATTAAAAAGGTCGCACAAAACTACTTTATTGGCAAAAATTTAGGAGGATAAATGTCCGGTCATAATAAATGGTCGCAAATCAAAGTCGCCAAGGGCAAAACCGACGCCCAGAAAAGCAAGGTGTTTTCCTTGTACGCCAAAATCATTACGATGGAAGCCAAGAGGGCAAACAACGATAGAAATGCGCCCGGGCTCAAAGCCGCGATAGAGCGCGCCAAATCCTACAATGTGCCCAACGACAACATTGATCGCGCTATCAAGAAAGGCTTCGGTACCGATGCCGGCAGTATGGAGGAAGTTACCTACGAAGCTTATGGCCCGGCGGGTGTCGCTTTCATCGTCCAGGGCATTACCGACAACAAGAACCGCACCACCCAGGAAATAAAACATCTCCTATCGGAAAACGGCGGAAACTTGGGTGGACAAGGTTCGGTCTTGTGGGCGTTCACCAAAACGGCCGAAGGCTACGTCGCGCAAAATCCCATGGAACTATCCGAGACCGACCAAGATGCCGTGCTTAAGCTCTATAGCGCGCTGGATGATCATGAGGATGTACAGAATATATATACTAATGCGAACTTAGAATAGTGTCGAGTTACAAGTGTCAAGTGTCGAATATAAATCCTGGTTCCTGTTTTTTTGCATTTTACTTGAAACTTGACACTCGAAACTTGTAACTAACTAGGTCACTAAAATCAAAACTTTTGCGTGGTGTACGCAATATTTTGATATAATCATCGAATGATAGTACTAGGTATCGATCCCGGTTACGACCGCTTAGGCGTCGCCATTGTAGAAAAAACCGGAGAGGAGCGGGTGCTTTGGTCCGATTGTATAACGACCAATAGCAAGGTGGATTTTACCGATCGTCTATTCTCTATTGGCGAAGCCGTGGAAAAAATCATCAAGAAATGGAAACCGGACGCGATGAGTTTGGAAAAATTGTTCATTTCCACCAATCAGAAAACCGCCACCAATATCGCCGAAGTGCGCGGAGTATTGATTTATCTCGCCAAAAAACATAAGCTGTCTCTCGGCCAATACACGCCGATGGAAATAAAAAGCACCATTGCCGGCTATGGCACCGCTGACAAAAAACAAGTGACCGCCATGATTGAAAAATTGGTAAAACTTCCGGCCGGAAAACGCTTAGATGACGAATATGACGCTATCGGGGTGGCGCTCACCCATTTGGCACGAGTAAAAATGAGCGGAATCAGATAGCTTTCAGGTTTCAGCTGTCAGCTTTCAGAAAAATATATACGGTACGAATTTTGTATTTTTTGAGCGGGAACGAGCTTATGTTTTTCTGGAGACTCTCGGAAATGCGTAGGCATTGAGAGTGAGCGAAAATTCAGCAGAATTTTACGCGTGCTCCAGAAAAACATAGGCGAGCGACTTTTATCCACAGATTTTGACCCTAAAACTTGCAAAATAATACCCATATGTTACAAATTAAAAAATCCCGTAGTGAGTTTTGGTTTTGCGCTAAGAATTAGCGCTGGCTGAAAGCCGAAACCAAAATCTACTACGGGAAAAATCCCGCAAATAATGTTTGTCTGGCGGGTAAAATTATCAGCTTTAAATTTTAATTTGTATCATGGATGATGATCAAACAACAGGAGTCCCTCCTGTGAGCGACGAAGAAGAATTGAAGGAACCGAAGCCTGACGATTTGGCCTCGGAAGAAGGTGAGCCAGTTGATGAGACCTTGGATGTTGATCCGGAGCTTTTGGATGGCACCATTGAGGAATAATCTAATCAAAAACAAAAAAAACCGCTTCCTGCGGTTTTTTTTGTTTTTGATTAGATATTTATTTTCACAAACCTTTTCTTGCCTATCTTCATCACCCCGCCCTTATCCAAGCAATAATTCGGATCAGTAATTTTTTCTTCCGGCAACCAGGCGACTGCGCCTTCTTCTACCAAACGACGGAAATCCGATTTGGACTTGACGATATTGTTCTCCGCCAAGAAATCAGCTAACTTCATCCCCCGCTCCGCTTTTATCTCTTCAATGTCGTCAGGGATTTCTTTTTTACTGAAAGTATTGATGAAAAATTCTTCCGCTTGCTTCGCCGCCGCCGGGCCATGATACATCGTGACAATTTCTTTCGCCAAGGCGATTTTGGCATCACGCGGATTCAAACTGCCGGCCGCCATTTCTTTCTCCATGCTTGCTACCTCTTCGGTTGCTCTGTCCGTGCACAACAAAAAGTACTTGGCTATCAATTCATCTCTCATCGCCATAATCTTGCCGAACATTTCATTTGGTTCATCGTTGAGCGTAATAACATTACCCCAGCTCGAGGACATCTTGCGTCCATCCGTCCCTTCCAACATCTGGCAAGTCAGGAGATCCTGCTCTGGCTGGCCATAGTGCTTCTGGATGATGCGTCCCGCTTTCAAATTAAAGAGCTGATCAAAACCGCCAATCTCAATATCCGCCCTCACCTCTACCGAATCATAGCCTTGCATTAACGGATACATCATTTCGCGCAGGGAAATTTCTTCATTTTTATCCAGCCGATCTTTAAAATTGCGTCGGGCAAGCATTTGGCCAATAGTAAAACTCTCCGCTAGCTGGCAGATTTCGGCAAAACCAAGCTTACCCAACCATTCGCTATTATGCCGGAATTCCACTTTATCCATATCGATGATTTTCCCCAATTGCTCGCGGTAAGTGGACATATTATCCTCTACCACTTCCTTAGTAAGCATTGGGCGCTTAGATAGCTTGTCGGACGGATCGCCAATAAGCGCGGTAAAATCTCCCACCAGCAAGACAATCTGGTGCCCTAAATCCTGAAAAGCCTTTAGCTTGCGCAAAACCACTGCCCGGCCCAAGTGGATATTCCGACTGGTCGGATCGATGCCGAATTTGATGCGCAACTCTTTGCCCGAAGCTAATTTGGCCTGAAGCGACTCCTTGACTATTACATCCTCTACTCCGCGGGTTAAAATCTCCTCAATTTTTTGACTATCCGTATTGATTTTCATAACCTAAGTATAGGATAAAATAAGTTAAAAGCCAAAAGTTAAAATTATAAATTTGACCCGGTAGTAGATTTTGACATCGCGCTTCAGCGCGCCGGGAGAATATCCGACAATGTCAAAACTCACTACCGGGTTGACATCCTCGGTAATAAGCCCCAGAATTACCTTTTTTAAGTTAATATGCTAAAATATCTTCGTATGAATCCTTCTCGTCGTCGGCACACACCCCTGCTTAAGAGCTTATTTATTATTTTAGCCGCGATTTTCCTCTTCTCCGGGACAACCGCTATTTGGGCGATTACCCTGCCGGTACCGGACATAGACAACTATTTCCAGCAAATCTCTAAAGGCGATACCACCAAAATATACGATAGAACCGGCAAGGTTTTGCTCTACAACTTAAGTGGCATATACCGCCGAACCGAAGTGCCCCTTAATCAGATTTCTCAATATGTAAAAGATGGCTCAATCGCCATTGAAGATGAGGAATTTTACAATCATAACGGTATCAGACCGACCGCTATCTTGCGCGCTTTATTTGTTGACACGATGACTGGCTCAAAAAAACAAGGCGCCTCAACTATCACCCAACAAGTGATAAAGAACACGGTTTTGTCAGCCGAAAAAACTTGGACGAGAAAAATCAAAGAAGCGATATTGGCCATCAAACTGGAAAGAAGTATGAGTAAAGACCAAATTTTGGAACTTTACTTGAATGAAATCCCGTATGGCGGAAATATCTATGGCATTGAAGAAGCCGCCAATACTTTCTTTGATAAAAAAGCGGCCGACTTGAATCTAGTTGAATCGGCTTATTTGGCCGCTATTCCTCAAGCGCCGACAACTTATTCCCCTTATGGTTCGCATTTAGATCTCTTGGAAGCAAGAAAAAATCTAGTTTTAGACAAGATGGCCACCTTAGGCTATATCACCAAGGATGAAGCACTGAAAGCCAAGACAGAAAAAGCCACTTTTGCACCTGCCTCAACGCGCGGTCTTAACGCCCCTCATTTTGTCTTTTTCGTTAAGGATTATCTGGAACAAAAATATGGCGATGCCGCTTCGGTGGAAAAAATGGGGTTAAAAGTCTACACCACCTTGGATTTTTCCCTACAAGAAAAAGCCGAAACAATTGTAAAGAAATACGCGGAAGAAAATGACGCTAAATACAAGGCTTCCAACGCCGCCATGGTAGCGATTGATCCAAAAACCGGACAGATTTTAGCCATGGTGGGTTCGCGTGATTACTTTGATATCGCTCATGAGGGTAATTTTAATGTCGCGACCGCCCATCGCCAACCCGGTTCTTCTTTCAAACCCTTCGTTTATGCCACCGCTTTTAATATGGGTTATACCCCCGACACCGTCTTATTTGATTTGCCGACCGAATTCAATCCGAGCTGTCCAGCCGATTCGGAAAAGAACAAAACGGCTGAATGTTATATGCCAGTCAACTATGACGGTAAATATGAAGGTCCGCTGACTCTACGTAATGCCTTAGCCCAATCACGCAACATTCCGGCCGTTAAATTGCTTTATCTGGTAGGAGTGGATAATGCTCTGACCACGGCTAGAAATTTTGGGATTACTGGTCTAAAAGACAAGAATACTTATGGGCTTACCTTAGTCTTGGGCGGTGGAGAAGTTTCTTTATTAGAAATGACTAATGCTTATGGCGTTTTTGCCAACGATGGAGTCTACCACCCCTATACTGGGATCTTAAAAGTTGTCGATAAAACCGGGAAAACTCTGGAAGAATACCAAGAGCAAGGACAGCAGGTCATCGCTAATGATTCGGCGCGGAAAGTTTCCAGTATTTTAAGCGATAATACCGCTCGTATCCCGGCTTATGGCGCCAATTCCCCGCTTTATTTCCCGGGGCGAGATGTGGCCGCCAAAACCGGTACCACTAACGACTACCGCGACACCTGGATTCTTGGTTACTCTCCTAATTTAGTTGTCGGCGCTTGGGCAGGAAATAATAATAACTCGCCAATAGATAAAAAAGTGGCTGGTTTCGTGGTGGCGCCAATGTGGGGAGAATTCATGCGTCAAGTTTTACCCTCTCTGCCTAATGAAAAATTTATCGCCCCTGACCCGACTGATCAAAACTTAAAGCCGATTCTGCGCGGAATTTGGCAAGATGGTGGTCAAGGTATTCACTCTATTCTTTATTGGATTAATAAAAATAACCCTCTCGGGCCGGCGCCATTTAATCCGCGCAGTGATCAACAATTCAATAATTGGGAATATGCCATTCAAAAATGGCTTTCTACCCAAAATTCAAACTCAACCATTCTTCCTCCCACCACAGATAATGGCTTCATTCCTAGTTCTAGTCCTTTGATGGTGGTAATTACCAGCCCGATTTCCAATACTACCTTTAAAAATACTGACGATATTACAGTCAGATTGAATATAAAAGGAGGTAGTTATCCGGTGGCTAAGACAGAATTTTATCTCAATCAAAATATAATTAAAACAGCTAAAAATAATTTTACTAGTTTAACTTTTGGCTTAGCGGAATTAACCGGGGTAAAAGATAAAAACGAATTAAAAGTGATAGTTTATGATCAAAAAGGGACTCAGGTTCAAGATGTTGTTAATTTTTCCGTTACCACGGCCAGCTCAACCCCGACTGACTAGCGAATATCTTTTAAAAAACCCTTAGTTAAATTGTTATTGATTACTCTTAAGAGATTATCCTTTTGTATTAAAATTTCCCCCTTAATTAAGGGGGAAATTTTTAAATGAGCGATATTGTTAGAGATAGAAATATCTTTATTAGTTAAATTAATTTGAAATCTTTCTTTAAGTAAAGCAATGACTACCTCTTTTTTTAGAGAATCAATTGGGACAAGATTTTTATATTTTAATAAACAATCACTAATTCCCTTCATATTTATTTATTATTCTACCTCTAACGGGATTATTTCTTTGAGGGATTACCTTAACGATTAATTGGCATAATTAAGTAATTAAAGCTTTGATCATTATTGCCGGAAATTAATAAGGGGCGATTTTTTTCGTTTAATTTCATAATTATTCGATCAGAATCGATTGACTGGAAACAATCTAAAATGTATTTAGCATTAAAACTCATTTCCATTTCTTCGCCGGTAATTTGAGCCGGAAGAGAAATGGTATTTTCCCCCACATCTTGATTTTGCGAATTAATCTTTAAAATACCACTAGAGGGAGAGAGGAGAATATTTATTTGATTAAATTTATCGGAAAATATATTAGATAATTTAAGAGCATTCATTAATTCACTACTATAAACCAATACTTCCGTCTTAAAACTTTTAGGTATAATTTGCCGATAATCAGGGAAATTACTATCAATTACCCGGGAAGTTAAATAAATAGAGTCGGTAATAAAGGAAGCTTGGTTTTTATTAGTCTTGATTATTAATTCCCCATTATAATTTTCTAAGGTTCTTATTATTTCAATAATATTCTTTAAAGGAATAATCACTGGTTGAAAATCTTTAGAATTGGTAGATATTCTTTTTTCCGCCAAGCGAAAGGAATCTGTCGCGACAAAAACCAATTCTTTCCCGTCTTGATAAATATAAACACTGGCAATTTCCGGTTTTATATCGGAAACTGAGGCGGCATAATAAACCGATTTTAAACCGGAAATAATATCAATATTTTCAAAAATATATTGATTATGATCGTCTATTTTAGGAATAACCGGAAAATCATCAATAGGAAAACTTTTAATAAGAGTGGAAGAAGAAGGGGTGGAGATATTGAGATTGTCTTTTTGTGATTCAATAATCACCTTTTCTTCTTTGGGTAGATTATTTAAAAGACCATTTAAAACCATCGCATTGACCGCAACTTCTCCTTCGGTTGATATTTTAGCGGGAATTTCAATCTCTAAACCAATATCTAAATTTGTCGCTTTAATTATTAGACTATTCTTTTTTACCTCTAATAAAATTGATTTTAAGATTGGTAATGATAAATTTTTCCCCGTCGCCCGTTCCGCAATCATTACTGCCTCCTTTAACCGATTTTTTATTATTTCCAATTTCATATAAGTATTATTAATTTATTTTTTAAAAAGAAATTTATATCTATTATTCTTGTTGATATGTGTATAAATAAATAATAATCTTATTTTTCAACCTTTTATATATCTTTTTTATTAACAGTCGGTGTAAATAATACAGTGAATATGTCTTTAGTTATATTTTTTTAATTTTAATTCAGATTTTATTCACAGTTTTTTTCCATAATTATCAACAGCTTTATCCACTAATTATTATAAAGCAATAATCTTATTTGTTCGATTTCTTGACTAAGTAAATTATTTTTCTTTATATCTTCTTTAATCTTTTCATAAGCGTGAATAACAGTGGTATGATCGCGTCCACCCATTTTTTGTCCAATATAAGGATAAGAAGTGTTTAAATCTTCCCTTAAAATATACATAATCACCTGTCTTGGCTTGACCACTTCTTTACGACGGCTCTTTTCAAAGATTATTTTTTCTTCAATATTGTAAAAATTAGCAATCACACTAACCACCTCTTTAATGGAGATGGTTTTTTGCGGTTTAATACTATTCTTAATCAGATTTTTAACTTCTACCACCGTTAAACTGCGATTTTTTACTTGTGATTGGCAAATAACCAGGTTTAAAGCCCCTTCTAGCTCCCGAATACTATCTTGAATACTTGTCGCCAGATATTCCGCGACTTCTTTGGTGACATTTAAGTTATTATTCTTTATTTTAGACTGTAAAATCACCAACCGTGATTCATAATCCGGTCGGCTAATATCCACAATCATCCCCCCTTCGAATCGCGAGCGTAATCTTTCCTCTAGATTTTGGATGTATTTCGGCGGTTTATCGGAAGAAAAGATAATTTGCTTGTTATTTTCGTAAAAATTATTGAATAAATGGAATAATTCTTCTTGGGTCTTATCTTTATTGGAGAAGAATTGAACATCATCCATAATTAAAACATCATATTTGCGATATTTTTCCTTAAACTGATTAACGTTATTATTTAGGACGGAATTAATATAATCAGTGGAAAAAGTTTCCGAAGTCAGATAAAAAACCTTTTTATTCTCATTTTGCTTTTTTATATAATTACCAATTGACTGGATTAAGTGTGTTTTACCTAAACCGGTTCCGCCATAGATATAAAGTGGGTTGTAAGTGGTGCCGGGATTTTTAACCACTGCTTGAGCGGCGGCATAAGCTACCTCATTAAATGGGCCGACAATAAAAGAATCGAAGGTATATTTAGGATTTAAATTACTGTCACGATTGATATAGAGCTCATTTAGACCTAATTCCCCCATTGGCGCTGTTTTAGGGTTATTTTCTTTAACTTTTTGCGCTCCACCACGATCTTCCAGTTTAGTAATGATGTATTCTAAAGTTTTTACTTCGGGCGCGACATCACGCAAGGCCTTCATTATCAATTTATGGTACTTATTAAGTAACCAGTCGCGGACAAAAGTATTAGGCACGCTTAAATGAACAGTGCCCTGGTCCTGTTTGGCAATAAAAGTGTTTTTAAACCAAGTACTGAAGCTGGCTCGGGTAATGTTAAGTTCCATTTCCGCCAAAGCTTGGTCCCAGAGTTTCTTATTTTCAATCATAATGACGGATTTTTAATAAAAAGTGGATAAAAGTTCCCAAATTATATGCCAGTGGATAAGAATAGCAAACAGGAAAGTTATTGTGCATAAGCTGTTGATAGGAGTGGATAATTATTAGTCTATACTCTACTCTATTAAAACAGAGAAAAACAGTTGATTTTTCCTAAAAATATTATAGAATAGCCTTTATATGTCGTTTACCTACAAACCAAAGAAGAAGAAGCGCGCTAAAACCCATGGTTTCTTAACCAGATCAAAGTCGGCGCAAGGACGCAAGGTTCTTAAGCTAAGACGGCGGGTCGGACGGGCGAAAATCGCTATTTAGCCGGTTTAGCTCTCTGTCAGCCTTAATTATGTTGCCCAAAGAAAGACGCATTTCTAAAGGGTTATTTGACCAAATACAAAAAAATGGCCGTAATTTTCGTACCCCCCTCTTTTCTTTGCGCATAATGACTAATCCCGGCCAGCCTAGCGCTTTCGCTTTCGTTATCTCTGCTAAGAAGGCGGATAAAGCCGTGACAAGAAATCTAATTAAACGGCGGGGGCGAGCGATTATTGCTAAAAACTTAGCTAAAATCAAAGAAGGTTATCTCTGCGCTATCTTTTTTAATCAAGATGTGTCGACATTATCCTTTATTGAATTGGAAAAGAAGATTTTAGATGGTTTAAATGAAGCTCATTTGCTACAATAGAAGACTATGTTCCATACTATTTTCTATCAACCACTCTATAACGCTCTAGTTTTACTTAGTTCCATCGTTCCCGGCGGGGATGTTGGCCTAGCGATCATTTGTTTGACTATTCTGGTAAAGATAGTGCTCTTCCCCCTCTTTCAGTCTGCGGCGGTAACCCAAATGAGAATGAAACAAGTAGAACCGGAAATGGCCTTGATTAAGGAGAAGTATAAAGATGATAAAACAACCCAGACAAAAAAGGTTTTGGAGGTTTATAAGACTAATAAAATCAATCCTTTCTCCACCATCATCGCTTTAATCATCCAAATCCCCATTATTTTAGCTCTTTATTGGGTTTTTCAGGAAAGTTTTTCTTTTAATCAAGCTGAATTGTATTCTTTTGTTTCTATTCCGGCCGTTGTTTCGCTTAACTTTCTCGGTTTTGTTGATATCACCGCTAAAAGCCTCATTTTGGCTTTATTAACCGGTGTTACTCAATATATTCAGACTGACCTTACTTTACCCAAAACGGTGGTTAAAAGCGAAAACAAAGACAAACAGGCGGACTTCAAAGATAGCTTCACTCAAAGTTTGAATTTTAATATGCGTTATCTGATGCCGATCTTTATTACTTATATCGCCTATACCCTATCTTCCGCCATCGCCCTTTACTGGATGACGAGTAATCTCTTTGCGATTGCTCAAGAACTTTATATTAGAAAGTACTATAAAAAAGTTTAAGCTGTTAGGTTCGTAGCCTTGCCTACACAGACTAGTGTTAGAAAAATGCATTTGTATTGTGTCATTCCCGTGAAAACGGGAATCCAGATGCTATTTCAAATACAAACCTAGATTCCCGCCTTACAGGCGCAGTACACCTTTTCCGCTTTTTCATTCGCTTCTCTCTGAAAAATCTGGAAAAGGTCTTGCGGAGCTACGCTTGCTCGCTCCTCACCTGCGCGGGAATGACACAAAATGTAATTTTTTACTCTTATAATCAAGCTCTTTCCTTCGTGCCATCTTTTCTGTTCCGGACTAGATATTATCCGTCAGATTCAGCATCCACAGCGAGCCGTCCTTTTTGTTGGTAAAGAACAGCTTATCTTCTTTGGCGGTCAAAAACAGGTTGGTACCGTCTATTTTTTGGCTGGAACCCATATTTTCGGGGTTAAAAACCATCTTTGTCTCCCCGGTGGTGGCATTAATTTGCCAAAAACCGTCAGTGAAGCTGGTTAAGCCCATATACCAATTGTCCGGATAACTGTCAGGCGACAATTTATTGGGTACGGCGCAGAAAATAGAAGCGGAATTGGTCGACCAGACACATTTTTCCGGCAGAGTAACAACTCCTATTTGGGTATCCAGCGCTTTGTTTAAGTATTTCAGCTTTAGAATCAGGTTTTGATTGTTGTCGTTATAACCATAGAGGATTTTTTGCCCATCAGGACTGACTAGGGCGGTTAGACCATTCAAACCGCTTAATTTTTTCTGGAAAGACTTAGTGGTGGGGTTATAGAAAAAGATCATGCCCGGACTATTAGCGAGCGGAGCAGACTGGAAAACCACAATATTTTCTGCCGGCCAAGAGATATTCCAACGAGGATGAGCGGAAACGTAAGCTAGTTGGTCTTGTTTAACCCCGGAAAAGTCGTTGATAAAACTCGCTGAGCCTAAGGTGGTGGCAATTAGAGAAAAGTAGCGATCTTTGTTGGGAGAAATGGCAATTTGATTGAGGCTGGGATTTAAAATCAAGCCACCAAGCTGTTTGATTGATGAGGGAGAGGTTCCGGTGGCGTAGCTTTGATTAACCAATTTGGCCAAGAAATTTTCCACCTTTGAATCTTTGGTGTAGCGCAAAATAATTCTGGGATCATTGCCGAATTTGCCGAAATAGGCTTCAGAGACATAGGGAATCGTCGTATTGGAAACGGGAGTCAGCTCACCGGAAGCCGGGTTGAAAGAAAAAAGGTTGCCGGTTTCTTTTTCGGCATACCAAACAGTTGAGCTGGCGATTTTTTTGTTAACAATAGTTACTAAACTGGCGCCGGCAATCGGTCCGGCGGTAATTTTGGCCAATTTATCGGTCGTGTTTACGGTGGTGTTGGCGGTATTAATTTGATTGGTTTGACCTGGTTGGGTACTTGGGCTAACTGGAAAATCGGTGCTACTACTGGCGCTGTTAGGAATAACAGAACTAGGGAAATTGTTCGCGGTTGTCGGGATAACCTGCAAATCAGTTTGATTTCTATTTAAACGATAATAGACATAGCCATAAATTCCGGCGACCAGGATAATGAGAATTATTATGATTGTTATGACTCTTTTCATCTTTTTAAGAAATTAACCTTGTTGAAATCGGTGCCTGATATGACAACGGATCTATCTTAAATTTCCACTCTACCAAATCAGGGTTGATGGTGTTTAAAGCTAACCAAGACAATAAAGCAATTCCTAGACCGGTTAAAGCGTCCATAATTTTTTTTCGGCCATCCCCTTTTCCTTCCAGACTGGCAGCCGTAACATATTCAAATCCTCCAATGACAATCATTAAAACGGACAAGACAATGGCGGCGCCCAAAATTACACCAAAAGCGGTGCTCATATAGGAACCGAAAGTTGCAGAATCTTTAACAGAAGTGGTTCCACCTAAAACGCCCGGCTCTAGCAGTTGGTATTCTAAAGCGCCAGCCGTTGAAGCAAAAATAGCTAAACTGATAACAAAAACAATTATGATTATTTTAAAAAGGTTCATATTATAATCCAAAAATTAGGTTTCTTTGACCAAAAGACATACGTAAAATATTTTCCGCCGAAGTTTTATTGTTAACTGAAGAAACCCTAATGCCCACAGTGGCTGTGCCGACTACCCCCTGCTCTTGCCTTAAGGTGGTTATTTGTCCGCCGTTACTGTTGGCGGTAAAATCTTGTTTATTCATTGTCCAATTGAATTTAATCAGATTATTAGCCAAATCGGTATTGTTAAAGAAAAAAGGTTCGGCTATGAGGGAAATTTCTTCTTGTTTTAGATCAAGATCGCCAGAGAGGCTGTTTTGGTACTGTACTCCGCTTAAGGGCTTGGTTTCATAAAATAGAACTTTGGGAGCGGTCAATGTCAGGGGTACGTTTTTTACAACCTTAACTTCTCCGGCTAAGGAAGAAATTTCCAGTTTAATATTATCCAACCCCTCGCTATCTATTGGCCGGACATTTAAAACTGATTTGTTAAAGCCTGAACTATTAGTCATTAATTTCCCATTTTTAAACCAGCGATAAATTAATTCGGTAGCGGGAATGAGATTGCCTGTATTGTCATAAACTTGCGGTAGGGCGACTATTTTCGCTCCGCTATTGGCGGTTGGTTGGGTTCCCCCGCGATAAAATGAAGGAGTATAAGTATCAGCCGAAATCAGAAAATCAATATCATTAGATTGAAAAACAAAGTTTTTAGTTATAGTTTCCGCTATGCCTGGACAATTAATAATAGCGCTGACCGCGTTGGCTTTTCCTATCGGCGCCGTTTTAAAGGAAAAAGTCTTTTGGCCGGTACCCTTGGTGATTTCTATATCATCCACCGTCCAAGTGAAAAGACAGCCATCCAGATTGTAAAAATAGCTTTTTAATAAAATTGAGACGGTTTGTTCAGCGCCAGGATTGTCCGGGGAGACGACGGCTTCCAATTTGCCATTGGTTGATTGATAGAAAGCGAAGGAAATAACAGGAACGCAGAATATGGCTAGAGATAAAATTATCTTATAGAAAAAACGATAATTCATAATTAGGATAATTATACCACAACCAAAGAAGCAATTAAAAATTAATAATTATAAATTAAAAATGAAAATCAGTGTGTGTCATTCCCGACTCAGGTTCCCGTTTTCACGAGAATAAACTCCGGCGGAAATCTAGGATTAAGTCACTGGATCCCGGGTCAAGCCCGGGATGACAAGATTGCTTGTCGATTTCTAATTTTTAATTACTAATTATTAATTAATCGTTATTTTGTCGGTTCCCGGTAAGGATCTTCTTTTTGGTTGTCTTTATCTGTTACCAACTCTTCAAATTCCGCCTTTTCTTCTTCCTCGTCTTTTTCGCCTAGATCCTTCTTTACATTTTTCAGCATCTCTCCCGGGATATCTTCCATACTGCCAGCTTTTTCTTTCTCGCTTGTTGTTTTGTCTTCCAAACCTAAACCCTCTTTGTCGGCGCCGGTGACGGTAGAACCTTCCCGTCCCCTTTCTTTGGTGGTTTCAGCTTGGGTTGGTTGGTCGGAATCATTGGTTTGAGTGTTAATGTTTGGTCTAGCGCCGATTTTTCTTGAGTTTTCTGTATCGGCGTTAGTTTCTGATCCGGAAGCGCTAGTCGAACCGGCGGAGGCATTGCTTGCCGTTGTTGTGTTGGCAGAGTCTTGCGTTTTCGGTACCGTTTCGGTTGAGGCAGTGCCTCCGGTCGCGATGCCGACGGGTGCTTCGCTCGGGGCGCCGGCGGCCGTATTTATTTCTCCGCTCGCTTCCTTCATTCTGGTTTCTTTGCTTGGTACCCCGGCGCTGGTCATGGGCACCCCCGTTCCCTCACTCTTTATTTCCGAACCAACTGCCCCTCCTTGTTTTTTGGCGGTAACCAGTCCCTTAGCTTTATTGAATTTCTGTTTAGCCTGCACTACCTTCCTTAAGGCAGAGTTATTGTAAAGAGCATCTTCGGCGCGAACCCAGGCGATATTGGAAAAAACATCGACGGTCCAGGTGGGTAGAAAGTCTCCAATTAGTGGAATTGTATCAATCAGTGGCATAACCGTATTAACCAACATTCTTTTTTGTTTATTGGATACTTGGGACCCGTTTAATTTGTTCCAAGTATAAAAAAGCAACCAGGCACAGATAGAAATCAAAGAAGAAATCAACCAACCGATAACGGGAATAAAACCAAGGATTAATTGGATAAGATCAATAAGAACCGCAGCGGTAATCATAAAAACCGCCGTGATAAACGAAATGCGATTCCTTTTAGCTGGCTGATTAGCCATAGGGTGAAATTATGGCTCTAGATCTTTTGATCTTGAGCGCTGCTTAGTTCTTCTTTGGCTTTTTTGATGGCGAGCATTTGCGATGGATCGGAGGTAATAATCTGGTCTTCGGTATAGGAAGCGATGATTTTGAGCGCCACGTGCTTTAGGCCGGCAAAGAAGATACCCTCCCCGACCGCCGACTCCAGCAGAAGATATTTTTCCTCATCGGTCAGGTTAAAGGTTTTTTGCACTAAATCGATTGAAGCCGATGACTGTTTTAACAGGAGCTGGATAGATGAGTTGGTGATGATAGGCAAACCATAGGGACTGCGTAAAAAGTCGCCGACGTCTTGCGTGATGGTCGCTACTCCCAAATAGTATTTACGTCCGCGTTTAACCAGGGAGAACATAAAGGAGGCGGTGTCTTCGGATTTCATCATCCACCAGGCCTCATCAATGACCAATAAACGTTTTTTGAGATTTCGTCGGACGACATTCCAGATATGGTGCATGACAATATACATCGCTACCGGCTTGAGTTCGTCTTCCATGTCGCGGACGGAAAAAACGACGAATTTCTTATTGATATCCACGTTGGTCGGCTTGTTCAAAAAACCGGCCCAAGTTCCCTGGGTGTATTTGAGTAGGCGTTGGGCTAAAGATTCCCCGCCTTCCATACCGGCTAAGACCATTGCCAGGTCAGACAAAAGCGGGGCGGGCTTGTTGGAGAAGTCCGAATCAGCCGTAATATCTTTTAAGGCATAAGTTTCCGTGATAGCGCTATCGATAATAGAGTCTTCTTCCGGTGATAGTCCACCTAACATAATACGGAAGAGACCGACTAAGTTGATGATATTGCTACGTAAGATATCAGCCGGCGACTCGTCTTCGCGTGGGAAAGGCAGATCAAAGGGATTAATATGGTGCTCGGAAGTTAAAGAAATATTGAAATAGCGTCCGCCGACCGCTTCTGATAAAAATTCATATTCGCGCTCCGGGTCGATAACAATAACGTCCGTATCAAACATTAAACTGCGAATGATTTCCAATTTGGTGGTATAAGATTTACCGGAACCGGATTTAGCGAAAATGACCGAGTTATAGTTTTCCAGGGAAAAACGGTCAAACAAAACCAGGCTGGAATTATGCCGGTTGATGCCATACAAAATACCTTTATTGGAAGTTAAGTCAAAAGAGACAAATGGGAAAAGGCTGGATAAGGGCGACGTATTCAGGCGATAGTTGACGCCAAGCAAATCGGTCGCAATCGGCAAAACGCTCTTGAAACCGTCTTCCTGTTGGAAAAGGGCGGGTTTGATATAGACCAATTTGGCATCAAGTATAGATTTTACCTCGTTTTCCAGGTGGTTGAGATCGTCTTCCGTATCACCGTAAAGGGTGATATACAGGCCGACATCAAACAGTTTTTCCCTGGCCTGTTGGAGCTCATCGCGCAATTTTTCAATATCTTGGTAGGCGATATCCAACATCGGATCACGCACCATCCCCTTATCCTCTCTCTCGTTTATTTGACTGCCAACCTCAGCCACCTTCTTCTGCAGGTGTTTTAAGGCGGCCGTAGTGTCAACCGGAGTAATCGTGATGGAAACATCTAATACCTTATCCAAATTGATGATGGGCGAAAACCAGCCCTCCGATAAAAAGCGCGGATAAGAAATAGTAAAGAAAGTACGGGCAATCTTGGCTCCCAGATTGATATTATTTGTGCTGACTTTTAGGGCGGAGGGGGCAATGATGTCGCGTAACTCCAAAACACCCATTCGGTAAATATCCCGTGGCAAAATCGGCGTAATTTCTTTAGAGGTCAGGGTCGGTTTTTTGTTAAAAATATCAAAAAAGGCCATAGAATCAAAGTAAAGAGTAAATAGTAAGGAGTAAAGTAAATTTCATTTTTTTTGTCATTGCGAGGTGCTCCGAAGCAATCTTATTTTGTGTCATTCCCGCCCCCGATCGTAGCCGAGGGTAAACTCCGGCGGGAATCTAGGTTCGGATTCTAGTCTCTGGATTCCCGCCTCCGCGGGAATGACAACTAATGCGATGGATTTTCATTTTTAATTATACATTATTATCGTTCCTTGTTTGATGTTGGAGATTGTTCGGTTATCCCGCCCAAGCTCGGCATCTCATTTTCTCCCGGATTGAAGGCCTTATAATAAAGTTCTACCAATTCTTCGGTGCCTAATTGGACGGAACGGATACCTAAAGAAGCTAAACCGCTTTCCACCACCGAGGCGCGCTGTTCCAACTGAGTTTTGTGCTCTTGAAAAGCACGGAGCTCATCTTCACCAAGACCCGAATTTTGTTTCTGGCCAAAGATTTTCTTCCACCAACTGGAGTTTTCTAGAACCGTGACTTCGTAAGGGACGGCGATATAAAAAGATTTGGTCATAATGTCGGTTGAATCGGTAAAATTATTGATGAATTCAATATATTCCCGCGTCTGCAGTTTGACCAAGTCATTAGTCTGATCTTTCATTTGTTTTTCCAGTAAAGTGATGTAGGGGCGAATATCCAGCCGGCGCGATTCCATGGCGATTTGGATTGGAAAATCCAGCGAGTTCAGGAAATTTTGATATTGCGAAAGTATGGCTATTTGTTCGTCGGCCGATTTAAGCGCGAAGTTAATGGACGAAGCCATTAAAACCATGCGCAAGCTGTTATCTTTCAAAATCACTATCCCGTCGCGGATTTCCTTGATGGGAATGAAATCTTGAGTTGATTTGGAACTTTTTACATTATTGCTCATTTTATTTTTTCATTGACATCCAAACTCCAAGACAGATCTTTCAGTCGACTGCGGGATAAGGTCGGCAATTCGGCTTCGGTCTTCGCTAATTTTTTTCCGGCTAGTTGCTCTATTTCCGCCATCGGCTTCTCATTCTTTTTCCAGATATATAGCTTATCATGGGTATAGAACCAAAAAGCGGATTCAACGATGTTGATAAAGGACTGGTTATTGACTTTATAAAAAGCTAAAGCAATACCGATACCCACCGGGATTATGGCCAAAACAATACGGATGAAGGCTGGCAAAACCGTTGGTACGGCATAAATAATGTAACCCAAGCCACCCCCGCCCGCTAAATATAGAAATTGTCGAAAAGACAAAGGGCCAAATACCTTATCTTCTACTTCAATAAATTGGGGAACTTGGAAGTTCATTTTTATTTATGTAAGCGTTAGCTTTCAATATTGTGTCATTGCGAGGTACTCCGAAGCAATCTTATCTCGTGTCATTCCCGCCCCCGATCGTAGCCGAGGGTAAACTCCGGCGGGAATCTAGATTCGGATTTTAATCTCTGGATTCCCGCCTGCGCGGGAATGACAATACACTAATTTAGATTCTTACAATGACAATTTTTCTACATTCCTCTAAAACCTAAAAGCTAATTCGTTGGTTCTCGATACGGGTCCGTTTTCACTTTACTCGCCTGGTCGTTGGCGTTTGCCGACGAAGGGTGGGTTCGGCCCAACTCCACTTCTTCCTTTGGCAAACGAAACAATTTGCTCATCTTTTCTTCAAATAATCGGCGATCAGCATCATCCCCTTCTAATAAAGGCTTAGTACTGCCAATGATTATAGCATTATTAGCTGGCGCTGATTGATTGGGAGCCGTCTTGATGATATTTTTTCCCGATACGTTGCCAGCTGGTGAAAAATTTTCTACGAGCGGGGCGCGTTCCGGCCTGTATGTATCGTGACTGGCGCCATTTAATTTCTCTAACGAGGCGCGGATAGGGAAAAAGATACGTGAGTTTATATCTTTAACAATTTCTCCCGCTTCTTCAATGCTGATTTTCAGCCGTTGTTCGATATTGGCCAGAAACTCGCTTGGCCGGGTAACACCTAAGAAAACCATCCCGATTTCGTTAGCTAATTCTCCCCGCTGGTCAATATGCAGTTTGTATTTATTGCCGATATCGATAATCGCGTCAATCATTTGGTCAGAGTCATAGACCTGTTTGATGTCGTCTGGGAGATTGCGATATTTTTCCAATAATTGTTCTTTAGTGTAGGTCATAATTTTAAGTATTTTCTTTGCGGTCCAGCTACAAGGTGCCCTTGCGTGTTTGTAGCCAGATATATTTTCTGTCTATTTCCGCTGTTGCTGCTGATCCGCTGGCCACAGGCGCTTCTGGCTTAACTGGTTTAGGTCCGGCGGTTGCTGGGTCTGTTGCATATTTAGTATTCCACTGGTCTTCTTCTGTGCGGTACTTGTCCATGGCAAGAAAATAAGAATTATGAGCAGTCCTATAGTCACTTTCAATCTTGTCTGTAATTGCCTTTTTAATATTCGTATCAATGTTATTGTTGCTTAAGACGGCTCCAAGCTGATCTCTATTTAGTACGCCAGTTATGGCTGGATTATTTAAGACTTCTCCATGTTCTTCCATAAAATTGGAAATTTCAGTGTTGTTAAGCTTAGAAATAGTATTTTGAATCTTGTTAACATCCAATAATGTACTTGTTCTTTTGGCAGAGTTAGAAGCCTCTAGACTAAGATCGGATACCAATCCATGAGCAGCGCTTACCCTTTCATATTTACTCTCGGCATTCTTCATGGAAGTCTTTTCGGAATCGTTTAATTTGCCACGCACTTCCTTTATCTTGGTTTCTATATTTCCAACCCGAGCTATTTGTTCCGCCGATCCGCTAGCTTTTATTTTTTCCAATTCCTTTTCTAACTCTACTCGGTCGTCAGGCTTCAAATCTTTGTAAAGCTTGGCATAATTGTCCTCTGAAACATTAGCATCAGCCAGGTATTTGGCGCGTTTTTCCGCCGTATCCAATTTGCCGAATTGTTCTACTTGTAGTTCCTTTTCAATCTTTTTGCCGGTTGTGCGACCAGATGCATTGGTGCGTAGTCGATCAACCAGCATCTTTTGTCCGGGGTTGGTGGCGACATTTTTCTCGGCTTCCTTATGTATCTCGGCGCGATCGGCGGCGGACATATTTTCATAAACATGCTGGCGTTGGTCGGCATTTAAACCGGCTAAATGACTCAATTTCAAACTGGTGGAACCCAAAGCGGCATTTTGCTTGGAATAATAATCCAGATCTTTCTGCCTGCCACCGACACCCGCCATCTTATCTACTCCTGATTTAAATAAGCCACCCAACATTGGGGTTTGTGCTAGTTGGTTTTGCATCCAATTACTATTAGCAATTTTGTTTCCCAATCGGCCAACCGTACTTCGTCCCGCCCAATTAGTTGCTGCTTTTCTGGCATAACGACCGCCATAGTCACCGATTTTTTTGGCGACACCCTGTGAGAAGCTAGACATTGATTTAGCGACCATTACGGCGGCGATAGTTAAACCGCAGATAAGAATAAACCAGATGATGTTATTGATTGCTGACTGTATACCGTCAACCGCTGGCGCACTTGCCACCCCAGCTCCCCCCGCTTGGGCCAATAGGCTTATGCCATCGGCGATAGTTGTTATTGGTTTTGTAGAAACGGGTGGTAAAAGACTGCTCCAATCAGTTGGTTTATTTCTGGCTATTTTCAAAACCATATAAAACAGGAATAAAAAGGCGGGGGCAAAAATGGATTCCCGAATTAAGGCACTCCACCATCTATCCCAATAATTTGGCAGAATGAAATCTTTGGGAATAATCTGACTGAAAAAGACAAAAGACGAAGTGGCAATAATTATCAATAAAGAAACGGTACGGACAATAAAAAGATAAGAAGCGACGAGTAAAACATAGCATAGGAGGATAATTAAAATACACAGAGCCAATTGTTTGAATGCCGACGTCATATTTCCCATTTGGCCAAGATTTTCCAGTGACATACCACTAGGAAGTGCCGCTTTTTGTATTAGATTACTCCAAGAGCCGTTAGGGAAAAAGGCTTTCATTACTGTTCCTTGAATATCCGGCACACCGGACATGGTGGTGGAGGTGGAACCTAGGCTATTGTAAAAAACAACCGCCAAAGAATTGCTAAAGTCAATCACGACTTTAGGAATCAGGATACTGAAATTGATAAATAAGGCGACTATGAGGACTTTTACGACAATTCTTTTAACATCACCGCTAACCTTTTGGACTATCGTCGCGATAGCATAATACATCAGGATAAAAATGAAGAAGATATTAGCCAAATCTCGGCCTAAAGACCAGATTAAGTTTATACCCCCCAGTTCCGCTAGAGATTTGAAACTCCTGATGCTTAAGACGATAGAAAAACCGAAAATCTGGGTTACCAGCCAAAGGATACCAAGACATAAAGCAGTAAGTAAGCCCATCAGCAGGTTTGTTACCTTGAACAAAATTATATCAAGAGAGGTTAAGAATCCAGTGATTAGAGGGTCCCACCAACTGCCCTTTGTTATATCCGCACATTGACTAGTTATCGCCCCGGCAGCCCCTGCTGATGCGGTTTTACACGCAGCTTTACTTTCAAAACATTCGGTTTTCCCTGGCATCCCATATGTAAAACACCACTTATTTTTGCTGGCGGCTTCCTGTACCGCTGGAGGTGTCTGGGCAAAAGAAATATTAGGCAAGATTGTCAACAAAAGCAGTCCGGAGATACCCAGAATAGTTGCTAAATATTTTTTTGTCTTTTTAGTAAACATTTTTTATTCAGTAGTTTCCGTTGTCGCGGAATAGGCCTCGCCTAACTTAGTGGTGCACTTGATGGCATAAACCGGCTTCTTGACGTAAATATAAATAGCCGCGTCATCATCATTGCTTGGAATAATCGGACTCCCCCCCTCTTCTGTTTCAATTGGGTCAATCGGTTGGCCTGATTCGTGATAAATAAAACCGTAGCGTTTGTAAAAAGCTAAGTTGGAATGAGTGGCTTGATATTGTTGAAAAGCGCGAACTAAGTCATTTTTAGTTAAGGAACCGGTGGCCGGTTTAACCAAATTAACTTTTATTGTAATCGGACTGGTGGCGATATTAACGGCATCATAAATCTTTAAGGAATAGATTCCGCCATTACTGGAGACGGTGGGAATTTCCCAACGATAAGCGGCCGAACCGATATAAGTGGAAGTGGCGCTGGTTATACCGTCAATTTTCCATTGACTGGTTTGAGTGGAAGTTTCCGCTCCAGTATCGGAAGAGGAAGTATTGGTGGTGGCTGTGCCGGCCGGTGGCGCCCAACGGAGATTAAAATCAAGCGGGATATAAAACTTTATCGTTCCTTTTTTACTTACCGTGTTGCCTCTGCGCTTGTAGAAAGCGACCAATCGGGTATTGGGGTTACGACTGGCTACCCAGTCACTATCAGCAACGCATTTATTCATACTATAAGATGACCACTGTAACATTTGGTAACCGCTCATAGAGCTGGTTAGACGAATGCTAACGGTTGGGTTATAACCAGGATCGCCTGGGTCACCTGGATCTCCGGGGTCACCGGGATCGCCTGGGTCGCCAGGATCACCTGGATCAGTGCTGTCACCCGGTCCGGATCCCGGGTCTATACCACCGGCGCCACTGCCAATGGCTGGTTCATCAAAATTTCCGACATCATTAGCTGTTGGCTCATTATTATTGCCAATGGTGCCATTCTGCGGGTTAATATATTCTTGAACGCGGACATTAACGGCCTGAGAAGCGGATTGAGCGACAATCTGACCTGGGGTAACTGTTACCCATTTTTTACAAGCTAAGCCATCGGAGGTTTGATTCTCTTCCGGGCAAGTACGAACCGGAAGAAAACCGCCACCGGTTTGATATTCCAATAACGCATTACCGATCTTGGATGCTTCTTGCGCTTTTAAGGCATCATCGGCGTAATAAGCCGTGGTCAGAGGGTTATTAGGTCGGGTAATATCAAAAGCCTTCAATAGAGTGTAAAAGATTTCTCCCCCGGTCATATTATCCATATTGGCTGACTCTCCCAGTACTTTGTTATATTCTTCCAGAGTGATGGATGGAGCGGGCATTAAAGAGTCCTCGCGATTACTTTCCTCAACCGCTTGGATTGCCTCTGCTTTAAAAGGCAAATCAGAGTTATTTAAATAATCTAAGGTCACGAGATAGGCTTCTTCATCAGCTTCGTTCTGGTATTCTTCCAGATTTTCCGGATATAATTTTCCAGATCCGGCGGTGCCGGCCTCAGTAAAGCGACCAGACGGACTGCCTCCGGTTTGAATTAATCCCTTCGGTCCGAGCAGAGCTTGGCGGTATTCTTCCAAGTCGGTGGCGGCTGTTCGGCGCATATCCGGTTCGGTAATGAAGGTTAAGGTTTCCATCGCTTTTTGCACGCGATTGATGGAATGTAAATACATACAAGCCTTGATATTGATATCCAGATTTTTACCGGTGAATTGATCAGTATTGCGACCATAAGTCAGTAAAGTGCCAATTTCGTGGACGGGTACATATTGTTCTGTATCAAATGGACTTTCGCCGTCGTCTGGTTCATACTCCGATTTGCATTCTTCTTCCGCTTCCGTAATTTCTTCTTCTCTAATTTCCTTTAAAGCTTTTAGAGCTTCTTCAGTCGCCGCTTGGTCATTGGCCCGTCTTTCCTCAATAGAATTAGCGGGAGGTACTTCTCCCTCTTCCCCTTCCCCACCGTCTTCTTGCGCTCGGCTAATGGCCGGACTGAAAATTAAAGCCAACCCGATAAATAACGCGAGCAGGAAAAATAATATTGTCGGGAATTTTTTTACTGTTACCATATTATTAGTTGGCATAAATAACATTGCTTTCGCTGGTCTGGAAAACTATCCCGTTGTTTTTAAAGAAGGCGTTTATCCGATCGACAGTTTGGTAAAAATTTAAAATCTGAGCGTTGTATAATTGCGTGCTTTTCAGAGCCAAATAAGGATTATCTAAGATTAAGGACATTTCCGTATAGCGAGTCGCTAACTGATTAAGATCGTTGATGAGTTGTAAATGGATTTCGGCGGCGTTTTTTGGCACAGCCGTTTTTAATAAAGTAGAAATAATTTGTTTAAAGCTCGCGGCTTGACTGCTAAGCAAACGCGCGCGGAAAGAGTCTTTGGTTTCCAGTGCGGTAACCGTTGTGACAACGGGATTTTCTCTGATGGTATTAAAAGGTTTAAGCGCGGTAGCAATTTTCAAACCATAAGCGCGTAAACTGGAAGAGCTATTGAGATTGGAAACGATTAAATCGGCATAAGTATATGGTTTGACTTTGGCCGGTTCAGTTAATAACAAAGAACTGGTATCGCTAGCGACTAATTTGGCAGAAATGATTTCTTCAATATTTTTTTGGCCGGCTTCTAAGGCTTTCAAATCAAGAACGGATTTAGTGCTGGAAGCAATTTGCAAAATATTATTATTAGCTTCTGATCCTTTTTGGTAGCCTAAATACCAAAGGACCCCGATGGCTATCACCAGAGCAAAAATCAGTATGAATGATATTTTTTTAGCAGCCGGGTTCACATTTGAAAAAGTCTTATTCATTATACTTCCTTTTTGTTTTTACTAATAGAAAAAACAGTGGAAAAGTGGATAGTTATTTTTTCTTTTCTCGTGTCATTCCCAACTCAGGTCCCCGCCTGCGCGGGGATAAATTCCATCGGGAATCTAGGTGTGGAATACTAGACCCCCGCTTTCGCGAGGGTGACACAATACGGAAATTGGTTAATTGAAAATAGTGTTATTTTGTTGCGTCGGCCCTGGTGGTATAATGGGTACATGAAAATTAAAATAGGTTTGTTTTTATTTTGTCTACTGTTTCTTTTGGCGGGGCAAACTGTTCAATCTTCTGTTACTTCGCTAATTCCTTTTGGCGGTTATACGACGGAAGTTACAGAATGCACTTGCGATAGCGGTTTGTATCTGATTAATTTGATCTCAGCTAAGCCTGATTTGCCCAATAGTCTGATTTTTAACGATAGTACCTCTCATCAATATGCCTTTTACAATGCCAAAAAGGCCGGAGTCCATATTCTTGGTAAGGCTGAACCAAAGTGGGTAGACTGCGAGGTTTATATAGGCTGGGATTGTGTTACGGTGGGTAGCGGTTTTCTCATTGATTTCGTTGGCTCCTCTCAAACTATCGGTTCGCCGGCCTCGCCTAATTTACCTTTAAATAGTCCCAGACAGATGGGTTTATCCAGCACTAATAAAAATAACGTTAATTTAAGCGCTTTTATTGCCAAACCGACCGCCAAAAACACAACCAACCAGAATTTGCTATCCATGTTCAATCTTTCTTATTGGACAAATTTGGTTTCGCCTAAGTCACGCTAGTTTTTAACCTTGTATATTTTTTGTGTCATTGCGAGGTATTTCGAAGCAATCTGCGTTGGTATTTTGTGCTGTACCTCGCCGTAGCTTTAGCGGAGGAGGGTCATTCCCGTGAAAACGGGAATCTAGAATTTAACTACTGGATCCCGGGTCAAGCCCGGGACGACAGGATTACCTGTCGATTTTTAATTTTTAATTATTAATTATTTCAAGAGTATCTCCCTCCTTAAGATAGTGTTTTTTTGCTAATTCAGCCTTTATTTCCAACACATATTGCGCCGGTGCCTTGCCGGTAAAGGTTTTAGGGTATGTTTCGGGGGTTAAATCGTAGGAAATATCCACGATTTTCTTATTTTGATCCAGCCAAACCAAATCCAGAGGAAAATTCATCTCTTTCATCCAAAAATGGTAAAAACCGGGCTTGTCATAAGCAAAAAGCATCCCCTCGTCTTCTTCTAGGGGCGCCCGGCCGGACAATCCTCTCTCTTTTTTGGCGTCTGTGTCGGCGATTTCCAGTTTTAGGGTCCAATCGCCTATTTTGCCTTGGATAAATTGAGGTGGACTGTCTTGATTGCCTTTATTGCCAAGTATAATCAGTAAACCGGCGAGGACAATAAGCGCCAAAACGGTATAAAAGATGATATTTTTAGCCCTAGACATGTTTTTTGTGCCTGCCCCGTAGCAAAAATTACTATTTTCTGCTATCGGGGTCATTGCGAGCGGAGAGAAGCAATCTGCACCCGTATTCGAGTCATTTCCGCGCAGGCGGGAATTCAGAATTAAACATTTTTAATGCAGATTGCTTCGGAATACCTCGCAATGACAATGCAAAATACCTGCATTTCATTTTTAATTCTTAATTATCAATTTTTAATTGCTTGATTATTCTTCCCCATTGTTCCAGTGTCAGCTCCTCGGCGCGCGCTTTAGGCGAAATACCATTGTTCATAAGGATATTTTCGTCTAAACCGAGATTTTTTTTCAGCATTTTGCGTTTTTGGCCAAAACCCTTCTTTAAAATGGTAAAAAAGCGGTTCTCCGAGAGTTTGCCATGTTTGAAAAAGTCTTTGGAAATGCTATCTATCAGCAAAATAGCCGAATCGACATTGGGAATAGGCAAAAAATTGCTTCGCGCGACTGTGCGGACATATTTTGGCTTGCCGTAGGCTTTGACACTCATAGAGAGCAGGCTTTCCTTGTCGTCCTTGGCGACAATCCGTTCGGCGACTTCCTTTTGCACTAGCACGACTATTTTGGAGGGTTGGCAATTGCTTTCTAAGAACTGACGGAAGATCTGCCCGGTCAGATAATAGGGAATATTGGCAACGAGTTTGTAGCTTTCAGGTTTCAGCTTACAGCTTTCAGGAAAAAAATTCAGGATGTCTTCATGAATCAATTCAAACTTCCCGTTTTTGGTATATTCGGCGAATTTCTCGGTTAAAACTTCAATTAAGCGGTCGTCTTTTTCCACCGCGACCACTTTTGCCCCCGTGGCCAGTAGTTTGGCGGTCAAAACCCCTTGTCCGGGGCCTATTTCCAGCACTGTATCGCCCTCCTTCACCTCCCCCGCTTTGACGATTTCATCCACAATAACCGGATTTTTCAGCCAGTTTTGCCCTAAAGATTTTTTTGGGAGAAGCATAAAATAATATTAGCATAATAAAGGTGTTAGCTGGTAGGTTTTAGCTTTTAGAGAATTAATCTGTATTTTGTATTGTCATACCGGCGGAGGCCGGTATCTAGGGTCTAATTATTTTGTGAAACCAGCACTTCCAGATTCCGGTTTTCGTGGGAACGACCTTTCTTCGCTAAAGCTACGATAGGACACAGTACAAAATACAAACGCAGATTGCTTCGTCGAATACTCCTCGCAATGACAACTAGACGGCGTTTTTATCTGCGTAAATCAGCGTTTTATCCGCATCAGGCTAAAAATCTATATACCCCGTCGTTGGTTTCTCAAAATCACCTTCCCCGACCGGTTCTATCAGCGAGTTATCAATATCGTAAATAAATTCGCTGGGCATGGTCATTTGGCGGGAGCCGAAAATGGTACGCATTTGGGCATAAGTCAGGTAGAGTTTCTGGCGGGCACGCGTGACAGCGACGTAAAACAGTCGGCGTTCCTCCTCATCGTCTCTTTTTTCATCACGCGCCATTGCTTCGTGCGGGAAAAGATTTTGTTCCAGTCCGGCGATGAATACAGCATCAAATTCCAAGCCTTTGGAGGCGTGGACAGTCATCAGGCGCACCCCACCCGTTTTGGTCGTCTTTTCGGTCAGACTATCTTGATCGGACACCAGTGAAGCATCGGTGACAAGTTGCATAATTCCCTCTTCGTTCGGTAGGTCGTCGTAACGCACGGCGAGCGAAGCGAATTCTTTCAGGTTTTCTATTCTTTCTTGTTCCTCTTCGTCACCTTTCTGTAATTTGCCAATAATACCTGTTTCCTCCACGATGAATTTTACTAATTCTGATGGTTTATGTGTTTCGCTAAAAGCTTTGATTTTAGTCAGTATGGCGCGAAAATTGGCGATTTTTTCCTGCATTTTGGCAGGCAATTCGCTCTCTCCTCCGGCGAATATTTTGTCGAGCGTCACTTGGCCTATTCCTCTTGGTGGAACATTGATGATGCGCTTGATACTCTCTTTATCGCTTGGATTGAACGCCACTTTGATGAAGGCGAGCAGATCTTTGATTTCCTTGCGGTCATAAAATCTGGTGCCTAGTACTTGGTATGGCACACCGGCGCGCAGGAAAGCTTCTTCCAAGACGCGGGATTGAAAATTGGCGCGATAAAGCACAGCGATTCCTTCGGCAGGCGTACCTTTTTTAACAAGCTCCCCGCTTTCTTCGGCAATGAAACGCGCTTCGTCTTGTTCGGAGAAGCCGGAATAGAGAGAAATTTTCTCGCCATCATGATTTTTGGTAAATAAATTCTTTTCCCGTCGTTTTTTATTTTTCTTGATGACTTGGTTGGCGGCCGAGAGAATAGTTTGAGTACTGCGATAATTTTCTTCCAGTAGAACCACCTTGGCATCTGGATAATCTTTTTCAAAATTGAGGATGTTGGTGTAATCCGCTCCGCGCCAACTGTAAATGGATTGATCAATGTCGCCGACGACACAAAGATTGCGGTTTTTCTTTGCCAAAAGCGTGGTCAGATCGTATTGAACGGTATTGGTGTCTTGGTATTCGTCTATATGGATGTATTGCCACAGATTTTGGTAATAATCCAAGATTTCCGGTTTCTTAGCGAATAACTCGCTGGTTTTTAGCAATAAATCGTCAAAATCCAGGGCTTTTTCCGCTTGCAATATCTCCTCGTATTTTTTCCAGACCGTAGCGATATTTTTGCCATTCCAATTTTCACTGGAGGAACTATTGAAATCAGATAGCGACTTGCCATCCCCTTTCATTTTGGAAATGATATGCATTATTTTCCGCGGTTCGTGGATTTTCTCATCCATACTTAGCGCGCGCAGGGCCTGCTTAACCTTGGCGAGCGAGTCGTCTTTGTCTAAAATGGAAAAATAACGCGATAACCCTAGCGCTTCCCCGTGCCGACGCAGAATATTTACTCCGAGCGAGTGAAAGGTACTCAAAAACGGTACCCCCTTATATCTGAAGGACCGTCCTTCAGATTGAGGGTTGATAGGGTTTGTTGAAAGTAGTGCCGTTACCCGGTCGCGCATCTCTTTAGCCGCTTTATTGGTGAAAGTGATGGCTAAAATCTGCTCTGGTGCCACGCCATGTTCAATCAGGTTCAAAATCCGGTGCGTGATGGTCTTGGTCTTACCCGCGCCCGCGCCGGCAATAATCAAAAGTGGTCCGTTTTGGTGTTCCGCGGCTTCGCGTTGCGGCGCGTTTAATTGTGTTAAATGATTTTTGCTATCCACTTGCCTATCCTAACATATCAGCGTAGCTCAAACCAAAAATACCCCGATTTCGGGGTATTTTTGGTCTATTTTATCCCTAACAATTTTTTAACTTTCTGCTTAAGACCGTAAGTGTGGGTAATAAAAGAAATAAAAAACTCGTTTTCTTTAACTTTTTCAATCAAATCAATCAATTTTTCTGGTTGGTAAGTTTCTTTGGACCCCTTGATTGCTCCGATTTGCCTGATAACTGCATACAACTCTTCAAAAGATTCCGTTTTTTCTACCAAGGCGGTATTTTTTATTTCCCTTTCCACTTCTTTTGCTTCTTCGTCTATTATCGTCTGGGTGTCTTCCGCTTTGTCACTTGGACTTTTCTCCATTGTTATATTGGAATAATTCGGTTGAAAAATTCTCTGGTCGTCATCTTTAGGATCAATAATGATACCTTCTGCTTCGTTCATGTTTTTTATAGATGAGTTACTAATAGTGCTACATCTAATGTTAAGTCCAAGCCCATTAAGTGTCAATCTTTTTGTCCTTTCTCTCACTTGTATTATAATAAGCGCAAGCTTAATTCTTAATCAATTTTATGGAACATCAAATCACTAACACGATAGAAGCGGAAATCGCCGAATTATCGCGACAAATTGAAGTCAAAAAACAAGAATTGGAAAGTCGTAGCGGAATTGTCCATGAGGCGATTAGTGAAAGAGAATTAGTTGCGACCGCAGTGGCCGAAAATTTTTATCCTACTTCAGCTGGAGCACCGGTGTCACCGGTTGGGTCTTCGACGGCGACCGCGCCCTCGGTTGGCGATGATTACTTAAAGACTTTACCGCCGGAGATGGTAGAAAAAGTCAATCATTACATTTCGTTAGTGCCGACTAAGGGAATCAGAGAGGCTTTGACACAAGTAATAAGCGCCGAACCATTTTTGATTGATGCTTTTCATGATGCCTTGGTGACTAATCTATATGAGGAATTGAAAGAACGCGGGATCGTTAAATAATTTTTGGAATTTTATCGTCCTTTTATAAAATAAGTTTTGTCTTCTGTTCTTAACTTTTGCCTGCCTGCGCAGGCAGGACTTATAAATTTTTTATGGATTTTAATACAATTTTTGTCGTTTATTTCTTGCCAGTAGCTCTGGTCGTAGTCATTTTTGGTCTCATTTTTCTGGTTTTTCGTCGTCGTTCCTCGTTGGCCTCGCTTAATTTGCAGATTTTATCCATCAAAATCATCCGGGGGGAGAAAAAAGAGAGCGCGGGCAAGGACTTTTTACAGGAAATAAATTTGACCGAACAGCTGTTTAATTCTTTATCCTCAATTAAGCAACCCTTTGTGTTTGAGGTGGCGGTGCAAAATAGCGCGCAATTCATCAATTTTTATTTAGCGGTCCCGCGCGCTCATCTGGATTTTGCCAAGCGTCAGATTCAAGGTTTATTTCCGGATGCGGAAGTGGTGCCGGCGCCGGAATACAATATTTTTAGTCCGCGCGGCGAGAGTACTGGCGGTTATTTGATTTTAAATGATAATGATTCGCTCCCCTTGCGTACTTATCGGGAAGCCGAAGTGGATTCTTTCAGCCCGATACTGTCTACCCTGTCCAAACTGCGCGAAGTTGGCGATGGCGCCGCCATTCAGGTAGTGATTAATCCGGCCGGGAAAAATCGGGTCAAAAAAATCATTAAAGATATTGCCCGTTTGCAAAAAGGCGAAAAAACCAAGGATGTTTTAACGCGTCCGTCTTTTTTCAAGGAATTTAAGGAGATAATCAATGCTCAACCGCGTAAAGAAGAGCCATCAGCCGGACTTAAGCCAACCGATCCGGAAGCGATCAAGGCGCTTCAGACGAAAGTTTCTAAACCGTTATATGAAGTGAATGTGCGTATCTTAGCTTCCTCGGATTTGCCCGGTCGCGCTGAAGAAATTTTTCTGGGCATTTCCAGTGCTTTTTCCCAGTTTACTGCCGCCTTGCGCAATAGTTTCAAAGTGGTGGTGCCACGCAAATTGCGTCAATTATATTTTGATTATTCTTTCCGCAATTTTTCGCCGCCGCAAACTATTCTGCTTAACTCTGAAGAATTAGCCAGTATTCTGCACTTACCCTTGGCGACATCGGAGGTTCCTAATGTCACCTGGTTGCGGACCAAAGAAGTGGCGCCACCGGCGAATTTGCCGGCCGAAGGTGTCGTGGTGGGTGAAAATATTTTCCGCGATGAAAAGAAATTAGTTCGACTGACTGATGCCGATCGCCGTCGCCATTTGTATATTGTTGGTCAAACCGGTGTCGGTAAATCTTATAAAATGATGGCGCCGATGGTGATGCAAGATATCGCGCGCGGGAAAGGTGTCTGTGTTATTGATCCGCATGGCGATCTGGTGGATGTGATTTTGGATCGGATACCTAAGGAGCGTCTTGATGATGTGGTTATTTTTGACCCGGGCGATTTGCGCCGTCCTCTGGGGCTCAATATGCTCCAATACGATCTTTCCCGACCGGAAGAAAAATCTTTCATTGCCGGTGAATTGTTGAAAATATTTGATAGTTTGTATGATTTGAAAACGACCGGCGGACCAATGTTTGAATATTATCTGCGCAATGCCTTGCTTTTGATGTTGGGCGATGCCGCTTTTGAAACCCCTACCCTTCTAGATGTTCCGCGTATTTTCTCTGACAGCGAATACCGTAATGGCAAACTGGCGCGGTGTAAAGATCCGCTGGTGGTGGATTTCTGGACGAAGGAAGCGGCCAAAGCGACCGGTGATCAAGGCCTCGCCAACATGACCGTCTATATCGTGTCTAAGTTTGCCACTTTTATTTCCAACGACTATATGCGGCCAATTATCGGTCAACAAAAGTCGGCTTTTGATATCCGCGATTTGATGGATAAGGAAAAAATCTTGTTGGTGAAATTGGCTAAGGGTAAAATCGGCGAGATGAATGCCAATCTGCTCGGTATGATTATCACTGGTCGGATTTTGATGGCGGCGTTGGCGCGTGGCGATAGGCGACCGGAAGAGCGGAAGGATTTTTATTTCTATATCGATGAATTCCAGAACTTTACCACCGACTCTATCTCGATTATTTTGTCCGAAGCGCGCAAGTATGGTTTATGTCTGACGGTTGCTCATCAATTCATTGCTCAACTCAAAGACAATATTCGTGAAGCGGTTTTTGGCAACGTTGGTTCTCTGATTGCTTTCCGAGTGGGCAGTACGGATACAGAAGTCTTGCTCAAACAGTTTGGACCGGAATTTTCCGCTCAAGATCTGACTTCCATTGAAAACGGCCGGGCTTTTGCCAAACTGCTGATTGCCGGCGAACCAACTAGACCATTTAGCTTTAATTGCTTGGAACCGCAACCGGGTTTCCCAGAACTTAGGGATAAGCTGTATGAGTTATCACGCTTAACCTATGGCCGGGATTTGGCGGAAGTGGAGGCAGAAATAGTTCGGAGGTTGAAGCCAGCACAGGCAGTCAAAAGTCCATCAAGTCCATAAAGTCAAAAGTCTGAATACGAAATCCTATGTTTTTGGCTTTAAGGACTTTCAGACTTTATAGACTTTTTTATTTCTCGATATTTTTGCCAGAAACGTCAAATATATGGTCAATACCCAAAATACTGGCTATTTTAGGGGTTTTTCTTTAGCCTGATAAGGTTAGCTTTTTAGTTATCCACAGCTTTAGACTATACAACCGCCAAAAGGTTACAAGCTGGCTATAATTTAAGGCATTGCAGTTTTTGTGGACAGAAGAGGCCAGAGAAGCGTCCGGGTGGTTATCAACTTAATTTTAGGCTTATTTTACTTAATAAAATAGACGACGCCTCAACCCCCAGTGGTTTTCGCGTTAAAAAAACTGTTATTTTAGGCCATTTTTTAATAAAGGCCGTTTTAGTGTTTTTGATTGCGCTTGGTTTTTCCTTTCCCCTCCTGGTTCAAGCCGGCATTTTTTCTTTCATAACCGATGGTCTGGTTAATGATGCCGAGGCTAGTGCCAAAGCTAAAGACGTAACCACCCAAAATATCACCTTGCTTCAAGCTTTGGGTGGTAATAACCCCGGCGCCCTGGCTGTCTTGGCTGATACGCCGATTATTAACGGTAGCGCTTTCTTGCCCGAGTCCGGCCCCTTAGGGAGCACCGCGGATGTCATTTCTTTAACCGGCGCGACTAGTGACCAAATCAGCACTTACACCGTCCGACGCGGGGATACTTTGTCCGGTATCGCGGCGATGTTTAAGGTTTCGCAAAATACCATCATCTGGGCTAATGATCTGGGCAAAAACGGGATTATTCACGAAGGCGATAATCTTATTATTCTGCCGATTTCCGGTATCCGTTATCTTGTAAAAAAGGGCGATACTTTGTCTGCTATTGCTAAAAAATATGGCAGTGATCAGGCGGAAATCATGTCTTTCAATAATCTGGAGTCCGATCAGGATTTGCAGATTGGAACGGAGATTATTATTCCCGACGGCGAAGCGACCATATCGTCTGGCAATCGCCCGCCCGCCCTGCCTAATTATTCCGGTTATTTTGTTTGGCCGGTAATGGGTGGCCGTTTAACCCAAGGCTTGCATGGTCATAACGGCATTGATATCGGCGCTCCGGCCGGCACTGCTATTCTGTCCTCGGCGGCCGGCACAGTTATTATCGCCAAATCAAGCGGTTGGAATGGTGGTTACGGTTCCTATGTGGTTATCAAGCATAATAATGGCACACAAACTTTGTATGCTCATATGTCGGCTGTGGAAGTAACCGTTGGCCAGATGGTTGGTCGCGGAGAAGCAATAGGCCGAATTGGCTCAACTGGCCGTTCCACCGGTTCGCACTTACATTTTGAAGTCCGCGGGGCGACGAATCCATTTAGATAGCTTTCAGGTTACAGCTTTCAGCTGTCAGAAAAATACAAAATAGCGCGAAACGAGAGTATTGTTGTTTCGCGCTATTTCTTTTTTCTTACGTATTTATAACTTTTAACTTCTAACTATTAACTTTTAACTTTCTGTTTAACTGACCCTCGGTCTGTATCTCAGTGCCTCTAGCAGGTGATTTTCTTTAATATTATCTTCTCCTTCTAGGTCGGCGATGGTGCGTGCCAGTTTGACGACGCGATGATAGGCGCGGGCGGATAAGTCTAACTTGCGCGCGGCATCATTCAAGAGCTGAGAACATTTTTCGGTGACTGGCGCGAAGCGGACTATTTCGCGAATACTCATTTCGCCGTTATTTTTTAATTTTAAGCCTGCTCCGCCGAAACGATTCAGCTGTATCTGCCGGGCGCGGATGACGCGTTTGCGGATATCGGCTGATGATTCCCCCGCTTTGCCCGCGCTTAATTTTTCATGCTCAATCTGTGGGACATCGAGCCATAAATCGATGCGGTCAATGATGGGTCCGGACAGTTTTCGTTCATAGCGAGCGATATCGGCGCCGGAACAAGTGCAGGCCCGCGTTTTAGAACCATTGTAACCGCAGGGGCAAGGGTTCATCGTGGCGAGCAAAATGAAATTGGCGGGGAAAATCATTGTGCCTTTGCTCCGGCTGATAGACACGATTTTATCTTCCAATGGTTGACGCAAGGCTTCAATCACCTGGCGATTGAACTCGGGAAATTCGTCCAGGAATAATACTCCGCGGTGAGCTAAGGTAATTTCGCCCGGTTTGGGCCAAGCGCCCCCGCCGGCGATGGAAACATAGGAGGCGGTATGATGGGGAGAACGGAAGGGCGGTTGGGCAATCAGATTGGTTTCTAAGGTTCCCGCGACCGAATGGATGCCGGTGGCTTCGATGATTTCATCGTAAGAGAGCGGTGGCAGGATACCGCAAAAGGCTTTGGCGAGCATAGATTTTCCAGTGCCTGGCGGGCCGTACATGGCGGCGTTGTGTCCGCCGGCCGCCGCGATTTCCAATCCCCGCTTGGCGCTTTCTTGGGCACGGATATCGGAAAAATCAAAGGCGGTCTCTATTTTGTCTTCATTAATGGCAGTTTCCGGCTGAGGCGTAATCTGAAAAGACAATTCTTCTTCGCCCGACTCTGTTTTTCTCAGCGGTATCAGATGATCCACGATTTCGCGCAACGAACGGCAGGGAAAGACTTTAATGTCGCGGATGAGTCCGGCTTCCTCGGCATTTTCTATCGGCACGAAGATTTCCGCATAGCCTTTTTCCTTAGCCTTCTGCGCTAAGAGCAAGGTCCCTTTGATTGCTCGCAGTTTGCCGTCAAGCGACAGTTCACCCAGGAAAATTTTTTCTTTCGGATTGAATTTTATCTCCCCTTCGGCGAGCAAGTAGGCCAGAGCGATAGATAGGTCAAAATGCGAGCCTTCTTTTTTCAGATCGGCCGGCGCGAGTGAAACAATGACCTTCTTATTCCCCTTTTGCGGTGATTTGAAGCCGGAATTCTTAATCGCGGCCGAGATTCGGTCTTTGGCTTCCTCAATCGCCTTGTCAGCTAAACCGACAATCGCAAAAGAGTGGAGACCTTTGGAGGTATCCACTTCCACATCGACAATGCTTGGCTTGATTCCCACCACTTGGACAGTGTGCAGTTTTGCCAGCATCGTTTTAATGATTATAGGGGTAAGTTGTCTTCGCGATCTAAATGTTGTTTGCAGGTGCGGGCGGCGGGATCAGCGGCTAATCTTTCCTCTTCGATGCTTTCGCCACCGACTTCGCATAAGCCATAACGACCAGCGGTAATTTTATCTAGCGCGCTGTCTATTTTTTGCAGACGTGTTTCTAAGGTTACTTCAGCGGCCTTGCGTTCGTTCATTCCTTCCATTTCTTCCGCCACTTCATCCATAGTAGCGACGGCGCCCGGATCCTCTTCTTTAACGGCATCCCAGTCGTCTTTTCCGCCTCGTCCGAGAATGGCGAAAGACTTTAATTCAGCGAGTAATTTATCTTTTTCCGCTTGCAATTTAGCCTGGTGATCGGAATTATCCATAGTTTTTAGGTTACTTTTAATACCCCATATTATAGCAAAAAGGCAGTTATTGGCTAGCCGGTTTAGCGCCCGGTCGGAACTTGAGATTTGGTATTGTAAACAATATTCAGTCGATAGAGGGCATCCGCGCTTTTGGTAATGACTAAGGTACTGCGATCAAAGAAAGAATAAACCAATTTAACGTTGCCGGTGCTGTCTTTCAGAGCGCGGGTATTGATATTTTTTAGCAAATAGTCGGCAAATTTCTGATTAGCCGTCGTACTGGCGACATCCTCGCCGTCCAGATTGCGGAAAAGGTTGCGCACATAACCGCCTTCGTTATTCAAAAAGATTTGAAAGATGTTCTCATAGTAGGGATCGATTTTTAGCACCATAAACGGTGATTGTTGGTTGGGACCCTGATAGACGCCAATCATATAAGCGTGGACAAAGCGCGCCATATCCGTCGGCATCGCCGATTGGCTATAAGCCAACCAGTTGGCGAAATTGAGCGTGGTTTTTATCGTAGTTTTGCCGTCGGTGGCTAAGATCGGTTTGATGAAATTAAAATTAGTGATTATTTCTCCGCTGGTATTGGTGACCGCTGGCAAATTGGTAAATTGGGCGGGCAGATCGATCGGTAAAAATTTTGTGGAATCGATTTCTTTATAACCTTCGGCAAAAATCAGCGAAGGCACGGTGGTGGAAACGACTGGGGTGATGGTCGGTTGTCGTTTAAGCCAATAAAGATATCCGCCTAAGCCGCCGCCGGCTAAAATCAAAATGACGAACATAAAGATAAGCAAACCGCGTCCAAATCCTCCCCCATTATCGGCTAGTTGATAAGTAGCGGTTGGTTTTTTATTTTGGGCGGCGATGGCGATTTTTGTTTGCGACAGCTGATCATTTTGTACCGTATCGTCCAGGTCTGATTGGAGAGTGTGGATGGCGCGCAATTTCAAAATCGGGTTCTTTTTTATTTTTTCAATTGTTTCGCGTGAACGCGAATAGCTGGTCTGTTTTTGTTTCAGCTCCATTTCCTTTTTTTGCTCCACCGCCTGTTTTTCCAATTCTTTTTCGTGCTGTTCCTGTAAGGCTCTTTCTTTGTGCTGTTTTACTTCTTCATCAACTTGTTTCAACATCTCCGCTTTTTCTCTAATCGCGGCTTCGCGGGCTTCTCGTCGCTGTCTTTGGTCCAAACGTTCCATAGCTAAACGAGCAATACGACGTTTAGCTCCCAGATCGGAGACTCTTTTATCGCCGGCCATCGCTAAAAAGGCCTGGTCGCGTTTATCGTTTGGATCGTCTTGAGGCATGTTCTTTTTTGTTTGTCATACCGGCGGAGGCCGGTATCCAGGTTTGAATTTTAATTTCTAGATTCCCGCCTCCGCGGGAATGACACAAGCTGTTTATGCTACTCCGCTTTCCAGATCGTTTATCTTTTGAATCAAAATTTCTTCCTTACTTAATAATTCTTGATAGTGTTCGGTGTTCTGCGTAATAATTTTTTCTACCTGCTCAATTTTATCCTGGATAATCCATTTCTTTTCCTCCGATGCTTTGCGTCTGGTTTGAAGATCTTGCCTTTTTTTCTCGGCGGCTTTTTTCTCCTCCGGCATGGTGGCTTTTTCTTCTTCCAGCTCGGCAATTTTTTCCTCGTCTTCAAGTTTTGTTTCTTCCACTAAAATCGGTTCTAAGTCGCGCTTGAAAGAATTTCTTTTTTCATCCAAATCAATCCAGACGATTTCCATTTTTTCTTTCTCTTTTTCAATCGCCGTTTTTTGCGCTTCTAAATTTTTTCTTTCCTGTTCTATTTTTTGTTCGTGTTCGCGTTGCAGTCGTTCGGCGGCGCGTTCCGGACCCTCCATCGCCACGCGCGCTTTTTCCAAACGCTCGGTAATCGGTTCGGTTCCTCCAGTGGCGGGCATAATCAGATTGCCGTCATCACTCGGAGTTAAACCCGACATCGCCGCGGCCGCGGCCGCCATACCGTCTTTTATTTTATCCGAAATCACTGGCACATCGCCCGCCGGAGTTTGATTTTGATTGGTTACTGGGTCCATATGTTTAAAATTTTTATTTATGGAGACTAATATATGATTTATTCTATTACAAAAATCATCAAACGCCAAATACTAACGCAGACAAAATGCTGACTTTACGCGGACAGACGCAGAAATTGATATTACTGTGCCTCGCGAAACCTTTGGCGGAGTGGGATCATCGCGAGAGTATTCCCGAAGCAATCTGCTTTCGTATTGTCATTCCCGTGAAAACGGGAATCTTGTAAAATCACAAGAAATGGCTAGACAAGATTCCCGGTCGAGTACGCCGGGAATGACAACAAAATTAGCACATTCTGTCCATATAGACAGAATGTGCTAATTTCAATCATTCTTCCTAGAATTAATTACAGGATTGCCCCACCCGGAGTCGGTTTTTTGGCAAAATTGGGATCGGCCGCTTTGATGGAAAGGTTTAAGCGTCCCTTCTCGTCCACTTCTTTGACGGCGACCGGCACGACATCGCCGATTTTGACGATATCGGTGACTTTATCCACCCGCCATGGTGCCATTTCGGAAATATGGACTAAGCCTTCATCGGTCCCCTTGCCTACGCGGACAAAAGCGCCGAAGTCCATCAGCCGAGTAACCACACCTTGGAATTTTTCACCCGGCTTGTATTCATGGGTGATGGCTTCCACCGCATCGCGGGCGCCGGCCACCGCGTCTTTCTTGCCGGAAATAGTGACTGAGCCATCATCCTCAATTTCAATTTCCGCGCCAGTTTCGACGGTAATCTTCTGGATAACTTTGCCTCCCGGTCCGATAACGGCGCCAATCTTCTCCGGATTGATTTTTATCATCAAAATGACCGGAGCGGAATCTTTCAGAGTGGTGCGTGGGGTCGGGATAGCTTGTTTAATCACTTCTAAGATTTCCAAACGAGCTTTTTTGGCTCTGGCCATCGCTTCGGCTAGGATTTTTACCGGAATGCCATCCACTTTAATATCGAGCTGAATGCCGGTAATACCCATTTCCGTACCGGCGACCTTGAAGTCCATATCGCCATAATGATCTTCCGGTCCTTGGATATCGGTCAAAATTTTGTAACGACTAGCGTCTTTCTCGTCAGACATGAGGCCGACCGCGATACCGGCGACTGGGCGCGAGATAGGCACACCGCCGTCCATCAGGGCTAGCGATGATCCACAAACCGAACCCATGGAGGTCGAGCCGTTGGAAGCCAGCGCTTCCGAGACCAGGCGAATAGTGTAAGGGAAAGTTTCGCGCGGAGGTAAGACGGCACGCAGAGATTTTTCTGCCAAAGCGCCGTGACCGATGGAACGTCGGCTGGTCATACCGATTTTGCCGGTTTCGCCGGTAGAAAACGGCGGGAAATTGTAGTGATGCATGAAATATTTCTTGCCCTGCACTTCCATACCTTCCACTAACTGCGAATCTTTCGGTCCGGAGAGGGTTAAGAAGCTCAAAATATGTGTACCACCGCGATAGAAGAGACCGACGCCGTGAACAATGCTGGAAATACCACCTGCTTCGGCGGAAATCTGGCGCAGTTCGTCCATCTGGCGTCCATCCGCTCGCCTATCTTTGTTCAAGGCTTCTTGGTGGATATATTCGTCTACTTTATTTTCGAAATATTGCAGGGCGAGATCGGAATTGGTTTCTGGGTACTTCTCTTTGAAGACAGCTAGCCATTTTTCCAAGAGCTCATTAATTAGTTTACTGCCCGGGCCAGCAAAAATGGTTTCATCCAACGCTGGCGCGATTTCCTGATTGAAAACGCCAATCATTTCTTCGGTCAGAGTCGGAATGGCAATTTCGGTCTTGGTTTTGCCAATTTCTTTGATGATAGAGTTCTGCCAAGCTTGGATTTTGGCCAATTCGGCCATGGCCAGATTGAGCGCTTTCTCGACAGTCTCCTCAGATACCTCTTTAGCTTCAGATTCTATCATGTTCACCTTGCCGTCTTTGCCACAAACGAGCAATTCCAAAGCGGAGTTTTCCCGTTCGGCGTAGGTTGGATTGATGATGATGTTGTCAGAACCCTTGGTTATGCCCAAGCGGATAGCGCTGGCCGGTCCATTCCAAGGAATATCGGAAGTGCCAAGCGCGAGTGAGGCGCCAATGACGCCCAAGATATCCGGGTCATTGTCGGCATCGATAGAAAGGACGGTAGCGACAACTTGCATCTCTCGGCGGATGCGCTGGTCGAATAATGGTCGGATGGTGCGATCAATAATACGTCCGGATAAAACCGCTTCTTCGGATGGCTTTCCTTCGCGTTTGACGAAGCGTCCGCCCAAGATACGTCCGACGGCGTAGAACTTTTCCTCATAATCGACGGTCAGCGGAAAATAGTCCGAGCCGGTTTTTTCGAACTTAGACATGACCGCGGTGGCTAAAATGACCGATTCCCCATATTTAACAAGCACCGAACCATTGGTTTGGTCGGCCATATCGGTAAAAGTGGCGGTTAGGGTACGCCCGCCAAATTCCGTCGAAAACTCTTTTTTTTGCATGATAATTCTGGCCTGAGCCGAGAGAAAATCTTCGATTGTCACACTCAAACAGTGGCCAATAGTCATATTTCGTCCCAGTTTGATGCTCTGATGACAAAATTTAACCACTAAACACTATTTGGGTGTGGCAATCGCAGATTTATTTCCCCGCACCGCCGATTAAAACTTATAATAAAGACCTGTCGAAAGGATATCATAGATTGATTTTTCCTGCATCTTCAAAAATCCCCCGCCGAATGGCGAGGGATTTTTATCTGATATTTAAGCTTGAGGCATTTTTGGTTCTTCTTTTCGAGTTCCTGTTGGCGCAGAGAAAAGATAGCGGCGCGGATTGTCGCAGAGATCCAGAAAATCATCGGCCGCTTCAATTAGACGGGATGAGGTACTTTTGCCAAAGGAAATTACTTCCACCTGGCAACCCATATTCTCTTTGAGATATTCCACGAGTGGAATAAAGTCGCCGTCGCCCGAGCAGAGAATAACCGCGTCCAATTTGGGCGCCAATTTGACGGCATCAATCGCTAGACCCACGTCCCAGTCGGCTTTTTTCGCTCCACCGAAGAAGATCTGCAGGTCTTTAGTCTTGATTTCAATCCCCATTTTTTCCAAGGCTTCGAAAAACGCCTTCTCGTCCCCCGCTTCAGTCGTCACGACGTAGGCGCGGGCGCGAATCAGATCACGACCAGCGACGGCATCTTTCAAAATGTTGCCGAAATTAACGCGGGCGTGATAGAGGTTCTTGGCGCTATGGTATAAGTTTTGCGTGTCAATGAAAATGCCGACACGCTGGCCTTTATGTTTAATGATAGACATAGGAATTAATTAAAAATGTAAAATTAAAAATTAAAAATGACAGACAGTGTTTCTGTTATCCCGAACGCGGGTCCCCGTTTTCACGAGGATATAACGAGTACAATATAGACTTCCTCGACTCGGAAATGAAAAAGGAATACTTTCTCATTTCTCTCGCCCTACGTCGTCTATAAACTCCGACCGGGATTCAGTAATTTAATACCGGTTAAAAATATGAAAACGATATTTGAACGGATTAGACCGTCCATCGACCTGGCTTAATATTATCATAAATCCCGCCAGGTGGCGGGATTTAGATTAAATCTTAGCGAGAACCTTCTTGGTGTCCAAAAACTTCTGATGAGTGCGGCGCTTAGAAACCAATTTGAGCAAACCGCGGCGAGAATGGTTATCTTTTTTATGAGTTTTCAAATGCTGGGCCAATTCGTCGATTCTTTCATTCAAAATCGCCAATTGCACTTCCGAAGAGCCAGTATCTTTGTCATTTACCTGGGCCTTTTTGATAATATTCTGCTTTTTCTTGGTCGTTAACATATTGACGGTTATCATAGCATATGTGCCTAAAAAACGCAAGGGAACCGCAGATATTCGCTGATAAAACGCAGATTTACGCAGAAAATTACATATAATCTGTAACTTTCTTTATTTTGCCAAGAATCATCTTGCCAAATAAAAGTTTAATCATTACTTTATCTTCATTAGCGTTTTATCAGCATAAATCTGCGTCTCATCTGCACCAGATCATGTCGCACAATATTTTCGCTTGGAGTATAATAAGCGGGAAATGAATATCAATGATCTGCGTCAGCAATTTTTAGAATATCTAGAGATAGAAAAAGGACGGAGCCTGAAAACGGTGGAAAATTATAATCGTTATCTCCTCAAATTCTTTACTCAGGCGAAAATCAGCAAGCCCGCCGATATCAATGACAATTCCGTCCGGGAATTCCGGCTTTGGCTTAATCGCCAAGCGACCGGCAGTGGCAAATCAGCCGGCACGATGAAACGCAATACGCAGAATTATCACCTGATTGCCTTACGCACCTTTCTTAAATACTTGGCTAGACGCAACGTTCTCTCTTTGACATCGGAAAAGATAGAATTGGCCAAGACTAGCGCGCGCGATTTGGATTTGGTGACGACCCAAGAACTCAGTCGCCTGCTTATGGGTCCGGCCGGTTCCGATGAGAAATCTTTGCGCGATAAGGCGATTTTAGAACTGTTTTTCTCCACTGGACTGCGTGTGTCCGAGCTATGCGGACTGGATCAAGATGATGTGGATCTTTCTCGTGACGAGTTTCCTGTTCGAGGTAAGGGCGAGAAAGTGCGCTTGGTTTTTCTGTCCGATCAAGCCAAAGATGCCATCAGAGCCTATTTAAAGGCGCGCAAAGATATGGAAGAAGCTTTGTTTGTTAATGTGGCCAAGAATTCTTGCCCTAGCGGTAAAATCAAGGATAAAAAGGAGGATTTATTACGTCTGACTCCACGCAGTGTAGAGCGGATAGTCAAATTCTATGCCACTAAAGCAGGTATTTCTCGTAAAATGACTCCACATACTCTACGCCACCTTTTTGCCACCGACCTGCTCCAGAATGGCGCCGATATTCGTTCAGTTCAGATGATGCTGGGACATTCCAATATTTCTACCACCCAGATTTATACCCACGTGACCGACCGTCAATTACGCGATGTACACAAGAATTTTCACGACAAACGACGCGGACCCAGTAGTAGAAAATAGTAATTTTCACTACGGGGCAGGCAGTCGCGGAAAGTTCGCATTGTCATTGCGAGGTACTCCGAAGCAATCTGCGTTTGCATTTTGTGTTGTCATTCCCGCGGAGGCGGGAATCCAGATTTTTTCTGTATTATAATTTTTAATTTCTAATTATTAATTTTAAATTATTTCAAGATTCTTGTGGATAACTTTTTTATTACCCTCAAATAACTATAAAGGACAACATATTTTAAAACTCTTAAAATACTTGTCCTTTATTCTGTCTGATAGTAAAATAGTAATCAGATATTGATTAGATCTTTTACATGGAGTGTGTCCTTGATGACACGGTTTCGCGGATAAACACAATTTAATAAGTATATTAGAGGTTCTCCTAATTTTTTTCTCAATTTTTCTTGTAAAAATTGATTCTCTTGATCCGCCCCGGTCGCTTGTACACTCCCAATCGCCTTCTAAAAATTATGGCGATCTGTGCATATATACAAAAAATGCCATTTCACAACATTTATTATCGCTGAGATGGCTTTTTTGTTGCACGTGAAACCTGCCACCCCTAGACGCGATGGCGCTTTTTTATCACTTTTATTTCTTTTTGTTCCACTTCGTCTCTTTTTTCCTTGCCTTCCTCCCCTGCCTTGAGCAATTCTTCATTAGAAAGCTTAGCTAAATCAATTGCCAAGTCTTTTAGAATATTTTCTTCATTTAGAGCGGGGTCAGTCAGGACTTTCTCCAGTAAAGCGTGCAAAATCCAGCCTACTCTTGGCCCCGGTGTTTCCCGTGTAACATCCATCACCCCTTGTCCGTCTATCTTAAGCATAGCGACAGAGGTTGGCTGTCTTAAGGCCTCCTCAATCATTACTTCATATTGGCGTAAGCGATAGGGGTCTTCCTTAGGGCGTCCCATGCCGATTCGGTCGCAAGCTCGCACTTTCATTAGGTCCCAGATATGATCCGGACCGACTTTGGCGATTATCCTCCGTACGGCTGACAAGGTAATTTTATCGGGATCGCTGAAGAACATATGGTTTCTAACCAATTTAATGACTGTTTCTTTGGTTTTATTGGGGAACTTAAGCCTGTCCAGGATTTGTTTGGTTATTTTTTCACTGACCACCTCATGGCCGTAGAAAGTCCACTTTTTTGCCCCTGTTCCCTCTCGACGCGACTTCGGTTTGCCTACATCATGCAAGAGAGCGGTTAAACGTACTTCTAGATCAAAATCTTTGCTGGCGGCATGTTCCAATGCCCTTAGGGAGTGCTCCCAGACGTCATAGATATGTTCCCCGCCCTGGTCTATTCCTATGCCTAGCTCTAATTCCAGCAAGAACAACCGCAAAATATTCAATTTATGGCTCAATCTAAGGCCCAATCCGGCGCCGGGAGACATAATCGTCTTAATGAATTCATCTCGGATTCTCTCCATAGAAACAAATTTGAGCAAATCCGCGTTTTCAGTAATGCTTTTTTCCGTCTCCGTGTTAATCGTGAAACCTAATTGGGCAGAAAAACGGACTGCCCTAAGCATACGCAAAGCATCTTCTTGGAAGCGTTCATCTGGATTGCCGACAGTTTTGATTATTCCCGCCTTTAAATCTCCTACTCCACCGTAAAGGTCAGTTAGCTGTCCTTTAAGATCCCAGGCTAAAGCATTGATGGTAAAATCACGGCGCGCCAAATCATCTTCCAATTTCAAACTGAATTTGATTTGATCGGGGTGACGTTTGTCTGTGTAGCCGGATTCCAAACGGAAAGGAGTTATTTCAATATTCCGCAAACGGATATCCTCTTCCTTTTCGTTTATCACGGTGACGGTACCAAAATCGTTTTCATAAACTGTCTTAGGAAACAATTCGGTAATTTTTTCCGGTGTGGCATCGGTGGTGATATCCCAATCCTTCGGTTCCTTATTCAGAATCAGATCTCGGACGCAGCCACCCACTAGATACGCCAAAAACCCCTTATTTTCAAGGTTTTCAAGTGTTTCACGTATAACACTGGGTATAACCAGTTCTATTTTCATAAAATCAAGAGAGATTTATGTGCGGGCAGGGAGAATCGAACTCCCCTCTTATCCTTGGCAAGGATATATTCTACCACTAAACCATGCCCGCAGTATTAATAATTTTTCGACGAACTTTCGATATTGTAACCTAAAAAAAACCGAAAAACAACACTTGAGAATGTAAGACTTGGTCACAGATAATTTGCTCGCCGTCGCTCGCAAATTTACGCTACCCCGCCTCATCCATTTTGTCTACTGACAAAATATGACTCCGACCTTCAAGTCTCCTTTAAAGCTAATAAATTAGCTTTAAAGGTCGTGTGGGCACGGAGAGACTTGAACTCTCAAGGATTACTCCATACGCTTCTGAGACGTACGCGTATACCAAATTCCGCCACGTGCCCAATTATTTGATATTCTAGCAATAAATTGATAAAAAAGCGAGGACGTGTTTGTATTTTTTCCTTATAAATTATAAACTATACAGTGAGCAATTGCCTCTATAGTGAAATGGATATCACACCAGCCTTCGAAGCTGATATTGGGGGTTCGAATCCCTCTGGAGGCACACAAAAATCGCTTTAGCGGGTTTTGTGTGCCTCCAGAGCAAACCAACTGCTTGGCTTGCGTAGGGATTCGAATGTCGGAGCGTTGTTTTGTCAGTAGACAAAACAAGCGAGGCAGTGCCCAGACAAGGTTTTTTGACGAAAAAACCTTAGTCGCGGGCGAATCCCCCCTTTTAGATCTTATAAGACTCCCCTATTTGAGTCCCAAAACCACCCTAGACCTTTAAAAAAGCCTTAAAAATCGTCGATTTATGTGCATAACTCAGTGGATATGTGCATAAAAGACTAAAATTTTACCAATGTCTTAGACAAAATAATTGTCTGTAATAAGGGAAATAAGCCTAAGAATAATGGTTTAAGGACAAAAAGTGAAAAAAGAATTAAAAATTAGAAGGTAGGCTATATTATGTTACTTAAGTAACATAATATCAAAAACGTTTAATGTGGAACAAATTACACCTAAGAACATAAGGATTGGTAAGCTAGGAGAGGATCTAGCTGTAGATTTCTTGCTAAGCAGGGGATATAAGATACTTGATCGTAATTACTGGAAGCCCTACGGAGAGATAGATATCGTGGCTTTAAAACAAAATTCCATCCATTTTGTGGAAGTTAAGACAGTTTCCAGGGATCCAGATGTTAATCGTGGAACGTTTGATGAGTACGAGCCGGAAGATAATATGCATCGCTATAAACAAGAGAGGCTTCGGAGGGTAATTGAAACATATCTGGCACAAAATAATAAAAATGATGAGCGTGATTGGTTTATAGATCTCATCTGTGTCTTCTTAACGCCTCAAGGAAAGCTTTTGAAGATAGATTTGATAGAAGATATTACTTTGTCCTAAACAACGCGTATGGAGGCAAATAAAGGACAACAGACGGTATATAATTTGTCTTTTACATTTTAATCGGACAAAATTGTATTTTAATCATTCTGCTGATAAGATATAAAAACTTTCCAATAGGGAAGTTTAATCAAATACCGGGGTGTAGTGTAACGGTAGCACGAGTCCTTTGGGAGGATTTAGTCCGAGTTCAAATCTCGGCACCCCGACAAAATAAAAAGCGGCCTAAGGCCGCCTTTTTATTTTGTCGGGGTGAGTCAGTGAACTGCTTCACTGGCGCCCGAGATTTGAACAGCGGAGCCATATCTCGTCAGTAGACGAAATAAGCGAGCTGGTGCCCAGCCCGAGGGGTGCGACGGCACGACGAGAGGCGCGGGCAAATCTCGCTTTAATTATGTTTTCCAGGGATCGGCACCCCGACATTGAATTTCTCTAATTTTTAAGGTATTCTTAACCAGTTATCTCGGGACATAGTGTAACGGTAACATACACGATTCGGGTTCGTGTGACTCTGGGTTCGAATCCCAGTGTCCCGACATATGAAAAAACCGCAAGAATGCGGTTTTTTCATATGTCGGGACAAGCAAAGCGCCTGCGCGCTTTGCGTCTGGGATTCGAACGCCGGAGTCATATTTTGGCAGTAGTCAAAATAGACGAGGCGCGGCTAGTAAAAATTTTGCGACGGCAAAATTTTATGCGGAGCAGAATCCCAGTGTCAATTTTTTGGCTTTGTGTCTGGGCTTGATTGCGAGCGAGCGTAGCAATCAAGGACCGGACTGAGCGAAGGCGAAGGAGGCGGGCCGGCGTGGCTTTTCAGTAGAAAAGAACACGAGGGTCGAACAGCGGAGCTATGTTTTTCCAGCAGGAAAAACAAGCGAGCTGGTGCCCAGACAAAGTTTTTTTGCATTTTACAGCCGAACGAGCCTATTCTTTTTTGGAAACTCTCGGAGGGGCGAAGGCACCGAGAGTGAGCGATTTTTCAGCAGAAAAATACGCGTGTTCCAAAAAAGAATAGGCGAGTGCAACTTATCCACAGATAGCCATTGATAGTCAACTTGAGTGGATATATAATAAAGCCAGTCTCAAGCGAGCTGGCTTTGTTTTATTATCATAAGCGCCGGCGCGCAGGCAGACAGTATTATGAAAACCAGAACCAAAGACGATATTGTAGAATATCTGCGGATCAGAGGCGAAGCATCGCCGAAAGAATTGATTGATCATTTTGAAATCTCCAGTCAAGCGATGGCGATTCATTTGCGCGATCTTTTGAAACAAAAGGCGATTTTCCGGGTCGGTTCGCCACCGAAAGTTTTGTATATGATTTCGCGCGCGAAGGGGAGTAAAAAAGATATAGATCGCGATCCGATTGAAGTATTCAAAAATAATGTGTCGCGGGTGATGGGTTTTGCGTCTATTCCAATTTTGGGTATGGCGGATTGCGGTGAAGCCAAACAGGTGGCAGAACAGAAACAAGAAGGCTATTTGAAAATTTCACGCAATCTTTTACCGCGTGGGACAAAAATTTTTGCGATTAAGGCGACGGGCAATTCTATGAACCGCGCGAAAGTGAACGGTTGGAAAACAATTGAAGAAGGTGATTTTGTATTGATTGATGGGGGAGTGCATGCACCGCAAAACGGTGACTATGTTTTGTCAGTGGTAGATGGCGCGGCCAATTTGAAAAAGTTTTATCTGGATGAAAAAAATAAACAGATAATGCTGAAATCGGAATCCAGTAATTTCCATCCGCCGATATTCTTGCGTCCGGACGAGTGCGAGTATTTTGTGAACGGCAAAGTGGTAGATGTAATCAAGAAGATAAAAGAGAGTGATTAGTAACCCCGACGCTTTGGTCGGGGTCCCGACCTCGACGAGGGAATAAAGTCGAGCGTCGGGATTAATAATTAAAATCGGTTTTTATTTTTTGTGTCATTCCCGTGAAGACGGGAATCTAGACTTATTAATAAATAACAATTAATTAATCAAACAAAAATATGGCAACTATTGAAAAGAAAATTTGGCCGGATTATTTTGATGATATTAACTCTGGTAAGAAAAAATACGAATTAAGGCTTAATGATTTCGAAGTTAATGAAGGCGACACTTTATTGCTTAAGGAGTGGAATCCGGCGGTTAAAGATTATACCGGCCGGCAGATGGCTAAAAAAGTTACTTACGTCGGCAGGTTTTTCATTGATAAATTATTTTGGTCCAAAGAGCAGATTGAAGAAAAGGGGATCCAGATAATTTCTTTGGAGTAATTTTTTGAACGCATAGTCATTGTGAGGAGTCTTCGACGAAGCAATCCGAGCCTATATTAATTAACGCAGATTGCTTCGGAGTACCTCGCAATGACAGCTAAGGTAAAAATTCGCATTAAGCATTTTTTAAAAATTAAAAATTGGTTTCGCCCATGGATCTATTCGACGACAATGAGAATCGTAAAAGCAATGCGCCGTTGGCTGATCGTTTGCGACCGGAAATATTGGCGGACTTTGTCGGACAAGAACATTTGATTGGCACCGGAAAAGGTTTGCGCCAGTTAATTGAAGCTGACAAGGTGTCATCAATGATTTTATGGGGTCCGCCTGGCACGGGTAAGACGACGCTGGGCGCGATTATTGCTAAGTTGACCGGATCAAGTTTTGTCTCCATTTCGGCCGTGACCTCGGGTGTTCCACAATTGAAGGAACTCATAAATTTGGCCTTGGACCGATCCAAGTTCCACGGCCAGAAGACGATACTTTTCATTGATGAAATTCATCGTTGGAACAAAGCCCAGCAAGATGCGCTGTTACCATATGTGGAAAATGGGACGATCGTGCTTATCGGCGCCACGACCGAGAACCCGAGCTTTGAAGTTAATTCGGCTCTTTTGTCGCGCGCTCGCGTTTTTGTCTTGGAACAGTTATCAGCTGACAGTATTCTAAAAATCATCACTCGCGCAATCAAGGACAAAGATAAGGGTTTGGGTTATCTGAAAATAAAAGCGGAAAAGAAAGTTTTGCGTCTGCTCGCAGAATTGGCGCATGGTGATGCTCGGGTGGCGCTCAATGCGCTTGAAGCGGCGGCAATGATCTTGCCGACTGGACCGAAAACGGCCAAAATATTATCGAAGACACTGGTAGAAGAAGCGCTGCAAAAATCGGCCTACCTGTATGATAAAAGTGGGGAACAGCATTACAATCTGATTTCTGCTTTGCATAAATCTTTGCGCGGATCGGATGCTGACGCGGCGCTGTACTGGCTCATGCGGATGTTTGTGGCCGGCGAAGATCCTTTGTATATCGCGCGTCGTTTAGTGCGTTTCGCGTCGGAGGATATAGGTCTCGCTAATTCGCAAGCTCTTACCCAAGCGGTGGCCGGTTATCAAGCCTGTCAATTTTTAGGTCGGCCAGAATGTGATGTGCATTTGGCGCAAGTGGTCATCTATTTGGCTAAGTGTAAAAAATCCAACGCGCTGTATGAAGCGACTTTGGCAGTCAAAAAAGATATTGAGTTAACCGGCGATTTGCCGGTGCCGATTCATTTGCGCAATGCGCCGACCAAGCTGATGAAAAATATCGGTTATGGCAAGGATTATAAATACAGCCCGGAATTCAATTACCAAGAAAAGCAGGATTATCTGCCCAAAAGCCTATTGAATAAGAAGTGGTTGAAAGAGTGATTTAGCTTTTAATTCGTATTGTCATTCCCGCGCAGGCGGGAATCTTAAATGAATCAATATTACGTTTACATTTTGGCGAGCAGAAAGAACGGCGTTTTATATATTGGTGTAACTAATAATCTTGAGCTGAGGACGTCGCAACATAAAGACAGAAATACTGAAGGCTTTACTAAAAAATATTTTGTTCATAAATTGGTTTATTATGAAACAACCAACGATATAAATTCAGCGATTGCTAGAGAAAAAGCAATGAAAAAATGGAATCGGGAATGGAAAATAAGATTGATTGAAAAAGGAAATCCAGAGTGGAAAGACTTAGCAATTTTTTAAGATTCCCGCCTGCGCGAGAATGACACGAAATGCGAATTGCTCCAGAGTTCTCTGAAATGATACGAAAAAGACAGAAATGACAATGGAACTGATAATGATATAATTAAGACAATTATCAATTTATCAAAAACAATCTTATGACAGGATACATAGCCAATATTGAAGAGCAGACATTAGCCAATAATAATTTCCGCCAGGTATTGTACACGGCGAAGCATAGCCAACTAGTACTGATGTCGCTTTTGCCGGGTGAGGAGATTGGCGAGGAAGTGCACGAACTCGATCAGTTTTTTCGCGTGGAAGCGGGTGAAGGCAAGGCCGTGTTGGATGGGGTGGAAACTTTAATTAGCGATGGTTCGGCGATTGTTGTTCCACAGGGCGCGCTTCATAACATAATCAATACTTCCACTGATAAGGCGTTGAAACTTTATACTATTTACTCACCGCCTAATCATTTGGATAAAATTGTGCATGCCACCAAAGCAGAAGGCGAAGCGGATACAACGGATATTTATGATGGCCAGACCACGGAATAATTTTGTTTACAAAAAGTCGATTATTAAGTAATTAACCCTGTGAAAAAATTTCTACTGAAATTTATTTTGCTACCGCAAAATATTTCACAGGGTAAAAAATCATATGAACTGCGCCAAGTGTCCTATGCCGCTCAATGACGATAATACCTGCATTTGCGATTCGTCGGTTTGCGTTCATTGTTGCGGTTGTGGAAAAGATTGCGATGGTTGCGATTGCTCTAGTATTAAGAAAGCAATCTAAAGCCGAAATAATGTTTTATTTCAAAAGGCCTCTTAGTGGAGGCTTTTTGAGTGGGTTTCCTGGTGGTATTTTTTTTGGGTGTAATTCCGGTGAAAACCGGAATCTTATTAGGTTATTTGAATAAGATCCCGGGTCAAGCCCGGGATGACATAATACGAATGCATTTTCCTGACAGCTAAAAGCTAACACCTAACAGCTTTTTCTCCCCCTTGCCTCGTTAGAGAAAAGTCGCCTCAGGCGACAGAAGTCGTTCCGCCTAAAGGCGGAAAGGCGTTCTCTAACGGGGCTTGCTTTTTAATTGAATGTGGTGTATTATACCAGTATTAGTAGTTTGTAAGTTTTTTCTTCACTATAGGTTTCCGAGAAAGTTTCTTTTCCATAATCGATTCCGGTTTCGTCCAAGAATTCGTTTCTGAAGACGCTGGTATGAGATAGGGAGGTAACGAATAAAGCGTGGTGAGGAGGTCGCTCTTACATATATAACACAATAGTTCTATATATGGCTAAGAAATTGTACGTAGGCGGTTTGCCTTATTCTACGACCGAAGACGCTTTGCGTCAGGCGTTTGAGAAGGCCGGTGCCGTCGCTTCTGCCGCTATTATCATGGATAAAATGACAGGCCGTTCCAAAGGATTCGGTTTCGTCGAAATGTCCAATGATGATGATGCAGAGAAAGCTATCACCATGTGGAATGGACAGGAGTTGGAAGGTCGTCGCTTGACGGTCAACGAAGCCCGTCCGATGCAGCCGAGAAATGATCGTCCGGCTCGTTACTAATCCTTTTTTAAAGAATTAGAACCAAGATTAAGAAAAACCTCCCTTCGGGGAGGTTTTTTGTTTGCTAAAAAGGGATAAAAAATATATATTTAACGGGTAAAATCGGGATATAGTATAGTGGTAGTATATGCCCATGGGGTGGGTAAGGTCTGAGTTCGATTCTCAGTATCCCGACAGAAAAACAAAAAACCGCCTTAGGACGGTTTTTTGTTTTAATTTTAAATTATTTCCTATGCTCCTTTTATTTCCTTTAATTTCTCCAAATACTTCTCTAGAAGAGCGAAAGTGCCGGCGGTGTCTCCCATATTAACGTCGTTTAGCTCCAGTTCGGTCAAAAATTCGGCAAAAATCGGCAAAGCATTGTGATTTCCTTCCAGACAAGCAAGGATCTTCTCTTGCCGTTCAGGGTCCACACGAAAAAAGAGCAGAATTAGATCTTGTTTCATTACTTCCGGCATATCGCTCTCGCGGATAATATCGGAGATCTTGGTAAAAGTCGGATTAGACATAGTATTTTACGGCAAGCGTTTTTCCATAATTGCCAGTAATGTTGAAATATCATTTTCTTGTCCAGGAAATCTTTCCATCAACTGTTCCGCTAGGGTTTTTTCCGGTGAAGATGATATTTGTTCGGTCATATTTTTTGACTATATCTTACTAATGAAACCATTATAGCAAATTATTAAGAAAACAAGCAAAAGTAGCTTCAATCCTTCGATTTCCGTATATTTTTTGATGAAATCGAAGGGTTGAAGGAGAAAGGGGTCGGGAAAACAGAGTGTTTTCCCGTGGAGGAGAGCAGTGAGCAACGCGAGCGTTGAGAACCGAGGGTCCTCAAAACAAAACCCCTAGTCGATAGGGGTTTTGTCCGTATTCCTTTTTTGGCGGAAGTATTCTGTAATGGTGGGAATAAGGGAGAGGATGATGATCAGGATAATAATAGGCAATAAATACCGGTCAATGTCAGGAATCATCTTGCCGAGATAAAAACCGCCTAAGGGAAGCAGGATAGTCCAAAGCGCGCCACCGATCAGGTTGTAAAGGAAGAATTTGGCATATTCCATCCGGCCGACACCAGCCAAGATGGGGGCAAAAGTGCGGATAATAGGCACAAAACGAGCCAGAATAAGAGTTTTTGGTCCATATTTGGCATAATAATTTTGCGCGTAAATGAGATTTTTCTTGTGGAATAGGCGAGAATCTTCCCGTGAGAAGATTTTTGGTCCTACTTTGTAGCCGAAAGAGTAGCCTACGTTGTCACCGAGGACGGCTGCGGCGAAGAGAATAGGAATCAACCACCAGATATTCAGATATCCCTGAGAGGCTAGAATACCGGCGGTAAAGATTAGACTATCACCGGGCAGGAAAAAACCAAAAAAAAGGCCGGACTCGGCGAAGATGATGCCGAAGAGGCCCAAATAGCCGGTTGCTTTGATGGTGGCAATAATTCCGGCAGTAGAAAATAAATACATCATTTGACTAGATCGTCTATTTTACCCTTGAGACCGGTCGCATCGCCTTCCAAACCGGAAACAGAACCAGAGAGATAAGTGACATCGCCGGAGATATTGGAGCAATTGCCGGAAATATTGGTGACATCGCCGTGCAAGTCAGTCACATTGCCTGACAAACCTTCCACATTGCCCGAGATGTCGGTGACTTTGCCGATCAGGTCGCTGACATCGCCGAAAATATTAGTGACGGTGCCGCGGATCTTGGAGACGTTGCCTTTGATATTGGAAACATAGCCGGTAATGCCGGAAATATCGCCGGAAATCTTTCCAACATCGCCTTTGATATTGATCGGAACGCCGAAGATATGACTGACGTCGCCGGAAATGTTAGAGACGTCGCCGGAGAGACCAGAAATATCGCCGGAAATGTTAGTGCACTTGCCGGTAATCTTGTGGACACTGACGTCGCCATAGATTTTTCCGACCGAGCCTGACAGTTGGGAAAAATCGCCCCAGATCTTGGGATGAAGATCGGTAACCTTGTCGGTATTCTTTTGAACTGTCGCTGAAGTGCGTGTGAGAGACATAGTTTTTGTAGTTAAATTAATTAGTTACATTATAGCGGATAATGGCTTGGGGGCAAAATAGGCAATTAATAATTAAAAATCGATAGGTAATCCTGTCGCCCCGGCGGAGGCCGGGGTCCAGTATAAATCCTAGATACCGGCCTCCGCCGGTATGACACAAAAAAATTAAAAATGGAATAGTTAAAAAACAGGCAGTCGCAACGAGTTGCGACTGCCTGTGGTGGTCCAGATACGGGAGGGATTTGCCTTTCAGGGGATATTGTTGAACCACAGATTCTTGTCGGGGCGGAAAATGGTTATCCGTTTAATCGCTTTGCCGTTGCGTTTGGAGATTTCCACTCGAAACAGTCCAGCGATATAAGTATTGGTTGGACGGAAGAACACAGCTGTTCGCTTGAGAACCTGCAAGAGATCTTCACCCTCATGTCTTGACTGGTGGAGTATCTGCCGGGGATAAGACTGAAGGCGCACTGTAGTGTCGTCAGTCAGAGTTATCCAATGTTCCGAGACATAAATACCTTGATTCAGCGCTTGGTATCCCATGTAAGCCCAGGCCGCGAAACCCAGTGGGTTTTCTGGATTCCAATTTGTGATGGAGATTCCCGTCGGTACTCTCTCTAGTACTTGAGCATCGAGAACCTTGTAGTTGGATAGAAACAGGAATCCTTGGCCCGTTTGCTGGCAGGCTGGGTGCCAACGATAATCCGGTCTTTCTTTCCATGATTTGACACCGCTTCGGTTCGATTCCATCGCTAGATGCCAAGGAATCTTGAAGGATTTTTCTTCAACTGTCGCTAGTCCAGAGTATTCTCTGTCTAGCTCTTGAAAATGGGATAATAATACTGGCTCTCTTTCTGGGGACAGGAGAGAGTCAATCCTTACTTCCACATCTTCTTTGGATCGGACATTCAGGTCCGCATCCCCCTTACTCTGCTTTACCATAAGGCACCTCCGTGCCGATAGTGAGGAATCATCCGATTCCCTTTGACAAGGTCCAAAAGACCTTTCTAGCTAAGTATTAGCATATAATGGCTTAAATTAAAAGCGCCACCGCTTTATCTTTTTCTAGTACTATGTTATACTTCTTGTGTCATTGAGCTCAATCTTTTAAGGCTCGCGTTCGGGCTATTTTTGTTTAGAAAATATGGAAAATAATATTAGAAATGTTGCGATAATCGCTCACGTCGACCACGGCAAAACCACCTTGGTGGATGCTTTGTTACGCCAGTCCAAAACTAAATTGAAGAAGGAGGTCTCGGGCGGGGATTTGATTATGGATTCCAACGATCTGGAACGCGAGCGAGGAATCACTATTTTCTCCAAAAATGCCTCGGTGGACTGGAAGGGAACGAAAATAAACATCATTGATACCCCAGGGCACGCTGATTTCGGTGGGGAAGTGGAACGTGTGCTCTCTATGGCTGATGGCTGCCTCCTCTTGGTAGATGCCAAGGAAGGTCCTATGCCCCAGACCCGTTTCGTCTTGCGCAAGGCGATTGATGCCGGGCTCAAAATTATCGTGGTAGTAAACAAGATAGACAAACCGGATGCGCGAGTGGAGTGGGTGGTCAACAAGACTTTTGATCTCTTTGTGGAATTGGGCGCGCCCGATTTTATGCTGGATTTCCCTATTGTCTATGCTTCGGCCAAGGCGGGCGTGGCGGGTAACGAACCGGATTTGTCCAAAATGACCGATATTTCGGCGATTTTTGAGGCGATCATGAAATATGTGCCAGTTCCGCGTCATGATATTACCGCGCCGCTTCAGATGTTAGTCACGACTATCTCAGCCGACAATTTCAAGGGGCGCATCGCCACCGGACGTATCTATGCTGGTGTCATAAAAGCTGGGCAGGAAGTGATGCATATCAACCGCGAGGGTGTAATGACGAAGAATCGTTTGGTTTCACTCATGTCTTATGTCGGTTTGGAACGAGCGGAAGTCGTTGAAGCACAAGCGGGCGACATTGTGGCGATTTCTGGTATTCCAGACATTACGATTGGCGAAACGATTGCTGATCCAATTACGCCAGTGGCTCTACCGCTTTTGTCTATTGAAGAACCGACAGTCAAAATGACTTTTTGCGTCAATGATTCGCCTTTTTCCGGCAAAGAAGGACAGTACACTACTTCTCGTCAGATCCGCGAGCGCTTGTACAAGGAATTGGAAAATGATATGGCCTTGCGCGTCGAAGATATTACCGACGTGGAGATTCCGGGCGGGATGGGTTGGATTGTTTGCGGCCGTGGTGAACTTCACTTGGCGATTTTGATCGAGCGTATGCGCCGGGAAGGCTATGAATTCCAAGTATCTCGTCCGCAAGTGATCGAACACAAAGACGGGGGCGTGACTAAGGTGCCGTTTGAGAGGCTTTATGTGGAAGTGCCGGATCAATACTCGGGCAAAGTGATAGAACGCTTGGGCAGCCAACATGGTCAGATGATTAATATGTATTCGGAAAACGGCATCAATTTTGTGGAATACCTCATTCCGACGAGGGGGCTCATCGGCTATCGCAGTGATTTTATGACCGACACCAAGGGTTTGGGTATTATGAATTCCATTTTTGAAAAATTTGATGTGGATACGCAAGCTTGGAAAGAACGCGAAAACGGCTCGCTGGTGTCTACGGAAACCGGTCAGACTTTGCTTTATGGTCTCTTGAATGTACAAGACCGCGGATTGTTGTTCTTTGGTCCAGGCGCGCAAGTGTACAAAGGCCAGGTGGTAGGACAGAACTCGCGCGGAGAAGATATTTTGGTCAACGTCTGCCGGGAAAAAGCCTTGTCCAACATGCGCTCCAAGGGTAGCGGTGTAGCCGAGCATTTCAATCAGCCGAAAACGATGGACTTGGAAGACGCGCTGGAGTACATTGGCGATGATGAATTGGTGGAAATCACTCCGCTTAATGTCCGTATGCGCAAAAAGATTTTGGATGAATCGGAAGCGAGACGGAAACAGAGGGGAATTAAAAACAGTTAAAAGTTACAAGTTAGAAGTTAAAAATAGGGGATACAAAATAAAATCGCCGAGATGCATGCATCTCGGCGATTTGGGCGGTGATAAGGAAATTTGAAAAGCATATGAAAAATTGACTTTTAGCCTGAATCGTATATACTTTAAGTACAAATGGCCTTCGGGCTCGGTTCGCCGTAAGGCGAGCCAGAAAAATCAAAAACGCGGTTAAAGCATAGCTTTGATCGCGTTTTTGATTTTAGCAAAAGATATTTCGTCCAAAGTACTCAGTTTGTCTATTAGACGCCGAGTATCAATCAGCCTAATTTGAGAAATGATAGCTGTGCGTTTGATGCCATCTCCTAAAATACAGGGGAAATAGTATTTATTATCTTTAATTTTAGAGGTAAGTGGGACGGCTAAAACGACGAATTGATTGAATTTTTTCAATATCAGAATCGGCCGACGAAATTCATCTCCTTTGCCATCTTGTTCAAAACCAATATTTACTCCAAGGGCGCACCACCAAACTTCCTTTTCTCTGAAATACACATCTTTCATGTCGGAACGACCGTTCAATATTTCTTTCTTTTTGTGCCACTTGAAAAAATCTTTTTCCATCACATTAATTATTTTATCACAGCTTTTGTTAAAAAAATAAAATCGCCACCTTCCTTTAGGGGAGGGTGGCGATTGGTGAGCTGGTTTGTTTCAGTCAGAGGGATTTTTTGGAGGCGAGCGTTTTTTGCGCAGTCGGTTTAGATCAGCCAAGTATTCCGCTTCCTCGCTCGGATACAAGTGCCGGCTGATAAATGGGCTAATCGTTGGGTAACCGCTTTTATCAAAATGAATTTGCCACCACCACAGGAATTTGGCTAATCCGCTGTAGGTCTCTCTGATTAATTCTTGCCGACCGGCTTTGTCCATCAGAAAGACTAAAAAAATAACCAGCAGAGAACAGATAATCGGGGCCCAGTGAAAACCGCGATACCATTTTAAAACCGATCCGATTCCATAGCCGATTGTGCCTACCAAAATCAAGCATAACCAGTTCATAGTAAAGATCTCCTTTCCGATTTTACCTTAGCAGAAGAGGAAAAAGAAGTCTAGGGAATAGGATTGCTTGTTTAAATAAACGAACATACATGATATACTGTACGTAATATATATGGCTAAACGATATCTAAAAGATAAGGCAATCAGTCTTAGAAATGAGGGTTTTTCCTACTCTGATATCCAGATAAAGATAGGAGTTTCAAAAAGCACCCTTAGTGATTGGCTGAAGGGTATGCCTTATAGGCCCAACAAATTCGTTTTGGATAAGCTGAAGCGTGCTCAAGAGGAGAGTTCTAGAGCTCGCACCAGAATACGTTTGGAGTCAGAGAGAAAATCGCTCTTATCCGCTAAGGATGATATTGGCACATCAATATCCAAAAGAGATCTGTTATTTTTAGGTATCGGTCTGTATTTGGGTGAAGGATCTAAAACGGGAATGGTCCGTGTGGTTAATTCTGACCCGGAAATAATCAAGTTAACGATGATTTGGCTGAGAAAGACCTATGGATTGCTTAATAAGAACTTTTCCATTAGAATTCACCTATATCCAGATTCGGATATACAAAGATCTATCGGTTTTTGGTCAAAAAATACCGGTTTGCCGGTTTCTCAATTTCACAAGACCAGTATAGACTATCGAATGAATAAAAGATTAGAGAATAAGGGGAAACTGCCTTTTGGAACAGCACATTTGACAGTAAAGAGCTGTGGAGAGAAAAAATTCGGAGTTTTCTTGCAAAGAAGGATTCTCTCTTCGATTGAAGTGATAAAAAATAAAGCGGGTATGGTTTAGTGGTAGAATAGCACACTTCCAATGTGCAGAGGGGAGTTCGATTCTCCCTACCCGCACCAAATAAAAAGCAACCGACTTGGGTCGGCTTTTTATTTGGTGCGGGTAGAGCAAGCCAACTTCTTGGCTTGCGTGGAGAATCGAATGCCGGAGCGTTACGAAGTCAGCAGGCTGAGTCGCGAGGCAGTGCCCAGACAAAGTTTTTCGACGGAAAAACTTTAGTCGCGGGCGATTCTCCCTACCCGCACCAAACTAAAAAAACTCCATAGGCTGGAGCTTTTTTAGGTAGTGACAAACATTTTCCTCAGAGAGCGTCTTACCTTACGGCGTCCTTGAGGGCTTTGGCGGCGCGGAACTTAGGTACGCGCATCGCGGGAACTTGCACTGAAGCGCCGTACGCGGATTGCGCGCGGTGCGGGCAGCGCGGGTCTTGGTCGAGAAGATGCCAAGGCCGGCAATGGACACTTCGCCACCCTTCTTCAGAGTAGAGACGATCGCTTCCAGCATCGTGTCAATCGCTTTTTCGGCTTCTACTTTGGTGCCGCCGATCGACTCATGCACGAGATCGATGATAGCTTGCTTGTTCATAGTGCTTATTATTAATTTTTAAAGCCGACCAATTTATTATTATCGCTTCTTTAAGTATATATTTCGGTCAAATACGTTGCAATAGAGCCAAAAAATTGTGACACATTTGACAAAAAAGTAAACTAATGCCGATAAAACGCAGATAGACGCTGATAAAACGCCGATTGTTGCAGGATAAATTGAGCTCTAATCTCCCGGAATACCTTATTTAGCAGTTATGAACCACAAAAAAGTATTGCCGGGAAAATGTCGACAAAAATATCTGCGTTTAATCTGCACAAATCAGCGTTTTTATCTGCGTTTGGTTATCTCGCGTATTCAATCACGCGATTTTCGCGGATAGCGGTGATTTTTATCTCACCCGGATATTTCAATTCATTTTCAATACGCAGAGCGATTTCGCGCGCCAGGTTTCTGGTCTCTAAATCGCTGACATCGCCCGGACGGACGAAGACACGCAACTCGCGTCCGGCGGAAATGGCATAAGTTTTCTCAATGCCGGGGAAAGAGTTGGCTAAATCTTCCAAATCTTTCAGACGTTTCAAATAATTTTCAATACTGTCGCGACGCGCGCCCGGACGACTGCCGGAAATGGCGTCGGTTACTTTAACGATGACTGATTCCAAAGTTTCGTACGGATATTCGTCATGGTGTGATTGCATCGCTTTGATTATGCGCGGATCGGCATTAAATTTTTCCAGAATACGGCGACCGATTTCCACGTGGGTACCGGCAACTTCATGATCAACGGCTTTGCCTATATCATGAAGCAGAGCGCCGGCGCGGGCGATTTGCACATCGCCACCCAATTCTTCCGCCAACATTCCGGCCAAGAAAGACATTTCCAACGAGTGTTGCAAAACATTCTGACCATAACTGGTGCGGAAATGCAGACGTCCCAAAATGATGACGATGCGCGGATCCAGATTGAAGACGCCGGCTTCATAAGCGGCTTGCTCGCCTTTTTCTTTGATGATTTTGGAAATAGTTTCCTTGGCTTTTTCTACCAGTTCTTCGATCTTGGCCGGCTGGATGCGTCCGTCGCGAATTAATTCTTCCAGGGCGACGCGGGCGATCTGACGCCGGACCGGATCAAAAGAGGAGAGGACAATGGAACCCGGGGTGTCATCAATGATAACTTCCACGCCGGTGGCTTTTTCAAAAGCGCGGATGTTGCGTCCTTCCTTGCCGATAATTTTGCCCTTGATGTCATCGGACGGAATATCCACGGTCGTGGACATTACTTCCGGCACCGTGGAAGAGGAGAGGCGTTGAATCACAGAAGACAAAATGTCTTTGGCGCGTTGTTCCACCTTCTCTTCGCCCATCATTTCCATTTTGCGCAAGCGAACCGTCAAATCCTCCTCGCTCTCTTGTTCGATTTTCTTGATTAATTCTTCTTTGGCTTCATCAGCTGACAATCGGGATACGCGTTCCAGTTCTTTTTTCTTTTCCTCTTCAATTTTCAAGACGCGTTCCTTGATTTCTTTTACTTCTTCAATTTTCTGCTTGATATTGTCCGATTCACGATCAATATCCGACTGCCGTTTATCTAGCAGTTCGTCTTTTTTGGCTAATCTTTCTTCAACCTTTTTCAGTTGAGCGTCTTTTTCCCGCTCTTGCCGTTTAGCTTCGTCTAACAATTTTCCAGCTTCGTGTTCGGCGTCTTCCACGACTTTCTGCGCCCGGTCTTTGGCTTCAAGCATGGATTGCTTGATCGTCAGCTCCATTGAACCTTTTTGGCTTAAGGTTACCAGCCAGCGCAAGAAATAACCGATCGCGATTCCGCTCACCCCCACGATGCCGGTGACAAAAACAACTGTTAATAAATCCATAAGCGTTTGGTACCGCTCTTTCCTTAAAAATCGCTGCGAAAATTAGATTACCGCTTTTAGTTTGAGCGGATTTTGAGCTTTTTACCTCGACTTTGGCCGTTTAGCCTTAGAAAATCTAGTTTCATGCGTTTGATTTAACGGAAAGGAACGATATTCGTTAATTTAATAAAGAATAAGTTCATAGTATCAACTAATCCGTAGGAAGTCAAAGCGCACTAAAAACCGCCCTTTCGGACGGTTTTTCGTACTTTAGAAAATAATCCTATTTCCCGTTTTTTCTTTCCTTGATGATGTCGTCGATTAGGCCGTATTTTTTGGCGTCCTCGGCAGACATAAAGAAGTCACGGTCGGTATCTTTTTCAATTTGGGCGAGTGGTTTGCCGGTGATTTTGGCCAGCATCTTATTCAGATTATCGCGTGTCTGCAGGATGTGTTTGGCCGTGATGGCGATATCAGAGGCTTGGCCTTCGGTGCCACCCAGGGGTTGATGAATCATTACTTCAGCATTGGGTAAAGAGAAACGCTTGCCTTTCTGTCCATTAGCGAGAATGATCGCGGCGGCCGAAGCGGCCATTCCGACGCAGACCGTGGAGATATTCGCCGACAAATGATTCATCGTATCAATAATCGCCATGGCGCCGGTCACCATACCACCCGGGGAATTGATATAGAGGGTAATATCCTTTTTCGGATCTTCCGATTCCAAAAACAAAAGCTGGGCAATGATGATATTGGCGACATTGTCGTCGATTGGACCGCCAAGAAAAATAATGCGGTCGCGCAAAAGGCGAGAATAGATATCATAGGCACGTTCGCCGAATGAAGACTTTTCGATAACGGTAGGAATTAACATGGGGTTGTTGGTTAGGCTGGTAATAATCTGATTATATGACCCAATAGTCTTAAAGTCTATAAAGTCTGAAAGTCCATAAAGTCGGGTATAAAATGCATTTAACTTTAAGACTTTACGGACTTGATGGACTTTTGACTATTTAAGCTCTTCCAAGAGCTTAAATACCATCTCATTGCTTAATACGCTTAAGACGTATTCGCGGACGCGGACCGGATCGGCATCGCTATATTGAGCGGAAATAGCATCTACTTCGGTTTTTATTGATTCTTCCGAAGGTACGATTTTTTCCACCTTAGCGATTTCGGTCAGAATCAGGCTGTATTTGACCCGCTTGGTCGCTTCCGGTTCCCAATCTTTCATCATATCTTCTTCGGTTTTTTTCAGGTGGGTCAGATAATCGGCAAAATTAAGCCCCATGCTTTCCAATTGGCCGCGCATTTCGTGGACCATTTTGTGCAATTCATTCTCAATCAGGATTTTCGGTGGGACCAAATCGGTTTCAGTGATAATCGCTTCCATAATGGTCAAGCGTTTCTTATCTTTTTGCTTGTGCTCTTTTTCGTGCGTCAGATTTTCTTTGATTTTGATGCGCAAATCGGCGAGCGATTCAAATTTGCCTAATGATTTGGCAAATTCATCGTTTAATTCTGGCAGAACGATTCCTTTATCTGTTCCATCCTCATTTTTTTCTGGTTTAGGCGCGCGACTTTTTCTGATCTCCTCAATCACTTCATCAATTTCCTTATCGGTGGGTTCTACCGTTTCGGCTGGTTTGGTATTTTCTTTTTTGGCGATTTTCTGGTAATCGCCGAGTTTAATCACCGGCATAACGGCGGTCTTAATCTTGAAGCCCAAAGGATTATCCTTGGCAATCTTGGTAATAGTGATTTCTGGTCGGCCGATGGCGTCGATATTGTTCTCCTTGAGCATTTCCGGATAATAGTGAGCGAGCGCGTGTTCCGCCATTTCTAGCTGGATTTTTTCCTCGCCGACTTTTTCCACGAGCAGGTTATCCGGGGCGTGGCCCTTGCGGAAACCGGGCAATTCCACTTCCAGGCGGAATTCTTCCAAAATGTGCGGGCGGAAGGAAGCGAAATCAGTCGCCGGAATCTCGCCGGTGATTTCTACCTCGGAACCGTCCAATTTTTTGATATCTATTTTGATCATAAGTTTGGTTAGTCTAGCTTGTTTTTTTGCTTTTGGCAAGAGATTCTGACGCTGATAAAAACGCAGATTTTTGCAGATAAAACGCAGGTGGGAGCAGATGTAAACGCGGGCTATTTTAAATAAAACAACAAACCCGCCTCACGACAGGTTTGTCGCGGGCGGGGGGTTTGTCGAAAGTTCATGCACTGACTGCACGTTTCTTTCGGCGGGCTGGCATTCTCAGTTCGGCAAGGATAAGATCGAAAGTTTTATCAACTTGTCGTTGGTTTTTTTTATCTTTGCCGACCGAAAAAGTAACAAATTGCCCTCCACCCAACAGTTCGGTTTTTAAGCCGGCCTTCTTGGCTGATCTTGAGACAATGTCTACAAAATCCAATGTACCTTCGTCTCCTTTTGCCATAGTAATTCCCTTTCCTACACAGGATTAAAACTCTCCTTTTAGACACTAACACAGTAAGTTATAATTGTAAAAGTTTACTTATTTCAAAAAATCCTCTCTGCCAATCGGCGAAGGGGATTTTTTGTTTAGTAATTTGTACTAAATATTGTATACGATATACGGAATACTAATTTACTCCGCTTCTATTTGGTTGATACTCGCTTCAAGATTATCAAGGTCTTTATCAATATCGGTAAGTTCGGTTGAGGTGGCTAAAACATCCTCTTCCAAAGAAGTTTCATCCACGGTGGCTTCATTATTATTGCCTTGCTTGTTGAAGACGGCATAGATACTGCCGATTAACAACAAGATGACAATTATCACTACAATAATCAAGGCATTTTTTCCGCCCTGACCGCTATCTTCCGGATTAAATGTGTCGTTAGACATCTCATTAAAAATTTATTTTTATAATCTAATCTTATTTACGACGCTATTTTATTTATCTTAATACACTCTCCGTTTTCACTTCCCGCTTTTATTTTTAACGGGACAAGTATTTTTTTATTTAATCTATTAATATTTTTAATTATATAGAATCATCGGTACTGGTGGCTTTTTCGATCTTGCCAATACCCGGAATCTGGCCAATAAGCTTGCGCGCCTGTCTAATATTAGCGATGGCCTGATTTAATTGGTTTTTGATGGCAACAATCGATTTGCGGAAAGTGGTTATTTCTTGGTTAGTGCTAGAGGCGGTAATCGGGGTGGATGAACCGGTTAGCGAAACTAGACTTGTTTTCGCTTGAGCGATAACTGTCTGCGCTTGGCTAATCTTGTCTTTGATGGCGGTGGTACTGATATTTCTAGCTTCTAACTTGGCAATAATCGATTTTTCTCCAGTCGTCAAGCGATTGATGATATTTTCCGCTTTATTTATTTCTCGCTTTAATAAACGGGCGGCCAACAGGAGATTAAGAGTAGCTTTGTTCTCTGATTGTCCCAATCTTTCTCCGCTAGTTGAACCGTTTCTGTCTTCTTCTCTAACTTGCTCCCTTACTTTTTCCATCAGGTTTTTCAACGGGTCTTTCTTGGTGTCTGACTTTTCTTCGGCTTTAACGGCGGTTAAGGGGGCAAGAACCAAAATCAAAGCTAAAAAGGAGACGGCTAATTGTTTTTTTGACATATGATTAATGTTAGGTTGATTATCTTATAAAAACAGGTTTTGCGTCCATTCCTGGGGCAAGCCCACAGGGTATTGGCGCAAAACACCAGGGCTGTTTTTCGGAATAGGAGTGGCCCACCGGCCACGCAAAGCACATCGCCTGTTTTTCATCCCCACGGCAAGCCGATGGAGCTTTCAAACAGTGCACTCCGATAAAGCAGGCTAATCTTTCAATTATAGGGATAAGCTAAGGCAAAAGCAAAGAAAGCTAGAAGGGGATATTAGGGGGATAACCTAAAAATCCGCCCCCTGATTTTATTTTAGGAGCGGATTTTTTAGTTGAAATTATTGGGTTAAATCATAAAAGTAACCAATAATAAGGCCACAATATTGAGGATTTTAATCATTGGGTTGATAGCTGGACCAGCGGTATCCTTATAAGGATCGCCTACGGTATCGCCCGTGACAGCTGCTTTGTGAGCGTCGGAGCCTTTACCGCCATAATTACCTTTTTCGATATATTTCTTGGCATTATCCCACGCTCCGCCACCGGATGTCATAGAGATAGCGACGAAGAGGCCGGTAATGATTGAGCCAACCAAGAGACCGCCAAGAGCGACGGGGCCAAGCAACCAGGCCACTAAAATTGGCACGGCGACCGGAATAAGGGCGGGCACTATCATTTGGCGAATAGCCGCTTTGGTAACGATATCTACGCATTTGGCATAATCGGGCTTGGCGGTGCGTTCCATAATGCCGGGAATTTCGCGGAATTGACGGCGGACTTCGGTTACCACATCACCCGCGGACTTACCGACGGCTTCCATAGCGAGCGCGGCAAAGTAGTAAGGCAATAAACCACCAATAAAGAGACCGATAATTACCATTGGGTTGTCCAAATCAAAACGCAAAGTGCGTCCGACATTGGCAAATTCTTGGGTATAGGAAGCGAAGAGAACGAGGGCAGCTAGACCGGCCGAAGCGATAGCGTAGCCTTTGGTGACCGCTTTGGTGGTATTGCCGACCGCGTCTAAAGGATCGGTAATATCGCGAATTTCTTGAGGCAGTTCGGCCATTTCGGCAATTCCGCCCGCGTTATCGGTAATCGGACCATAGGCATCAATGGCGACAATGATGCCGGCCATGGACAACATACTCATCGCGGCAATGGCGATACCATAAAGTCCGGCCAATTGGAAACTCACGAAGATGCCTGCGACGATTACCAATAAAGGCAAAGCAGTAGATTTCATGGAGATAGCTAAGCCTTGGATAACATTAGTGCCGTGGCCGGATTGAGACGCTTTAGCAATAGATTTAACCGGTGCGTAAGCGGTAGAGGTGTAATATTCGGTGATGATAACCATTAAGGCGGTAACAACTAAGCCGACTAAGACACAAGTAAAGAGCGCGCCAGAAGAGATTAAACCATTTCCGCCCATCATTGAGTTGATAACAAAATAGAAAGAGACAGCTGATAGAACGCCGGCGGCAATCAGGCCTTTGTAAAGTGCCCACATAATATTTTGGGATTTGCCCAAGCGGACAAACCAGGTGCCAATGATAGAGCAGAGAATCGCAACCCCGCCGATGACGAGAGGGAAGAGAGCGGCCAGTTCGTCGCCCGGGAAAACCAGAGTACCCAATAACATCGCGGCGATAGACGTAACGGCATAGGTTTCAAATAAGTCCGCGGCCATACCGGCGCAGTCGCCAACATTATCACCGACATTGTCGGCAATCACCGCTGGGTTGCGCGGGTCGTCTTCGGGAATGCCGGCTTCTACTTTGCCGACTAGATCGGCGCCGACATCAGCCGCTTTGGTGAAGATACCGCCACCTAAACGGGCAAAGACCGAAATCAAGCTACCGCCGAAGCCAAAACCGATTAGGGCGTTAATATTTTCCATTCCGGTTATGGCGTAGAAACCAGCCACACCCAAGAGAGCGAGACCGACAACCATTAAGCCGGTCACGGAACCGCCTTGGAAAGCTAAACGCAGAGCACTACCCAAACCGCCCTTAGCGGCTTCGGCCGTGCGGACATTGGCGCGGACGGAGACATTCATACCGATAAAACCGGTAATGGCCGATAAAATAGCGCCGAGCAAGAAGCCAAAAGCGGTATAGGCGCCTAAGCCAATCCATAAAATGACAAACAAGATGACGGCAATCAGGCCGATGGTCTTGTATTGGCGCTTCAAATAAGCGCTGGCGCCTTCTTGGATGGCCTTGGCAATTTCTTGCATCCGGTCGGAACCGGCGGGTTTTTTGATAATATATCTGGCTAAAAAGAGAGCGTAGGCGATGGCGACAATGGCCGATCCCAACGCGAAAATCAAATATGGACTCATATATAAAATGATAATTAAGCTGTTAAACGATAATAAGTATTAAATATAGCAATTTATCGGTAATTGTCCACTGGAAGCAGCTTTTAGGTGTTAGCTGTTAGTTTTTAGGAAATACCAAAATCCACTTGGAGGCTAAGCCTCCAAGTGGATTGTATTTAATTTTTAACTTTTAATTACTAATTTTTAATTTATTCCGAGTCGTCCACTTTTTCTATATCTTCGGCGACAGCTTTTTCGGCAGTTTCGGTATCGCCCAGAGTCAGGATATCTATTTTCCAACCAGTAAGTTTAGCGGCTAGACGGGCATTCTGTCCGCCCTTGCCGACCGCGAGCGAGAATTGGTCGGGATTGACTTCTACCCGAGCTGTCTTAGTGTCTTCTTCCAAATCTACCTTATTGACCTTGGCCGGGGAAAGGGAATTGCTAATCATACTGGCCGGATTATCGGACCATTCAATGATATCGATTTTTTCTCCGCCTAATTCGTTGATGATAGTGGAAACGCGCGCGCCTTTCTGACCAACACAGGAACCAACCGCATCAATATTCGGATCATTAGAAGTGACGGCGATTTTGGTGCGAGCGCCGGCTTCGCGGGCGATGGCTTTAAGTTCAACTGTACCCATTTGGATTTCCGGCACTTCTACCGCAAACAATTTTTTAATGAATTGTGGATGAGCGCGGGAAAGACGCAGAGTGATGCCTTTCGGTCCTTCGTCGACAGCATAGAGGTAGGCACGGACGCGTTCGCCCTGACGATAGAATTCGCCCGGGATCTGGTCTTCATAGGAGAGTAAACCAGTGGCGCGTCCCAAATCTACGAAGATATTGCCTCGTTCGATTTTTTGCACCTTGCCGGTAACGATTTCGCCTTCTTTGCCTTGGTATTCGTCCAAGATAGAGAATTTTTCGGCTTCGCGGATACGCTGAATGATGACTTGCTTGGCAGTCTGGGCGGCAATTCGGCCGTAGTCGTCTTTAGTTTCCAGCGGGAAAATAAGCTCTTCGCCTAATTGGATATCTTTTTTGATTTTGCGCGCGTCCTCAATCAGCATATGATGTTCTTCGTTAAAACGCGGGCGAACTTCTTCGCCATTTTCATCCAAGACTGGCGCTTCTTCCTCTTCGCCTAAACGCACCGTCGTGTCATCCACGGCGATTTTAATCTGATTGAATTCCACTGCGCCAGTATCAAAATCCAGCTTAGCGCGAATAATCTGACCTTTTTTGCCGTAATCTTTTTTGTAAGCGGCCGTCAGCGCGTCTTCAATGGCGGCGATGATTTTTTCTTTGGGAATATTGCGCTCTTCTTCTAATTGTTCCAGCGCGGATTTTAGGGATTTTAAATCGATCATTTTAATTATTGGTTAGCTTTTTAAAAATAATGCCCGTTCTTGCGAAACGGACTTATGGGTAAATAATATCAAAGCTGCCGGGTAAAAGTCAAGCTGGTGTATTCTCTGTCAGTTGTCTAGCAAAATAGGCTTTTAAATTTGAAATTTACAATTTAAAATTTGAAATCAATTTGAAATGACCGAATTCGAAAATTTCAAATTTAAAATTGTTAAAGACTGGATTCCCGCCTTACAGGCGCAGTACACCTTTTCCGCTTTTTTATTCGCTTCTCTCTGAAAAATCTGGAAAAGGTCTTGCGGAGCTACGCTTACTCGCTCCTCACCTGTGCGGGAATGACACAATAAACTTAATCCGTATTTTGCATTTCCGCGGCGAGCGAGCCCTTCCTTTTTAAAAAACTCTCGGAAAGGCGAAGGCATTGAGAGTGAGCGATTTTTCAGCAGAAAAATACGCGTGTTTTTAAAAAGGAAGGGCGAGTGAGGGTTATCAACACCTGTCCAATTTCCACTATACTTGGATTACTGTCTAGTCTGTTATAATAACTAATATATTGTGTCTTTTAAAATCATTAATAATTTTTAATAAATAATATGATCCTCAAACGATTAAGTTTTGTTTTGGCTTTGGCTGTTTTGCTACCGGCTTTATTTGTTGCGATGCCGGTTTTCGCTGGTATTTCCGATCCGCCTCCAGGAGTAACACCTAATGTCTGTCCAGCGAGTGTTCCCGGTTGCAATACTCCAATAAACGTGGGTACTTTAATGCAAACAAAGAATGGGCCATTGACAATCTTGAGTACCCTTTTTGGCTTGCCGGCTTGGAGTGGTTCCAATCAGCCTACTGCCGCTCTTAGAATTGGCTATGTCGGAGGAAATGGCATATTGGATATCGGGCAAAGCCAGGCGACCGGTGGTTGGATCCAGTCATCAAATAAGATAGATTTGGCTACTCATTATCCTTTATACCTCAACCCGAATGGCGGTGGAGTCAGAGTAGGCGGAACTGCCGCTCCGATTACTAATGCTGCTTTGGATGTGAATGGACAGATTAGGATACAGGGTGGCGCGCCGGGATTAAATAGAGTATTGATTTCTGACGCTAATGGTTTGGCCAGATGGGTAGCGACTTCTACCATTATGCCTCCTATGCCTTCAGCTGGAACGAATTACTGGAAGCTTTATAACGGCAATATTTTCAATGACGCCACTGTTAGTACTAATGTTGGCATTGGTACGAATGTGCCTAAGGTCAAATTAGACATCAACGGTCAAATCGGTATTCGGGGGGGTTCGCCGGGTCTGAATAAGGTTTTGGTTTCCGATGCTAATGGTCTGGCCAGTTGGGTAGCAACTTCGACTATTATGCCGCCCGTTACGCCTGGCGGAACGAATTATTGGACGAAGAATGCGGCTAATAATATTTACAACAATACGACTGGAGGCAAGGTGGGTATTGGGACGGATGCGCCCGTGGCGGCTTTAACGGTCAAAACCTTATCAAACGACGGCATCGCTATTGAAGATAAGACTTCCGGAAAAACTCGCATTAGTTTGGCTAATCTATTATCCGGCGGTGTATTGGCGGCTTTTGACAGCACTGGCGCTATGCGGGTAAAATTGGATAGTTCTCCCACCAATAATAGCTACATTAACACTGCTGGTAATTTAGGTATCGGTACAGATGCGCCGATTGCCAAGCTGACAGTTAATGCTCCAAAAGACAATGCAAATGGTGGTATTTTATTGAAAGATAGTTCTTCTGGGGTTCCCAAAGCTGCTTTGATAAATTCTACCTTGGGTGGCGGAGCGTTGGCCTTATGGGGTAGCTTGAATAATAAAAATGTGTCTTTGGAAAGTACGCCAAATGTATCGAGCTATATAAATAACGGTGGAAACTTTGGTATTGGTACGAATAATCCGACAGCCAGACTGGATGTAAACGGCCAGATAAAAATTGCGGGCGGAAATCCGGTGGCAGGCAAGGTTTTGACGGCTGTGGATTCTACTGGTCTAGCGACTTGGCAGAATTCTCCTTCATCATTGCCAACCAATTGTGCGGTAGGCCAAGGTTTGCGCTGGAACGGCTCTAATTGGTATTGTGCCGATTGGCCAGCGGTTACTCCGCCACAAACCTGTCGCGATGTTGTTTTGTTTGATAAGACAAGCACTTGCAAGCCATGGGGAAATACAGTGGCGGATAGTGAAAAGACCCCTACCGTGGCGGCTAATCTTAACTGTAATTTCTATCAATCGTACAATAGTTTCTCTAGCCTTTGCGGTGATTCTTGTACTTTACATTGGCAGACTATTGTCAGGCCGTACTGGACAGGTAATCTTGGCCGATCAAGCTCGTTAGTCTTTCCATTTTCATCAGTGCTGACCTTTACCCCGCTTGATAATCCGCAAACCGCAACCGTTGATAATGACTTGAAAAATTATACGGCCGGCATGATAAACACGACCATTAATACTCCTATCGAAGATAAATATATCTCAAGAAATGTCGGTACTTATTTCGGTGGCGAAGGCGGATATGATAATGCTTTGATTTCTCAATACAATATTATCAATGATTCTACAAGGTCCTCGGGTATAGGTTATCACTTTGAAGAAAGAACAAGGAGAAATCTTGGCGATCTGGATTATCTCTATATCAACCAAACTGGTGAACGTGGCATCAGTATCAATAAGGTCTGGGTTACTGTTTGCAATTAAAATCACCTTAGTATAGATAAACCGCCGGACAGTCTTAGGACACCGGCGGTTTGTGTTTACCTTGGATCGCTATTGCTTTTTTAAGGCTAGTGTGATAGTAATAGGGGTGGTAAGGATCTCGAAAGCTAGAAGAAGCCGGTGATTAGCTGGCTTTTTGCTTTTCGTTAATATTTTATCGTTATTTATCAAGGCTATTTAGCTTTAGCAGTGGCCTGTAAGTTTAGTCATTTTTAACAGTTTTATTAATCAGAATCATATTATTATGAAAAAATACCTCTTTATCTTGCCGGTGCTCGCTTTGGCGGTTTTAGCCGTGGGCTGGGCTCTGCCGGTATCTGCCGTGGCGATTGATGACAATATCACTCCGCAGAATTGTTCTCGGACCGATCCGTCCTGTGCCTCTTTTGTCGAAACAACCTCCCAAGGACAAATCAAATGGGGTGGTTTTGTAGCTGGTGGCCTTCGTTCTCTCACCAACTTGTTTGTTGATGGTAAGTTAGGTGTTGGTACTTTGCGTCCGTCCACTGGTGAACAGGTTTTGAAGTTAGATGTTGATGGTGCGACTGGTTCTCGCTATTACTGCGATGAAAACGGTAATCATTGCGTCTTAGGTTCAGCTTTGGGCGGTGGTGGCGGTACTTCTACCCCGACTGTTATTAATAACAGCAATACAATTAATGCTGTCTATGATTCCACGACTAATTCTTACGTTCTAAATGTTAATACAACCAATATTCAGGCGCGGGTTACTGGTTTTTGCGCGACTGGTGAGGCAATCAGCAAGATTAATGCTGATGGAACAGTTGTTTGCCAAGCCGTTAGCGGTACCGGTACCAATTACTGGTCACTGGCTGGCGGTAATATCTTCAGTAATAATATCGGTGGTAATGTTGGTGTTGGTACGAATGCTCCAATCGCTAAATTAGATGTCTTAGGTACTTTCCGTTTGACGGACGGCACCCAAGGCTTGAATAAGATTTTGGTTTCCGGCGCCAATGGTTTGGCGAGCTGGAAAGATGTTTCCGAAGTTTTTACCGGCGGTACCAATTACTGGACCCTAAGCGGTAATAATCTGTTCAATAATGCTGGAACGAATATCGGTATCGGCACGAATGCTCCAACCGTTAAATTGGATATCATGGGAAATGTCAGAATTGCCGATGGTACACAGGGTGCCGGCAAAGTTTTAACTTCCGATGCTAATGGTTTTACTTCTTGGCAAACGATTGCCGGTGGAGTAGTTGGTCCGCAAGGCCCAGCTGGCCCTAAGGGAGACAAGGGTGATACGGGTGCAACAGGTGCTACTGGTCCTGTTGGAGCGACTGGTCCGGCCGGTGCTACCGGTCCGCAAGGTCCTATCGGCTTAACTGGTCCGGCCGGTGCAACTGGTCCCGCTGGTGTTACCGGTCCTCAGGGTCCTGCTGGTCCAATGGGTGGGGTGGTCTGGGAAAGCATTACTCCGGTGCAGTTGAATTCCTCCGTTCTTTATACTGCCGGAACTTACTCTTACAGCTTACCAAGCTCTATTCCGACGACCGCTGAAGAAGTGCAGGTTTTGGCTTATTGCTGGAAGGGAGCTGGTGGCACCAATGATGGTTTCGTTACTTTCTCGGTTTGGACTGCGTCCGGTAGCGATACTTATAAGCAATACCTGATTACGGCGGCTTATCCGAATACTACTTCCATTACGGTTAATTCCGATAATCTCTGGTTCCCATATACTTCCGAACGGAGGGTCTGGGTGTCATTGGACAAAACCTTCTCAATTGCCAATGGTGGCGTCAATGCGGGCTGTTTCGTCAAAGCGACGGGATGGAGATAAGATCCTCAGTTAAAAGTTAGAAGTTAAAAATTAATAGTTGATTATACTAAAAAACGGGCTATGCCCGTTTTTTAGCGGATCTGAATTTTAATTTTTACTTTTAACTATTAACTCCTAACTTTTAACTGGTTGAGCAATCCCCAGTTTGTCACTGTTTCTTATTTTTTACGCGTGGCAAGAGTGATATAATTAAAATCAATGCACGCTGACTCAGAACAGTTGATTAGTTTTTTGGTTGATACCAAAATGGTTTCCAAAGATGATTTGGAAATGGCTAAGTCTTTAGCTGAAGAACAGAAAAAAACCTTATCGGAAGTCCTGATTAATAACGGCAAGATCTCGGAAGATGATTATCGCCGGGTCAATGCTTATCTCTTGGGCATTCCCTTTGTTGATCTGAAACAGGAAAAAATTTCTAAAGATATTCTCTCCCTTATTCCGGAGCCGATTGCCCGCAAACACAATATCGTTGCTTTCAATAAGAGTGAAGCTGGCTTGGAAGTGGCCATGCTCGATCCGCAGGACTTGCAAGCGATTGAGTTTATTAAAAAAAGCGTAGGTTTGAAAATTTTACCGCGACTGACTGACACCGAATCAATCAAGAAATCTCTAGTGCAATATCAAAAAAGTCTTAAGGCGGATTTTGGCGATATTATTCAGCAGGAGATTTCTCAAATTAAGAGTGTTGATGGAACAGTAGTCGGAGAAAATGAAGCTGATTTAAAGAAATTGGCGGAAGATGTGCCGATTGTTAAGATCGTGGATACTTTAATTTCTCATGCGATTCTGCAGAAGGCGTCCGATATTCATATTGAACTTTACGAAAATGATTTGATTATCCGTTATCGCATTGATGGTGTCTTGCATGACGCTATGATTTTGCCAAAAACGGTAGCACCCGGCATTATTGCGCGCATAAAAGTTTTGGCTAATTTGCGTCTTGATGAAAAACGCTTACCTCAAGATGGACGGTTCAAGTCTTCTTTGACCGGCCAAAATGTCGCCTTTCGTGTTTCTTTATTGCCGACTTATTATGGCGAGAAAGTGGTAATGCGTCTGTTGCCGGAATCCAATCAAGGCTTTACTCTGGAAAACTTAGGTTTCCATGGTTTATCATTGGAGCGGGTTCATGAAGCAATGAATCAGACGACAGGGATGATTTTGGTGACTGGACCGACCGGTTCCGGTAAGTCCACCACCCTGTATTCCATTCTAGGTCTATTGAATACGCCGGATGTGAATATTTCTACGATTGAGGATCCGATTGAATATCAGATTCCGCGCATTAATCAAACGCAGGTAAAACCGGATATTGGTTTGACTTTTGCTGACGGCTTGCGCTCTCTAGTTCGCCAAGATCCGGATATTATTATGGTGGGTGAAATTCGCGACAAAGAAACCGCTAATTTGGCGGTTAATGCCGCCTTGACCGGGCATTTGGTGTTATCTACTTTGCATACCAATTCGGCCGCCGGAACGGTCCCGCGTTTATTGGATATGGGCGCGGAACCATTTCTTCTAGTCTCCACCATTAAAGTTGTCATTGCTCAACGTTTAGTGCGTCGGTTATGTAACAAGAAAAAAGAGTATAAATTATCCAAAGAAGAACTGGCTAAATTAGGCAAACACTTGGATATGGCTCACGTCTTAGAGCTATTGAAGCAAGAAAAGATTGTACCGGACAAAGCTGATTGGTCGGAGATAAAGTTTTATCAGAGCGTGGAATCTGAGGAGGCGAAAGATGGTTTTTCCGGTCGGATCGGTATTAGCGAAGTTTTAGTTTTATCTTCTGCTTTAAAAGAAATGGTAATGAAGGGTTCCACCTCTGATGAAATTGAAGCTCAGGCGAAAAAAGAGGGAATGGTGACGATGATTGAAGACGGTATTTACAAAGCCGTTCAGGGTTTAACGACGATTGAAGAAGTGCTGAGAGTAGTTACGGAGTAATTCAGTTAAAAGTTAGAAGTTAATAGTTAAAAATTAATTTGTATTAAAAATTAAAACTTTTAACTTCTAACTATTAATTTTTAACTTATTTAATATCGTGTTATTCAAGATTAAGGCAAAAAAAGATACTGGCGAAATCATTGAGGGCGTTCGGGAAGCGCCCGATCGTCTGACTTTATCGCGGGATATCCGAGCAGAGAATCTGACTTTGTTTTTTGCGGAAGGCTTAAGTCGACCGGAAGCCAGAAAAAAATGGTGGTCATTTTTAGCGAATCGAGTCGGTTTGAAAGAAAAAATTGTTTTTGCCGGCAACTTGAGCTCAATGATTACCGCGGGCTTATCTTTATCGCGGGCGCTGGAAGTGTTAGAACGCCAAACCAAACAAAAATATTTCAAAAATATTGTCTATCAAATTCTGCAAAAGGTAAATATGGGTGAAAGTTTTAGTAATGCACTTAATGCCTGGCCGGAAATTTTTCCGCCGGTTTTTAGCGCGATGGTCGCGGCGGGGGAGGAATCGGGTAATTTGCCTCAGTCTTTGGCAATTATCAAGGATCAAATGAATAAAACCTACGAACTACGGCGAAAAATCGTTGGGGCGATGATTTACCCGGCCATTATCGTCTTGGCAATCATTGTCATTGCAATTTTGATGCTTATTTTTATGGTTCCGCAATTGGCCGCAACTTTTCGCGATTTGAATGTCCAATTACCCTTGTCGACTAGATTAATAATCGGAATTAGCGATTGGTTAGCGAATCACTACTTGCTTTTTTCTGCGTTAGTAATAGCGTTAATCGGCTTATCGATGGTTTGGTTGCGGTCAGTTAATGGACAGCGCACGATTGATCGCTTAGCCATTAGGATGCCGATCTTTGGTGATTTAATTAAGCAATATAATTCGGCGGTAATTATGCGTACCCTTTCCTCGTTGATTTCGGCGGGAGTAAAAATGACTGATTCAATCACTATTACTGAAAAAGTCGTGCAAAATACTCTTTATAAGCCATTTATCACTCGGGCGGCTACGGAAATACAAAAAGGCTTGGTTTTATCGGTTTTATTCGAAACCGAACCTAAATTGTTTCCTGTTTTGGTGCCGGAGTTAACGGCCGTTGAGGAGGAAACCGGTAATTTGCCTAACCTGCTGGCTCAAGGTGCGGCTTTTTATGAGGGAGAAGTGGATCAGGTGACGAAAAACCTATCAACTATCATTGAGCCATTTTTGATGATTGTAATCGGTATTGCTGTTGGTTTCTTTGTGGTTTCCATGATTGGGCCGATGTATTCATTATCATCTGCGATCAAATAGTCAAAAGTCCATAAAGTCCAAAAGTCTGTAAAGTCAAATTCAAATTAATTCAGTATTTCACTTTTAACTTTATGGACTTTATAGACTTTTAGACTGAAAATACCATTATTTTAATGAATAATCCCTTTCTAAAAAACAATACATTCGGTCGGCGGGATTTATATTCTGGTTTTACTTTGGTTGAAGTCCTGATCGGGTCTTCTATTTTACTTATAGTGATAGTGGGTATTTATAGCACTTTTGTTTCAGTGATAAAAACGGTCCAGGCGGCGCGCATAAAAACCGATGCCATGTTGCTGGCCAATGAGCAAATTGAAGTTATTCGCAATTTACCCTATCAAGATGTCGGTATTGAGAATGGGGTGCCGGTGGGGGTTGTTCCGCGCATCAAAACTTTGACCCGGGGCGGTTCGACTTACAATCTGGTTTTTTATATTCGCAACGTTGATGATGTTTTTGACGGTACCTTAGGCAGTACGACTCATAACGATTTGGCGCCGGCGGATTATAAGCAGATAGAAATTGATATTGGTTGCGCTACTTGCCGAGCGGACTTATTTCCGACTTCGACCATCATTACTTCGGTCGCGCCGCGCAATCTAGAAACAACTACCGGTAATGGCTCGCTGATAATCAAAACTTTTGATTCTAACGGTGATCCAGTCGGCGGAGCGGGTGTCCATATTGTTAATAATAGCGGTACAACGACAATTGATATCAGTGAAATCACGGATAATGAAGGAGTTTTTCAATTAATTGATACTCCGCCCGGTGCCTTAGTTTATCAAACGACAGTGTCAAAAGCCGGCTATTCGACCGATGGAACAGTGGTGGCCAGTGTTTCAAATCCTAATCCGCTTAACCCGCCTTCGACAGTGGCGGCTGGTCAGGTCACTCAGCTTAGTTTCGCGATTGATAAATTAAGCGATTTAACCGTTAATACCGTTAACCGCTATTGTGACCAATTGGCTGGTCAAACCGTCGGTGTGGTTGGCCAGAAAAAAATTGGCCAAAATCCCGATGTTTTTAAATATGATAAAACTTTTACCTCTAATGATTCCGGCCTAATCAATCTGTCTGCTATTGAGTGGGATACTTACAATTTTAATTTGGCGACTTCCAGCGGACGTTATTTGGCCGGCTCTTTGCCTCCTCTGCCGGTTTTGGTCTCACCAGATACCGAACAAACGGTTACTTTGATGTCTGTAACTGGTGTCGCGCGTGGGTTGTTGGTCATTGTTTTGGATGCGGCAACCGGCTTGCCACTATCTGGCGCGACGGTTAAGGTTGGTTCAGAGACACAGATTACCAACCAAGGTTTTTTCAATCAAACGGATTGGTCGGGCGGTTCCGGTCAATTTACTTATGATAATCAAACTATGTTTGCCGATACTGACGGCAATATTGATTATTCTACGCTTCCCGGGGAATTGCGGCTGCGTTCTTCCTTAGGACAATATTTAAGTTCCGGTTATCTGATATCTTCGGTTTTTGATACCAATAGCACTAGTACCGAATATACGACGCTAACTTGGTCACCGGCCGATCAAGCCACTTCTACCGGCGCAAACAGTGTCCGAGTGCAGATTGCCACCGGTGATGATGGGGCGACGACCACTTGGAATTTTATTGGTCCGGATGGGACGACCGCCAGCTACTATACCGAACCTAATTCCATTATCAATACTGCCAATAATAATCATCGTTATCTGCGTTATAAATTATATTTAAGCACGGCTGATGTTAGCGTTACCCCCAACATTTCTGATTTGGGTATTACTTATACCACGGCTTGTATTCCACCTGGTCAGGCTTATTTTGATGATTTATCGGGGTTGTCGCAAGACATAACAGTTACGCGCGATGATTATCAATCCTATTCTTCTAGTGTGGCGACAACAGAAGATTGGCAAGCGGTAATAATTCGTTTAGAAGCTCAATAAATATGAACAGGCCAAACTCCCAAATCGGTTTTACTTTATTGGAAACATTAATAGTTGTCGGCCTCTTTGTTGTGTTAGCTGTGGCAATTGGAGCTTTCAGTAGCGATATTTGGCGTCAAAACACTTTTGTTCAACATAGTTTAATTGCCGAAAGCGAAGCGCGCGGTACGCTCAAACAAATCATTGCCGAAATGCGCGCGATGGCACCCGGCCATGATGGCTCATATCCGTTGGCTTTAGCCAGCACAACCGCAATTACCTTTTTTTCCGATGTTGATCATGATGGTCTAAGGGAGAGAATTCGCTATTACGTTGCCAGTTCTTCGCTGATGAAGGGGACAATCAAACCGACCGGTCAACCCTATGTTTATACCGAAGCCAATGAAACAGTCCAGACGAAGGTTAATAATTTGGTCAACACGACGGCTGTCTTTAATTTTTATGATGATAATTATGATGGTTCGGCTTCCTCCACGGCTTTGGCTTTTCCGGTTGATATTTCGCAAGTCCGGTTAATAAAGGCAACGATTATGATTGATGCTGATCCTAATCGTTCGCCGGTTCCTTTGATGTTCGAAAGTCAGGTTTCTCTACGCAACCTAAAAGACAATCTATGATCTTCCTTAAACGACAATTTATTGAGAATTTTCAAAATGGCTTGAGGTATGTTTTTTATCGAGACTCTCGGAGCTGTGAAGACGGCGAGAGTGAAGAAATTTTCAGCAGAAAATTATCTGTGCTCGATAAAAAACATACCGAAAGCGGGTACGTTGTCGTCAGTACGCTAGTTTTTGCGACGGTGGCAATTATTATTTTGACCGGACTAACTTCTTGGGCGGCGCTCAATTATCGCGCGGTTATTCAAACTACTGACCGAGAAAAAGCGTTTCAGATTGCCGAAGCGGGTATTGATTATTATCGTTGGCATTTAGCCCATTCGCCACTTGATTTTAAGGATGGCACGGCGACTTCCGGTCCCTATATTCATCCTTATTACGATAAAATGGGCAACCATATCGGACAATTTGAATTGTCCATCACTCCGCCCAGTGTTGGTTCCACGGTAGTAAAAATTGCTTCCGAAGGAGTTGTTGCTTCCACTTCAATCTCGCGGACAATTGAGGCGACGATGGCAATTCCATCTTTAGCTAAATATGCTTTTGTGGCCAATTCTTTTATGCGTTTCGGTCAGGGAACGGAGGTTTTTGGACCGATTCACTCCAATTCCGGTGTGCGGTTTGATGGTTTAGCTCACAATATTATCGCGTCAGCGATTAGTAATTACAATGATCCTGACCATACCGGCTCTAATGAATGGGGAGTGCATACTCATGTTTATTCTCCACCGGCCTCCGGCGTTAGTTCCAGCGCTCTCTCCAGTGAAATTTATTCTGCTATTGTCAGCCCTCCTGTCAGAAATGATGTTTTTATCTCTGGTCGCCAATTTCCCGTCCCCGCCGTTGATTGGAGTAATCTGACTCAAGATTTATCCACGCTCAAAACTTTAGCGCAAAGCAGTGGCCATTATATCGCTTCGTCCGGTTCGCAGGGTTACAAAATTGTTCTAAAGACTAATAATACTTTTGATTTGTATAAAGTAACTTCTCTGACTAGTCCGCCGCGTCATTGCGAAGTTAATAATGGCGTTACTGATCAGGATGGCTGGGGTTCTTGGACTATTAATAGAACGACTTTTGTCAATAATTACGTTATTCCGGCCAACGGCATCGTTTTTGTGGAAGATCATGTTTGGGTTGAAGGTCAAATTGATGGTTCGCGCGTGACGATTGCCTCCGGTCGTTTCCCGGAAAGCAGTACCACCAACACCAGTATTACTTTTAATAACGATATCTTATATTCCAATTTTGACGGCAGTGACGTGATTGCCTTGATTGCTCAAGAAAATATTAATGCCGGACTGCAGTCGGCCGATGATTTAGAGGTTGATGCCGCGCTGGTGGCGAAAAATGGACGGGTTGGTCGCTATTTCTATGACAGCGATTGCGATCCCTACGATGTGCGGACAAAAATTAGGCTTTTTGGCATGATTGCGTCCAATCTGCGCTATGGCTTCGCTTATTCCGGTTCTAGTAATACCGGCTATATTACCCGCGAAATCGTTTATGATGCCAACTTGCTTTATGGCCCGCCACCGTCTTTCCCATTGACGAGCGATAGCTATGTGACAATCGGGTGGCGAGAAATCTAGTTTTTAATTGACAAAACCCGCCAAAATTACGGAATTTGGCGGGTTTTGTTGCCTTTCCCTGATTGGAGTATAATAAACCGGTAGTCATTAATCGTTTAATTCACACTAATCATATGGCGGAGAAAACTGGTTTGCGGAAGAAGTATATAGTCGGCAATTGGAAAATGAATCCGACGAGTGCAAGCGATGCGAAGAAAATCTGGAATGGCTTGGCCGCCCGCGCGGGCAAGTTCGGTCAAACCGAAGCCATTATCTGCCCCCCAACTATTTTTATGGGTCTCCTGGGCAAGAAAGGCAAATTAAAATTGGGCGGTCAGGACGCTTTTTATGAATTGGAGGGTGCTCATACCGGTTCTATCTCGCCATCTATGTTGAAAAGCCTGGGTGCGGAATATGTGATTATCGGTCACTCGGAAAAAAGAAAAGGGGGAGATACGGATGAAATCATCAATAAAAAGATAAAAACAGCGCTAAAAGAGGGGCTTAAAGTTATTTTCTGTGTCGGTGAGGAGGTACGAGACGAGAAAGGGGAATATTTGAAAGAATTGACCAGACAGATTGCGGCGGGATTGGCTGGTGTGCCTCGTCAGCAATTCGGGAATTTGCTTTTAGCGCACGAACCGGTCTGGGCAATCGGGGCGGCGGCTAAAGGGGCGGATAGTCCGGCTGGTTTTGAGCATAACCGCTTATTCATCAAGAAAGTGTTGGCGGATTTGGCCGGCAAAAAAACCGGCCTGGCCGTGCCTATTCTTTATGGTGGTTCGGCTAATGCCGGCAACGCGGGGGCTTTTCTCCACGAAGCGGGTGCGGATGGACTACTTGTTGGCAGAGCATCTTTGTCCCCGATTGATTTCGCCAAGATTATTGAAATAGCGAATTAAGTCAAAAGTCCATTAAGTCCATAAAGTCAAAAGTGAAATGCATTTGAATCCCGGCTTTAAGGACTTTCAGACTTTATAGACTTTAAGACTAAATAATATGCAACTTAAAGATCGTCTCATCACTAAGGTAAAAAATCTAACCGGTAAACGCGTGCTTTTGCGTTTGGATTTGAATGTGCCGATTGGGGAAAATGGAGAAATTGAAAATACCTTTCGGTTGGAGGCGGTAATTCCGACCATTAAGTATCTGGTTAATAAGAAAGCCAAAGTAATTATTGTGAGTCACTTGGGCAGTGATGGTGAAAAGAGCTTGGCGACTATTGTGAACTACTTAAGCAAGCATTTTCAGACCATCTTTTTCCCGGATTTGGATAATTTATTTCAGATTGAGAAAATGAAGAATGGCGAAGTAGCGATTTTGGAGAATATCCGCCGGGCGGCGGGAGAAATGCTGAACGATGACAAGGTGGCCAAATGGTTGGCGGAACTCGGCGATATCTATGTCAATGACGCTTTTGCCGTGTCCCACCGCGAACAGTCGTCTATAGTCGGTGTGCCGAAATATCTACCATCTTATGTCGGTCCGCTTTTTATGGCCGAATACGATAATCTCGCCAAAGCTTTTACGCCGGATCATCCCTTTTTGTTTATCTTAGGTGGCGCCAAATTCAAAACGAAAATTCCCTTACTCAAGAAATTTATCGCTAAAGCGGATAATGTTTTTGTGGGCGGGGCGTTGGCTAATACTTTCTACCACAAATTAGGTTTTCGCATTGGGAAATCGCTTTTTGATGGCGAATTACCCGGTTTGACGGAGTTTTTGAAAAATAAAAAATTGAAATTGCCGTCAGATGTGGCGGTGGCGCATGGAGCGGAAAAATTGACGCGCTCGCCGGAAAAAGTGCAAACGAACGAAATCATTTCCGATATCGGACCGGAAACGCTCTCGGTCTTGAAAAAAATTATTGCTCAAGCCCAATTTATTCTCTGGAATGGTCCCCTTGGTAATTTTGAAAAGGGTTTTGATTGGGGAACGAAGGAATTGGCCAAGGCCATTGCCGGCAGTAAAGCCTTTTCGGTTGTTGGTGGGGGTGATACGGTGTCGGCCATCGCCGATCTCGGTTTGGATGATAAATTCGGTTTTGTTTCCACGGCCGGCGGGGCGATGCTGGACTTTTTGGGAACGGGAACGCTTCCAGGAATTGAGGCCATCTTGAAATCAGTTAAAAGTTAAAAATTAATAGTTAAAAGTTGGGATACAAAAAAAACGAGGTTTGTCCTCGTTTTTTGCTATTTATTTTGTTTGTATTTTACTTTTAATTTCTAACTATTAACTTTTAACCGAGTTCTAATTCTCTCCGCCATTTTGATAAAATCCTCCTGCGAAATATCCGGTTTTTGATGCCAGGGGATAATACCGTCGCCGGAATAGCGGGGGATGATATGGATATGTGAATGCCAAATAAGCTGGCCGGCGGTTTCGCCGTTGTTCATCGTGATATTGACCCCGGTCGCTTCGGCGCCGTCCTTGACCGCCTGTGCGATGATTTGCAGGTGTTTGCCTAGTTTCTCGAGTACGTTGTCGGACATGTCAAAAATATTCTTACTGTGCTCTTTCGGTACAAGCAAGGTATGACCCAGATTGTTCGGTTTGATATCTAAAAAGGCGACAAAGTCTTCGTCTTCAAAAATTTTGTGCGAAGGAATGTTCCCAGCGATGATTTTGCAAAAAATGCAGTTATCCATATCTTGATTATAACAAATCAACTTTCAGGTGTCAGGTTTCAGCTGTCAGAAAAAGGCGAATTTTAAATAAATTTTTGCAGGCATATGGGTGAATAACTAGGGTTGGGTTAGTATTTGTGTCATCCTCGCGCAGGCGGGGATCCAGGTCTAAATTTATAAATCTAGATTCCCGCCTGCGCGGGAATGACAAATAAAAACTAAAACTTCGCATCATATTTTTTGATTCGTAACTTGTAACTTGTCACTTGAAACTTTATACTGCTTGAATGTCCAACTGGAAATTACGCAAAGTCATCACTAAAAAAGTGGCAGACAAGCTCGCGTCTTACCCTGATTTGACCCGCAAACTGCTTTTGGCGCGCGATATTACCGAGGCAGATGAAGCGGAAAAATACCTCAATCCCTCCTATGAGCGCGATCTGTATGACCCGTTCCTAATGAAAGATATGACCAAAGCGGTCAAACGGATTTTGCAGGCGATTGAAGACAACGAACGGATAGTCATTTACGGCGATTACGATGCTGATGGCGTGCCAGGTGTAGTTGTTATTACTTCTTATTTCAAAGAAATCGGTTTTACCAATTTTGATATCTATATTCCCGATCGCGGTTTGGAGGGTTATGGCATGAAAGACGAGGCGATCATCAAGTTGGCGGAAGCGGGGACGAAGCTGGTCATTACGGTTGATTGTGGAGCGTCGGATGTCAGCCAGATAGCCAAAGCCAAAGAATTGGGTATTGATATGGTCATCACTGATCATCATCTGTTGCCGAAAAAGGTGCCGAAAGCGGTGGCGATCGTCGATAACAAGCAGGAGAAAGACGAATATCCTTACAAAATGCTCTGTGGTTGCGCGGTGGCGTTCAAACTGGTGCAGGCACTAATGAAAGCCGGTAAATATGAGTTTAAGGAAGGCTGGGATAAGTGGCTCTTGGACCTGGTCGCGCTGGCCACGATTTCCGATATGGTTCCGCTTGATGGAGAAAATCGCGCCTTGACCCACTTTGGTTTAAAGGTTTTGCGTCGGACCCGTCGGCCGGGACTCTTGGAATTATTCAAGGCGACCAAAATAAAAAGAGATTTCATTACGGAAGATGATATTGGCTTTGTGCTGGCTCCCCGTTTAAATGCTGCCAGCCGGATGTCGCATGCGGTGCAGTCGTATTTTCTGCTGACGACGGCTGATCCCGACCAAGCCCGCGATATTGCCAAACACTTGGAAGAAAAAAACAACGAACGCAAGAAAATGGTGGATAGTATTGTTGGAGTGGTGGAGAGTCGGCTTTTGGAGAGAAAAGATATTCCGGCAATAATCGTGGCGGGCGATCCGACTTGGCCGGCGGGAGGATTGGGACTCGCGGCGAACAAAATAAAAGACAAATACAATAAACCGGTATTTATCTGGGGTGGATTGGATGCGAGTGTTCGCAAGGGTTCGTCGCGTTCGGATGGTGAGACAAATCTGGTCGCGCTGATGGCCGAGGCAGGTGGGAAAAAATTCTTCAACGATTTTGGTGGACACTTTATGGCGGCGGGTTTTTCTTTTACGGCGGGCAAAGAAGAAGAATTGGAAAAGAGACTCTTGGAGGCTTTCAGTAAAGTTAAAGGCAAGAAAATTGAGGAGGATATCTTAGTCGATGCGGAATTATCGCCAGCCGACCTTATTTGGGACAATTATTTCCAAGTGGAAGCGCTGTCGCCGTTCGGCATCGGCAATCCCAAGCCGATTTTTCTGCTCAAGGGAGTGGAAATCAAGAATTCCAAAGCGTTCGGTAATGGGGGAATCCATTTGGAATTGACTTTCATAGGCGCCGGAGGCAAACCGGTTTCGGCTATCGGCTTTTTCACTTGCACAGCCAGCGACCTGCCTGCGCAGGCAGGAAAGTTCGACGCGGTTAATGGGCATATTTATAAGGGGGTAAATCTCACCGCAGGAGAAAAAATAGATGCCTTGGTCAATTTGGAAAAATCCACTTTCAAGAACTATCCGGAACTAAGGTTGCGGATTGTGGACTTACGTAAACCAAGGGAATAGCTTTCAGCTGTCAGGTTTCAGCTTTCAGTAAAAATGGAAAATATAACATCATTTAGAGACCTGAAAATTTGGCAAAATGGGCTTATTATTGTGAAAGGAGTTTATCTTTTGACCAAAAAGCTTCCACGCGAAGAGCTATTCGGTTTAGTATCTCAAATGAGACGTTCAGCGGTCTCTATTCCGTCAAATATAGCTGAAGGAAGGCAGAGGAGCACTAAAAAAGATTTTTGCCAATTTTTACATATTACCATGGGGTCTTTGGCGGAATTGGAAACCCAACTTATTGTAACAAATAGTCTTTATGGTGAAGTAAAAATTGATAAGCTGGTCGAACTAATATACGAAGAAAGAAGAATGGTCTCTGGTATGCTTAACAAATTGAAGTCTTCTTAACCACCTGAAAGCTGAAACCTGACAGCTGAAAGCTTGTTTACCCACTTGTGATAAACGGACAATCAGGCTAACATTATATAAACATGGAAAAAGAAGTGATATACATAAATACTGATGGCGGGTCGCGGGGTAATCCCGGTCCGGCTGGTTGCGGGGCGGTCATTACTGATGAGAAAGGCAATATTTTAAAGAAGGCTTCCAAGTTTTTGGGTGTCGCGACTAATAATGAGGCGGAATATCAGGCAGTGATTCTAGGTCTGGAAACGCTGAAGAAAATGTTCGGTTCGTCTCGTACGGTACGCTTGGAAGTGCGGATGCGGATGGATAGCGAATTGGTCTGTCGGCAACTTTCCGGTACTTATCAAATCAAGGAGCCAAAGCTTTTTCCCGCTTTTATGAAAATCTGGAATCTGCGGGTGACTGATTTCCCTAATTTTTCTTGTATACATATCCGGCGCGAAGAAAACAATATCGCCGATGGCCTGGCTAATGAAGCGATGGATGGGGGGACGCAAGACAAACTTTTATAAACCGCCTTCCTCAGTATGTATTCTGCCGAGCACGGATATAAGTCATTCGTATTTATTTTTTAAAAACGCACATATTTTTCTGCTGAAAAATTGCTATACTCAGGCCGTCGCCTTCCGTAATATTTTTAAAAAACAAATACTCATTCCACTGTAGAATCCGCGACTCGCAAGTCCCAGTAAAATATTTATAAGCTAAGATTGGCGGTTTATTTGTTGAAAAGTTTGTTTTGCTGTTTAGGAGGGGTGGAAAATACAAATACAAAAAATGGAAGATAATAAGTCCATTAATTGGCAGAAGATATTCTTGATTAATGGTTTTGGTTTTTTGTTGGGTATCGTTTGGTCGCAATTTTTTCTCGCCAGCCTAAGCTGGTTTTTATTTTGCTTGCTTTTAGCGATATTTTGTCTACTCATTCCTTTCAGCGGATTTTCTGTTAAACGCCAGTTATTTTTCTGGTCGTTCTTAATTCTTTTTGGCTTCAGTTTGGGTGTTGGACGTTCGGCTTTAACAACGGATTACCGTTATGAATTGGATAATTATCTAGGACAAAAAGTAGAATGGGAAGTTTCTCTGGTCGATAGACCGGATGAAAGAGAATTGCAAACTAAATTAACCGTTAAACCGACGGAAGGGCGAGCCAAAATCCTCCTGACAACCGAGCGCTATCCGGAATATACCGTCGGCGATCATTTACTTATTACTGGCAAACTGGAAAGACCGGGAATTATCGCGAACGCCACTTCGTCTTTTGACTATGCCAGCTATTTGGCCAAAGATGGCATTTTTTATCAGATATATCGGCCGAAGATTACTAAAATTTCTTCCTTATCTGGCGGTCCGACTTATTGGCTCAATAGTTTTCAGAATTATTTGTCGGGAGTGCTGTCTAGTGTCTTACCCGAACCGCAAGCGGGCCTCTTGGGTGGTATTTTGTTGGGAATGCGAAAAGGTATCGGCGCAAAGTTGTCGCAAGATTTTACGACCGCCGGTGTATCGCATATTTTAGTCCTTTCCGGTTACAACATCACGATTGTGGCTGAAGCGCTTCTCTATGTTTTTTCTTATTTATCGCGGTTTTGGGGCGGAACCCTGGGTATTTTTTCCATTGTGCTGTTTGGTTTGGTCGCCGGCGGGGGGATGGTGGTTTGGCGTTCAGTCTTAATGGCTTGTATTGCTCTCTATGCGCGTTTGACTGGCCGACTCTACAATACCGCTTCGGCGATTATGGCGGTTGCCGTCATTCTTTCGCTCTGGCGTCCGAATTCTTTAGTGGCCGATTTTGGTTTACAGCTCGGTTTTTTGGCCCTGCTTGGTTTGGTATATCTTTCGCCGATTATAGAGGAAAAATTATTCGCGCGCTGGCCGAAAAAATCTCTTTTTAAAGAAATCGCCTCAACGACCATTGGCGCGCAAATGGCGGTCCTGCCTTTAATTTGGCTTAAGACCGGTCAGCTAACGCTAATCGGCTTTATCTCCAATTTGGCGGTCTTGCCTTTGGTTCCTCATATTATGAATATCGGTTTTTGGGCAATGTTATTTGGCGCCATTTCGCCGATTTTAGCCTGGCCTTTTCGCGTGGCTACTCATTTTCTGCTTTCCCTGGTGATTTATCTGGTGAAGTTTTTCGCCAGCTTGCCCTTAGGGACATTATCAGTCTCTGTGTCAGTAATTTTTGTTGCCTTAATGTATTTATTTATTTTAGTCGTGGCGGTTAAATATAATTTTCGCTCTAAGGTATAACCTATTGATTTTTGTGTCATCCCGGCGGAGGCCGGGATCTTATCCTAGGATTAACAAGATCCCGGCCGGAGTTTATACTCGCTTGTCGGGTGCCGGGATGACAAGACAAAATACAAAAATTCGTTTGAAAATTGGTTTCTCGTTATAATTACAAGGATGAAGTATAAAAAATGGTGGCGCGCGTTTATTCTTTTTGCTTTATGCGATTTGGCGCTCTGGCTTTATTTGTCTTCTATTGGCAGTCCGGTTTTGCGCGTGGCTTTTTTGGATGTCGGTCAGGGTGATGCGATTCTTATCCGCGCGCCCAGTGGGCGAACGATGCTCATTGATGGCGGGCCGGGCAAAAATATCTTGGCGCCGTTATCCAAAAACCTTCCGCTTTTTGCTGGGACCATTGATTTACTTTTGGAAACTCATCCCGATACCGATCATGTCGGTGGTTTGCCGGACGTGGCAGAAAAATACGCTGTGTTTGGGGTGATGAAACCATGTATCAATTCGGCTAACCCTTATGATCGAGCTCTTCATGAGATTATTTTTGCTAAAAGCGAAAAGGAAATCTGCGCGCAGGCTGGTCAAGTGATTGATTTGGGCGGGGGAGCGAAAATGGAGATTCTGCATGCCGGCTCGGTGGCCAATGGCGATTCGGATAAGAATACCAATATCGCTTCAGTGGTAGCTCGCCTCACTTATGGTCAAACTGTCTTTCTTTTTACTGGTGATACGGATATCAAAGTGGAAAAATATCTGTACTATGCTGAACCAGATAAATTGACGGCGGATGTACTCAAGGTTTCCCATCATGGTTCGCGTGAGTCCAATGATTTAGATTTTCTCAACCAAGTCAAACCGGACATTGCGGTAATTTCCGTTGGGGCGGATAATCGCTATGGCCATCCACACCAAGAAACGCTGTATAGCTTAGCCGCGGTCGGGAGTACAGTCCTACGGACGGACTTATTGGGGACTATTCGATTAGAGAGTAATGGGGTGGTAGTTAGGCAAAAATAGCTTTCAGGTGTCAGGTTTCAGCTGTCAGAGGAACACGAGATGCATTTTCCTGAAAGCAGAAAGCTGATAGCTGAAAGCTATTATTTAACTATCTTGATTTCCAATTGCCGTCCTTTTTTGAGACAGCTGGTGCAGATTTTTAGATACGAACCATCCGCCAGTTTAGCGGACTGGAGATTGGGTTGTTTTCGGCTCTTGCCGATGGGGTTAAATTGGGTGGCGCGAACACGGTTGGAGTATCCTCCAACTACCCGGCTACCTTTGTTGCAAATTGGACAAGATTTCATCGTGATAAGTTATAAGCTAGAAGTTATAATGCCCTGCCTGCGCAGGCAGGCAAAAGCTAAATATGGATTTATGGCGTTTCTTCTGGTTGGTTAATTGACTGGATTATGGTAACATATAGCGATAGAAATGCAAGTATGTTAGAGATAATATTCATTATCGTTATCATCTTCCTGTCCGTGATTGTCCACGAGATTTCTCATGGCTACACGGCTTATTGGCTAGGGGATCCGACGGCCAAAATGTCCGGTCGTCTGACTCTTAATCCCCTAAAACACCTGGATCCTCTCGGTTCCATTATTTTGCCGGTTTTATTGTATTTTTTCAGCTTACCGGTTATCGGTTGGGCCAAACCGGTGCCGTTCAATCCTTATAATCTAAAGGCGGGCAAGTGGGGTCCGGCGATAGTAGCGGCTTCGGGACCTTTATCCAACATTCTCATTGCTATCTTTTTTGCTATTCTTATCCGCCTTAATATTTTTGGTTCCATCAGTTTTACCTCTTTGTCTATTGTGGTTGTCCAGCTTAATCTCTTCCTGGCGATTTTCAACCTAGTACCTATTCCGCCCCTGGATGGTTCTAAAGTCCTTTTTGCTTTTTTCACCTACAAACAGAAGAAAATTGAAGACTTTTTGGAACGTTATGGCTTATTTTTCATCATTTTCTTTCTCTTTTACGGCCTTGATGTCCTTCTGCCGATTGAGCGCTTTTTTGAGAAATTGCTGGTGGGGGCGTAGAAATACAGCTTTTAGGCATTAGCTTTTAGCTGTTAGGGAATGCGGATTTGGATTACCTAAAAGCTAACAGCTACCAGCTAAAAGCTGTCCCTTGCATTTTCCTGCTTTCCATAGTATCCTATCCTCATTAGCCTTCCGTTTCTGTAGCTGGAAATTGAAGTCTTATTGTTTCTTATAGAGCAGAGTTGTTGTTCGGCCGGGCAGACACGTAATCTCGCTCAGCCAATATCCCATTTATCGGGGACCGCTGGTCATGCCAGTCGTCCTTTTTGTGTTTACAAATTAATTATTAATGAGTTTATCAATAGTTTGAGTTTTGAGTTAGCATCCAACTTCTAGCTTTTAACTTCTAACTTTTAACTTATCTGTTATGCCTACTATTAATCAGTTAGTAAAAAATCGTCGTCGCCCAGTTCATAAGCAATCTAAAGCGGTGGCTTTGGCGCGCGGGTTCAATACTTTGGAAAACCGCCCGTCTGTTTACCCGGCGCCGTTCAAGCGAGGCGTGTGTACCGTCGTCAAGACGACTACGCCGAAGAAGCCAAACTCCGCGTTGCGTAAAATCGCGCGCGTGCGTTTGACCAACGGTATGGAAGTAACCGCCTATATTCCGGGCGAAGGTCACAATTTGCAGGAACACTCGGTAGTCATGATCCGCGGTGGTCGCGTAAAGGACTTGCCGGGCGTTCGTTATCACATTGTGCGCGGTATTTTAGACTGTGCGGGCGTAGAAAAACGTCGCCAGGGTCGCAGTTTATACGGCAATAAGAAACCGAAGTCCAAATAAAACTCTAAACACTAAACCCTAAACTCTAAACAAATTCAAATATTAAATTTTTTTAATTTAGAATTTTGAAATTTAGATTTATTTAGGATTTAGAGATTAGAATTTAGGATTTCTTAAAAATATATGCGAAGAAAAATCACAAACAAACGTGCTCCTAAGCCAGATCATCTGTACAATTCCTTAGTGGTGGAAAAGTTGATCAACTATATTATGGAACGCGGTAAGAAAAATGCGGCGCGCAAAATCGTGTACGGTGCTTTTGATATCATTAAGAAAACTACCAACAAAGAACCGGTGGAAGTTTACGAGGAAGCGCTCAAGAATGTCGGCCCGATTACGGAAATCCGTTCGCGTCGCGTCGGTGGCGCTAATTATCAGGTTCCGCACGAGGTTCGGGCGGAACGACGCTTGGCTTTGGCTTTGCGTTGGATGATTGAATCGGCCCAAAGTAAGAAGGGTAAGCCAATGGCGATAAAATTAGCCGATGAATTGATGGCCGCCGCCAAAAATGAAGGCGAAGCCGTCAAGAAACGCGAGACGGTGCACCGGATGGCCGAGGCCAACCGTGCCTTTGCCCACTTTGCGGTAATGCGGAAAGGGTAAAAAGCTTTCAGGTGTCAGGTTTCAGCTTTCAGAAAATACAAAATGCATTTTCCTGAAAGCTGACAGCTCAAAGCTGAAAGCTTGATAGCAGATTTTGCTTTGTTTTGTCGCTAAAAATAAAATATCAGTTTATAATTTATTAAACCACTTAAAATAAATGAGAGATTATCCCTTAGATAAAGTTCGCAATTTCGGTATCATTGCTCACATTGATGCCGGCAAAACCACTACCTCTGAGCGCGTTTTGTTTTACACCGGTGAAAGCCATAAGATTGGCGAAGTCCATGAGGGCAATACGGTAACGGACTGGATGGAACAGGAACGCGAGCGCGGTATTACGATTACCGCCGCCGCTATTACTTGTTTCTGGAATCCGACCTATATGGGTGCGGATAAATCCCGGATGCATCGCTTCAATATTATCGATACTCCGGGGCACATCGACTTTACCGCTGAAGTAAAGCGCTCTTTGCGCGTACTCGACGGTGCCGTCGTAGTTTTTGACGGTGTGGCCGGCGTGGAACCGCAATCAGAAACTAACTGGCGCTATGCCGATGATGGCAACGTGCCACGTATCTGTCTTATCAACAAATTAGACCGTATGGGCGCGTCTTTCGAGCGGTCATATCAGTCTATTCTTAATCGTCTGAACAAGAATGCAGTTCGGATGCAGATTCCTATCGGCTTAGAAGATGATTTCGCCGGCGTGATTGATTTGCTTACGATGAAGGCCTATTACTTCGAAGGCGAGATGGGTAAACAGATTCGTGTTGATGAAATACCGGCTGAATTTTTAGATGAAGCGAAAAAGCATCGCGACGCCTTGGTAGAAAAAATTGTTGAGAATGATGATGTTTTAATGAGTAGCTACCTGGAAGGCGTCCAGCCGACCTTGGAGCAATTGAAAACGACTTTGCGCAAAGCGGTGCTGGAAGTAAAAATCATTCCGGTCTATGCCGGTTCAGCGCTCAAGAACAAGGGTGTGCAATTGGTCTTGGACGCGGTGGTAGATTATCTGCCATCCCCAGTAGATATTCCTCCTGTCCACGGCCTTGATCCTAATAATGGCGAAACAATCTATCGCAGCGCTTCTGATGAAGAACCGTTTGCGGCTTTGGCGTTCAAATTGCAGACCGACCCGTTCGTCGGCCAGCTGACTTTCTTCCGTGTTTATTCCGGTACGATTTCCGCCGGTACCTATATTTACAACTCCTCGACAGGAGAAAAGGAACGTTTGGGACGTATCGTGCGTCTGCAAGCAGACAAACGCGAAGAAGTGGAAACCGTCTATGCCGGAGAAATTGCGGCGGCGGTGGGATTGAAGAGCGCCAAAACCTCGCATACTTTCTGCGATGAAAACAAACCGATTATTTTGGACGTCATCAAGTTCGTCGATCCGGTTATGACCATGCGTATCGAACCGAAGACCAAAGCTGATCAGGAAAAAATGGGTGTGGCACTTAAGAAATTGTCCGATGAAGATCCGACCTTCAAGATTAGTTCCAACTCGGAAACAGGGGAGACCTTGATTGCCGGTATGGGCGAACTGCACTTGGATATTATGGTGGACCGCATGAAACGCGAATTCGGCGTGGAAGCCAATATGGGTAAACCGCAGGTGGCCTATCGTGAAACGATTACGGGCGAAGCGGAAGTGGAGAATAAATACATCAAGCAGTCCGGCGGTAAGGGCCAGTACGGCCACGTGAAGATTAAAATGCGCCCAATGGAGCCTTTGACCGAAGAGGAAGTGAAGGAATTACCTAAAAATGTTAAGCGTTCCGGCACTTTTGAGTTCATCAACAGCATTAAAGGCGGTGTCATTCCCAACGAATACATTCCGGCGGTGGAAAAAGGCCTGCGCGAGTCCATGGACCGCGGTATTATGGCCGGTTTCCCGATTGTGAATATTTCGGTCGAGCTCTATGATGGTTCTTTCCATGAAGTGGACTCTTCGGAAATGGCGTTCAAGATGGCGGCGTCCATGGCCTTTCAAGAGGGAGCCAAGCGCGCCAAACCGGTGATCCTTGAGCCGATTATGAAGGTGGATGTGATAGTTCCCGAGAAGTTCATGGGTGATATCACGGGTAATCTTTCATCTAAGCGCGCTCAGATTGAGGGGATGACCGACCGACCAGGCGGACTGAAAGTGGTTTCCGCTAAAGTGCCGTTGTCCGAAATGTTCGGCTATGTCACCAATCTCCGGTCTATGACCGAGGGTCGCGGTATGTCCACGATGGAATTCTCGCATTATGCGATAGTACCTACGAATGTTGCCACTACCATAATGGAAGCGAGGAAATAATTTAAAATTGACAGGTAGTCCTGTCATCCCGGCGGAGGCCGGGATCTAGAAATTAAAAATTTCACTTAAAAACCGCCCGAAGGCGGTTTTTTTGGATGTCATTCCCGCGAAAGCGGGAATCTAGTCCCATGTTTAGAATTTAGGATTTGAAAATTTAGAATTTACCCAAAACAGCGGGTTTATCCACTGTTTTGGGTATCGGACATGTCCTTGACTTTTTAAAGTTATGTTATAATCGCGCTAATGGTCTTAAAGAATCGCCGATGTCGGCAGGGGAACTCTACCGCTAAGTTAGTTTTAATACTTACGATTTTAATCGTGTTGGCTTTGGCTGTCCGTTTATGGCTGATTAAAGACAAAGAGGTTTCCGTTATTGGACAAAGCCTATCAGCCAGCACTAGTTTATCGTCCATTTCCAGTACCTCAACGGCTAATTGGTCTAGACTGCGCGATCGCGATGGGATTTTTGAAGTCAGTTACCCGCGCAAAATATTTAAGTTAAGCGAAAAAAATATCGTTTCTCCTCTTAGCAGTCAGGATAAAGTAAAAGCTTCTATTTTGTCTTATATTATCCCCGTACCTTATTGCGGTTTGTCCGGTTTGCCGGAACATTGCTCCGCCTCCACTACTAATTTAGCCATCAGTTTTTATGTGGTGGAAAGAAGTTTTAATGACGTCTATAGCCAATTGAAAAAAACTTATGGCGATGAAATGACCGTTGCCACCCTTGATGGCCATCAAGGGGTGAGTTTTTCTATGGGGGTTGAAGGTGAGGGGATAGTCTATCTCGCTGTTCCTATTAATGATGCCAAAACCCTTTTTGCCTCTCGTTCCTACCTAGATGAAAGTATTTTGCTTAAATACCAGACCGCGGAAGACTTCATGAAGTTAGCTGACCAAAAAGCCTTATTTGAGCGGATAATGGCCACTTTCTCATTTAGGTAGAATAGCTTTCAGGTGTCAGGTTTCAGCTTTCAGAAAAATGCATTCAGTATTCTCCTGACAGCTGACAGCTCAAAGCTGAAAGCTTTTTGCTTGACTATTTGTTCTCTTCTGTTAAGATGTACGGTACGCTATTAGGCGTATCTTTTCTTGTGTAAATAAAGGCGATGCCCAGCATTGCCGAAAAATTATTAGTGCTAATTATTAAGTTTTAAAAATAAAATTATGGCAGATAAATTTGATCGCTCCAAGCCGCACGTAAACGTTGGGACCATTGGCCACGTTGACCACGGCAAAACTACCACGACCGCGGCAATTTTGCATGTCTTGAATCTGGCAAAGGATCAGGGCTACAGCGCGCGGGTGGAAGGCGTAGATAATATTGATAATGCTCCTGAAGAAAAGGCGCGCGGTATTACGATTGCTCTTCACCACTCAGAATATTCCACTCCTAAACGTCACTATGCGCACATTGATGCGCCGGGACATGCCGACTATATCAAAAACATGATTACTGGTGCCGCTCAGATGGACGGCGCGGTTTTGGTGGTGGCCGCCACTGATGGCGCGATGCCACAAACTCGCGAGCACGTGCTTTTGGCGCGTCAGGTAGGTGTGCCGAAAATGGTGGTTTATTTAAACAAGTGCGATATGGTGGAAGACGCTGAAATGTTGGATTTGGTAGAACAAGAAATCCGCGAACTTTTGACCAAACAGCAATTTGACGGCGCGAATGTGCCGATTATCCGCGGTTCTTCCTTAAAGGCTTTGGAAGCCAAGGATTTGAATGATCCGTGGGCGGCTAAGGTTATGGAATTGGTCAAAGCCTTGGATGAATACATTCCGGAACCGGTGCGCGAAACCGACAAGCCGTTCTTGATGCCGATTGAAGATATCTTCTCGATTGAAGGACGCGGTACGGTGGTTACCGGTCGTATCGAGCGCGGTATTGTCAAAGTCGGTGAGGAAGTGGAAGTGGTAGGCATCAAGCCGACCACTAAGACGACCATTACCGGTATTGAAATGTTTAACAAGCAATTGGATGAGGGTATGGCGGGCGACAATGCCGGTATCTTGCTCCGTGGCTTGAAGAAGGAGGATGTGACCCGCGGTCAGGTGATTGCTAAGTCTGGTTCGGTTACTCCGCACACTGATTTCGTCGGCGAAGTCTACATTTTGACCAAAGAAGAAGGTGGCCGTCATACCCCGTTCTTTACTGGCTACAAACCGCAGTTCTATATCCGCACGACTGATGTGACGGGTGAAGTGACCTTGAATGAGGATGTAAAAATGGTTATGCCGGGCGATACCGTTACCTTCAATGTTAAATTGGTGGCGCCGGTCGCGTTGGAAGCCAATCAACGCTTTGCTATTCGCGAAGGAGGCAAGACGGTTGGCGCTGGTGTTGTAACGAAGATTAATGCGTAATCCAGTTAAAAGTTAGAAGTTAAAAATTAAAAGTAAAAATACAAAATAAATTATTTCGCATTAAACTTTTAACTATTAACTATTAACTATTAACTAAATTCTCATGGCCACCGCAACTGCAAAAACTAAAACCACCAAGACAACGACTAAAGCCGCCGCGGCGAAAGCGGAAGCGGCCGAGAAAGAATTGTCTCGCTTGCGCATCAAAGTTAGCGCTTATGAAAATAAGATACTTGATGCGAGTGTGAAGCAAATCGTTGATACCGCTATTCGTTATGATGGCAAAGTTCGCGGTCCGGTGCCCTTGCCGACGGAAATCAAAAAATACACAGTCAATCGCGCCAGTTTCATCGACAAGAACGCGCGCGAACAATTTGAGATGCGCATCCATAAGCGGGTGATCGACATCATGAATCCGTCGCCGAAAATTATTGAGAATCTCACAAATTTAAACTTGCCGTCCGGTGTGAACATCGACGTCAAGATGCTCTAAAAAGCAGAAAATAAAATCCCCGAAAGGGGATTTTATTTTGAGTAATTTTTTGTATTTGTATTTTGAGACGAGCGAGCAAGTGCTTTTTTGAAACTTCGCGCAGGTAGGGCGGCACCGAGCGGAGCAGAACCCCGCCCTATCTTTTCATAATTTTTCTCCCGGAACTTGTATAAAATTATTCGATAAATTTATATTTCTTCCGCTAATTACTGGCAGATAGGGCGGGGTATGTGTGCTCCAAAAATGATAAAGCGACCTGCCTGCGCAGGCAGGGTGAGAGTTATCCACAATAATTTATTTTTTCCACCACCCATCAATCCTTATTGTTGCTATAATGAAAACAAATATATCTTTATGGAAGATATTGATAACAGATTTTCTGCTGTTCCATCCGCCTCTGCACCAGCGCGCTTTTTTCGCGGTCTTTGGCGTAACTCCAAACTCTTTGTTTGGCTTTCTCTCCTTGTCGCTTTTTTCGCGCTTTTGATTGCCATCAATTTGCTGGCTTCCTGGTTTGGTCTGGGCGAGAATAGAATAATCAAAACTTCCGCTTCTTCCGTTTCGGCGATTGTGGCGGGAGGCGAACCCGTCAAGTGGAGCGTTTTGGTGCGTCAGTCAGATATTGATCGCGGAGTCTCTCTTTTGTCTTTGCCCAGGGGCGCGAAAATTACCAAACTTTCCGTTGTATCTGCTACTGAGGCGAAGACAAGGAAGAAAGTGACAAACGCTCCCGCCCCATCTTTATCCACCCGGGTGGCTTGGGCGGATGAACGGGCGCTGGCCTCTTCGGAAAAAACTTCTTTTCTGGCTAGTATCAGAATGGCGACCTTGGGTTTGGCGAGTGCTATCGGCAGTGAGACGATAAGTACTCCGACTATTGTGAATTTGTCCGACCACCAACCGCGCTATTGTTGGTTGTTTAAGTTTTCCTCGCATTTGAGCGCCTATTTCGGTTGCGGGCAAGTGTTAGGCGAATCTATCGGTCCGGTGGAAGGCGAAGCGCCCGCCGAGGCGCCGGCGGAAGAAGCGGACGACGCGCCCGCCGACAGCGCGGATGATGATACTGACGCGCCGACAGAAGAAGTAGAAACGGAAACCCCGGCGTCGGCGGAAGAAGAGGAAAGCGCTGATTCGGCGGAAACTCCCGCCGACAATGACGCCCCAGCTCAAGGAAGTAGTGAGTCTAATGCCGACCTGCCTGCGCAGGCAGGCTCCTCGCCAACAGACTCTTCGTCTTCGGATGTTATTGTGAGCGAAGCGAATCAATCTGAATCCGAATCTGATTCTGAGATTGCTTCGAGTACTCGCAATGACAATGCGGATGCCGGCGAAGCGACTTCCTCCAATCCATCAGCGTCAGATACTCAATCGACCGACGCGACCGACTCCGAACCCGCTTCCAGTACCATCCACCTGATTGACGATTCGGCCACTTCCACCGCCACTTCTACCGATTTGGTCCAGGTGGATTTTGAAACGCCTGCGCCGACCGTGACCGAGGAGGAAACTTCGCGCGGAAAACTGGTTACCATTTCGGCGGAAGGCGAGTCGGCCAATTGCGGGAGAGACGCTGACCTGCCTGCGCAGGCAGGGGCTGGTATCCAGGGTTCCACCACGGATTCTACAAACACCGCCACTGTCTGTCTCACCAATGTCCTCGCCAGCACCAAAATCCCCGAAATCTACAAAGTGGGGCAGGAAGACAAGATACACCTGAAATGGAAAAACGAAGGCGATCAGGATGTTACTTTCCACGCTTACGATACCAACGGCAACGGTAAGTTGGATTACGTGGAATGGACCGTCCCGCACCTCTCCGAACAGATTTTTGAAATCATCTTCATTTCCAAAGCGTTTGAACTGGACGCCGACCTTTCCATCGTGGGTGACATCTATGAACAGGTTGGAACCCAAGATCAAACTTACGTCGCCGTCCCCGCCGGGCACTATGTCCGCGCCACCTTTGAGCAAACTTTAAATAACGGCAAAGACATTACCATCTTCGCCCGTCCGTCATTGCGAGAAGGCGTACCCGCCGACGAAGCAATCTCCCTCCAGGTTGAAGTCTTCCCCGTCTACACCGATGCCGAAGGCAATCAAACCCAAGGTCCGCAGTTAACTCTGCAGAATGACGGTCAGAATCCAGACTTCACGAACATTGACCATGACGGCAAATACCGCGTCCTTCTCTCTAATCTCTCCACTCCGACCGATGTGTTTGATTTGCGCATTGTGTCATTGCGAGAAGGCGTACCCGCCGACGAAGCAATCTCCGGTCTCGACTTTGATTACATCGTGGACCCCACGCCGGCCACAGTGTCTGATTCCTTCACCGATACGAGCAAGGTCTCCGCCACCACGAGCGTGACGGTGGATACCGCCAACGGCCAAGTCGCTTTGAGTACCGCCACCACTTGGGCCTGCGGGACGGCCATCACCGACGCCCGCGACGGCAAGGTTTACAACACGGTGCTTATCGACTCCCAGTGCTGGATGCAACAAAACCTGAATGTCGGCACAATGATTACCGGCGTGGCGGGGAGCAATCAAGGCACCAGTTGCGCCTCTATCCAGAAATACTGCTACAACGACGAAGAAGCCAACTGTGGCACTTACGGCGCTCTCTACCAGTGGAATCAAGCGATGTGCGGGGGCACTACCGTGCCCGCCACGGGCATCTGCCCCGCCGGCTGGCACCTGCCTACCCACGACGAGTGGACGCTTCTGGAACTCACCACCTGCACTTCCGGCTCCTGCGCCACCGATTTCCCGTATAACATCACCACCACTGGCTGGAAGGGCACGAACGAAGGCACGACGCTCAAAAACCCCGCCGGCTCATTCCGGGGTCTCCTCGCCGGCAACCGCGGCACAGGTGGCGGTTTCTTCCTTGTCGGGTCGTACGGGGACTTCTGGTCGTCGGTGCAGAGTGGCACTTCCGCTTGGTACCGGTTCCTGTTCTCGGGCTACGCGTCCGTTGACCGGACCACGATCGCCAAGACGGACGGCTTTTCGGTTCGCTGTGTCAAGGACTGATTCTTAACGGAATGACGGTATTCCGGCATGCCGTTAAGACATCCGACTATTCGGCTATTTGACTATTTGAGCCCGCATTGCCGTGCCCCACGTAGCCTGTGGCGGAGTGGGGTCATTGCGAGGGTAATCCCGAAGCAATCTGCGTTAATTTACCTTTAAATTTTTAATTTGAAATATTTCAAATTAAAAATTATTCAAGTGGGTATCTCCGAACCACCCTTGATTTATTTGGATACTTTCGTATATAATCGTATGAAGTTACTTATATATTCAAGCCTGCCTGCCGGTAGGTAGGATTAATTAAAAATATGAACAAAAATAATTATAATAACCGAATAAAACTAAACTCTGAAATTCTTGGAAAAATAGCTAAAATTGATGAATTCAAGGGTCTTTGGCATGGAAGCTTAAAGTTAAGCCCGCAAATTTTAGGTCGTTTTAAGTCATCTGTGATTATTACCTCTACCGGTGCTTCTACCCGTATTGAGGGTTCAAGAATGAATGACGAAGGTGTGGCTCGTCTTTTGCGTGGTCTGAAGTCAAGTCCTCCCAAAAATCGTGATGAACAGGAAGTTGCTGGCTATGCTGATCTGCTTGGAAGAATTTTTGATCACTACAAAACTATGAAATTAACCGAGAATAATATTTTGCAATTCCACGGCATTCTTTTGGAGTTTAGTGAAAAAGATCAGTCGCATAAAGGCAAATATAAAAATTCAGACAACGCGGTTGTGATGCGAGATGAAAAGGGCATAGAATATATTTTATTCAACCCGACAAAGCCATATTTGGTTAAATCGGAAATGGAAGCAATCATTGCTTGGGCCAGCGAACAGCTTGAAAAGAAAGAACTTCACCCGATTCTTGTCATCGCCAATTTTGTTTTTGAGTTTTTGGCTATTCATCCATTTCAAGATGGTAATGGTCGCCTTAGCCGTGCCCTAATGGCGCTGCTTTTGCTCCGAAACGATTATTCCTACACGCCGTATGTTTCTCTTGATGAAATAATCGAGGAAAAAAAAGATGATTATTATCTAGCATTAAGAGCCACGCAAAATAATCATAAAACCGATCACGAAGACATTACTCCCTGGTTGAATTATCTGCTCGATGTTCTGACTATCCAAGCCGTAAAAGCCAAGGAATTGATGAACGTTGAACAGCCGGAAAAACTTTTGTCTGAAAGGCAGGGGCAGGTTTTTGCCGTGCTTCAGAGCGGAGAAATGTTGGGCGTAGCCGAGGTTGACAAACGATTGAGTGGCTCTGTGCCCCAAGTAACTATAAAGCAATCTCTCGCCAGACTGGTGGCTTTGCGTCTGGTGGAGAGAGTCGGTCAAGGACGAGGTGTGAGATATAAAAAAATTTAAAATTGTAAATTTCAAATTTCGAATTTTAAATTATTTACGGTTTGCTAATCTTCCCGCCATCTTCCGCCACGATTATCGACTGTCTTAACTCCGGCGACAGGTATTCCGTCAAAATTTTCTTCCGCAATTTGTAAGTATTGAATTGCTTCATCATTCCCAAATACGAATTCAGGCTGGCGGTGAATTTTGCCAGCAATTCCTCCGACAGCTTGCCATTATTATCCGCCACTATCTTATTCCAAATTCTGATTTTGGCGAGGCAATTGCCTTTGGTGCGATTGAGAATGTATTGGCGGTAGGGTTTCAAGATGGCGCCCAGGAAAGCGACGCCCATTTTGTAATGTTGCAGATAGATTTTTTTCGGATGCAGGGTGAGCGATAATTTGTCGCTTAAATAGTTTCTGATCAGGGGAATGACGGATTTCAGGTATTCTTTGTCTTGGTGGACGATGACCATATCATCCACATAACGCCCGTAATATCCGCCCTTTCCCAACGTATTTTTCACGAAATGGTCAAAATCATCAAGGTAGATATTGGCGAACAGCTGGGAAGTGAGATTGCCGATTGGCAGACCGCAATCCGGTTTGGAGAAAAACAAGCTTTTTGATTTGGGCAAGCCAAACCAATCTTCACGCTTGCCTTTTATCACGCAATTTTTCGTCGGATCGTTAAACGCCACCTGATGGATTAACGCCAAGAGCCAAGTTTTGTCAAACGGGCAAAAGCCGGCATAATTTTTTACTACTCGTTCGATTTTGCCGTATAAAATGCGCTTATCAATGGACATAAAATAACCTTGGATATCCAATTTCAGGATATGACAATCGCGCGCGTAATTGCGCGAACAGGAACGGATAAAATGTCCGCACCGCTTGATGCCCAGCGACGTGCCTTTGCCGACACGACAACTGTAACTGTCATAAATGAATGTCCGTTCAAAAAGCGGGCTGATGTAATTGAAAATCAGGTGATGAACCACCCGGTCGCGGAAATCGGCGGCGAAAACTTCGCGCCGACAAGGTTTTTTGACGACAAAACAGGTGCTGGGTCCGACTTGGTAAATGCCGTCCGCCAGCTCGCGAGCGAGCGTCAGGAGATTTGATTCGTAATTAAGCTCAAAGGCCAGCGCACTGTCGCTCCCGTGTTTGTGCCGGCGCGCGTCATAGTAGGCGCGGAAAAGGTCGCGGATGATTTGTTGAGAAAACAAAATAATTTGAAATTTTAAATTCGAAATTTATACATTTCAAATTGATTCAAGATTAAAAATTGTAAATTTCAAATTGACCCCTGGATTGCTTCGTCGCTTAGTTACAAGCTCCTCGCAATGACAATATGATTACATGATTTCTACTACTTGTTGTCTTTTTGCCAAGAACACAATTGTTTGGATACCGACTCTATTTTTTCATTCAAGATGATGAACTTATCCAAGCTGATTTGCTCCAAGTCTTTTAGTAGGCGCAGATATAGCCTGATAACTTCCAGATTTTCCCGCGCGGATTGAAGAAGCGCCCATTTGGACTGACTGCTGTTGGCGCGATAGATATTGGCAATCAGCGCGGTCGTCTCTTTTTTCATATCCTCGCCCAACGTATATTTATACTCGCGGTCAAAATGCTTGGTAAATTGGAAAATCGCGACCAAAAAGTCGTAAGAGGTTTTATAAACCGGTAGGGTATTATAAATAGCCATAAGTATGATTATAAGCCTTAACCGCAAAATCCTAAAATATAAATTTTAGGATTTTGCTTGTTCAGTCCTTGACACAGCGAACCGAAAAGCCGTTCGTCTTGGCGTTCGTGTTCCGGTTAACGGTCGCGTTGCCCGAGTTCAGGTTCCGGTTCCAAGCGGAAGTGCCACTCTGCACCGACGACCAGAAGTTCCCGTTCGTCCCGACATTGTTGAAACCGCCACCTGTGTCGCGGTTGCCGGCGAGGAGACCCGACGTTAAAATAATCGCTTCATTCTTTCCGTCATTCGGAATGGACGGCGGAAATTAAATTGCTAACGGAGAAAATACCGGCACCTCTATTGTTCACATATTTTCGTGTTGTCATCCTCGGGGACGGCGGTATTCCGACGTCAATCGGGAATCCAGACCCCCGGATTCCCGCCTATACGGGAATGACAGATAAGAAAAGGTGCAAGCGCCACCGACCGGGGTATTTTTTCCCGCTAGCGGATTATTGGACTGATAACGGTCCGCTCGCTTTGGCCGTAACGCAAAGCGATTCCGACCGGAATAATTATAACATCGGTCTTTTCTTTGTCATGATTGATTCTCCGCTGATTTGTAATTTCTGAGCAAGAGCGAGCCTATGTTTTTCTGAAGACTCTCGGAAAGGCGGAGGCCTTGAGTCTGCCTGCGCAGGCAGGAGTGAGCGAAAATCCAGCTGGATTTTACGCGTGATCCAGAAAAACATAGGCGAGCGATCTTTATCCACAGCTGGGCGCTTTTTTTTGGAAAAGGTTATGACTGTTTATGTTACAATGAAGACAACATCACGCCATATAAAATTAAAGTTCGTCTATGTTTTTTGGCAAAAAAATAAGCTTTGGTGCTATTTCGCTAATTTCCATCTTGGCGGGTTTTTTGTTCTTCCCCGGCCAGGCCTTCGCCGCTTACGAAACAAGCGGTGTTCTCACTTCCGCCAATTTCCTGCCGACCGAGGGCACCTCGCTCATCAACAGCTTTCGCTATACCGTGTCGTCTCTCCCCGCCGGCACTAGCTTGAAAATCCAATTCAGCTATGATGGAAATAAACGGATTTGGTATAGCGCCGATGGCACGGTGAACGGCTGGACAGATTTGTCTGCCGGCGCCAACACGATTGACCTTTCCGCCCGCGACTGGCAAGCGTCGTATTTTTATTATCGGCTCTGGTTTACCTCCGACGGCGCGGATACGCCTGTCATAACCGATGTTAGTCTGGCTTTCAACTCTTTTGACGGCACTTTCTATACTTATTCAGGGAGCGGGGTTTTGCTCTCCGCCAATCTTTTGTCTTCCGTCAACGCTTCCGCGGTCAATAGTTTCAGCTATACCGTGTCGTCTTTGCCGGCCGAGACCGGACTCACGCTTCAATTCAGTCCGGACAATAACAGTTGGTACAATTCCGCCGGCACTTTGGATGGCGCGGATACCTTGACCGCCGGCACGCACACCCTTAGCTTGGCGGGCTTGGGCTGGACCGGCAGTAGTTTTTATTATAAAGCGAATTTCACCTCCGACGGCGCGAATACGCCGGTTTTGGATGATATCAGTTTGAGCTATGATTCCCCCAATAATTACTATTGGGTGGGCGGAACCGGCAATTGGTCGGATGCGGCGCATTGGGCGGCCACTTCCGGCGGGGCGGGCGATCTAATCGGCACGCCTTCGGCGACTGATAATGTCGTTTTTGACGCTAGTTCTGGCGGGGGCACCGTTACTTTAACGGCGGATGCGGCCGCTTACACTCTCTCCATCTCGGCGGGGACGCTCAACCTGCAAACTTACAATCTCGCAGTTTCCGGCGCGGTGCAAATCACCGGCGGAACGATTTCCGGCACGACCGGCGTCCTAACCGGCGGTTCCTATGACGCGCAAGCTGGCACCATCAGCGCCAAATTGGGCGGGACCGGCAGTGTGCTAACCAAAACCACCGCCGGCTCCCTTACCCTTTCCGGCGACAACATCGCCATGACCGGGGGAGTGACTCTTACCGCTGGCACGCTCAATATTAATTCCGCCACGGCGTTGGGTACGGGAACATTTACGATTAATGGGGGGACGATTAGTAATACTTCCGCCACCGACCCACTTACTCTTACCACTAATAATGTACAAGCTTGGAATGGCGATTTTACGTTTAATGGCATGAAATCTTTGAACCTTGGCACGGGTGCGGTTACTCTTGGCGGCAATATTACAGCATCAGTAAGTGGCGATAATGAACTAACAATAGGTGGAGCGATTGGTGACGGGGGTAATGGGTATAGCCTGACTAAAACCGGGACTTATGCTGGTCGGCTATCATTAACGGGCAATAATACTTATACTGGACTTACAACCCTAACTGTTTCTTCAGGAGATTCTGGTTCTTTACTTTTATCTGGTGATAATATTGCAGCTTCTGGCGGCGTAACTCTTACTACCGGCACGCTCTACATCAATTCCGCCACCGCGCTGGGGACGGGAACTTTTACTATTAGTAGTGGTGCAATTGCTAATACCTCAGCTGGGGCAATTACTCTTTCTACTAATAACGTTCAAGCTTGGAATGGTAGTTTTTCTTTTCAAAGTAATCAAAGCCTGAATCTGGGTACAGGAGCAGTTACACTTGGTGGTAATCTAACAATAAACTTACGGGGAGATGGATCTTTAACTGTTGGCGGTGTGATTGGTGACGGGGGTAATGGTTATGGAATAACTCGAACTACTACATACAATGGTCCGCTTATACTTTCTGGTGCGAATACTTATTCTGGCCAGACAATAATAACTTCAGGGGTAATTAAGCTCAACAACGCCCTCGCGGCTCAAAACAGCACGGTTACTGTTAGCGCAACCAACGGTCTCACTTTCGGTCCCTCCATCGGCACGTTTACCATCGGCGGGTTGGCGGGGGCGAGCAACTTTGCTTTGACTGATACCGGCTCGGTGGCAGTAACTTTGCAAGCCGGGCAGAACAATGCCGACACCACTTACTCGGGCGTGATGAGCGGAACCGGTGGCGCGTTCACCAAACAAGGCAGTGGCACTTTGACCATGTCAGCCGCTAAAACCTATACTGGATTGACTACTGTTAGCGCTGGCGTGCTTACTCTTTCCACCGGCGGGAATCTAAACTCCCTCACGATTAGTCCGGGCGCTACCGTTTCTCTGGGGTCGGGTCAAACCTTCACCGTTCCCGGCACCTTTACTGCCGAAGGCACCTCGGGCAGTCCGATTACCTTAAACGCCACCACGCCAACTTCGCAAGCGCTACTCAATATCACCACGGTCGGCACGGTGAGCTATGTCAATGCCACTGATATCAATTCGTCCGGCGGTTCGGCTGTGGCGGAAACCGGCGGAGGCACCTTGTCCAACACCTTAAACTGGACTTTACCCGACAGCACCCCGTCGGCGCCGTCGGCTTTCAGTCCGGCGAATAATTCCGCCATCACCGACTCCACTCCGACTATCACTTTTACCACCGATGAGAATGCCGATTGCTACGCTTCCACCACCGATGCCTCATATGATGCGATGGCGTCCGATACCAACTGCACCGGCGACGGCACCACTTCGCAATCCTGCACCTTGCCGGATTTGGGCGCGGTGGGAACTAAAACTGTTTATCTGGCTTGTCAAGACACGGCGGGCAACAAAGACACCATTGCCACCAATGAAGCGCTGACCTACGAACTCATCACCACTTCCGGCACCGCCCGATATTGGATTGACACCGACGGAGGCAACTGGAACGACACCGCCAACTGGTCCACCACTTCGGGTGGCGCGGGCGGATCCAGCGTACCGGTTTCCACCAGCGACGCCATCTTTGACGGCAATGGCGCGGGCGATTGTACCATCAACGCTACCGTGGACGTGAAAGGAATGTACTTGGCGGGATATACGGGGACGATCTCGCAGGGGAGTAATGCGATGACGATCGGGGCGGATGGGTACAGACAAACAAGCGGGACGTTTACGGGGAGCGGAACAGGGTCAGATATAAATTTTAATGGCAAATATTTTACAATTTCGGGGGGTACGTTTAATTCAACCAATGGATCGTTGATCTTGATTGAATGGGGAAGTAATAATAACGATAGCACATTTACTGTAAGTGGCGGAAATTTTAATGCGGGTTCTGGAACAGTCAATATTGGGAATGGAATAAATACTACGAACCTCTACACTATAAATGCCGATGGTGTAGAATTTAATAATTTAACTATCGATAATGTTTATAACTTCTGGAATGATGTTGTTATTACTGCTGGCACATCAATTACCGTCAATGGAACTTTGACTTTAACTGATGGTCCTCTTTGGACGGGCACTATTAACGCCAAGGGCTCGGTTGTTCAGAATTCTGGATTTGATGGTGGGAACGCTATAATAAATTTGAATGGCACAGGGGCTCAAACCTACACTATAAACGGAGGCTCAGCGCCCCACATCGTTTTTAATAATTCAAATCTTTATGTCACCCCCGGTGCAGATTGCAATTTTACCAGTCTTACTCTTACCGCCGGCACATTGAATGGTGGTTCAAATACCATTTATCTTTTTGCAGATGGCGGCGATAATGGCTATAACGGATCATTCGTTATTAATGGTGGGACTTTTAATGCAAATACGGGTACGGTTTCCCTCACTTCTGGTAGTCCGACTCACTATACTGTAAACGCCAATGGCGCCGTGTTTAATAATTTAACAATTAATGAGAGTTATGGTAGTGGTACTTGGGGTTCTATAACTATCACCGCGGGGACTGCAATTACTGTGAATGGAACACTAACTTTAACAGACAGTCAGATATCTGGCGGTACCATAAACGCTAAAGGAACAGTATCTGTCGGGTCATTGTGGGATGGCGGTACCGTCGCCCTCACCATGTCCAGCACTACCGCCGACCAAACCCTCACCATCGCCTCGGGCGGGATAATGCCTTCGGGCACCCTCACCATCAACAAAGCCGGATACACCGCCTATATCTCCGGCGTCACTTCGGCCACGGCTCCGCTTCACAACATCGCCCTCACTGCCGGCACCCTCACTTTCCAGCCCGGCACCTACTACATTGACGATGCCGACTCTATCACTACCAGCGCCGACACGGCACTGAACTTTGCCGGCACCGGTTCGGGTGCGGGTTTGGTCACTCTGCGCTCCGACACCACCGCCGTTTGGGATCTGGTCAAAAACGCTTCCGCTACTATCACCGCCAGCTGGACGGATGTTCAGTATTCCAATGCTTCGGCGGCAATTTTTGCCACCCATCTCACCAATTCGGGAAACAACACTAATTGGAATTCGGATGATACCGCGCCGGTTGTGAGCGACAACGCGCCGGCTAGTTGGCAAACGGCTAACTTTATTGTTACCCTGACCTGTTCGGATGACTCTGGCTCCGGCTGTTCTAAGGTCTATTACACGCTTGATGGCACGGCGCCGACGACTGAATCGGCATTTGTAAACACGGCCAGCTCTTGGCAATTTACCGAGGCAACCGAAGGCGACTATGTTTTGAAATATCGCGGACTGGATGTGGCCGGCAACCTGGCGGATACGGTGACGGCGACGAATCACTTGCGTTTGGACAAGGCGGCGCCGACGGTGACTGATGATGTGCCGTCTGGCTGGCAGAATGATGACATCACTGTTACTTTGACTTGCAATGACCCGGTCGGTGGCGGTTCCGGTTGCAGTCAAATTTTCTATACTTTAGACGGCGCCGATCCGGACGTTGATTCTCCGCTTTTTGTGAACGTGGTGGGCAGTTGGCAATTTACTTTCGCCACGACCACCCGAGAGGAAGCGGTGCTCAAATATCGCGGTCTGGACACGGCGGGCAATTTGGCGACGGTAGTTACGGCCGAGAATTCTTTGCAGATTGATAAAGTGGCGCCGGTTATTTCCAATCTAAATCCGGCGAGCGGAGCGACGATCACGGCTTCCGGTCAGAGCGTTACTTTCACCCTGAACAAGACAGGGGATTGTCGCGCGGCGACGACGGCTAAATCGTACGACGGCATGTCGGGCGACACGGCTTGTTCGGTGGCCAACGGCATCCAGCAGACTTGCGCCCTGCCGACCTTAAGCTCCGGCACGCAAACTATTTACTTCGCTTGTCAGGATTATCTGGGCAACAAAGACACCGCCTTAAGCGCGACTTCGGTTTCCTATGTGGTTCCAGCCGTAGCGGTAGAGACCACGCGCAGTTCATCGGGCGGTTCCGCCGCGCCTAGCCTTTCCGCTTCGCTGGCGGTGCAGGTTGATAATGGCGCCACCACTGTAAAAGATAGCCGACTCACTTTGGAGTTGGCCGGACGATCGGATTCTACCGCGGTAATCATTTCCACCAGTCCGGATTTTGCCGACGCTCTTGTCTTGCCGTATGTGCCGGGTACCACCGCGTCGGCCCATGTGGATTACAATGTCTGCCGGACGACGTCTAAATGTCCGGACGGGAACTATACCGTCTATGTCAAATTCCTGGACAAGAACGGCTTATCCACGCCGGCTGTTTCTACGCAAGTCTATGTGCAAACAAGCTCGCTCTCCGATCGCGCCCGCGCGCTGACGGAAGATTTGCGCCAGAAAGCGTCCGCCTTAGCGAAACTTTTGGAATCGGCTAAGGAACCGGAAGCGGAGATTTCCTTCCCGCCTATTTCCATCGCCGTGCCGGAAACAGCTCAGCCGGTGTTCGCGCGTCAGTGGGATAAGTGGGGAGTAGTCTTGCCGGAAAACAAGCAGTTGTTTTCCGCGCCTTTACCGAAAGATTTCATGGCCATTGCCAACAAGTTCCCGGAGGTGGCGCAGGCTTTGAAGAAAGTCGGCATCGTCAACTTAAACGGCGCCGGACAGCTGGAAACGGCCAGGATTTCTTTGCCAAGCTTGGGTGAAACGGCCGGGTTGGATATGCCGGAAGTGGTCGCGGTAAAATTGTCTGACCGGGAAGTTGGCAGATTGCCGAGCAATATCGTTTTCGCGCAAGCCGGAGAAAATCTGGATTTGAACGTGAAATTATCCATCTCTAATCAAGGCGCGGCCGTGCAGACGCTTAATACTCTTCAGGGTCATCCGCTAACGCTATCCATTAAGCCGGACGGGAAAGCTCAAAGTGTCAAAGGTTATATGCTTTTAGTGTCCAATCGAGTTAGCGAGTCGGCAGTGCCGAAAGTGGCGAAAGGAAAAGAAAACCTTCTGGCTTTGACAGCTGACAGTTTCTCGGCCTCCGCCCTTCCCGCTCCTCGTTCCGTTTCGGCGGATACTCCGGATCTTTTGGTGGCGCAATTTGATTACGAGCAAGCGCCCAATGGATTGTGGACGGCCGAAGTGCAATCTCCGCAAGCGCTCGGCCAGTATGAATTGCGCACGGTGGTCAGTTATGCCGGCCAAACGGCGCCAGACGTTGTTAAGATGATTGTCGTCGTGGATCCGGAAGGCTATATTTTCCGCCGTCTGTCCGACGGCAGTGAAGCGCGAATCAAAGACGCGACCGTTTCCATTTATGAGCTTGACCGGGCGACGGGAGAATATATTCTCTGGCCGGCGCGCGAATTCCGACAGGAAAATCCGCAAACGACCGACGTGACGGGACGCTACGCTTTCTTGGTTCCGCCCGGCTCTTATTATCTGGCGGTGGATGCGCCGGGTTTCGCGCGTTATCAAAGCGATATATTCCCGGTGGAAGAAAACAAGGGTGTGTTTATGAATCTGGAACTAAAAGCGCATTGGTGGACAGGTTGGATTACTTTATCCAACGCTTTGTTGGGCGGAATACTCTTGATTTTGCTGTATTTGGCCGTCATTTTTACTCGTCGTCGGAGAGGGCGGGTGAGACTTGCCGAAACGACGCTCTGAACTTGAGTGACACGACGGGAATAAAATGTTAAATTATCAGGAATAAGAAATATCTATGCCAACGACAAACAAAAAAATACGCAATATCGTCATCGCCATCATCCTTCTCTGTCTGGCTCTGTTTGTCTGGCGATACTTGTCCTTGTCCAGCCGTTTGCGCGTAGCGGAACAGGCGGTGGGCGCCCAGCGAGTGAATGAAAAAGTGCTGAGTTTTTCTCGTTTGTTTGTGACCAATATCTTGCGCAACGAGCAAGCGATTAATTTTGACCAGCGTTTGGAGCTGGAAAACGCCGTGCGAGATATCAAGGATCCCGAAATCTACAAGGCCTGGCAGGAGTTCACCAATGCCAAGGAGCAATCGGCCGTTCAATTGTCTTTTTATAACCTATTCAGCCTGCTTTTGGATAAGATTTCGCCGTAACTTTGTCTGATATTAGGATTTCCAAAATAAGCTTCAGGAGAGCTTTAACTGATGATTGTTTTTTACTACTTTTGTGATATAATGTATCTGATTATATTACTAATAAATTACCCATTAAATATATGAAAAAGGTACTAGTTTCACTGTTACTTGTTTCCTTATTGGCAATCGTGCCGTCTTCAACGAAGGCGGAGGTTGTAGATTTGACTTCAACGGCAGCTCAACAGCAAGTAGTTTTATTGGTTCAAACTACCATATCTCTGGTTGGACAAGTATCGCAAACTAACCCGGTCATACGAGAACAGCTTAAACCGCAAATTTCCTTGTTGATTTCTCAAGTTATAACGATACTAAATAGTCTATCAAGTCAGTTGTCAGCTCAGCAGGATATTGAAGACAGTAATGATAACGATAGAAGGGGTGGTGGTAGCGGCGGAAGTTCTGAGCCAGAGACACCGGTGGCGACGGCGGTAAATGGAACTTGTGGCTCAAGCGATGGTGTGGTTTTTGTTTCTGCCCCTTTATCTAATCTCTGCTCAACTGGCACAGCTGGTTCGGTCGGTTCTATGATTGATAACTGGATTTGGACTTGTGCCGGTTCCAATGGCGGAGAAACGGCTTCCTGTTCGGCGCCTAAGGAAAGTGCCGTCTTCGGTGTTTGCGGTTCAAGCGATGGTGTGGTTTCTGTAATGGCGCCTACCTCTAATCTTTGCTCGGCCGGTGTGGCGAGTTCGGTCAGTTCAATGATTGATATCTGGATTTGGACTTGTGCCGGTTCCGCTGGCGGAGAAACGGCTTCCTGTTCGGCTCCCAAGGATGGCGCCGGCGGTGTTGTAAGGTAAAATATGTATTAAGATAAGACTGCCATAGCTAAAAAGAAACTATGGCAGTTTGTTATTTTCCCTATTTGACTTTCCCGGGTTATCTGATAATATTGTTCTAGGCTCGTTCTGGGCTATTGTTTTTTGTAGAGAGCGTTAATTTAAATGCTATGAAGTTTATACTCGGAACCAAACTGAATATGACGCAGATTTTTGATGACAAGGGTGTGGTCCATCAGGGCACGCTCATTTCGGCGAGCCCGATGAAGATTGTCCAGACTAAGACGACCGGCAAGGAAGGCTATGAATCGGTCCAGGTAGGTATGGGTGAACGGAGGGGTAAAAATGTGTCTAAAGCTGTTCGTGGCCATACTAAAGGCTTGGCGGGAGAAAATAAAGCTTTTCGCGCTCTCAAGGAATTCAAGATGGAACTGGGCGAATCCAAAGTCGGTGATATTATTGATGTCTCTATTTTTGAGGAGGGTGACAAGATTGTTGTTACCGGTTTGTCCAAGGCTAAGGGTTTCCAGGGCGTGGTCAAACGCCATGGTTTCCATGGTGGTAAACGTTCTCATGGCAATAAGAGCGCCGAACGCGAACCGGGTTCTATCGGTTCCACCGGTCCGCAACGCGTATTCAAAGGTATCCGCATGGGTGGTCGCATGGGTGGCGAGCGGATTTCAGTTAAAAATTTACATATTGTGAAAGTTGATAAGGAAAATAACTTATTGTTGATTTCCGGCGCAATCCCGGGCCGGCGCGGAACATTGGTGGAAGTGGTAGCTAAATAATCCCGGTTTCAAATAAAAAAATGGAAACGATTAAACTACAAACGAAGATTTGGAACGAGAAAGGTCAGACCAATGGCCAGGTGGATTTGCCGGCGGAATTTTTTGGTGTGAAATGGAATGATAACTTCATGCACCAAATCATCACTTCCATGATGTCTAATATTCGTCCTAATATTGCCGATACCAAGGGACGGGGAGAGGTGTCCGGTGGCGGTCGCAAGCCATGGCGACAGAAAGGTACCGGTCAGGCGCGTCATGGTTCTATTCGTTCGCCGATCTGGGTGGGTGGCGGTGTAACTCATGGTCCGACTTCCGATCGCAACTACAAGAAAAAAATCAATAAGAAGGCCATGATCAAGGCATTGTTTAGCGTGTTGTCGGCCAAGTTGCGCGACGGCGAGATTGTGATGCTCGAGGATTTGGCCATGTCGGCGCCTAAGGCCAAACAAGCGCAAACGATTTTGGATAATTTGGCGAAGGGTGGTTTGGCCAAAATCAATTACCAGAAAGGGAAGCGGGCGGTTATTGCTATTCCGGCGCTTGATCAAAATATCAAGCAAAGTTTTCGCAATATTGCCAGCGCGACCGTGATTGAAACCAGAAATCTGGATCCGTTGACCTTGTTGAATTATAAATATATCGTTTTTGTCCGACCGGAAGACACGATGAAACAATTAGCCATAAGGCTCAAATAATTAATAATTATAAATTATAAATTAAAAATGAAATTCAAAAAAGCCGTCAAATCCTTAATTTCTAATTTTTAATTTTACATTTTTAATTAATCCAAAATCTTATGTCCACTATCAGTAAAACTATCAAAGAAAATCGCACGGTCTTAATTCGTCCACATTTGACGGAGAAGGCGACGATGGCGGCCAGCGGGAAAAATCCGGTCTTTATTTTTGAAGTGATAGCTTTGGCCAATAAGTCCGAAGTAAGCAAGGAAGTAGAAAAGAAATACAAAGTGAAACCGACCCGCGTGAATATCGTCAATTTGCCAAGAAAGCAAGTGACTGTTCGAGGCAAAAAGGGTTTTCAGACGGCGATTAAAAAAGCGTTGGTTTATCTGAAACCGGGCGAGAAAATCGAACTAGTATAAAACACAATTAAAAATTAATAATTAAAAATTAAAAATGAAATCCAGCGCATTTGTCATTCCCGCGGAGGCGGGAATCCAGGATTAAGCCACTGGATCCCGGGTCAAGCCCGGGACGACAAGATTACTTGTCGATTTCTAATTTTAAATTAATCATATGAAATCCTATCGACCAACCACACCTTCTCGTCGTCAATTACTTACGGTAGATTACCGTGGCGTTTTGACCGCGAGTAAACCGCACAAAGCTTTGACGCGCGGTTTCAAGAACAGGGCCGGTCGTAACAGCGACGGTCGGATTACCATGCGCCATCAAGGAGGCGGTCATAAGCGCACTTATCGTTTGGTAGATTTTATCTATAGTAAACACGATATCCCGGCCAAAATTGAGACGATAGAATACGATCCCTATCGTTCGGCTTTTATCGCACTGGTCTGTTATGCCGATGGGGAGCGTCGTTATCATATCGTATCCAAAAATCAAAAAGTGGGGGATAAATTTACTGTTTCCGCCAAGGCTGATATCAAAGAAGGCAATCGGATGCCATTGAAAGCCATTCCGGTTGGTACTTTTGTCTATAATGTGGAATTGAAACCGAGCAATGGGGCAAAACTAATCCGCTCCGCCGGCAATTACGCCGAAGTTACTTCTCACGATGCCGGTTTTACCATGTTAAAAATGCCGTCTTCTGAAGTGCGTCGCATAGACGATAATGCTTGGGCTTCCATCGGTGAAGTTTCCAATACCGACCATCACTTGGAAAACTTCGGCAAGGCTGGTAAATCGCGTTGGAAGGGTATTCGCCCGACTGTCCGCGGTAGCGCCATGAACCCGATGGATCACCCGTACGGAGGCGGTGAAGGCCGTCAGGGCCGTGGTCTGCGTTATGCCAAGACTTTGTGGGGCAAGCACGTGGGCGGTATCAAGACTCGCACCCCGAAGAAGTATTCCAATTACCTGATTGTCTCGCGGAGGAAGAAAGACAAGAAATAGCTTTTAGGTGTTAGCTTTTACCTGCCTGCGCAGGCAGGGCTTTTAGCAAATACAAAATCAAATCAAAAAAAACGGGCGTTGCCCGTTTTTTTGATGTTATTCCTGTGAAGTTTAGATTGTCATTGCGAGGTAATCCGAAGCAATCTGCATTTAGTATTAGTGTCATTCCCGTGCTGTGCCCTGCCGTAGCTTTAGCGAAGGAGGGAATCTAGGAGACTTGAATAATTTCGGCAATAAGTATAGGGTAATAGCGGAAGTTTTTTGCAAGATATTTCATTTTGCGCTTTAAGCGCTAAGGAGGAAGACAGCATGACCATCATACCGTTAACAGGTATTGTTCTGGTCATTTTTGCGATAGCTGCGATAATATTCAGCTACCACAAAAAAGAATTTGCCAGATTTGCACTCGGCTTAATCGGTTTGGCTGGTATCTGTATTGGCTGGTTTTTCATCAGTACTGGTGTTTATTTTTCCACCCTAGGAAAGCCAGCCGTAGAAAGTTCCAGGTCCGGAGGTGCTCATCTCTACAGGATTGTATGGTATGAAGGGAATCTTTTGGTAACTAAGGATGCCAAAGGCGAGGCGAGATTATGGCAACTATCATCGCGGGATGAGATTGACCCGCTTCACGAGTGGGTCTGTACTACCGCTGTTCGGGCCGACTTTTTCTCTATCAAGTCTGACTCCTCTCTTCTTTCAGCCATGCTTGTTCATGATGGCTACGATCTGACTGATTATCAGAAGAAGTGATGCTCTCAGTGTGGATGAAATATGTTCTTGAATACGGGTCGGAGCGAGCGCAAGCTTGCTTCGGCCTTTGTTTTTTTTGCAAAAATATAGCCCACTTTTCATTTGAAATGGAAAAGTGGGCTATGGGGGTTGAGGTCGGTTAGCGGTCAAGGTTTCGCCGATAGCCTGTCCTCAAAGAAGATGATTTTGTTGTTTCGGTCGCGAATGACCGTCTGTGTTCGCCTGACCACTGGTTTGGAAATCCCTTCCCAGACCGAGGAAAAACACAATTCTCGGTATTGGGCGCCAGTGGTTAAATCATGGGCGGTTCGGCAATCAACGCGGGCGTGACATTCGGGCCAAAGCGCGCCTTGACCGACATGATTTTTCACTTTTTCTCCCGGCCAATCAAGATCGAGCTCGACGGGGGAGATAAGTAGACCGCCGGTGCAATTGCCGGGATAAACCTGGTGTTTGCTCGGCATATGACAGCCGAACACGGCATTGAACTCATACAGCTGTTCTTCGAGACTAGCTACTGCCGAGTCTTTGTAGGTGGTAACAGTGGTTGGACCACTGAAATACTTGGTGGCTTTCTGGATTTGAGTTACACTGGTCGGTGTCGGCTCGAATTTGAGGTCCAGAATCTCATCCGGGCCATAATTCACATACCGGCCCTGAGCGGTTGTCGCGAACAGCAGACCGCAAAATACGGCCAAAAACAACAATAATCTTGTCATAGAACTATCCTCCTAAGGTAATAGTCTTACATCTTTTATGATTATACCACCGTATCATAATAAATGCAACCCCGTAGTAGATTTTGGCATTGCACTATTGTGCGCCGGGAGTATACCCGGCAATGCCAAAATTCACTACGGGGTGCAAGGTTTTTTAGTTGTTTTGTCATCCCGGCGCAGGCCGGGATCTTATCCTGCAACCTAACAAGATCCCGGCTTTCGCCGGGATGACATCGGAAAAAGGTTGACAATAGTTCGTGATCTGCTATGCTTAATCCAAGCTTCAAATAGCTTATAGTTCTTGAAGAAATTGAGTTAGCTAGAAACCTATCGAGGTTCCATATCCGTCTGCCCGCCGAAACTTAGTAAAGTTTTTGCGGACAAGTCCAGCCAGGGAGCGGATGAACCGTGGTGTAGGTCTTTTTATTTGCCAGTTTTCAACGAGCGACACCGTCGCGACTATGAAAACTGAGCATAAGTATCCTAATTTATAATTTTTAATTCTTAATTAATTTATGTCCCGTTCGCTCAAAAAAGGACCATTTGTCGAGCCGAAATTGCTGGCCAAGATTGCCGGCAAAAAACCCGAATCCACCGGGGTGATTAAGACGTGGTATCGTCGCAGCCAAATTAGTCCGGAAATGGTCGGCTTTACTTTTGGTGTGCATAACGGCAAATCTCACATTGATGTTTTTGTCACGGAAGAAATGGTGGGTCATCGTTTGGGCGAATTTTCTCCAACTAAGAAATTCTTCCGTCATGGCGGTAAGATGCAGAAGGAATTGGAAATGAAGAAGAAAGAAGCGGAAATCGCGGCGGCGCAAGCGGCTAAGGGTATCACGGCCGCTCCGGGTGCGCCAGCGGCTACGGCTGATAAGAAGAAATAAATAATAAAAAATGAAAGCTTTTCTTAAAAATTATCATCAATCACCGCGTAAAGTCCGCTTAGTTGCCAGTTTGATCAAGGGCAAGAAAGTGACAGACGCGCTGACTCAATTAGACTTTATCAATAAGCGCGCTACTTTGCCGATTAAGAAATTAATCAATTCGGCCGTGGCGAATGCGGAGAACAATTTTAATCTCAAACGAGATGATTTGTTTGTTAAAGATCTTCGGGTTGATAAGGGGATGGTTATGAAGCGAATGATCCCAGGCGCCCGCGGTCGTGGTTATCCATTTGATCGTCGGATGAGCCATATCTTTGTCCAATTAGACGTAAAATTGGCTGCCGAAGACAAGCCAAAGAAACAATTAAAAATTAAAAATGAAAAATTAAAAATTGAAGACAAAAAAACTGTTAAGACGAAAACCGTAAAGAAGGCAGTCAAAACAGCTAAGAAATAAAATTTCTAATTTTTAATTTCTAATTTTAAATTAACCATATGACTCACAGCGTTCATCCATATTCACATCGCTTAGGCATCATCCGAGAATGGAAATCTCGGTGGTTTGGCAAGCAAGGAAAATATCAGGAGTTTTTGAAAACCGATGTTCTCTTGCGAGAATTTTTAACTAAGCGCTTGCGTGGTTATTATGTTGAATCGATTGAAATGGAACGCAGTGAAGCGGCTTATAAAATCATCATTAAAACTTCACGTCCGGGTATGATCATTGGTCGCAATGGCGAAGGTTCGGTCAAATTGAAAACCGATATTCTGAAAGAATTGAATCGGATTAAAGTGTCTTTGCCGAAAGAAGTTAAAATCGATATTGAAGAAATAAAAGATCCCGATTTGCATGCCGCCTTGGTGGCTTACAGTATTGCCGAGGGCCTGGAAAAACGTCTAACTTTCCGCCGGGTAATGAAAATGGCGGTGGAAAAAGTTATGGCCGATAAGAAAGCTTTGGGAGTAAAAATCACCCTGTCCGGTCGTTTGGGTGGCGCGGAAATGAGCCGGGTAGAAAGCTTGAAAAATGGCCGTATTCCGTTGCAGACCTTGCGGGCCGATGTAGATTTCGCTTGCGAAAAAGCTTATTTACCTTACGGGGTCATTGGCGTAAAAGTGTGGATTTATCGGGGCGAAGTATTTAAAACAATTAAAAATTAATAATTAAAAATTAGAAATTAAGAATACGAATACCAATGCATTTAATCAAGAATTTCATTTTTAATTTTTAATTTTACATTTTTAATTAAATTACCATGTTATTACCGAAAAAAGTAAAATTTAGAAAATGGCAGCGGTCGCGAGTTAATCTCGCTAAGCCGCGCTTGGAACAAAGAGGCACCGAGATGGCCTTCGGTTCTTTCGGTTTGAAAGTGGAATCATATGGTCGGATTAAATCCAACCAAATTGAAGCGGCCCGCAAAACGATTGCGCGTAACATGGCTAAGGCCGGCAAATTATGGATTCGGGTCTTTCCTGATCGTCCGTTTACCGCCAAAGGAGCGGAAGTCGGTATGGGTAAAGGTAAGGGCGAACCGCAAGGTTACGAAGTGGAAGTTTTTCCCGGTCGTATCTTATTTGAAATTGACGGTTTAGAAGCAGTTTTGTCGCGCGATGTTCTACGTAAGGCGGGAGCAAAATTGCCAATCAAGACCAAAATAATCGAGCGTATTTAATATCATGAATCCCGTTAGAGACCGCGGTCGCTATTGGGTAAAATAAACCAAATCACCATGAAAAACATAAACATTAATCAAGATAATAATCTGCAAGTCGCTAAGACCGCGACCTGCCTCTAACGGGATGAAAAGCAAAATCACTGAGACGGATAATAATGTTTTGATTAAAATGCTGACCGATAAGCGGGCGGAGCTGAATAAGTTCAAGTCGGGCTTGATGGCGGGCAAAGTGAAGAATGTTAAAATGGCTCGTTTGTTACGTCGGCAAGTAGCTCAGATTTTAACGAAGCTTAACGACGCCGCGACCACCAAATAATTTTAAAAACTATGGAACAGACTATTAAACAATCAACTAACGATAACGGCCTGTCTGCGCAGGCAGGAAAAATTCTACACGGGGTAGTGGTTTCCGATAAAATGGATAAAACCGTGGTGGTTTTGGTTGGCCGTTATATCAAGATTCCCAAATATGGGAAATTTGTTTCGCGCCAGAAAAAATTTAAAGCCCATGATCCGGAGAACCGTTGCAAAGTGGGGGATAAGGTAACCATTCGCGAAACCAAACCGATTTCCAAGGATAAGCATTTCGAGGTCGTCTTTAATTAATTAATAATACTGCCATGATTCAAGATCGCTCATTAGTCAAAATAGCAGATAACACTGGCGCTAAAATCGGCCGTATTTTTAAGATTTTAGGTCATTCCAAGAAACGTTACGCCGGTATCGGCGATTTGGTGGTCTTGTCAGTGCAGATTGCCGAACCCCGCCGACCAATTAAGAAGAAGGAAGTTTGCCAGGCGGTAGTGGTACGCACGAAGAATGCTTGGCGTCGTAAGGATGGCACTTACTTGCGTTTCGATGAAAATGCCGTGATTATTTTGGAAAAAGATAAACCGGATCCCAAGGGTGGCCGTATCTTTGGTCCTATTCCACGTGAGCTGGGTGACATGGGTTACCAAAAAATTATTTCTTTGGCGCCGGAAGTCGTTTAGACCAAATTAAAAATTAATAATTAAAAATTAAAAATGAAATCCAGACAGACCCGCATCTCAATTTCTAATTTTTAATTTCTAATTTTAAATTAATCCTATGAACATAAAGAAGGGCGACAATGTAATAGTCAAAACCGGTAAGGACTTGGGCAAGAAAGGTAAAGTGCTCAAGGTTTTTCCCGCGCTGGGCCGGATTGTGGTAGAAGGGGTTAGTATCGGCAAGAAACGCCAGAAACCGCGCAAGTCCAATGAAAAAGGGCAAGTCATTGAAAGACCGATGCCTTTAGATGTTTCTAATGTGCAGATTTTTTGCTCAAGTTGTGGTAAGGGTGTTCGTTTAGGCAGTAAGGAGGTTAAAGGTAAAAAAGTGCGCGTTTGCGCCAAGTGCGGAAAGGAGTTCTAAAACCAGTCAAAAGTCCGTAAAGTCCATAAAGTCAAAAGCCCAATTTTAATCAAAAAAACAAGCATTTAACTTTAAGACTTTCAGACTTTATAGACTTTAAGACTAAATAACATATGAAAACTAAACCAATAATCGAAAAAGTTAAAGATTCCCACAAGCTACTCGAAAAAGAGTTGGGGATTAAGAATGTGATGGCTTTACCGCGTTTGGTCAAAGTGGTTGTTAATTCCGGCACCGGCAAAGCTAAGGATAAAAAGCGCAATGAATTAGTGGCGGATCGTTTGGCGAAAATTACCGGTCAGCATGCTTCGCCTCGTGGCGCCAAGAAAGCCATTGCTACTTTCAAAACTCGCCAAGGCGATGTCATCGCTTATTCGGTTACCCTGCGGGGCAAAAGAATGAATGGTTTTTTGGATAAGCTCATCAATATTGCTTTCCCACGTACGCGTGACTTCAAAGGTTTTGACGAAAATAGCGTAGACGAATTAGGTAATTTGACCATTGGCTTACGCGAGCACATCATCTTCCCGGAGACCGTGGATGAGGAAATCAAGGATGTCTTCGGTTTAGCGGTGACAATTGTCACAACCGCCAAAAACAAGAAAGCCGGCCTGGCTTTCTTCAAAGCCATCGGCTTCCCGTTTAAGAAGGTGATAACCAAGTAAGGTTCGTTGACCCCTACACCAAATATTGGCATTGTTTTTACCTCGCTGTTATTTAAAAGTACGATTAGATATTAAGAAGGGTACCTGTTTTAAGAAATTTTCTGATAGCAAAAACCTAAGGTGATGCCAATATTGGTGTTTGGGTTGACTTGTGAAGTAAAATTTGTTAGCATAGCTAAAGCTCGTAAAAGCGAGGTTTGTGCAGGTTCCCGCCGAGATTCTCCCTAATTTGCGGCTAAAACATTTTGCAGTAGCAAAATGTTCGCCCGAACACAGCAGTGTTCTAGGGGTAGGTATCGGACGGGATATTTATATGGAAGTTTTGAAAAGTCCAAAGTCCGTCAAGTCCATAAAGTCCAAAGTGAAATGCGTTTGAATTACGACTTTAAAGACCTTCAGACTTTATAGACTTTAAGACTATTTAATTCATGGCTAAAAAATCAACAATCGCTCGTTCAGTCAAACCCCCGAAATTTGCGTCGCGGGTGGTTCGCCGTTGCTTCCGTTGTGGACGCAAGCATGCTTTTATGCGGGATTTCGGTCTGTGCCGTATCTGTTTCCGCGAATTAGCCAACGAAGGCAAGATTACCGGCGTAAAGAAATCATCCTGGTAAAAAACAATTAAAAATTAATAATTAAAAATTAGAAATTAAGAATGCGGATACCAATGTATTTAATCAAGAATTTCATTTTTAATTTTTAATTTTACATTTTTAATTAAACTATCATGCTTACCGATCCTATTTCCGATATGCTTATCCAGCTAAAGAACGCCTCGATGGTGGGTAAACCTTCCGTGAGTGTGACTTTTTCCAATCTCAAGATGGAAATCGCTAAGGTTTTGGAAAAGAACGGCTTTATCAAAGCGCCGGTCAAAAAAGGCAAGAAAATAAAAAAGGTTCTAGCTTGCGATTTGGTGTATGGTGAAGATAAGAAAGCGAAGATTGCTGATCTTGTCCGTGTTTCTAAACCATCGCGTCGTGTTTATATTGGCGCTAAGGAATTGGGTGCTCAACATTTGACCCGTGGCATTATGGTCATTTCTACCCCTAAGGGCATTATGACTGGCCAAGAAGCCAGACAGTCAAATGTCGGCGGTGAAGTTTTATTCCGAATCTGGTAAATTATAAATAGTCCATAAAGTCAAAAGTCCGTAAAGTCCATAAAGACAAAAACAAAAAATTATGCATCCGACTTTTCACTTTATAGACTTTAAGACTTTCTAATTATTCAAAATCATGTCTCGTATCGGCAAAAAAATAATTAATATTCCCGAAAAAGTAGAGGTGACCAATGCTTCCGGTCTTTTGACGGTGAAAGGACCATTGGGAACTTTGACTCGCCAGTTCAAGCCAGCGATTGAGATTAAGATTGATGGACGAGAAATTTCTTTGACTCCGAAAAAAATGGATTCCGAACATCGCTCGTTGTGGGGTACTTATGGCGCGCATATTCTCAATATGATTATTGGCGTAACCAAGGGTTACGAAAAGAAATTGACTATTGAAGGCGTCGGTTACAAAGTTAACGTCAAGGGTGATAAATTGGCGATGGAGCTCGGTTTGTCTCATGATGTGGAAGTCCAGATTCCGGTTGGTATTAAAGCTGTGTCTGATAAAGAAGGCTTTGCTTTTTCCGGTTTGGATAAAGAATTAGTCGGCCAATTTGCAGCGATGATTCGCTCATATAAGAAGGTGGAGCCATATAAAGGCAAAGGTATTCGTTACGTTGGCGAAGTCGTCCGTCGCAAGCAAGGTAAGAAGAGCACAGTATAATCCAATTAATAATTAATAATTAAAAATGAAATCCAGACAGACCCGCATCTCAATTTCTAATTTTTAATTTTACATTTTAAATTAATTTATGACAGCCAACTCTAAAACTGAACAGAGAATAATGCGCCATCATCGCGTCCGCATGAAATTGTCCGGCACGGCCGACAAGCCGCGTTTGTGTGTTTTCCGCTCCAATGGCCATATTTACGGTCAATTGATTGATGATGTGGCCGGTAAAACTTTGATTGCGGCTAGTGATGTAAAAACGAAGAGTGGCAAGAAGGGAGACAAGCAAGATTTTGCTAAGATTGCCGCCGCCAAAGCGGTTGGTTTGGATTTAGCCAAATTAGCCCTAGCTAAAGGTATCAAGCAAGTTGTTTTTGATCGCGGGGGCTATATTTATACCGGTCGGGTTAAAGCTTTAGCTGATGGCGGGCGCGAAGGCGGACTAGAATTCTAATTAAAAATTAAAAATTTAAAATTAAAAATTAGAATTCGGAAAATACCAAAATGGAAAACAAACAAACATCAAATAATAATACCGTTCCTACACAAACTGAAAATAAGAATTCTGGCGGTTTTGGAGCACGCCAAGGTGGACGCTTTGGTGGCCCGCGCCGTGGCGGTCCCGGACGTTCGCGTCCAGAGCGGGTAAAACCGGAGTTTGATCAGAAGATGGTTGATATTCGCCGGGTAGCGCGCGTGATGGCAGGCGGTCGTCGTTTTAATTTTTCGGTAACTTTGATTGCCGGTGATCGCAAGGGGCGAGTCGGTGTCGGTGTCGGCAAAGCGGGCGATACAACTTTGGCGATTGGCAAAGCGCTTAATGATGCCAAGAAAAATATGATTAAGGTGCCGTTGACCGCTGATTTTGGTATTGCTCATTATGTGGATGCGAAATATGGCAGTTCTTGCGTAGAGATTCGTCCGGCCCGCGGTCGTGGTTTGATTGCCGGTAGTGCCGTGCGCAACGTTCTTGATTTGGCGGGTGTGCATCATGCCAATGCTAAGATTTTGTCGCGGAGCAAGAATAAATTAAATATTGCGCGTGCAGCGATCGAAGCGCTTAAACAATTATAAAACAGTCCATAAAGTCAAAAGTCCGTAAAGTCCATAAAGCCGAAAAACAAAAATTACATATCTAACTTTCAGACTTTATAGACTTTAAGACTTTCTAACTACTTTTATGCAAATCCATCAATTAAAACGCAGTGCGAAATTAAAGAAAGGCAAATACATTGGCCGTGGTGGTAAGCGTGGTACAACTTCTGGCCGTGGTACTAAGGGTCAAATGGCGCGTTCTGGACATAAACTGTTTCCGGAAATGCGCGATCGCATCAAAAAATTGCCGAAATTGCGCGGTTATCATTTTAAATCTATTGCCACTAAAGCGGTGCCGATTAATTTGTCGGTGCTAGAGAAAAATTTTGAGAATGGTGCTATTGTTAATACAGCGGAATTGGTAGCGAAGGGTTTAGATCGTGGTTCAAGCAATAAGAATACACAATTTAAAATTTTAGCTGAAGGTGAATTGACCAAGAAACTGACGGTTGAGGGTGTAAAGATGTCGGCGGCGGCCAAAGTGAAGATTGAACAGGCAGGAGGAACGGTCAAATAATCAAAGACCACTTGTCCCGTTAAAAATAGAGGTTAAAGATGTAGATGAGCGGGATAAAAAACAAATCAAACAGACGATAAAGTCAGACAAGATTTAGAAAATAAATTTTTAATGGGATGATCAACAAATTTTTTGATAAACTGCGCATAATCTTCGATGACCCTAATTTGCGTCGTCGTTTGTTGGTCATCCTTTTAGCTTTGGGTGTTTTTCGTCTGGCGGCGGCCGTGCCAATTCCGGGCGTGGATTTGGCTCGTTTGGAGAGCTATCTGGCGGGCAATAGTTTTTTTGGTATTTTTGATGTTTTATCTGGTGGCGGTTTGTCCAATTTATCCATTATGATGTTAGGTGTTGGACCGTACATTACCGCGTCCATTATTTTTCAATTGTTGACTCTTATTTTCCCGTCACTGAAAGAGCTTTATCATGAAGAAGGGGAAGCGGGTCGGCGTAAAATGGCGCAATATTCGCGTTTATTGACCGTGCCGTTGGCTGCTTTCCAAGGTTATGGTTTTCTAACTTTGTTGGCGCGCAATGGCGTGTTGGGAGTTTTGACGCCAATGGATATGATAATCAATATCTGTTTGGTGGTGGCTGGTTCCATTTTACTGATGTGGATCGGCGAATTGATTTCGGAATACGGTTTGGGTAATGGTGTTTCCTTGATTATCTTTGCCGGTATCGTCGCGCGTTTGCCGGGCGATGCCAATGCCTTAATCAGCAACTTTGATCCGTCGCAATTGGGTTTGTACCTGGCCTTCTTGATAATCTTAATCGTTGTCATTATGGGTGTCATTATTATTACGGAAGGCGAACGGCCGATTCCGGTAACTTATGCCAAGCGCGTGCGCGGTAACAAGGTTTACGGTGGTGCGTCTACTTATCTGCCGATTCGGGTGAATAATGCCGGGGTGATGCCGATTATCTTTGCTTTGTCTATCTTGATGTTGCCACAGATGATTGCCAATTTCTTCATCAATAGCACTAATATTATCTTGCACAACATTGCGTCCTTTATGTCTCTTTTGGAACGCAATATGTGGATTTACGGCTTACTCTATTTCGTCTTAGTTTTCGTCTTTACTTACTTCTACTCGGCGGTAACTTTTGATCCGGAAGCGATTTCCACCAATCTGCAGAAATCCGGCGCTTTTATTCCAGGCGTTCGTCCGGGATTCCACACGGCCGAATTTATTGCCAACATTCTTTACCGCTTGACCTTCATTGGTGCGACCTTCTTGGGCTTAATTGCGGTTTTGCCTTTGGTTTTGCAAGAGGCGACCGGTATGGCCTCTTTGGCGATTGGCGGTACTTCGCTTTTGATCGTCGTGTCCGTCGCGATTGAATTCATCAAGCAAATTGAAGCGCAGATTGCGATGAGAGAATACTAGGAATAGCTTTCAGGTGTCAGCTGTCAGCTTTTAGCTTTGAGATTCACAAAAACCGCCTTCGGGCGGTTTTTTAGATGTCATTGCGAGCAAAGCGAAGCAATCTGTATTTGGATTGCATTTGTGCTGTGCCCCGCGAAGCTTTAGCGAAGTGGGGTCATCCCGGGCTTGACCCGGGATCTTATCCGTATCTTTTAATCTTTTTCCGTAATTGCTATAATGTAAGCAATTATCAAATATCTATTTGGCTTGTTTATCAACAAAAATATGAAAAAAACTATCCTTTTCAGCGTTATCTTGCTCTTGGTAGCATTCGGTTTGTCCTGGCAAATCGGTTGGGGAGCGACAACGGTAAAGAAAACAAGCACAGCAATCAAGCCCGCTTCGACTATTAAATCTAGCCTAGGTACCGGAGTGGTCTGGCCGGACTATACTTTCTATTCTTCGCCAGGGGCCTATTGTTACAGTATGGGTAGTAGTAATGGTACCCATCCTTATTCTCCGGTGATTACCGATCCATTGCAGACTCGGGGGGATATTTATTGTGCTTCATCTGAATATATTTGTCGCGATGTAAATGGTGGATATCCGGAGGCCTCTTTCCCTGTCGCTAATACCGGTGATCAGGTTAATATCAATACTCCCCATACTGGTAATACGATTTTTTGTAGTGTGGAAGGATTAGCTCTTCCTGTTGCTTGTGGTAAAACCTATTCTTTTGATTTGAATTATCCAACTGACTACAATGCACAACCGCCAATTAGTAAGGGTAATTATTGCGAGAATACCGGGCGACCATCAAGCGAGGCGGAAAAGAAATGTATGACTTACAATCTTCGGCCTGGAAAAAGCAACTATTATCAGACTTTCGATGATTTATCTAATGGTCGTGTGACGGAGATTACTGAAAAGAAAGCTGATGAATGGATTAAAAATGACATATGGGATATTTCGGGCGGACGTGAACAGTTGATGTATTTTATTTCTTATCTCCAAAGCACATTTGGCAAGGCGACTGGAGAAAGTAGAATTATGATTTCTTATGAAGACATTTTGTCTATTAAAGATAATTATTTTGATAAAAATGATATTGTCAGAGGAACATTTAATTTTCGCGAAAATAATGGAAATTCTGTTGGGCATGCGATTATATTTCTGAATGTATCGATTTCTGATGCTGGCATGGGTAAACATGCTTACATTTTTGACATCATTGACCCGAATTTTCCTGGAGGTGCTACACCCCTCGTCTGTTCTGATAGCGGTCCTTTTACTCCGGTTAAGTGTTCTTCAACGAGATATTCTGATAAAACACTCGTGAATCTTTCTTTTTTACCTTCCGAAACCAACCCTCTAAGAGATACCAGGTTAAGTTATAAGAATATCGTATGCAAACTTCCTGCTAGTGGGGATTTATGTGATATTTCCCCTCGCGAACGTGCCATGCAATTAGCCAATGCTCTTGGAGGATTTATAAATTGGTCAACCGCTGGTTCTATAGGTGTATGCGACGGCTGGACAAGAACAGTGCTTAAGGGTTCATACCTAATCAATTTTATTGGTGAAAAACCGACGACAACATCTCAAGCTATTTGCGCCACTTCTGTTCATGGTGAAGAGAATACTTCATATTGTGGTAATGAGCCAGGGGATTACCGTAGTGCTTGTACAGTAATGTGGGGGACACATAGAATAATGCCGACGGGCATTACACCTAATACTGTTTCTCAATTTGCTATGTGTGCCTACAAAAATCGTCTCAACGATGTTCCTAGTGATTATAATTTACTAAGGACATTTGGCGTAAAAGAATTTTATTGTAACGGTATGTTTATCAATGTGGAAGATAATCCTCTTTTGACTAAGTGGGGTATACCAATAAGTCTCTGGTATCAAGCCACTGCCAAAAACTCTACCAATACCGTTGTTAGTTTGCTTGATAATACGCTTTTGTCTCGGGTTGGCAATTTCTTTAGTTCCGCTTATCATCAGGCAGTTGCTTCTTCTCGTTCTTTTCTTCTTTCCGCCGTATCTGCTGTTTATAATCCGCCCAAATCCTGTACCTATACTGTCGGCAATCTAACCCTAACCTACCAAAAAGGCTACCTTTTTTCTCACCCTAGCAAACTGGCCAACTCAGCCGACTATGCGGAAATAGACAATAACGCACGCAATGACATTGAACGCACAATGTATCACATTTTCTCTTCCGATGTTGTGTATATTCCTCAAGCTGACAATGTCATTTACTGGCCAGATGGTCTAACATCTGCCACTTCCTCTCTCCTTATTGACCCTCTTTCGGCCGGCTATTTTTCTCCTCTCCTTGATTGGCAAAAAACTAATGGTATCGATACCAACTGTCGTTTAGACAAACCCTTACCAGCGCGTTTTAAACAATTCTTGGATACGGTTGATCCGCTAATTACTGATGGTACTTGTGGCCTGGCTCACGGCACTTCGGTAATCGAAGCGCCATCGACCGCTTCATCCAGCTTGCTCTGTTTGGCGGGCAAAACGTCGGCGATTCAAACGGTTAGCGGATACTACACTTGGACCTGCGGTGGTTCGGGCGGGGGTACGACCGCTAATTGTAAGGCTAGAAAAATAACCGCCGGAGTCCGTTCGCTCACTTTCACTGCTCCTGCGTCTAACTCTTCCTTCCAACAGGGTAACAAGGTAAACATCAGCTTTACTGCCAAAGGCTATGGTTTGGATTACACGAGCAAACCGCTCTACTTGCTCAATGCTTCCGGTAACAAAGCCATCTACACTACCGCCGCTAGTAAAACCTACACTATCATTTACCCTAACAGTAGTAGCGGTAAAAATTTACCGATTGATTTACTGATTTCATTACCGTTAGGTAATTACAAATTTGTTATCTGTGACGCTGTTGACGGCAATTTTACCAACACTCAATGGGATAAAACCACTAGTGGTCCTTTGATTAATTGTCCGGTTAAAACAGAAAGTAATGTTTTCGCCATTACCGCTATGCATACGACCCCGATCACCACCCGTTCCGTCTCTTTCACTTCGCCGGCTAACGGTCTCACGATTTCCTCCGGCGACACAATTAATGTCAGCTTCAATACTACCGGTTATGAAACTAACACCCAAGCTCGTCCGCTATTTTTGACCGATGCTTTTGATGATACCAAAATTGCTTTTCGCGGAACATCGGCCGTTTATCCGGTCTATCTAAATAAAACAAACTCTTCGCATAATTTTGTCTTGCAATCTTCAATCACTGCCAATGTCTACCGTTGGATTATTTGTGATACTGCCAGTGGGGTAATGACGACAGCGGATTTCTCCCGACTCTCGTCTGGTCCTATCTCAGCTTGTCCGGTCAAATACGAATCCAATACTTTTACCGTGGATAGTGAAGAACCCTTACCGCCTAAAATAACGACGCCCGTGGCTGGTTCTTGCGGTAGCGCTCACAATGCAGTCGTGGCTGACAAACCAACAGACAATCTCTGTGCCTCCGGGGTACCGACTATTTTGTACGACAATCCGGCGGGGGATGGTTGGTATTGGAATTGCACGGGAGCCAACGGAGGAACAACGGTGGCCTGTAAAGCGAACAAAAATATTCCCGTCTCTTCTCGTTCTGTTACTTTCTTAGCCCCAGGCTCCGGTCTTTCCTTCACTAATGCTGATAAAGTTCCGCTAAAACTCCTGTCTTCCGGCTATGCTAATGATAAAACTTCCAAACCCATCTACCTCATTGATTCTTCCGGCAACAAAGCCTCTTTCCTCTCTAATCGTTATTATTCTTCCTTGAACCTTTCGTCCCAGACTGGCAATCAATCATCCGCCTATCCCATTACCACTACTCCGCCCGGGACTTACCGTTGGCTCATCTGCGATACGGCTGACGGTGTCTTCCCGTCTTCCGCTTGGGATATGACTACTAGCGGACCGGTCTCTAACTGTCCGGTAAAGTATGAGTCGGGTGCTTTTACTATTACCGCTCCAGCCGTTCCTACTCCGGCCATTCCGACCCCGTCGGTTTCTTATGATTGTCCCTCCTTGGCCCTATCCAACGCCAAAGACTTTGCTTCCTGTCAGTCGCGCGGTTTTACTCATGTTTGTTTTGATAAAAATACGGGGGTGTCGCGCGGTTGCGTGAATGGTGAGCAATATTGTACGGTTAGTAATACTTATGCCGCTACCAATATCTCTTGCCCGATTCCGGTCGGAGCGACGACGGTGATAAAATGGAATAATTGGTTGAGTAATGTTTTCTTTGGCGGAAATTAATAACTAGTGAAATAATTTATGGACAACGCTTCAGTGCTTCAGACTTATATCTTTATTGGACGCTCGGGTTGCGGTAAGGGCACGCAGGCTAAATTATTAATCGAAAAACTTCAATCAGCCGGAGTAATTTCTGAGCAAAATCCCTTTTTCCATATTGAAACCGGCGCTGGTTTTCGTGAATTGGTCAGCGGAACAGGCTATACTAGCCGATTATCAAAAGAAGTGATGGATAGATCGGATCGTCAACCGGATTTCTTGGCCGTGTGGATTTGGGGTGATTTCTTAGTCAAGAATCTGAAAGGTAACGAACATCTTATCTTTGATGGTTGTCCGCGCTCGTTGTATGAGGCAACAATGCTTATTGAAGCCCTGCAGTTCTACGGCCGGTCCGATATCAATGTTATTTATATGGATGTGTCTAATGATTGGTCTATTGCGCGTTTGAAAGCCCGTGGTCGTTTTGATGATCAGAAGGCAGGAGACATTGAAAAACGGCTAGCGTGGTTTGAAAAAGACGTTTTGCCGGCGATAGATTTCTTTGCTAAAAACGAACACTGCCATTTCTATCAAGTAAACGGCGAACAGACGGTGGAACTTGTTCATCAAGAAATCATGAACAAGTTAAAAGTTAAAAGCTAGAAGTTCCATCATAAAAACCGCCTTCGGGCGGTTTTTAATATCCTGTGTCATCCCGGGCTTGACCCGGGATCTTGTCTGCATCCTTTAATAAACCAAAGACTGTCCTTAAAAATCTAATATCCAAGGACGGTCCTTGGTTTATTGTTCTACTGAGGTCATTGCGAGCCTGAGTTAGTCGAGGGCGAAGCAATCTGCGTCTGTATTTGTGCCGTGCTTCGCGAAGCTTAAGCGAAGTGGGGTCATTCCCGTGAAAACGGGAATCTAGGTCTATCCTTTAATCTTTTTGAGTAATTGCTATAATAGGGCTAATTATTATTTTGGCTTAAATCTTATTTTAATGAAAAAATCCCTCCTCTTTAGCACCATCCTCTTGTTGGTCGCGTTTGGTTTGTCCTGGCAAATCGGTTGGGGAGCAACGATAGTGAAGAATACTACGACTCTGACTATTCCTACTAAACCATCTACTTCGGTTAATTTGATTGGGGGTGTTCTTTATCCTGACTATACTTTCTTCTCTTCGCCTGACAAGTATTGTTCCAATGCCGACAATATCGGCAACAATCATGCTGTCAAATCAATTCCGGAACGGTTATTAGGCGATGGGAGTGTCTGCACTTCCGCCGAATACCAATGTCAGGCTGAAGACGGTTCCTGGCCAGAAACCAGCTGGATAGTGGAAAATACCGGCCAGTCTGTCATCCCAACTACTCCACATACCGGCGATACGGTCTTCTGCAATAGCGGAGGCTATACCGATATCGTGGCTTGCGGAAAAACCTATGTCTTCGATCCGCCTTATATTGGCACTACTACTTTCTTTAAGGGGAATTATTGCGAGAATGACCCACCATTAGGAGAGGCGAGCAAGAGATGTCAGAGTTACTATGAACGACCGGATAGTAATATTGATAGTACGATTTATGATTTAGAAGCCTATAACGTCACTGATATCTACGAGGGAAGAGATAATGGAGGTACTAAAGGTATAGATTCATGGATTTACAATGATTACTGGGATCCATCTGGTGGCGCTGATGAACTAAAGAGCTATATTACTCATCTGCAAAAAACCCCTTACGGTGGTGGTGCAGGTGATGAAGCTAAAAGTGTTGATGAAGCCTTAAAAGTTAAAAGTGATTATTTTGATAAGGGAGATATTGTAATGGGGGCGATTTTTACCGGTACTGGTTTCCATGGCTTGATATTCACAGGAATGGACTATGATCCGACTAGTAAAAATTATACTTTTTATACAGTTGACCCTAATTACCCTGTTTATCAACAGAGTTTCCCTTGCATGGCTGACGCTGATAAAAAATTAGTTTGTTGGTATCGACCAGGAAAACCGGCGGGAAAAATTGTGGAATTTTTTACTGATTTAACTGACAACTTAAAACTGGGTAGAACGCGAGGTTGTCCTAGATCTGGTGATCTTTGTCCATCTGATCCTTATCTTACTCCGCAACAACGGGTAAAAAATATTAATGATAATATGCAGATGTTTAAAAATTGGACTACTAACGGCACACCGGGGCAGTGCGGAGGATGGAGTGAAGCGGTAATTAAAATAACTTATTTGGCTAATTTTGTGGGTGATAAACCGACAACTACTACACGAGCAATTTGCGCCGTATCGGTTCAGGGTGAAAAAAATACTTCCTATTGCGGTGGTGAACCTGGAGATTATCGTAGCCCGTGCATAATTGATGTTAAAACCGAATCACTTAGTCCCTTATCCCGTCCAATTACTAGAACGATTACCTCATCAGTGGTATGCGGATATAAAACTGGTCCGACTCCTATTCCTGAACAATGGAATTTTCTGAAAAGTGTTTTTGGAATAAATAATGTTACTTGCGATGGTCAAGAGTACGAAGCTTTCAATCCTAATGAATTTCCTAATGACGAAGATAATGCTTGGCGTCCGCCAGTCAAAGTTATTTTCAAGGCTACACAAAGAGTATTTTTAAATCCGATAACTTCGGTGCCATCTGAATCTTGGGCTGGAAAAACTTGGAACAATATTACAACTTCCTTAAATTCCATTGCCAATTCGGTTCAATCTTTATTGTCTGCCGTTGTTGCTGTTGTTTATAATCCACCAAAATCTTGTACGTACAAAGCGCCTGTCGGTGATGGATACCTAACTTTGACCTACCAAAATGGTTATGTTTTTTCCCATCCTAGTCATGCCTACAATGATGTTGAATATCAAAAAATTAGTTCAACTGATGTTAAAGAGATGTATAAACTTTGGACTAACGATTTAATTTTTGGCGTGGGTGGCGGAGATGATAATATCTGGTCCTGGTCACAATCAAGTAATGATAAACCATCCATTGTAAACAATATCGACTATCTCTCCTCCAGCTACTTTGCTTCTTTGGTGGACTACCAAAAATCTCAAGGTATCGACACTAACTGCCGTCTGGACAAACCCCTCCCTCCTCGTTTCCAAGAGTTCCTCGCTTCCGTTAATCCCGCCTACGCCTACGGTCTCTGCGGTACGGCCACCTCTACTCCAAGCGCCACTCCACCGACGGCCAATCTCTGTCTCTCCGGTACTCCCGGTCCGGTCGGCGATGATTCTCAACATCCCAATCAGTGGACTTGGAGCTGTGCCGGCAAGGGTGGAGGACAGGGTGTGTCCTGTGCGTCTTCCAAGATTAATACCGCTCGCCGTGTAATCTATCGTTCTCCCGCTTCCGGTTCTACTTACCTAAACACTACGGACAAAGTACCCTTCAGCCTAACTACTGCTGGTTACGAAAGTGACTCAAGCTCCAAGCCTTACTACCTCATCAATACTGCCACTAACGGCAAGACTATCTTCTCTGGTGGTTCCGCCACCGCCCGCGTTAATGCTTACGCTTCAACTAAGCTCAACTACGTTACCTCCCAATCCAGTTCCTGGCCTATCCAAACCATCACCCCCGGCATTTACCACTGGCTAATTTGTGATACGGTGGATGGTAATTTCCCCTCCACTCAATGGGACAAGACCACTTCCGGTCCGGTTACCAATTGCCCGGTTCAATATGCCAGTCCCGATTTTACTATTACGGCGCCCGTGATTCCCGCTCCCGTCAGACCTATCGTTGTTCCAAATCCGTCACCCACCCCGCCTCCTCCGCCTACTCCCACCCCTATCACTGGTGTCTGTGGGGGAGCTAATGGTGGCAGTTATCTCCAACTCTCTGGCACTGGTCAATGTGCTAGGGGTAGTGGGAGCCAAATCACCGATACTGGTACGGCTTTCACTTGGACTTGTACTGGCTTAAATGGTGGTCCTACTGTTAATTGCCAAGCGACCAAGACCATCCCGCCTCCACCACCTTCAGTGCCCGCTCCTGTTTGCGGTTCCGCCAATGGTCTGGCTAGTACCAGTACCCTAAGCACCAATCTCTGTGCTTCCGGCAAACCTAGCACACCTGCTTCCTCCGGGTCTAACTGGGCGTGGCTCTGCAAGAATACCGCCGGTCTTACTGTTATTTGTTTGGCACCCAAGGTTGCTCCGACTTCCTTCATCCAACCTATCGATCTACTAGGCAATGTTTGGTCAACTCTCGAGGAGATTTTTAACACAAAACAATAATTGCTAATTTGCCGTTTTTAGTCTAATCTATAGCCATGGTTAGGCTAAAAAATGAAGAAGAAATTGCCCGCTTGCGGGTCAGTGGCGCGCGTTTGGCGGAGGTTTTAAGACTGGTGTCGGCTAAAGCGGTGCCCGGGGCGGTGACCAGCGATTTGGATGAATATGCGGAAAAATTAATTCGCGATTTTGGCGATAAACCGGCATTCAAGGGTTATAGACCGGCCGGTTCCGATTTGGCCTATCCGGCGACTTTGTGCGTTTCCATTAATGATGAAATTGTCCATGGTATTCCGAGCAAAAGAATCTTGAAGGATGGCGATATAGTCAGCTTAGATTGTGGAATAAACCACGAAGGAATGTTTTCCGATGCGGCCATTACTGTCTTGGTGGGGAAGAAAAGCCTAGCCAATATTAGCTTACTTGCGGTGGTGAAGAAAGCCTTGGATCGAGGAATTATGGCCGCGCGGGCTGGCAAACGCTTGGGTGATATCGGTTCGGCGATTAGCGGGGTGATACGTGGCGCCGGTTTTCAAATTGTGCAAGAACTATCCGGTCACGGTGTCGGTTTTGCGCCCCATGAAGATCCTTATGTACCGAATTTCGGCGAACCCGGCCACGGGTTAGAATTGGAACCGGGTTTAGTATTGGCGATTGAACCGATGGCGACGACCGGTAATGGCAAAATCAAATTGGAGCGCGACGGTTTTTGTTTTACGACGGCTGATGGCAAACCCTCGGCGCACTTTGAACATACGGTTTTGATAACGGAAAAAGGCGCAGAAGTGTTGACAAAGTAATTAGAAATTAAAAATTAATAATTAAAAATTTTTCAAACAAATATGGCAACATATAATCCGAAAGAAGAAGTAACCTATGTTATGGTCAAACCCGATGGTGTGCGTAAGGGTTTGATTGGGGAAATTATCCGTCGCTTTGAACAGCGTGATTTGAAAGTGGTGGCGATTGAAATGTTTCAACCAACACGCGAAGCAATTGATAATCATTATCCGAAAGATGAAGCTTGGATTACGCGTTTGGGTACCAAGACTCTTTCTACTTACGAAAAATACAATCAGAGCGCTAAAGATGATTATGGCTCCGATGATCCGAAAGTGTTGGGTCCGATGGTACGCGGTTGGTTGGTGGATTATATGACTTCTGCTCCGCTCGTCCGGATGGTGATTCAAGGTGTGCACGCGGTAGATATGGTACGGAAGATCGTCGGCGCGACTTTGCCGTCGGTAGCGGAAATGGGCACGATCCGCGGTGATTATTCGGTGGATTCGCCACTCGTGGCTAATAAAGAAAAACGGGCGGTCATGAATCTGGTCCATGCCTCTGAGACGCCGGAAGAAGCCAAGCATGAGATAGAGCACTGGTTTGGCACCGGTTTTCGGCCTTTTGGCTATAAGAGATTTACAGAGGGGGAGTAAAATAGTTAAAAGTTAGAAGTTTACCCTGTGTCATTCCCGCGGAGGCGGGAATCTAGGATACTAGTCTCTTCTAACGGCTTTGTTTCTAGATTCCCGCCTCCGCGGGAATGACACAAATCTCTTCAATCACCCCAAAAAAGCCTTATTTTATAAGGCTTTTTTGGATAAAGTCAGGATAAAAGGCCAGTTTTTCATTGACTTTTATATAGCCTTGTGCTAGTATAAATATCGGAAGAGTTATGACCCTATTTGGGGTCATTTAAATTAACAAGAGGACTTTGACACGAAAGGAGAGAGAAAATGAAGGAAATTCGGAGGAAGCACTATGCCCTGAAGAAGAAACTGGTGGGCGCGCTCGTGCTGGCTGTGATGGTGATTTTGGCTCTGGTGTTCGTCATCGGAGTCTGTAAATCGCTGGCGCACCAGGCCGAAGCGTCCAAGCCGGCCGGGGCAGTGATGATGGACCAGCCGGTCGTTGTCTTGCTTCCGAATGTGCCCGAGGGGGTCAAGACGGTGATGACGAAAGTTTCGTCGGAGCCAGTGGATCCGCAAGAGGCAAGGCTCAGCAAGTACGGCTTCACGAAAGGAGGAGCGAAACTCGTTCCACCCAAAGTGAAATAGTTGCAGGTCTGAGTCCGAGCAAGAAAATGTTCCAAACAGGCTTAGCTTATGCGGCCTACACAGTACAGCAAGATCAATTTCCCTGGGAGGGAAGAAATGAAGAAGATCGTCGCAATTCTCATCACTCTGGTTCTGACCACGCTGGTCGGAATGTCCTATGCGCAAGTTTCGCCGCTCATGCCTCCGCCGCCGACCGATGTCGTTGACAGCGGTGGATCAGGTGATGGCGGTGGTTCCGTTGTTTCCGTCCCGGCGCGCGATGCGCGGGTGGCGGCGCGCGTGTTCGCGTCGCTTGAACCAAGCGCTTGGTACGAAGGCTTTTACAGCTTCACGTACATCGCGACCGATGGCGAACAGTACAATGCCTGGGGTAACTTCAGTGCCAAGTGTTATGGGCTGGAACTTAAAATCTATCGCTTCACCTTGGGTAACGAAGTAGTCTGGGACAACGAGAAAGACCCACTGCCGAATTTTCCGTATTGGACCAAGGGGACGCCGACGTTCATCTACACCAATCTTTGGGGTTATGACGCGAACGGTAATCCGACAGTTTTCGGCGTCTATTCCACCAAGGAATGGAAGGCTAATGAGCCTTTCATTTACGCGATTAGCCCGGCGGAAAAACCGGTCTTTATCCCGTTTGATCTGAACGGACGCAGTCCGAGAAGCGTGGGTATCATCCTGGATGAGAACGGAACCTATCCGCAATGCAATTACAACGAATGGAGCGGCGGGTTCATCGTCTGGGTTGATCCCACGTGTGAGTATCATTACCGGGTCGTGGATATCACGAACGGTAATGCGACTTTGATCACCGGGCAGTTCATCTATGGTCAATTGCCAGTGCAGGATCCCGCGGGGAGTGCGCTTGAGACTTCGTATCAAGATGGGGTGGTCATGGTCAAGTTTGACCGGTATGGCAGTTATTCTCCCGGATCGGCGAGATTCAATACGAATGTCGTGGATAAGGGCGGTAACGCTATCCCGGCCGCGGTGTTCGTTCTTGATCGGGGAGCACTCGCCGGTCAGGATGTATACGTGTGCTTCAACAATTTTGCCGGTCGCCTGGAAATCAGTCTGGTGTCACCGGACGGATCAAGTAAGATCTTTCACAACAAGATCTACAATGAACCGTCGGCGGGAATAAATGTGGAAGTTCCGTGTGGCGCTTCATACGGAGTAGTTCTGTCCTTCATCAAGGAAAACGTGCCGATAGAGACGCCAATCGATGTACCAGTGCCTTCGCTGGAAAACTTCTATCTCTACATCGGGCAGATTGGCACCGGTGGCAAGGGATAATCTCTCCAAGTAGTAATCGTAGTTCGTTCGTGTTCGACCATAGGCCGGAAATCCTCAACAGGGTTTCCGGTCTATTTTTTTGTCCCGTAGTAGAAAATAGCCTCGCTCCTATGGAGCAAATATTGTGTCTGCTTTGTTGCGTTAGCGTAACATAAGTTATTTCATCACCCCAGTTATTTTACTCAGTTTTTCCAAGGCTATTTTCACTACGGGATTAATTTTATTTTAATCATATTGACGCACTTATTTTATTTTCAGGCTGGTGCGTAAAATATTTGCTTGGTATTTGACCGGGGGAGTATAATAGGGGTGAGGACGGAAGCATATTATCTAGAACATTTGCTCTTTAAGGGAGATTCATATTGCCTCCGGCCGATCCCGGTACTTTATACAAGAACCGTCTGACGCCGGCCAGGCTGCGATCACCCACCTAGTAATTATCTAGGGTAATATTCCTTCCGTTCTCAACAAAAAAATTCATCTTTGCTGATGAATTTTTTTATTGTCAGTGAATCATTTTTTTGTTAATATAATATCAACAATGACCCTCGCCACTCATACGATTATCGGTTTGGGCTTAAGCTCTCTTTTGCCCGCGCCGGTTCGGCCGATTAGCGCTTTTGCTATCTCGCTGGCCAGCCATTATCTTCTGGATACTATTCCGCATTGGGAATATAACTTGCCTTTTATTAAAAGAAGCGAGAAAGGTTCTAAGGCGGAAGTAAAACTTTTTGGCTGGCCTTTATTTTTAGGTTCTCTGACGATAATCAGTGAATTCGCCGTCGGTCTGATGGTGGCTTTGGCATTATTTTATACGCCAGCACGCTTTTCCGGTTGGGCGGTAATGGCTAGTGTCGTTGGCAGTGTGGCGCCGGATTTTTTGCAATTTATGTATTATCGTTATCGAAGTCTTTTCTGGTTTTATGCTCAGCGTTGGCATGGAGTCTGGCATAGCAATAATCGTATTAAAAATACCTTCTGGGGCATTTCCTCCCAACTTCTTTTGATTATTTTTGTCGTTGGCCTGACTTACTTCTTCCGCTGATTTTCTGCCTGCTGGCAGAAACCCGTATTGTCATTGCGAGGGTAATCCCGAAGCAATCTGCGTTTGTATTTGTGCCTGCCCTGTAGCGAGCTCTGCTCTGCTACTGGGGTCATTCCCGTGAAGACGGGAATCCAGGTTTAGTAATTTGAAATTTACAATTTAAAATTTGAAATTTAAAATTATAGTTTATCAATTAAATTCCTCTCCATCTTTTTCGGCGTTTCAAGTTCTAACAATTTCAGGATAGTTCCCGCGATATTGGCGAGGGTGCCGTCGCGCAATTTAAAATCGGTGGTTGTGAGAAGGCAAGGGACAGGATTGGTTGTGTGCGCCGTATGTGGCTTGCCGGTCGCTTGGTCTACGTTGAGTTCGGCATTGCCGTGGTCGGCCGTAATGAGCGCGACACCGCCTGCGGCCGTGACGGCTTCTACGATTCTTTTTAATTCTCCATCTATCGTTTCCACGGCTGTGATAATCGCCGGAACATTGGCGGTATGGCCCACCATATCGGCATTGGCGTAATTGATGAAAATGAAATCCCCGCCAGCGGAAATTTCCTTAAGAGCTATGTCGGTAATTTCCTTCGCTTTCATTTCCGGCGCTTGGTCGTGGGTGGCAATATCTTTCCGGCTCTCAATCAAAATCTGCTTTTCGCCCGGTACGGTTTTTTCTCCTCCGCCGTCCAGAAAATAAGTGGCGTGAGCGAATTTTTCCGTCTCGGCAATATGAGTCTGAGTGAGCCCGGCTTGCGAGATTTCTTTGGCTAGGGTGTCGGCCACTTTTATGTTCGGAAAAGCCGCGGGCAAGTCCAAATCATCGCCATAATCGGTCATGGTGGCAATATTCCAATTTTTGGCTATCATCTGTTCCTTCAGTTTGTGAGCTAATTGACGCAACCTATCGGTACGGAAGTTGAACATGAAAATGGCATCATTTGGCGTAAGAGAAGTGGTTTGCCCATCAAGGCCGGAAAAAATAAGCGGTTTCAAATACTCGTCACTTTCGCCTTGCTCATATCTGGCGCGGACGGCTTCAGACGGGGAGAGGGCGGAAATTTCCTCCTGCCCTTCAGTGATCACTTTCAGAGCAATGTCTGTTCGGTCCCAATTGTGATCCCTATCCATCGCGAAATATCGTCCGCAAACTGAAGCGATATGACCAATTCCTATTTCCTTTATTTTATTTTCCAAATCTACCAAGTAATCCGCGCCGGACTTAGGCGGATCGTCTCGTCCATCCAGAAAAGCGTGAATGGCGACTTTGGTAACCCCGGCATCCTTAGCCGTAGCCAGAAAAGCATATAAATGATCCGAATGACTATGAATTCCGCCGGGACTGACGAGCCCCATAACCTGCAAAGTGGAATTGTTTTCTTTGACCCAAGTAAATAATTTTTGAAAGGCAGGATTCTGGCCAAATGTACCATCCGTAATAGATTTATTGATGCGTACCAGTTCCGTTTCTACCACTTGTCCGGCACCGATAGTTAAGTGGCCTATTTCACTAGTGCCGATTTGTCCTTCTGGTAATCCCACGGCCGGACCGGAAGCTTTAAGCAGACAATGCGGATAAGTCTGCCATAAATGGTCAAAGAAAGGCTTTTTCGCCGAAGCAATGGCATTATCTTTCATCTCCTCGCGATAACCCCAGCCATCCAAAACAATCAACACGACAGGTTTGTATTTCATTATTTATTTAAAGCTTTAAGCCCTGAATAACTAGCTTTCTCACCCAGTTCTTTTTCAATTTCTAACAAGCGATTGTATTTAGCCAGGCGTTCGGGTTGAGTGACGGAACCGGTTTTGATTTGACCAGTACCAAGGCCGACCGCCAAGTCGGCGATAGTGGAGTCATTCGTTTCGCCTGAGCGGTGAGAAATAATCGCTTTATAGCCGGCAGAGTAAGCGAGTTTGACTGTTTCAATTGTTTCCGTGACCGTGCCAATCTGATTCAATTTTACCAAAATAGCGTTGCCGGCTTTTTTATTTATGCCCATTTGCAAGCGCTCCACATTGGTCACAAACAAATCATCGCCGACGAGTTGGATTTTATCGCCCAGCTTGGCATTGAGCAGGGCCCAATTATCCCAATCATCTTCGGCTAAGCCATCTTCAATGGATACAAGCGGGTATTTACTTATCCACTCGGCATATAAATCTATTATTTCCAAACTACTGAAGGACTGTCTTTCAGTTTTTAAATTATACTTATCATTGGCGTAAAGTTCCGAGGCAGCGACATCAAGGGCGAGGGAAATATCTTGACCGGGAACGTAGCCCGCTTTAGTAATCGCTTCCACTAGAAGTTCTATGGCGGCCGAATTGGAGGGGATAGTCGGAGCGTAACCGCCTTCATCGCCCAAGTTAGTATTCAATCCTTTGTCTTCTAAAATTTTTCCCAACGCTTGAAAAGTGGCTGTGCCCCAGCGCAAGGCCTCGGCAAAGCTTTTGGCGCCGGCTGGTAAAATCATAAACTCTTGTAGGTCGGTGGAATTCTCCGCATGTCGTCCGCCGTTTAAAATATTCATCAGTGGTACCGGCAAGTACATCGCTTTACCGGTCTGGGCGATATCAAAAAAATATTGGTAGAGTGGTTTGTTTTGCGATTTGGCCGTAGCGTGCGCGAAAGCGAGGGACACGCTCAAAATAGCATTGGCGCCCAGCCGGCTTTTGTTGGTGGTGCTGTCCAGATCTATCATTTTCTGGTCTAAGCTTAACTGATCCCATTCTTGGTCCAGCAAAGCGTTTTTTATTTCATTTTCTACATTAGCGACCGCTTTCAAGACACCCTTACCACCGGCCCGCTCACCGCCATCGCGTAGTTCTATCGCTTCGTGCTCGCCAGTGGAGGCGCCGGAGGGGACGGCGGCCTGACCGACTGAACCGTCGTCTAACATTACATCCGCTTCTATGGTCGGGTTCCCGCGCGAATCGAGTATTTCTCTGGCTTTAATATCGCTTATTTTTGGCATAAAGTTTGATTAATGAATATAACTCAAATTATACCGTAAATCGTTATTTTAGTCAGTTTTTGGAGAAAATTTCGATACATTTTTTCCTAAAAGCTAACACCTAGCAGCTAAAAGCTTTTTTATGGTAAAATACAGGGGTAATGGAGAGTAAAATAATCCAGAATTTTGACCAGTTGGCGACGGATCCGTTGCGTGAGCACGGATTGCTTATTTTGGAGGCGGGTCTCCAAGCGGTCAAGACGAAAAGCGTGCTCTCGGCGCAAATCAAACGCGAGGGAAGCATCTTGCATCTTGGAGCGGAATCGGCCGACTTGGGGCTGTTTGACCGGGTATTTCTGGTAGCGTTCGGTAAATGCGCCGTGGCAATGGCGGGAGCTTTGGAACCCTTGCTTTTGGATAAATTGACGGCGGGAATAGCGCTGGATGTTGTGCCTGGGCAATTTCAGAAAATGAAAAGCTTAGTCGGCACTCATCCGAAACCGTCGGAGGCGAATGTAAAAGCAACCGAAGAGATTTTAGCGCTTTTGGCCAATTTGACCGAACGCGATTTGGTAATCTTAGCGATTTCCGGCGGTGGTTCGGCATTGTTGTGTTCGCGCGGAGAATGGGAAGTCAATAAATCAGATGAAATTTTTTCCTTACTGACCGAGAAGGGTGCGACGATAGAAGAAATAAATACCTTACGCAAACACTTGTCGCGCGTGAAAGGGGGACAGTTGGCGCAAGCGCTTTTTCCGGCGCAAGTTTTCAGTCTGATTTTTTCCGATGTGCCGGGCAATAATTTAAGCTCAGTAGCTTCCGGTCCGACTGTTCCCGACACGACGACGATAGTCAGCGCGCAATCGGTGATTGCCAAGTATGGCGCGTTTGATTTGCTCACGGCGCCCGGATTTGAATTGGTGGAAACGCCGAAAGATGGCAAATATTTTGAGAAAGTGAAGAATATTTTATTATTGACGAACGAAGCCGGGCTGTCGGCGATGAAAGTCAAAGCGGAAGAATTGGGCTACTTAGCCTTCATTGAAGATGAGTCGCTCCAGGGCTTGGCGGATGAGGCGGGCAAGAAAATGGCGACGGCTAATGTGCCGGCCAAGACTTGCTGGCTCTATGGCGGGGAAACCACGGTGGCGATTAAAGGAAACGGCCAGGGTGGTAGGTGTCAGGAATTGGCGCTTTCAGCTTTACCGCTTATGCCGGAGAATATGCTTATTTTAGCGGTAGCCAGCGATGGCCGAGATAATACCGAAGTGGCGGGAGCCATTGCTGACCGCAATCTTTTTAATGCTGTCATTCCCGCGCAGGCGGGAATCTTGGATTCGGCGGAAATAGAAAAAATAATTAACAATTATTTAGCTACTAATGATTCTTTCTATTTTTTCCAGAAATATGGCGGGCAAATCATGACCGGACGCACCGGTGCGAATGTTTCCGATTTTTATATTATAATCAGACAGTAATTTATGGAAACTGAGAAAATACAACAAGATCAAACATTACAACCTAACGCTGGCGAAGATAAATTGGCAGTGGAGGGAATAAAAGAGTTTACTCTCACTGATCACAATGGGAAAACAGTAAAAGTAAGGAATACAGATGAAGCAATAGCGGCAATAAAGGAAGGGTTATATTTTTGGAGAACTCCACTTTGGAAAACTAAAACTGAAGAAGCACTAGCTTTTGAATCTACTTTTGGAGTTGATATAGAAAAAATACGCAGAGATGCTAATATAGAAAGGCTTAGAGGCGAATTTTCGGAAAATGAAGGAAGAGAACTCATATATCTTTCGTCGGGTCCAGAGAGATGGTTTGAAAATGTTAATAACTATTGGTATGAAGGGAAGGATAAAGATCAAGATGTTTTTCAGGATAATAGAGTCTATTATCGGAAAATGCATAATCAATATCCAAAGACAAGTCTAGAAAAAAAATTACTAGACTGTATGGGTCCTGCAGAGGGAGGAATAGGTACTGTACTACATCAAGAGCCGAAAGATATAGCGGCTTGGCATATTGAACTTGGAGATTTTAACTCAGCCATAAAAAAAGATCCGAGGATACCGGCAGAATTTTTAATCGATATTGATTCTTTTGACGAAAATGTACATAACGACATGCTGCGTAAGGCTTCCAGCCATAGAGCCAAAATCTCAGATGAATTCCAGCCGAAGGATAAGACACCAAGAGAATACCATCCCTTGTTAGAGCCTTTTAGGGACATTTTGGAACAACTTAAAAAAGAAGGCGCCACAGAATTGCCCGAATGGCTGAGGCAACAAGGGAAAATGGCTGGAGAATCCGCCGCATATCAAAATATCGCTGTTTTTTTGAAAGGATGGATCGAAAAAAATAGTAAAAAGATAGCCGATTACAAAAAATATCTCAAGGATAACGCGATAGACAATGCACCCATGTCGGAATATTTGTTAGGACACATAAACCTGATAGATAAGATAATGATTTTAGACGAAAAACTTCATCGCAGGAAAAATGATTTGATTGATTATGAACAAGAATGATAAAAGTAAGTTACAATTAAAAATCATTATAAAATAAAAACAACAGCCAATGGATCAAGATAATTTGAATAATAATGGAGGAAAGGCAGGGACACCGGTCGTCGCCAAGATGAGCAATGATGAAAAGCGCCGGCGGAATATCATCTGGTTTAAGGATTTATCGAGTGATGATGTACCGATTGTGGGCGGGAAGAATGCTAGCTTGGGCGAAATGTACAATACGCTCGTGCCGAAAGGCGTCAATGTGCCGAATGGTTTCGCGATTACGGCGCAGGCTTACCGCAAGTTTATGGCCGATACTGATTTAATGGGATTGGTCAAAAAGGAATTGGGCAGTTTGGACACAAACAATATCAAGTTATTGCAAAAAAAAGGCAAACTGGTACGCGATGCCATCATCAAGAAAGACTTGCCGATGGATTTGGTGGCGGAAATCGGCCAGGCCTACCGCGAACTATCGCAGAATTATGGTGTGAAGAATACCGACGTAGCGGTGCGGTCATCGGCTACACTGGAAGATTCCTCGGGCGCGTCTTTTGCCGGTGAGCATGAGACTTATTTGAATATCAAAAGTGAAAAGGAATTGATGCTCGCCGTACGCAAAGATATCGCGTCGCTTTTTACTGATCGCGCCATTTCTTACCGCGTAGACAAAGGTTTCAATCATACTGACATTGCGCTATCTATCGGCGTGCAAAAAATGGTCCGGTCGGATAAGGGTTGTTCCGGTGTGATGTTTACCCTGGATACGGAAAGCGGTTTTCGCGAGGCGGTGGTCATTTCTTCGTCTTGGGGTTTGGGCGAAATGATTGTTCAGGGGCAAGTAACGCCGGATGAGTTTATGGTTTTCAAACCGATGCTGAAACAAGGATTTTCCGCCATCATCAAAAAAAATCTGGGCGAGAAGAAAAATATGATGATCTATCAGCCGAATCCGGCCAAACCGACCAAGGTTATCGCGACGCCGGATAAAATGCGCGACCAGTTTACTTTGACGGATGAGGAAGTCTTAAAATTGGCGAAATGGGGCGTGATGGTGGAGGAACATTATTCCGAACGCGCTAAACGGTCTATGCCGATGGATATGGAGTGGGCGAAAGACGGCGTGACCGGCGAATTGTTTATTGTCCAGGCGCGGCCGGAAACCGTGCAATCAGCGCATAATATTTTGGAGGTAACCGAATACAAATTGAAAGGCGAGGGTAAACTCGTCGTAGAGGGTATCTGTGTCGGTACAAAAATCGTAACCGGCCAAGCCCGGGTGATTTTGGATACGAAAAAATTAAGCGAGTTCAAAACCGGCGAGATTTTGGTAACGGAAATTACCGATCCGGATTGGGAACCGATTATGAAGGAATCCAGCGCCATTATTACCGCTAAGGGCGGGCGAACATCGCATGCGGCGATTGTTTCGCGCGAGCTGGGCATCCCGGCGGTGATTGGTGTGGAGGGTGTGCTGTCTAAAATCAAGACGGGCGATATTTTGACCGTGGATACTTCGTCCGGTTCAGTGGGACGAGTGTATAAAGGCAAAATGGAATGGGACGAGAGGAAATATAATTTGGCGAATGTACCAAAAACGACAACCAAAGTTTGCCTTAATGTGGGCAATCCGGAAAGTGCCTTTGTGCATTCTTTTCTGCCGAATAAGGGCGTGGGTCTGGCGCGTGAGGAATTCATCATTGCTTCGCACATCAAGGTTCATCCGAACGCCCTACTCAATTACAAAACACTCAAGGATGCCAAACTGAAAAAGAAAATCGATGCGCTGACCCGCGGGTATCCCGACAAAGTGGAGTTTTATGTGCAAAAGCTCGCCGAAGGCATTGCGCAAATTGCGGCCGCTTTTTATCCGAATGATGTCATTGTCCGTTTTTCCGATTTCAAGACCAACGAATACGCTACCTTGCTTGGCGGAGCGCCGTATGAACCGAAAGAGGAGAATCCGATGTTGGGCTTCCGGGGTGCCTCGCGTTACTATAGTCCGAAATTCAAAGAAGCCTTCCGTTTGGAATGCGAAGCGGTGAAGCGGGTGCGCAATGTGTTTGGTTTAACCAATTTGCACGTGATGATTCCGTTCTGTCGGACACCGGATGAAGGGAAAAAAGTGGTGGAGGTAATGAAAGAATTCGGCTTGGCACGCGGAGCGGACAACCTGAAAGTGATGGTAATGTGCGAAATCCCCGCCAATGTTTTGCGGGCGGAAGAATTCTTGGATATTTTTGACGGTTTTTCCATTGGATCCAACGATTTGGCGCAACTGACGCTTGGTTTAGACCGCGACTCGGGTATCGTGGCCGGCATTTCCAACGAAAAAGATCCGGCGGTGAAGATGCTTATTTCCGAAGCCATTCGCGCTTGTCGTCATCGCGGGAAATATATCGGTTTCTGCGGTCAAGCGCCGTCCGATTATCCCGACTTCTTGCGTTTCTTAGTCTCCGAAGGCATTGAAGCCGTCTCGCTCAATCCAGACACGGTCGTCCCGATGATGTTTGAGGTGGCTAAGGAAGAACAATTACAAAGAGAAAAGGTAGAAGAAAATAACGTCGCCCGACCAGGGAAATAAACGCGGATACTCGCAGATAAAACGCAGATTTACGCAGAACTCTGTGTTTGTGTCATTCCCGCGAAAGCGGGAATCTAGAATATTTTTAGCTTTGGGTCATTGCGAGGAGTACTCGACGAAGCAATCTGCGTTCGTATTTTGTGTTTCTGTGTCATTCCCGGCGTACTCGACCGGGAATCTTTGATTTCTTTTGTCTAAAAAAATTCAGTGGTATAATGATTTGAATTGGATTTTTCTATTTTACTTTTAACTATTAACTTCTAACTTTTAACTAATAAAATGCGTCTCGTCTATTTTTATAACGAAGAATGGGAGAAAGATTATGTTTCGTCTAAACTATCTGGCACGGAAATAATTTTTAAGGCTGGTTACATAGCTCAATATCCGGATTTTCGCGACGACCAAGTGGAAATATTGTCCGTATTCGTTACTTCTCACGTGGGTGAGGAAGAATTGGCGCGTTTTCCCAAATTAAAATTTATTGCCACGCGCTCTACGGGGTTCGATCATATCGACCTAGCCGAAACGGCTAAGCGGGGGATCAAGGTGTCTAATGTGCCTAGCTACGGCGAAAATACGGTAGCGGAACAGGCGTTCGCGCTTTTGCTTTGCCTGTCGCGGAAAATATATGATTCTTACAAGCAGATTGAACAGGGTGGGAAGTTTTCCACTACTAATTTGAAGGGTTTTGACCTGAAAGGCAAAACGATCGGCATTATCGGCTTGGGACGTATTGGTATTCATACTGCGCGCATTGCCAAGGGCTTTGAAATGAATATTTTGGCTTACGATGCGCATGTCAACGCTCAAGCGGTGGCGGATTATGGCGTGAAATATGTGACTTTGCCGGAATTACTTGCTGGTTCGGATATTATTTCGCTTCATGCGCCATATTTGAAAGAAACACATCATCTGATTAATCTTGGAAATGTTGGTCAGATTAAAAAAGGCGCTTATCTCATCAACACCGCCCGAGGTGGCTTGGTGGAAACGGCGGCGCTCATCAAAGGCTTGCAAGACGGCATTTTGGCTGGCGCTGGTCTGGATGTGTTGGAAGAAGAAAACTTTATGCTAGACGAATTAGCGCTTCTCAATAATCCGCATCCGTCCGCCGACAGTTTGAAAACGATTTTAGCCAATCATTATCTGATCGATCATCCGCGCGTTATCATCACTCCGCACAACGCTTTCAACACCCAAGAGGCGATAGAGCGGATTGTGAATACAACTGTGGAGGATATTAAGGGTTTTTTGGCTGGAACAGTAATTAACGAGGTGAAATAATCAAGCTTTTAGCTGGTAGCTGTTAGGTGTTAGAAAAATACCAAATCGTCATTGCGAGGGTAGTCCCGAAGCAATCTGCGTTTAGATTTTGCATTGTCTTTCCCGGCGTACTCGACCGGGAATCTTGTAATCCCGCCAACTATAAACTGATAAGATTCCCGCCTCCCATCCTCCGCCAAGGCTACGGCTTGGCACAGCGCGAGAATGACAATACAAAACAAATGCAAAATATAACGCAGATTGCTTCGTTCCTCGCAATGACAAGAAGTAAGAATTACACTAAAGATTAGCCTGATGATATAATATTTTTTATGACTATTTTACATTCGCTGATTCTGGGAATAATAGAAGGCGTCTCAGAATTTTTGCCGATTTCGTCCACCGGGCATTTGATTTTGGCGGGCAAATTACTCGGTTTGGCGGACAGCGATTTTGTGAAAAGCTTTGAAATCATCATCCAGCTGGGAGCGATTTTGGCGGTCGTGGTTTTGTACTGGAAAAAGCTCTGGAATTGGGAACTTATCAAGAAGCTCATTGTCGCTTTCGTTCCGACGGGTATCATCGGCTTAGCGCTGTACAAAATCGTCAAAACTTATCTTTTGGGCAATGAAATAGTGGTTCTCTGGGCGCTATTCTTAGGCGGTGTCGCCTTGATTGTATTTGAAATGTGGCATCAGGAAAAAGAATTGGATGTGGCTGAAATGAAAGATATTTCCTATAAGCAAGCCGTATCACTTGGCCTGTTTCAATCTATTTCCATCATTCCCGGCGTCTCACGTTCGGCGGCGACCATTGTGGGCGGGCTATGGTTGGGGCTCAAACGGCAAACAATCGTGGAATTTTCTTTTTTGCTCGCCGTACCGACGATGCTCTCGGCTACCGGTTTGGATTTGGTGAAAAATTACCAAAGTTTTTCCGGCGCGCAATTTAGTGTTTTGTCCGTTGGTTTTTTAGTTTCTTTTGTAATGGCCATAGTCTCCATCAAATTCCTGCTTGATTTCATTCGTCAACATAATTTTGTGTCTTTCGGTATTTACCGTATTATTATTGCCTTGGTTTTTGGTCTGATAATTTGGCTGTAGATATCAGAATCTAAACAGCGGGTCAATTTTTTTGACCTATTTTGATAGTTTAAATCGTATTAAGTATATGTTATAATGCTTCTAAATAAGGGGATTTTATCAGTTTAACCCTAAATATTATGGATAACGAAAATCGAGCGAAAAGAGTGTTGTTTTGGGCCGGCGCTCTGGCCTTGATTGCGGTGGCTTACTCTGTTTTTGTCTTAGCGGGGGCTTTTTCTAATTCTTTAGCCGCTAGTTCTAGCCGTTCATTTACGGTAGTGGGTGAGGGTAAAGTTACAGCTAAGAACGATATTGCCCAATTTACTTACAGTGTGACGATCCAGGGTGGCAAAGATATCGCTAAGATTAAAGCCGAGAGCGATAGCAAGACGGCTAATATTTTAGCCTATCTCAAGTCGCAGGGAGTTGAGGCTAAAGACATCAAGACGGTCAATTATTCTTTGGAACCGCGCTATCAGTATTTCGCTTGCCCAGCCATTCAATCAGCTTCTGTTCCTTGCCGGCCGTCTGAAATTGCCGGTTATACAATTACGCAAACCGATTCGGTCAAAATCAGGAATTTGACTAAAGTTGGGACTATCGTTTCTGGGGTTTTAGATAAGGGGGCCAATGATGTGTCGCAATTGACCTTTACGGTGGATGATCAGGTCGCCTTGCGTGACCAAGCGCGCGCGTTGGCTATTGCGCAAGCTAAAGTTCAAGCTAAAAATTTGGCTAAGGCGGGGGCCTTTCAGGTTGGGAAAATCTTATCTATCAACGAAAACCAAGGACCAGACTATTATTTGAATCGCGAAATGGCACCGAAGACGGTAATGATGGACGCCGGTGCTGGTTCCGTGGCGTCTGTTTCGGCTGGTTCCAATGATATTGTTTCCACTTTAGTTGTGCGTTTTGAGATTAAATAGGATTAGTTAATGAACGCCCTTAAGGTAAAAATAAAAAAGCTTTTAGCCAATCGGATTTTTATCTGGGGTTCTTTGTCGGTTTTGGTACTGATTGCGGTGTTAGTCTATTTTTTCTATCCGTCGTCCGCCAATTCCGACCTGATTGAAGTTAAACGCGGGACGATTATTCAGGAAGTAGATGTCACCGGTACTACCCGTCCAGCCAAGAATGTGGAGATGTCATTTTACAGCAGTGGCAAAATTAGTTCGGTTAATGTTTCGGTTGGCGATCATGTTTATACCGGTCAAGTTTTAGCCTCGCTTGATGTCAGTGATTTGTATGCTCAGCTGGCGCAAGCCGAAGCGTCTTTGGTGAAAGAAAAAATCAAGTTAGCTAAATTAAAACCGGAAATCGGTAATAGCTCAGTTGTGTCCGATACACAAATCGCGATTGCCAATGCTTTGGCTGATTGGCGGGATGAAGTCCTTGACGCTTATTTGTCTGTGGATAGCGAATTGGTTAGTCGCATTGACAAGCTGTTTTTCAACGCTAACAGCACAATCGGACTAAGTCCGACTTTTGGCACGACAGTGGAAAGAAGCGGAGTGATTTATTCTGTTACCAATGTTACTAATGATACCGGTGTTAACGATCAGCGACTGGCTTTAAGAACGGAAATTAAAGACTGGGTAAAATTAAACAATGATTTATCTTCCGCCGCGAATATAAAATTGGCGTCAGAAAAAGCGAAACAGGCGATTGGTTTAACCCAAACGATGGTTTCGCGGATGATTGCTATTTTAGGCCGTTATAGTCTCAACAACAGTACGACGGAAATATATAATGAATTCAAAACCAGTTTAGCGACCGCCCAAACTAATCTGAGTACGGCGTTGGCCTCGTTAAAGACCGCCGAGCAGGCTTATGCGACCGCTAATTCATCGGTCAGTTCTTATGAAATAGCTTGGCAACAGGCGACAGTTGATAATGCTCAAGCACAGGTCAATTTGGTGCGGGCGCAAATTGCCAAAAATGCGATTATCGCTCCGCAAGATGGTTTGATTACCAGACAAGATATTGTGGCGGGCGAAACTTCTGTTCCGGGCGCGAATGTTATTACGATTATGTCAGAGGCAAATTTTGAAGTAGAGGTGGATGTGCCGGAAGTGGATGTTGGTAAAGTAAAATTGGGCGATAAAGTGAATATAACCCTTGATGCTTTTTCGGGTGAATCATGGACTGGTCATGTCACTTATATTGAACCGGCGGAAACTATTGTTGATGGCGTGGTTAGTTACAAGACGAAAATCAGTTTTGATCAAGAAGATGATCGCCTGAAAAGCGGTTTGACGGCCAATTTGGAAATTATCACCATGACCAAAGAACAGGTTTTGATTTTGCCACAATACGCGATTGAGGAGAACGATCAGGGTTCGGCAGTTCGCCAGATTTCCGCTAATGGTTCGGCTAGTTCGACGGCGGTAAAATTGGGCATTCGCAGTCAGACCGGGGAGGTAGAAATAATTTCAGGCTTAGCAGAAGGAGACCTAGTTCAGAATGTTGGTCTGAAGAAATAAAAACAGGTTTTGCGTCCATTTCTTGGGGAAAGTCCGCAGGGTATTGGCGCAAAACACCGTGGCTGTTTTTATGGCAAGGAGCAGTCCGCCGACTGCCCTAAACACGACGCGTGTTCTCATTCCCGCCGCAAGCGGACGGGCATTCGAACATCGCTCTCCAATAAATGATTGAAGTCAGAAACTTAAAGAAAATCTATGCCGATGAAGAAAGTCAAACTAAGGCGCTAGATGGCGTTTCCTTTGCGATAAAAAAAGGGGAGTTTGTGGCGATTATGGGTCCATCCGGTTCCGGCAAATCCACGTTAATGCATATTCTCAGTTATATGGATAGGCCGAGTAGCGGACAATATACTTTTTTAGGTCGGCAAATTAATGAATTATCGGATCATGATTTGGCGCATATTCGCAATGAAAATATGGGCTTTGTTTTCCAGGCGTTTAACTTACTATCCAGTTCCACGGTTTACGAAAATGTGGAATTACCCCTAATCTATTCGGCTGTCAGTCCGGGTAGTCGCCGACCCTTGGTGGAGGATGCGATTGCTTCGGTCGGTTTGGTCGATAAAACTTATGTGTCGGCGGGAAAATTATCAGGCGGGCAGAAACAACGGGTGGCGATTGCCCGGGCCTTGGTCAATAATCCGGATGTAATTTTTGCTGATGAACCGACGGGTAACTTGGATTCGGTTTCGGGCGCACAAGTAATGGAAATTTTTGAGAAACTCAATGCGTCCGGCCGAACGGTAATTTTGGTTACGCACGAGACTTATACGGCGCAGTTTGCCAATCGTTTGATTCGTTTGCGCGATGGTAAAATTGAAGTAGATGAGCCGATTACCAATCGACGCAAAACCAGCGAAGAATTCTTTAAGTAATTCATATTTATTTATATATATTTAACTTCTAACTTTTAACTATTAATTTTTAACTGTTTATGAGATTAAATGATTCTGCTAAAACCGCCTTTGCCGGCTTGAGACACTCTAAGACGAGATCGCTTTTGACGATGTTGGGGATTATTATCGGCATCTCTTCGGTTATCTTATTGATGTCTATCGGCCAGTCGGCGCAGAATCTTATTTTGGATCAAGTCAAAGGTGTCGGTTCTAACTTAATTTTCATTATTCCGGGCGGGGATGGTGGTTCGCGTAACGCCGCGCCGGCCAGCTCCATGGGGGTAATTATAAAAACTTTGGTGGCGCGTGATATTGATGCGCTCAAACGTGAAGTGTCGGTAGAATCGGCTTTGCCGGAAGTGCGCGGTCAAGCCAAGGCGTCCACGGACATAAACGACAAAACTGTAACTTATAGCGGGGTGACCGGTGATTATTTTGTGGCCCGCAACTTACTTCCAATCTCCGGCTACCCTTTCAGTAAGGCTGATGTGGACAGCTACAGTCGGGTGGCGGTTATCGGGAAAAAAATCGCTGCTGATTTATTTGGCGCGCGTAATCCGCTGGGTCGCACTGTTCGTCTCAAAGACATTAATTTCCGCGTGGTCGGTGTTTTAGATACGGCCGGCTATGGTCCGCTTGGGATTGATCAAGATAACGCGATTTTTATTCCGGTAACAGTGGCGCAGAAACTTATGCTAGGCATTAATTATTACAATATTGTTACTGTTCAGGCGAAAGATGTTTATGATATCAGTTTTACCGAAAATCGGGTAATTAACGTTTTACGCCAGAATCACAAGATAACCGATCCGACCAAAGATGATTTTATGGTCCGGACGCAGGCTGATGCGCTCGATCTTCTTTCCAGTATTACGACCATCATGACCTTATTCTTGGCGGCCATTGCTTCTATTTCGTTGGTTGTCGGCGGAATTGGTATTATGAACATTATGCTAGTGTCGGTCGTGGAACGAACGAAAGAAATCGGCTTGCGCAAAGCGGTGGGCGCGTCCAATCGTGATATAATGGAACAGTTCCTGATTGAATCAATCATGCTGACTTTTGTTGGCGGTCTCTTGGGAATAATTGTGGGAGCGGTTTTAGATGTCATTGCTTATTTTATCTTAGTTAATTTCACAACAATTGGTTGGACTTTCTCTTTGCCGATCTCTTCAATTCTTTTAGCGGTTGGTGTCTCCACTTTTATTGGCGTTATTTTCGGACTTTATCCGGCGCGCCAAGCGGCCATTAAAAATCCTATTGATTCCTTGCGTTACGAATAAAATATGTTAACCCTAGCCGTTCTTATTAAAAGTTTTGCTCATCTGTCTTATCCGGGGATATTTTTATATTACTGTACGGTCGGTTATGTCGTGCCTCTACCGGAAGAAGTGGTCTTGGTTGTGCTTGGCTATCTGGTTGGTATGCACAAATTTTCTTTTATCGCTCTGACTTTGACGATTTCATTGTCAATTTTGGTGGGCGATAATTTTCTGTATTGGGTTAGCCGTTATGAAAGTCAGCACTTGGCCTGGATTAGGAAACGCATTAAACCGGAAATGCGGAAGCGCTACGAACGTTTAATGGAAAATAATTTGGGCAAAGCGATGATAATTTCCCGTTTGCTGGTTGGGGTACGTTTTCTAAGCGCTTTAGCGGCCGGGTCGCTGGAAGTGCCTTGGCGGAAATTTTTCTTTTATGATTTGATAATTTCGGTTGCTTATGTTTCCACTCTTTTAGCGTTTGGGATGTGGTTTAACCATCGTCTTTCCACCTTAATTAATTTAGTGGATCAATTTCATAATCTGTTCCTGTCGCTGACCATTCTTATTGTGGGAGTTATTTTGCTCAAGTTAATCATCAATAACTACAAGAAGGAGGAGTAAGTTAGTTAAAAGTTAGAAGTTAATAGTTAAAAGTAAAATGCAGGAAATTAAGCCTGTATTTTTTGTATTTGTCATTGCGAGCCGTACCCGGCGAAGCAATCTCTAATCTGTGTCATCCCCGGTGTACTCGACCGGGGATCTTGTTGTGTGGTATCAAGATTTACGTCTTCATGTGAATGACAAAAAATGTGTCATTGCGAGGTACTCCGAAGCAATCTAGATCTAGATTCCCGTTTTCACGGGAATGACCCAAGCCCAAAAATCAAACGCAGATTGCTTCGCTTCGCTCGCAATGACAGCTGTAAAATGCCTTAAAATAAGGTTATTTTGATGGGATTAAACTACTTGACAAATAAACTATATAGTAGTATACTTATAGGTAGATGCTATGAAGCATTGATCGATATCATAAAAAAGGAGCTTTTTATGAAGAGCTTTGTAATTATGGTCGTGTCGTATACTCTGTTCTTCGCCCTGTATTTTGGGGCAAGACATACATCCAATATGGACACATTGGATGTGATGGCCCTGGCGATGATGGCGTCGGCCCTGATAGGGACGATTGCTATCATTTTCCACTTGGTGTTCCTGATTAGGCGCATTATCAGGAACGTTAAGGGCCTTGAGTAGTTTGCCATGTTTAACCGGGTGCTGTGTGAAGGTAATTATACTTCACATGGCACCCGGTTTTTTTGTTTTTCTGATTTTACTTGACACTCGACACTGGGAACTGTGCTTTAGGTTACTTTTCCCCAGTTCGCCGACTTTCGGCAGATTTGCTATAATTGAATTATGTATATGCGGGTTAATGTCCAGCCGGGGGCGCGAAAAGATGTGATTAAACAGGTCAATACGGATCATTTTTCCGTATCAGTGCGTAATAAAGCAGAGCGGAATGAGGCCAACAAGCGAACGTTAGAGCTTTTGTCGGAGCATTTGAAAGTCCCGCCCAGCTCGTTAAAAATCATCCTTGGTCATCATAGTCCAAACAAAATTATTAGCGTCGAAGATAATTTAGCAAAATAATTATCCAAACCTATGAATATCTCAATTAAGGCGACGGGCATAGAAATGACCCCTGCGATTCATGATTATGTCACAGAAAAAATAGGCAGTGTGGAACGATTTATTTCTGCGGACAGGAATACTATTATGGCGGCGGTGGAAATTGGCAAAACGACGAATCATCATAAGTTGGGCGATTTGTTTCGGGCGGAAATAAATTTGGATTATCCCGGCACTCAGCTTCGGGTGGAAGTGGAAGAGGAAGATTTGTATGCCGCGATTGATGAGGCAAAAGATGATTTGGCGGAGGAAATCAAGACGATCGGTAAGAAAAAGATGACTTTGTTAAAAAGGGGTGGACGTTTGATTAAAAATTTATTAAGAGGTTTTAGTCGTAACAAATAATTATGGAAGGAAAATCAAGTTCGGTCTGGCCGATAGTTTTGATTATCGTAGCCATCGGGGTAGCCATTTTAGCCGGTGTTTATTTTTATCCAATGGAAAAACAGGCGACCGGTACCGGCGATCTGTTTGCCACTAGCACTAATAATTCTATGACTGATAATCAAGGAAAGGTTTTGGTAACTTTAAAAACCAATCAAGGCGATATCGCTTTAGAGCTTTATCCGGACAAAGCGCCCAAAACAGTGGCTAATTTTGTAAAGTTGGCGCAGGAAGGATTTTACAACGGGATTTTATTCCATCGCGTCATCAAGGGCTTTATGATTCAGGGCGGGGATCCTCTTTCTAAACAAGCTGATTGGAATTTGCACGGCACCGGCGGTCCGGGTTACAAGTTTGACGATGAGCAGAATGATTTGGGATTGGCGCGCGGAATAATCGCCATGGCCAATTCCGGCCCTAATACCAATGGTTCGCAGTTTTTCATAATGACTTCTCCGACGCCTATGCAATTGGCTGGCTATTATACGGCTTTTGGCCGAGTGGTGGGCGATATGAGCGCCGTGGATAAAATTGAGGCGACCTCGGTCAATGAAAGAGACCATCCGCTTTCCGACATGGTGATTCAGGGAATCACAATTAAAAATTAGAAATTAGAAATTAGAAATGAAAATGCGGGGCTCAGGCTCTGCATTTTTTGTGTCATTTCCGCAAGAGCGGGAATTTAAAATTTAATTTCTAATTTTTAATTAATCCTTAAGGTATCCTTGTTTGAATTCTTCCCACGAGATTTCTTTTTTGCCTTCGGGGATGACACGGTCAATGATAAGTTCGCCGTTGTCCAGGTGAGCTTTGGTGATGATGACACGAAAATCTTTGTTATCCCTTTTAATAAAGAAATATACTCCCGGCCAAGGGGTGAGGGCGCGGATTTTGCGGTAAATCATTTCCGGCTGGTCGTTCAAATCAATCAAACCGTTTTCCTTGGTAATTTTTTTGGTGAAAGAAGCGAGGTAATGATCCTGTTCTTCCGGTTTCAATGTTCCGGACAAATAGGCGGAGAGATTGTCAGCCAATAAATTGGCGCCTAATTCCGCTAATTTGTCGCGTAGTTCTTCATAATACGGTTGCCAAGTGGCCAGGTCTATTTCTTCTTGCGCTAAAATTGGTCCGTGGTCCATTTCGGCATCCAGTTTGATAATGGTCACGCCTGTCTTATCTTCGCCGGCTAAAATGACACTTTCCAAAGGGGTTGCCCCGCGGTATTTAGGCAAAAGCGACGGGTGGATGTTTAGAGTGCCATACTTAGGTAGATCCAAAATCGCCTGAGGAATGATCTTGCCGTAAGAAGCAACGAGGAAGAAATCGTAATTAGCGGATAGATCTTGATAGACCGGATTAGGTGAGTTGTCAGCCAAAACTTGTTTTAAGGTGGTTGGCTGGACACAGGAAATTTTATTTTCCGCTGCCCAGGTTTTTATCAAAGGGGGAGTCAGAATCATCTTTCGGCCCTGTGGCCGGTCGGGAACAGTTATAATCAGACTAGGCACAAATCCGCGCGCCGCCAGGGTCGCTAAAACTTTAACGGAAAATTCATCAGTCCCGAAAAAACACCACTTAGGTTTGCTATCATTATTATCGTGATTGTCTTTTGTGTTTGGCATTTTTTTATTTTTACTGGTTCTAAGCTTTCAGGTGTCAGGTTTCAGCTGTCAGTAAAATGCGGATTTTGATTCTGAATTCCTGAAAGCCGAAAGCTGATAGCTGAAAGCTATTTTTCTGGATTAATTTCCTGCAGGTTGGTCGCTTGGTCAATAAATAAAATGCCATTCAGATGATCAATTTCATGCTGAAAAATTTGTGCCATTAAGCCAGAACCTTGCCGGACAAATTTATGACCTTTTTCGTTATAAGCTTCAATTAAGGCGCTATCCGCGCGTTTAGTTAAGCCAAAAACGTTGCGGACAGACAAACAGCCTTCTTCCATCGCTACTTTTTTAGTGGAAATTTTCTTAATGAGGGGATTGATAAAAACAGAGTTGGCTGGTTTTACCCCGCCTTTTTTGGGCAGCATCTTGCCGGAAACGACGAAAATACGCAAATTAACGCCAATTTGCGGCGCTGCTAAAGCCACGCCATCATCACAGGCATCTAAGGCTATATTCATCTCGGCGATAATTTTAGCTATTTTTTCGCTATTGATTTCGGCTAACGCGACCGGCTGGGCAATTTGCCGTAAAACCGCGCCGCCTTCCTGGACTATCTTTTTCATCTTGTCGTCAGTCTAGCACAAAAATTAACCCGTATTCAATAGGGTGTTTTAAGCTTTTGGCTTTTTACTTTTGACTTATAACTTATTTAAAGTATGCTTTCCGGCTCAATATCAAGGTAAAAATCAGGTGGCAGAGCTTTTAATTGGGTCAAAAGCGAGTAGTCGGGGAAACGGCTAGTTGGTAATTTTAGCAAGAGATTGAGACGCAGTCTATTTTTGTTCTCGCTTAGAGCTGAAGGATAAATTGTCGGTGTCCAATCGGCCAATAATTCGTTCAACTTAGCCATCTCTTGCTTAACTTCATCCGGTTTTCCTTCGCGCGAAATCTTGACTAAGATTTTAAAGGGCGGATAACCGAATTTCAAACGTTCCTCGATTTCTTCGCGATAAAAATCAATCAAATTGCCGGAAGCGGCAAAATGAAAAACTTTTTCGGCGGGATTTCTGGTTTGAATGATAAAGCGTTTGCTAGCAAAACTGCGCAAACGCAGTAGGTTATTCAAAATCTTTTCACTGATGCGGAAATCAGGCAAAGAAAACAGATTATCGATTCCCAAACAGATTATCGTTGGCACTTTATCGATCAGATGAGAGATAATCGCCTCAGTTCCCAGTAAAATTACCGGTCCTTTGGCGCTGTAAAATTTTTTTACCAAATCATCGCGTTTATTTAAACTGCCAACTGAACTTTCTATTTTCCAAATTGGCACTGTTGGCCAAATTTTTGCCATCTCTTCCTCTATTTTTTCCAAGCCTTGACCTAATAAAGTTAAACGCCAACTGCCGCATTTTTCGCATTTATCGCCCGGTACGCCGGAGTGGCCGCATTTATGGCATAAATAAAAGTATTTTTTCTCTAAAAAATTCTTATGCAAAACTAACGGGCTATGACAGTCTGGGCAATTAACAATTTGTCCGCAATCACTACAGACGGTATAAGGAGATAAGCCACGCCGTCCGCTCCAGATGATTATCTTTTCGCGGGTGGCAATAGCTTGTTTCAATTGCTTAATCAGTTTATCACCTAAGGCATAAACATTTTTATCGCCCTTATCCTCATTGCGACTATCTAAAATAATCTGTTCGGCGGCGGAAAAAGAGCGATATTTTAAACCTGATAGACGGGCAAAATCGCCTTGTTCGGCGCGAAAAATTGTTTCGGCGCGCAAAATCAAATCGCCTAAAATCAGACGAGCGCCCAATTCTTCGGCTAAATATTCGGCTAAACGGCGAAAATCGATAAAGGGTCGGACTATGTTTTTATAAGCGCTGGAATTTTCTTTTTCGATAATGATAGTTTTTATATCCGAGCGGGGAATGGATAAAAACAATGGAGTGATGATGATTAACAAAGGGTGATCTTCTTTAACGATACGTTGCCAATTAGACCAAATTTTTTTGGCTGACAATCCGGTATGCAGAGGTATCGTATAATTGTCAATTCCACTGCCAAATACTTCAGTATATTTTTCTACCTCATTGGCGCCGGGTAAGCAAACTAAAACGGACTGTTTGCGCGCGAAAGATTCTCTAATCCAGGATTTATAGTAAGAAATACGTCCTTCTTCTTCGTCGGGCAGAATAAATTTATTTTGCTTGATTGTGCCGTCTTCAATCAGGCCAGCTGTTTTTACTTCTTTTTCTTTTAAATTATAGCCACGGCTTAAATTATTTAAGATCGCTTGTGGCATAACAGTTCTGATGGTTTGACCAAGCGACAAGGCAAAATAATCGGCAGTTTTGACGGCGGCGGCTAAAAATTCCGGCAAAAAAATCTTTTCATTTTTTACCGCGAGAATCTTTTTTAGGGCAAAATCCGAAGATTTGAGTTCTGATTTTAGCTTATCGGCTGGTTGACAGGCAATGACCAGAGCTTCTGTTTCTTTTTTCCTGACGGGGACGGTTACGATGGCTCCCAAAGGTATGTCTTGCAGGCTGAAATAGGTCAATTGTTCGGTAAAAATACCTTTAGCAATCGGGGTGACGGTAACGATTTTAAGCTTAGAGCTAGACATAGTCTTAGTATACAAAATCTTGGCTGATTATCCACATCGGCCGGCTTTTTGGTTTCGGAACAAGACAATAGCGTAGTATAATTAGAGGAATTATTCGCCAATAAATAAAAGATAATCACGACGGAGGAGAGACTTATTCTTTTGCTCCTAACGGAGGTTAAGAAGCGAAAGTTTTCCTGTTAGAAAATTTTCGTTAATTGATTTCTAACCAGCTTCAGAACTTATAATTTAAAATGGTTTACCAACCGAAAGAAAGGCATTATTATCTTAGCCATTACGCGCTAGTGGTTGTCTTTTTGGTAATGGTTTTTTATTTTAGCCAGCTTTTTTCCTTTCCTAACCTTGTCCAAAATATCCGCGGTATTCGTCTGGCAATCATGGAAAAAAGTTATCAATTAACGACGACTCCTTCTGCAATCTTTGGGTACTTAAAAGATAAAGAAAAAATAAATGAAAATTTAGAAACATCATCGCTGGTGAAAGAAAAATTTTCAGATACTATTTTGATTAGCGATGGATTGATTGACCTGGCCAAAGAGATAAATCAAGGTGCCAAACAAGGTTCAAAAATTGCTTTGGATTTAGCTTCGCAAACGATTGGACAACTTGGCAATGTCGTTAGTAGCGGTTTTACCGTGTCTTACGATGTGGTGGGCGAGACGATTATAAAGTCTAACAAACAGGTGCTCAAAACGGGTGAAAAGGTCGCGGCTAAGATAAATCAGCAAAGTCAGAAACCTATCGCGCAAGCTGATTCGGCCAAAGTTCTAGATATTTCAGCGTTAGCTTTTTCCTCTCTTAAATTCGGTTTGGTGGCTTTGAGCAATCAAGTAGCCTTGGAGTATAATCCGCTATCGGCTTTAAAACTGTGGACTGACTTGATTGCTAATCCGACGACCAAACCACTGGCAGTTTTGTCTTACCAAGAATCCATTTTGCCTATCCGCCTATCAATTAATTCTTTTCTCTTTAAATCCTGGGATTTGGTGAATGGTTTATCGGGCAATATTACTTTGGCTTGGACCGATTTTTACCATCAATTGACTGGAACCGCTACAACGGGGGACAACGACAATTTAGCTAATCAGACTGATCGAGAAAAATTGAAGCAAGAGATAATCAAAGAATTGCAACAGCAGGGAGTAGTGACTTTTAATAATACTAATCAAGCCTCAACCTTTGACGATCAAGGGGTAATCTTGATTAAACCGACCGGTTCTTCCACTTTGGATTTGAGTAATATTAAAAATATTAAAGAATCTTTTTCTGATCGGGTAATCATTGATTTTAGCCCGGATGGTCAATCAGGCGTTTTGCAACCAGTCTTTCGCAATCGTATTGGAGAAAAATATATTTTTCTAATAACTCCGGTTAAACAATAGATTATGATTTTACCGTTAAGAACAAAATATTTATTTTATGGCTTATTGGCGATGATAATATTACTGCCTTGGCGCGGTCTAGCTCAAGTCTCGTCTTTTGCGTTGTCGCCATCCAAATTGGAAATAAAGCTGGCGCCCGGGGAAAGTGTCATTCGCAATCTGTATGTAAAAAATTTAACTTCCGCCGATGCTGATTTTTCCATTAATGTCGAAGATGTTTCCGGTTCTAATGATACTGAAGCAATAGTGACTTATTACGGTTCCGGTTTAGGCCCCTATTCAATCAAGAATTATGTTGTGGTTGATACTGACCACATAAACGTGGCAGCGGGGGAAACTAAAGCGGTTCCGATTATGATTTCCTTGCCAACCACGGCGCGACCGGGCGGGTTATATGGCGGAGTTTTTATTTCGCCGGTTAAAAGCGCCCAAAAGTCTGGTCCGAATATTTCTCCGCGTCTCGGTTTGCTCGTTTTTCTGCGGGTTAAAGGTAAAGTAGAGGAACAGGGTCAGGTTCAGCGTTTTGATGCCGGGGCTGGCCAAAAGATATTTTGGACTAATGGCCCGATAGATTTTCAGGTGGCTTTTAAAAACACGGGCAATGTTCATCTTAATCCCTATGGACAGATTGAGCTAAAAAATTGGTCTGGCCAAGTAGTCGATCGCTTATTACTTGAACCGTGGTATGTTTTTCCTGATGCTTTGCGTACTCGGTTGATGACTTGGACTAAACCACCCTTGTTCGGTTATTTTACGGCCACCCTGATCTTAAATCATGGTTATACCGTTCCGTCAGGGACTACAATGAGTTATAATTTTTTTATCATACCTCTACCGCTTCTAGCTGGCCTGTTGGTTCTCTTGGTTTTGATTTTTGTTGTTTATAAGGTAATTTCCCGGGCAAAAAAATGGCAAATTTAAATTGGTTAAAAATTTCTTTCGTCGCTGTCTATCTGCTTTCCGCCGGTGGTTTGGTCCATAGTTATGTCGCCAGCAGTACTAATTATGTTTTACAGAGCGATAGTGTTAATTTTGGCGGTGGTTATTCTACTTCTACTTCTTATGGTCTGCAGGATACTTTAGGGGAAATTGGGACAGCTATCTTATCCAGTTCAACCTCTATCTTATCGAGCGGTTATCAGGCGATGCCCTTAGATACCTACCTGGCGATATCTTCACCGGCCGATGTTACCATGGCGCCGGCGCTGGTGGGGACAACGGGCGGTACTTCTAACGGTGAGGCTGGTTTCCAGGTTCAAACTGATAACCCCGCTGGCTATGAATTATCAATTAAAGCCAATACTTCGCCGGCTTTAGCGGCGGGGGCTAATAGTTTTGCTGATTACACGCCAAGCTTTTCCGATCCGGATTATACCTGGAATACACCAGTCACCGAATCTCGTTTCGGTTTTTCGCCGGAAGGAAGCGACTTGATTACCACCTTTAAGGACAATGGGGTAAGTTGTAATACCGGCAGTTTAGATACAACGGATAAATGTTGGAAGGGGTTATCAACGACGGATCAAGTTATGGCTCGAGCGACAACCGCTAATTATCCAACCGGAGCCACGACGACGGTTAAGTTTCGCGCGGAAGTAGGAACTAGCAAAACCCAAGAACAGGGGTCGTATAGCGCTACCGTAACTGTTACCGCGGTAACTCTTTAAAATAAAGTGCCAATCTTTTTTCTTAAAAAATATTTTTTTTTCAGCATCCTGGTTCTAGGCTTGTTAAGCGCACCATTTTTTGTCCTAGCTGCTGGAGTTTTTAGTTCTACCACTGACGATGGTATTCAAGTGAATTTGGAAGTAACTTGTCCGGGCGGGGTCTGCACCACAACGGTTAGCGGTTGTACCGATCCGCGCGCTAATAACTATAATTCTTTAGCAACGGTGGATGATGGCAGTTGTACTTATAATCCGATTGTGACTGATATTGTCGGTTGTACCGATCCGGAAGCGATAAATTATAACCCTAATGCTACCGTGGACAATGGCAGTTGCCGATATAATATTCCCAACGTATCGGATTTTACCGCGGTCAAACGTGGCAGTGATGGCGCGCGCTTGACTTGGTCTTTACCGACAAACTATAGTCGTTTTTCCGCGGTAATAATAATTAAGGCGGCGGGGCGGATTCCGACCGGTATTACTGATGGAGAAATAATTTATAACGGTGCCGGGACATCGGTTAATGATAGCGGTTTGCAGATAGGGGTGACCTATTATTATTTAGCGTTAGTGAGAAGCATTACTAATGGTTATTCTTCCGGAGCAATCACTAGCTATAGACCGACCGAAGAGCCGGTGGAACCGCCAGTGGAACCACCTGTTTTGCCGCCCGGTATTCATGACCCATTTAGTAGTTTGCCAAGGGCTTCTTCCACCGCGACGACCACTTTAAAAGATTATTTATTTCTGGTTTACCAAGCTGGCGAACCGATTAAACAATTCTATAATGATGGCCAAGTATCTATCCGGGGCGATAAGCTGATGACTATTTCTATTCCATATTTTCGTTTACCGGAAGTACTAAAAACAATCGGTATTTCTTTATCGCCAATTTCTAATCCGGAATTATCCTATTCTTTTATTTTGCACCTAAATGAAGATAGAACCGCTTACGAAGCCACAATTAGTCCTTTTTCTGATAGCGGAATGTATCTTGCTTCAGTCTATTTCATCAATTATCAAGACCAAACAATTTTTAAATATACCGGTCAGTTGGCAGTAGTGGGGAGTTTAGACTTTCTTAATTCTTTAGCCGCTCGAACGGCAAAAAATGTCATTGGCCCTGTTTTGGTTACGGGTGGTGTGGCGGCAGGTATTTTTCAGCTATCGGTTTTATTTAGTAATATTGCTAGTGTTTCCGATTTCATCATTCTTCTTATTAGACAATTTGGCTTATTGCTTAGCTTATTAGGACTTAAAAAAAGGAATAAACCCTGGGGAACGATCTATGATTCGGTTACTAAACAACCGATTGATCCGGCCTATATTACCGTTTTAGCCTCAGGCAAAACAGTAGCGACCGCGATTACCGATATTGACGGCCGATACGGTTTTTCCTTAAGCGCTGGTGATTATAATTTATCGCCAGCTAAGACTCATTATCGTTTTCCGAGTGTGATTTTAGCCAACAAAAATCAAGATGAGCTCTACGGTAATTTGTATTTCGGTGAGACTATTCATAACACGGCCGGGGAAGTAATCAACCGCAATATTCCGCTTGATCCCGTCGGTTTTGATTGGAATGAATTCATAAAAAGCAAAAGCAATTTTTTCAACCTCTATACTAAAAAAGAAATTCGTCGGAATCGGATTGTCCATACCTTATTCTGGTTGGGATTTGTTCTATCGATAATGTATCTGTTATTTTATCCTGGAATTATCAATTTGGTCGTGTTAGTGCTTTATCTAGGTATCGGTTTGACTGAGCGCTATTGGCATGGGTGGCATAAGACGATTACGATTAAAAGCGCCACCGGTGATCCGGCGTCTTTTGCTATTGTCCGTATTTTCCAAACTGATTTGAATCAAGAGATAAAGAAGGTGGTGGCGGATATGTTGGGACGTTTTTACTTGCTTGTCCAACCGGGCAATTATTATTTGACGGTGGACCACAAACAACCTGATGGTAGTTACGCGAGAATTTATCAATCACCACCAACCTTTTTGTCTAAGGGGATTTGGAATAAGAACATTACGATTTAATTTTGAATAATCTTTGGGTTGCGGTAAAATAAGCCTATGACTAGACGCTGGCCATTGGTGGTTGGAGGGTTGATGCTGTTTGCGCTTGGTATCTTGGATAAGATTGCTTTTGACTATTATCTGTATTGGCATTGGTCGTGGTTTGATATGGTTATGCACCTGTTAGGCGGTTTGGCTATTGGTTTATTGGTTAGCTATTTTTATTTAAGTTGGAAATCGACCGAAACCCTAGAAGGACAAAATTGGCGGAATCTGTTATATTGGAATTTCAGTTTGGCAGTTTTGTTAAGCGGTTTTTGGGAAATTTTTGAAGCGGTTACGGGTCGGACCATTCATTTTAACTGGTTGGAAATGTTAAAGGATTTATTAACGGGAATTCTAGGCGGTTTATTAGCGGGTTTGATTTATCATCTTTTTATCTTATGGTCCAGACGACAGACTCTAAAAAAGTAAATTTAACTTTTTGCGGTGGCACCGGTATGGTTACCGGCGCTAATTTTTTGCTGACCGATGACAAAATGGGTGTTTCATTTAAAGCATTGGTGGATTGCGGGATGTTTCAAGGTACGCGCACTGAAGAAAAGATGAATTGGAATAAGTTTCCCTATGATCCGACGGAAATAGATTTTGTCTTTGTGACTCATTCTCATATGGATCATATCGGCCGTTTGCCTTTATTGCTTAAAAACGGTTTTCGGGGGAAAATTTATTCCACGCCACCAACAAAAGAAATTGCGGAAATTTCCCTTTTGGATGCGTTGGGCTTGCTGGAAAAAGAACAGCGTTTTCATCATGATAAAAAAGATGAGACCAAAGATAAAAACAAGGCCAAAGATGAAGATCGGTTGGAAAATATCTATACTAAAGAGGATATTGCCAAGGTGATGGCTTGTTGGGAGACGGTAGATTATCATCAGCCGATTAAAGTGGGGGAATTTGAGGTGGTCCTGCGCGATTCCGGTCATATTTTAGGTTCGGCGATGGTGGAGTTTACTTATCAGAGCAAAAAAATTCTCTTTACCGGCGATCTCGGCAATTCGCCGGCGCCCTTATTGAAAGATACGGAAAAAGTGACTGATGCCACTTATCTGATTATGGAAAGCGTCTATGGCGATCGCAATCACGAAGACAGAGCGGACCGGCGCAATATTTTGGAGGATGTCATTGAGGAAACGATGCGTCAAAATGGGGTGCTGGTCATTCCGGCGTTTTCTATTGAACGGACGCAAGAGTTATTGTTTGAAATTGAGAATATGATGGAAAATTCGCGTATTCCGCTGGTGCCGGTCTTTTTGGATTCGCCAATGGCGATTAAGGTGACGGAGGTATATAAAAAATATGAAAATTATCTGAGTAAGGATGCTAACGCGATTATCCGCGCCGGCGATGGTATTTTCAAATTTCCGCAATTTCACGAAACCCTTTCCACGGAAGATTCCAAGGCGATTGATCAATCTAACGCGCGGAAAATCATTATGGCCGGTTCCGGTATGTCTAATGGCGGGCGTATAATTCATCATGAATTGAAATATCTGCCTGATCCGAAATGCACTTTGCTTTTGGCTGGCTATCAGTCGGTTGGCAGTTTGGGCCGAATAATCCAAGATGGGACGCGGGTGGTAAAAATCTTGGGCCAAGATGTCGTGGTCAATGCCAAAGTTCTCTCTTTGTCCGGTTACTCGGCTCACAAAGATGCCAGTGGCTTGTTTAATTTTGTTCAGGATACGGCCGATACAGTCAAAAAGGTTTTTGTGGCGATGGGGGAGCCTAGATCGTCGCTTTTCTTAGTCCAACGTCTGCGGGATTATTTGGGTTTGGATGCGGTAGCGCCAGCACTGGGAGAGACGGTGGAATTAGAATTGTAAGCTTGTTTCTGTGTCATTCCCGCGCAGGCGGTAATCTAGAAGTTAAAAGTTGGGTTTCTGTCATTGCGAGGTACTCCGAAGCAATCTGCATTGATTGAAATAAGAATTAAGATTGCTTCGGAGTACCTCGCAATGACAATGCCGAAATATAATTAATAAGATTAATTTTAATAAGATGGATACTTCAAATGATAATTTGCCGAAAATGAATAGTTTGGATGATTTCCGTAATTCTCATCGGATTAATATCTGTGTTTCCGGCGCGGCGGAAACCAGTCACTGTGGTGATGGCGCGCTGGATTTAGCATTGGAGTTAGGTAAAGAGATTGCTGAACAGGGGGCAACGATTGTGACGGGCGCCACGACCGGTTTTCCGCTCTGGGCGGCCAAGGGGGCGAAACAAGCGGGCGGTTTTGCTTTAGGTTTGTCACCGGCGGAAACGGAAAAAGAGCATATTGAGTCATACGGTTTGCCGATTGAGTTTATGGACTTTATTGTCTATACCGGTCAAGGTTTTCCCGGACGCGATATTTTGTTGACGCGCACCAGCGATGCCATTATCTTGGGTTGCGGGCGTATTGGCACTATCCATGAATTTACCGTAGCTTTTGAAGATCGTAAGCCCTTGGGTATTTTAGAAGGACCTTGGATGACGGATGAAGTGATAAAAATGATTATGGACAACGGTTTTCGCGAGAATGAAATGGTCGTCTTTGAAAAAGATCCCAAAACTTTGGTGGCGAAAATGATTGCCATGGTCAAACAAGCGAAAGAGAAGATAGAGAAGTAGTAATCCGGCATTCGTGTCGCTGTGTTGGAAACCCACGATATCTTGTTTTTAATGTTGATTGAAACTTATCTTTACAATCTTTGTCCATATGGACAAAGATTGTAAAGATAAGAAAACTAAAAATATGAGTATTTTTGAGTTTATCCTGGACGCAATAGAAGAAAGCGAATATATCTTCGCGCCGAAAAATTATGCTTTTACCAAGCCCTATCGGGCACTTTTGGATTGGATGTATGAAGAAAAGAAGATAAATTATCGCCAGAAATATTATGTGAAGCAGGTGTTGGATAAGATGATAAAAGATAAGCTGGTTTTACTGGCAAAAAATGGTCGTTTGCAATTAACGGAAGAGGGAAAAAGAAAGTTATCCGATCTGAAATTCAAGGATTTTGCGATAAGCAAGCCAAAAATTTGGGATAAGAAGTTTCGAGTAATAATCTTTGATATAGCAGTGGAAAAGAATAGCATTCGAACAGCGCTCAGAAGACAATTGGCGGATTGGGGTTTTATCAGACTGCAAAATAGCGTTTGGGTGACACCCTATGAATGCAAAGAGGTAATCAGTCTGCTCAAAAGCCATTTCGGAGTGGATAAGAACGTGGTTTATCTGACGGTAGAATCGATTGAGAACGATGCTTGGCTGAAAAAATCTTTCGGACTGGTTTAGCTCCCTCACAATCAATTTTTAGGTAAGGGTCAACTTTTTTTACAATTCTTGTCCATATGGACAAGAATTGTAAAAAAATAATATGGGGATTGAAAAGTTGAAGAGACTGGCTACTCCGTATTGTATACAGCTGGTTATCAACTTGCTTCGGGGGGGTAGCAGTATAATGTAAGTTAGAGTAATGGCTGAAAATGTTGTAATATAGAGAAGCGTTTTTTGTGCGCTGTTTAGTAATAATTAGTAAAAATTTATTAATAATCTAATTAAAAATAATATGAAGAAATTTCTTATGGCTTTGATGCTCATCGTTTTGGTGTCAACGCCTTTTTTTGTGAAATCTGCGACCGTAGCAGAATTGCAGGAAATGATTGCTAATCTAATGCAACAATTAGCGGCGATGCAAGGTCAGTCTAGTAATTGTACCGATGTTATCACTGTTAATTTAGGGGTCGGTTCCAGAGGAGATCAGGTGAATGCTCTACAGCAATTTTTGATCAATCAGGGCTTTTTGAATTCTAATGGTCTAACTGGGTACTTTGACACTTTGACCAAAGCATCGGTAATCAAGTTACAATTAGCTAATGGTATCAATAGCACCGGCTATGTCGGTCCAGAGACTAGAGCCAAAATTAATCTAATTTTATGTACTACAACTTCAACTGAAGTTTCCTATACTGATGCCACTTGGACTTGTCAGAATGGTGTAGTAAGGCCTGCTTCAATATCTTCCACTTCTTGCAAAACTTCTTCCCAATGGCGGGCCGAAGCAGAGCGCAGTTGTATGAATAATTGTGCCACCACGAACAGTCTTAATTCCGAAGTGAAATGCGGAGTGAGTAGCTTCAGTGTGGCGGGTAGTCGTTGCGATGTACCTACTCCACCGACAATTAATTACTGCCGATCTGATCTGGAAATGGTTTGGGATAAAATTGGCAATTATGAACGCCGAGATCCATATACTTACCAAAATGACACCTGCGATGGTTATCGTCAGCTGAACGGCAATGAAATTAGCTCAGCCTGCTTCAACGCCAGAGAGTGTGCAGTTTTAGGGAGCGGAACCTGTGTAAATATTGCCGAAGCTAAGGTTAAGTGCCGGTCAACCGGCCAAGATCCCGTCATCAACGGCGTTTCCGGTCCGGTTTCGCTTAAGGTGGGAGAAAAAGGAACTTGGACAGTGAATGTGACGGCTCCAGCGGGAGCGCAATTGTCTTATTCCGTGGACTGGGGAGTTCGTTTTGCTGCGACTTCTGCCGGTTGGACAGGAGAACATCAAAATACTGCGACTTTCACTCACTCATATCCTTCGGCTGGCACTTATACCGTGACCTTCTCGGTGATGGATGCGCAAAAAGGCGCTAATGGTACGACTGTTAAAACCAGTATGACCGTGGTGGTGGGAGGTGGCCAAACCACTGGCGGGGAAGCATATATTGAGGGTACGCCAATTGTAACTTCTAAGGTTGTCTATGGCTTACCTAATTCTTCAGGTCCATCTTTTGTCATAAAAACAACTGGCGTCTTAAAATCTAGGGGTGGTGATTCATATTTATCTAGCCTAGGTCTTTATTTGCAACCAGCTTTAGCTTTTATGATTGAGGAGGGAAAGGGAAATAGTCCTCAGTTTTTTTCCAGAAGTCTTAATATAGATGTACCAACTATAAGAGATAAATATGGTTCCACTTACTATGTCTTAAAAGAGGGTGTGTCTGTCCCATTTACTTACGATATTACTTACGATGTAAACCAGATGCATGCTGGATCATACTATGCTGAATTAAATCGCTTGTATTACAAAGATAATATGAAAACTGATGATATAAAAATGCCATCAGTTGGTCCTTATAGGAGTTCTACGGTTACAGTAGTTGGAGAAAAAGGTCCTTGGATCAGAAAAGCTACTGTGTATGGAGGAGAGACTGGTTTTTCTTATACTCTTTCCGGAGAAAGATTTAGCGGTAATTCTGTAGTGTATGTAGATGAAAAGTTTTTTGCTAGTGGTTCAGGTATTGTTGTTTCTGCTGATGGGAAAATCTTATCTTTCGGCACAAATAATTTATCTTCAGGAAATCATCGTATCTTTGTGGAAAATCCCACTACAGGTAGAAGTAATCCCGTATATCTTAATGTGAATGGCACTGTTCCGGTTACTTCTATGTATTTTCTTTCTCCTAAAGCCGGAGAAGTACTGACTGTCGGTAAACCTTACAATTTTGCCTGGGGCGATGGCTCAGCAGATGGCAATGATGTATTTAGTATCAGCTATAGTAGTGAAAACGGTAAGGGATTAATAACTTCCAGTTGGACTCAAGATCAAGCTGGTTGTCCGGGGGCAGGAAAAGCTGTTTGTAATTATTCTTGGACTCCAACCGAAGCTTTAGGCCAAACGCAAATCCATATCAGTAAGAAAGGCGAGTCTATTTCCTCTGATTATTTTAACGTTAGCGGTTCTGTTGTATCGGGTGCCAGTATAACCAAATTGAATAGCGGATTGCCGAATGGTTTGATGGACAGCAATGGCAATACTATCACTCTCAGAGAGAGCTTAAACTTCCGCTTGGCTGCTACGGGGGGAATCGTGAGAAAACCAGTAGCAAGCGATGTGGTAATCCAATTAGTCGATCAGGCGGGAAATCTGATTGCTACCAATCCTAACTTTACTTTAGCGACAATGCCCAGTAGGGATATTAATGCTGGCGAAACAGTCGGCGTAACCGCCGCGCTCGCGATAGACAGGTCAGTTTTTCCTAAAACGGGATGGTACCGAGTAGGAATTACTCAAGTAACCGCCAGGTTGGGTGATGGCAGTACGAGAATTTTCAGCCAGGGTGAATTGGGTGGGGGATATTGGTCCATGGACTTCAAAGTGATTTTACCGGCAGTTGTTCCTGCTACTCATACATGCCAGTCATTAGCGACAACCAATGCTTTTGATTTCAATGCCTGTGCCACTCGCGGTTTTACCAATGTTTGCTTCAACAAGATTACTGGAGTGAGCCGAGGTTGTTTTAGTGGGCAAGATCAGTGTGTGATTAATAATGCTGATGCAGCCAATAATATTGCTTGCCCGGTCTCTTCCGCTCCCGTTAGCCAAACTAAATTGGACCAGATGGCTAATATCTTGCAATCAATCCAGGCAATGATGAATGCGCTGAAACAATAGTGTCTAATTAAAAATTAGAAATTAAAAATTGAGCAAACAAGGGAAAAAAGACAGGTTGTGCATAACCTGTCTTTTTTCCCTTGTGTGCTGTGGGGGGGTAGTATAATTAACGTAATTGCTGGCGACAGCGATTTTAACAAAGTTTAATTAATAATCATTTTTAATAAAATGAAAAAGCAAACTAAGAAGAAGCTTCTCGTCTCGCTCTTGTTCGTGGTTTTGGCGGCGGCGCCATTTTTAATGCCATCAACAAGATCATTATTTGTTGGCGATGGATCAGCTTCCATTTCGCAATTAAAATCGCTGTTGACCGCACAAGTGCCGTCCACTTGTGTTATCTTTAACCAGAATCTATCTTTAGGTGATGGTGAAGGAGATAATCTGGCTGGTGAAGTGAAGAAAATGCAAGAATATTTGCGTGCTAAAAGTTATTATACTCTGACCCCAACCGGATTTTTTGGCAAAATAACGAAAAATGCGGTAATGAATTTGCAGGCGAACAATATAAAAGGTTATCCACCTACCGGCAACTGGGGTCCGGAAACTCGCGCTTGGGTGAATAGCCAATGTCAGAAACGGTCAATTACCTTTACTTCTCCTGTTCCGGGCATTCTTGTCTCACAGGGGGGAACGTCAGTGGTTAAGTTTACTACTACTGGCTATGCCGGTGATACCGCTCAAAGACCGATGTATCTGGTTAACGCAAAAACAAATAATAAGGTTGCTTTTCGCGGGGCTAATGGTGTTCTAAATATTGCTTATTATCCGATTCGGCTTAATCAACCTATTTCTTCTAATTTTGTTTTAGATCCTAAGATTCCTATGGGTTCTTATCGTTGGGTAATCTGTGATACATCTTCTAGTCTTTTCCCGGAAACCGCTTGGGATAAAACAACAACCGGTCCAATCACTAATTGTCCGGTGCGCTACGAAAGTGCAGTGTTTAACTTGATTGCGCCGGTTACTCCGCCGACTGCGACGACCGTCTCTGTTTCTCTAGTTGGAACACCGACTGCCACTTCTAATAATAACGATGGTTCTGATAATGATACTGGAACTTTTGTTATTAAGTATCGAGTAACCGCTAATGGTGGTAATGCTTATGTTTCGGCTAATCCAGCTGCTTCATATATAACTAATCCTCTAACTTACACCGCCATAAATAATGCGACAGGTGGAGTTATATATTATGTGTACGATTCTGGTGGTTGGGCTACAACAACTGGCTCTGTGGCGGTTATTGGCAGGACAAATGTTGTTGGTGATGTCAGTCCTGCTTCAAATATGACCAACGGCTGGTTAATAGAGAAGGGTGAATCGGCCGACTTTACTTTAACTATGACACATACCAATATTGCTACTAATCCTCTGGATAATGGGTTATTCAGAGCAGTTCTGAAGGGTTTTGGTTGGAGTGCGGCTGATGATAATATCCTTGAAAACGTAATTATTCTAGATCCAGGAATCTACAATACGCCGTATGTTACATTAGATTAGTTTGGTGAATAATATCAAATCACTAAAAACCGCCCATCAGGGCGGTTTTTAGTGAGTGGGCGAGCCTGATTATTTTCCAGATGCCCTCGGAGGCGCGAAGGCGTTGAGAGTGAACAATTTTTCAGCAGAAAAATATGTGTTGTCTGAAAAACAATTAGGCGAGCTATTTTACCGCTTCCACTACCTTAGCAAAGGTAGTCGGATTGTCTTTGGCGAAGCCGGCTAGGATTTTACGGTCTAGCTGGATGTTTTTCTTCTTGAGACCGTTGATGAATTGGCTGTATGACATCCCGAGTGGGCGAACGGCGGCATTAATGCGGACGGTCCATAAGCGACGAAAATCATTCTTCTTGTCGCGACGATGAGCGAAAGCGTGGACGCCGGCCTTAATTATCGCAATCTTGGCTTCCTTTTCTTTAGTACTGCGACCAAAACGAAAACCCTTAGCCTGCTTTAACAGACGGCTACGGGATTTATTGGCAATAGTTCCTTTCTTGACTCGAGGCATGGGATTAAATTAGTCTTAAAGTTTATAAAGTCTTAAAGTCTATAAAGTAAGGAAGTCTTAAAATCTATAAGGTGTAATGTAATTATCTTTTAGACTTTATGGACTTTCTGACTTTATGGACTATTTTTAAGCATTCGGCAGGAAACGGCTGATTTGTTTGTTGCTCATTAGGAAATCGACATTGCCTTTTTTGTTCATCTGCGACCGGCGGGAAGCCTTAGCATTGAAATGGTTCTGTCCCGGCTGGCGCGCTAAAATCTTGCCATGTTTGGTGATTTTCAACCGCTTAGTATAGGACTTGTTGGTTTTGATGGACATGTGTTTGTTATTAATTTTTTAGTCTTAAAGTCTAAGGATAGTCAAAAGTCTATAAAGTCCGTAAAGTCTTAAAGTCGGATACGAATTAATTTTGTATTCTACTTTTTGCTATGTTATTTGCTCGCGTTGCGCTCAATGACGATGGTCATCCCTTTCGGGCTTTTTTGCGCGGGATCGGCAATTCGATAGTTTTCCGATATTAGGCGCAATATTCTCTCCAAACGTTCCTGCAAGAATTGAAAATTCATATACTTGGAACGGCCGGGGAGGAACAAGTCAATTTTGACCCGGTGACCTTCTTTTAGGAATTGGGACGCTTTCTTGGCCTTGATTTCCAAGTCGTTGTCACCGGTGCCGATTTTTACCTGCAAAGATTTGGTTTCGGTCGTGTGACTCTTGGATCGGGCTTCTTTTTCTTTTTTCTGCTGGATATATTGGAACTTGCCGAAATCCATAATCTTCCCGACCGGGGGAACGGCGTTGGGCGAGATTTCAATCAAATCCATTTCCATCTCCTCGGCCTTTTTTAAGGCGTCGGAGAGCGAGAGAACGCCAAAGTTTTGACCATCATCGGAGATGACGCGCAATTCTTTGGCTTTGATCTGATGATTGACGTGAATTAGGTCTTTCAATATATTCGGAAATCCGGCTGGGAGAACCTAGCCAGTGCTGACCATACTAAGCCATTTAGAGGGTAAAGTCAACCCCGTAGTGAGTTTTGGCATCGCGCCTCCGGCGCGCCGAACATAAATAGTTCGGCAATACCAAAATCTACTACGGGGTCAACCCTTTTAAGGTGGAGATGGGCGGAATCGAACCGCCGTGCAAATAGTAATCTTTTGCGAGTCTACATGCGTAGAAGGTTTCAGTTTGGTTTAAGTATCACCGGTCGAAAACCAGCAAAATCCGGCCATACCGAGTTTCTATCCGCCGAAGCGGTTTTGGATTTTTGCCGAAACAAACAGAAATCCTAGCTCGCGGTTTTATGACACCCATTCCGCTCTATCGAGCATCCAGCAAAATGGACGGTCAGCTTAGGCTAAAGCGAAAGCTGGCATGTAAGGAGATGCTATCCCCTTAGAAGTATTTGCACTTCTTTTTTCTAACGAATATTACGAACCATGTTAGAATTTTCGGCACGCACGCAAAAGGGAAACTACCTGTCTAGGCCAGTCATCCCCAGTTTTGAGCTGTCAGCTGTTAGGTTTTAGCTGTCAGGTAAATACGGAATGCATTTCCTAAAAGCTAATTACTAAAGGCTAAAAGCTTTTTCTCAATGTTCTCTCAATATCACGCTTCACGTTCTTCTTTTTAATCGCTTCGCGCTTGTCGTATTTCTTCTTATTCTTCGCTAGGCCGAAAGACAGCTTAATGAACCTTCCTTTATTATATAACGACAGAGGGACTAAAGTCAAGCCACGTTCGCTCTCTTTGCCAGCCAAAAACTTGAGCTCTGCCTTGGTCAGGAGCAAACGCCTGTTTCGCCCTGGTTCGTAGTTCTTAGGGGTATTTCCAGGCTGATACGGGGGTATTTCCGCCCCAACCAGGTAAGCTTCACCACCCCGGACTTTGACGAAACTGCCCTCTAATTTGCCATGCTTATTACGCACCGCTTTCGTTTCAAAACCGAGCAATTCGATGCCGGCTTCGTAAGTATCGGTGATTTCGTAGTTGAATCTTGCCTTTTTATTGTCTACTAAAACCATAGTTCCAGTATAGCGTATTTGCGGTAGGGCATAAAGGCATAATTTCTTCTTTACTTCCTATCTGTCGGGTGCTAGTAATTAAATAGATAGAATTCTTGAAAGGGGGTATCTGGCGATGGGAAATGAGACGAAGAGCGAGCAAGAATACCGAAAGATTTTTTTCGCTTTTTTGGCCGACCAGCGCCGTCCAGGCAAATCGCTTTCCGCTTGTCTGCCGAAGACCGCGGATGAAAAAGACATCTGGGTCAACGAAACCGGTATCCCTTCGGATATCCTCGATTCTTTTCTGGAGGAGTTCAAAGAAGCGATATAAAAATAACCCGCTAGGCAACAAGCCCAAGGCGGGTTTGTTGTTAGGTAAAAATTGACTTTGCGATTCCGTTCATATAATCTGAAGCCGGAAAGGAGGTCTTTATGGCGAAAATTCTCAAGGCTTGTTTGAAGCGCTATCGGCAGCACACATTACGCGAATATGAGAGAGTGGCCGAAAAATTCTATCTTTGCGATCGTTGCCATGAGCAGATACTTCCTGGCGATAGATACCGAGGAATAGTTACGGCTTCTTCTCGACGTCACTTTACAGTATTCCATTACCATGCCGATGGGTGCCCGGTGGATTCAGACGAAGAGGAAGAAAAGATGCTTCAGCAATTGAAAGAAATGGAAGAAAGAGAAAGGGAAGCTCCGCCTGTAGAAGAAGCGCTTGTCGCTTAGCGCCGTAAACCATTGGTTTACGGCGCCTGTTTTTTCTTTTACTAAATCGAATTTTCCGCTATAATCTCTATATATGTCCGTCAAATATATTCCTACAATCGGCTTGGAAATTCACGCCGAGCTCAAGACCAAGACTAAAATGTTTTGCCGGTGTTTGAACGATCCGGAAGAAAAGAAACCGAATCAGAATATCTGTCCGGTCTGCACCGCTCAGCCGGGATCTTTGCCCGTTATCAATATAGAAGCAGTAAAGGATGTCCTGTGTGTCGGTTCGGCGCTCGGATCTGAACTCGCCGATTTTACCGAATGGGACCGCAAGAATTATTTCTACCCCGATATTCCGAAAGGATATCAGATCAGCCAATACAAATATCCGCTGGTCTATGGTGGGAAATTGAACGGCGTGGATATTACTCGTGTCCACTTGGAAGAAGATACCGCCAAATCTTTGCACGAAGCGCATAACGATGGCAGCTTGATTGATTTTAACCGCGCCGGCGTGCCTCTGATGGAGTTAGTCACCGAACCGGTCATTACCTCAGCCAAACAGGCGGGGGATTTTGCGCGTGAGCTTCAACTTCTTTTGCGCTACTTGGGTGTGTCGGAAGCGAGTATGGAAAAAGGCCAGATGCGCGTGGAAGCGAATATCTCGGTTCGACCGGAAGGCCAGAAGGAATTCGGGACGAAAGTGGAAGTAAAAAATCTTAACTCATTCAAGTCGGTGGAGAAGGCGATTGAATTTGAATTAAAACGCCAAGAAGAAGCGATTGAAAAAGGCGAGGAAATTATCCAATCTACACGCGGATGGGACGAAATCAAGATGGAGACATTTCTCCAGCGGAAAAAGGAATCTTCGCATGATTACCGTTATTTTCCGGATCCTGATTTGCCGAAGCTGTGGGTGAGCCAAGTGCCGGAATTCCAAAATTTGAAAGAGACTTTGCCGGAACTGCCGTGGGTGAAACGCGATCGTTATCGCCATGATTACGGTTTGAAGGATGAAGATATAGAAACCTATGTGATAGACGAGAAATTCGGTACGTTTTTTGACGAGTTGGCGAAGGTTTTGGCGAATGACAAGAATCTGCTCAAATTGGCGTCCAATTACATTACTTCCGATATTGTAGGTGTGTTCAAGACTGGTGGGGAGGCGCAATTGCCAAGCGTCGCCAATTTTGCCGAACTGGTAAAAATGATTACGGCGGAAGAAGTGTCCTCGCGCGGAGCTAAGGATATTTTGGCAATAATGCTCAAGGAAGATAATTCTCCCAAGAAAATTGCCGAAGAAAAGGGTTTGATTCAGAAACATGATGAAGGTGAGTTAATGGCAGTGGTGGAAAAAGTGATTGCCGACAATGCTAAAGTCTTTGCCGATTATCAGGCGGGCAATGACAAGATGTTGCAATTTCTGATCGGCCAGGGAATGAAAGAGTCCAAAGGTTCGGCCAATCCGAGCGTCCTGGCGAAATTGTTTGCCAGCAAAAAATAACCCGATTGTCATTGCGAGGAGTAATCGACGAAGCAATCTGAGTCCGTATTTAATAATCAAACGCAGATTGCTTCGGAGTACCTCGCAATGACACTAGTCGTCCTTTCTTTTTGTCCACTTTTTGGGTGGTTTTTTGTTGCCGGGGAATTTGTTACAATAGGGTTCTTATTATCAAGAATAATTTTTTAATGGAATGGCAAAAATAAAGGTAGCGATCAATGGTTTGGGGCGCATCGGCCGGGCTTTCTTGAAAGTAGCGGCACTGCACGAGCAAATAGAGGTGGTAGCGGTGAATGATTTGGGCGATATCAACAATTTCGCTTATTTATTGAAATACGACAGCGCCTATGGACGGTCGGGCTTGGATGTTAAGGCAGAGGGCAGTAATCTGATTATCAATGGCCAGACGATTAAATTCTTGAGCGAAAAAGATCCGAGTAAATTACCCTGGAAAGATTTAGCCGTGGATGTAGTGGTGGAAAGTACGGGTGTGTTTGATAGTTACGAAAAATCCAAAGCGCATTTGGACGCTGGCGCGCGCAAGGTGGTGATTTCCTCGCCGGTTAAGGGTGAGCCAGTTGCTGGTATTACGACCGCGATGGTTTTGCTTGGCATCAATGACGACAAATTAGCGACTTGCCAGATTTCTTCCAACGCTTCTTGCACGACCAACTGCGTCGCGCCAGTCATTCAGGTTTTGAAAGAAACAATTGGGGTGAAGAAAGCGATTTTGAACACGACGCATGCCTACACGGCAACGCAAAAGGTGGTGGATAGCCCGGATGCCAAAGATTTTCGGCGCGGACGAGCGGCGGCGGTGAATATGTCGCCATCGACAACCGGTGCGGCCAAAGCGGTCGGTGAAGTAATTCCGGAAATGAAAGGGCTCTTTGATGGCATTGCCGTGCGCGTCCCGACCATTACCGTCTCCTTGTCGGATATTACTTTCATTGCCGGACGGGACACAACTGTGGAGGAAGTGAACGAAATCCTGACGAAGGCTTCCAAAGATCCGCGCTGGCAGAAACAGCTGGCCGTGACCAATGAACCGTTGGTATCCACTGATTTAATCGGCGATACCCACGCTTCTACCGTGGCGTTGGATATGACCCGCGTGGTGGGCGGGGACCTGGTGAAGGTTCTTTCTTGGTACGACAACGAAATTGGCTATACAAATACTCTAGTACAGCATGTAATTAAGGCAGGACAACAGCTATAATTATGAAAATGATTACAAAAATAATCATAGTAATAGTTCTAGTCTATGTAATGATTGGAGTTTGGTCAGCAATTAAGTGGTCAAGATCGTACGATCCAAAACTTAATTCTGCGCCAAACAATGCAACGACTTTCATTATCAACATACTAACTTGGCCTTTATAAGTTGGTATGACAACGAAATCGGCTATACAAATACTCTGGTGGATCATGTGATCAAGACGGGGGGTTAAAATCATTTACAAGTGTCAAGTAACGAGTGTCAAATAAAAAATGCGTGGCTAGGCCTCGCATTTTTTATGTTATATGTCTTCTCGTTAAATCAGCTATTATCGAGCTGAATATCTAAAAGGTATAGGGAATTCGGAGTTATTGTCAGCTTGTACCTGCCGGGAATTTCACCTTTGCCTATTTTGTCTTTATATTGAGCCAAATCTGAACGCCAGAAGAATCTTTCGGCGATTTTATACTCTTCTCTATCCTTCTTAGTAATCACGGTTATCCCCAGATAGGGAATAAAAATAAAAGGCTGATAAGTGCCAATAGAAATACTGTCAGTAAATGAAACGGTTTTTTTGCCGAATCTGTCCAAAATTATAGCGTAAGCGTCCAATAGGTAAAAAAAGGAAAAGATAAACCAGATCAGCATAAAAATTAAGGCTATACCCCTTAAAATGACTTCCCATAAAATAGAAAATTGCTGAGCATCTGCCAAGAAAGTGCCTTTTACTGTCAGGGCGGGGAGAACCAGTATGGCGACGCCCAACATCAAGACCCCGTTGGCTGTTGAAGAAATGAAATCAAGGATTATTTCTGTCCGAAGGGAGATGTTCGGGAAAAGGAATCTGATTAAGAAGTAACGTAAAACCACACAAACAAAAAGGGCTATGAAAACAGACAAGAAAAGCGGTATGACCACTTTGCTTCCTAAACCTTCGGATAGGAAGAGATTGTATTGAGCGGAGGTGAACATTGTTATATATTGTAATTAAAATTAAGGGTGTAAGCAACAGAATAATGCTTTTTGCTCTTATTTTTAGTACAATATGGTTATGAAAGTCTCAATGGCTGTTATCGTCGTTGTCCTAGTTATATTGTTTTTTGCTCATATGCGTTTTGCTTGCACAGGCATTTGGAGTAAGGTTTTAGCGATGAGTTTGAATAAAGATACTGGTCATAAATATGAAACAATAAAATGCCAATATGTCGGTTGGAAAGATTTCCATTTCCAGTTATGGAAAAAATGGTTTGATAGCAATTCGTTATATTAAATTATGAAAATCTACCTTGGCGCTGATCATGCGGGATTCGAATATAAGGAAAAGTTAAAAGTTTTTCTCAAAGAACTTGGTTTTTCGGTGTTTGACGAAGGGGCGTTTGCTTACGACGAGGATGACGACTATCCGGATTTTATGAAGATCGTGGCGAAACAGGTAGCCGGTGATTTGGATAATGCGCGCGGAATAGTGATTGGCGGTTCTGGTCAGGGTGAAGCCATGGCTTGCAACCGCGAGAAAGGGGTGCGCGCAGCGGTGTTTTATGGCGGTCCGTTTGAAATCATCACCTTGTCGCGGGTGCACAACAATGCTAATGTGCTGTCGTTCGGCGCGCGTTTTGTCAGCTTAGATCAGATAAAAGAAGCGGTGAAAATCTGGTTGACCACTGAATTTCCCGGCGAAGAGCGTCATGTACGCCGGCTGAAAAAACTAGATAGCGAGGAATTAAAAGCCGAAACTGAATTTTAATTTTGTATTTTTTAACTTTTAACTTCTAACTACTAACTTTTAACTGAGTTTATGATTATCCCCTCAATAATCGCCACTACTTTTGAAGAAGTGAAACGCAAGATTGTTTTACTCGATGATGTATCTGACTGGGCTCAGCTTGATATTGCCGACGGTCTTTTTGCCGGTCCGATTACCTGGTCAGCGCCTGACGATTTGGTAAATCTTGACGGGAAAATAAAATTGGAAGCGCATCTGATGGTTAAAGAGCCGGAAGAAATGCTCAAAATGTGGGCGGATTATACTGATAGAATTTTAGTTCATGCCGAAGCGACCAAACATTTGGCGGAGATAGCCGAAGCGACGAAAGAAACGCCGGCTAAGCTGGGTGTGGCGCTTAAGATTGATACGCCCTTGGATATTTTGGCGGAAATGGAAGCGGTGGACAAGATCCATTGCCTGCAATTGATGAGCATTGATGAACTTGGCCACTACGGCGCCAAATTTGATGAGCGGATTTACGAGAGGATAAAGCAGGCACGGGAAATGTATCCGAATTTGGAAATAAATATTGACGGGGGAGTGACACTGGATAATGCGCCGAAGCTTTTGGAAGCCGGAGTAACTAATCTTGTCGTCGGCTCGGCGATTTGGAACGCAGAAGATCCAATAATAGAACTAAAGAAGTTCCAATCTTTGTAGCCATTGAAAAACCCCTAGCGACTTATGCGCGAGGGGTTTTACGAATACAAGGAAGTACAGGTCTCAGATTTCTTCTTCATCATCATTGGGAATAGTGAAGATGGAGACCCCGTCATCGAGACGACCACGAGGGCTTTGTCTCAGCTCCCATTTTTCTTTTTCCACCATACTTTTGGCAAATTGGTGGATTTCTTTTACCGCTTCATCAGTAACGCCCTGTTTAAGGTTGAAGATTTCTTGCCATTCGCCGTTGCGGCTAAGGCTGAAGGAAAAACGTCCAGCCCAGTGTTCGAGGCGGTAGGATCCAGGAATCTTAATACTTCCCAATATTTCCAGCAGGGATATACCGGATGTGGGTTTGACTGTGCTTACCATGATTAGGTCCTCCTTTCTGACTTGAGTTAATCACATTTAGCGCTTCTGCGCAAATGGGGAGCATGATATAATTAAGGTCAATGGAACTTTCTGATGCGAAAACCAAACACCTGGAGAATATTGCCAATCGGATTCGCCAGTCGGTGATTGAAATGCTGGTGGAGGCGCGATCGGGGCATACGGCCGGGCCGCTTGGCATGGCGGATGTTTTTACCGCTTTATATTTTCATATTTTAAACCATGATCCGAAAGATCCGGATTGGCAGGAACGTGATCGCCTGATTTTATCCAATGGCCACATTTGCCCAGTGCTGTATGCCACGATGGCGCACGCCGGTTATTTTTCTGTTAAAGAATTAAAGACTTTGCGTCGCTGGGGCAGTCGTTTGCAGGGCCATCCGGAACGGGAACGTTTGCCGGGTTTGGAAACCAGTTCCGGTCCGTTGGGTGAGGGTTTGGCGCAAACGGTGGGAATGTGTTTGGCCGATAGATTGGAACGAGGCAAGGTCAGTTCACGTTATTTTTATTGTTTAATGAGTGATGGCGAATTTGAAGAAGGCTCCACTTGGGAGGCGTTGATGTTAGCGGGCCGGGAAGGTTTTCATAACCTGATTGCGATTATTGATCGCAATAATATTCAGATAGATGGCTATACGGAAAATGTGATGCCGTTGGAACCTCTGCGCGCCAAATTAGAAGCGTTCAATTGGCAGGTGATAGAGATTGACGGACATAATTTTGGCGAAATAAACGCGGCGGTGGGAGAAGCGAAAGCGGTCTTTGGCCGGCCGACGGCAATCATTGCGCATACTATTCCCGGCAAAGGCGTGCCGGAATTTGAACGGCAATTTGAGTGGCATGGCAAACCGCCGACTCACGAAGAAGGACGAATAGCGCTTAAAGCTTTGCGCACCTTAAGCGGACGCATCAAACACGATGATTAAGATATGAAAAATTTAGAAAACATATTGTATAAAATCGGAATGGTGGGGTTGGGGTTTGCCTTAGGAGGTGCTTTGGTTGTTGCCATGTTATTTGTCGGTCTTAATTTTGGTATTTTTAATAGAGAAAATTGGCTACTTCCTTTAGGTATAATCGTTATTGTCGCTCCAATCGTCGGCTTCATTACGTCTCTTATTTTTTACTTTATTGCCACTAAACATAACCTTGCTGTTCAGCTAATACCGGAAAATAGTTCATCAATTAAACCAAAGCGTTTTTTAAAGTTGTTAGTTATTGCTGTAGGTTTTGTTATATTTATTTTTGGGTTTTTGCCTGAAGTGTGGTTTTTTGTCAGTAAGTTGATAACAAAATGATTAAAACTAATCCCGAGCAAAAACTTAATCCGAAGCTGTGGGAAATCAGCATTGAACAGGCGCCGATTCGCCAGGGTTTTGGCGATGGTCTTTTGATTGCCGGCGAAGAGAATGAGGATATTGTGGCGCTGTGCGCTGATCTGAAAGATTCTACGAAAATAACGGAATTTGCCGATAAATTTCCCGAGCGTTATGTGGAGATGGGTATTGCCGAGCAGAATATGGCGGGGGTAGCATCTGGACTCTCAGCAATGGGTAAGATTCCCTTCATTGCTTCTTATGCCGTGTTTTCGCCGGGACGGAATTGGGAGCACATTCGGACGACCATCTGTTTCAATAATCAAAACGTAAAAATTGCCGGTCATCATGCGGGTGTTTCTACCGGACCGGATGGCGGAACACATCAGGCGCTGGAGGATATTGCTTTAACTCGAGTTTTACCTAATATGACCGTGATTGTGCCTTGCGACGCCATTGAAGCGATGAAAGCGACGATTGCCGGCGCTTTTGTTGATGGACCAGTCTATTTGCGATTAGCGCGCGAGCGTTCGCCCTTGATTACGACCGACGAATCGCCATTTAAAATCGGTAAAGCGAATTTGATTGTTGATGCCGACAAACCGCAAGTCGGAATCGTGGCGTGCGGGACAATGCTCTATCAAGCGCTCCGGGCGGCGAAGAAACTGGCGGATCAACATATCAATGTCGCCGTGCTTAATATGCACACGATTAAACCGTTGGATGAGAAAGCGCTTGTGGAATTAGCCAAAAGGACCGGCGCTATCGTAACAGTAGAAGAACACCAGCAAGCGGGCGGTTTAGGCGGCGCGGTGGCGGAATGCTTGGCGCGCGAGTATCCGGTGGTGATGGAATTTGTTGGGGTGAATGACCGCTTTGGCCAATCGGGCGAATCGGCGGAACTGTTGGAACATTATGGTTTGAATGCGAAGAGTATCATTGAAAAAACTAAACTGGTTTTAGCCAGAAAAAATAAAATGTTACGGGACGCGAAAAACAGTTACAAGTGACGAGTGTCAAGTTTCAAATAAAATCATTTGCAGTTTGCGGATTAGGCGGTAAATTATCAGCATAATCAACAAACGCTATGGAGGATAAAATAAAAATTGGCGGAATCTACGAGCACACCAAGAGTGGTAATCACTACAAAGTATTAGCTGTGGCCAAGCATTGCGATACGCTGGAAGAAATGGTGGTTTATGAAGCCTTGTACGAAAATGCTGAAGGGGCGGTTTGGGTCAGACCGCTACGAGAATGGCATGAAACAGTGGAAACGGAGATGGGTCGGGGCGGTGAAAGAATAAAGACGGAAGAGTCTTTGTTTAAATTAATTGACTAATATACCGCTGGAGCGGTATTTTTCATATTTCTCTGGTTTGAAAATCGGCCGGCGCTTTGGCTAAATACTCTTTTATTTTTTCTGATGTCAGCAAACCCTTTTGGGCGCCGACTTGCTGAACGACGGACATGGAATTGACCATACCCCATTTCATTGCTTCAGTAATGGAGAGACCAAGTGAGAGTGCGACGGAGACAGTTGCCGAAAAAGCATCGCCGGCGCCAGTGCGAGAAATAGGCGGTTTCGGGTCGGGATAAATATTCTGGTGCCATAATTTTTCGCCATTGTAGGCGTAAGCACCCTGCCGGCTGTCAGTAATAAAGACCAGATTTGGTCCGAGTTCGTGCAGGCCGGTGGCTAAAGTTTCTATGTCATCTGCCGAAGAATTGAGAATTCGTTGCGCTTCTTCTTTATTGCTGAAAAAGATATCGGTTTGCGCGTAGATTCGTCTCAGTTTGGCGGCGCCGAAACGTATTTGATAAGTGCCGGGTTGGAAAATTAATTTAATATTTGGATGTTTGTCTAAATAATCAGCCAGAGTGGAATGAAAGGGTAGGGAATGTTCGCCCAAAGAACTTAAATAAATATTTTTGGGTGCCGTGATTGGTGGCAACTCATAATCATATTTTTCATGTTTGATTAAAATCGTTCTATCATCGCCATACCAAAGAACATAGTGGTAATTGGTTTTTTTCCCGCGATTGGTTTTGACTAAAGAAGTATTTACTCCAGCTTTAGTTAAAGTGTCCAAACAAAGTCGGCCATAATTATCATCACCTAGATTGGTCATTAAGGCCGTATTCAAGCCTAAACGCGCGGCGCAGACAGCGGCATTTGGGCTATTACCGACGGCCGGCACTAAAATCGCTTCGTCGTAGGGAATCTTTTCGCCAAAGGCCAAACAAATTTCTCGCGTATGATTGCGTTTATTTGATTCAATCTCGGCTTCTTTCAGTTTAATAAAATCATCAACAACAATATCGCCGATAGCGAGAAAATCGAAATTGGTTTTATTGAAAAGATTGAACATTTATTTTCGTATTGTCATTCCCGTAGTGAAAATTACCATTTTCTACTGTCAGGGTCATTGCGAGTAAAGCGAAGCAATCTGTGTCATTCCCGCGCAGGCGGGAATCTAGAATTAAACTAGGTAAATCTGGATTCCCGCCTGCGCGGGAATGACACTAATTGGATAATCTTTTCTTTCTGATTATGCTACAATATATTATACAATGAAAACCTTAAGAGAAGTAATCCGAGAAGCGGAAAAAAATAGCACGGCTATCGGTCATTTTAACATCTCCAATGTGGAAGGTTTATGGGCGATTTTTCGCGCAGCGAAAGATTTGTCTTTGCCGGTAATTATTGGTGTGTCGGAGGGTGAGCGTGATTTCATTGGCGTGGCACAAGTTCGGGCGCTGGTGACTTCTATCCAGAAAGAATTTGATTATCCAATCTTTCTCAATGCCGACCACACCTATTCTTTGGAACGAGTGAAAGAAGTGGTGGATGCCGGTTTTGATGCGGTCATTTTTGACGGCAGTCAGCTGACTCTCGAAGAAAATATCCGTCAGACCAAAGAATGCGTGGCATATGCCAGAGCTAAAAATCCTAATATTTTGGTAGAGGGCGAGCTGGGCTACATCGGCACTTCGTCTAAATTGCTGGATGAATTGCCGGCTGGGGTAGCCGTCACGGAAGAAGATATTACGACCGCGGATGATGCCAAAAGATTTGTGACGGAAACGGGTGTGGATTTACTCGCACCGGCGGTGGGTAATGTACATGGTATGCTCAAAGAAACGCATGACCCGCGCTTGCATATAGAACGAATAAAACAAATTAGGGAAGCGGCTGGCGTTCCGCTTGTCCTTCATGGTGGATCGGGGACGGTCGCGGAAGATTTTACCGAGGCAATCAAAGCGGGGATGAATATTGTCCATATCAATACCGAATTGCGCGTCGCTTACCGGAATGGCTTGAAGAAATCTCTGCAAGACGAACCGGATGAAATCGCGCCCTACAAGATTCTGAAAGAGGCGGTGCTGGAAATGAAAAAAGTGGCGACCGACCGGTTAAAGTTATTTAATCACATATCGTAGCCCAAAAACCAAAGACCGTCCTTAAAAATCCAAGATCCAAGGACGGTCCTTGGTTTTTTGACATTTCCCGGTTTTTGTATATAATGAACCCCATTATGACTATCAATTTAACTGCCGAAAAAAGGGACATTTTGGGTAAAGCGCTAGAAAAGTCCAGAGAGGATGGCAAATTGCCGATTGTCGCTTATGGCGCCAAAAAGGAATCAGCTAATTATTTTGTGGACGTTAAGGCCTTTAAGAAGGCTTTGGAACAAGCGGGCGAATCCACGGTGGTTTCCCTCCAAACGCCGGATGGCGAATTGGACACCCTGATTCATGCTATAGATAATCATCCGATGTCGGGCGAGCCGATTCATGCCGATTTTTTGATAATTGATAAGAATAAGCCGATTGAAGTGGAGGTGCCGTTCGAATTTACAGGCGAAGCGCCGGCAGAAAAGGCTGGTTTGATGATCGTCAAAGTTATGCACGAGCTCGAAATCGAGGCTTTGCCGAAAGACTTGCCGCACGAAATTATGGTGGATATTTCCACTCTTGTAGATTTGGAGAGTCGGATTACCGTTGCCGATTTGAAATTACCGGCCGGCGTGACGGCTAAGGTAGAGGGGACCGAAGTAGTGGCCTCAGTCACCGAAGCGGGTGAGGAAGTGAAGGAAGAAGAAGTGCCGGTAGATTTGACCGCTATTGAAGTGGAAAAGAAAGGGAAGACTGACGAGGAAGGCGCGGAAGGGGGAGAAACAGCACCAGCGGAAGGGGAGAAAAAATAATTAAAAATCGACAGGTATTCCTGTCGTCCCGGCGGAGGCCGGGATCCAGTCAAAATGATTAAAAATGAAGATGCAGGGCTCCGGCTCTGCATTTTTGTATTCGGTGTCATTCCCGCGCAGGCGGGAATCTAGACTAATTTGATACAACCTAGATTCCCGCCTGCGCGGGAATGACACAATTCAATAGCTTTTTGCTTTTAAAAGGTGCTATCATTAATGGCAATTAGTAGATAAATTATAAAAACCATGCGAAAATCTTTAATTACCATTATTTTAGCTTTATTTTTAGCTGTGCCTTTGGTGGTCTCAGCGTCAACTATTGGCAGTGGACCGTCTTACACTTTGGCCCAAGACCAGATTGTGGAAGGTAATTTGTACGCCGCGGGCGGGCAAGTAACGATTTTAGGTATGGTGGAAAAAGATTTATTGGTGGCGGGCGGTAATATTGTGATTGCCGGACAAATAGTAAATAACGCGATGGTGGCGGGCGGTACGATTAATTTTACCGGTCCGGTGGAAATGGATGTGCGTGTGGCTGGTGGTTCCGTTAACCTAAATAATGATGTCGGCGGTGAATTACTGGCGACCGGCGGTGAACTGGTTATCGGCGCTGATTCGGCCATTACCGGTGATGCTTATTTAGCTGGTGGTGAAGTGATAATTGATGGCAATATCGCTGGTCAAGTGAGAATTGCGGCGCAGAAAGTCAAAATAAATGGCCAATTGGAAGGCAATGTAACGATTGAAGCGCAGGAAATAGAATTAGGCAGTACGGCCGTTATTGGTGGTAATTTTAATTATCAATCAGCTAAAGAAGCGACGATAGATCCGGCGGCCAAAGTTTTAGGTCAAGTGACTTATAAACCACTGGCCATTCCGGCGCGGGCGTCTTGGGGCAATATGCTCTCTATGCTTGGTTTGGGTTGGTTGCTTAAACTAGCTTCTTTTCTGGTAGTAACCCTAGCTTTATTCTTTTTGTTTCAACGCCGGACTAAGGTTTTTGCCGAACAGGGTGTTAATACGTTTTGGCCGGAATTATTGCGCGGCTTGGTTATTTTAATTGTGGCGCCAGTCGTTATTATTGTTTTGTTGTTCTCGGTGATCGGTTGGATTTTAGCAATATTGATTACCTTCTGCTATTTGGCGCTTCTGGCGGTATCTCTGGTGGCCAGTACCCTGATTGTCGCCGGTTTATTGCAAAAATATCTTTATCGGCGAAAAATTGAGGAAATGAAATGGACTATGGTTCTTTTAGCCGTCGTTCTAATGTTTGTTATCGGCTTAATTCCGATTGCTGGTTGGATAATCCTCCTTGCTTTCTGGTTGGTGGCGCTTGGCACAATCAGTCATGATGGATACAATCTGGTGAAGGAATGGGAATAGAAATTAATTAAAAATTAGTAATTAAAAATTAAAAATGAAAATGCAGGGCTCCGGCTCTGCATTTTTGTATTTGTGCCTACCCCGTAGCGAGCTCTGCTCTGCTACTGGGGTCATTCCCGCGTAGGCGGGAATCTTGTTTTTATTGTACTTATCTGCTATAAACAATTCAGATTGGTCCAACTATTTTTAAGGGGAGGTGCTCTATGGCCGATGATGATCCGTTGCCTGATGGTTCTATTGGATCCATTGATGTATGTATGCCGTCGGGGGTAAGAATTTCAACTACAGTCGCTGAATTTGCTATGGAACGAGCGCTAAAGCGCTTAGCGCCCAATCAGATTCCCTTTCCTCATTTTGCCGGAATCTATGGACTGGATATGCTTCGCTATCTGGCTGAGCATCCCCATATCCGTACGCTCCTAGGCGGTCCGGATGTGGTTGATTCCTACACTCTCAATTTTCTCCGGCCAGACTGTGTTTTGGCCAGGGCCAAGTAACCCGTTCTCGTAATCACAGCATTACCCGCTGTCTGTACGAGGCGGGTTTTGTTGTTTTAATACTAAACAAAGGGAAAAAAACCAAGGTGTCACCTTTAAGAATTCCTAAGGTGACACCTTGGTTTTTTCCACCTTGGTTTTTTCAAAGAATAGGATTTTTTGCTATGATAATGCCACGATGACACAACAAGAAGCGCTGGCGATTTTAAAGATGGGGAGGAACGCTTTCGTTACCGGGCCGGCGGGGAGCGGGAAGACTTTTGTGCTGAACGAATATATCAAATACCTCAAAGATCACGAAGTGGAAGTGGGCGTGACCGCCAGTACCGGCATTGCGGCCTCGCACATTGGCGGAATGACGATACATGCTTGGACGGGTTTGGGTGTGCGCGACAATCTGACCGCTTACGATTTGGATGATTTGGATGAGAAGCGCTATCTCTGGAAACGCTTTGAAAAAGCGCGGGTGCTCATCATTGATGAGATTTCCATGCTTCATCACGCCCGTTTGGATTTGATTGAGTTTCTCTGCCGGAAATTCAAACGTTCGGACGAAGCCTTCGGTGGACTGCAGGTGATTTTTTGCGGGGATTTTTTCCAGCTGCCACCAGTGACGCGCGGACAAGAACGTCATTTTTCGGAAGAAAGCGATAATCTGTTTGAAGAAGCGCCCAAAAGCAATTTCGCTTATCATTCCTCCGCCTGGCGCAAATTGTGCCCCGTCATTTGTTACTTGGAAGAACAACACCGCCAAAAAGATCCGACTTATCTGAAAATCTTAAATGCCATCAGAAGCGGTAGTGTGCCAGATACTATTCGCCGGAGTTTGGAATCGCGTTACAATCAACCGGCATTGACTTTCGCCAAACCGGCCAAGCTTTATTCGCACAATCTCAATGTGGACGCGGAAAACGATAGAGAATTGGACAAATTGCCCGGACAGACTTTTGAATACGGGATGACGGCGACCGGTCGACCGGCGCTCGCTGATACTTTGAAACGGAGCTGTCTGGCGCCGGAGCTTTTGCGTCTTAAAAAAGGGGCGCGCGTGATGTTTGTCAAAAATAATTACGAGCTGGGCTTTGTAAACGGCACGCTTGGAGTGGTGGAGCGATGTAATCACCACGAGATTTTGGTGCGGACGGCGTCCGGTGAACTGATTGAAGTGCCATTGGCGGGTTGGAAAATAGATGAAGAAGGAAAAACGAAAGCGGAAATCTCGCAATATCCCTTGCGCTTGGCGTGGGCGATTACGGTCCACAAAAGTCAGGGGATGAGTTTGGATGCGGCGGAGATAGATTTGTCGCGCTCGTTTGAACCAGGGATGGGCTACGTCGCTTTGTCGCGCGTGCGTTCTTTGGATGGCTTGTCACTGCTCGGACTTAATGATATGGCGCTGGCGGTTAATCCGGAAGTGCTGGAGTTTGACCGCCATTTTTCGGAACAATCCGCGGGACAGGCGAAAGGTTTGCGTGAGCAGGGAATAGAAAATATAAATAAACAGCAGAAAGATTGGCTGGAAGAAATTGCGCCGTTACATTCGGGCGATTGGGTATCGGGAAAAAAGACCAAGGGAGTGAAAATAAAAATAAGCACGGTGGATCAGACAAAGAAGCTGATTGAAGAAGGGAAGAGTTTGCGGGAAATTATCAAAATTCGCGCGCTGACACCGGGCACGATTCTAGAACATGGTGAAAAAATAAAAGCCGGCGATCCACGCTTTGATTTCCGTTCTTTCATTAAGGCGTCGGGAATGTCGGCGGCGCGGGAACTGAAAATTCGCTTGGCGCTGGCCAAGGGCGGAATGACGGCCGGACGGTATGAGCTCACGCCGGCGAAAGAAAAACTGGGCGATAGCTTTTCGTTTGATGAAATCCGACTCGTGAGATTGGCGATGTAGGATGTCAGAGATTGTTTTTCTTGTTGACTAATCCTATCGCCAATGGTAGGGTGTGGTTAGAGGGTCCCTAATTTTTGGCTTTAAGCGCCAAAACACATACAAAAGGAGGGTTTCTACTATGAAACTCACAATGCAAGTGTTGTTGCTGACCGCTGTTTGGTGCTTTTTGGCACTGACGGCAAACGGGCAAATGCCTGGGACGATGGTTTTTGAAATCGCGAAAGCGGATGGGCGAAGCAGAGTCGCTCTGGCTACTGATCCGATTTCCGGCTCGCCGAGAATCGCCTATTATGGGCGCGGAGCGCGGACAGTCGAGATCTATATTCCGGAAAAAGGAATTACAGTGGTTGATTCCACCCGATTCACCGGACCGAACCTTTCGCCGATTGCTTTGCAAACGACGACTGGAACTGAGGAATTGCGCCTTATCTATCAGAAACTTCTGACCAGAAGTGTTCGAAGCGCCATCTCGGTATTTGCGACGATGACGTCGGATACTGTCTGGCAGAAAGATTTGAGCGCTTTGGGTGTGCTCGGTTCTGGTAGCATGGCATCTTATTCGATTGTCGGATCAAACCCATCTATCGGTTGGGTGCCCAGGTTTGATCGCAATTTCTATGTCGCGAACCGTTCGAATGGTATTTGGACACAGAATTTGCTTGGCTCATCAGGCGCGCGTTACGGGCTATTGGTCCCAACGCCCGATGACGACAATGGCTACTTCTGGGGTGAGACGACCTACGGTGGCCGAGGCCAACTGTTTAGCTTGCAGGTGGATAGAACAGCTGGGCCGGTTCCGTTCAACTTTTTCCATCGCTGGGAAAAGGAACTGGGACCGTATTTTGCTCTGGCTTTCAATCCCAAAGGCGTGCCGACGGTCGTGGCGCAAGTTCACGAAAAGGGCACGAACTTGTATCCGTACGGGCGTTGGTGGTTGAAATACTATTCCTACAACGCCGGCAACGAAAGCTGGCAGGAAGAGGTAATCAGCGGTTGCTGTCCGAATACTTACGGTATCGGACTGGTATTCAACCCCTATTCTCTTCAGCCGGCCGTCGCTTTTACCGGCAACGGCAATATGAAATTGGCGATCAGGGATACTTTGGGCAAATGGCGTCCGGTTACCATTGTCGCCCGGCGTGGAGTGGGCAATTTCTGTTCTTTGGGTCAGGATAACCGGGGGACTTATTACCTGGCCTACGTAAGGTACGGTTACCTCCAGCTGGCAACCAATTTGCCTTCTACGACTTGGTGAGATGCGGGAATTGGCCGCTCTCAAACTTGATAGGGCCTGGAACGAAAGTTTCGGGCCCTTATTTTTTGGTTGCCCCTACACCAATCAAGGCATCACGCTTTGTTTTTAGGAGGTTTGGTGAAATAACCCCTATTGAGAAGTGAAGGCTTGTCTCTGGTTGTTAGATTTTTTCTAGCGCAGAAAAAACAATGCCTTGATTGGTGTGGGGGGTTGCCTTTTGTGGTGATTGATTTTATGATAAGGATTGCTGTTCTTGTTGTCCTGTCCCTCTGTCTTACGGCCGCTCTCATTGGGAGGGCGGATTTTTTTTGTTATAATACAGAGGTGAAAAAATCATCTTTCTTGCTGATTGCTTTATGTTTGGGCTTGTTTTTGCCGACGGCTCTGACTTTAGCGGCGTCTAAACCAATCATTGCCGGGTGGATTCCGTATTGGAAAAAAACTGGCGGAGTAGCGGAGGCGACGGCTAATCTGAATAAACTGTCGGAAATCAGCCCTTTTTCCTACACCGTGTCTAAAACCGGCGCCCTGATTGATACGGTCAAAATCGGGAGCGCACCGTGGCCTAAGTTGTTTGCGCAAGCGCGAAAACAGCAGACGAAGGTCCTTCCTTCGGTTATGTGGAATGACAGTCAGGCGATTGATGCGACTTTAGCCAATCCGACTAAGAGACTCTCGCAGATAACGGCGATTTTGGCGGAAGTGAAAAAAGGCGGTTTTGACGGCATAGACATAGACTATGAAAATAAATTTGCCAGCACTAGTCCGTATTTTTCTCTTTTTCTGCAAGAGTTGGGGACGAAATTGCGGGCGCAGAATAAAATCTTATCTTGCACAATTGAAGCGCGGATGCCACCGGACTCGCGTTATTTGGTCGTGCCGAAAAAATTAGAGTACGCCAACGATTACCAGGCGCTCAATAAATATTGTGATGAGGTGCGCTTGATGACCTATGATCAGGGCACGGCGGATATCAAACTCAATTCCACTAAACGACGCGGAGGTTTGTATTACCCGGTTGCCGACCAGGCTTGGGTGCGCAAGGTGGTGGCGCTGGCGATTAAAGATATTTCCCCTGACAAAATAATGATCGGCATTCCGACTTACGGCTACCTGTTACAGGTGACGGACAAAAATAAATATTTTGATTACCAAGAAGTCAAAAGTTTGAGTTATCAGGATTTCCTTAAATTGGCAAAAGAGAAAAAACAGACACCGAAGCGTAATAATGCCGGGGAAATGTATTTTACCTTTGCTTCCAGCAGTCTGTCATATTATGCGGTGGTTAGTGATGCGACCGCCATTGCCAATAAATATCGCTTAGCTAAATCTCTAGGCTTGCGGGGGATAGCCTTGTTTAAGATAGATGGGGAAAGCGATGAATATTGGGGTAAGTTAGAAGTTAAAAATTAATAGTTAAAAGTTTTAATTCAAAAATGAAAGACAAATCTAGCCGGTCAATCTGGATAATGATTTCAATTGTAGTTATAATCATCGTTATTTTTGGTTTATTTAAATATTTTTCAACGACGGAGATTACCAACTCTAATCAAAATTTGCTTATGATGAAAATTTCCAGTCCGGTGTTTGAAAATAATGGTGTTATTCCCGATGATTATACTTGTCGTGGGCGAGGGGATGTGCCACTTCTAGAAATAAGCGAGATGCCAACCAGTACTGTATCTCTGGTTTTAATTGTTGACGATCCCGATGCACCGAGCGGAACTTTTGTTCATTGGGTGATGTGGAATATTCCACCAGACGCCAGGTTAATAGACGGTAAATTACCAGCCGGCGCGCAGGAAGGTGCCAATAGTTTAGGTAAGATAGGTTTTGTCGCGCCTTGTCCGCCATCCGGGACCCACCATTATAATTTTCAATTGTTTGCGCTTGATACCAGTCTGATACTTAATGAAAATGCCGATAAAGAAGACTTGATCAAAGTGATGGACGGGCATATTTTGAAACAAGCAATATTGGTCGGTGTGGTGCGGGCAAAATAAATCCGCCCGACAAGTTTTGCCTTGGGGCGGATATACGTTGCACGAATTACATACAATGTTTCAGTAATCTGTTCTGTTTGGACAGCCGGCGCGTGAACTGCATTCTTCGCAGGCATCAGAGCAGATTTCTGCGCTAGGAGAGGGAGATAGTAGTCTATCTTCGCCTCTTTCTTCATCATCTTCAACATCCCCTGTATTATCGTCGGGTATTCTGATCCGACAGCTGTTCCAGACAATGAAGGTAGTTGCCATTGCCACAGAAACTCCAATGACGATTCCGCCAATCCACTTTAGGGTTAGAGGATTCATTTCCGTCCTCCTAGGAGGGAATAAGAATAACAATTTCTGATAATAGGCTAACATACCTGAATAGAAAGTCCACCCCGTAGTAGATTTTGGCATCGCGCCAAAGCGCAAGGCGAAGCCAATGCCAAAATTCACTACGGGGTGGCAAATCGACCAGATTTTCGTTATAATTCTTGGAATGACTAAAAAAACTATAGTTCTTTTGGCTGGTTTGTTTGCAATCATAATCTTGTCTTTTGGCGTCATCAAATTCGGCTGGTGGTTGCCGGCTGGGGGACTGTCCGCTCTTTTGGCATCCGATTCTGTCGGCGGGTTGGTGCCATATTTGGTGGTGATTTCCGCGTTGGTGGATAGTCTTAATCCTTGCGCGATTTCGGTTTTACTTCTAACTATCGCTTTTCTTTTTAATTTAGGCCGGTCCCGTCGACAAGTTTTACTGATTGGTGGGTTGTATGTTCTGGCCATTTACCTGACTTATCTTCTTATTGGTCTGGGTATTACCCAAGTGCTGTCTCTATTCGGTGTTCCGCACTTTATGGCCAAAATCGGCGCGACCATCGTTATTTTATGGGCACTCATTGATTTGATAGGGGAATTCTATCCGGCTTTTCCCATCAAATTAAAAATTCCACAAGGGGCGCATCGGCGTTTAGCTTTGCTGATTGAAAAAGGGACGGCGCCGACGGCTTTTGTGCTGGGGGTGCTGGTTGGTTTGACGGAATTTCCTTGCACGGGCGGTCCTTATCTTTTTATTTTAGGTCTGCTCCATGATCAGACGACCTTTTTGTCAGGTTTCTGGTATTTGGTTTTGTATAATTTGGTTTTTGTCGCTCCACTGTTGGTGATTTTAGTTATGGCTAGCGATTGTCGTCTCCTCTCTAACGTTGAGAATTGGAAAAAGTCCAATAATCATGTTTTTCGGTTGACGATGGGGGTAATTATGCTGATTTTAGGTTTGGTCATCTTCCTATTTTAAGCTTGGCCGATTTATGCTAAGCTAGAAAGGTTAATTTAGATAAAAATATGAGTGAGCTAAATATCAAGGATTTACAGGACAAAATCGCCAAGTTGCAGAAAGACAACAAGGTGGATTTGTCGTCTGAAGAAGATTTGTCTATTGCCATTATGAACCTTATTAGTCTGGAGGAACATTTTTTCTTTTCCGGCGCGAAAACCAGTAAAGGGGAATATTATGACTTATTGAATGAAACGCGAGAGATCCGCAAACAACTCTTGGGTAAATTGATGGATGAAAACGAAGCGGAAAGCTGGTGTATCAGCAAGCATTTGCTTGGTACGACGATGCGTTTGATGGAAGTGGGAACAAAATATCAGAAGGATGGCAAAAAAGAGGAAGCGGAGAGACTTTTTAAGCAGGCCTTCCATATCTACTCCATGTTTTGGGCCTTGCGTTTTAAAATAGTGGATTTGACAGGAGTGAAAAAAATCGCTGATGGACAGTTAAATAATAAAGATAACGCTGGTCAGTCTGGAGATGAAACCAAATGGACAAGTGAGGATATCGTTAAGAAATTAGTCAATTGTTGTAATGAATAAATACAAAAGATTAAATGAGCGTCATAAAGGCGATCGGTATATTGTTGGTGGAGTGATTTTGGCTCTGGTTTTAGTCGGTGCTTTGTTGGTTTGGTTGATTAGCGTTACTCCGTCCGAAAATAATTCCGGAGGAGATAAAGAGACGACGACCGCCACTTCCACCGGCAGTATTGTTCCCACCAATACTTTGAATTTTCTCCCTTTGCCGACGGACGATAAAATCACGCTTTTGGCCAAATGCTTAGCACGGAAAAAGGTGACGATGTATGGCTCAGTTTGGTGTGGCCATTGTCAAGATAATAAAGCCCTGTTTGGCGTGGCGTTCAAATATGTGCCTTATGTGGAATGTCCTGATAATACCAAGCTCTGTTTAGCTAAAGGTATAACCGGTTACCCGACTTGGATGAAGGAAGACGGTCAACAATTGGGCGGTTTTACCGAACTTGAGGAATTGGCGACGTTTGCGGGATGCGAGTTCTAGTTTCGAGTGTTGAATGTCAAGTTTCAAGTAAAAAATGCAGGGCTTCCCCTGTATTTTATGTTTTTGCATTGTCATTGCGAGGCCTGCCTGCACAGGCAGGTATTCCGAAGCAATCTGAGTCCAGTTTCTTCTTTTGTGTCATCCCCGTGGAAACGGGGATCTTGTATTATCACTCGATAAGATTCCCGATCGGGTACGCCGGGAATGACAATACAAATTCAGATTGCTTCGGAGCACCTCGCAATGACACAGATTCTTGTTTTTGTATTTTCTGACAGATGATAGCTTTCTTTCCTATTTTTGCAAAAAATATTTTGCGACCCTGCTTCTGCCTTGTGTGGTAAGACCATTTCAGGCTAGCTCTTTCGCTTCATTTAGTTTCGTTTCGCAATCATTTTTTAACCAGTTATCAACAGGGCTTTTAAAAGAAATTTTTACTATAATAGGTTAACTTTTTACAAATTTTTAATAGTTTTTGGTAAAAAATCATGTCTAAGACTAAGAAAACGGAGAAAACAGTAAAGAATGTCGGCGATTTAGTGAAATCAATCAAGAAACGCGATGGTAGTGTGGTTAAGTTTGATTTAGACAAGGTTACTAATGCGATTTTTAAGGCCATGAAGGAGACGGGTGAGGGGACTGTTGAGGATGCGGCTAAAGTCGCCGCGTCCGTTAAGGCTGAATTAGAAAAACGCTGTCGGGAAGACAAGGCTAAGTGCGTGCCGGCGGTAGAAGAGATTCAGGATATCGTGGAAAAACAGCTTATCTTGCATAAATTTGTTACAACCTCCAAGGCGTACATCCTTTATCGCGAAAAACGGTCAGAATTACGTCGTTTGCGCGGGGAAGTGCCGAAAGAGGTCCGGGAGAAGGTGGGCGAAAGCAAGAAATATTTCCGCAATCAGCTGTCCGAGTTCGTTTACTATACGACTTATTCCAAATGGTTGCCGGAACAAGGCCGGCGGGAAGCGTGGGTGGAGACCGTTGACCGTTATGTGGATTTTATGCGCGAGAATGTCGGCAATAAACTGAAAGAACCGGAATACGCGGAAATTCGCGACTATATGCTTAGTATGAAAGCGATGGGTTCTATGCGTTTATTGTGGGCAGCCGGTAAAGCGGCCAGCAAGAGCAATGTTTGCGCTTACAACTGTTCGTTTATTGCCCCGAAAGAATGGCAAGATTTTGGCGAAATAATGTATGTGCTAATGTGCGGTTCCGGTTTGGGCTTTTCCGTGGAGCGTCAGAATGTGGAGCAACTGCCTATTATTAAACGGCAGACTGGCGAGAAATTGGCGACACACGTGGTGGCGGACAGTAAAGAAGGCTGGGCGGATGCGTTTGTGGCTGGCCTCAAAGCTTGGGCGGAGGGTAAAGATATTATTTTTGATTATTCGTTGGTTAGACCGCAGGGAGCGCGCCTGGTAACAATGGGTGGACGCGCCTCTGGTCCGGATCCGCTTCGTAATCTGATTGATTTTGGCCGGTCCCGTCTTTTGTCGCGTCAAGGTCGTCGTCTGACCACTTTGGATGTTCATGATATTTGTTGCAAAATCGGCGAGGTGGTAGTGATGGGTGGAGTACGTCGTAGCGCACTTATTTCTATGTCGGAAATAGACGATCAGGAATTGAAGGAAGCCAAGAATGGTCAGTTTTTCATGACTCATCCGGAACGCATGATGGCGAACAACTCGGTGGTTTACAATGAAAAACCGACGATAGAACAATTTTTGGATGAATGGCTGAATTTAATCAAGGGTCAGTCGGGCGAGCGGGGAATCTTTAATCGCGGTAGTTTGGAAAAACAATTGCCGGCGCGCCGTTGGGAGACATTCAAGAAAGATTTGTATGATTCGGGTTTAAATCCCTGCGGAGAAATCGTGCTCAAGTCCAAGCAATTCTGCAACTTGACGGAAGTGGTAGCGCGGGCAGAAGATACGGAGAAGACTTTGCTTGATAAAGTCCGTATCGCGACGATTTTGGGCACTTACCAATCAGCGTTAACAGATTTTCCTTATTTATCCAAAGAGTGGAAGAAGAACTGCGAAGAGGAGCGCCTATTGGGTGTCGGTATTACCGGTCATTGGGATTGTCCGGCTTTGCGCAATCCGGCCACGATGGATAAATTACGCAAACAAGCGATTGAAATCAATAAAAAATATGCCGCGCGTTTCGGTATCAATCCGTCGCGGGCGATTACCTGCGTTAAACCGTCCGGCAATGGCTCGCAGTTGTTCGATTCTTCATCTGGTTGCCATCCGCGTCATGCCAAGTATTATATCCGGCGCGTGCGTATAGAAAATCACAATCCGCTTTTCTTGATGTTACGCGATAGCGGAATAAAGATGTTCCCGGAAGTCGGTCAGACCGAGGCGTCGGCGACGACTTGGGTGGTGGAATTTCCCATCAAAGCGCCGGAAAAAGCGATTGTTAAAAACGATATCAATGCGCTGGAACATCTGGAATACTGGAAGATGGTCAAACAGCATTATACCGAGCATAATCCGTCGGTAACGATTTCGGTCGGCAATGATGAATGGCTCTTGGTCGGCAATTGGGTCTACGAAAATTGGGATTTGATTGGCGGTTTGTCCTTCTTGCCAAAGAGTGACCACGTCTATAAACTGGCGCCTTACGAGGAAATCACCAAGGAACGTTACGAATTCTTGGCAAAGGATTTTCCGGAGATAGATTTCTCTAAGATCGTCCTTTACGAATACGAAGACAAAACGACCGGCTCCAAAGAATTAGCTTGTTCAGCCGGTAAATGCGAAATCGATTTCACCCCGACCGAAGCGCACAATATCACGGCGAGCAGTGAGAAGAAAAAGAAAAAGTAATCAGTTTCAAGTGACGAGTGTCAAATGTCGAGTAAAAAAAATACAGGCTCTGCCTGTATTTTTGTGCTGTGCCCCGCGTAGCTTTACCGTGCCATGTGAAGTTTTAATAAAGTGTGGGCGAAGTGGGGTCATTGCGAGCTCTGCCCGCACAGGCGGGAGGGGGCGAAGCAATCTGCGTTGGGTTGTCATTCCCGGCGTATTCGACCGGGAATCTTGTTGCGCGGTGTTATAAGATTCCCACTTTCGCGGGAATGACACAGGATTGCTGGCTTTTATTCTTAAAATATGTCATAATAATCGGACCTTCTGTTGGATAGTCGCCCCTCCCCACTTTTGCTTTTTTGCCAAGAATTTTAAGATAAAAAGTCCGTTCAGACTTTTTAGCCAAAAATTCAAAAGCAAAAATACAGAAGTGGGGAGGGAAGGAAAGTCCGAACACTCCCAGCCTTTGGCTGGAGCAGGGTAGCGGGTAACCCCCGTCTGGAGCAATCCACGAGGTGCGAGCAGAAACGTCCGAGGCTGAAAAGCCGAGGATCCCTCCCCACTTTTGCTTTTTTGCCAAGAATTTTAAGATAAAAAGACCGCTCAGTCTTTTTAGCCAAAAATTCAAAAGCAAAAATACAGAAGTGGGGAGGGAAGTCCAGAAAGCAATTTTTGGAATGAAACGGCTAAATCCTTACCTGAGTGCAAGGTCGTGTTCCAAGGAGTCAAATCTTTGGTTCGTACCGCTTGACTCTGGTGGCAACATCAGAGCTAGATAAATGATTGTCACCCGGCGCCCTTAAAAGCGCTTGGTACAGAATTCGGCTTATAGACAGAAGGTACATAAGAGCCCCTATAATCAGGGGTTTTTATGTGTCTATTTTTTCCAATTTTTGGCTTATCTCCTGTCCCCAGATTGGCTTGGTAGTTGCTAACTATTTTGATATAATCAGAGCCAGTTATCGTTTTTTTTATTATTTTAAGATAAAAAACATGGAGATTAATGATCTTGCCGTCAAGAAAAAAAATTTAATATTTTTTGATAAATTGGCTGGCGTATTTTTAACCATTGGTTTATTTCTGGCGCCATTGATGTTTTGGCCGATGTTCGGCTTATCCTTGGATGCTACCAAAAAGATTATTCTCAGTTTGACGATTATTCTAGCTTTGGTATTTTGGTTTATCGCCCGTCTACAACAACGGAAAATTTCTATTCCCAAAACCGCCGTCCTTAGCTTAAGCGTCATCTTTTTGATTCTGGCCGTATTGTCGGCTATTTTTTCTGGCGCAATCAGGATGTCATTGGTGGGAATGGGTTTTGAACTTGGCACAGTTTTATCTTTTGTGACGTTATTAGGCTTGTTATTCCTAGCGAGTGAATATTTTCGTTCAGAAGGTAAGTTTTTGAATTTCTATATTGGTTTGTTTGCGGTAATGGCCATCGTTTTTATTTTCCAGGCCCTGCGCTTAGCCTTTGGTAATTTTTTGCCTTGGGGAACATATGATTATGCGGTCGCTAATTTGATTGGTAAATGGAATGAATTAGGCGTCTTTGCCGGATTGATTGTAACAGCGACGGCAATCATGTTGGAATTTTTCCCTCTAAAGCAGACTCCAGTTTTGAAGATTTTTACTTGGTTAGTTTTGGCGGCTTCAATAATAACGATTATTCTTGTCAATTTTAGCTTAATTTGGATTGTTTTGGCGGTAGTAATGTTTCTGGTTTATCTATATAGCTTAGCGGTCAATGTCAATAAGAAAACCGGCTGGACGCGCTATTTCCGTTTATCGCTTGTCTTGTTTATTGTTTCCTTAGCTTTTATTGCCTTTGCCCAACCTTTAAGTTACGACTCGACTGGCCAAGCTTATGAAGGCTTTTTGGCGACCGGCATTAGGGTTGTTTCGACGAAATTAGAAATTTCTTCGTTGGAAGTTCGACCATCTCTCCAGGGTACTTTTAACGTTTTTCAGGCTGATTGGAAAAACAAATTAATGCTTGGAGTCGGTCCTAACCAATTTGTTTCGACTTGGTTATTAAATAAGCCGGCCGGTGTTAACAACAGCGTTTTCTGGAATTTAGAGCCGGATTTCGGTTTTGGTTTTGTTCCAACCTTATTTGTGACTACCGGTCTTTGGGGTGGCTTGGTTTTCGTCCTATTTGTTTTGCTAGTGCTGTGGGCGGGGATAAAGGCTTTATTCAATAAAGAGCATAATAGTCTGGATAAAACCATTTTACTGTTGGCCTTAGCCAGTGTCCTCTATTTGTGGATTTTCTCTTTTATCTATTCTCTCGGGGTAGTTGTTCTTTCTCTCGTGTTTGTTTTGACTGGTTTGCTAATCGCTCGTTTAATCGAATTAGGTGATGTTAAAAATATAGAATTGTCACTTGATGCGACTGACAGCGCGCGAACTAAGTATCTTTACTATCTAGTGTCTTCAGTGGTGGGTGTACTTATTATCTTGGTTGTTTATTCTACGATTACTTGCTTTGTCGCTACAATCTCTTATTCGGCCACTCTTAATGCTAAAGATTTATCGTCAGCCGAAGTGTCTTTAAATCGAGCCTTAAAGTTGAATCCTATCGATCTTTATTATCGTTTGGCTTCTCAAATTGATATTGCACAATTAAATTCTCTGGTCAGTCAAGAAATGTCTAAAGATAAATTATTGGAAGCTTATCAAGCTCGTTTTTTGATGGCGAGAAGCCATGCTGAGTCCGCGATTGCGACTAATGAGCGTAATTACCAGAATTATCTGGCCTTAGGAAACTTGTTTGCTAGCGCGATGCAACAAAAAATTACCGGCGCTTACGCTGAAGCTAAGAATAATTATTTGAAAGCCCTGACTTATAATCCTCATGGTCCGGATATATATTTGATTTTAGCCCGTCTGGAAATTGATAATGATAATTTGTCTGAAGCGGATAAATATCTGGCAAAATCACTGGAGGAGAAAAAGGATTACGTTGATGCGATTTATATTCAATCGCAACTTTATGCTCAACGTGGTTTTATGGATACGGCCATTAGACGATCGGAAGATGCCGCTAATTTAGCGCCTAATGATCCCGGAGTTCTATTCCAATTAGGTTATCTGAAGTATCGCAATGGTGATTATAATGGCGCCGTTAAAGCTTTTAATGCGTCCTTAACCGTATCGCCACAGTTCATTGACGCAATGTATTTCCTTGGTTTAAGTTTGGATAAATTAGGCAAAACCAATTCGGCATTGGAAGTCTTTTCTACTCTGGCTAAGACTGGCCAAACTAGTTATGATGTTGATAAGGTTATCGCTAATATTAAGGCCGGCCGGGGTGCTTTGGTAAATGAAGCGCCTAAACAGGAGAAAGCGGAATAGATTAAAAGATAAATGGTCAAGAAGTTTCTTAACATTATTCACAAAGAATTTAGCGGTCTCCATGAGGCCGCTTTTCTTCTGGCTTTTTCCTCGCTCTGTTCTCAGCTCTTAGCGCTTTTGCGTGACCATTTATTGGCTGGCACTTTTGGCGCCAGCAAAACGTTGGATATCTATTATGCCGCTTTCCGCTTGCCAGATTTTGTCTATGTGACGATTGCTTCTTTTGTTTCAGTTACGGTTTTGATTCCATTCTTGATTAGTAAAATAGAGAAAAAAGATTATCTAGCCGCCCGGGAATTCTTGAATTCCATCTTTACCATTTTCTGCTTAGTGATGATTGCCGTATCGGCGATTTTGTATTTCTTTATTCCTTATTTGACTAAAATATTAGCGCCGGGTTTTTCCCCGGCTGATCAGTTGCAATTGGTCACTTTTACCCGTATCTTACTGTGGTCGCCATTCTTATTGGGTCTATCAAACTTGCTCGGCAGTGTCACACAATCACTGCGTAAATTTTTCGTCTATGCTTTATCGCCATTATTGTATAACATTGGTATTATTGTTGGCGTAACCCTATTCTATCCGGTTTTAGGTAATGTTGGTCTGGTTTGGGGTGTCGTGCTGGGAGCAGTATTACATCTCTTAATCCAATTGCCCGTTTTGTGGCGTCAAGGTTTTTTCCCTAGCCTTACCCGGTCTATTAATTGGTCGGTAATTGGTCAAGTGGTGATGATTTCTCTACCGCGCACTATTACCTTAGCGACCAGTCAATTGGCGACCATTGTTTTAATTTCCATGGCTTCTTTAATGAAAACCGGTTCCATTGCGATTTTTAATTTTTCTTTTAATCTGCAATCCGTTCCCTTATCTATTGTTGGTGTCAGTTACTCAGTGGCGGCTTTTCCGGCTTTAGCCAAAATGTTTTCTTCTCACGATGAAGAGGGATATTTGGCGCAAGTGGGCAACGCTATCCGCCATATTTTCTTTTGGTCATTCATCTTTACTGTGCTATTTATCGTTTTGCGCGCGCAGATTGTTCGGGTTATTTTGGGTGCCGGTCATTTTAATTGGGGCGACACCAGATTGACGGCGGCTTGTTTGGCTTTGTTCGCGATTTCGATTGTGGCGCAAAGTTTATGTCAACTGATTATTCGCGCTTATTATGCGGCTGGTAAAACACTCACCCCGCTTATTATCAATGTCGTCTCGGCGGGGATAATCGTGGCGCTGGCTTTTGTTTTGCAATATTGGTTTGAAACTTCGGTCTTGTTCCGTTATTGGCTGGAAGAACTTTTACGGGTTAGCGATTTACCGGGTACTGCTATCTTAATTTTACCTCTGGCTTTTTCTCTGGGACTAATTTTTAATGCCTTGGTTCATTGGGTATTTTTCCAAATTGATTTTGCGCGTTTTCCTCACGCCATTATTCGCAGTTGTCGCCAGATATTATCAGCCGCTTTATTGGCTGGTGGCGGGACTTATGGCGCGCTTAATTTATTGGAATCATTAGTCAATATCCATACAACTCTAGGCATCTTTTTACAGGGTTTCTTGGCCGGTCTGGTTGGTTTGGCGGTTTTTGTCGTAATCCTTTTTATCTTTAAGAATGTGGAAATTGAGGAAGTAACCTACGCTTTAACGCAAAAATTTTGGAAAACCCGCGTGGTTTCCTCAGGACCGGAAGGACTATAGTCAGTTAAAAGTTAGAAGTTTATAGTTAAAAGTATAAATTAAAACTGCAGATAATGCCGTCTTTGTTTTGATGTGTTTTTTTGCTATAGTTAGTCCCATTATGAAATTAAGTAATATCAGGAATTTTTCTATAATTGCCCATATCGACCATGGTAAGAGTACCCTGGCGGATCGGATGTTGGAACTGACCGGCACGATTGAGAAGCGCAAGATGAAGGAACAAGTACTGGATTCTATGGATTTGGAGCGAGAACGGGGGATTACGATTAAAATGCAACCGGTTCGTATGCTTCATCGGGTAGATGGCGAAAGCTATGAATTGAATCTGATTGATACCCCCGGACATATCGATTTTTCTTATGAAGTTTCTCGTTCACTAAAGGCGGTGGAGGGCGTGGTTTTGTTGGTGGATGCGACACAGGGAGTGCAAGCTCAAACTCTAACTGTACTTGATATGGCGCGAATGGAAGGATTAAAGATAATTCCCGTGATGAATAAGATTGATTTGCCGATTGCTCGTCCGGAAGAAGTGCGTGAAGAAATCGTCAAACTCTTGGCTTGCGCGCCGGAAGATATTCTGGCGGTCTCGGGCAAGACCGGTATGGGGGTAGCGGAATTGCTGGATAAAATCGTCAAGATTGTGCCGTCGCCAGAAAGTCCAAATCGAGAAAAGCGCCGCGCGCTGGTTTTTGATTTTGACTATTCGGCGCATAAAGGAGTAGTGGTCTATGTCCGCTTATTTGATGGAGAAATTACCAAAGGCGATAGCTTGATTTTCCAGTCAATTCAGGAAAAGTTTGTTGCCTTGGAAGTGGGTATATTTTCGCCCCAAAAGAATCCTTGCGAACGGTTATCGGCCGGAGAAATCGGTTATATTGTGACCGGTATTAAGAAGACTGGCGAGGCTAAAGTGGGCGATACCATCACTGATGTTTTGGACCCTTTGCCTATCATTCCAGGTTATCAGACCGCCAGACCGGTGGTTTGGGCTTCTGTCTATCCAGAGAGCCAGGATGACTTTATGATGCTCAGACAGGCCCTGGAACGCCTAAAATTGTCCGATTCCTCGCTTTCTTTTGAGGAGGAGGCTTCCGGCTCATTGGGGCGCGGTTTTCGTTGTGGTTTCCTGGGTATGTTGCATTTAGAGATTATTACTGAGCGTTTGCGCCGGGAGTTTGATTTAGATCTGGTTGTCGCTAGTCCGACTATCAGCTACTTGGTGGAAAATAAGATTACCGGAATCAAAGAGACAATTTATTCTCCTCAGTTGTTTCCAGAAGATACCGGCAATTTCGCGGTGATGGAACCCTGGGTGGATGTAAAAATAATTTGTCCAGCGGTTTATCTTGGTTCCATTATTCCCTTACTTCACGAACATGAGGCGGAGATAAAGATGACAGAAACTTTCGGTGATAATAGAACCTCGCTTGATATTGCGATGCCACTCCGGGAATTGATGAGGAATTTTTTCGATGAGATAAAAAGTGTCTCTTCCGGCTTTGCCTCCTTGTCGTACCAGCTTTCGGATAAACGTCTAGCTGATGTGGTAAAAATAGATGTGGTGGTCAACGATGAACCGGTGCCGGCTTTCTCGCGCATTGTTGCTCGTCGCCGGATGCAACGGGAGGCGGAAGATGTGTCCGAACGTCTACGCGATTTGATTCCTAAGCAATTGATTGTTATAAAAATCCAGGCGAAAGCGATAGGGCGGATTTTGGCAGCGCGCTCAATTGGAGCCATGCGTAAAGACGTAACCGATTACCTTTATGGTGGTGATATCACGCGCAAAATGAAATTGCGGGAAAAACAGAAAAAAGGAAAGAAGCGGATGCAAAAAATGGGCAAGGTAAATATCCCACCCGAAGTTTTCTTGAAGATGATGAAAAGTTCTGACGCGGATTAGCGCCGATAAAACGCCGATAACCGCAGATTAGTATCCATCTGCATTTTATCCGTGTAAATCCGCGTGTTTATCTGCGTTTAGGCTAGAACGACTGGAAGGTGTACATCGCCACCATAGATAAAGCGACAATGACGCCGACAATGGACGAGATGACTTGCAAGTATTTGCGATTTTTTCCCATGAACATTTATGTAGTATAATAAATTAATGGCAAGATTTCAAGTCCGAACAGTCAGGATTTTTATCCGTCTTAGGGCGTGGATTGCCATTGTTGTTTTGATTGGAATCATTATCGTCTTAGGTCGAGCAGTTTGGGGAATTTATCATAAGAATAAACGGGCGGCCACCGATCGCTTGTTGGCCGAACAGCAGATTAATGATTTGACCATTCGGCAAAAGTCTTTAGATGACAGATTGGCAAAGTTGAAAACCGCGCAGGGGTTGGAAGAGGAGATAAGAGAAAATCTACCAGTGGCTAAAGTCGGCGAGCATGTTATTGTCATTATTGATAATCAGGATAGAGCGTCTAGTACCGAAGAAACGATAGGTACGACAACAAAAAAGAGTTTTTGGTCGGCTTTGGTGCCGTGGAGTAATTAATTTTGTCGCCAAAAGTTTTTTTGCTATATTACAGATTGGTTGAAACGAAGGCGGGTATGGTTTAGTGGTAGAATGCGGCCTTCCCAAGGCTGAGACGCGGTTTCGATTACCGCTACCCGCACACCAATTAAGGTTTCAAATTATGTTCTATTTCTATGTCTCAAACTTTTATTAAAAACGTTGAAAACTTTACCTGCGAATATTGCGGGGCTAAAGTAGTAGGCAATGGTTATACTAATCACTGCCCGAAATGCTTGTGGAGTAAACATGTGGATATTAATCCCGGTGATCGGGCATCTTTATGTGGAGGAATGATGAAACCCGCTAAGGTGGTGATTGAAAAAGGTGGTTTTGAGGTTGTCCATCGTTGCGCTAAATGCGGTTATACTAAGCAGAATAAAACGGCTAAAAATGATGATATCTCGGTTGCGGACAATTTTGCCAGTGTGCTATAATACGGTACTTATTAGAAAAAATAATTGAATTAAGAAAATGAATCCCGTAGTATAAAAATGGCATTGCAATTATTGTTATAATGAAGTTTGTAAGCTAAAGTCATATAAATTATTAAATAATCTAAAAATGGTTGAATGTCCAATTGCTGGGCAATAATGCCATTTTTCACTAACAGGATGAAAAAAGTAGCCATTTATTCCACTCCGACTTGCCATTATTGCCACGCGGCAAAGGATTTTTTTGCTGAGAAAGGAATCAAATACACAGAGTATGATGTAATGTCCGACTTGGTGCGCCGGCAAGAAATGGTAGAGAAGACCGATCAGATGGGTGTGCCGGTGATTATGGTTGATGATGAATACGTGGTGGGCTTTGATCAAGCGCTTTTGGAGGATTTGCTGGGACTGAAGAAATAGCTGATTTTTGCGGCTAAATTGTGTAAAATGAACGGACGAGGATAAATCCCCGCCCGTTCTCGCTTGTTTATAAATGCCTCCATAGCTCAACGGATAGAGCAGCGCCGTCCTAAGGCGAAAATGCTGGTTCAATTCCGGCTGGGGGCACATGTTTTTGTTTGGGATTTGGGTTTGATTTATACGCTATTTTTTGCTACGATAATGATGATGGATCCTGAAAAAAATCAAGAATTAGCGGAGCTACTGCAAAAAAATATCACGCTGAGTGAGGAAAATAATCGTTTGTTGAGATCCCTCAATCGCACGAATCGCTGGAGCTTGATTTTTTCTTCCATTAAGTGGATAGTGGTGATTGGGTCTTTTTTGGGTCTATATTATTATTTCGGTCAATTCTTGGAAATCGGCTGGAATCAGTATCAAAGTCTGCTTGGCGGGTATTCTGACCAAGCAAAAACCGTAAATTCGGCCAATGATACCATCAACGACTTGATTAAGACTTTAAAAGAATCAAGTATTTAAATTGCCCAGATAGCTCAGTTGGTAGAGCATTCCCCTGAAGAGGGAAGGGTCGTCAGTTCAAATCTGACTCTGGGCACATATAAAAATAACCGCCTTGGGCGGTTATTTTTATATGTGCCCAGAGAGCAAAGCAACTTCTTGCTTTGTGTTCAGATTTGAACGCCGGAGTCATATTTTGGCACCAGCCAAAATAGACGACCTGCCTGCGCAGGCAGGGCTGGTGCCCAGACAAAGTTTTTTGACGAAAAAACTTTAGTCGCGGGCAAGCCTGACTCTGGGCACAAAAAAACACTTGGCAGCCAGGCTGCCAAGTGTTTTTCTTTTATGTTTATATCGATTTGACTTTAATCTTTTGCACGCGTTCCTTGTCAGTTTTGGGCAAGCGCAAAGTGAGTAAGCCGTGCCGTTCAATCGCTTCGGCTTGATCGGTTTCTACTTCGGTGGGGAGCATAATTGTCCGACTAAAGCCGCCCCAATATAATTCGCGGTGCAGATAATCGGATTCGGCGACTTCATTAACTCGTTCGCGCCGGCCTCTTAAGGTTACCATTTCGCGCGTAATGGAAATACTCAAATCTTCCGGTTTGACGCCAGCCACCATGGCTTGAATGACCACTTCGGTCGAGGTCTGATAGACATCAACCGTCAACTCTCCTTCTTCTTCGGCATTTTCTTCCGCCAACCAATTACTGTCGGCCGGTTTGGCTTTGGGGGAGGAAGTGATTACCACCGCTTCTTCTTCCGTTTCTTCGTAAGGAACGCTGCCGGTAATCCGCTCAAAGAAAGATCGTTTGTCTTTAAACATGGTTTAGGTTTATTTTTTTAATTTTTTCAAATAAAACGATTATCACAATAATAAATAACCAGAGTGCAAAGAGAATACTGAAGATATGTTGGTCACTCCAGATAATTATAAAGAAATTAAAGAGCGCATGCAATAGGCTGGCCGCGCCGATAGCGACAACAATGCTAATAATCTTACTCCAGCCCTTGGTTTTGAAAAATAAAGCAATAATCACGCCAACTAAAGCGGAACAAGAGATATGCAATAAGGTGGCGCCGAGAAAACGCAAATTGCCGTTCATCATAAAATCCAGTCCGGATAAACCAAGTCGAACGGTTTTGAATAAGAAAAGACAATTTTCCACGGCGGAAAAACCGATGGCGGCGGTAATCATATAAATCATTGCATCTACCGGTTCATCAAAATGGCGACTGCCGAAAGCGGTAAGAGTGGCGGCCAGATATTTAACGAATTCCTCAATCAACGCCCAACCGAGAAATAAGGACATAAAGGGCCACGCCAGCCGGATTGATTCCATCAAGGAATTGGTCAAACGGAAGCTTTCTAGACGGCCAATTTGTTCGCTGGAAGCATAATGCTGTTCTAGAAAGAAAGCGAGAAATACGGCGGCTCCGCCGGCTAGGAAAGTCAGCGCAATTAACCAACGGGGTTCGGGATTTTTTCTATCTTCGCGCAACCAAAACCATAACCAAATCATGGCCGGCAAGAAGCCGGATAGGGCGATGACCGCTAAGGTTTTGAGATTAAAAGAAGTAAAAATCATCAAGATTTTACTCGCCGGTCTTTGGCCAGGCGGAAACGATAAGTAACGATTCGTTCTTGTCTTTGATTATACTCCAAATCTCTTCCGTAATGAAAGGGATAAACGGGTGAAGTAGTTTGATAGAGTCGCGCAGGATGGTTCGGAGCATATATTGCGCCGATTTCTTATCAGCGCTGTCATCTTTCAGACGCGCTTTGGTTTTTTCAATTATTTCATCGGCAAAGGTATGCCAGACGTAGGAGTATAATTTTTCACTGGCTAAATGAAAGCGGAAATTATCCATATCCACGGTAACTTCGCCAGCCATTTGTTCAAAATTAGCTATAAGTTTTTTGTCTTGTTCGGATAGGGCAATATCTTCTTCATCTAAGCCTTCAGTATTATCCACAACAAAGCGTGAAATGTTCCAAAGCTTGTTAGAAAAATGTTTGTAAGCTTTTATTTTATCTTCTGATAAATTCATCGATGTGCCAGGGGTGTTGCTCACAATGAGCGCCATACGCAAAGCATCGGTACCAAATTTGTCGCAATATTCCATAGGGTTGATGACGTTACCTTTAGACTTAGACATTTTTTGGCCATTTTTGTCTTTGATTAAGCCGTGCAAATAAACCGTGCGGAAAGGAACTTGACCAGTCACGTAAGTACCGAGCATAATCATGCGCGCTACCCAAAAGAAAATAATGTCGGCGCCGGTTTCCATTACCTCGGTCGGATAGTATGTTTTGTAGTCGTCACTATCTGGATAGCCGAGTGTGGCAAATGGCCATTGGCCGGAAGAAAACCAGGTATCAAAAGTATCGGGATCCAGGTGGACCGTGCTCCCGCATTTCGGGCAAGAAGTGAGAGTATTTTCGATATCAATTACCGCTTCATCGCATTGGTCGCAAATCTTGGCGGGAATGGGGATGCCCCAGACTATCTGGCGGGAAATGTTCCAGTCATTAATATTTTCCAGCCAATTAAAGAAGATTTTTTCTTGATAATCGGGAATAATTTTTATTTCGCCGGATTTAACCGACTCAATGGCGCGGTTGGCGAACTCTTTCGTTTTGACGAACCACTGCGGAATAATTCGCGGTTCCAAAGTTTTACCGCATTTGTAGCAGGTGGACACATTGTGCGTGTAGTCTTCGGTTTTTATCAAAAGTCCCATCGCTTGCAGATCTTCCACCACTTTAGCGCGTGCCTCATCTACTTTTAGTCCGGCATATTTTCCCGCTTTTTCATTCATTTTGCCAAACTGGTCAATGACGGTAATCTCTTCCAAACCAAATTGGCGTCCTACCTCAAAGTCGTGTGAGTCATGAGCGGGGGTAATTTTTAGCGCGCCGGTACCAAATTCTATTTCCACGCCCGGGTCGCCGATGACCGGCAAACTCATCGTGCCGATCGGTGTTTGCACTTCAATTTTTTGTCCGATGTATTGTTTGTAACGCTCGTCGGTCGGATTGACAGCGACGGCAGTATCACCAAACATCGTTTCTGGACGGACGGTGGCTACCACCAGCGGACCGTATTTCATATAGTAAAGCTTGTCCTGGCGTTCAACTGCTTCGCATTCCAAATCGGAAAGGGAAGTCTGATGTTTAGTGCACCAATTGGCAATTTTTTTCCCGCGATAAAGTAGATTATCGTCGTTTAGTCTTTTGAAAGTTTGATAGACGGTTTTGATAACGCCTGGATCAAGCGTAAATTTTTCGCGCGACCAATCGCACGAAGCGCCTAATTGGCGAACCTCGCTTTCCATATCTTTTTTACTGTTTTGAGTGAAGGCATAGATCTCGTCGTAAAGAACTTGGCGATCCATACCAAAACGAGAACGGCCTTCTTTTTCTAGTTTTTTTTCGTACACCACTTGTGTTTCAAAGCCGGCATGATCGGCGCCCGGCAACCACAAGGTCTTGAATCCGCGCTGGCGTTTATAGCGGGTCATGATGTCTTCCAGGGTGACGAACAAAGCATGTCCGGCGTGCAGGTGGCCGTTGGCATTTGGCGGAGGCATAATTATGCAAAATGGCTGGTGGTCTTCCGTGTTCGGCAGATTGTCTGGATTAAAAAAACCACTATCTAGCCAATTCTGGTAAATTCGTCCCTCGGTCTCCTTTGGATCGTAGGGTTTGGTGAGCTTCTCGGGAATAGCCATAATGTCTTTAATCTTAACAAAAAGAGGGGATTCTGGCTACTTCTTTTCTTGTGTCATTCCCGTGAAAACGGGAATCTTATCCGGGTGTCATTGCGAGGTACTCCGAAGCAATCTGCATTATCCTAGATTCCCGCCTGCGCGGGAATGACCCCACTCCGCTAAGGCTCCGCGGGGCACAGTATAAATAAAAACGCAGATTGTTTCGTACCTCGCAATGACAGGTCTTGAACCAGTCTGTGTCAAGTCTGCGTTTCATCTGCGTGAGGTCAGCGTCTTATCAGCGTAAGTTCAGATTCCCCTCGGCTTTAATGGTCGGATTGACACGGTAGGTTTTGACGAGAGAGCGGAAGTAGCTGGCGACAGCAATCATCGTGGCGTTGTCGGTGGAAAGTAATCCGGAAGGGATGAACAGTGCGGTTCCGGGGAATTCTTTGGCCAATTCCTGTTCCAATCTTTCGCGCAATTTTTTATTGGCAATCACACCTCCGCCCACAATCAGGTTTTTGGCCCCGTATTTTTTCACCGCCAATAAAGTCTTTTTGAGGATGACGTCCAAGGCAGCATTTTGGAATTCATAAGCAATCGCTTTTTTGTCGTCATCGGTCAGGGTGCCGATTTTTTTGACTAAATACAAGACGGCGGTTTTAAGTCCGGAAAAAGAAAAATCAAAATCACCGGAAGATATCATTGGTCTCGGCAGAACATACGCAGATTTTTGCTGATGAGACGCAGATAGACGCTGATGAAAGGCTGAGCTAGTTTCGTATTCGCTGGCTAGTCTGGAAATTTCCGGTCCGCCCGGGTAAGGTAAGTCCAGTAAGCGTGCGGTTTTATCAAAGGCTTCACCGATGGCATCGTCGCGCGTCCGCCCGATGATTTTATATTTCAGCCAATCTTTAATTAGTACCAATTCCGTATGCCCGCCGGAAACCAATAAAGCAATGGCAGGGAATTGAATTTTTGAGTTTGACTTTATGGACTTTTGGACTTTCGACTTTCGACTCTTCTCTTCACAAGCAAGTGAAGAGAAGATGTGTCCTTCCATATGATTGGTCGGAATAACGGGAACATCCCACCAGAGCGATAACGCTTTAGCAAAATTAATACCAACCCAAAGCGCCGGTTCCAGTCCTGGTCCGGCGGTGACGGCGATAGCGTCTATTTTTGGTTTGGCCATCCAGGGAATGGAGGCGAGGAATTCTTTGGAGAGATCCGGTTCGCGTGCCAAGATCTTGGCTATCTTGGCAATCAATTTCTGATCGGAATTAGGCTTCTTAGTATCCTTGTATAAACCAGCGCCTTTGAGCGCCAAGAGAAGCAGGGGAATGCCCGCTTTGCCGTGTTCGCGTTTGGCAATGGATGGCACGACTCCGCCCCAGCTTTGGTGGATAGCAATTTGCGAGGCGATCTGATGGGATAAAATCTTGAACGTGGGACGCGCAAAACCGCCCTTAGCATCCACGATGCTTATAGCGGTCTCATCACAGCTCGTCTCAATAGCGAGTATCTTCATAGGGGAGACTATAGCAGATTAGGGCACATTTTTCTACAAAAAAACAAACCTCTCGATGCCGAAGCAAGGAGAGGGTGCGTTGTGGTATTGGGGACAGAGCAGGAGATGGTTAGTTTGAAAAACAAAGGGTGGTTGGAAATAAAGAAGGTTATTTCCAGAAAAGCCTTTTGTTGTCAAACTGACCTATCTCGTTCATCTGATTTCATTATAGGTACTGGGTTTGGGAAGTCAAGAGATAGTTGTGGATAAAGGTCGCTCGCCTTATTTTTTCCAGAGCACACATAAAATACGGCTGTATTTTTGTTCACTCTCGGCGCCTTCGCGCCTCCGAGAGTCTCCAGAAAAAATAAAGCTCGTTCCCGCTCAGAAAATACTAGGTAAAAAAAATGACCCACCTTAGTTGCTGTAAAACGCAACTTTGGTGGGCCATGCGCCCCTGGGAGGAAGAGGCTGAAAGATCTTGGGTAAACGAGGTTGAAAGTAGGGAAGAGATGGGCTTGGCAAACAGGGAGTGCTCAAGATTAAATAAAGAGTAATAGGGTAGGAGCTCTTCTGTTTGCTGTACACTCGACCAAATGCAATCTTGTTGACCCAATTTAATTGTAGCGCCGGATAAAAGGGAAATCAACCCACTTGGCAGCCTGGCTGCCAAGTGGGTTGTATGTGCGGAGAGGGTGGGATTCGAACCCACGGTACCTTTTGGGCACACACGTTTTCGAAACGTGCTCGTTAAACCACTCTGACACCTCTCCAGATTTGTGGCCAGAATATAGCATATTTTTTGCTTTTTTGCCAAAAAATGCTATATTATCCCTGTTTCTGGATATTAAGTGTTTTCGCCTTCAATTTTTAATTAGATTCTGGCCCTATCGTCTAATGGTTAGGACATCACCCTTTCACGGTGGTAATTCGGGTTCGACTCCCGATAGGGTCACAAACAGCAAGAAAGCGATTTTCAAAGCACTCAAATCCTTTTTTGCACTTATAATTCAACGTATTTTGGGAAACTGAAAGTTCTGAAAAGATAACACGAACAATTTGTTCTTTTTCGTGTGGTTTTGCGAATTTGTAATAAGGTGCAACGTTTTTTACAAGTTCTGAAAGTTTTTGTACGTCCTTCATAGTTTCGTGCATAGCGATGTCAGAAATATCTTCACTGTTTTTTAATACAGAAAGTTCGCTATCAAGTTTTGTTTCTTCAGCAACATAACCTTCGGGAGTGTACACACCAGATTTTAATAAAGGTATTTTATTTGAGCGTAAGTACGCAAGGTCCTCACGTATCTTTTTCTTTTTTCTTTCTACTTGGTCGAGTGTCTTATGTCGCTTTTCTTCAAGTAAAGCAATCTCTGTACCTGCACGAGCATCCATTTGTTCGATTTCTTCATCAGTAAAATGTAAGCCAGTAATAAGACCACCAATTTTCTTATCAATAAAATCGAAGTTAAAGTTCTTGAGAGTATTTGTACATCCGTTTACACATCGAGAGTTGTAGTACTGGATACCTTTCTTTGTATAAGGAGTGTATACACGTCCACAATGTTCACAACGTACAATGCCTCGAAGTGGTTGGTCCAGTTTTTCAGTATAGTGAACACTCACTTTTTTCTTTTTTAGAATAGCCTGTACATCCTCGAATAACTTTTCAGTTACGATGGCTTGATGACTATTGCTTGGTATATATTTACCCTCTGAATTGAGGACCTTTCCAGTATAGAAAGGATTTGTAAGTATTCTACTTATATGATTTTCATTTACAGGGCGTGAGGTCTTTTCTATTTCCTCGAACTCATCTTCTTCAGCAAGCATTTCTTCCTTTGTTCTTCTTCGTCGCATTGGTACAGTCGTAAAACCCTGCTCATTTGCATAACGAGCGAGGTCAGACAAACTCCAATCGCCAGTAGCATAGTACTCATACATCTGTTTGATTATAGGTGCACGAAATGGGTCCATTGGCTTATCTTCCATTGTGCCATTATTCAAATATCCAATCGGTGCACGATAGGTACAGATACCTTTTTCTCTTGAGTTGCGAATAGTGAGGGTAACTTTCTCACTGGTAACACGTGAGTGATGCTGTGAGAACATACCATCAATGTCCATATGCAATGCACCAGAGCTAGTCTTTTCGTAGTTAGCATATACAAAACGAAAATCTACACCCTTACGCATAAGCTTTCTGATAAGAGTGTCGTCACCTTTATTTCTACTGATACGATCCCAACAAAGGCAGATAACGCCCTTGAAATATCCTTGGCTTACGAACTGAAGCATCTTCTGAAACTTCGGTCTATCAATTCTGTATTGGACCAAGCCATCATCGGTGATGCTTATATCGTCATCTTCGGTAAAGCCAGAATGTTTTTCGGAAATGATGCCATCAGCAGAGAAACCTTTTATGGTTATTTGAGCTATTGAAAGTTTTTCTCGATAAGCGTATCGAGCGTTCTCTGATTTTTGATATGAAATAGAGTTCTTTTGGTTGTCTGCTTCGTCTGTACTCTTACGGTTGTATATTAAATAACTATCACGGTATTTGCCGTTGAGTATTTCTGCAATCAAATCTTTTTCGGTTTTGATACTAGACTTTTTCATATACATTTACATTTTGAGGCACTACCTTACGGATATTTCCATCTACAATTTCGTATCCTTCAAGTATCATTCTCTTGTGAATACCTCTCAATACGTCACCAAGTCCTTCAAGTGCATTGAGTGTGTCTTTTGAGAGAACTACGGATGCCTTATCATCACACAAAAGCGTTCCAGTTTTCTCAACCGTGGGGGTATTATTTTTGCTTTCGTGTAATGAGTTCATAATATCATTTTTTGTTAAAATCTTCGACCTTTTTTGCGTACATTAAGACCTTTTTCTGTGTCCATAAATGCACGGTAATTGTGAGATGCTTCTTGATATAGCTTTTCTAGTTTTTGTCGTCTTTTTGTGGGTATACCTTTGTATGTATATCGTTTAGCTTTTTGTTCTAGCTTTTCAATTTCACTATCGAGTTCGAGAACCCTAAACATCGGATAGTGCTTGTATCGCTTGTTCACTTTCTTTGAAGCGTAGGTAAGTTCGTAGCAGTGACGGCATCCGAACCAGTTTCCGTCTTTGTAGAGGACACCAACACGTCGTCCGCAGTATTGATTATTCTTGGAGAGGATACACTTGAACCAGTAGCGAGTACCACCATAATGACAAGGGGTTTCTACTATCGGAACCTTGTAGTCATAGTCCTTCTTTTCGCCTGTGGAATTGTCTGTTTGGGTGTAAATAAAGCGAGCATATTTTTCTTCATTACATACAGATACTTGGACCGATATACTTCCACGAGAGCCGTCTTCACCCCAAGATACAGTCGTGTACTTGTAACCACCTTTTTCTTTGATGTCTCGAAGTAGCCACCATATCTCTATTTTCTTGCACCAGTCAGCTTCTGATTTGCTCATAAAGTTTTTTTAAGTGTCCGAAATCAATAGGAATTAGCCGTTATTACAGTTCATTTTTGCGAAACGAACT